>Ga0268248_100004_pt1 | contig 509055 bp, 491 predicted proteins | sample AgamicAtAme_FD_200856 | JGI IMG/M metagenome (GOLD analysis project Ga0268248, IMG submission 200856) | Agave microbial communities from Guanajuato, Mexico - At.Am.e (v2) (version 2) | ecosystem: Host-associated > Plants > Phyllosphere > Phylloplane/Leaf | place: Guanajuato, Mexico | collected... | reverse complement strand
CGTCAGCAACGGCAACCCCAAAGGCCCCCGCCGCAAACGCTCGATCGAACCGTCACCGATGTCCTGAGACACCAACTGTCACCGATGTCCTGAGGCAGAACTGTCACCAAAGTCCTGAGACATGACACGCTGACGTGGGCTCGTCAGCGAGATGCGGTCTCATGCGGCGGAGGTGTCGGCGCGATGTCTACCCGGCTCCGCCCTGCTCGGCTTGCACACGGCCAGCGCAGCCCGGACGTGCGGCGTCACACGGTCAGGGCGTCGGGTGGCTCCGCGCTAGGCTGACAGACGGCCCGCACGGGTCGCGCGCCCGGTTCGCGCCGGCGGTGTGCGACGGTGCGCGGCAGTCCCCAGCACCGTTTCGAAGGACGTATCCGTGACGAAGCCCGTCGTGCTCATCGCCGAAGAACTCTCTCCCGCCACGATCGACGCGCTCGGCCCCGACTTCGACGTGCGCAACGTCGACGGGACCGACCGCCCCGCGCTGCTGTCGGCCCTCGCCGACGCCCACGCGGTGCTCGTGCGCTCGGCCACCCAGATCGACGCCGAGGCCCTCGCCGCCGCGCCGTCGCTCAAGGTCGTCGCTCGCGCCGGTGTCGGGCTCGACAACGTCGACATCAAGTCGGCCACCTCGGCCGGCGTCATGGTCGTCAACGCCCCGACCTCCAACATCATCTCGGCCGCCGAGCTCACCGTCGGTCACGTGCTGAGCCTCGCGCGCCGCATCCCGGCCGCGCACGCCTCGCTCGCGCAGGGCCTGTGGAAGCGCAGCTCGTTCACCGGAACCGAGCTGTTCGAGAAGACGATCGGCATCATCGGCCTCGGTCGCATCGGCGCCCTCATCGCCGCGCGCGTGCAGGGCTTCGACATGCGCGTGATCGCGTACGACCCCTACGTCACCGCGGCCCGCGCGCAGCAGCTCGGCGTGCAGCTGGTGTCGCTCGACGAGCTCCTCGAGCAGAGCGACTTCGTCACGATCCACATGCCGAAGACGCCCGAGACGACCGGCATGATCGGCGCCGAGCAGCTGCGCCGCATGAAGAAGAGCGCCTACGTCATCAACGTCGCCCGCGGTGGCCTCATCGACGAGGAGGCGCTCTTCGACGCCCTCACCACGGGTGAGATCGCCGGCGCCGGTCTCGACGTCTTCTCGACCGAGCCCCCCGCCGAGGGCGGACCCGCCCGCAAGCTCCTCGACCTGCCGAACGTCGTCGTCACCCCGCACCTCGGCGCCAGCACCGAGGAGGCGCAGGAGAAGGCGGGCGTCTCGGTCGCGCGCAGCGTCAAGCTCGCCCTCGAAGGCGATCTCGTTCCGGATGCCGTGAACGTCGCCGGCGGCGCGATCGACCCCTTCGTGCGCCCCGGTATCGCGCTCGTCGAGATGCTCGGCCAGTTCTTCAGCGGCCTCGCCGACAGCGCCCTCACCAGCCTCGAGATCGAGGTGCGCGGAGAGCTCGCCCAGTACGACGTCAGCGTCTACCGTCTCGCCGCCCTCAAGGGGTACTTCAGCCGCATCGTCAGCGAGAGCGTCTCGTACGTCAACGCCCCGCTCTTCGCCGAGCAGCGCGGCGTCGAGGCGCGCCTGGTCGTCGAGGCCGAGAGCCCGCTGTACCGCAACATCACGATCCTGCGCGGCACGCTGGCCGACGGCTCGGCCCTCGAGGTCGCGGGCACGCTCGCCGGCACGCGCATGGTGCCCAAGGTCGTCTCGATCAACGGCTACGAGATCGAGGTGCCGATCGAGCAGCACCACGTGGTCATGCGTTACGCCGACCGCCCCGGAATCGTGGCGATCTACGGCCAGAAGCTGGGCGAAGCGGGCATCAACATCGCGGGCCTGCAGGTGGCGGCTCCGGATGCCACGGGCCGGGCGCTCTCGGTGCTCACGGTCGACTCGCCGGTGCCCGACGAGATCCTCGTCGCCATGCGCGAGGCCGTCGGCGCCGACCTCTTCCGACAGATCGACATCGTCGAGGGCTGACGCCCGAGACGGTCATTCCGGGGGAGGGGGTCGCTGCGGCGGCCCCCTCTTCCGTTCGCTCTCGGCGCGCGCGTTCCCCGCTCTGGGGTGACGCATAATCGGGCGGATGACACTTCGCTCGTGGCCCTCGTCCTTCGCGTCGTCTCCGCTGGTCTCGGCATCCTGTTCGTCGTCGCCGGAGTGGCCGATGTCGTGCGCCGCACGCCGTGGGGCTTCGTCGGTGTGATCGGCGGGGCACTGATCCTGCTCGGGGTGGTGATCGAGCTCCGGCGCGAGCGTCGTGAGCGGCGGGTCCAGCGGCTGCGCGACTGACCGGCGACTCTCGCGGTCTAGGTCGCCGCGGCGACGACGCGGGCGATGAGCGCGTCGAGGTCGGCGCCCTCGAGGGCCGGGCCGGGGAGGGCGTTGAGGTCGAGGACGGCGTTGAAGTACAGCCCGTCGCTGACGAGCAGCACCATCTGCAGCGCCGTCTCGTCTCGCGTGTGCGCACGGAGGCTGTCTTCCCAGAGCTCGCGGACACGACGGAGGGAAGCCGAGGCGGCGTCGCTGCCGTTCTGCGCGAGGCGGGACACGGCGAGGATGGTCACGTCGAGGGGGGAGCCGGTGTTCTGCGAGGAGCGCAGGTGAGCTGCGACCACGCCCTCGTCGGATCGCTCGATCTCGGCGACGTCCTCTTCGGCGAGCCTCTCCAGCCGCTCGACGAGGGCCGCTTCGAGAGCGCTCTTCGAGCCGAAGTGATAGAGCAGGCCGCCCTTCGACACGCCCGCACCGCGCGCGGTGGCATCCATCGTCGCGGCGCGTTCGCCCTCGTCGACGAGGATGCGGCTGAAGGCGTCGAGGACGGCTTCGCGGGCGAGAGGGGGACGGCTCATGACTCCTCGATCGTACTGGCGGCGGTCGGCATCGCTCTGATACTATACCGGCTGGACGGTTAAGAAACGGATTCACACAATGCTCACCTCGTCGTTGCCCACCTCGGAGATCACCGTGACGCGTGCCGGTTGGCGCGGGTGGTTCGCGCTGGCCGTCCTCATGCTGCCGGTGCTTCTCGTGTCGGTCGACAACACGGTGCTGAGCTTCGCGCTCCCCGAGATCGCCCTGTCGCTGCAGCCCTCGAGCATCGAGCAGCTGTGGATCATCGACGTCTACCCCCTCGTCCTCGCCGGGCTCCTCGTCACCATGGGCACACTGGGCGACCGGTTCGGGCGTCGCCGCATGCTCCTGATCGGGGCGACCGGTTTCGCGGCGGTGTCCGCGCTGTCGGCGTTCGCGCCCACCGCGGCCCTGCTCATCGCCGGCCGCGCGCTCATGGGCGTGTTCGGCGCCATGCTCATGCCCTCGACCCTGTCGCTGCTGCGCAGCATCTTCCGCGACCGCGACCAGCGTCGCATCGCCATCGCCGTGTGGGCGTCCGGCTTCTCGGCGGGAGCGGCACTCGGTCCGATCGTCGGTGGCTTCCTCCTCGAGCACTTCACGTGGGGCTCCGTCTTCCTCATGGCGGTGCCGGTCCTGGTCCCGCTGCTGATCCTCGCGCCGTTCTTCGTGCCCGAGAGTCGCGACCCCCACCCGGGACGATTCGACCCCGTGAGCGTGCTGCTGTCGCTGGCGACCATGGTGCCGATCGTCTACGGCATCAAGAAGCTCGCCGTCGACGGCCCCCTCTCGCTCGCTCCCGTGCTCTTCGTCGTCGGGGTGGTCTTCGGCTGGCTGTTCGTCCGGCGCCAGCGACGCCTGGCCACGCCCATGCTCGACATGACACTGTTCCGTCAGGGCACGTTCTCGGGCGCGATCCTGGTCAACCTGCTCAGCGTGGTGGGGCTCGTGGGCTTCCTCTACTTCGTGGCTCAGCATCTGCAGCTGGTCGTCGGGCTGTCGCCGATGGTCGCGGGCTTCGCCCTGCTGCCCGGGCTCGTGCTCATGATCATCTCGGGCCTCGCGGTGGTCGCGGTCGCCAAGCGCTTCCCGGCGCGGGTCGTCGTGCCCGTCGCCCTGTCCTTCTCGGTGGTCGCCTACGTCATGGTCGCGCTCTCGACGGCCGATCTGACGCTGCTGATCATCGCGTTCGCGCTGCTGGGCATCGGTATCGGGGCGGCCGAGACCGTTTCGAACGAGCTGATCCTCTCCAGCGCCCCCTCGGCGAAGGCCGGCGCAGCCAGCGCGGTCTCCGAGACCGCGTACGAGGTGGGAGCCGTCCTCGGCACGGCGGTGCTCGGCGGCATCCTCGCCGCCTTCTACCGGGCTCAGCTCGTGTTGCCCGCGGGACTCCCGGATGCCGCGGCCCAGGCCGCCCGAGAGACGCTCGCCGGGGCCGTCGCGGTGTCGAAAACGCTCGACGACGTCGCCCTGGCCGACGCCCTGCGTCTCGCCGCCGCGCACGCCTTCGACTCCGGGGTCGTGATCACGGCGCTCATCGGAGCGGGTCTGATCGTCGTGGCCGCGGTCATCGCTGCCACTACCCTGGGAGGATCCCGCAGCACGTCGAAGAAGTGACGTGCCCGAGCTCTGAGGAGAGCGATGTCGCGTGTCGTGAAGCTGGCCGTCATCCCCGGTGACGGCATCGGTCCCGAGGTCGTCACCGAAGCCGTGAAGGTGCTCGACGCCGTCACCGCCGCGTCGGACGTCACGTTCGAGAAGACGCCGTTCTCGCTCGGTGCCGGGCGCTACCTCGAGACGGGTGACACCCTGACCGACGACGATCTCGCCGCGATCGCCGCACACGACGCGATCCTGCTCGGCGCCGTCGGGGGAGTCCCCGGCGACCCCCGCCTGAAAGACGCCAACATCGAGCGCGGCCTGTTGCTGAAGCTCCGTTTCGAACTCGACCACTACGTCAACCTGCGGCCCTCGAAGCTCTACCCCGGCGCCGCGGGCCCGCTCGCCGACCCGGGCGACATCGACTTCGTGGTCGTCCGCGAAGGCACCGAGGGGCCGTACGTGGGCAACGGCGGTTCGATCCGTCGCGGCACCGCGCACGAGGTCGCCAACGAGACCTCGGTGAACACCGCCTTCGGGGTCGAGCGCGTCGTCCGCTACGCCTTCGCCCTCGCCGAACGCCGTCGCCACAAGCTGACGCTCGTGCACAAGACCAACGTGCTCGTCCACGCCGGCGGCATGTGGAAGCGCATCGTCGACGCCGTGGCGCAGGAGTTCCCCGGGGTCGACGTAGACTACCTGCACGTCGACGCGGCAACCATCTTCCTGGTCACGAACCCGAGCCGTTTCGACGTGATCGTCACCGACAACCTCTTCGGCGACATCCTCACCGACCTGGCCGGCGCCGTCACCGGAGGCATCGGCCTCGCCGCTTCGGGCAACATCAACCCCGACGGCGCTTTCCCCTCGATGTTCGAGCCCGTGCACGGATCGGCGCCCGACATCGCGGGATCCCAGAAGGCCGACCCCACGGCCGCGATCCTCTCCGTCGCCCTCCTGCTCGATCACCTCGGGCTCACCGACGAATCCGCCCGCGTCACCCGCGCGGTCGAGGACGACATCGCGAACCGCGACGGGGTCCGCACCACCGCCCAGATCGGCGACGCCATCGCCGAGCGCGTCCGGGCGTAACCTGGACCGATCGGCGAGCATCGCCCCCGGCACTCGACAAGCTTTGGACAACGAATGACCACCATCGACACCGATCCCGACACCGGACTCGACCCGCTCGAGTTCGCCGTCACCCGCAACCTCGCGGCCAAGAGCGCCACCGACCGCGATGCGATCCTCGCCAACCCCGGCTTCGGGCAGAGCTTCACCGACCACATGGTCGACATCTGCTGGTCTGTCCGCGGCGGCTGGCACCGCCCGCGCGTCTCGCCCTACGGACCCATCTCGCTCGACCCGGCGGCCGCGGTGCTGCACTACGGCCAGGAGATCTTCGAGGGCATCAAGGCCTACCGTCACGCCGACGGCTCGGTCCACACCTTCCGCCCCGACCAGAACGGCCGCCGCCTGCAGCGCTCGGCCCGTCGCCTGGCCCTCCCCGAGCTGCCCGTGCCGTACTTCCTGCAGTCGCTGCGCGAGCTCATCGCCGTCGATGGCGCATGGGTGCCCTCCGGCGACGATCAGAGCCTGTACCTGCGTCCGTTCATGTTCGCGAAAGAGGCGTTCCTCGGCGTCCGCCCCGCGCACAAGGTCGCGTACTACCTGATCGCCAGCCCCGCCGGCGCCTACTTCAAGGGCGGCGTGCAGCCGGTGTCGATCTGGCTCAGCGAGGACTACTCCCGCGCCGGCAAGGGCGGCACCGGAGCAGCCAAGACCGGTGGCAACTACGCCGCGAGCCTGCTGCCGCAGTCCGAGGCGTACGAGAACGAGTGCGACCAGGTCGTCTTCCTCGACCAGGACCGCAACGTCGAAGAGCTCGGCGGCATGAACGTCGTGTTCGTCTACAAGGACGGCTCGATCGTCACCCCGCAGTCCGACTCGATCCTCGAGGGCATCACGCGCGACTCGATCCTGCAGCTCGCTCGTGACCGCGGCCACCACGTCGAGGGACGCAACGTCTCGCTCGACGAGTGGCGTCAGGGCGTGGCATCCGGAGACATCGTCGAGGTGTTCGCGTGCGGCACCGCCGCGGTGGTCACCCCGATCGGCATCCTGAAGGGCCGCGACTTCATCGACGAGCAGCCGACCGGCACCCTCGCGCTCGAGCTGCGCGAAGAGCTCACGAACATCCAGTACGGCCGCGCCGAAGACAAGCACGGCTGGCTGTACCGCCTCGACGCCTGACCCGCGTCGTCTCACGGAGGGGTTCCCGGATGCCGGGGGCCCCTCCGTCGCGAGTGTGGGGGTCGCAGCCCATCCGCGGCCCGAGCGCCCCGTGATCCACGTATGAACGCGACGCGCGCGCAGAAACGCGTGCGCCCGTGTTTCTCGGCGAGGGGCGTCTTCACCCGGGGAGAGGGACGGGGGCGGCCCCGCGCGTGTCGGAGGGCGCGGATAGGCTGGCACGGTGAAGATCGCTCGTTTCAGCCACCAGGATGCCCTTCGCTACGGGATCGTCGACGACGGCGAGCTCGTGGTGCTCGCCGGAGACCCGATGTTCGCCGGATTCGACACGACGGGGGAGCGCATCCCCCTGTCCGAGGTCGCGCTGCTCGCGCCGGTCATCCCGCGCTCGAAGGTCGTCTGCATCGGCAAGAACTACCACGACCACGCCGCCGAGATGGGCGGGGAGGCACCGGCCGAGCCGCTGATGTTCCTCAAGCCCAACACCTCGGTCATCGGCCCGAACGATCAGATCGTGCGCCCGACGAAGCTCAGCTCGCGCACCGACTACGAGGGTGAACTGGCCGTCGTCATCGGTCGCATCGCCAAGAACGTCCCCGCCGAGCGCGCGGGCGAGTACATCTTCGGCTACACCGTCGCCAACGACGTCACTGCTCGTGACCTCCAGGCCACAGACGGCCAGTGGTCCCGCGCCAAAGGCTTCGACACGTTCTGCCCCGTCGGCCCCGTCATCGAGACCGACCTCGACCTGAAGGCCGCGTCCATCACGACGCGCGTGAACGGCGAGGTGCGTCAGCAGGGCCCCGTGTCCGACATGATCCACGACATCCCCGCCCTCATCGCCTACGCCAGCGCCGTGTTCACCCTGCTCCCGGGCGACCTGATCCTCACCGGCACGCCGGCGGGCATCGGCTCGTTCGACGCCGGCGACGTCGTCGAGGTCGAGATCGACGGCATCGGGGTGCTGCGCAACACCGCGCGAGATGCCTGAGATCCCGACGCCCGCGGGCGTCGATCTCGCCGCCACTCAGCGCCGGACGGTGCGAGTGCTCGCGGCGGGGCAGGTGCTCACGGGTGTCGCGTTCGGGGCGACGCTGTCGCTCGGGGCGTTGCTGGCCGCCGACCTGTCGGGTCAGGAGGCGTTGTCGGGCTTCGCGACGGCATCGGTCACCCTGGGCGCGGCGCTCACCGCGATCCCGCTCGCTCGACTGGCCGGCCGCCGAGGCCGGCGTGTCGCCCTGACGACGGGCAACATGGCCGCGCTCCTCGGCATCGCGGTCGTCGTCACCGCGGCGGCGCTGCGCGCGTTCCCCCTGCTGTTGGTCGGCATCGCCCTGATCGGCGCCGGCAACGCGGCGACCCTGCAGTCGCGGTTCGCCGCCACCGACCTCTCCACCACCTCGCGCCGCGGGCGCGACCTGGCGACCGTGGTGTGGGCGACGACGGTGGGCGGTGTGGTCGGGCCCCTGCTCCTGGCACCGGGTGAGCTCATCGGCGCGAGCGTGGGCATGCCTCCGCTCACCGGGGCGTACCTGTTCTCGTTCGCCGCGCAGGTCTGCGCCTTCGGGCTGTACGTGCTCGTGTTGCGCCCGGATCCGCTGCTGCTCGCCCAGCGCCTCGACCGCGAGCGCACGGCATCCGCCACCGCTCCCGCCCCCGAGGCCGATCGTCCGTTGACCGCCCGCTTCGCGATGCTCGCGGTCGCGGCCTCGCACGTCACGATGGCGTCGGTCATGGCGATGACTCCGGTGCACCTCTCGCACATCGTCGCTCCGGATGCCGTGACCCTGGCCGTCGGTGTCACGATCGCCCTGCACGTGTTCGGTATGTACGGGCTGTCGCCGCTGTTCGGCGGGCTGGCGGACCGGTGGGGGAGGATCCCCGTGATCCTGCTGGGGCAGGTGCTGCTGGCCGCATCGCTCGCTGTGGCCGCCGCCTTCTCGGACACGCAGGGCGGAGTCCTCGTCGCCCTCGTTCTGCTCGGGCTGGGGTGGAGCGCGGCGACCGTGGCGGGCTCCGCGCTGTTGACCGAAGCCACACCCCTCGCCCTGCGTCCTCGACGTCAGGGCCGCAGCGACACCCTCATGACCGCGTGCGCGGCGGTGGGTTCCGTGCTCGCCGGAGTCATCCTCGGCCTCGTCGGCTACGGCGGACTCGCGCTGTGGGCGTTCGTGCCGGTCACGCTGGTGTGCGCGGGGGCGGTCGTCGTCGGGTCCCGCCGGCCGATACCCGCCGCGTGAGGCACGGGGCGTGTCGTTTCGAGCCCCGTCCTCGTGACGGTCCTCGGTGGCTCACGCGTCAACGCGCCGCCGGGTGAGCCGACGGGCGTGGGGCGCCTCAGATCGCGTAGACCAAGCCGTCGAAGGCCGAGAGGTCCTCGCCGCCGCGGACGCCGAGCGCGTGCAGAGCCCGGTCGACGTCGAGTTCGTCGTTGAACACGTGGAATGCCACGCGGGCTCGACCCGCGCGCCCCGACGCCGTGATCCCGTGGGCGGTCAGTTGGGCGAGGGCTTCACCCGTGGCATCCGGCCAGGTGACGATCGCCGAGGGGCGCTCGGGGTGCTCCAGGCCGAGGCCCTCGCGGAAGCGTGCCGCCAGGCCCGTCACGTGCGCGTAGGTCGCCGTGATGTCGGTGTCGGCGAACAGGGCGAGCGCGGGGGCGGCCCCCACGAACGCCTGCCACGCGGGCGAGACGTCGAAGCGGCGGGCATCGGCGGCGAGGGTGCCGCCCGTGCCGTAGCAGGACGACCACGGGTCGTCGCCCGCGTACCACCCGGCCTGTACGGGCCGGATCTCGCTCGCGAACGCGGGCGTGATCGTGAGGAAGGACACGCCGCGGGGGCAGCAGAGCCACTTGTAGGCGTGGCAGATCGTCGCGTCGAACATGGTCGCGTCGACGGGGAGCCACCCCGCGGCCTGGGTGAGGTCGCAGAGGGTGCGCGCTCCGGCGCGGGCGGCCGCGGCGGCGATGCCCGCGGCATCCGCGACCTCTCCGGTGGCCGACTGCACGAGCGAGAAGGCGACGAGCCAGGTGTCGGGGGAGACGGCGGCGGCGAGTTCCCGAAGGGGAGCCGTGCGCAGTCGCACGCCCCGGCCCGCGTGGGCGAACGGGGCGACGAGCGACGAGAAGTCGCCCTCGGCGCACAGCACTTCGGCGCCATCGGGCACCGAGGCGGCCAGCAGCGCCACCTGGACCGACGTCTGCGAGCCGATCGCGACGTCGCTCACCGGGGAGCTCACGAGACGCGCGTACGAGGCTCGAGCCTCTTCGACGGCCAGGGACGCAGCGACGACGTCGGGTCGACCGGATGCCGCCGACTCGAGGTCGGCGCGGACCGCGGCCACCGTGGCGCGCGAGGGCAGGCCGAGGGTGCAGGCTGCGAGGTAGTCGCGGCCGCCGGCGAAGTGCGATGCGAGGCTGCTCATGAACCCAGGATCTCGCCGCGCGTGTCATTGCACCAGAACAGGTGTTGCATGAAAACCATCACGTCTGCTTATGTATGCCCATGGTCGACATCGACGACTCCCTCGACGCGAACGCCCTGCGGGTGGTCAAAGCCATCGCCGACACCGGGTCGATCACGGCCGCCGCCCGAGCCCTCGGCTACAGCCAGCCCGCGGTGAGCCAGCAACTGCGGCGGCTCGAACGACGGGCCGGGATGCCGATCGTCGAACGCGTCGGCCGAGGCGTGCGTCTCACCGAGGCCGGGTCGATCCTCGCCCGTCACGCCGCCGCCGTGACCACGGCCCTCGACGCCGCAGCCGGGGATCTCGCCGAGCTCCGGGGACTTCGCGCCGGCCGGGTTCGCATCGCCGCCTTCCCCTCCGCATCGTCGACCGTGGTGCCGCGCGTGATCGCCGCCGTCACCGCGCGCCGCCCGGGCGTCTCGATCAGCTTCGTCGAGGCCGAGCCGCCCGAGGCCATCGCCGCCGTGCGCGAGAACCGTGCCGACATCGCCCTCACCTACAGCTACCCCGGTGATCGGCGCGAACATCTCGAGTCCGCGGCATCCGGTCTCTCGTCCCGCCTCATCGGCGACGACGACACCGTCGTGGTCGTGCCCACCGGTCACCCGGCCGCCGCGCACGACCCCATCGACCTGTCGCAGCTCGCGGGGGAGCGATGGATCGCGGGCTGCCCGCAGTGCCGCGGGCACCTTCTCGAAGCGTGCGGCCGGGCCGGGTTCACGCCAGACATCGCGTTCGAGACCGACAACTTCATCGCCGTCGAGAATCTGGTCGCCCAGGGGGTCGGCATGGCGATCCTGCCGCGGATGGCGGTGGCGTCGCTCCCGATGCTCGCGGGCATCGCGGCTCCTCGATTGCCCGCGGCCGAGGCGCGCACCCTGCACGTCGTGACCGCGCGGGGGGCCGAGCACGTGCCCGCGGTCGGAGCGGCGTTGGAGGTCATGGGCGAGGTGCTGGCCGATCACCTCCGGCACTCGGGAAGCGACACCGCCCGCCGGTAGGATCGAGGGGATGTCTGCCACGCCCGATCCCCGCACCACGACCGCCACCGGCGCCGACGTTCGCGTCCGCTTCTGCCCCTCACCCACGGGGCTGCCGCACGTCGGTCTCATCCGCACCGTCCTGTTCAACTGGGCCTACGCCCGGCACAACGGCGGCAAGCTCGTCTTCCGCATCGAAGACACCGATGCCGCGCGCGACAGCGAGGAGAGCTACCGGCAGCTCCTCGAGGCGCTGCGGTGGATGAACATCGACTGGGACGAGGGTGTCGAGGTCGGCGGACCCCACGCTCCGTACCGTCAGTCGCAGCGCCACGAGATCTACCGCGAGGTGCTCGACAAGCTCATCGCCGCGGGTGCGGTGTACGAGAGCTACTCGACCGCCGAAGAGATCGACGCGCGCAACGAGGCCAACGGCCGCGCGAAACAGCTCGGCTACGACAACTTCGACCGCGACCTCACGGACGAGCAGAAGGCCGCCTTCCGCGCCGAGGGTCGCGAGCCCGCGTGGCGCGTGCGCGTGCCCGACGAGGACCTCACCTTCGTCGACCTCATCCGCGGCGAGGTCACCTTCCCGGCCGGGTCGTTCCCCGACTTCGTGATCGTGCGCGCCGGCGGCATCCCGCTCTACACGTTCGTGAACCCCGTCGACGATGCGCTCATGGGAATCACCCACGTCATCCGCGGCGAAGACCTCATGCCCTCGACCGCTCGTCAGCTCGCGCTGTACCGCGCGCTGCTCGACGCCGGCGTCACCGACTTCCTGCCGCGCTTCGGCCACATGCCGCTCGTGCTGGGCGAGACCGGCAACAAGAAGCTCTCCAAGCGCGACCCGCAGGCCGACCTGTTCCTGCAGCGCGAGAAGGGCTTCATCCACGAGGGCCTGCTCAACTACCTCGCGCTGCTCGGCTGGTCGCTCGCGAGCGACCGCGACGTGTTCTCGCTCGACGAGATGATCGCCGCCTTCGACATCGCCGACGTGAACCCGAACCCGGCGCGCTTCGACCAGAAGAAGGCCGAGGCCATCAACGGCGATCACATCCGCATGCTGGATGCCGATGACTTCGCGACCCGGATCGTCCCCTACCTCGCGGGGGCGGGCTTCATCGCGGAGCAGCCCAGCGAGGAGCACCGCGCGATCATCGCCCAGGCGGCTCCGCTCGTGCAGGAGCGCGTGCAGCTGCTGGGCGAGGTCCCCGGCATGCTCGGCTTCCTCTTCGTGTCCGAGGTCGACTACGCCGAGGATGCGCTCAAGGGTCTGCCCGCGAATGCGGCGGAGGTGCTCGCGGCATCCGTTCGTGCCCTCGAGGGTGTCGACGACTTCACTGCCGCCGCCGTGCAGGAGGCCCTGTCGACGGCCCTCGTCGAAGAGCTCGGGCTTAAGCCCCGCGTCGCCTACGGCCCGCCGCGCGTCGCGCTGACCGGCCGCCGCATCTCGCCGCCGCTGTTCGAATCGATGGAGCTGCTCGGCAAGGCCGAGTCGATCCGCCGCCTCGAGGCGCTGGTCTCGCACCTGGGCTGAGACGCCCCCCGATCCCCGTGGCCTTCCGGTCGCGGGGATCGCGCGTTCTCGAGCGCGCGGCGGCGCCCGACGCAGAGGATGCGACGCGGATCGGTGAGCGAACCTCCGTCGTCGGCGCGGCTGGCGACGAGTCACCCGGGACGCGCCCGGGACGCGCCGAGCGGGGCGCCGGTTTGGCGCAGGGCTCCGCGTCACGTAAGATTGATCCTCGGCACGAGTTACGGCTCGAAGCCATTGGGGTATGGTGTAATTGGCAACACGGCGGTTTCTGGTTCCGTTGTTCTTGGTTCGAGTCCAGGTACCCCAGCTCTGTGAAAAGGCCCGGTGATCGGAAGATCCCGGGCCTTTCGCGTACCTCGCGCCGCGGCGGTGAGCGGCTCCGGGCCATCGAGGTGCGAACCGTAGGATGACCGGATGCGCCCCCGCGTCCCTTTTCTCGTGGTCGTCTCGCTCGTGGCCGTGCTGATGGCGGGCTGCAGCGCCTCGCCCGCGGCTCCGCGAGAGGCCAGCCCCACATCGACGTCGGCGTGCGCCGCGGCTTCGAGTCTCCCCTCGGGCGAGACGACACGGCTGTCGTTGACCGTCGCGGGCGAGGACCGCCTCTTCGACGTCCACGTGCCCGCCGGCCACGACGGCACCACACCGTCGCCGCTCATCCTGGGGTTCGCCGGGTATCGCGCGCCGGTCGGCGAACTCGAGCGCGAGGTCGGATTGAACGACAGCGGTGCGGTGGTCGTCTACCCTCAGCCCGCCAGTTCCGCCGTCGGCACGGGCTGGCAAGGAGCGCCGTACTCGTCCGGCGCCGATGACGTGGCCTTCACCACGGCGGTGCTCGACGACGTGGAATCGCGTCTGTGCATCGACACCGCGCGCGTGTTCGCGGCGGGAATGTCCAATGGCGGAGGGTTCGTCTCGCTGCTCTCGTGCGCTCTGCCCGAGCGCATCGCCGCGTTCGCGGTGGTCTCGGGAGCCGTGTACCCCGCGACCAACCCACCGTGCCCGGATGCCCGGCCGGTCCCCGTCATCGAGTTCCACGGCACCGCGGACGACGTCATCCCCTATGACGGCGGCACCCGCCACGACGCCGGGGTCGTTCCGGTGACGCTGTGGCTGTCGCAGCTCGTGGCCCGCAACGGGTGCACCCCGGAGCCACGGTCGGAGACGGTCTCCACGGGGGTCGAGAAGCAGAGCTGGACGGGATGCCGGGACCATGTCGCCCTCGTGCACTACCGGATCGACGGGGGAGGGCACGTGTGGCCCGGCGCCCCGGGGTCGGGCGAACACGTTGACGCGACGACCCTGATCGAAACCTTCTTCACAGCTCACCCTCTGCCGTGAACGGCGGATCGGCGAGAGGATGGCTCCATGGGACTCTTCGTACAGCGACCCGAGGAACCGAGCGAGTGGGCCGGGCTCCCCGGCGAACCGGCGCGGCCGAAGACCCGGGCCGAACTCCTGCCCGACGATGAGCACCCCGCGGCCGTTCCCGGGCTGCTCGACCTCGACGGTTCTTCGGTGACCTCGGTCGAGATCCCTCTCGGCGACTGAACCCGGCGCGCGCTCGGCGCGATCAAAGACTTCGCGGGTTAGCATCCGAGCGGGGACGCAGGATGTCTCCCTCCTCGCGGAAGAAGGTCCTCGTGAAGCGCTCCCTCGCTCTTCGGCTCGCCCTGGTCGTCACGGTCGGCGTCCTGCTCGCGGGCTGCGCGCCCGCGGCATCCGACACTCCCGTCGCGCCCGCGGCGGACGCTCCGAGTCCCGCCGCGTCGGTGGACGACCAGGCCTTCGCCCCCACGGTCGTCTCTCCCGAGGACCTCGACGGCAAGGACGCGACCGTGAAGATCGGCACCTCGCTCGTGCTCGCGGTCCCCGACGGCACCGAGGCCGAATGGACCGGGTCGACGGCCGACGTGGCGATCGCCGACTTCTCCCCGGGAGGGCCTTCCGAGGGTTCGGTGTTCCGCCCCGGCTTCCTGCCGCACGAGATCGGTCAGACGGCGGCCACCCTCACGGGCCCGGACGGCAAGACCCTCCGCTTCACCCTCTCCGTCATCGCCCCCTGAGAGGGTGGACGGAAGGGATCAGGATGCCAGCGGCCCGTCGAACAGGATCGTGGAGCGCCCGGTCTCGGCATCCGGGATCACTCTCGCCCTCACCTCGTACACCTCGGCGATGAGCGCCGGCGTGAGCACTTCGGCGGGGGCTCCCGCGGCGACGACGGCGCCCTCGCGCAAGACGAGCACGCTGTCGCAATAGGTCGCCGCGAGGTTGAGGTCGTGCAGGGCGATGATGCTCGTCACCGGCAGGGCAGCGACCAATGCCAGCACGTCGAGCTGGTGACGGATGTCGAGGTGGTTCGTCGGCTCGTCGAGCAGCAGCTCGCGGGGCTCCTGCGCCAGGGCGCGGGCGATCTGCGCACGCTGACGCTCTCCACCGGACAGGGTGTGCCAGAGGCGGTCGGCCTTGTCCGTCAGGGCGACCCGCTCGAGCGCCGCGGCGATCGCCTCCTCGTCGCCGCTGGTCGACCCGCCCCAGATCGGGCGGTGCGGAGTGCGACCGAGGCGCACGACATCGCGGACCATGATGTCGGCGTCGGTCTCGGCGTGCTGCGTGACCACCGCGACCGTGCGGGCGAGATCGCGGCGGCGCCACTGCGTCAGCGGCCGCTCGTCGAGCAGGACCTCGCCGGAGTCCGGCCGCGCCGCGCCCTGCAGCAGGCGCAGCAGCGAAGACTTGCCCGAGCCGTTGGGCCCGAGCAGACCCACGGTGGTCCCGGGGTCGGGATGCAGCGAGACGCCGTCGACGACGAGGGTTCCCCCGCGCGTCCAGCGCACCTCGCGGGTTTCGAGCGTCATGCGCGTCCCCTCCGTCGAACGAGCAGAGCGACGAAGACGGGGACGCCGACGATCGCCGTCCCGACCCCGACCGGCAGGGGCGTCGGAGCGAAGAGCGTGCGCGTCGCGGCATCCACCCACACCATGAACACGGCGCCGACGACCGCCGCGAGCGGGACCACGCGCATGTGACGCTGGCCGACCAGCAGGCGGACGGCGTGCGGCACGACGAGGCCGACGAAGCCGACCGCGCCGACGACGCTGACCAGGGCCGCGGTCATGAGGGCCGTCACGATGAGCAGCCCGACGCGGGTGCGGGCGACGGGAATGCCGAGCGAGGCGGCCACGTCGTCGCCGAACGTGAAGGCATCGAGGGCGCGTGCCGCGAACAGGCACACCGCACCCCCGACGACGACCACGACGGCGCACAGGACGACCTTGTCCCAGCGCATGCCCTCGAGCGAGCCGAGGAGCCAGAACATCACGCCCCGCGTCTCGTCGCTGTCGGCGACCGCGAACACGACGAGAGAGGTCAGCGCCGAGAAGAACTGCGTGCTGGCGACACCGGCCAGGATGACGCCCGAGGTACCGCCCGAGGTGAAGCGCGACAGCAGCAGCACGAGACCGAACGCGACCAGTGCGCCGACGAAGGCTCCGCCCGACAGGCCGAGGACCCCGCCGCCGATCCCGAGCACGCCGATCACGACCGCGCCGGTCGACGCCCCCGACGACACGCCCAGCACGAACGGCTCGGCGAGCGGGTTGCGCAGCAGCGACTGCATGACGACCCCGCAGAGCGCGAGACCTGCCCCGGCGCAGGCGGCGACCAGGGCGCGGGGGAGACGCTCCTCCCACACGATGGCGTTCTTCGCGGCCTTGACCGGGATGTCGGCGAGACCGAGGTGGTTCAGCAGCACGTCGCGCACGTTCACCAGCGACACGTCGGCGGGGCCGAGCGTGACCGCGACACCCACCGAGATCACCAGGACGACGAGGCCGGCGAGAGCGAGCAGGATGCCGAGTCCCGCGGAACCCCGACCGAGTCGGGCCCGCGAGACGACGGGCGCGCTCAGAGCGTGCTCCCGTTCTCGTCCCACCAGGCGCGGATCTTGTCGAGCGCGTCGACGAAGCGGATCGAGGGGTTCAGTTCCGCGCCGTGCAGCGCGATGTACCGCTTCTCCTTCACGGCGGTCATGGTGCTGGTGAGCGGGTCGCTCTCGAGGAACGCGATCTTGTCGGCGAGCCGGTCGCCCGGGAAGCGGTCCCGCTGCAGGTCGCCCAGCACCAGCACGTCAGGGTCGGCCGAGACCATGCTCTCCCACCCGACCGCGGGCCAGTCGTCGGTCTGCCCGGCGAACACGTTGGTCATCTTGGTGGTGGATGCCAGGAGTGCGGCGTTCGAGAATCCGCCCGCGACGTAGGGGGTCTTGGTGTCGGCGAACCAGAAGGCGACGCTGTGGCCCTCGAAGTCGATGCCCTCGGTCGCGGCGGCGGCCCGCTGCTGCAGCGAGGAGATCAGCGCCTCGCCGCGATCCGAGACGTCGAAGACGCGGGCGAGGTCGCGGATCTCGCCGTACAGCGCGTCGATCGTCAGCGGGGTGGTCCGCTTTCCGCCCGCGTTGAAGCTCACGTCTCCGTCGCAGTCGGTGGGGGAGAGGTAGGAGGCGATACCGGTCTCGGCGAAGCGATCCCGCGTGGCGACGCCACCCTGGGCGAAGTGGCGGCCGAACGAGGCGGTGACGAAATCGGGATCGGTTCCGAGCACGGCCTCGTACGAGGGGGCGTTGTCGGACAAACGGGGAATGGCGGCGTTCGCCTCGGCGAGCGAGTCCAGGACAGGATCGGTCCAGGATGCCGTGCCGACCATGCGGTCCTGGAGCCCCAGCGACAGCAGGATCTCGGTGGAGTCCTGGTCGAGCGAGACCACGCGGCTGGGGGCCTGATCGACCGTGATCTCGCGCCCGCAGTTCTCCAGCGTCAGGGGGTAGACCGTGGCGCCCTCTCCGGCCGAGGTGGCGGAGGCTTCGGGAACGACCTCCGACGCTCCGCAGCCGGTCAGAGCGGCTGCGGCGGTCAGCAGGACGAGGGGGAAGGCGAGGGCGCGGGCGCGTGGCATCCGGGAACTCCGTAGGGATCGTGGAACGAGCGGCCCGACGGCGGACCAAAGGTAAGGATAGCCTCACTTTCTGCGCGGCCGAGTCGCGGTTCTTCGTTCGTGTGGCAAATCGCGCTGTCGCTGGATTGCTTTCCCCGTTCGCATTTCTGCTGCCGTGTGTGGTTTCGTGTTGTATCGTGTGGGAATCTTCGAAGGGGATTCCCGTGTACGCAATGGAGCGCCAGCAGCTCATAGAGCGCGAACTGCGCGACGTCGGACGCGTCAGCGTCGTCGACCTCGCCCGCCGCTTCGACGTCACGACCGAGACCGTCCGCCGCGACCTGGACCGCCTCGAGTCGCTCGGATCCCTGCGCCGCGTCCACGGCGGGGCGGTCGACATCGGTCGCGCCAGCACTGCTGAGTCCCCCCTCACCGAGCGCCGCGAGCGCCACCGCGATGCCAAGCGCGCGATCGCCACCGAAGCCGTGTCTCTGCTCGGACCGGACTTCCGCGGCTCGATCTTCGTCGACGCCGGCACGACCCCCGCCGAGGTCGCCTCGCTCCTTCCCGCCGCTCTCGGAGCGGGCATCGGCGGTGTCGAGGTGGTCACGCACTCCCTCGAAGCCGCACACCTGCTCGCCGGAGAGGAGCGTCTCTCGCTCACCACCATCGGCGGGCGCGTGCGCGGCGTCACCGCGGCCGCGGTCGGAGCGCACACCGTCCGCGCGATCGGACAACTGCGTCCGGATATCGCGTTCGTCGGAACGAACGGTCTCAGCGCCGGTTTCGGACTCAGCACCCCCGACCCCGAAGAGGCCGCGGTCAAGGCGGCCATCATCCAGTCCGCCCGTCGCGTGGTCCTCCTCGCAGACGCGGCGAAGTTCGGTGAAGAGCTGCTCGTCCGCTTCGCCCGACTCGACGAGCTCGACGTGCTCGTGACCGACGCCGCCCCTCCGGCGGCCCTTTCCGAGGCCCTCGCGGCCGCCGACATCGAGGTGCGCGTCGCATGATCGTCACTCTGACCGCCAACCCGTCCGCCGACCGCGCCGTCGTCCTGTCCGAGGCCCTGCAGCCCGGCGAGGTGCAGCGCGCCCTGTCGTCGCGCGAAGACGCCGGAGGCAAGGGCGTGAACGTCGCCCGCGTCGTCTCGGCCGCGGGAGCCCCCGCGCGCGCCGTGGTGCCGGTCAACGCCCACGACCCCTACCGGATGCTCCTCGAAGACACCGGCATCGCCCTCGACGCGATCGAGGTGGCCGGTCGGGCCCGGGCGAACCTCACGATCACCGACCCGGCGGGCGAGACGACCAAGCTCAACCTGCCGGGTGCCGAACTCTCGGCGGCCGAAGCCGACGCCCTCGTCGCGGGCGTCGTCGCCGCGTCGCAGGGCGCGACCTGGCTCGTCCTCGCCGGCTCGCTTCCGCCCGGAGTGCCGGTGTCGTTCTACGCCGACCTCATCGCCGCGGTGCGCGAGCGCTGGGGCGCCGCCGCCCCGCTCATCGCTGTCGATGCCTCCGGGCCGGCGCTCAGCGCCGTCGTCGCCACCGCCCGCCCCGACCTCATCAAGCCCAACCACGAGGAGCTCGCCGAACTCGTCGGCGAAGACCCCGCAGCCGACGACGACGTGCACGACGCCGCCTCGCGCCGCGCACGCACGCTGGTTCCGGGCCGCGTGGCATCCGCCCTCGTGACCCTCGGCGCTGACGGCGCCCTGCTCTTCACGGCTGACGGAACCTGGCGCGGTCGCGCCCCCCGCATCCAGGTCGCCAGCACCGTCGGCGCGGGCGACAGCTCGCTCGCCGGCTACCTGCTCGCCGACCTCGAGGGCGCGACCGCGCCCGACCGTCTCGCGCGCAGCATCGCCTACGGAGCGGCCGCCGCCACTCTGCCCGGCACGCAGGCGCCGACCCCCGACGATCTGCCCGCGGGGCCGATCGCCGTCACCGAATTCCCCACCCCCATCGCAACATCCTGACCACGGAGGTCACTGACAATGTCCGACATCATCACTCCGGAGCTCGTCACTCTCGACGCGCCCCTGGGCACCGACAAGCAGTCGGTGATCCGTGCTCTCGCCGAGCGCGTCGTCGCGCAGGGCCGCGCGCGCAGTGCCCAAGAGCTGTTCGACGACGCGTGGGCGCGTGAGCAGAAGGACGAGACCGGCCTGCCCGGCGGCATCGGCATCCCGCACGCGCGCAGCGCCTCGGTCACCGAGCCCACCCTCGCCTTCGCGCGGCTCACGCCCGGCGTCGACTTCGGTGCCCCCGACGGACCCGCCGACATCGTGTTCCTCATCGCGGCGCCCGAGGGTGCCGACGAGGCTCACCTCTCGGTGCTGTCACAGCTGGCCCGCAGCCTCATGAACAACGACTTCATGTCGGGCCTGCGTTCCGCGCAGACGCCCGCCGAGGCCGTGACGCTCATCACGGCTGCCATCACCCCGGCCGCCGCACCCGCGGCAGCCCCGGCGGCGGCAGCGCCCGCGGCCACGCGCGCCGAGGCCCGCACCGCCACCAAAACCAAGAAGATCGTCGCCGTCACCGCGTGCGCCACGGGCATCGCCCACACCTTCATGGCCGCCGACGCGCTCACCGCCGCCGGCGCCGAGACCGAGGGCGTCGAGCTCATCGTCGAACCGCAGGGCTCGAGCGGCTACAAGGCCCTTCCGCAGAGCGTGATCGACGACGCCGACGCCGTGATCTTCGCGGTCGACGTCGACGTGCGCGAGCCGCAGCGCTTCGCGGGCAAGCCCGTCGTCCGCGCGGGCGTCAAGCGCGGCATCGAGCAGCCGAAGCAGCTCATCGCCGAGGCCCTCGCCGCCAGCGAGAACCCGAACGCCGCTCGCGTGCAGGGCGGTGGCGCCGCGGCATCCGCTCCGGACGCCCCCGTCGCGCAGCAGTCGGTGGGGCGCCGCATCCAGCGCTGGCTGCTGACGGGTGTCAGCTACATGATCCCGTTCGTCGCCGGTGGTGGTCTGCTCATCGCGCTCGGCTTCCTGCTCGGTGGCTACGAAGTCACCAAGAACGCCGCGAACGTCATCATCCAGAACTCGCTCTGGGACCTGCCGACCGAGAACATCACCTCGTCGTTCGGCCCGGTGGGTCAGTACCTCGGGTCGGTCGCCTTCATGATCGGCGCCACGTCGATGGGCTTCATCGTCGCCGTGCTCGCGGGCTTCATCGCCTACGCGATCGCCGACCGCCCCGGCATCGCGCCCGGCTTCGTCGCCGGTGCCGTCGCCGTGCTCATGAACGCCGGCTTCATCGGCGGCATCATCGGTGGTCTGCTCGCGGGCTTCATCGCCTGGTGGCTCGGTCGCTTCGACGCGCCCCGCTGGCTCCGCGGCCTCATGCCCGTGGTCATCGTGCCGTTCCTCGGTTCGATCTTCGCCTCGGGGCTCATGATCCTGTTCCTCGGTCGTCCGATCGCGGCCCTCATGGCGGCGCTCACCGACGGTCTGACCTCGCTCGCCGCCAGCGGTGCCGGAGCCATCGTGCTCGGCGTCATCCTCGGTCTGATGATGTGCTTCGACCTCGGTGGACCCGTCAACAAGGTGGCGTACGTCTTCGCCACCACGGGGCTCGCCGCCGCGACCCAGACGAACACCACCCCGTACCTGATCATGGCGGCCGTCATGGCCGCCGGCATGGTGCCCCCGCTCGCGATGGCCCTCGCCTCGACGCTGCTCGCCCGCAAGAAGTTCACCCCGGTCGAGCGCGAGAACGGCGCGGCCGCGTGGCTGCTCGGTGCGTCGTTCATCTCCGAGGGCGCGATCCCGTTCGCCGCGGCCGACCCGCTGCGCGTCATCCCCGCGTCGATGGTCGGTGGCGCTATCACGGGTGGTCTGAGCATGCTGCTCTCGGTGCAGTCGTTCGCACCTCACGGAGGCATCTTCGTCTTCTTCGCGATCAACCCCTTCTGGGGTTTCGCCCTCGCAATCGTGGCGGGTACCGTCGTGACAGCGCTGATCGTCGTCGCCCTCAAGGGCATCGGCCGCAGCACGCAGGACGCCGCCGTCACCGAGGCTGCTCCCGCAGCCACGGTCGCCGCGTAACACCCCGTCGAATCGGAAGGATTCACCATGGCAGAACGTCAGGCCACCATCGCGAGTGCCTCGGGCCTCCACGCCCGCCCCGCGAAGCTCTTCGTGCAGGCCGTGCAGGAGAAGAAGATCCCCGTCACGATCGCCGCCGAGGGCGGTGCCGACCTCAACGCCGGCAGCATCCTGTCGCTCATGGGCCTCGGCGCCGGTCACGGCACCGTCGTGACGCTGAAGGCCGAGGGTGAGGGTGCCGAGCAGGCGCTCGACGAGCTCGTCGCCCTTCTCGAGACCGATCTCGACGCGCAGTAAGCGCCTCTTCCCAGAACACCGGATGCCACGGCCCCAGGGCTCGTGGCATCCGGTGTTTTTGGCGTCAGGGGGTGCGGAACTCCTGAGAACTCGACAACCGATGCTGATCTCTCGGGTCTCCGCTCGCACGCTCGCCGCATTCTCAGGGGATGGGGCACGCTGCGGTCGTCACACCTCGACCGAGTCGCCCGGCTTGAGGTCGACGAACGAGCCGCCGTTCTGCTCGACGGCCCAGGTGAGGCGCGCGTCGCCCATCTGCTTGCCGGCGACCGACAGGGTCATGTCGTGCGTGGCGAAGACGCGCTCGGGCTTGACGTCGAGGACGTAGTCGATGACCTCGCCGATCTTCAGCCAGGGGGCGCCGACCGGTGCCGCGAGCAGGGCGATCTTCTTGTGCTTGGGCACCGCGTAGGAGTCGCCCGGGTAATACACCGCGTCGTTCACGAGGACGCCGACGTTGTCGACCACCGGAATGGAGGAGTGGATGACCGCGTGCTTCCCGCCGAAGAACTCGAGGTGGAAGGGGCCGAGGTCGAGAGTGTCGCCCGGGTGTACCACGGTGACCTCGAAGCCCGCGGCGGCCTCGCTCACGCCCTCGGGTCCGTAGATCGGCACGCCCGGGTGCGCCTTCTGCAGGCGTGTGAGGTGCTCTGGCGTCCAGTGATCCGCGTGCTCATGCGTGATCACGACCCCCGCGAGGTTCGTGAGGTCGTCCAGCGGCGAGGTGAAGCTGCCCGGATCGATCACGAGCGAGTGACCGGATTCGACGAGGACCAGGGCGGCGTGTTCGTGCTTCGTGAGGCGCATGTTCCGAGTCAACTCCCGACGGCGGGAGAGAGGCAAGCGCTGGCGCGAAGGGTGAACAGCGTCTAACGGCTCTTCCCTGAGCGCCCAACTCGCGGTACCGTGGCCGGACACGCCCGGGATTTCGACGGCTCGGCCTCGATTTTGCGTGCGCGTCAATCGTGATGCATACTTGAACGGTTGCGACGCGGCCCCATCGTATAGCGGCCTAGTACGCCGCCCTCTCACGGCGGTAACGCGGGTTCGAATCCCGCTGGGGTCACCAACACGACGAAGAGCTTCGACCGAATGGTCGGAGCTCTTCGTCGTTGTGGTGGGTGCGGCCGGGGAGAAGGAGCTCGCGAACGCTCGAGTGGACTCGGATGCCGAGACGATCCGGCATCCGATCCCCGGCTCCTTCCGTCGGTCCGAGGCTGCTGAGCGTTGCAGCTCAGCCTTCGCGCGCCTCGCGACGGCGCCGCAGCGCCCGGCGCACGCCCCACGTCACCGCGAGGACCACTGCCGCGACCGCGATCCAGGGCAGCAAGAAGCCGAGGCCGATCACGATGCCGTTGAGCGTGGCCACCAGACCGTTCCAGCCGGCGCCGAGCCCGTCGCCGAAACCGGCGGGGTCGGCGGCGACGGCGGGGGAGCGTTCGACGAGCTGCACGCTGAGCGACGACATCGCGACCTGTGTCTCGACCGACTGCAGCACCTGACGGTCGGAGTCCAGTTGCGCCTGTCGCTCGGCCAGGGCGGATTCCGCCGTGATCAGGTCGGACACCGAGCCCGCCTTCGCCATCAGCTCCGTCAGTCGCGCCACCGAAGCCTCGCCGGCCGCGACGCGCGCGCGCAGGTCGACCGTCTGCTCGGTGACGTCGGAGCGGTTGACGGTCGTGGCCGTGATCACTCCGACCTGGCGCAGTCCGTCCATCGTGCTCGCGAGGGCGGCGGCGGGGACGCGCACGGTGATCCAGCCCGAGGATGCTGCGGGCCCGGTCGCCGAGCCCTCATACGGCACCGCGCCGATCGCACCGCCCAGCTGCGACGACTCGACGTATCCGCCCGCCCCGGTCGCGGCGGAGCCGATCGCGTCGATCGCCGCGGCGATGTCGTCCACTTCGACCGTGCTGGAGCCGGTGGCGACGATGTCGCGGCTCGCCGCGTCGCGCGCCGCCGCGTCTCCCGCGGCGGCCCCGGACGACGAGGACGACCCCGCGGCCTGCTCGCCCGGGGCGATCGGCGCGACGGGTGGGTTTAGGGCGGATCCGCTCGAGTACTGGTCCGTGAGCCCCTGGCTCTCGGCCCCGGCGACGGTGCTCGATCCGCTGGACCCCGAGGTGGCGGTCAGCGACGGGCCGACGAATGCGGCGACCACGACCACGGCGGCCGCGGCTCCGGCGCCCGTCCAGATCCCGCGACGACGGCGGCGCGTGCGCTCGCGCTCGTCGGCGATCCGGCCGAAGACGGCGGCTTCGATGGCATCCATCCGGTCGGCGGGGAGAGGGGGAAGAGTGGGCGTGGTCATGGGGTCTCCGTCTCCATCGCGGTGGCGCGCACCCGGGAGCGGATGCGGGAGAGGCGGTTGCGAACGGTCCCGTGCGACACGCCCAGCGAGGCGGCGGCGGCTTCGTACCCGTAGCCCTCGGCGGCGCACAGGCGGAAGATCTCGCGGTCGAGGTCGCTGAGCCGATCGACGGCGGCCAGCATCGCGGCCACGGTCTGCGCCTGCACGACCTGAGCCTCGACGTCGACGGCCGAGGGGATCTCGTCGTCGAGCGCCGCGTGCGATCCATGGCGACGACGCGCCCTCAGTCGGTTCTGCGCCTGCAACCGGCAGACGGTCGCGAGCCAGGGCAACAGGGACTCGCCCTCGAGCCGCAGCGACGGAATCTTCCGCCAAGCGACCACGAACGTCTCCTGCACCACGTCCTCGGCGTCCGCGGGCTCGCCGACCAGACCGAAAGCGATCCAGTACACGGGTCGCGCGTACGCCCGATACAGCTCGCGATACGCGACCTCCGACCCGCCGGCGGCGCGCGCCACGAGGGCCCTGTCGTCGATGACTCCGTGGGTCATGGCATCCGTTCCGCTCTCCGGGTGAGCCCCGGGAAGCACTCTCTCACTCAGAGGTGTCCGGCCCGCGCGGATCGTCTCACGGATGTACGCACGTTATGAGCACTAGGTGCACAACCCCGTGCCCGGCGGGAGCGAGCGGATAAACTCGAGCGTTTCCCCGATGAAAGGCCCCGCGATGGAGCTGCAGCTCGACCCCCTCTTCCAGACGATCACGCTCGTCGTGCTCGTGCTGATCCTGGTCGCCGACCTGCTGATCATCCTCAAACGCCCGCACATCCCGGCGGCGAAAGAGTCGACGCTCTGGGTCGTGTTCTACGTGACCCTCGCGCTCATCTTCGCCGGCGTCCTCTGGATCGTCGCCGGGGGAGAAGTCGCGGGACAGTTCGTGGCGGGCTGGCTGACCGAGTACAGCCTCTCGATCGACAACCTCTTCGTGTTCGTGCTGATCATGGGGCAGTTCGCGGTGCCGCGTCGGTACCAGCAGGAGGTGCTGATGGTGGGAATCATCATCGCGCTCATCCTGCGCGGCGCCTTCATCCTGGTCGGCGCGACGATCATCGAGAACTTCAGCCCGATCTTCTACCTGTTCGGTGCGTTCCTGGTCTACACGGCGATCCGCCAGGCGTTCCCGGGCGACGACCACGACGACGACTCGCAGAAAGAGAACCTCATCGTGCGGACGCTGCGTCGCGTGCTGCCGATGAGCGACTCGTACGACGGCAAGAAGGTCATCACGCGCGTCAAGGGCAAGAAGCTCTTCACCCCGATGATCATCGTGTTCGTCGCGATCGGCGTGACCGACCTGCTGTTCGCGATCGACTCGATCCCGGCGATCTTCGGCATCACGCAGAGCCCGTTCATCGTCTTCACGGCCAACCTCTTCGCGCTGATGGGTCTGCGCCAGCTGTACTTCCTGCTCGGCGACCTGCTCGACCGCCTGAAGTTCCTGCACTACGGCATCGCGTTCATCCTCGCGTTCATCGGTGTGAAGCTGATCCTGCACGCGATGCACGTCAATGAGCTCTCGTTCATCAACGACGGTGAGCCCATAGAGTGGGCGCCCGAGATCTCGACGTGGGTCTCTCTCGCGGTGATCGTGGTGTCGATGGCGGTCGCGACGATCGCCAGCCTCATCGCCGCCCGCCGCGAGCCTGCGTCCGTCGACGGCCCTCGGGATGCCGCGGCCGACGTCGCCAACGAGAAGGGGACGCCCCGCACGGTCGAGCAGCCGAAGGGCGACTGAGCCGACGAGGACCCTGCGCGTCGACGACCCGCAGCCTGTCGAAGGGTCCGGGCCCCCGCAACCCCCGCCGGGCTCAGCCACCTGAGGCCACGGCATCCGGAATCTAGAACGCGCGCAGATTCGCCTGAAGTCCGCCGTCGACGTACTCCTCGCGGAGGATGCCACGCCGACGCAGGATCGGCACGAGGTCATCGAGTACGCGATGCACGGTGACAGGGTGCAGGTCGCCCCACAGCAGGACGCCGTCGTTGCCCCACTCGCCGAGTTCTTCGATGCGGTCGGCGAACTCGTCGGCCGTCCCCACGAAGCCGGAGCCGTCGTTCAGGCGGCCCAAGCGTGCGTGCGCGGCGAGGATCGTGCGCAGGGGAGCGTCGTCGTCGTGCTTTCCGACGAGCCGCTTGATGCTGCCCTCCGACACGTGCTCGCCGAAGATCGACCGGTCGAGCGGCTTGTCGAGGTCGAGACCGGTGAGGTCGGTCTCGAGATCGCTCGACTGCTTGCGGGCGATGGTGACGAGCGCCTCGTCATCGGGGTGAGCGGATGCCGCGACCAGGCGGTCGGCTTCCTCCGGCGACGAGACGAGCACGGGCTGGATCGCGAAGAGGATCTTGATGTCTGCCGATGTGCGCCCGGCGGCCTCGGCTGCCGCGTGGATGCGGCCGCGGTAGGCCCGGATGCTCTGTTCGTCGAGAGGTGCGAGCGCGAGCTGCACGTCGGAGTTGTGCCCGGCGAACGACAGGCCGCGGCCGGATCCGCCGGGGGACACGATCGCGGGCTCGCCGTCGGTGAAGGGCACCGCGTTCAGCGGCCCGTCGAAGCCGAAGTGCTCTCCCCGGTGCCGCACCGCCTCGAGCTTCGTGCCGTCGGCATAGACACCCGTCTCTTCATCGGCGACGAGAGCGCCCTCGCCCCAGCTGTTCCAGAGCTTCCGGATGCCGTCGAGCCACTCCTCCGCCCGGTCGTAGGCCGCATCGTGCCCGAGCTGCGGCGCGGTCGAGAAGTGGCGCGCGCTGCCGGTGTCGGTGACGACGTTCAGGCCGAGACGGTGGCCGCTCAGGTGCTGGAGCGTCGCGAACTGTCGAGCGGCGGTGTACGGCAGGTACGCGGCCGGGTTGACCGTCGGCACCACGCCCAAATGCTGCGTCGCCGCGAACAGGTACGGTGCGAGCAGTAGCGGGTCGTGCTTGGGCCCGCCGAAGGCGTGACGCACGCGCAGGTCGATCGTGTCGGCGCTGCCCAGCGAGGGCGCGTCTTCGATGATCAGCAGGTCGAAGCCGGCCTGCTCGAGCGTGCGGGCGGAGTCCTGGTAGAGGCCGGGCTCGGTCCAGCGGTGGTTCCAGCGCAGGTAGGGGTGGCCCCACCCGTGGGGGCCGAAGCCGCGCGCGAGGAACCAGCCGAAGTGCTGCAGCCGGCTCACAGCACGACCGTCTCGCGCTCGAGCACGGGGACGCGCACGAGCGCCTGTTCGAGGTCGGCGAGCAGGTCGTCGATGTCTTCGATGCCGATCGACAGGCGGATCGTGCCGGGGAAAACGCCCGCCCGCTCGCGCTCGGCGACGGTGCGGGCGGCGTGCGAGGTGCTCTGCGGGTGCAGCACGAGCGAGCGCACGTCGCCGAGGTGGGTCATGTGCGTGATGACCTCGACCGACTGCACGACGTGGCGCGCCGCCTCGAGACCGCCGCGCAGGGTGACGGTGAAGACCGACCCGAAGCCGCGCGTCAGGTAGCGCTCACCGAGACCGTGGTGGGGGTGCGAGTCGAGACCGATGTAGTCGACGCGCTCGACCTCGGGGCGCTGTTCGAGCCAGCGGGCGACGGCGAGGGCGTTCTGCGACTGCCGCTCGACGCGCAGGCTCAGGGTCTCGATGCCCTGGCCGATCAGGAAGGCGTTCAGCGGCGAGGGCGAGGGGCCGAACCGCGGCGCCACGCTCTCGCGGATGTACTGCCCGCGCGCGCGGGCGCCGTACTTCTCGGCGTAGCTCGCCCCGCCCAGACGGTCGGTCTGCACGAGGTGGGCAAAGCGGTGACCGGATGCCGCGGCGTCGAATCGACCGTCGTCGACGATGACACCGCCGAGCACGGCACCCTGACCCGCCAGGAACTTGCTCGCCGAGTGCACGACGACGGCGGCCCCGTGCTCGATCGGGCGAAGCAGGTACGGAGTGGTGAACGTGCTGTCGACGACGAGCGGGATGCCCTGCTCGGCGCCGATGGCCGCCACCGCGGCCACGTCGAGCACGTCGTTGCGGGCGTTCGAGAGCGTCTCGGCGAAGAGGGCCCGCGTGCGGGGCGTGATCGCGGCGCGCCAGGCGTCGAGGTCGTCGGTGTCGACGAAGGTCGTTTCGACGCCGAGGCGCGCGAGGTTGTCGAGCAGGAGGCCGCGCGTGCCCTCGTAGATGTGCTCCGACACGACGACGTGGTCGCCGGCTCCGGCGAGGGCGAGCAGCGCGACGGTGACGGCCGCCTGACCGCTCGAGACGAGCACGGCCTGGTCGCCGCCCTCGAGCGAGGCGAGACGCTCTTCGACCGCGTGCACTGTGGGGTTGCCGGTGCGGCTGTAGCCGAAGCCCGTGCCCTCGCCGAAGTGCGCGGCCGACTCGTCGAGGTCGCTGAACGTGAAGCCCGCCGTGAGGTAGATCGGGGTCGCGCGCGGGCTCGCCTGCGCGGTCGCCGCTCCTGCGTGGACCTGGCGAGTGGAGAAACCGGTGTCGGCGCCTGCGGCCATGGCGCACTCCTTCCTTCGGGTCGGCCCAGATTCGCACGCGCGGGCTCCGGGCGGCGAAACGTGCGTCGCTCTGTGACGCCGCCGACGCGGCATCCGCCACCCGTCCCCGGCGGCGGGGGTGTCGGACGCCGGTGGTATCGTGACGACGTGCGGATCGCTCGCCTCCTCCTTAGCGGCCGCGACGAGACCTTGTTCTAGGCCTCTCTCGTCGCGGAGTTCGTCGCGGGCCTCACACCCCCTTCCGAGGAGAAACGCAAACATGAGCACGATTCCCGAGAACCCTCGCACCCTGGCCGAGAAGGTCTGGGACGACCACCTCGTGGTTAAGGGCGAGAACGGTCAGCCCGACCTCATCTACATCGACCTCCACCTCGTGCACGAGGTGACGAGCCCTCAGGCCTTCGACGGCCTGCGCGCCGAGGGTCGCCCCGTGCGCCGGCTCGACCTGACGATCGCGACCGAAGACCACAACACCCCGACCCTCGACATCGACAAGCCGATCGCGGACCTCACCAGCCGCACGCAGATCGAGACGCTGCGCCGCAACGCCGACGAGTTCGGCGTGCGCATCCACTCGCTGGGCGACAAGGAGCAGGGCATCGTCCACGTGGTCGGCCCGCAGCTCGGCCTCACCATGCCGGGCATCACCGTCGTGTGCGGCGACTCGCACACCTCGACCCACGGCGCGTTCGGCGCGATGGCGTTCGGCATCGGCACCAGCGAGGTCGAGCACGTGCTCGCCACCCAGACCCTGCCGCTCAAGCCCTTCAAGACGATGGCCATCACCGTGGAGGGCGAGCTGAAGCCCGGCGTCACCGCGAAGGACATCATCCTCGCGATCATCGCCAAGATCGGCGCCAACGGCGGCCAGGGCTACGTGCTCGAGTTCCGCGGCAGCGCGATCCGCTCCCTCTCGATGGAGGGGCGCATGACGATGTGCAACATGTCGATCGAGGCCGGCGCCCGCGCGGGCATGATCGCCCCCGACGAGACGACCTTCGCCTACGTCAAGGACAAGCCCCACGCCCCGCAGGGCCAGGACTGGGACGACGCGGTCGCCTACTGGCGCACGCTGCCGAGCGACGAGGGCGCGGTCTACGACGCCGAGGTGTTCCTCGACGCCGCCGAGCTCGAACCCTTCGTCACCTGGGGCACGAACCCGGGCCAGGGCGTCTCGCTCAGCGACGTCGTTCCGACCCCGGCCGACATCGCCGACCCCAACGAGCGCGCCGCCGCCGAACGGGCGCTCGAGTACATGGACCTGCAGGCCGGCACCCCGATGAAGGACATCCCAGTGGATGCCGTGTTCATGGGTTCCTGCACCAACAGCCGCATCGAAGACCTCCGCGCCTTCGCCTCGGTCATCGAGGGACGCACCAAGGCCGAGAACGTCCGCGTCATGGTCGTGCCGGGATCGGCGCGCGTGCGCCTCGAAGCCGAGGCCGAGGGCCTCGACAAGGTCTTCACCGACTTCGGCGCCGAATGGCGCTTCGCGGGGTGCTCGATGTGCCTGGGCATGAACCCCGACCAGCTGGCCCCGGGGGAACGCTGCGCGTCGACCTCGAACCGTAACTTCGAAGGACGCCAGGGCAAGGGCGGGCGCACGCACCTCGTCTCGCCGCTGGTCGCCGCGGCCACGGCCGTGCGCGGAACGCTGTCGAGCCCGGCCGATCTGGGCCCCGTTCCCACCGAGACCGTTTCGACCGGGGCGGAGGCCTGACATGGAGAAGTTCACCACGCACACCGGTGTCGCCGCGCCTCTGAAGCGCTCCGCCGTCGACACCGACCAGATCATCCCCGCGGTGTTCCTCAAGCGCGTCACCAAGACCGGCTTCGAAGACGCCCTGTTCTCGAACTGGCGCCAGGACCCCGGGTTCGTGCTCAACCAGGACGCCTACCGCTCGGCATCCGTCCTCGTCGCCGGCCCCGACTTCGGCACCGGATCCAGCCGCGAGCACGCCGTGTGGGCGCTGCGCGACTACGGGTTCCGTGTCGTGCTGAGCCCCAAGTTCGCCGACATCTTCCGCGGCAACTCGGGCAAGCAAGGCCTGGTCACGGGCGTGATCACCGAGGACGAGGTCGAGCAGATCTGGGCCGTCCTCGAGGCGAACCCGGGCATCGAGATGACCGTGGACCTTACCGCGAAGACCGCCACGGTCGGCGACCTCCAGGTCTCGTTCGAGATCGACGATTACACTAGGTGGCGGCTTCTCGAAGGGCTCGATGACATCGGGCTCACTCTGCGTGACGAAGACAAGATCACGCAGTTCGAGGCGCGCCGCGAGGCATGGCGGCCGCAGACCCTTCCGGTCCGCTGAGCCCGATCGACCCGATCGGGTCGATCTGCCGCCCCTCGTCCACGAAGTGAGGTCCACCCCCCATGAGCACACTCGTCACCGACTCCGGAGACCAGAACCCCGGACAGCCCGACTGGGAGGCGGCCGAAACTCTTTCGATCCGCGGCGGTCGGCCCCTGCGCGGGACCGTCGAGGTCAAGGGCGCGAAGAACCTGGTGACGAAGGCCATGGTGGCCGCGCTCCTGGGCGAGACCACGAGCACGCTCCGCGACGTGCCGATGATCAGCGACGTCAAGGTCGTCCGGTCGCTCCTCGAGGTGCACGGCGTCACCGTGACCGAGGGTGACGAGGAGGGCACGCTTCACCTCGACCCCTCGGGCGCGGTCGCCGCGCACTTCGAAGAGATCGACGCGCACGCGGGGGCCTCGCGCATCCCGATCCTGTTCTGCGGGCCGCTGCTGCACCTGCTCGGCGAGGCGCTCATCCCCGACCTCGGCGGATGCCGCATCGGCGATCGCCCGATCAACTTCCACATGGACGCCCTGCGCGCCTTCGGCGCCGTCGTCGACAAGAGCTACGAGGGCATCCGCATCACGGCCCCGAACGGCCTCCACGGCGCCAATATCACCCTGCCCTACCCGAGCGTCGGCGCGACCGAGCAGGTCCTGCTCACCGCCGTCCGCGCGAAGGGCGTCACGGAGCTGCGCAACGCCGCGATCGAGCCCGAGATCATGGATCTCATCGCCGTCCTGCAGAAGATGGGCGCGATCATCTCGTACGAGCCCAACCGCGTCATCTTCATCGAGGGCGTCGACAAGCTCGTCGGCTACGACCACCGCGCGATCTTCGACCGCAACGAAGCCGCCTCGTGGGCCTGCGCCGCGCTGGCGACCGACGGCGAGATCTTCGCCAAGGGCGCCCGCCAGCAGGACATGCTGACCTTCCTCAACGTCTTCCGCAAGGCCGGCGGCTGGTTCGACGTCCGCGAGGACGGCATCCTGTTCCGCCGCGGCGACGCCCTCAAGCCCGTCATGGTCGAGACCGACGTGCACCCCGGCTTCATGACCGACTGGCAGCAGCCGCTCATCGTCGCCCTGACGCAGGCCCCCGGCACCTCCACCGTCCACGAGACCGTGTACGAGAACCGCCTGGGCTTCACCGAGGCGCTCAACAAGATGGGCGCCGACATCGTCGTGCACCCCAAGGGCATCTCGAGCCCCGATCGTCGGGTGCCGCGTCGCGACCTCGAGCAGGCGGCCGTCATCAACGGCCCGACGCCGTTGCACGGCGCCGACGTCGAGGTCCCCGACCTGCGCGGCGGCTACAGCTACGTGATTGCGGCCCTGGCCGCCGAGGGCGAGTCGACCGTGCGCAACATCGGCATCATCCGCCGGGGCTACGAGAAGTTCCTCGAGAAGCTGACCGCTCTCGACGCCGACTTCGACGTCGTGGGCTGACCCGTGGCCGCCTCGCCCGAGAAGACGAAGCCGAGCGCCTTCTGGCCGCTCGCGGCGATCATCGTGCCGATCACGGGCCTGTTCGCCCGGATCGAGATCCGCGGGGGCGAGAACCTCCCGAGCGAGGGCGCCTACGTCATCGCTCCGAACCACAACTCGGAGTTCGACCCGGTGATCGTGGCCGTCGCCGTCTGGCGGCTCGGTCGCGCCCCGCGGTTCATGGCCAAAGAGAGTCTGTTCAAGGTGCCCGTCCTCGGTGCGGCGCTCCGTGCCACCGGCATGGTGCCGGTGCCGCGGGCCTCGACCAGCGCGAACCAGTCGATGAAAGCTGCCGAGCAGATCGCCCGCGACGGCCGCGGTGTGATCGTGTACGCCGAGGGAACCCTCACGCGCGACCCCGACCTGTGGCCGATGCGCGGCAAGACCGGGGCGGTTCGCCTGGCCCTCGCCGCCGATCTGCCGCTCATCCCCATGGCGCAGTGGGGCGTGCAGCAGATCCTCCCGCGGTACGGGAAGCTGAAGTTCCCCCGCCGCTCGCACGTCATCGTCGAGTTCGGCCCCGCCATGGACATGAGCGCCTACGCCGCCACGCGCACCCAGCCGGCCACCCTGACGAAGGCCACTGACGCGATGATGAACGAGATCACCGCGATGCTCTCCGGCATCCGGGGTCTTCCCGCTCCCGCGGAGCGCTGGAACCCGTCGCAGCACGGGCAGAACGAGACGGGTCGCCTTGAGTCGTAAGAGCCCCGCGCCGGTCGCCGGACCGAAGGTCGCCGTCGTCGGCGCGGGCAGCTGGGGCACGACATTCGGCAAGATCCTCGCCGACGGCGGAGCCTCGGTGGTCATGTGGGCGCGCCGCCCCGAGCTGGCCGCAGAGATCACCGAGTCGAAGCGCAACAGCCGCTACCTCTCGGGCATCAACCTGCCGCGGACCATGACGGCCACCACCGACCTCGCCGAGGCGCTGAACGGCGCGGAGCAGATCTTCCTGTCGGTGCCGAGCCAGTCGCTGCGCGAGAACCTCGCCGCCATACGACCCCTTGTCGAGCGCACCGACGTGCCGCTCGTCTCGCTCATGAAAGGCGTCGAGAAGTCGACCGGGCTGCGCATGAGCCAGGTCATCGAACAGGTGCTCCAGTGCGACCCGGCCCGCATCGCCGTGGCATCCGGTCCCAACCTCGCCCTCGAGATCGCCCGCGAGCAGCCCACCGCGGCCGTCATCAGCTCGCTGAGCCCCGAAACCGCCGAGGCCGTGGCCCGCCGCGCGCGCAACAGGTACTTCCGCTCGTTCGTGAACACCGACGTGATCGGCACCGAGTTCGGCGGCGTGCTGAAGAACCTGATCGCCGTCGCGATCGGCATCGTCGACGGCGTGGGCTACGGCGAGAACACGAAAGCCTCGATCATCACGCGCGGCCTCGTCGAGATGACCGACTTCGCCGTGGCGCAGGGCGCCCAGCCCGAGACCCTGCAGGGCCTCGCCGGCCTCGGCGACCTCATCGCGACGTGCCAGTCGCCGCTCAGCCGCAACAACACCGCCGGGCGCCTGCTCGGCCAGGGCTACGGCTACAAAGAGGTCGTGACCCAGATGCAGCAGACCGCGGAGGGCTTGGCATCCGTCGCCCCCGTCCTACAACTCGCGAAGCAGGTCGGCGTCGACATGCCCATCGTGCAGCAGGTCAAGATGGTGCTGGACGGGACCATGGACCCGCGCGACATCGCACCGCACCTGACGACAGACGACGACCAGCCGCAGGGCGAGAGGACGCAGAATGACCAAACCGGTGGTGGTGGTGCTCTTCGGCGGGCGCTCCAGCGAGCATTCGATCAGTTCCGCCACGGCGGGCGGGGTGCTGCGGGCGATCGACCGTGACCGCTTCCGGGTCATCCCGGTCGGCATCACCCGCGACGGCGCCTTCGTTCTCGAAGACGACGATCCCGACAAGTTCGCGTTGATCCCCGACGCGCTACCCGAGGTGCGCGACAACGGCACGCGCGTTCGCCTGCCCGACTCGACGCTCTCGCGCGAGTGGACGGTGACGGATGCCGAGGGCACCCGCTCCCTCGGAGACGTCGACGTCGTCCTGCCGATCCTGCACGGCCGCTTCGGTGAGGACGGCACGGTGCAGGGGCTGCTCGAGCTGCTCGGCATCCCGTACGCCGGCGGCGGAGTGCTCATGTCGGCGATCGGCATGAACAAGCACGTGACCAAGCAGGTGCTGCGCGCGGCGAACGTGCCCGTGGTGCCGTGGGTCGCGGTGACCCGCGCCGATCTCGCGCGCGACCGCTCGCTGTGGGAGCGCCGCATCCACGCGCTCGACCTGCCCGTGTTCGTCAAGCCGAACGAGGCCGGTTCCAGCGTCGGCGTCACGAAGGTGTCGCAGTGGGACGACCTCGACGCCGCTCTCGACACCGCGTTCGCAGAGGACGGCCTGGTGCTGGTCGAGAAGGCGATCGTCGGTCGCGAGGTGGAGTGCGGCGTGCTCCCCGGGCGGGATGGCGGACCGGTGCGTGTCAGCGTCGCCGGCGAGATCGTCGTGACGGGACGCGAGTTCTACGACTTCGAGGCGAAGTACCTCGGGGCTGCCGGCGTCGAGCTCGTGTGCCCCGCCGACCTGCGCGACGGTGAGCTCGCCGAGATGCAGCGGATCGCCGCCCAGGCGTTCGAGGCGATCGGTGGCCAGGGCCTCGCGCGCGTCGACTTCTTCTACACCGGCACCGAGTTCTACGTGAACGAGGTCAACACCATGCCCGGGTTCACGCCGATCTCGATGTTCCCGACCTGCTGGATCGCCTCGGGCCTGTCCTACCCCGACCTCATCAGCGACCTGCTCGACGCGGCCCTCGCGAAGGCCTGAGTCGCGGCCCGGCTCGCCGTGCGCAACGGCGGGCCGGGCCGGCGGCGCGCCGTCGCCGGGGTCGGTGACGCCGGTGTGTCGGGAAGAGTCCCGCGGTCGTGCACCTGGGGTCGGACGCGGCGCGCGCTACGGCGTCGGGCTCGGCGAGGGCGCGACGTCGGACGCCGAGGTGCACACGGCGCCCGTCGACGGCAGGTACTGGCTGATCAGCGGTCCGAGGGCCTGGGCCACATCGGCGCTGCTGGCCTCTTTGTAGTCCAGGTAGACCTGGACCGCGGGGCTGCGCCCGAACGTCGTCAGCGTGTACCGGTTGTCGGCCGCCTGCGACTCGTCGACCAGCCAGTCCACGCCGTTGAACGGGCGGCACGGCAGGGTGGACGGGCCGGGCGTCTCGAGCCCGCACGTCATGAGGATCGCGGCGGGATCTCCCCACGCACCGGTCGACTGCGCGTCGGTCCAGCGGCGGTTCTGCCCCGAGATCGTCTGGGGCAGTCGCGAGGTAATCTCGGCGCACGCCGGGTCGTTCGCGTCCTTGGCCGGCTGCATCGCGACCGTGGTGCTGCACGCCGCGAGCCCGGGGAGGAGGGCGGCGGCGGCGAGGAGCGCGAGGAGGCGGGAGGAGCGGGGCACCCCTCCAGGCTAATAGCGTGGGGGAGTGACCGACGCCGAGACCACCCGTGCAACCACTGTGGGCGAGCTGTCCGAGGGACAGATCCTGCGCGGCATCCTGGACCGTCTTCCGCCGTCGACCGCCCCGGTCGGGCCCGGTGACGATGCCGCTGTGCTGTCTGTTCCCGACGGGCGGGTCGTCGCGACGACCGACACGCTCGTGCACGGGCCCGACTTCCGGCTGGCGTGGTCGTCGCCGTTCGATCTCGGCTTCAAGTCCGCGGCGGTGAACCTCGCCGATGTCGCCGCGATGGGTGCGCGCCCCATCGCTCTGCTCGTCGCGCTCGCGATGCCCGACGACACTCCCGTCTCGTTCGTCCGCGGGTTCGCCGACGGCCTCGCGGCGGCCTGCGCCGAACTGGCACCGGACTGCGCGGTCGAGGGCGGCGACCTCACGGTCTCGGACACCCTGACCATCGCCGTGACGGCCCTGGGGAGCCTCGACGGCCGCGATCCCGTGCGTCGCTCCGGTGCCCGCGTCGGAGACGGCGTCTACGTGATCGGCGAGCTCGGCGAGGCCGCGCGGGGACTCGAGGTGCTCTTCGCGCGGTTCCGGGATGCCGACGGCACTCCCGTCGTGATCACGTCCGAGGCCCGGGCGGCGCTCGGTGCCGACGACGCGCGCGGACTGGCTCGCCAGCTCACGCCGCGACCGCCGATCGCGGAGGCTTTGCGGGCCGCGGATGCGGGGGCCACCGCGATGATGGACATCTCCGATGGGCTCGTCCTCGACGCCACGCGCCTGGCCGATGCCTCGGGGGTCACGATCGCGCTCGACTCCGCGACCCTCGGCGACGACCCCGACCGCGCGCTCGGCGGGGGAGAGGACCATGGGTTCCTCGTGACGTTCGCCGCCGAAGCGGACCCGCTGGGCCGTCGTGTGGGAACGGTCGTGGCGCGCGGGAGCGAAGCCGTCACCGTCGACGATCATCCCTGGTCGGGCCGGGGCGGCTGGGATCCCTACCGCGACTGGGACGCCGGTCGCGGCTGAGGGATCAGACGCTTCGCGGTCGTCCCCACCACATCGTGGTGTCGCCGTAGGCGCGGTCGCGCTCGGCCTCGAGTCCGGCGGCGGCCCACTCGGGGGCGGCGGATCGCTTCGCCCGCTCGACGATCACCGTGCCGTCGGGGTGCAGGCGCGGCGCGAGCGCGACGAGCGCTTTCGTGAGCTCGTCGTCGGCGAGGTCGTAGGGCGGATCGAGGAAGACGAGGTCCCATTCGAGGGTGGATGCCGAGAGGAACGTCGTGACGTTCGCCTTGTGCACGCGCGCGGGGGCGGTGACGCCGGCCCCCTTCACCCGTTCTGCGTTCTTGCGGATGAGGGCCGCGGCGGGTGCCGACAGCTCGACGAGGTCCGCGGAGGCGGCGCCGCGGCTGAGGCTCTCGAGCCCCAGGGCGCCGGAGCCCGCGAACAGATCGGCCACGCGTGCGTCGTCGAGCAGGCCCGCGGACTCGAGCGCTCCGAAGAGCGACTCGCGGACGCGGTCGCTCGTGGGGCGGGTGCCCTTGGGGGGTACGTCGAGGACCGTGCCTCCGGCCCGGCCCGAGATGATGCGCGTCACCTCTCCAGCCTAGGGTCCTCGGTGCGGCGGTCGCGTGCGCGCGAGCGAACGGCGATGTCCGGGGGCCTGCCTAGACTCGGAGCATGCCCGGATTCTCGCTCGCGTCGCGCCTGGACGGCGCCATCGGCGGCAAGACCGCGACGGCATTCGAGAAGGCGTTCGGCGTGAAGACGGTGGGTGAGCTGCTCGAGCATTACCCCCGCCGCTACGCCCGTCGGGGTGAGCTCACGCCCATCGATTCCCTCCCGCTCGGCGAGCCGGTCACGATCGTCGCCGAGGTGGTCAGCGCGAACGAGCGTCGCATGCAGAACCGCCGCGGCTCGCTGCTCGAAGTCGTCATCAGCGACGGCGACGGGCGCATGTCGCTCACCTTCTTCAATCAGCCCTGGCGCCTGAAAGACCTCACTCCGGGGCGCCGCGGCATCTTCTCGGGCAAGGTCGGCGAGTATCGTCGCCAGACGCAGCTGACGAACCCCGACTACGAGCTGTTCGACGACATCGCCGAGGCTCGCGCCGAGGCCGAGGTGACGGCGAAGCGGCCCATCCCGATCTATCCCGCGACGAGCTCGATCCCGAGCACGCTCGTGCAGAAGACGATCTCGCTCGTGCTCGACGGACTCGGAGAGGTCGAGGACCCCTTGCCCGACGACCTGCGAACCCGCCGCGGTCTCCTCCCGGCGCGCGCGGCGTTCGAGCAGATCCATCGCCCCGAGACCGATGACGACATCCCGCCCGCGATCGCGACCCTGCGCATGCACGAGGCCTTCGTGCTGCAGACCGCCCTGCTCCAGCAGCGGCAGTTCGTGCGGGCGCTGTCGGCGACCAAGCGGCCGGCGGCGCCCGGTGGTCTGCTCGAGCGCTTCGACGCGATCCTTCCTTTCGAGCTGACCGCCGACCAGCAGAGCGTCGGCGCCCAGCTCGAGGCCGACCTCGTCGCCGACTGGCCCATGAACCGCCTGGTGCAGGGCGAGGTGGGCTCGGGCAAGACGTTGGTGGCGTTGCGCGCGATGCTGCAGGTCGCCGAATCCGGCGGGCAGTCCGCCCTCATCGCCCCCACCGAGGTGCTGGCCGGTCAGCACCTGCGCTCGATCGCCCGCATGCTCGGTCCCGAGCTCGCCCCCGAGGTCATGCCGACCCTGCTCACCGGGCAGATGCCGGCGGCAGAGCGTCGCCGCGCAGCCCTGCGGGTCGCCTCGGGCCAGGCGCGCATCGTCGTGGGCACCCACGCGCTCCTGAGCGCGACCACCACCTTCGCCGACCTCGGCTTCGTCGTCGTCGACGAGCAGCACCGTTTCGGCGTCGACCAGCGCGAGGCGCTGCGCGCCAAAGGCAGTTCTCCGCACACGCTCGTGCTGACGGCGACCCCCATCCCGCGCACCGTCGCCATGACCGTGTTCGGCGACCTCGACGTCTCGACCATCCGCACCATGCCCGCCGGGCGAGCCGGCATCCAGTCGTTCGTCGCCCCGCTCGCCGAGAAGCCCGCCTGGTTCGCCCGCGTGTGGGATCGCGTGGCCGAAGAGGTCGCCCTCGGGCGCCAGGCGTTCGTGGTGTGCGCCGCGATCGACTCGGACCAGCTCACCGCCGACGAGAAGACCGACGAACCGGCGGACGCACCGGCCGCCGCCGCCGAGGGCGCCCGCACGCGGTGGGGTGTCGTGCAGGTCGAGGCGTTGCTGTCGCGATTGCCGACGTTCAGCGGCATCCGCGTGCAGATCCTCCACGGCAAGATGCCCTCCGACGAGAAAGACGCCGTGATGCAGGCCTTCGCGCGCGGAGACATCGACGTTCTCGTCGCCACCACCGTGATCGAGGTCGGCGTCGACGTGCCCAACGCCTCCACGATGGTCATCCTCGAAGCTGATCGCTTCGGCGTCTCGCAGCTGCATCAGCTGCGCGGACGCGTCGGGCGAGGGGGGCTCCCGGGCCTTTGCCTGCTGGTGACCGAAGCCTCGCCCGGAACCTCGGCGCGCTCACGCGTCGAGGCGGTGGCAGCGACCCTCGACGGCTTCGCCCTGGCCGAGGTCGACCTCGACCTGCGCGGCGAAGGTGACGTGCTCGGCGGCGCGCAGTCGGGAGCGCGTTCGTCGCTACGTCTGCTGCGAGTGGTCACCGACGCCGACCTCATCACCGAGGCCCGCGCCGAGGGCGAGAGACTTCTCGCCGACGATCCGGCTCTGCGCCGGCATCCCGGGCTCGCCGCCGCCCTCGAGCGCCGTGTCGGAGTCGAGGAGCGCGCTGCCCTGGCGAAGTCCTGACCGTCGGGTCGCTGCCCCGGTCGCATCGGTAGGCTGGCGGCATGAACCCCCGGATCGCCGTCGTTCCCGGCTCGTTCGACCCTCCCACGCTCGGTCACCTCGATGTGATCCGGCGCGCGGCGGGTCTCTTCGACCAGCTGCACGTGCTCGTGGTCCACAACCCGGGCAAAGAGGCGATGCTCCCCATCGCTCAGCGGCAGAGTCTGCTCGAGCAGTCGATCGCCGAGGCGGGCGTCGAGGGCGACGTGATCGTCGCCGCGTGGAGCATGGGCCTGCTCGTGGACTACTGCACCGAGGTGGGAGCGAAGGTGCTCGTGAAGGGCATCCGTTCGCAGGTCGACGTGGCGTACGAGACGCCCATGGCGATCGTGAACCGCGACCTCGCCCACGTCGAGACGGTCTTCCTGCTCCCCGACCCCTCTCATGCGCTGGTCTCGAGCTCGCTCGTGCGTCAGGTGGCGGGTCTCGGCGGCGATGTCTCGCCGTACGTCCCGCCCGCGGTGGCGCGGTTCCTCGACACCGGCGCCCGCGGCATCTGACACGCTCGGACCGTCGGGCAGGCGACCGTACCGCCGCGCCGACGGGCGACGCCCGGCCCCCGCCCAGGAGCGCACGGGTAGCATTGACGACCGTGAGAACTCGCCGACCCGGACCTTTCCAGCTCCCCGTACGCGACATCGAGCGCCACCCGGGCGAGATGCGCGAACACACGCTCGACCTGCCCACCCCCGAGAAGTGGGGGGAGGGCCTGCTCGCGGTCCCCGAGGGCGAGATCCTCGAGCTCGACGTGCGTCTCGAGTCCGTGCACGAGGGCATTCTCGTCTCGGGCACCGTCGACACCACTGCCGTCGGAGTGTGCGGACGCTGCTTGATCGACATCGCCGAGCCTGTCGAAGTCGAGTTCCAGGAACTTTTCGCGTATCCTGGGGACGAAGCGAACGACTTCGACGTTCAAGACGACCACGTGGATCTTGAAAATCTGGTCCGGGATGCCATTGTCCTTTCGCTTCCGTTCCAGCCGGTGTGTCAGCCGGACTGCCCCGGGCTCGACCCGAACACGGGCGAGAGGCTGACGGAAAGCCCCGGCACCACGGAGCAGACGCCTGTCGATCCTCGATGGGCTGCGCTCCAGCAGTACACCCCAGACGACGGCGATGCGCCCCGCGCCGCCCCCAAGACAGAGAAGAGCTAGTCATGGCAGGTAACCCCCCGAAGCGGAAGGTCTCCCGCTCCAACACCCGCTCGCGTCGTGCGCAGTGGAAGGCTGAAGCCCCCGCGCTGGTCAAGACCATCGAGAACGGCAAGGTCGTCTACAGCCGCCCCCACCAGGCGAAGGTCGTCACCGACTCGCAGGGCACCGAGCTCTTCCTCGAGTACAAGGGCCGCAAGGTCGCCGACGTCTGATCGGCGATTCGTGACGCGTAACAACGTCGAGCGCGCAGCGCTCACCGAGAAGCTCGGGGTCGAGATCGACCCCGAGCTTCTTTCTCTTGCTCTGACCCACCGTTCGTTCGCGTACGAGAACGGCGGCATTCCGCACAACGAGCGCCTCGAGTTCCTCGGCGACTCCGTGCTCGGCCAGGCCGTCACGGTCCGGCTGTTCACGCGGCATCCCGATCTCGACGAGGGAAGCCTCGCCAAGCGGCGCGCGAGCGTCGTGTCGACGGTCGCGTTGGCCGAGGTCGCCCGCACGATCGGACTCGGCGACCACGTGCGGCTGGGCCGCGGCGAGATCCTCACCGGTGGCCGCGACAAGGACTCGATCCTCGCCGACACCATGGAGGCGCTGATCGGCGCGACCTTCCTGTCGGCCGGCCCCGACGCGGCGACCGGCATGGTGCTGCGCCTGGTCGAACCGCTTCTCGCGGACCCCGAGCGGTACGGCGCGGCGATGGACCCGAAGACGAGCCTGCAAGAGATCGCGGCCCGACTCGGTCTCGCGGCTCCTGTCTACACGGTCGAGGCGACCGGGCCCGATCACGACCGCCGGTTCACCGCCACCGTCACCACGGGCGACGTCGTGACCACGGGCGTCGGCTCCAGTAAGAAGCACGCCGAGATGGCTGCGGCTCTCACCGCGTGGCGCGAGCTCGACGCGCGTGCCTGAGCTTCCCGAGGTCGAGGTCGTCCGCGCCGGTCTCGAACCCGCCGTCACGGGCGCCCTCATCTCGTCTGTCGATGTGCGCGACGACCGCGCGCTGACCCGTCACACCGGGGGAGCCGCGCACTTCGAGGCGGAGCTGACCGGCCGACGCATCGCGTCCGCCGTGCGCAGAGGCAAATTCCTGTGGATGCCGGTGGCCGACGACGAGGCCATCGTCACCCATCTGGGAATGAGCGGCCAGATGCTCCTCCGTGCCCCCGGAGCGCCGGAGGAGCGACACGAGCGCATCCGCATCGAGCTGGAGCACCCGGTGCACGGGCCGCTGTCGGTCGTGTTCGCCGATCAACGCACGTTCGGTTCGCTCGCGATCGACAGCCTGGTCGACACGCCCGACGGCGCTGCCGGCGGCCGCGGCTCGGATCTCGCCCGCGTACCGACGCAGGTCGCGCACATCGGGCGCGATCCCCTCGACCCCGCATTCGACGCCGTACGATTCCGCGCGCGATTGGCGCGTACCTCCTCGGGGATCAAACGCGTGTTGCTGGATCAGACGGCGGCGAGCGGCATCGGCAACATCTACGCCGACGAATCGCTGTGGGCTGCGCGCATCCACCCCGAGACCGCGGCATCCGATCTTCCGACGCGCGCGGTGAACCGCCTGCTCGCCGAAGTGCAGGCGGTGCTCGAGAAGGCCCTCGCCGAGGGCGGAACGAGCTTCGACGCCCAGTACGTCAACGTCAACGGGCAGGCCGGCTACTTCGCGCACTCGCTCAATGCGTACGGGCGCACCGGCCAGCCGTGTCCGCGGTGCGGGCGACCGATCGTGCGCGTGTCGTTCATGAACCGGTCGAGCCACTTCTGCCCGCACTGCCAGAAGCGGCGTTGAGAGTAGAGGCGTCATGTGGTTCTCGCGTGCACGTTCTGACCCCTCTGGGCTCGCGGTTCCCGCGGTCTCGGCATCCGTCGTCGACCTCACGACGGATGACCCGTCCGAGAACCGCATACACCGGATGCTCGACGAACTCGGGGTGCCGTGGGCCGTGCCCCTGCGCGAACTGCCGACTCGGTTCGGTGTGACGCGTCATCCCGTCTACGACTGGGACGTCATCGCCCCTCCGCTTCCGAAGCTCACCCTGCCCGGCATGCTGTTCCCCTTGTCGACGAACGCCTTTCGTCTCGCGGCGCCGAGCCCCGCCGACTTCTTCTCCACCGTCGTATCCGTGGCAGATGACCCCCGCATCAACGTCGAGGCGGCCGTCGAGTTCTTCTCCGCATGGCTCGGTGAAGCAGCCATCGAGGCCTCCGGCGGCTTCGCGTTCTGTGCAGAGTGGACCGCAGGTCCTGCGTCGGTGTCCCTCCAGGCGTCCGGACCCCATCCGTACTGCACCCCCGAACCGTCGGAGGCGGACCGACGTGAACCTCGACTTCGTCGGGCGTGCTCGGTCGTGATCGAACCAGGTTTCCGCCCGGCGCTCTCCGTCCTCGAGAGAGAGCAGCTAGAGAGTTCCCGGCTTCTCCTGCGCCTCGATGATGACGCGGCACCGCGCAGCCTGGACGACCTCCGCCGCCGACGACCCTCCGTGACAAACGCGCCGTTCGCGCGCGAACCGGATGATTCGTGCCGGCGTCTGCTGGGCGGTCTGCACGTCTCTGCTGACGGACGGACGCTCGTCGTCTGTCGCGATCAGCTCCTCGTCATCCCTCGAGAGCGAGTCACCGCGGTGCGGGTGAGCAAGCTCACTCGAGCGCGGGGTCCTGCGGGAAGCTGGCTCGACCTCATCTGCGTGGACGAGGCGTCGGACGACGGCCTGAGCGCCGTCACCGTCCTCGAGAAGAGCCGGACCGACCAACTGGACGGACGGGCACGAAGTCTCGGGGCCACGCTCGGAGTCCCGGTGGACATCCGGCCCGCGCAGCAGAACGCGTGACCTCCGGCACCCTATATGCCCGCGGTGCGGGTGACCGATCGTGCGCGTCTCGTTTCGTGAACCGGTCGAGCTACTTTCGCCCGCCCTGTCAGCGTCCGCCGAACGATCGGGCGGCTCTGCAGCAGGGTTGATGCTCATGTTACGCTCACGAGCATTGTGGCTGTGGGGTCTGCGATGGGGGACGGTTTCGCATGGGGCTGATTGAAGTAGACAGCGACGCCTACGACATTGTGCGTCAAGCACTCACGCAGGCGGCCGGGTCGCTGAACTCCGCCAGCGGGCAGTTGGGGTCGGCCGTCCCAGGGATGGCATTCGGTCCTCTAGCCGCCTTTATTCCGCCAGGGTTCAACGCGCTGGGCGGCTTAATAGAGAGCGCATCGTCCTTCGTGGGTGATCGCGCGCAGCGCACCGCGGACGGGCTTCAGGTCGCGGTGTCGGAATTCGAGCGGGTCGAGGACGCCGCACAGGTCGACTTCCAAAAGCTCGGCGGTGACATCTGATGGCACCGATCACCGTCGCGCCCGCAGCGGATGCAGCCGCGGCAGCCCTCGGGTCGTCAGATTGGCAAAGTGGTCTTCCCGCGCCCGGTGCCGGTGGCGACGGATGTGGGAGCGGACTCGCCGGCTTCGCGTCGGTGATCGCACAATTCGTGCAGCCGCTCGAAGAGCTGCTGGAGCAGGTCACCGGCGACCCGGCAGGTCTCTACCACGCTTCTCACGCGTGGGAGGTATACGCGGGTGACGTCCAAGCCGTCTCGCAGATTCTCAACGACACACTCGCTCAGATCCAGGGCCACGTTCAGGGCATCACCGCTGCCGTCGTTGAAGGCTCGCTCCGGGTCCTCTCGGCGGCCACGCACTCCATTGCCGACTGGTCGAAGGTGGTTAGCCAAGTCCTCCAACTTTGCGTGCGCGCCGTCGAGATCATGCGCTCACTCGTATGCAGCGGATTCGAGTTGTTGTCCTCGGCGGCCGGGGTGATCGGTGACGTGCTGTTCGGCAGCTGGCCGTGGGAGGTCGACGAGAAGACCCAGGCCATCCGGGACTTCGCGAACAACTGCGCGCAGGTCATCGACGAAGTTGTGGAGAACATCGACCGGGTTCTTCAGGCTCTGCGTGAGCTGGTGCGACTGCTGACGGACCTGTATCGGGCGATCATCCCGTTTCACCAAGACCTCGAAAATCTGATCGGTCAGCTCCTGGCCGATTACCCGCCGGGGGACATCCCGGGACTCGGAGGTTTGCCCGGGCTCGTGCCGGGAGACGGATCCCTGGGCGACACGTACAACCCGGGACGTGTGCCGTACCCGGGCTCCGATCACGTGTTCCGTCACGAGTACTCGCAGGGCTACCAACATCAGTACGACCTGGGGACGACAGACATGACGACTGCAGAGCTCAACGCCATGCTGCGCCAGCAATTCGGTCACGTGTTCCTCCCTTCTCGGGAAGGCGACAACGGGCAACTGAATATGCAGCTGACCGGAGAAGGTCAGATCATTCACACATCTCTATTCGGCATGGGTGTTCCGGGCGTGACAGCGGGGGATATCTTGGTGCAGCAGGTAACCGACGACGGATTCGTCATCGCCGCGCAGCCGGGTCACCCCGAGTGGCCGGGCGAAGTGGCATTTAGGCTCCGTAACGTCGACGGGCGAGCCGTTTTCGAAGTGACCGGGTCCTACAACGACACGATCCTCGCGAACCTCGGTTTCGACGGAAACACAAACGGCGCTTACGCAGGGATTTCCGATGTCAGCATCTGGGCCGACATGCAATATCGACTTGAGGACATGATGAACTATGGCCCGTCTTAACCGATGGATCGCGGCAGCGATTGTCGTCAGTGGAATCGCTGCGTTGTCCGCTTGCACCCAACCGCGTCGAGACGAGGTTCCTCACAACGCCTCCGCCGGGGGGCAAACTCAGAGTGAAATGCAGGCCGCCGTGTCGAACATCCCCGGGATCTCTGTGGACATCGCGGGGGGCGGCCCGCCCAACGTCAAAGGCAACACAGGCTACGCCATCGCTGTAACCGTGGATCCGGGATATCGGATCACCGATGGTCCCGCATTGATTTCGTTCTTGATTGAGTCAGCGTGGTCTGTGCGCGACGCATATATGCCCAACGCCGAGATCTCAGTCAGCGTCAAAGATGAAACCGACTCCAGCTTCGATGCATCAGCGGCGGCGTCTGAGGCGGGATGGATCGAGCCGTTGGATCCTCCTCCCGGGGGCGCCGGTTTCACCATCGCTGCCGTGGACATCCGCGACGGATCGCCCGCGCGACAGCGCTTAGGCGATTGGCCCGGCGACGTTCCCGCTGTTCCCGCCAACGTGACCGCCGCGAAGTGATTCGAGGACTCGAGATGACCGATCCTTTCACCGGCATGGATGCCGGCTTCGAAAACGCCCGACGCCAACTGCAGGAGATCCGCGTCAAGGCACAGAGCAACAAGCTCCGGGCGGACGCCCTAGCCGACGATGTGGACGCGATCTCCGAAGAGGTCCGCAGCGCCCGCGGCGAGGTGACTGTTCGCGCCGGTGTAGGCGGCCGAGTGCGCCTGATCACCTTCGGTGCCGAGGCGGAGCGTCTCAGTCTCGACGCACTCGGACGTCTCACCACCCAGACGATTGCCGAGGCGCAGCACGCAGCGATGGCCCGACTCGCGGATCGCAGCGCCGAACTCTTCGGCCCCGAATCCGATATCGCCCTAAGCATGCGCCGCGATGCGGACCGGGGCTACCCACGTTCGGGTACGTCATTCTCGTGAGGAGGCTCTGATGCATCTCAAAGGAGACACGAACTCGATCGCCGCATCGGCACAGGTCCTCGCCAGCGCGGCCGACGCGCTGAGCGCTGAGGTGGACACGTTGTCTAATGCCTCGCAGACGATGCGTGCGGGTTGGCAGGGCGATGCTCAAATTGCTTGGACGGGTCGGCACGCGCAGATGGACAGCACCCTGCGTCACAAGGCCGCGACGCTGCGTGTCGCGAGTCAGCATGCATCGCAGTACGCCGAGGACCTCGTCCGGGCGGACGTCGCTGGCGCTCGCGCAGTGCTCGGGTTCTGAACGATCCCGAGATCGACCGGCGCGACAAGCGTTCTCGCTCGCGGCGGAGGCCCACTCGGCGCAGCGCCGGAGGGGCGGGACTTCGCCCCCGCCCCTCCACTGCGTCACAGCACCTTCTTCCACACCCCTTCGTACGAGATCGGTGCGAACCCGATGGCCTCGTTGATCGAGAGCATGGGGCGGTTCTCCTCGGCGTTGTAGGTCAGCACGCGGGGCGACCGGGGAGCGACGTCGTTCCAGGCCAGGAGCCCGGCGCACTTCACGAGCATTCCGAGCCGGTGGCCTCGGTGCGACGCGACGACGAGGGTGTCCTCCTGGCTGGTCGCCGCGGTGCGGTCCTTGCCGATGACCAACTCGTTGAAGGCCGCGAGCTCGCCGGTGTCGACGTGCTGGGCGGCGGTGACGAGCATGTGCCGCCCCGCGTCGGTGTAACCCGCTTCGTAGCGGCGGACGCGAGCGGCATCCCAGACCTCCTCGTCGAACTCGAGGTCCGCCGAGGGGGCGTCCGTCACCATGCGGGACTTCATCCACGCGAAGGAGTCGACGAACTCGTCGGGAGTGGGGAGCGCCCACTGAACGATCCGGTACCCGACGGCCGCCTGCTCCGCCTCGGTGAGGAGTTCCTCGAGACGCGGTCGAGCCCCGGCGAGATCAAGCGCGCTCACCCGAACGATCTGCTCGAGCGAGAATCCGGATGCCAGAAGGAACCGCGCCGCTCGATCCCGGGGAATCGAGCCGAACCCCGTCGGCGCCTCGAGGCGCGGTCCCTCGGCGGCGGGGTGCTCGGCCCACGACTGCAGGACGGTACGCCCGTGCTCGCGCGCGATGTTCTCGATGAGCGCGTAGGCGGCGCGCCCGATTCCGTGCCCCCACGCGGAGCGGCGCAATTCGATGAGCCAGAACCCGGTGCGGGCGCCCTCCTCCTGCGGGAAGTCGAGACCCACGCGCCCGACGACCTCGCCGTGGTGAACGGCGATCCACGCGAATCGCTTCATCTCGGGTCGGGGGTGGTAGAGCGGGAGGAGTTCGTCGGCGGGCATCGACGAGTCGTCGTGGCCCGAGATCTCGGAGGAGATCAGGTTGCGGAGGCGGACCATCTCGCGGAAGTCCGTGGCATCCGGAGCATCGATCCGGGAGGGGATGTGAAGAGGGCGCAGCTCGAGGCAGGCGGGGAGGGAAGTCACTGGAAGGTCTTTCGTCGGATGAGGAGAGGGTGGGGGTGGGGTCGACCCGAAGGCCGACCCCACCGGGATCAGAACGGCGGGCGGCTGAACGCCGCGGCGCTCTGCCAGGCCTGCTCGCGGCGGGCGCGCTCGGCGGCCGCGTCGCGGGCTCGAAGAGCCTCGACTGCTCGGGTGTCGAGGGCGCGGGCTCTGTTGGCATGCCGGTTCAGCAGCCAGAGACCCAGACGCAGCGACAGGCGGTCGAGCAGACCCAGCGGCCGGTACGCCGTCGTGTCGAACGTGATCGTCGAGGGGGTGGGCAGGGGGGAAGGCGCGGCCGAGGAGTGCTGCGGCGCGCGCGTGAACAGGGCGTTCATGCGGAAGCTCCGTAAGAAGATCTAGCGAGGGAGAGACGCGTCGAGCAGACAACTCACGCGGGGCGGACGCAGAGGGTCCGGGTGGCCGACGTCGAGAAGACGGGGCTCACGAGAAGCGGAGACGACGCGGCGTCTCGACGCGACGAACTAGCGCTGACGAGGGGGCATGCCGACGGCGGTGGTCACTCCCGTGGCGTATGCGGAGAGCACGGGGACGGCGGTGAAGCCTGGGGCGGTGAAGCCGGTCGTGGTGCGAATCATGGAAGTAACCTCCTTTCGACGTCGGTTGCGACCTCAGACGCTAGCGAAGGCTGTCAGCGAATGTCAAGCTCTCGCTCAGATTCGGATGGACGCCGGGCGCGTCGAACTCCGCGCACCGGCCCGCCGCCGCGGAATCCCGCGGTTTCTCGGCTACCGTGAACACGCGGGTCGATCGAGCGGAAGGCGGGTGACATGCACCTGAAGAGCGTGACGCTCAAGGGCTTCAAGTCGTTCGCCCAGTCGACCACCTTCGCGCTCGAGCCGGGGGTGACGTGCATCGTCGGCCCGAACGGCTCGGGCAAGTCCAACGTCGTCGATGCGCTCGCCTGGGTCATGGGGGAGCAGGGGGCGAAGACCCTCCGCGGCGGCAAGATGGAGGACGTCATCTTCGCCGGCACGTCGACGCGAGGCCCCCTGGGTCGCGCCGAGGTGCAGCTCACCATCGACAACGCCGACGGGGCCCTCCCGATCGACTACAGCGAGGTGACGATCAGCCGCACGCTGTTCCGCACCGGCGCGAGCGAGTACGCGATCAACGGGCAGACGTGTCGACTTCTCGACGTGCAGGAACTCCTCAGCGACTCCGGCCTCGGCCGCGAGATGCACGTCATCATCGGGCAGGGACGCCTCGACACCGTGCTCCAGGCGTCGGCGGAAGACCGGCGAGGCTTCATCGAAGAGGCCGCGGGCATCTTGAAGCACCGCCGCCGCAAAGAGAAGACCGTCCGCAAGCTCGAGGCGATGGAGACGAACCTCACGCGCTTGAGCGACCTGGCGGGCGAGCTGCGTCGGCAGCTGAAGCCACTGGGCAAGCAGGCCGAGATCGCTCGCGAAGCCGCCACGATCGCCGCCGTGGTCCGAGACGCGAAAGCGCGACTGTACGCCGACGAGCTCGTCCGTCTGCGCGCCGAACTGGCTGACGCCGCACGCGCCGAGAGCGAGCGCCACACCGAACGCCTGGGCCTGCAGGAGCAGTCCGAGGGAGTCCGCGGACGAGTGGAGCGCCTCGAACACGACCAGCGTTCGGAGGCCGTCGATCGTGCGCGCAGCGTTGCCTTCGCCCTCGAGCAGGTGCAGGAGCGACTCCGCGGGCTCTATACGCTCGCGGGCCAACGACTGACACTCCTCGGCGACGACGAGACCGACGGAGCCGGGTTCTCGCCCACCGTCACCCAGTCGATGATCGACGACGTCCGCGCCGAGATCGACGAGATCGCGGCGGGCCTCGGAGATGCGCAGGATGCCGCGGCTGAGGCGGCCCGCGCCGTGACGCGCGCCCGCAGCGACCTCGACGCGCTGGACGTCGACATCGCTGCGCAGAGCGCCCTCGTGTCGGAGCACGACATGAAGATCACGAGCCTACGGGGCGCGGCGGACGCCGCGAACTCCGCCCTCGCCGCCGTGCGCGCCGGGGTCGAACGCCAACAGCGGGCGCTCGACGCCGCTCTCGTTCGACGGGCCGAGGCCGAGCAGGCGCGAGCCGAGCTCGACCCCGACGTCGTTCCCGAAGCCTCCACCGCCGAGCACGCGGCCGCCTACGAGCGCGCGCAGCGCGACGCCAACGACGTCGAGGCGCGAGTCGCCGCACTCCGCGAACGGCTTCACGCGGCTGAGCGAGAGCGCGACGCGCTCACGGCCCAGACCACGGCGCTCGGCCGTGCTCTGGATGTCCGCAACGCGGCCGCCGAGCTGATCGCGGCCGGGGGTGCCGGCATCCGGGGTCTGGTCGGCGACGACGTAAAGGTCAGAGCGGGGTACGAGGCGGCGGTGGCCGCGGTGCTGGGCACCCTCGCCGAGGGACTGCTCGTCGACGACGCGGCGTCCGCCTTCACCGCCGCGCACACCGCGGCCGAGGCCGATCTCGGTCTGGTCGAGATCGTCTTGGCGCACGCTCCCGGGCCGGATTCGTCCGGGCCCGTGCTCGAGGGAGCGATCGCCGCGACGGATGTCGTGACGGCGTCGCCCGGGGTGCTCGGCATCCTGTCTCGCGTTCTCATCGTCGACAATCTCGACGCCGCGCGCGCGGCGCAGTCGAACCTCGCGAACGACGTGACGGTGGTCACGCGCGCCGGCGAAGTCGTGACCGCGCGGACCGTCCGCGCCGGCTCGGGATCGGGGCGCTCACGCCTCGAACTCGCCGCCGAGAGGGATGCCGCCGCCGAGCGACTCGACGAGATCGTCGTGATCGCCGACTCGCTCCGCGAGGCGCTGGCCGACGAGCAACGCGCCCAGGTCGATGCGCGTCAGCGCACGAAAGAAGCACTCTCGACGCTGCGCGCCCACGACGCGGCCCTCGCGGCCCGCGCCGAGAAGGTCAATCGGGTGACCGTACGCCACGAGGCGGTGGTCGCCGAGTGCGATCGCCTGGCCGCGGGTCTCGCGCAGACCGAGACGGCTGTCGCCGAGGCCGAAGAGGCGGCGCGCCGCGCCGACGAGGCCCTCACCCGCGCGCTCGAGGCGCCGCGTCCCCTGCTCGACGCGTCGGCCCGCGAAGGTCTCGCGGCCGAGGTCGACGCCGCGCGGGAGGGCGAGATGCGCGCACGGCTCGACATCGAGACGCTGAAGGAGCGTGTTCGCGCGGGGGAGGCCCGTATCGTCCAGCTCGAACAGCAGCGCGAGCGCGAGCGCTCCGCGGCCGCGGAAGCCGCACGGCGTGCGGTGCTGCGTCGCGCGCAGCGAGAGATCGCCGCCGAGGTCGCAGGTCACCTCCCGGCCCTGCTCGACTCGGTGGACCGCTCGGTCAGCCAGGCGCGTGTCGAGCTCGCGGCCGCGGAATCCGCCCGCACGGCGATCACCGCAGAGCTCGCGCGGGCGCGCGCCGACGAAGCCCTCGTGCGCGAGCGTCTCGCGCGGCTGACCGAGAGCGTGCACGGGCTCGAACTCCAGATGCACGAGAAGAAGCTGCACGTGACGGGGCTGCTCGAACGCGTCCAGTCCGAACTCGCCCTCGACGAGAACATTCTCGTTTCGGAATACGGTCCCGACCAGCCGATCCCCGCCGAAAACACCGAGGCGGGGGTCCCGTTCGAGCGGGCCGCGCAGAAGCGCAGGCTGCAGGATGCCGAGCGCAAGCTCTCACAACTCGGCAGGGTGAACCCGCTGGCGCTCGAGGAGTTCGCCGCTCTCGAACAGCGGCACGCCTTCCTCACCGAGCAACTGGCGGATCTGCAGCAGACCCGCGCGGATCTGCAGACGATCATTGCCGACCTCGACGAGCGCATGCAGACGATCTTCGTCGCGGCCTTCGAGGACACGCGGGCCGCCTTTACCGAGATCTTCCCGATCCTCTTCCCCGGAGGCGCGGGGAGCATCTCGCTCACCGACCCCGACCACCCGCTGACGACCGGCATCGAGGTGGCGGTGCGTCCGGTGGGCAAGAAGATCGAGCGGCTCTCACTGCTGTCGGGCGGGGAACGCTCGCTCGCCGCCGTGGCCTTCCTCACGTCGATCTTCACGGCGCGACCGAGCCCCTTCTACATCCTCGACGAAGTGGAGGCGGCACTCGACGACGCGAACCTCGGCCGCCTGCTCGGGGTGTTCGAGAAGCTCCGCGCGAGCAGCCAGCTCATCGTCATCACACACCAGAAGCGCACGATGGAGATCGCCGACGCGCTGTACGGGGTGTCGATGCGTCAGGACGGGGTCTCAGCCGTCGTCGGTCAGCGGGTCGGCGATCGCGCCGCCGCCGGCGCCGAGGCGACTCCCGCGGCATCCGTCGACGCAGCCCGTGACGAAGCCACCCCCGTAAGCTGAAGCAATGGCTGAGAACTCCTGGTCGCTGGGCCGCGCGCTGCGCGGACTGTTCGTCAAACCCACGATCGACGAGACCACGTGGGACGACCTCGAGACCGCTCTGCTGACGGCCGACTTCGGCCCCGACGTGACCGAGCGCCTCGTCGACGAACTCCGCGAGAAGGTCGAGCGCTTCCGCACGACCGACCCGCGCGACCTGCAGCGCATGCTCCGCGAGACGCTCGAGGAGCACTTCGCGAAGTTCGACACGACGCTGCGGCTCACCGAGCGCCCCGCGGTGGTCCTGGTCGTCGGCGTCAACGGCGTCGGCAAGACCACCACGATCGGCAAATTCGCGAAGTTCCTGCAGCGCTACGGCCGCACCGTCACGGTCGGGGCCGCCGATACGTTCCGCGCCGCCGCCGTCGATCAGCTGGCGACCTGGGCCGAGCGCGGGGGAGCGACGATCGTCCGCCCCCAGCACGAGGGTCAGGACCCGGCATCCGTCGCCTTCCAGACCGTCGCCCACGCCAAGGAGACCGGCACCGAGATCGTCCTCGTCGACACCGCCGGCCGCCTGCACACCAAGGGCGGCCTCATGGACGAGCTCGGAAAGATCAAGCGCGTCATCGAGAAGCAGGCGCCCATCAGCGAGGTGCTGCTCGTGCTCGACGCGACGACCGGTCAGAACGGCCTCATGCAGGCCCAGGCCTTCCTCGACAGCGCCGGGGTCACGGGACTGGTGCTCACCAAGCTCGACGGTTCCGCGAAGGGCGGCTTCGTCCTCGCGGTGCAGGAGCGCACCGGCATCCCGGTGAAGCTCCTCGGCCAGGGCGAGGGCATCAACGACCTCACCGGTTTCACCCCGCACGTCTTCGCGGCCTCGCTCGTCGACTGAGCCCCGCGCGCCTTTACCGCACGCACCGACCGTGGCGGGTCGTCTTCCCGAACACCGGGCGGACTGCTTACATGGAGGCATGGCGATCGAGCACGACTTCTTCGGACTCCTCGAGTCGGGCCCCGACGGGTCGATCTTCTGGAGCGAGAACGTCGAGTTCGGCGACCAGAGCGTGACCGTCGATCTGACCGCACCCGACCAGGACGACGTGTCGGTCGAGGCGCTCGATGTCGCGGCATCCATGGTCTCCTCACTCGAGTCGATCGACCTCGCCGCGCGCAACGCCATGGTGAACGAACTCGATTCGCGCACCAGCGAGGTGACCGAGTACATCCTTCAGCAGCAGGCGACCCTCGGCGAGGAGCTCGAGGACCTTCTGACGGACGTCTCGGGCGACACGCACATCGACGTCATCAAGGCGCTGCAGTTGATGAGCATGACGATCCTCGCCGACGAGCACGGGGGTGCCGACCCCTTCGCCGTCCTCGAGTACGCGCTGGACCCCGACGCGACCGACGACGTGCTCCTGGTGAACCTCGCCTCCGACGGCAGCGTCCAGTCGGTCACCAGCGCCGACTGAGCGCGTGCAGACCTTCCTGCCGTACCCCTCGTTCACGGCATCCGCCGCCGCCCTCGACCTCAAGCGCTTGGGCAAGCAGCGTGTCGAGACGTTCCAGCTGTTGCGCGCGTTGACCGTACCCGACCATGGCTGGCGTCATCATCCGGCGGCGAAGATGTGGGACGGACACCTGCCGGCGCTCGTGTCGTACGGCCTCGTCATGACGGACGAGTGGATCGCCCAGGGTCGAGCCGACACCGTCCGAGAGAAGATCCGCGTCTTCGCGCCCGAGGTCGACGGCCTCACGCAGAACGAGCTCGACCTCCCGCCCTGGATCGGAGACGAGGCGTTCCACCTCGCGCACCGCTCCAACCTCGTGCGCAAGGACCCCGAGTTCTACGTCCCCCGTTTCGGGGACGTCGCCGACGACCTGCCGTACGTCTGGCCGGTCTGATTCACTTCCCGTGGAAAAGCGGGATCACCAGGTAGATCCCGTAGACCACCGCGGCGGCGACGCCGGCGAAGCAGACGAGACCGGCCATGGTGGCGGGCAGCGGTCGCGGCGTCTCGCGCGGCGCGACCACCGCGGTCGGTCCTTCGGGGTCGTCTCCATCCGGCACTCGAACGTCGGGGGCGCCGACGGCGAAGAATCGGATGCCGAGGGCGTACAGCCCCACGATGATGAGGGTGGCGGCCAGCCCCACCACGAAGACGAGCAGGATCGACCCTGCTTCGGTGCCGAGCCAGCCCGAGGCGCCGGCGCTTTCAAGGGGAGTGATCACGCGCGTTCTCCTTCGGTCTGGCGCTGGCCGATGCGATCGGCATCCACCGCCTCATCGTTGACGTTCTCGGCCGACACCGGGCGTCGGCGAGCGAGCAGGAACAGGCCCACGCAGACGGCCAGGCCGCCCACCAGCACGACCACGAGGCCGGCGATGCCCGACGAGGCCGCCCATGCGGCGCCTCCGCCGACGACGGCGGCCGCGGGCAGCGTGACGACCCACGCGAAGGCGATCCGGGTGACGACGTTCCAGTGCACCGACGCGAGACGCTTGCCGAGCCCCGAGCCGATCACGGCGCCGGAGGTGACCTGCGTGGTCGAGAGCGGGAAGCCGAGGGTCGACGAGATGAGGATGGTCGAGGCGGCGCTCGTCTCGGCTGCGAAGCCCTGCGGAGGTTTCACATCGGTGATGCGCTTGCCGACCGTGCGCATGATGCGCCAGCCGCCCAGGTAGGTACCGAGGGCGATCGCGAGGCCCGCCGACAGGATGACCCACAGCTGCGGACCGGTGCCCGCCTCTTGGAAGCCGGCGACGATGAGGGTCAGCGTGATGACACCCATCGTCTTCTGGGCGTCGTTGGTGCCGTGCGCCAGCGACACGAGCGAGGCCGAGACCGTCTGGCCGTGACGGAAGGCGGTGGACGATCCGGCGACGGTCGCCATCTTCGTCACGCGGTACACGAGATAGGTCGCGGCGAGGGCCACGATCCCCGCGATGAACGGCGACAGCAGCGCGGGCAGCACGATCTTCGACAGCACCCCTCCCCACTCGACGGCCTGGACGCCGACGCCGATCACCGCGGCGCCGATGAGGCCGCCGAAGAGGGCGTGGGTCGAGCTGGAGGGCAGCCCGAGCCACCAGGTCAGCAGGTTCCACACCACGGCGCCCATGAGCCCCGCGAAGATCATCGGCACGGTGATCTGCGGAAGCCCCTGGTCGTTCTGAGCGAGGATCCCCTCCGACACCGTCTTGGCCACCGCGGTCGACAGGAACGCGCCGACGAGGTTGAGGATCGCGGAGATGAGCACCGCGACTTTGGGGTTCAGCGCGCCCGTGGCCACTGACGTCGCCATGGCGTTGGCGGTGTCGTGAAAGCCGTTGGTGAAGTCGAAGAAGATCGAGAGGGCGACGACGAGAAGGACGGGGACGAGGACGGTGAGATCCACCGCGACTCCGATCGAGGGGTGATATCGGAAGCGGGTCGGTTGGCCCGGCGACACGGTAGACCTCGGCGGTGAACGAAGTGTTCCCTATCCCGTGGGAGCGGAGAGGTCTACTATCCGCTCTGCGCGCTCACACCGCCTGCGCGAAGCCCGCGTCGACGGACGCGATGTCCTTGGCCAGGTGCGCGAGGTGCGGAGGGATCTCGCGGCCCTTGGACACCATCGACTGCGCCCACAGGCGTCCGGCGCGGTATGACGACCGCACCAGGGGCCCGGCGAGCACGCCGAGGAAGCCGATGCGCTCGGCCTCTTCCTTGAACTCCACGAACTCGGCCGGCTTCACCCAGCGCTGCACGGGGAGGTGGCGAGGGGTGGGGCGCAGGTACTGCGTGATCGTGATGATGTCGGTGCCCGCCGCGTGCAGGTCTTCGAGGGCCTGGACGACCTCTGCGGGCTCTTCGCCCATGCCGAGGATGAGGTTGGACTTGGTGATGAGTCCCGCCTCTCGCGCCGCGGTGAGCACGCCGAGGGAGCGTTCGTAGCGGAACGCCGGGCGAATGCGCTTGAAGATGCGGGGCACGGTCTCGACGTTGTGCGCGAAGACCTCGGGTCGCGACGAGAAGACCTCTTCGAGGTGCGCCGTGTTGCCCGAGAAGTCGGTCGCGAGGATCTCGACCCCGGTACCCGGGTTGTCGGCGTGGATGCGGCGCACGGTCTCGGCGTGCAGCCACGCGCCCTCGTCCGGCAGGTCGTCGCGGGCGACGCCGGTAACGGTGGCATAGCGCAGCTGCATCCGGGTGACGCTCTCGGCGACGCGGCGCGGTTCGTCGCGGTCGTAGTCGGCGGGCTTACCGGTGTCGATCTGGCAGAAGTCGCAGCGGCGCGTGCACTGCGAACCGCCGATGAGGAAGGTCGCCTCGCGGTCCTCCCAGCACTCGAAGATGTTGGGGCAGCCCGCCTCCTGGCAGACCGTGTGGAGTTCCTCGGTCTTCACGAGGTTCTGCAGGGCGGTGTACTCGGGGCCCATCTTGGCCTTGGTCTTGATCCACTCGGGCTTGCGCTCGATCGGCGTCTCGGCGTTGCGCACTTCGAGGCGCAGGAGCTTGCGGCCGTTCGGAGCGGTGGATGCCGGCACCCCGGCGTTCCCGGTTCCGCAGGCGCTCACGCCGCCACCACCACGTCCTCGGCGCGGAAGACGCGCTCGATCACGGGGACGAGGTCGGCGGGGGAGACGTCGGCGCCGAGCACCTCGCTGACGGTGGTCACTCCGGCATCCGTGATCCCGCAGGGGACGATGTGGCGGAAGCCCGCGAGGGTGTTGTCGCAGTTGACGGCGAAGCCGTGCATGGTCACTCCTTTTTCGACGCGGACTCCGATCGCCGCGACCTTGTCCACACCGAGGGGGCGCCGTACCCAGACGCCGCTTCGTCCCTCGACGCGGAAGCCGTCGACGCCGAGGGCGCCGAGAGCGTCGATGAGCAGGGCTTCGAGGCGCCGGACGTGCGCGACGACGTCGATGGGTTCGGGGAGCCGCACGATCGGATACCCGACGAGCTGGCCCGGGCCGTGCCACGTGATCTTCCCGCCGCGGTCGACGTCGATCACGGGGGTGCCGTCGTCGGGGCGTTCGTGCGCCTCCGTGCGCTTTCCCGCGGTGTACACCGCCTCGTGTTCGAGGAGGAGCAGGGTGTCGACGCGGGCTCCCGCGACGACGTCGGCGTGGATGCGACGCTGATGCGCCCAGCCGTCGAGGTAGGGAACGTAGTGCGGGGACAGGCCCACCTGCTGGATGTCGATCATCGACCGCCTCCGATGTTGGATCGCGTCCAACAATACACGCGAGGCGCGCCCGTAGGCTGGGGCCGTGACCCTTGAGCCTCGAAGCGGACGACCGCGCGCCTCTTCGCGCGAAGTGCTCTCCGAGGCGGCCTGCGAACTGTTCCTGGAGCAGGGCTACGACGCGACCAGCGTGTCCGACATCACCCGCCGCGCGGGAGTGAGCCGGTCGAGCTTCTTCAACTACTTCTCCGCCAAGAGCGACGTGCTCTGGTCGGGATACGACGAGCAGGCGGATGCCGCGATCGAGCGCCTCCGCGAAGGCCAGCCGGTCGCCGAGTGCCTGACGGCGATCGGCGCGGGTCTCGCGCCCGACGCGCTCGCCCTCGCGATCACCAACGCCGACGCCATGGGCATCTCCGTCGAGCTCGACCGCGACCGGGCCGTCCGGCAATTCCGGCTGCAGCGGGAGCTCGCGGCGCGGTTCGTGCGCGATGGCACGCCGGAGCTGGCCGCCCAGGTCCGCGCGGGCGCGCTCGCGGCCGCCGTCCTGGCCGCCGTGTGGGCGTGGGCGGACCGCACCGCCGCCGGGCGGCCCCTCGCCGAAGTGCTGGACGCCGCGCTCGCTCTCGCGTGACGCGACAGGGCCGTCCACCCCACCCCCGAGAGATGGCCGGGGTCAGCGGCATCCCTCCGAGGAGGGTCCGGGTTCGGCGGATTGCCCGCGTCGCGCGCCCGGCGGGTGAGTGCGCGGCGGCGAACGCGGCGCGCCCCGCGTAAACTCGTCACATCATGGCGACTTTCGGCACCCTCTCCGACCGGCTCACAGAGACCTTCCGCAACCTCCGGAAGAAGGGCCAGCTCACGCCCGCCGACGTCGACGGGACGGTGCGCGAGATCCGCCGCGCCCTCCTCGACGCCGACGTCGCGCTGCCCGTGGTCAAGGAGTTCACCGCCGCGGTCCGCGAGCGCGCCCTGGGCGATGAGGTCAACCGGGCGCTGAACCCCGCGCAGCAGGTCGTGCAGATCGTCAACGACGAGCTCATCGGCATCCTGGGCGGTCAGCAGCGTCGCCTGCAGTTCGCCAAGAACCCGCCGACGGTCATCATGCTCGCCGGCCTCCAGGGATCCGGTAAGACGACCTTCGCCGGCAAGCTCGCCAAGATGCTCGAGAAGGACGGCCACACCCCGCTCCTCGTCGCGTGCGACCTCCAGCGCCCGAACGCCGTCACCCAGCTGCAGGTCGTCGCCGAGCGCGCCGGAGCCGCGATCTACGCTCCCGAGCCCGGCAACGGCGTCGGCGACCCGGTCAAGGTCGCTCGCGACGGCGTCGCGTACGCCACCCGCCAGCAGCACGACATCGTTATCATCGACACCGCCGGTCGCCTGGGCGTCGACGCCGAGCTGATGAAGCAGGCGTCCGACATCCGAAAGGCCACCGAGCCCGACGAGGTGCTCTTCGTCATCGACGCGATGATCGGTCAGGACGCGGTGAACACCGCGAAGGCGTTCCAGGACGGCGTCGACTTCACCGGCGTCGTGCTGTCGAAGCTCGACGGCGACGCCCGCGGTGGTGCCGCGCTGTCGGTCGCCTCGGTCACGGGTCGCCCCATCATCTTCGCCTCGACCGGTGAGGGTCTCGACGACGTCGAGCCCTTCTACCCCGACCGCATGGCATCCCGCATCCTCGACCTCGGTGACATCCTCACCCTGATCGAGCAGGCGCAGTCGGCCTTCGACGAGGCCGAGGCGATGAAGGTCGCCGAGAAGCTCGCGACCGAGACCTTCACGCTCGAGGACTTCCTCGAGCAGATGCAGCAGATGAAGAAGATGGGCTCCATGAAGAAGATGCTCGGGATGCTCCCGGGCATGGGAAACATGAAGCAACAGCTCGAGAATTTCGACGAGCGCGAGATCGACCGCACCGAGGCGATCATCCGCTCGATGACCGTCGCCGAACGACGCAACCCCAAGATGCTCAACGGCTCGCGCCGCCTGCGCATCGCCCGCGGTTCGGGCATGACGGTCACCGACGTCAATCAGCTCGTCCAGCGGTTCGACCAGGCCGCCAAGATGATGAAGACCGTCGCGCGCGGCGGGGTGCCCAACATCCCCGGCATGGGACCCGTCGGCGGCAAGCCCGGCGCGTCGTCCAAGCGCGGAAAGCAGCAGAAGGCGAAGGGCTCGCGTTCGGGCAACCCCGCCAAGCGCGCGGCCGAGAACGCCGGTATCGCGGCATCCGCACCGGCCACCGGCTCGGGCTTCGGCCTGGGCGGGCAGGCGGCGCCGAGCGAGGCCGATCTCGCTGAGCTGCAGAAGATGCTCGGACGCGGCTGACGCCATCGCCCGGGTGAGACCCCGGCGTCCGCCTTAGGGCAGGACGTCGGCGTCCTGCAGGGCGGACATGACCGTCTGCTCGATCGCGCGCTGACCGCGCGGGGTGGGGTGGACGTCGTCCTCCTGCATCCACTCCGGGTGGCCCGCGAGGGGCTGCCCGACGTCGATGAAGGTTCCCCCGACCTTCTCGACGGCGTCCTTGAGCGCGTCGGAGGTCACCTTCGTGTCGGTGGGGACGTCGGCGTCGTCGTTCCAGATCGTGCTCAGGCCGATGATGCGGGCATCGGGAGCGGCCCCGTGCAGCTGGTCGACGGTGTCGGCGGTGTCGGTGCGGATCTCGTCCTCGTCCTCCCAGAAGTCGTTGCTGGAGGACTCGACGACGAGCAGCTGCGGCTGCAGAGCGGCGACAGCGGGAATCAGGCCGGCGTAGGCGGTTCCGCAGTCGCCCTGCACCACGAAACCCATGCCCGGGCAGGCGAGGTTCGTCAGCGACACGTGGGCGCGCGCGGAGAGGAGTGTCGGCCACGCCTGCTGCGGTTCCAGGCCGAACCCCGACATGAGGGAGTCTCCCAGCGTCACCACCCGCAGGGGCCCCGTCGGCGTCGACGACGGCGACGGGCTCGCCTCGAGCGCGGGGGCGGCGAGGGTGGGCAGGGCAGCGGGGTCGGCGGGGTCGGCGGCGCAGCCGGCGAGCATCGCGACCACGCCTGCGGAGAGGGCGGTCAGCGAAGCCACGGTGGCGCGGCGTCCGAAGGTCATGACGCGATCCTAGGTTCGCGCGCCTATGAACGAGCGCGGAGGTTCACCCCTAGACGCGCAGGGCCGCGAGGTGCTCGCGCAGGGTCGGGCCCCCGCGGAACTCGCGGATGAGGTGCTGCACCACCTCGCGCAGATCGCCGTCGGCCGCGTCGGCGACCGCGATCTGCCGCGCCGAGCTGCCGCCCGTGGCGAGGATCGTCTCGAGGCTCGCGAACTCCTTCGCGCACTTCAGCTCGAGGGCGATGTCGGCGAGCTCCTCCATCGTCTCGCGCAGGTGCTCGACCACGGGGCGCTGCGTCCCCTCGCGGTCGACGATCACGCGCGCGTCGAGACCGTAGCGGGCCGCGCGCCACTTGTTCTCGCGGGCGTACCAGGGCGGGATGCCGGGAAGCTCGCGCCCCTCGTCGAGCAGCCGCGAGAAGTGCTCGACGAGCGTCTGCGCGAGCGAGGCGACCGCGGCCAGCTCGGGCAGGGTCGACATGCCGTCGCAGGCGCGGATCTCGATCGTGCCCCACTTGGGCGCCGGACGGATGTCCCAGCGCACCTCGCTGGCATCCGCCATCACTCCGGTACGGACCATGTCGTCGAGGTAGCTCTCGAAGTCGCCCCACGAGTCGAGCTGCCAGGGCAGGCCCGCCGTGGGGAGCTGCTGGAAGACGAGAGCGCGATTCGAGGCGTACCCGGTGCGCTCGCCCGCCCAGAAGGGGCTGGATGCCGACAGCGCCTGCAGATGGGGGAGGTAGACGTTCAGTGCGTTGACGATCGGAATGACCTTCTCGACGTCGTCCACGCCGACGTGCACGTGGATGCCCCAGATCATCATGTTGCGCCCCCACCACTGGGTGCGCTCGATGAGCGAGTGGTAGCGCGTCTTGTCGGTGACCTCCTGGTCGAACCACTGCGCGAAGGGGTGACTGCCGGCGCACAGGATCTCGACCCCGCGCGGCTCGGTCTCGTCGCGCAGGGCGCAGATGGCGTCGGCGATGTCGTCCACGGCCTCGGCGACGGTGTGGCCGACGCCGCTGGTCACCTCGACGGTGTTCGTGAGCAGCTCACCGGTGACCGTGAACCGCTCGAGCGCGGTCTTGTCTTCGAGCTGGTCGAGGATCTCGGGCGCGCGGGGGACCAGATCGCCCGTCTCGCGGTCCGCGAGCATGAGCTCCCATTCCAGACCCACGGACGAACGCGTCGATGCAGCGAACGGCAGCCTCATGCGGCTCAGTCTGGCACGGGGGTCGGATGCGGGGATCCTCCGCTACCCTTCGAGACGCCGCGTGTCGCGGCGCGTCGCGTGTCACCGCGAGGCCCGGGGATCTGGCAGAATAGAGGGCTGGACCCGCTACTCGACCCTCTATCCAGTATCGGTCCACCCTTTTGAGCTTCCGCCGGGTGTGCACCCCACTCTCCAGGCGTTCGGTTCGTTCGTTTTCATCATTTGGAGTCATCGTGGCTGTCAAGATCCGTCTCAAGCGCCTCGGAAAGATCCGCGCGCCCTACTACCGCATCGTCGTCGCCGACTCGCGCACCAAGCGCGATGGTCGTGTCATCGAGGAGATCGGCAAGTACCACCCGACCGAGGAGCCCTCGTTCATCGAGGTCGACTCCGAGCGCGCGCAGTACTGGCTCTCCGTGGGCGCGCAGCCCACCGAGCAGGTCGCCGCCATCCTCAAGCTCACGGGCGACTGGGGCAAGTTCAAGGGCGACAAGAACGCCGTCTCGACCGTCAAGGTCCGCGAGCCCAAGGCCGCGTTCGAGGCCGACGCCTCGAAGAAGTCGGTCGTCAAGCCCAAGGCCGAGAAGAAGGCCGAAGCTCCCGCCGAGGCGCCCGCTGAGGACGCCGCCGAGACCTCGGCCGAGTAATTCCCGTGCTGTCTGCCGCGCTCGAACACGTCGTCAAGGGGATCGTCGATCACCCCGATGCCGTGACCATCCGCTCCAGCTCTTCGCCTCGCGGCGACGTGCTGGAGGTTCGCGTGCACCCCGATGACCGGGGTCGCGTGATCGGGCGCGGCGGACGCACCGCCAAGGCACTGCGCACGGTCGTGTCGGCTCTCGCCGACGGACGTCGCGTGCGCGTCGACGTCGCCGACGACTGATGGCGAACGGCGACACCGCGGGCGCGCAGCCCGCCAAGACCCAGCTCCGCGTCGGACGACTCGTCAAGGCCCACGGCCTGAAGGGTGCGTTCAAGCTCGAGCTGTACACCGACGATCCCGACGGGCGCTTCACGCCGGGGAGCACCTTCACCCTGCAGGTTCCGGAGTCCTCGCCGTGGCACGGCCGCGAGCTGACGGTCCGTGAATTCCGGTGGATGAACTCGCACCCCGTCGCCTTCTTCGAGGGCGTCGACGACCGCAACGCGGCCGAAGAGCTCGTCAAGGCCATTCTGTGGATCGACCAGGATGCCGAAGCCGCTCCCGCCGAAGACGACGCCTGGTACGACCACCAGCTCGTCGGTCTCGACGTCGTGCGCGACGGCGCCGTCATCGGCCGCGTCGCCCGCGTCGACCACTTCCCGGCGCAGGACCTCTTGATCGTCCGCATGGCCGGCGAAGACCGCGAGGTCCTCGTTCCTTTCGTGGGCGCCATCGTCCCCGAGGTCGACATCGCGGGTGGCCGCGTCGTCGTCACTCCGCCCGCGGGGCTCTTCGAAGAGCTCCCGGCCGACGCCGACGACGAGCCCGAACCCGTCTCGGCGTCGGACGAATCCGACGGCGAGACGCCCGACGCCTCCGAGGACTGACGTGCGCATCGACATCGTCTCGATCTTCCCGACGATCTTCGATGCTCTCGAGGTGTCGCTGCTCGGCAAAGCCCGGCAGAGCGGTCTGCTCGACGTCCGCATCCGCGATCTGCGGGACTACACGCACGACCGTCACCGCACCGTCGACGACACCCCGTACGGCGGTGGCGCCGGCATGGTCATGAAGCCCGAGCCCTGGGGCGAAGCGCTCGACGACGTGACGAGCGACGCCGAAGCGCGCCCGGTCATCATCTTCCCCTCGCCCGCGGGCGAGCGGTTCACGCAGGCGACGGCGCGAGAGCTCTCCACCGCCCCGCACCTCGTCTTCGGCTGCGGCCGGTACGAGGGCATCGACGAGCGCGTCTTCGACTACGCCGCCGAGCGGGGCGACGTGCGCCTGATCTCTTTGGGCGACTACGTGCTCAACGGGGGAGAGGTCGCCGTCATGGCGATGGTCGAGGCGATCGGACGACTGATCCCCGGCGTCGTCGGCAACCCCGAGAGCCTTGTCGAGGAGTCGCACGAGGACGGCCTGCTCGAGTACCCCTCGTTCACCAAGCCGGCCGTGTGGCGCGAGCGAGAGGTGCCGCCCGTGCTCCTGAGCGGCAACCACGGCGCCGTGGCGACGTGGCGTCGCTCGCAGCAGATCGAGCGCACGCGCGAGCGCCGGCCCGACCTGCTCGCCGACTGAGGCGGCAGAGCTCTTCCGGCGCTCCCGGGAGGATGCCGCGACCTCGGGCCGCGGCATCCGGGATCATCCGTCAGTCGACGCCCAGGAACGAGCGATCGGTCAGGACGATGGGGCCGTCGGCGGTGATCGCCACGGTGTGCTCGGAGTGCGCCCCGCGCGATCCGTCGGCGCTGCGCAGGGTCCATCCGTCGGGGTCGGTGATCAGCTCGTCGGTGGTCTGCAGGAACCACGGCTCGAGCGCGAGCACGAGGCCGTCGCGCAGCGGGTAGCCGCGGCCGGCCTTGCCGTCGTTGGCGACGTGCGGGTCGCCGTGCATGGTGCGGCCGACGCCGTGGCCGCCGAAGTCGGTGTTGATGCTCAGGCCCTCGGCGTGGGCGACGGCGGCGATCGCGGCGGAGATGTCGCCGATCTTGCGGCCCACGCTCGCGGCCTCGATCGCGGCGGCCAGCGCGCGCTGCGAGGTGTCGATGAGGGCGAGGTCCTCGTCGCGAGCGGTGCCCACGACGAAGGAGACGGCGGAGTCGGCGACCCAGCCGTCCACGGACGCGGCGAAGTCGAGCGAGACGAGGTCGCCGTCGCGCAGCACGTAGTCGTGGGGGAGTCCGTGCAGCACGGCGTCGTTGATCGACGTGCAGAGCACCTTGCCGAAGGGGCTCGCACCGAAGGACGGGTGGTAGTCGATATAGCACGACTCCGCGCCGGCCGAGCGGATCATGTCGTGCGCGCGACGGTCCAGCTGCAGCAGGTTGGTCCCCACCTTGGTCTCGGCGCGCAGCGTGGCCAGCACCTCCGCGACGAAGCGTCCGGCGGGGCGCATCGCGTCGATCTCGGCCGGGGTGCGCAGTTCGATCATGGGTGGTTCCTCTCGCGTCGAACCTCCATTGTCTCCGATCCGCGGCGCCGCCGCCCGATGCGCGCGCGCCATAGCCTTCTCAGAGGCGAAGCACATGCGCGAGCCCTAGTCTCGGGTCATGGCGTTGCGACGGATGTTCCTCCACTGGCTGTTCCCGGCCGCGTTCGTTCTGCCGCTGTGGCTGTTCGTCGGGTGGATCGTCTTCTCGGGAGGCAGCGCGTGGGGCCTGCTCTGGCTCTTCGTCGCGGTTCCGGCCGTCTTCATCTCGCAGCTCGTCCTGACCCTCATGGTGCGAGCGCGGGGGAGTGTGCGCGAGAACCGCGCGGTGTCGTGGCGGGATCTGGCGGGCCTGGGCATCTGGCAGGTCGTCATCGTCGCGCTCGGCTTCTTCGACTCCCGGGTCTTCTTCCCGCTGCTCGTGCTGTCGATCGCGGGAGCGCTGGTGTTGTTCTGGTCCTCTCTCGCGCAGCTCTGGAACGAGGCACGCGGGGCGGTGACGGTGCTGCACACGACGGACGGGACCGCGTACATCCCGCCGCCGCGCGAGAACCGCGAGCAGACTCGGGATGCCGAGGTCATCGTCGTTCCGGAGACGCGGCGTCGCGACTGACGTCGTCGCGTGCCCGCGGCGGGGCGGACCGTTTTGGCGGGTAGGCCTGCGCGTGGCAGAATGGACGCTTGTGCCCTGACCGGCTCTGCCTCAGGGGAGTCAGCTGCTTCGGCGGCTTCGGGCACGCCTCACCTTTTTCCCTCTTATCGTGCGATCGACCTGTGGCGGTCGCAGGAAGTGATGATCATGCAGATCCTCGACTCCGTCGACGCGGCTTCGCTCCGCTCCGACATCCCCGTCTTCGGCCCCGGCGACACCGTCAAGGTGCACGTCAACATCACCGAAGGCAACCGCTCGCGTATCCAGGTGTTCCAGGGCGTCGTCATCGGCCGCTCGGGTGACGGCGTGCGGGAGACCTTCTGCGTCCGCAAGGTCAGCTTCCAGGTCGGCGTGGAGCGCACGTTCCCCGTCCACAGCCCCGTGATCGACCACATCGAGGTCGTCACCCGCGGTGACGTGCGTCGCGCCAAGCTGTACTACCTGCGCAGCCTGCGTGGCAAGAAGGCCAAGATCAAGGAGAAGCGCGACCGCTGAGTCCGCTCTCTCGAACGCCCCGTGGGTTTGACCCGCGGGGCGTTCGGCGTTCTCACGGCGTCGTCGGTCACGGGGCGGCTCCTCGATGTGCGACCCTGGTTCCTGCGGTTCGCTCGGTGTGCGTCGAACCCGGTGAAGGAACACATGAGCGACCAGACCGCCTCGACCCCGGATGCCGTGGCATCCCGCTCCGCCGGACGGCGTCGACGTGGATGGGGGGCGTTCTTCCGCGACCTGCTCGTGATCGTGCTGATCGCGCTCGTGGTGTCGTTCCTCGTCAAGACCTTCGTCGTCCGCTCGTTCTACATCCCGTCGGCGTCGATGGAGAACACGCTGCTGATCAAGGACCGCATCCTCGTGGACGAGCTGACCCCGAAGTTCGGTCAGTACTCGCGGGGTGACGTGGTCGTGTTCCGCGACCCCGGTGGATGGCTGCCGCCGAGCCCCACCGAGGAGCGGTCCCCGGTGGTCGAGGGCGCCGACTGGGTGCTGTCGCTCTTCGGGCTGTCGGCTCCCGACAGCGACGATCACCTCATCAAGCGCGTGATCGGCACGGCGGGCGACCACGTCGTCTGCTGCAACGCCCTGGGGCAGACGACGGTCAACGGCGTCCCGCTCGATGAGTCGTACGTGCGGCTCGCTCCGGGGGCGACTGCGCCCGAGCCCGTTCCCTACGACATCACGGTGCCCGACGGCTCGCTTTGGGTCCTCGGCGACAACCGCAACAGCTCGCGCGACTCGCGTTTCAACCAGGATCAGCCCGGGCAGGGCTTCGTCCCCGTCGACAACGTCGTGGGACGCGCGTTCCTCATCACGTGGCCGTTCACGCGCTTCGGCCTGATCGACTTCCACCACGAGGTGTTCGCGGGGGTCCCCGCGCCGGGAGCGCAGTGATCGAACCCACCCTCACCCTCGAGCGCCGTCTGCTGAAGGATCACGCGATCGTCATCGCGTGCGACGAGGTCGGGCGCGGGGCCCTCGCGGGGCCAGTGGCGGTCGGCGCCGCGGTCATCGACCCGGCGCGTTCGCGCAAGCGGGTTCCCGCCGGCCTGCGCGACTCCAAGCTCGTTCCCGAGGCGCGACGGCCCGAGGTGGCCGCCCGGGCGGCCGCGTTCGTCCAGCACAGCGCCGTCGGGTGGGCGAGCTCGATCGAGGTCGACGAGATCGGCATCATCCGGGCTCTGGGGCTCGCGGCCGTCCGCGCGATCGCGGATCTGCGCGCGCACGGCGTCGTGCCCGAAGAGGCCCTCGTCATCCTCGACGGCAACCACGACTACATCACGCCGGCGGGGGAGTCGGGGCTGACGGTGCGCCCCATCATCAAGGCCGACCGTGACTGCGCGAGTGCGGCCGCGGCATCCGTCATCGCCAAGGTCGCCCGCGACACCCTCATGACGGGACTGCACGACGATCACCCCGCCTACGGGTGGGCGCGCAACAAGGGCTACGCGAGCCTCGATCACCGCGAGGCGATCACCGCGTACGGAATGAGCGTGCACCACCGGCACTCGTGGGCCATCGCCGCGGCCCCGACGCTCTTCTGACCCCGCTGCGGACACGGCGCCCGAACGCGCCCGGGCGGCTGCACCGTGCGGCCGGGGCGACGGCGCGCGCCTAGGATGGAGAAACCATGGATGACGACGTCTTCGAGGACTACGACCGCGAGCTCGAGCTGGCCCTTTACCGCGAGTACCGCGATGTCGTGCGCCAGTTCACCTACGTGATCGAGACCGAGCGCCGGTTCTATCTCGCGAACGACGTGAACGTCGTGCGGCGCGACACCGAGCACGACTTCTACTTCGAGATCTCGATGACCGACGTGTGGGTGTGGGACATCTACCGCGCCGACCGCTTCGTGAAATCCGTGCGCGTGCTGACCTTCAAGGACGTCAACGTCGAGGAGCTCTCGCGCCACGACTTCCAGTTGCCCGACGAGCTCTCGCTCGACAACTGAGGTCCCTCCCCAGTCGGATCTTCCCCCGGGTTGTCCACCGATAGGTCCCTCCGCTCCGCGCGAGGGGGAGGGTGGATGCCACGCTCTCGGGCATGGCAGCGAAAGACGAGCTCGGCAGAGCAGGCGAAGATCGCGCCGTCGCGTACCTGAGGGACGACGGCTACCGCATTCTCACGCGCAACTGGCGGTGCGATCAGGGCGAGATCGACATCGTCGCCGCACGCGACGACACTCTCGTCGTGGTCGAGGTGAAGACCCGACGCACCGAGGACTACGGCCACCCCTTCGAGGCCATCGACGCCCGGAAGGCGCAGCGGCTCTGGCGCCTCGCCATGGCGTGGTTGGCGGCCCATCCCGAAGAGGCGAGGGGGCGACGCCTCCGGGTCGACGCGATCGGCCTCGTCGGTCCCGATCCCGCGCGGGCGCGCCTCGAGCACCTCGAGGACGCCTTGTGACCCTCGCGCGGACCTGGGCCGTGGCGTTGTCGGGGCTGCACGGCGATCTCGTCGAGGTTGAGGCCGACGTGTCCTCTCAGACCCCGGAGTTCTCGATCATCGGTCTCGCCGACAAGGCCCTGGGCGAAGCCGGTCGGCGCGTGCGGGGCGCGTGCACCAACCGCGGCCTCGACCTGCCCAAGCGTCGGATCACCGTCAACCTGTCGCCCGCGAGCCTGCCGAAGCGCGGATCGGGGTTCGACGTGGCGATCGCCGTGGCCGCCCTCGCGACGTCGGTGCGGATGGATGCCGCCCGCGTCGCGCGGACCGTGCACATCGGCGAACTGGGACTCGACGGACGACTCCGACCCGTTCCCGGGGTCCTGCCGGCGGTCGTGGCAGCGCAGCGCGCCGGTCATCGGCGCGTGGTGGTCCCGGCGGCCAATGCCGCGGAGGCGGGACTCATCGAGGGGATCGAGGTGTTCGCCGCCACGTGCCTCGCCGACGTGGTGAGGTGGCACGGCGGTACGAGCGACGCGCCCGACCTCGAGCCGGTCGAGGCGCCCGCCACCCGTGCAGACGACGAGGAGCAGCTCGACCTCGCCGATGTCGTGGGGCAGGGGGACGCCGTGGACGCCCTCGTCGTCGCCGCGGCGGGCGGGCACCACCTGCTCATGAGCGGCCCGCCGGGCGCGGGCAAGACGATGCTGGCGCGCCGGCTCCCCGGCATCCTTCCGCCCCTCGATGACGAGGCGGCCCTCTCGGTCGCGTCGGTGCGCTCCCTGTCCGGCGAGGCGGTGACTCGGTTGTCGCGCACGCCCCCGTTCGAGAGCCCCCACCACGGGGCGACCGCCGCGGCGCTGATCGGGGGAGGCTCCGGCGTGGTGCGTCCGGGTGCCATCGCCCGCGCGAGCGAGGGAGTACTGTTCCTCGACGAGGGCGGCGAGTTCCCGGCCTCCGTTCTCGACGCCCTTCGTCAGCCCCTCGAGAACGGCGTGATCCAGGTGCACCGCTCCGGGGTCTCGGCGACGTACCCCGCGCGGTTCCAGCTCGTGGTGGCCACGAACCCCTGCCCGTGCGGCCAATACGGCGTCCCGGGTGGATCGTGCGAGTGCGCTCCGCAGGCGATACGCCGCTACACGCGGCGCCTCTCGGGCCCGCTTCTCGATCGGATCGACATCGACCTGCGGCTGCAGCGCGTGTCCACCGCCCGGCACGAGTGCAGTTCCCGGACGGTGTCCTCGGAACGCGCGCGCGAGATCGTCGCCGCCGCTCGTGCGCACGCCGCTCGACGGTGGGCCCAGACGCCCTGGAGACGCAACGCCGATGTGCCGGGCACGTGGCTGCGCGGCCCGGCCGCCCCGTCGCCCGAGGTCCTGCGTCCGCTCGACACCGCCCTTCGCCGCGGCGCAGTGACCTTGCGCGGATACGACCGCCTGCTCCGTGTGGCGTGGACGGTTGCCGACATCGCGGGCCACGAACAGCTCCGGTCCGACGATGTGGGCCGTGCCCTCTACCTGCGCCGAGGTGCGGGCGCATGACGCCCTACGAGGTCGACGAGATCGAGGCCGCACGCGCCCTCCGGGGCCTGCGGGACGACGATGACCATGGGGGTGCCGTGGAGGCGTTCGCGCGGGCGGTGTGGAGTGTGCTGACCGAGCCCGGAGACGGGGTCGCCGGGAAACTCATCGCGGAACACGGACCGGTTCGGGCCCTGAGCGTGGCCACGTCCGCGGGGCGTGAGGATCTCGGGGCGGCGCGTGCCCGGTGGCTGCCCCGGCTCCATCCCGACGCGATCGCGGCAGCGCTCGACGCCGCGCGGCGGTCGGGAACCTCGCTCGTCGTTCCGGGAGACGCCTCGTGGCCCGCCCGCCTCGACGATCTGGGGGAGCACGCGCCGGTCGTCCTCTGGCGCCGCGGAGCCGGCATCGAGGACGATTCCCCCACGGTCGCCCTCGTGGGCGCGCGAGCTTCGACGGCGTACGGGGAGGGGGTCGCGGCGGATCTCGCCGCCGACCTGACGGCGGCCGGTGTGATCGTCGTCTCGGGGGCGGCGTACGGGATCGACGGGGCCGCTCATCGGGCGGCGCTGTCGACGGGCGGATCGACGGTCGCGTTCCTCGCCGGCGGCGTCGATCGGGCGTACCCGCGCGGTCACGAAGGTCTCCTTGCCCGGATCGCGGGAGCCGGCGCGGTCTGGAGCGAGACGCCCTGCGGGACGACGCCCACCAAGTGGCGCTTCCTCGCGCGCAACCGGTTGATCGCCGCGATCGCGGACGCCGTCGTGGTCGTCGAGGCGGGGTGGCGCAGCGGCTCGCTCAACACCGCCGCGCACGCCGCGAGCCTCGGCCGCGCCCTCGGCGCGGTGCCCGGTCCCGTCACCAGCGCGGCGTCGGCGGGGTGCCACCGTATCCTCCGCGAGTACGGCGGAGTCTGCGTGACGGGCGCTGCCGACGTGCTCGAGATGGTCGGCGCGGGAGGACCCGGCGAGCACGGCGCCACCGATCGCACCGACGACATCACCCGACTGCTCGACGCCCTCTCGGCGCGCTCCGGTCGGTCGACGCGGGAGGTCGCCCGCCGAAGCGGGATGTCGAGCGAGGAGGCCGGGGTGCTCCTCGGCTTCGCGGAGCTCGAGGGGAGGGTCGTCCGCGACAGCGAGGGGCTGTGGACGTCCGCCGGTCGGGGGGACGGGCGATCTCCGCGATGAGGGAAACGCCGTTCGGCGCGCGTCGTCGCGCACGCGCGGCCGGCCTGCGGGCACTCTGGGGGGATGCAGTTGTCGGAGGCCGTCGCGGGATATCTCTCCCACCTGTCCGACGTGCGCCGACTCTCTCCGGCGACGGTGCGGGCCTACCGCGCGGATCTCGCGGACCTGATCCTGTGGGTCGGCGATCGCCCCCTGGGCGAGGTCGGCGTGGAGGATCTGCGCGAATGGCAGTGGCAGTCGGCCAAGTCGGGGCAGTCCAAGGCGACCGCCGCGCGTCGCGCGTCGACGGTACGGGGGCTGTTCGCCTGGGCCGTCGAGGAAGAGCTGGTCGGGGTGGACCCCGCGCGGAGGCTGGTGTCTCCGAAGCGCGGGCGCACCCTCCCCGCCGTCGCGACCACCGACGCGCTCGACGACGTCCTGACCGCGGCGGCCGAGCGCGCGGCGAGTGGCGATGCCGTGGCGCTCCGAGACCACGCCCTCCTGGAGGTGCTCTACGGATCGGGCGCGCGGGTCTCCGAGGTGTGCGGTCTCGACCTCGACGACATCGATCACGATCGACGCACCCTGTTCCTGCGCGGCAAGGGCGGCAAGGACCGCGTCGTGCCGTTCGGACTCCCCGCCGCTCGCGCGCTGCAGGCCTACCTGGTGCGGGCCCGTCCCGTCCTGCAGGCACGCCGGGTCGAGGCATCCGCATCTCTCGCATCCGGGTCGCGCCACGACGGAAGGGGGAGCGGCTCCCGCATTCCCGCCCGCGAAGCCGGGGGTGCGACGCGCCCGCACGAGCGCGCCGTGTTCCTGGGGGCGAAGGGCTCGCGTCTCGGGCCGAGGGCCGTGCACGCCCTCGTGTCGAGAACCGTGGCGCCGAGTGTGGGGGCGGACGTGCTCGGGCCGCACGCTCTGCGGCACTCGGCCGCGACCCATCTGCTCGACGGGGGCGCCGATCTGCGCTCCGTGCAGGAGATCCTCGGCCACGCGAGTCTGGGCACCACGCAGATCTACACCCATGTCTCCGCCGAGCGCCTCCGCGAGGCTTACCGACTCGCGCACCCGCGCGCTTGAGGGGTCGGCGCGGGCGACCCGGGTGGCGCAGCGCCTCGTGCCGAGGAGCCCGTCCTCGGCCAGCGCTCCGGCAGGCCGCGCGGCTCACCTCGCCGTCGGGTTCTCGCCGGGCGGCCCGTGAAGTGTCCCGTATGCGTGCGCATGCGCGCCGGACCCCCTAGCGTGGAACCGTGATCTCCCGCCGCCTGGTGCCCGCCGCGATCGGCGTCGTCGCGCTCGTCGGGGTGCTCAGCGGGTGCAGCCTCGCCCCGGAGCCGGTCGAAACCCGTCTTCCTCCCGGGCTCGTCGCCTCGAGCCCTCCGCCCACGGTCGCCGTGCCCTCGCCCTCCGTCGTCACAACGTCTCCCGCGCCGGTCTCGTCGACGGGCCCGTCGACTCCCGCCGCAGGATCCGGCACCGACGCCGTCTCGTGCGGCGACGGGGGAAGCCAGACCGTCTCGGGGGCCGAGCAGAGCGTCCGCATCGTCGGAACGTGCGCCGAGCTCACCGTCTCGGGGTCGGCCCTCACCGTCGACGCCTCGGGGGCCTCGATCGGTACCCTCCGCATCTCCGGCGACCGCGCCCGCATCGACGCCGGCTCGATCGATGCCCTCATCCTGCAGGGCAACGACGGCTCGGTCCGTTCCTCGGGGGCGATCGGCAGCGCCGACCTGAGCGGCGATCGGTCCTCGATCCAGGCGGGCGGTGCGATCTCGGCCGTCACGGTCCGCGGGCAGGATAACATCGTGAGCGCCACGGGCGGCATCGGCACCCAGACCGTCGAGGGCCGCGGCAACCGGATCGGATGAGCGGGCCCGCCGAGTCACCTCTCGCAGCAGGGCAGCAGCACCGCTCGCGGGACGCCGCCCAGCAGGCGCAGCGGATTCACGTACTCACCGTTCCACCGCACCCCGAAGTGGACGGTCGCGGGGCCGGCGTGCCCACCGGCGGCCACCCGCCCCACCGGTGACGCGCGCGCGACGACCGCACCCACATCCAGGTCGGTGACCACGGGTTCCAGCGTCGTCACGAGGCCGTCGCCGTGGTCGATGGTCACGATGTCGCGCCCGGCTACGGCCCCCACGAAGGCGACGCGGCCGTCCGCGGGGGACCGGACCGAATCTCCCGCGAGATCGAGCCCGCGGTGACCCGGACCGTACATGTGAGCAGGGGCGACGAACGGCCGCACCACCCGGGCCGGAATCGCGGGCCACACCCAGACGCGGTCGCCGAGCGGGTCGCCGTCGGACGCTTCGGCGGGCGACGATACGAGGAGCGTCGCCGTCAGAAGGGCGAGAGTGACGAGGCGGGCGGATGCCGGGATCATCAGCGAAGTCTTCTCTCCCCGGGTCCGCGCGGAGCGCCGTGGAGGCGAGACGGGGGAGAGTTCGCGCCCGCACGCGGGTGGGGAGGAGCAGTCCTGTATGCTGGAGGACGCATCTCGCATGTCGGGATGACTCCGCGTGCCCACAGCGCATCGCGCCGCCCTCCGGGGCAGCGCACCGCGCGGCATCCACACCCCCTGGTCCTCCGCTTCGGCGGATGGCGGGTGTGCGCCGGGTACCAGGCTCGTCAGACGGATCGTCTGGCGCGAACAACCACAACCACGGCGCGAAAGCGCCCAGAAACAGGAGTACGACCATGGCCGTCGTCACCATCCGCCAGCTGCTCGACAGCGGCGTTCACTTCGGACACCAGACCCGCCGGTGGAACCCGAAGGTGAAGCGCTTCATCCTCACCGAGCGCTCGGGCATCCACATCATCGACCTCCAGCAGTCGCTCGGCTACATCGACAAGGCGTACGAGTTCGTCAAGGAGACCGTCGCACACGGCGGCACCATCCTCTTCGTCGGCACCAAGAAGCAGGCGCAGGAAGTTCTCGCCGAGCAGGCGACCCGCGTGGGCCAGCCCTACGTCAACCAGCGCTGGCTCGGTGGCCTTCTCACCAACTTCCAGACGGTGTCGAAGCGCCTCGCCCGCATGAAGGAGCTCGAGGAGCTCGACTACGAGAACCCGGCCGAGAGCGGCTTCACCAAGAAGGAGCTCCTGCTCAAGAAGCGCGAGCTCGACAAGCTGCACAAGTCGCTCGGTGGTATCCGCAACCTGCAGAAGACCCCCTCGGCGATCTGGGTCGTCGACGCCAAGCGCGAGCACCTCGCGGTCGACGAGGCCAAGAAGCTCGGCATCCCCGTGATCGGCATCCTCGACACGAACGCCGACCCCGACGAGTTCCAGTACCCGATCCCCGGTAACGACGACGCGATCCGCTCGGTGAGCCTGCTCACGCGCATCATCGCCGACGCCGCCGCCGAGGGCCTCATCCAGCGCCACCAGCCCGCCGGTGAAGAAGAGGCCGCCGAGCCCCTCGCCGAGTGGGAGCGCGAGCTGCTCGAGACCCCCGCCGAGTCGACCGACGCCCCCGCGGCCGAGTCGACCGACGAGGCTCCCGCCGCTGAGTCGACCGAGGCTTCGGCCGGGGAGTCGACCGAGGCCGCCGAGACCGAGGCCACTGACGCCGAGGCCACCGACAGCAAGTAAGCCGCGAGGCGTTCCGTTCTCCTCCGCGTGAACGGCCCGCTACCCGCACAGGCTACGATCCGGCGGGGTCGTGACAGCCCCCTCTTCGGAGGGTGGCGACACGGCCCCGCCGGGCTCACATCTAGAACGCAAACGACAAGGAGACGCCACACCATGGCAAACTTCACGATCGCCGACATCAAGGCGCTGCGCGAGCAGCTCGGCACGGGCATGGTCGACACCAAGAAGGCGCTCGAAGAGGCTGACGGCGACGTCGAGAAGGCCGTCGAGATCCTGCGCCTCAAGGGCGCGAAGGGCAATGCCAAGCGCGCCGACCGTTCGACCAGCGAGGGCCTCGTCGCCGCCCGCGAGAACAACGGTTCCGTCACGCTTCTCGAGCTCGCCTGCGAGACCGACTTCGTCGCCAAGAACGAGCGCTTCATCGCTCTGGCCGACAAGGTCGTCGACGCAGCCGCCGCCGCCGGTGCCGACTCGGTCGAGGCCGCCCTGGCCGCCGACGCCGACGGCAAGACCGTCGAGCAGCTCATCTCGGACGAGGCCGCGATCATCGGCGAGAAGGTCGAGCTCCGTCGCGTGCGCACCATCTCGGGCGACAAGTTCGAGGTCTACCTGCACAAGACCAGCAAGGACCTGCCCCCGCAGGTCGGCGTCGTCCTCGCCTACTCGGGCGATGACGCCGAGACCGCTCGCTCGATCGCGCAGCACATCTCGTTCGCCAACCCCTCGTACCTCACCCGCGACGCCGTCCCCGAGGCCGACGTCGAGAAGGAGCGCGAGATCGTCACCGAGATCTCCCGCAACGAGGGCAAGCCCGAGGCTGCGCTGCCGAAGATCGTGGAGGGCCGCGTGAACGCGTTCTTCAAGCAGGTCTCGCTGCTCGACCAGGACTACGCGAAGGACAACAAGCTGTCCGTCGCCAAGGTCGCGTCCGACGCCGGTCTCACGCTGACCGACTTCGCCCGCTTCAAGGTCGGCGCGTAACCCTTCGACAGGCTCAGGGCCCGTCATGAGGCCCGGGATGCCACGGCATCCCGGGCCTTTTCCCTGCCCGCGTCCCATATCGGTTCCTGCGTATCGGTCGCGGGTGCGGGGGGATAGTTTGTTCAAGACGAGAGGACATCACACGTGATCGATGAAGCCACCAAGCGCCGCCGAGTTCTGCTGAAGCTGTCGGGGGAGGCGTTCGGCGGCGGCCAACTGGGCGTGAATCCCGACGTCGTGGGCCAGATCGCCCGTGAGATCGCCGAGGCCGTCGACCGCGTCGACATCGCCATCGTCGTCGGCGGGGGCAACTTCTTCCGCGGCGCCGAGCTCAGCCAGCGCGGCATGGACCGCGGGCGGGCCGACTACATGGGAATGCTCGGCACCGTGATGAACTCCCTCGCGCTGCAGGACTTCCTCGAGCAGGCGGGGGCCGCCACGCGCGTGCAGTCCGCCATCTCGATGACCCAGGTCGCGGAGCCCTACATCCCGCGTCGTGCTGTCCGTCACCTCGAGAAGGGTCGCGTCGTGATCTTCGGCGCCGGCGCCGGACTGCCGTACTTCTCCACCGACACCGTCGCCGCCCAGCGCGCGCTCGAGATCGGAGCGACCGAGGTCCTCGTCGCGAAGAACGGCGTCGACGGGGTCTACACGGCCGACCCGAACGTGGATCCGACGGCCACGAAGCTCGACCACGTCACCTACAACGACGCCCTGCAGAAGGGTCTGAAGGTCGTGGACTCCACGGCGTTCAGCCTCTGCATGGACAACGGAATGGATATGCGCGTGTTCGGCATGGAGCCGGCCGGAAACGTCACCCGGGCCCTTCTCGGCGAGACGATGGGCACCCTCGTCACCGCATGACGCGCCGCGCGGGCCCGGGGAGCCGGGCCCGCGCGCGACTAGACTGAACAGTCAGTCCCAACGAATGGAGTCACCGTGATTTCCGATGTCCTCGCCGATGCCGGAGCGCGTATGGATCGCGCCGTGGAGGCCGCCAAGGAAGACTTCGCGACGGTCCGTACCGGACGCGCGAACCCCCAGATGTTCCAGAAGGTGCTGGTCGACTACTACGGCTCGCCCACCCCGCTGGCTCAGCTCGCCTCGCTGAACAACCCCGAGGCGCGCACTCTCGTCATCAACCCGTACGACAAGTCGGCGCTGAAGGCGATCGAGCAGGCGATCCGCGACATGCCGAACCTCGGGGTGAACCCGACGAACGACGGCAACATCGTCCGCGTCACCATGCCCGAGCTCACGCAGGACCGCCGCAAGGAGTACGTCAAGATCGTGCGCGGCAAGGGCGAGGACGCCAAGGTGCAGGTCCGCAACCTGCGCCGCAAGGCCAAGGACGACCTCGACGCGCTGAAGAGCGACGTCGGCGAGGACGAGCTGGTCCGCGCCGAGAAGGAGCTCGACACCGTCACGCGCACGCACGTCGACCTCATCGACGAGGCGCTCAAGCGCAAAGAGGCTGAGCTCCTCGAGGTCTGACCCCCATGCCCGACGCTCCCGAGATCGGCGACAGCGAGCCGGTCGATCCGTCCGCCTCGTCGCGCCGGGCCGATTCAGCGCGCCGTTCGCCGACCACGGGTGAAGGGGTGACTGCGATCGAGTCGCAGCTGCGCGCGATGCGGTCGGACGCCGATCAGCGGATCGCGCACGCCCGCGCCGAGTTCGACCAGGCGAACGAGCGGATCAAGCAGCGCACGGGGCGCGACCTCATCGTGGCGACCCTGATCGGGGTCGGCATCGGCGTGATCGTCATCGCCTCGCTGATCTTCGTCAAATGGCTGTTCGTCCTGTTCGCGGCCGCCGCGATGGTGCTGGGCGTCCTCGAGTTCTCGCGCGCCCTCCAGGTGGCCGGGCGTCGCGTCGATGTGGTCCCGCAGCTCGTCATGGGGTTCCTGCTCCTGCTGAGCGGGTTCTTCCTGGGCCCGTGGGTGCACTGGATCGCCACCCTCGTCGCCGTCGTCGTCGTGATCGTCTGGCGCCTGACGGCCCAGATGTTCGCGTCCGACGGTCGCGCTCACATCGAGGTGATCGGCGACGTCCTCGTCGCGAGCTTCGTGCAGCTGTACGTGCCCTTCCTGACGAGTGTCGCGATGATCCTCCTCGCGCAGCCCCGCGGGGAGTGGTGGGTGCTCGCGTTCCTCATCCTGGCGGTGGCGGCCGACACCGGCGCGTACGTCTCGGGCTTGACGTTCGGCCGGGGTGGTCGGCATCCGATGGCCCCCCGCATCAGCCCCAAGAAGACCTGGGAGGGCTTCGCGGGAGCGTGCGTCGCGGCGCTCGTGGCGGGCGCGCTCCTGGCCGCCTTCATGCTGCAGGTGCCGTGGTGGGCCGGTCTCATCTTCGGGGCCGTGGTCCTCGCGACCGCGACCGTGGGCGACCTCGGGGAGTCGATGCTCAAGCGGGACCTGGGCATCAAGGACATGAGTTCGTGGCTTCCGGGTCACGGGGGAGTGCTCGACCGCCTCGACTCGATCCTGCCGTCGGCGACCGCCGCCCTGGTGATGTTCTATCTGCTGTCCCCCCTGGGAGTGTCATGACCGAGACGCCGATCCACGACACCGTGGCCGCGACGCCGTTCCCCACGACCTCGGGTCGCACCAAGGGGTACGAGAAGCGCGCGGTCGACGTCTTCCTGGCCCGCGCGCGCGAAGCGTTCGAAGCCGACGAGGTCGGGGCCCTGCGTTCCTCCGAGGTTCGCGCCGCCGCCTTCCCGCTCGTCAAGGGCGGCTACAAGGTGGAGGCCGTGGACGCCGCTCTCGGCCGTGTCGAGGACGCCTTCGCCGCGCGCGAGCGCGAGCACGCCCTGTCGCGTCTCGGCGCCCGCGCGTGGGTCGCCGAGACCCGGGACACGGCGCAGGTGGTGCTCGACCGTCTTCGTCGCCCGCGGGGTTCGCGCTTCGACCGTGTCGGCCTCCTGCGCTACGGCTACCGGGTCGACGAGGTGGACGTCGTCGCCGATCGCGTGGCCCGCTACCTCGCGGCGGGTGATCCGGTGACACCCGATCAGGTGCGTTCGGTCGCGTTCCGCATGCAGCGCGGGGGATACCGCGAGACCCAGGTCGACGCCGTCCTCGACGCCGTCGTCGAAGTGATGCTCGCGGTCGGATGACCCCGACGCGTGGCGTCCGGCCTCGGGCGTCGGTAGAATCGAGCGCACTGTGACTTCTGGTTCGGAACTTTCGCGCGCATCCACGTCCCGTGTCGCCCGCCGGGGCGCCTCGGTCGACGTGGTCCCGCCGTCTCTCCCGCACCGTTCCAGCCCCCGCTGGTCGCGTCGTCGCGGTGTGGTCGGCGTCTTCGGGGCTGCGGCCGCGGTCTTGTTCGTCGGTGCATACGTCGGCCCGATGGGCGCCTCGCTGCTGCCAGCCCAGGCCGAGGAGCCGCACACGGTCACCCTGTACGCCGAGGGTCTCGGCGACACGCAGGCCGTGTCGACCTCGGGCGAGAAGCAGGCGCCGCAGCTCGACCGGGCCAGCTACAACGTCTACGTCAAGCCGAAGCCCACGCCCACCCCGACGCCGACGCCGTCCCGCGAGAAGGACTCCGGCTCCGGCTCGTCCTCGGGCAACGCCGGTCCCATGCTCTACACCGGTGGTGGCGCTCCCGCCGAGTGGATGGCCGCTGCCGGCATCTCCGAATCCGACATGGGCTTCGTGGACTACATCGTCAGTCGCGAGAGCGGTTGGAACCCGAACGCGACGAACCGCTCGTCCGGCGCCTGCGGCCTCGTGCAGGCCCTGCCGTGCAGCAAGGTCCCCGGCAACGGCTACGACCCGGTCGACAATCTGCGCTGGGGAACCGGCTACGCCACCGGGCGTTACGGCGGATGGGCCGGCGCCTACGCGTTCTGGTCCGCCAACCACTGGTGGTGAGCGGCATCCATGCCCCGCTCCCGTAAACGGCGCCCGGACTCCTCCCGAGGCGACGAGTCGCTCGATCGTCTGATCGCCGGGTGGAAGCGCACCGAGGTCAAGCGGGGCGGGGAGTGGACGGTGCAGCCCATCTCGGGCCCACAGGCGGTCAAGGACTACCTGTGCCCCGGGTGCGGTCGGACCGTGGAGGCCGGAACCGCTCACGTGGTGGTCTGGCGCGCCGACGGCGTCCTCGGGGACGCAGCCGATCTCGCCGCCCGTCGTCATTGGCACACGCACTGTTGGAGGATCGCCTGATGGAGATTCGCGGACCCGTTCTTCTGCCCGCCCGTCGCGAGGACGTCGAACTGCGCACCGTCGACGAGCTGACCCTGGTGGGCGAGCTGGCGCTGCCGGCCGATCGCGACCCGGTCGCCACCCTCGTCACGCTTCACCCCCTGCCCACGGCGGGCGGTTTCATGGACTCGCACATCCTGCGCAAAGCGGCGGGCCGGTTGCCGGCGCTGGCCGACCTCGCGGTGCTGCGTTTCAACACGCGGGGAACGACGTCTCCGCGCGGGACCAGCGACGGGGCATTCGACGGGGGTGCGAACGAGTGCTTCGACGTCGCGGCCGCCGTCGATTTCGTCCGTGAGCGCGGTCTTCCGCGGCCGTGGCTCGTCGGCTGGTCGTTCGGCACCGAGCTGGCGCTGAAGTACGGTCGCGATCACGACATCGAGGGCGTCATCCTGCTCTCGCCCCCGCTGCACCGCGCGACGGCCGAAGAGGTCGCCGCCTGGGCGGGCGACGAGCGCCGCATGGTCGTGCTCGTCCCCGAGTTCGACGACTACCTGCGTCCCGACGAGGCCCGCGAGCGGTTCTCGTCGGTACCGGATGCCACGCTCATCGCGGTCGAGGGCGGCAAGCACCTGTGGGTCGGCGAGACGCAGACCCGTCGCGTGCTCACCGAGATCGTCGCGGCGGTCAACCCGGACGCGCTGCCGCTCCCGGTGGAGTGGGACGGCGAGATCGCGGGCTGAACCCGCGCGCCGGTGCTCCGGCGTCGATGCCGGGTGTCCGCGGACGGGCTCAGCGTTCGTTCTGCCGCGGGATGATGACCTCGCGGTAGATGATGAGGATGCTCGCGGCGACCGGGATGGCGATGAGCGCGCCGAGCAGGTTCAACAGGGCGCCGCCGGCCAAGGCCGAGATCACGACGACGGATCCCGGCACCGAGACCGCGCGGTTCATGATGCGCGGCGAGATCACGTACGCCTCGATCTGCATGTACACGAGGTAGTAGATCGCGGCGGCGAGGATCGCCCACGTGGGGGTGCCGAGGCCCGGGATGAGGCACGTCAGCACGATGATCGTCGACCCCGTGAGGGTGCCCACCAGGGGGATGAGCGAGAAGAAGAAGGCGATGACCGCCAGCACGGCCGGGAACGGCGCGTTGATGATCGACAGGAAGATGGCGCTCAGGACGCCGTTGATGACTCCGAGACTGACCTGCCCCATGACGTAGTAGCCCACGGAGTCGGTGATCTTCTCGGCCAGCTCGATGAATCGGGCGCGCTTCGAGGCCGGGACCAGCTGGTAGACGGCCGACTTCAGCGAGGGAGTGGATGCCGTGAAGTAGATCGTGAGGATCAGCACGATGAACGCGCCGCCCAGGCCGGCCGCGACGGCGCCGCCGATGGTGAGGAGGCTGTTGCCGATCATCGTGGAGATGCTGCCGACGTCGAGCGTGGAGAACCAGTGCTGGATCCCCGCCCACACCTCGTCGATCTTCAGCCAGGGGAGGGTCTGCGACACCCAGGCCTGCACGTCGGTGACGATCTCGTTCCACCGACCGGGCTGTAGCAGCTGCTCGATCTGGGACACCAGCTGGGCGATCTGGCTCACGATGATCGGGACGACCATGAAGATGATCCCGGCGAAGACGCCGAGCACCGCCAGGATCGTCACCAGCACCGCCGCCCAGCGGGGGAGACCTCGACGCTCGAGGAACGACACGACGGGGTCGAGGCCGAGAGACAGGAACAACGCCGTGCCCACGTACAGCAGGATCGTCGACAGGTTCTGGACGCTGCCGATGAGCAGCAGGCCGACTCCGACGCCGAGCGTGGCGAGCAGAGCCACCCGGAAGGGATTGTGAATCTTCATGCCGAACGACTCCCGCATCAGCCGGGCTGACGTGCCCGTGTCGTCAGGATACTGAGCGGATGGCCCGACCGAGCGCGCGACGGGCCTCGCCGAGAACTTTCAGGCGCCCTCGGATAGTCTGAAATGTCGATTCGGTGGCGCCCGAGCCACCGGTGGGGATGGTGTGAAGCGTGAGATTCGTCTGGGCCGTGGTGGCATTCGTCATCGCTGCCGCCATGATCGGTGCCGGTATCGCCCAAAGGACCGTGTTCCACGGCCCTTCGGAGACCTCGGCCAACGTGCAGACCGACGGCTCGACGGCGTTCACGCTGATCGACGGCGCAGTGCTGACGAGCGTCCCCGGGGCGCAGACCCTGCGCGTCCAAGGCGATGGGGCGGTGTTCGTCTCGTACGGACGCACCGCCGACGTCACCGCGTGGCTCGCCGACGTCCCCTACACCGCGGTGACCCTCGACGGCGCCGGCACCGTCCAGACCTCCGAGGTCGCGCCGACGGTCACCCCCGCCTCGGGCGCCGCGACCACCGGACGATCGCCCGTGGACTCCGACCTCTGGCTCGACGAGTTCGAACAGACCGGATCGCTGTCGACCACTCTGCAGCTCCCGTCCGACATGAGCGTGCTCGTCGCCTCCGACGGAACGGCCCCCGCCCCCTCGACCGTCAGCCTCACCTGGCCGATCGACGACTCCACGCCGTGGGCCGGTCCGCTCATCGTCGGCGGCGGAATCGTCCTTCTGGCCGGTCTGGTGCTCTACCTGCTCGGCATCCGCCACGTCCGTCGTCAGCGTCGTCCGCGCCGCAAGGGGCTGCCCCTTCCGGTCACCGAGCCGATTTCGACGGTCGACGCGGATGCCGAGAGCAAAGGCGTCGTGAGCCAGAGCCCCGGTCGCCGCGGAGGGTCGCGAGTCCGCGGGGCCCTGCGCGGTCGCCGCGCTCTGGTCGCCATCCCCGCGCTAGGCGTGTCGATCGCTCTGCTGGCGGGATGCTCGGCTGACGCGTGGCCGCAGCTCGCGGCGACCGAGTCGCCGAGCCCCACTCCGACGGTGATCGTCCCGGAGGGGCAGTTCCCGCCGGCGGTCACCGAGGCGCAGGCGCAGCGCATTGTGGCGAAGGTCTCGTCGACCGTCGCGCAGGCCGATGCCTCGCTCGACGGGAACGTCGTCGCCGAGCGACTGTCGGGCCCGGCTCTCGCGGAGCGGCAGACCAACTACAAGCTGCGCGCCGCGATCCCCGACCGACCCGCCCTGCCCGCGATCCCGGCGGAGCCCGTGCAGATCGTGCTGCCGCAGACCACGGGAACGTGGCCGCGCACCCTCATGACGGTGGTGGAGTCGGCGGATGCCGCGACCCCCACGACCACGATCATGATGATGACGCAGCAGACGCCGTGGGAGGAGTACAAGGCCTCGTACGTCGGCAACCTCGAGGCCTCGACGAACCTTCCCGAGCTCGCGGCGCCCTACGTCGGTGCCACGCAGGTTCCGCCGGACTCGTCCTTCCTCGTCATGGCGCCCGAGAAGGTGGCCGCCGCCTACGCGGATGTCATCAACAACGGCCAGAACAGCGCCTCGTTCGCGAAGTTCGACACGGCGAACGACCTGCTGCTCTCGGCGATCCAGGACAACAAGACCAAGCGCACCGACGAACTCAACCAGACCGGTGCGGGAACGGCGGAGATCAGCTTCTCGGCCTCCGCGGGAGCGGCGACCCCCATCGCGCTGGCGACGCTCGACACCGGTGCGATCGTCGCGGTCAACGTGTACGAGAGCGACACCGCGAAGCCCACCAACAAGGACGCCGTGATCAAGCTGGACAACAATCCGGCGGTCAAGGCCCTGACCGGTGTCGACCAGTCGGCGACAGGCTTCACCACGACATACTCCGACCAGGTGTTCTTCTACGTGCCCAGCCAGGGCTCCGACGATCAGATCCGCCTGCTCGGCTACCGATCCAGCCTCCTCGAAGCGAAGGTGTCCCCGTGAGCACTCCCGCCCCCGGTTCCGTGATGCGCGGTGCCGTCGACCTCTCGTCGTTGCGCAACCGTCCCCAGCCGCCGGCGGCACCCGCCTCCGGCGCCCCCGCGACGCCCCCGCGCCCCGCCGGCGCGCCGCCCCTGGTCTTCGACGTGACCGATGAGACGTTCGGTGAGGTCCTCGAGCTCTCGCGCACGGTCCCGGTCGTCATCGATCTGTGGGCCGAGTGGTGCGGGCCGTGCAAGCAGCTGAGCCCCGTGCTCGAGAAGGTGGTCACCGAGCTCGCCGGCCGCCTGGTGCTCGCCAAGGTCGACGTCGACGCGAACCCGCAGCTCGCGCAGGGCTTCCGCGCGCAGTCGATCCCCATGGTGCTCGCGCTCGTGGCGGGTCAGCCGGTGCCCCTGTTCACGGGAGCCGTCCCTGAGCAGCAGGTGCGCGACGTGTTCGCCCAGCTTCTGCAGCTCGCCGCTCAGCACGGCGTAACCGGTACCGTCCCGGTCGAGGGCGCCCCCTCCGCCGATGCCCCCGCCGCGGAGCCCGAGCTGCCCCCGCTGCACGCAGAGGCGTTCGCCGCGATCGAAGAGGGCGACTACGCCCGCGCCATCACCGCCTACGAGAAGGCCCTCGCAGAGAACCCGCGCGACGCCGACGCGCGCGCCGGTCTCGGACAGGTGCGTCTGCTGGACCGCGTCCAGGACGCCGACCTCCAGGCGGCCCGTGCCGCGGCGGCCGCCGACCCGACGGGGCTCGAGGCACAGTTCCTCGTCGCGGATCTCGACGTCGTGGGCGGGCATGTCGACGACGCCTTCGGCCGTCTGCTCGACCTCTTCGCCGCGCTTCCCGGGGATGAGCGCGCCCCGGTGCGCGAGCGTCTGCTCGAGCTCTTCGGCCTCGTCGGCGACGAGGACGCGCGGGTGATCCGCGCCCGCTCGCGACTGGCCTCGTTGCTCTTCTGAGCCCGGACATCGCACGGCCCCGTCCTCCCAAGGGGGGACGGGGCCGTCGTCGTTTGCGCGTGTGTCAGACCCGTGGATCCGGCGCGGATCACCCCGCGCAGGGGCCGAGACGCCCGGGGTCAGCTCCCCGAACGGTGGTGGAGCCACAGCACCCCGAGAGGGGGGAGGGTCAGCGTCGCGCTTCCGCGACCATCCGTCTGTACCGCACCGAAGTTGCCCTGCCCTGAGCCGCCGAAGGCCTCGGCGTCGCTGTTGAGGATCTCGGTCCAGGTGCCCGATTCGGGCAGGTCGAGGGGGTAATCGGTCAGCGGAACGCCCGAGAAGTTGCACACCACGGCGATCGTGTTGCCGTGGTGATCGCGACGGGCGAAAGCGAGGACGTTCGTGTTCCAGGCCGGGGCACCGAGGCGCGAGAATGCCGCGCCGTCGTGATCACGCGCCCACAGGGCCGCCTGATCCTTATAGACGCGGTTCAGCTCGGCCACGAAGGAGTGCAGCTGCGCATGCGAGGGCTGGTCGAGCATCCACCAGTCGATGCTGCGCGACTCCGACCACTCGGACATCTGCCCGAACTCCTGGCCCATGAACAGCAGTTGCTTGCCGGGGTGCCCCCACATGTACGCCAGGAACGCGCGCATGTTGGCGAGCTTCTGCCAGTGGTCGCCCGGCATCCGACCGAAGAGGCTGCCCTTGCCGTGCACGACCTCGTCGTGGCTGATCGGCAGGACGAAGTTCTCGCTGAACGAGTACACGAACGAGAACGACAGCTCACCCTCGTGGTGCGAGCGGTACATGGGATCGCGCCCGATGTACTGCAGCGAGTCGTTCATCCAGCCCATGTTCCACTTGAAGCCGAAACCGAGGCCCGCGTGCGAGGTGGGAGCCGTGACGCCGGGGAAGCTCGTCGACTCCTCGGCGATCAAGGCGATACCGGGGTAGCGCTTGTACGAGGTCGCGTTCACCTCCTGCAGGAACCGGATCGCCTCGAGGTTCTCGCGACCGCCGAACTGGTTCGGCGCCCACTCGCCCTCGTTGCGCGAGTAATCGAGGTAGAGCATGGAGGCCACGGCATCCACTCGCAGACCGTCGACGTGGAACTCCTCGAACCAGTACAGCGCGTTCGCGACGAGGAAGTTACGCACCTCGTTGCGGCCGTAGTCGAAGATGAGCGTGCCCCAGTCCTTGTGCTCGCCGCGACGGGGGTCCGGGTGCTCGTACAGGGCCTCGCCGTCGAAGCGGGCGAGCGCGAAGTCGTCCTTGGGGAAGTGGCCGGGGACCCAGTCCATGATCACGCCGATGCCGGCCTGGTGCAGACGGTCGATGAGGTAGCGCAGGTCGTCCGGCGAGCCGAAACGGCTCGTCGGGGCGTAGTAACCCGACACCTGATACCCCCACGAGCCGCCGAAGGGGTGCTCGGCCAGCGGGAGGAACTCGACGTGGGTGAACCCCTGCGCGCCGACGTAGTCGATGATCTCGTCGGCCGCGTCGCGGTACGACAGCCCCTGCTTCCAGGAACCGAGGTGGAGTTCGTAGATCGACATCGGGCGGTCGATCGGCGCGGTGCGCGAGCGCTCGTCGATCCACTCGTCGTCCGCCCACGCGTAGGTCGAATCGGTGACCACGGATGCCGTGGCGGGAGGAACCTCGGCGAGTCGCGCCATGGGATCCGCCTTCTCGATCCACTGGCCGGCGCGGGTGAGGATCTCGAACTTGTAGCGCGTGCCGACGCCGATCCCGGGGACGAACAGTTCCCAGACGCCGCTGCCGCCCATCGACCGCATGGCGTGGCCGGCGCCGTCCCACCCGTTGAAGTCTCCGATGACGCGCAGGGCGCGCGCATCGGGAGCCCAGACGGTGAACGCGGTGCCCGTCGACCCGTCGAGTTCGCGCACGTGTGCACCGAGGATGCGCCAGAGCTCTTCATGACGCCCCTCGGCGATCAGGTGCAGGTCGAGCTCGCCGACGGACGGCGCGTGGCGGTACCCGTCGTCGGAGACGTGCTCCGAACCGTCGTACGACGCGCGCAGCGTGTAGGCGCCAGGGTAGGCCGCGACGTGCGCCTCCCAGATCCCCCCGCGGACGTGCTCGAGGGCGACCGAGGTGCCGTCGGCCAGTTCGGCGACCACCTCGCGGGCAAGGGGCCGGCGCGAACGGATGACCCATCCCTCGCCGGTTTCGTGCACGCCGAGCACGCTGTGCGGGTCATGGTGGGCGCCGTGGGCCACGGCATCCAGGATCTCGGAGGGAAGGGAGGTCATCGGTTCTCCTTGACGTGCAGGATGTGCACCGGCTCGACGAAGGCGTCGAGGCGCACGAAGTTGTGGTCGGCCCAGGTCCAGACCTGTCCGGTGACGAGATCCTCGACCTCGTACGTGGCGCCGGGTTCGATGCCGAAGACCGTGGTGTCGAGGTGGACGGTCGTTTCACGGGCCGAGTGCGGGTCGACGTTCGCGACCACGATGATCGTGTCGCTGCGACCATCGGGCGAGAGGGCGGCGTCGAGGTGCTTGGAGTACACGAGGATGCTGTCGTCGTCGCTCCAGTGCACGCTGAGGTTGCGCAACTGCCCGAGCGCCGGATGCGCGCGCCGCGCGCCGTTCAGCATGCGCAGGTACGGCGCGAGCGAGTCACCCGCGGCTTCGGCGGCGGCCCAGTCGCGGACCTTGTACTCGTACTTCTCGTTGTCGATGTTCTCTTCGGACCCCGGACGCGCGACGTTCTCGTACAGCTCGTAGCCCGCGTAGACGCCGTAGGTGGGAGCCGCGGTGGCCGCGATGGCGGCGCGGATCTTGTACGCCGGTCGCCCGCCGAACTGAAGGTACTCGGTGAGGATGTCAGGGGTGTTGACGAAGAGGTTGGGGCGGAGGAAGTCGTCGGTCTCGTGGGCGAGACCGGTGAGGAACTCCTCGAGCTCGTCCTTCGTGTTGCGCCACGTGAAGTAGGTGTAGCTCTGCTGGAACCCCGCCATGGCCAGGCCCTGCAGCGGCGCGGGGCGCGTGAAGGCCTCGGCCAGGAACACCGCGTCGGGCTCCTCGGCGCTGACGGTCGCGATGAGCCACTCCCAGAACTGCAGGGGCTTGGTGTGCGGGTTGTCCACGCGGAAGATCGTGACCCCCTGCGCGATCCAATGGCGGACGATGCGCAGCACCTCGGCGCGGATGCCCTCGGGGTCGTTGTCGAAGTTGACCGGGTAGATGTCCTGGTACTTCTTCGGGGGGTTCTCGGCGAAGGCGATCGAGCCGTCGGGGAGGGTGGTGAACCACTCCGGGTGCTCGGCGACCCACGGGTGATCGGGCGAGGCCTGCAGCGCGAGGTCGAGTGCCACCTCGATGTCGTTCTCGCGCGCGGTCCGCACGAAGGCGCGGAAGTCCTCGAGAGTGCCGAGGTCGGGGTGGACGGTGTCGTGCCCGCCCGCCGCGCCCCCGATGGCCCACGGCGAGCCGGGGTCTCCGGGCTCGGTGACGAGGGTGTTGTTCGGCCCCTTGCGGTTGGTCTGGCCGATGGGGTGGATCGGCGGCAGGTACAGGACGTCGAAGCCCATTCCGGCGACGGCCGGGAGCCGCTCGGCGGCGGTGCGGAACGTGCCGCTGACGATCGAGCCGTCCTCCGCTCGTCGTGCCCCTTCGGACCGGGGGAAGAACTCGTACCAGGCGCCGGCGCCGGCGCGCTCTCGTTCGACGAGCAGCTCGGCATCCCGCCCGACAGAGACCAGGCCCATCATGGGGCGGGCCTCGAACAGCGCCGCGATCTCGGGGTCGCGGACGATCTGGAGCGCGGTGTCGTCGTGCACGTCGGGATCGCGCAGGGCGCGGGCGGCGTCGTACAGGCGGTCCTTGTCGGTGCCGGGCCGCTTCTTCTCGCCGCGCGCCCGATCGAAGAGCTGCGCGCCCATCTCTCGCATGAGGGCGACATCGACGCCCGCCGCGATCTTGACCTCGGCGGCGTGCTCCCACGTCGCGAAGTCGTCGGCGAAGGATTCGAAACGGAATCGCCAGACGCCCTGCTCGAGCGGAGCGACGAGCGTCGACCAGCGATCGAAGCCGTCGTTGAGGGGACTCAGGCGGTGCAGCGATTCGTCGCCGGACGGCGAGAACAGGCGCACCTGCACGCCGATGCGGTCGTGGCCCTCGCGGAACGCCGTCACCGTGAACGGCACGGCCTCACCGACGTACGCGGAGGGGCGGAATCTGCCGCCGGGCACGCTCGGGTGCGGGAGCGCCAGCGGGATGCGCGGGGTGACCACGCTGCGCGAGGTGGGCGTCGGCTTGACCGGACGCACGGGAATCGAGGCGGCGCTGCGCCAGGGCAGCTCGGGCGAGGGAGTCGTCGTGGTGGCCACGGTCCGAACCTATCGCGGGCCACCGACGTTGCCGTACGGTTTCGCCCGGCCTTGACAGCGGGGCCCGATCAGTCGACGCGGAACAGTCGCATCGAGGCGCCGGCGAGGGAGACGACGTCTCCGGGCGCGAAGCGCTCCTCGTCATCGGACGGCGTCTCGTCGGCGCTCGACCAGAGCGAGACGTAGACCGCGTCCTCGAGATCGGGCAGGACGATCTCGGTGGCGTCCTCGGTGCCGTGGATCACGAGGAGGACGCGGTTCGGGTCCTCTTCTTCGGGCGTCGAGGTCGCGAGGTACTGCAGGGTCCGGTGCGCCGGGTCGTTCCAGCGCTCGCTCGACATCGTCTCGCCGTTCTCGTCGAACCACTCCATGACCGAGGCCGAGGGGATCACCTCGCCGAGCCGGGCGAAGCGCTGGGGCCGCAGCGCGGGATTGTCGCGGCGCAGCCGCAGGAGGCGCTGCGTGTGCGCGAACAGGTGCTCCTGCCACGGGGCGAGGTCCCACGACAGCCAGGTGAGCGCGGAATCGTGGCAGTAGGCGTTGTTGTTGCCGCGCTGCGTGCGTCCCATCTCGTCGCCGGCGGTGATCATCGGCACCCCCGCCGACAACAGCAGCGTGCCCATGAGGTTGCGCATGGCCTTGCGGCGGGTGGCGAGCACGCGTTCGTCGGTGGTGCGACCTTCGGCGCCGTGGTTGAACGAGCGGTTGGTGTCGGCGCCGTCGCGGTTCTGCTCGCCGTTGCCGAGGTTGTGCTTGACGTCGTACGAGACGAGGTCGCGCAGGGTGAACCCGTCGTGCGCGGTGACGAAGTTGACGCTCGCGAGGGGCCCGCGGTCTTCGGAGAAGGTGTTCGAAGATCCCGCCAGACGCGTGGCGAAGCCGCCGATCCCGACCGGGGCGGTGGCCGCGCGCCGGGCGTAGTCGATGTCGCTCAGCCAGAAATTGCGCACCCGATCGCGGTAGCGGTCGTTCCACTCCAGCCAGCCCTCGCCGAAGTTGCCGGTCTGCCAGCCGCCCATGCCGACGTCCCAGGGTTCGGCGATCAGCTTGGTGCCCGACAACGCGGCATCCTCTCGGATGGCCGTGAGGAGCGGGTGATCGGGCGTGAAGGAGTGGTTCTCGTCGCGGCCGAGGGTGACGGCGAGATCGAAGCGGAAGCCGTCGATCTGCACCTCGTCGCTCCAGTACCGCAACGAGTCGAGGATGAGTCGTGCCGCGGCATCCGTCGAGGTGTTCACCGCGTTGCCGCAGCCGGTCTCGTCGATGTACGCGCCCTCGGCGGTCTGGCGGTAGTAGGCCTTGTTGTCGATGCCGCGCAGGCTCGTGCGCGGCCCCCCGATGCCTTCTTCGGCGGTGTGGTTGTAGACGACGTCGAGCAGCACCTCGAGGCCGGCCTCGTGCAGGAGCTTCACCATTCCCTTGAACTCGCGCAAAACGGCCTCGGGACCCTCGGCGCGGCTGGCGGCCGTGGCATACGGCGCGTGCGGGGTGAAGAAGTTGAGCGAGTTGTAGCCCCAGTAGTTCGACAGGCCCAGCTGCAGCAGGCGAGGCTCGGTGGCGAAGGCGTGGACCGGAAGCAGCTCGACGCTGGTGACGCCGAGGGAGAGCAGATGATCGATCATCGCGGGGTGCGCCAGTCCCGCGTACGTGCCGTGCAGAGCGGGCGGAATGAAGGGATGCCGCTTGGTGAGGCCCTTGACATGTCCCTCGTAGATGACCGTGCGGTCCATCGGCACGCGGGGCTTGGTGGAGGTGCCCCAGTCGAAAGAGCCGTCGACGACCACGGAGCGCCAGTCGCCGTAGCTGCCCGAGACGAGCCCCCGCGAGTACGGCTCGATCAGGAGCGACTGCGGGTTGAACGTGTGTCCGGGGCCGTGCGGCCCTCCGACGCGGATCGCGTATCGCGCGCCGGGTCGCAGCAGGGGAGTGGTGGCCTCGAACACGCCCCCGCCCACGGGGGTCATGGTGATGGTCTCGGTCGCCCAGTCGAGGTCGACGTCGTCGAAGACGAGCACTTGCATCGCGTCGGCGGAACCCGACCAGACGCGCAGGGTGCCCCCGTCGGGGCCGAGCCGCACGCCCAGATCGTCGAGCGACGAGCGGAGCAGGGCGGGGCGGGCGGGCAGGACAGTCTCGGGTCGGACCATGCGTCTTAGGGTAGTGAAAGGCGCTGGAGATACCGGGAGGGCGAGGATGCGGGTATACCTCGATCACGCGGCGACCACCCCGTTGCGCCCGGAGGCGCGAGAGGCGTGGCTCGCCGCCCACGACGTGCTCGGCAACCCGTCGTCGATCCACGGCGCCGGTCAGGACGCGCGTCGCCTGCTCGAGGACGCTCGCGAGGCTCTCGCGACCGTGCTCGGGTGCCAGCCGATCGAGGTCGTCTTCACGTCCGGCGGCACCGAGGCGGCCAATCTCGCGCTGAAGGGCCTGTGGTGGTCGCGCTCCGCCGACGCCGACGCGATCGTGCTCCCCGACGGCGAGCACCACGCCACGCTCGATGCGGTGGGGTGGCTGTCCTCGACGCAGGATGCGCATGTGCGCCCGGTACCCCTCGATCCGCTCGGCCGCATCGACGCGGAGGCGTTCTCTGCGGCTCTTCCGGGAGCCGCCCTCGCGACGGCGCTCGTCGCGAGCAACGAGGTCGGAACGATCCAGGATGCCGCCGACCTCGCGCGGCGCGCGCTCGACGCCGGGGTGCCCCTGCACCTCGACGCCGTGTCGGCGCTCGGCCAGATCCCGGTGTCGTTCTCGGCGTGGCGGGGCTCGGGGAGCGCGCCCTCGGGCCTCGTGGCGATGTCGGTCTCGGCGCACAAGGTCGGCGGTCCCGTCGGCGTTGGCGCCGCGGTCGTCTCGCGACACGCCCGGCTCACCCCTCTCGTCCACGGCGGCGGCCAGCAGCGGAGCCTCCGCGCCGGGACGCAGGACGTCGCGGGCGCCTCCGCCTTCGCGGCGGCCCTCACGGCGGCCGAGGCCGAGCGCCACGGCGAGGCGGAGCGGCTCGCCGCACTCCGCGATCGCCTGGTGACCGGCATCCTCTCGTCCATCCCTTCCGCCCGGCTGCTCGGGCACCGGACCGAGCGTCTGCCCGGCAACGCGCACGTGCTGTTCCCGGATGCCGCGGGCGAGACGCTCCTGTTCCTGCTCGACATGGAGCAGATCGCCGTGTCGACGGGGTCGGCGTGCCAGGCCGGCGTGGCGGAGCCGTCGCACGTGGTGCTCGCTCTCGGGCTCGACGATCGCGCGGCGCGATCGGTGCTGAGATTCACCCTCGGACACACCTCCACGGACGCCGACGTCGACGCCGTTCTCACCCGTCTCCCCGACGCGTACGCCCGGGCCGTGGCATCCGGCGCCCGTTCAGACCGACGTTCGTAGACTGGGACGATGCGAGTTCTTGCGGCGATGAGCGGTGGAGTCGACTCCGCGGTGGCTGCGGCCCGCGCGGTCGAGGCGGGTCACGACGTGGTCGGCGTGCACCTGGCGCTCTCGCGCGCCGGGGGAACGCTCCGCGCTGGCAGCCGCGGCTGCTGCACGATCGAAGACGCGATGGACGCCCGCCGTGCCGCCGACAAGCTCGGCATGCCCTTCTACGTCTGGGACTTCTCGGAGCGCTTCCGCGACGACGTGATCGACGACTTCGTCGCGGAGTACCGCGCCGGGCGCACGCCCAACCCCTGCATGCGCTGCAACGAGAAGATCAAGTTCGCGGCCCTCCTCGAGCGGGCCCTCGAACTCGGCTTCGACGCCGTCTGCACCGGCCACTACGCCACTCTCGTCGACACGCCCGGGGGGCGCGAGCTGCACCGCGCCTCCGACAACGCCAAGGACCAGTCGTACGTGCTGGGTGTGCTCACCGCCGAGCAGCTCGCGCACACCTACTTCCCGCTCGGGTCCACCCCGTCGAAGGCGCTCGTGCGCGCCGAGGCGGAGGAGCGCGGGTTGTCCGTGGCGCAGAAGCCCGACAGCCACGACATCTGCTTCATCCCCGACGGTGACACGCGCGGCTGGCTCGCCGACAAGGTGGGTGCCGAGCGCGGCGAGATCCTCGACCGTACGGGAGCCGTGGTCGGCACGCACGAGGGGGCGCACGCCTTCACCGTCGGGCAGCGCCGCGGCTTGCAGCTCGGGGTTCCCGCGGCCGACGGCAAGCCCCGCTTCGTGCTCGAAGTGCGTCCCATCACCAACTCCGTGGTCGTCGGGCCCAAAGAGGCGCTCGCGTGCTCCGAGATCGCGGGGGAGCGCTACACCTGGGCCGGACGCGCACCCGAGGGCGAGCGCTTCGACTGCGACGTGCAGATCCGCGCGCACGCGGACCCCGTGCCCGCCGTCGCCGAGTTCGTCGACGGCGTGCTGACGGTGCGTCCCGAGACGCCTTTCGACGGGGTCGCCCCCGGGCAGACCGCTGTGCTCTACGACGGCACGCGCGTGCTCGGACAGTTCACGATCGACCGGACGGTGTCGGCGGTCCCGGTCGAGGCCTGAGGCCCGTCACACTCCGCCGTCGCCGTTCGACTCCTCTGATGGACGCGATCTTCGCGTCCCTTACCGCGAGGAGTCCCCGATGACCCGTATCGACCTGTCCCGCACCAACCGCGGCGGTTACGCCGCCGTCCTCGCGCTCGAGGGGTATGCGCGCACCCACGTCGACAAGACCCTCTACGAGTTGCTCAAACTGCGGGCGTCGATCCTCAACGGGTGCGGGTTCTGCGTCGACATGCACGCCACCGCGGCGGCCGCGCACGGCGTCCCCGCGCGGACGCTCCACGCCGTCGCGGCCTGGCACCACGCCGGCGACCTCCTCGACGACCGGCAACGCGCGGTACTCGCCCTCACCGATGCCGTGACCCTCGTCGGGCCGGAGAGCGTGACCGACGAGGTGTGGGAGCGCGCGGCCGCGTTCTTCTCGGAGAAGGAGCTCGGCTCCCTCGTGGTCGCCATCGCGACGATCAACGTGTGGAACCGCATCGCCCTGGCGACCGGGATGACCCCTCCGGTCGATGCCGCCCACCCCGTCGCATGAGCGTCGCCCGTCCTGCCGGTAGCCTCGGCGAGGTGACGATGGCCAGCCTCGCGTGGAGCACGGAGCGGGACCGACTCGTGGGGATCGCCTATCGGATGCTCGGAGACTTCGGTGCCGCGGAGGACGTCGTCTCGGACGTCGCCCTCGACGCACTGCGGGCGGAGGGCGACGGCGATGAGGTGCGCTCGTGGGCGGCCTGGCTGACGACGGTCTGCGTCAGACGATCCATCGACCAGTTGCGTCGAGTGCAGGCCGCTCGCGAGGATTATCCGGGGCCGTGGTTGCCGGAGCCGGTCGCCACCGAGCGTCTGCCCGACGACGTGGTGGCGGACCGCGAGATGCTGTCGCTGGCGGTCCTGCACCTCGCGGAGCAGCTGGAACCCGCGGCTCGTGCGTCGGTGGTGTTGCATCGGGCGTTCGGGATGACGTCCGTCGAGATCGCGGAAATCCTCGATCGCTCACCCGCGTCGGTGCGCCAGCTGATCTCGCGTGGAGAGAGGAGGCTTCAGCTGCGCGCCGAGCCGTCGTCGTCAGGCGCCGACCGCGGGGCTGTCCGCGCTCTCGTCGCCGCGATCGAGACCGGAGACGTCGCGGGCGTGGCGGGCATCCTCACCGATGACGCGATCCTCTGGGCGGACGGAGGCGGGCGGGTCAAGAGCGCGCTCAACCCCATCTTCGGCGCCGAGAGGATCGTCCGCTTCTTCGCCGGAATTCTCGAGAAGGCGGCCGCAGCCGGAGCCGTGATTTCGGCGCGGGAGGTGGACGTCAATGGCGAGATCGGGCTCTCGCTCTCGGTGGGCGCCGTCACGGACGTCATCTCGCTGGAGATGAGGGGTGGGCTCGTCGCCGGCGTCCGACGGATATCGAACCCCGACAAGCTCTGGAGGGCGTGGTGAGCGGCGACCCGCCCGCGGCCGATGTCGGAACCCCTCCCTAAGCTGGATGCGTGACCGAGCACGATCAGCTTCCCGACCTCACCCTCGACGAGGCGCGCGCCGAGGCCGCGGACCTCACCCAGCGGATCGTCGGTGCGCGCGACGCGTACTACGGCCGAGACGCCGAGGTCGTCGACGACGCGACGTACGACGGATGGATGCACCGGCTCGAGGCCCTCGAGCGTCGGCACCCCGAACTCCAGGGGCAGGACAGCCCGACCCTCTCGGTGGGAGCCGCCGAGGCCACCGACCTCGCGACGATCGAGCACGCCGAGCGCATGCTCAGTCTCGACAACGTCTTCTCGCCCGAAGAGCTGCGCGATTGGGCCGTCAAGACCGAGGCCGCCGCGGGGCGCGCGGTGCACTGGCTCAGCGAGCTCAAGATCGACGGACTGGCCATCAGCCTGCGCTACGAGAACGGCGTGCTCACCTCCGCCGCGACCCGCGGCGACGGTCGGGTCGGAGAAATCGTCACCGAGAACGCCCTGCGTCTCGCCGACATCCCGCACGAGCTCGCGGGAGAGGGGCACCCGCCGATCGTGGAGGTGCGCGGAGAGGTCTTCATCCCCGTCGCGAAATTCGAGAACCTCAACCGACTTCAGGGCGAGTTCCGCGAGCGGGCGCTGGCTGAGGCTCGAGAGCGGGCCGCCGGCCGACGTGGGGGCCGCGCCTTCGACGAAGAGAAGGCCGAGGTCGCGGCGGCTCGACGCTTCCCCGCGTTCGCGAATCCCCGCAACGCGGCCAGCGGCGGACTGCGTCAGCAGATCGAGAAGAAGACGGGCCTCGAACTCGAGGCCGGTCTCGCGCGCATCGACTCCCTCAAGCTCTACGTGCACGGCATCGGTGCGTGGCAGAACCCTCCCGTGGCCGCACAGAGTGAGATCTACGACCTGCTGGCGTCGTGGGGACTGCCCACCTCGCCGTACAGCCGCGTCGAGTCGACGATCGACGGCGTCCTGGCCTTCGTCGCGCATCACGGCGAGCATCGTCACGACGTGGAGCACGAGATCGACGGCGTCGTCGTCAAGGTCGACGAACTCGCCCTGCACGACGAGCTCGGTGCCACGAGTAGAGCGCCGCGATGGGCGATCGCGTACAAGTACCCTCCCGAGCAGGTGAACACGAAGCTGCTCGACATCGTGGTGTCCGTCGGCCGCACCGGACGGGCCACCCCCTTCGCGGTCATGGAACCCGCGAAGGTCGCCGGCAGCGTCGTGCGCCAGGCCACTTTGCACAACCAGGACGTCGTCAAGGTCAAGGGAGTGCTGATCGGCGACACGGTCGTGCTGCGCAAGGCCGGCGACGTCATCCCCGAGGTCCTCGGTCCGGTGGTCGAGTTGCGCGACGGCAGCGAACGCGCGTTCGTCATGCCGGCGGACTGCCCCGAGTGCGGGACACCGCTGCGCCCCGCGAAAGAGGGCGACGTCGACCTGCGGTGCCCGAACGCGCGCTCGTGTCCCGCCCAGGTGCGCGGTCGTGTGGAGCACATCGGGTCCCGCGGAGCGCTCGACGTCGAAGCCCTGGGAGAAGTCACCGCCGCCGCCCTCACCCAGCCCGAGGTGCCCGACCGGCCGCCGCTCGACACCGAGGCGGGGCTCTTCGACCTGACGGTCGACCAGCTCGTGCCGATCGAGGTCGTCGTGCGCGACTCCGAGACGGGGGAGCGCAAGGTCGATCCCGATACCGGCGAGCTCGTGCGACGACTGCCGTTCCAGAAGCTGTCGCCGGCGTCGTACCCGCCGGGCACCGAGGACCTCGACCCGGCCGAGCGCCGCCGCCGCGGCATCCGCAAGGACTATCGGCAGGTCCTGCCGTCCGAGCAGGCGACCAAGCTCATCGCCGAGCTCGACAAGGCCAAGACCAAAGACCTCTGGCGGCTGCTCGTTTCGCTGAACATCCGGCACGTCGGTCCGGTCGCGGCCCGCGCCCTCGCCCAGTGGTTCGGCTCCCTCGACGCCATTCGGGCGGCCTCGCGCGAAGAACTCGCGGCCGTCGAGGGCGTCGGCGGCATCATCGCCGACGCCGTCATCGACTGGTTCGACGTGGAGTGGCACCGCGAGATCGTCGACCGCTGGGCAGCCGCGGGCGTGCGCTTCACGATCCCCGGCCATCCCGGACCCGGGGCGGCGGCCGCTGCGGGCGGGGTCCTCGCGGGCCTCACGGTGGTGGCGACCGGATCACTCGAGGGCTACACCCGCGAGGGGGCGCAAGAAGCCATCCTCTCGGCCGGCGGCAAGGCGGCATCGAGCGTGTCGAAGAAGACGGACTTCGTGGCGGCGGGCCCGGGGGCCGGATCCAAGCTCGCGAAGGCCGAGGAGCTCGGACTGAGAATCCTGGATGCCGCGCAGTTCCGCATCCTCGTCGAGCAGGGCCCCGCGGCACTCGACGCGGCGACGGGCGACACCTCAGCCGACGCCGACATCGACGCCGCCGCGGAAGAGACCGCCGCCGACGACTGATCGAACAACGGAAGGGCGGAGGCCGAGGCCCCCGCCCTTCCGTTCGTTCTCGGTATCTGTCAGCCGGCGCAGACCGTGGCGGCCTCCGTGAAGCTCGCCTGCAGAGTGCTCACCTGGCCGCTCAGGCCGCTGGCCTTCGACGGGTCGGCGACGACGGTCTCGAGGAACGCGGCGTAGTCGTTGAGAGCGCCGCTGGCCTTCTTGGCCGCGGGCGCGACCTCCGCGTTGGTGATCGAGTCGAACTGCGTGCCGACGTCGGACGCGAGCTTCTTGAACGCCGCCAACGTCGCCTGCGGGTCGGAGCTGTCGACCGTGCTGCCCGCACCGCTGACCTCCTGGAACTGCGTCCGGACGATGTCGCAGGCGTCGGCCTTCGACTGATCCCCGGCAGGTGCGGCGGGCGACGCGGGCGCGGTGGTCTCCTGAGTCGTCGTGGTGCCGCTGTCGGTCATGCTGTCGTCGCTCGACTCCGCGGTGTTGCTGGCACCGCCGGAGCAGCCGGCGAGAAGAAGCAGCGCGGAGGCTGCGACGAGAGCGAACGGAGTGCGCTTGATGATCATGTGATTCCCCCCAAAGGTCACACCCGGGCACGACGCGGCCCGGAATGCCCCCACGCTACCGAGCGCACGCGTGCACCGACCAATTCGGCCCCGGGTCTTGCGCGCCGAGGTCTGCGTGTAGCAGGGCGGTGGCGTCAGTCGGCGAGCAGGCGGTCGCGCACCTGACGTCGGAGCACCTTACCGATGAGCGAGCGGGGCAGTTCATCGACGACGATGATCTGCTTCGGAACCTTGTAGGGCGTCAGGATGCCGCGCGCGAAGGCCCGCACGGCTTCGGCGTCGAATTCGCCGGGGGTCGAGGGCACGACCGCGGCGACGACCGCTTCGCCCGAGTGCTCGCTCGGAAGGCCGACCACGGCGACATCGGCGATCGAGGGGTGTTGGCGCAGGACGTTCTCGACCTCGGTGGGGGCGACGTTGAAGCCTCCCGTGATGATGAGCTCTTTGATGCGGTCGACGATCCGCACGAAACCGCCGTCGTCGATCGTCACGATGTCACCGGTGCGGAACCACCCGTCGACGAAGACCGCGTCGGTCTCTTCGGGCTTGCCGTAGTAACCGGAGAAGACCTGCGGGCCGCGGACGAGGAGTTCACCGCGCTCGACGTCCGTGCGCGGGTCGTCGGGGTCGACGACCCGGCACTCGGTGCCGGGGAGGGGGAGGCCGACGGTCCCCGCGACGCGGTTGTCGGCGACGGGGTTGGCCATCAGCACGGGGGAGCACTCGCTCAGGCCGTAGCCCTCGACGAGATAGCCTCCGGTGGCTTCCTCGAACGGCACGACGAGATCGTGCGGTAGGGCCATCGCGCCCGAGATCGCGACGTCGGTACCGGTCAGCGAAACGCCCTTCTCGGTCGCCGCGGCGAGCAGCCGCTCGGCGATCGGGGGGACGAGGGGGAGGAAGGTCGCGGGGTGCTTCTTCGTCACGGCGAGCACGAGGTCGGGATCGAACTTGGGGAAGAGGACGAGACGGGCGCCCATCGACATCGCGAAGGTCAGGCACAGGGTCAGCCCGTACGCGTGGAACATCGGCAGCACGGCGTAGACGACGCACCCCTCGCCGCGGACGATCTGCGGAACCCAGGCGCGGGCCTGAGCGGCATTGGCGAGCAGGTTCGCGTGCGTGAGCATCGCCCCCTTGGGGGTGCCGGTCGTCCCGCTCGTGTACTGGATGATCGCCAGGTCGGTCGACCCCGGTCGCGGGTGCGACGAGGGGAGGGGCGCGTGACGCACCAGGTCGGCCCAGTCGGCGGCATCCTGGGTCTTCGTCGTCAGAGCCGCGCGGGCCTCTCGCGCCTTCGCGAGGGGCAGGCGGAGGGCGAGTCGGGTCCGCAGGGGCATGGCGGTGGTCACGTCGACCGAGATGAGCGTGTCGACCGTCAGGTCGGCCGGGAACTCCTGGATCGTGGCGACGACTTTGCTCCACACGATCGCGTGCTTCGCACCGTGATCCTCGAACTGCTTGCGCAGCTCCCGCGGGGTGTAGAGGGGATTGTGCTCGACCACGACGGCGCCCAGCCGCAGGACCGCGTAGAACGCCACGATGTGCTGCGGGCAGTTGGGCAGCACGATCGCGACCGGGTCTCCCGCTTTCACCCCGCGCTCGGCGAGGGCTCCCGCCACGCGGGCGATGTCGGCGGCCATCTCGGCATACGTCGTCTCGCGGCCGAAGAACTGCAGGGCGGGGGCGTCGGGGTAGTCGCGCACCGAGGCGTCGACGATGTCGACGAGCGAGCCGCTCTGGGGGTCCAGGTCTTCGGGGACACCCGGGGCGTAGCTCGAGGTCCAGGGCCGCGGGGGATCGAAGCTCGTCACCCCGTCAGCCTAGAGGTGGTGCTCGGCGGGGACAGGACCGCGCGCGAACTAGACTTGCGGGGTGTCTGAAATCACTCCTGATCTCGTGCGCCATCTCGGTGTGCTCGCCCGGATCCAGTTGAGCGACGAGGAGGTCCAAAGCCTCACCGGCCAGCTGGATGCCATCGTCGACAACATCGCGAAGGTGTCCGAGGTGGCGACCCCCGAGGTCGTCGCCACGAGCCACCCGATCCCGCTCGAGAACGTCTTCCGCCCCGACGTCGTGCAGCAGCAGCTCACGCGCGAGCAGGTGCTGCAGAACGCGCCCGACCAGGCCGACGGCCGATTCCGCGTGACCGCGATCCTGGGAGAAGAGCAGTGATGCGCACCGTGCCGACCGATTTCCGGGGAGTCTCCACCTCCGACGCGACGAAGGAGCAGGGACGATGACCGATCTGACCCGCCTCACCGCCGCCGACCTGGCCTCCGCGCTCTCGAGCAAAGAGGTGTCGAGCGTCGAGGCCACGCAGGCCCACCTCGACCGCATCGCGGCCGTCGACGGCGACGTGCACGCGTTCCTGCACGTGAGCGACCACGCCCTCGAGGTCGCGGCCGACATCGACCGCCGCCGCGCGGCGGGCGAGCAGCTGCACGAACTCGCCGGCGTTCCGCTCGCGGTCAAGGACGTGCTCGTCACCACCGACATGCCCTCCACGAGCGGATCGAAGATCCTCGAGGGCTACATGTCGCCCTACGACGCCACGGTCGTCGAGCGCTCGCGCGCCGCGGGCCTGGTGCCGCTCGGCAAGACCAACATGGACGAGTTCGCGATGGGCTCCTCCACCGAATTCTCGGCGTACGGCCCCACCCGCAACCCGTGGGACCTCGACCGCATCCCCGGCGGCTCGGGAGGCGGGTCGGCTGCGGCCGTCGCGGCCTTCGAGGCGCCGCTGGCCCTCGGCTCCGACACGGGCGGCTCGATCCGTCAGCCCGCGCACGTCACCGGCACGGTCGGCGTCAAGCCCACCTACGGTGGAGTGAGCCGTTACGGCGCGATCGCCCTGGCATCCAGCCTCGATCAGGTCGGCCCGGTCACCCGCACCGTGCTCGACGCGGGCCTGCTCCACGACGTCATCGGCGGACACGACGCGAACGACTCGACCTCGCTGTCCGACGCGTGGCCCTCCTTCACTGCCGCGGCTCGCGAGGGTGCAACCGGCGAGGTCCTGAAGGGCCTCAAGATCGGCGTCATCCGCGAGCTCGACGACCGCGGCTTCCAGAAGGGCGTGTCGGACTCGTTCCGCGCGTCGCTGGCGGCCATGGAGGCGCAGGGCGCCGAGATCGTCGAGATCAGCGCGCCGCACTTCGAGTACGGCGTCGCCGCGTACTACCTGATCCTCCCCGCCGAGGCCTCGAGCAACCTTGCGAAGTTCGACTCGGTGCGCTTCGGCATGCGCGTGAACCCGCAGGGCGCCGCCACCGTCGAGAACGTCATGGCCGCCACGCGCGACGCGGGTTTCGGCCCCGAGGTCAAGCGCCGCATCATCCTCGGCACCTACGCCCTCTCGGCCGGATACTACGACGCCTACTACGGCAGCGCGCAGAAGGTCCGCACGCTCATCCAGCACGATTTCGACGCCGCGTTCTCGCAGGTCGACGTCATCGCGACGCCGTCCGCGCCGACCACGGCCTTCCGCCTCGGCGAGAAGATCGACGACCCGCTGCAGATGTATCTCAACGACGTCACCACGATCCCCGCGAACCTCGCGGGCGTGCCCGGCATCTCGGTGCCGAGCGGTCTCGCCGCAGAGGACGGCCTGCCCGTCGGCATCCAATTCCTCGCCCCCGCTCGCGAGGACGCCCGCCTCTACCGTGTCGGTGCGGCCCTCGAAGCGCTGCTCGTCGACCAGTGGGGTGCCCCGCTGCTCGACAAGGCCCCCTCTCTCACGAACGGAGCGTCGCTCTGATGGCGAAAGATGCCCTGATGGACTTCGACGAGGCGCTCGAGATGTTCGAGCCCGTCCTCGGTTTTGAGGTGCACGTCGAGCTCAACACCGCGACCAAGATGTTCTCGGCCGCGCCCAACCCCGCCAACGAGGCCCACCACGGTGCCGAGCCGAACACGCTCGTCGCCCCGGTCGACATGGGCCTTCCGGGCGCTCTGCCGGTGGTGAACGCCGAGGCCATCCGGTCGTCGATCAGCCTGGGCCTCGCCCTCGGTTGCTCGATCGCCCCGTCCAGCCGTTTCGCGCGGAAGAACTACTTCTACCCCGACCTCGGCAAGAACTACCAGATCTCGCAGTACGACGAGCCGATCGCCTTCGAGGGCTCGGTCGAGGTCGAGCTCGAGGACGGCACCATCGTGACCGTGCCGATCGAGCGCGCGCACATGGAAGAAGACGCCGGCAAGCTCACCCACATGGGCGGGGCGACCGGTCGCATCCAGGGTGCGGAGTACTCGCTGGTCGACTACAACCGCGCCGGCGTCCCGCTCGTCGAGATCGTCACGAAGCCGATCTTCGGTGCCGAGCACTCGGCGCCTGCACTGGCGAAGGCCTACGTCGCGACGATCCGCGACATCGTGCGCGGCCTCGGAATCTCGGAGGCCAAGCTCGAGCGCGGAAACCTCCGCTGCGACGCCAACGTCTCGCTGCGCCCGCGCGGCCAGGAGAAGCTCGGCACCCGCACCGAGACCAAGAACGTCAACTCGATGCGTTCGGTCGAGCGTGCGGTGCGCTACGAGATCCAGCGTCAGGCCGCGATCCTCGCCAAGGGCGGGACCATCACGCAAGAGACCCGTCACTGGCACGAGGACACCGGTCGCACGTCTCCGGGGCGCCCGAAGTCGGATGCCGACGACTACCGTTACTTCCCCGAGCCCGACCTGCTGCCGGTGGTGCCCGCGCCCGAGCTGATTGAGGAGCTGCGCGCCGCGCTCCCCGAGCCGCCCGCGGCCCGTCGTCGTCGGCTCAAGGGCGAGTGGGGCTTCACCGATTTCGAGTTCCAGGACGTCGCCAACGGCGGCCTGCTCGACGCGGTGGCCGACACGATCGCCGCGGGAGCCGCTCCCGCCTCGGCTCGCAAGTGGTGGACGGGTGAGATCACCCGCGTCGCGAACGCGCAGGAGCGCGACGCGGCCGACCTTGTCTCTCCCGAGAACGTCGCCGCTCTGCAGAAGCTGATCGACGCCGGCACCCTCACCGACAAGCTCGCGCGCCAGGTGCTCGAGGGCGTCATCGCCGGAGAGGGCACCCCGCAAGAGGTCGTCGACGCCCGGGGTCTCGCCGTGGTCTCGGACGACGGGGCGCTCATCGCCGCGATCGACGAGGCCCTCGTCGCCCAGCCCGACGTGCTCGCCAAGATCCGCGACGGCAAGGTGCAGGCCGCCGGCGCCGTCATCGGCGCGGTCATGAAGGCGATGAAGGGCCAGGCCGACGCCGCGCGCGTGCGCGAACTCGTGCTGGAGCGCGCCGCCGCTCTGTAATCGACACCGGATGCCACGGCACCGCGCCCCGCGAGGGGTGGGGCCGTGGCATCCGTCGTTCCCGGCCCGGGGCATGTACACAGCCTCGGCGGTTGACGCGAGATTCGCGAGACGACGGTCGAGGATGCGCGGATCGCTGACCTCGCGCGGGCGCCGAGGACCGATGTCGGAGGTCCGGGGGAGAATGGATGCCATGGGACGAGGTGACGGAACGGGGCGCATCGTCTCGCGCCCCGACGCCGATGACACGGGCACGGGCATCCTGCACGTCGACATGGACGCCTTCTTCGCCTCGGTGGCCGTGCTCGACGATCCCTCTCTCGCGGGCAAGCCGCTCATCATCGGCGGGTCCGAGGGGCGCGGCGTCGTCTCGAGCGCTTCGTACGAGGCCCGCCGCTACGGCGTGAAGTCGGCGATGCCGGTGGCGATCGCCCTGCGGATGTGCCCGACCGCGATCGTCGTCAACCCGCCCTACCACCGCTACACCGAGATGTCGCGGCAGGTCATGGCGATCTTCCACGACGTCACCCCGCTGGTCGAACCCCTCTCGATCGACGAGGCGTTCCTCGACGTCCGCGGTGCGCGGCGGCTGTGGGGGAGCCCCGGCACGATCGCGCGAAACCTCAGGGCTCGGGTGAAGGCCGAGACCGGGCTGACCTGCAGCATCGGAGTCGCCGCGACCAAGCACGTCGCGAAGATGGCCTCCACGATCTCCAAGCCCGACGGGCTGCTCGTCGTGGCCGAGGCCGACACCGAGGCGTTCCTTCGCCCGCGTTCGGTTCGCGCGCTGTGGGGAGTGGGTCCCAAGGCCGCCGAGGCGCTCGAGTCTCGCGGCATCCGGCTCATCTCCGACATCCTCGACACCCCGCGGCCTGCGCTCGAGCGGGTGCTCGGTCCCGCGATGGGCGAGCGCATCTGGCATCTGTCACGCGGCATCGACGCCCGCGAGGTGCACACGGGGCGCTCCGAGAAGAGCGTCGGTCATGAAGAGACGTTCCACACCGACATCTCCGACACCCGCACGCTGCACGTCGAGCTCCGCCGCCTCGCCGATCGCGTGGGAGCGCGCCTGCGCGCGCAGCAGTACGAGGCGTCGACGATCTCGATCAAGGTGCGCTTCTCCGACTTCACCACGCTCAGCCGTTCGCGCACGCTGCCCGAACCGACCTCGGTCGGCCAGCGCATCGGCGACGCGGCCATCGAGCTGTTCGACGGGATCGACCGACGCCAGGCCGTTCGCCTGGTCGGCGTGCGGGGCGAGAAGCTCAAGCCGGCGGCGATCGCGGCCACCCTGTGGGATGACGACGCCGAATGGCGCCGCGTCGAGGGAGCGCTCGACGACGCCACCACTCGCTTCGGCCGAGGGGCCGTCACCCGTGGATCGCTGCTCGGGCCGTCGCGCGGTGGGGGAGCCCTGCCCACGAACCCACGGCCGTCGTACGACCACTGACACGCCGGTCCCGGTCGCGCAACGCCCCTCGATGCTCCGAGGCCGGGCCGCTACGGTGGAGCCATGCCCAACATCGCTTTGGAACTCGGCAAGCAAGCCACCAGCTTCGGCGTCACCTCCGCCTACGGGGAGCAGCAGGACGTGAACGGCGTCAAGATGATCCCCGTCGCCCTCACCTGGGCCGGGTACGGCGGCGGCTCCGACGAGCAGGGCAACGGTGGCGGCGGGGGCGGTGGCTACACGCTGCCCCTCGGCGCTTACATCCGCCGCGGAGACGATCTGCGCTTCGACCCGAACCTCGTCGCGTTGCTCGCCGTCGGCATCCCGTTCGTGTGGGTGGCCGGTCGCGCCCTCAGCCGTGTCATCCGCGCCCTCAAGAAGTAACGCGGACCCGGTCGCCGACGCCCTCACTGCGGCTATTGCCGCGGTGTCGGCGCGCATCGTCGCGGTCGGCGCCGCGAACCCCGTCGTCGCCCTCGACGGGCGTAGTGGCGCGGGGAAGAGCTCCTTCGCTCGACGCCTGGTCGCGGCATGGCCGGGCCACGGACGCGTGCAACTCGTCGCCCTCGACGACGTCTACCCCGGCTGGGACGGCCTCGCCGACGGCGTCGAATACGCCCGGCGGGTCATCCTCTCACCGCACGCGCGGGGGCTGATCGGCGTCTGGGAGCGGTGGGACTGGGAAGCGAGCGCGCGAGCCGAGGCATACGCCGTCGACCCCTCGCTGCCGCTGGTGGTCGAAGGATCGGGACTTCTCACCCCTGAGGTCGCGCGACTCGCCGACGTGTCGGTGTGGGTCGAGGCTCCGTTGGCGTCCCGCAAGGCGCGCGCCCTCGACCGCGACGGCGACACCTACCGTCCGCATTGGGACCGCTGGGCCGCGCAGGAGGACCGGCATCTCGAGGCGCATCATCCGGAACGGCTGGCCGATCTGGTCGTCTCCGTCCCGTAAGGTACGTCGACGACGCCGCTCACGCGCGATCGAGAGTTGCGACGAGACCGTCGAGGCGATAGCCGATCCAGTCGTACACGCCGTAGCGCGGGTCTTCGGGATCGTGATCGTCGTCGTTCTGGATGCCGAGACGGGTCGCCATAACCAGTCGCAGCGCCGAGAGCGTGCGCATCCACGCCAGGGCCTCGGTCTCACCGAGGGCGACGGCGATCGTCGCATCAGGATCGCTCTCGGGGTCGAGGTCCGCACCGTCGAGGCCGAGGGTGTGAAGAACCGTGGCGACGTCCTGCGACCGACGCTCGAGGAGGTCCCCGCCGGTCAGACGCCGGAACTCCCGACTGGCAGCTGCGTCGTCGGGGTAGGCATCCGGGAGCAGGCGTTCCACCGCCGGGTCCTCGCCCGCGCGGGAGTCCGCCAGCAGATCGCGGAACTGTCCCACGATGCCGGCCAGATGCAGGGCCTCGAGGCCGCTGATCTCCAGCACGACGACGCGCTCGCTCATGCGGGGTCCTTCCTGACGGTGGCCCAGAGGCCGAAGTCGTGCATCGCCTGCACGTGGGCTTCCATGACTTCGCGTGGCCCTCGGGCCACCACGGCGTGGCCGTCGTGGTGCACGGCGAGCATCAGCCGGTTCGCGGTCGCGGCGTCGTAGCCGAAGTAGGTGCGGAAGATGTGGGTGACGTAGCTCATGAGGTTCACGGGGTCGTTCCACACCACGGTCTGCCACGACGCTGGCGGAGCCGCCGTCAGATCGGTCTCGAGGTCGACGTCGAGATCGAGGTCGGGACTCGCCACGCCCGCCATCACGCCCACCCCAGCTCGTGGAGGCGTTCGTCGTCGATGCCATAGAAGTGCGCGATCTCGTGGACGAGCGTCGTGTGGATCTCGTCGCGCAGTTCCGCCTCGTCGTGGCAGGCGGCGAGGTGCGGCTCCCGGTACACGATGATGCGATCGGGGAGCTCGCCGACGCCGTAGCGCTCTCGTTCCGTCAACGCCCAGCCGTCGTACAGCCCGAGGAGATCCAGGGACCCGTCCTCGGGGCGGTCCTCGACGACGAAGACGATGTTATCGAGACCGTCCACCATGTCGTCGGGGAGCTGATCCAGCTCGTCGACGACCAGTTCTTCGAACGCAGACGCATCCATCTCGAGGGCCGGGCGCGCGTCGACGCGGTCGTTCACGGCGGGCCTCCCGGGGGTCTCGAGCCGTCCATCGGATGCCGACAGATCACGCCGACGTTCCGTGTCGATTCTACGGCGCGGGGGAGCGCCGGTCGCGAATGACGAAGGCCCGGCGAGCGATGCTCGACCGGGCCTTCTTCGTTGGGGTGGCTAACGGGACTTGAACCCGCGACCCCCGCGACCACAACGCGGTGCTCTACCGACTGAGCTATAGCCACCATGTGTCTGCCGCAGCAGACAACTGAACGATTATGTCATACGTCCAGCGTGAACGACGACACGGCCGAGGCCGAGACGGCCTTCGCCTCGTCGCTCGTCGGGCCCGGCTGGGGCACGAACACCGCGGCGCGGTAGTAGGCGAGCTCGCGGATCGATTCGCGGATGTCGGCGAGCGCGCGGTGTCCGCCGTTCTTCGCCGGGGCCTGGAAGTAGGCGCGCGGATACCAGCGACGCGAGAGCTCCTTGATGCTCGACACGTCGACGTTGCGGTAGTGGAGCCAGCGGTCGACGCGCGGCATGTACTTCGCCAGGAACATGCGGTCGGTGCCGATCGTGTTGCCGGCGAGAGGAGCCTTGCCCTCGACGGGCGCGAACCGCTGGATGTACTCGAGGGTCTGGAACTCGGCATCCGCAAGGCTCACCCCGTTCGGGATCTCGGCGAGCAGACCCGAGGAGCGGTGCATCTCGGTGACGAACTCGCCCATGTTGGCGAGGGCCGAGGCGTCGGGCTTGATCACGATCTGGAAACCGGGGTCGAGCACGTTGAGCTCGAAATCGGTGATGACGACGGCGATCTCGACGAGCTCGTCGACGGCCAGGTCGAGCCCGGTCATCTCGCAGTCGATCCAGACGAGCCGGTCGTTCTCGGAGGCGTTTACCATCCCCACATCCTAGTGAGGGGTGCCGACACCGGCTCTGGTCCCCCAGACACGATTCGAACGTGTGACCGGCGGATTAGAAGGCCGCTGCTCTATCCACTGAGCTACTGGGGGTCGATCTCAGGATATCGCCCGAGGCGTTCCCGGCGCGCCAGCCCCTGGCACATCTGCCGCGGCGGCTGTACATTCCGGCGAAAGAGAGCAAAGGAGCACTCATGTCCGAGACTGCGACGCGACGCATCTGGGTGGCCTACGGTCCGAACGGCGTCGTCGGGAAGATCCAGAAAGACAGCGACGGCTACCGCGTTCACATGGCCGGCAAGGACGAGCCCCTGGGCGTGTACCCCTCCATGGAGATCGCCAAGAACGCCGTGCACTCGCACCTCAAGCCCGGCAGCGAGCGGCCCGAGTTCCGCGAGCACTGAACGGTGGGGCGGCTCCCGGTCCGCGGGAGCCGCCCCACCGCGGTGTCTCAGGCGGATGCCATCGTCCGCGCGGGCGCCGCGGGCTTCGGAGTGGCCAGCAGCGGCAGGGCGAGGTGGACCAACGGCCCGATCCCCAGCGCGAAGACGACGGTCCCGATGCCGACGGTGCCGCCGAGCAGCCACCCGAGGACGAGCACCGACCCCTCGACGCCGAGGCGGCACGCCCAGATCGGCCAGCCGAAGCGCGCGTGCATTCCGGTCATGAGGCCGTCGCGCGGGCCGGGGCCGAAGTGCGCTCCGATGTAGAGCCCGGATGCCACGGCCACCAGCACCACGCCGGCGACGAGCATGAGGGCTTGCAGCCAGAAGGTGTCGGGGTGGGGGAGCAGCCCGAGCGAGAGCTGGAGGCTCGTCCCGACGAGCAGGATGTTCGCCACGGTTCCCACCCCCGGCTTCTGACGCAGGGGGATCCAGAGCAGCAGCACGCCGAGGCCGACGATGTTCGTGATCCAGCCGATGCCGATCCCCGTCACTCGCGAGAGGCCCTGCGCGAAGACCGTCCACGGGTCGACTCCCAGGCCGGCCGCGACGGTGACGGCGCAGCCGAAGCCGTAGAGCACGAGTCCGAAGAAGAGGCGCAGGATCCGAGAAGACATGTGGCGATCCAATCACGGGATTGGCTTTGGGGCACGATGCCAATTCGACTACGGTGGCCGCATGGACTCGCGCGTATCGGCCCGTACCCTCGCTGCTTCTCTCGGTGGCTGGCGGGGATACGGCCCCGCCTATGAGGCACTCGCCGACGGCGTCCGCCTTCTCTGCTTGGACAATCGCCTCGCTCCGGCCACGGCCCTCCCCGCCGAGCGTGAGCTGGCGGCGATTCTGGGAGTGAGTCGCACCACTGTCGCCGCCGCCTACCAGAGCCTGCGCGACACCGGACACATCGAGAGCCTGCGCGGGAGCGGGAGCGTCACCCTGCCCCTGCGTCGGACCGACCCGGGCCGGCACGAACCGGACGCCGAGACGATCGATCTGCAGCAGGCGAGCCCCGCGGCCTGGCCCGGGCTTCCGGGGATCATGGCGGAGGTCATCCAGGACGCTCCGGCACTCGTCGCGCGGATCGGATACGACGTCGTCGGCGATGTGGGCCTGCGTACCGCGATCGCCGAGCACTACCGCGCGAGAGGTCTCGCCACCTCCGCCGACCAGATCCTCGTGACGACGGGGGCGCAGAGTGCGATCCACCTGATCGCCTCGGTGCTCCTGCACCGCGCCGACCGGGTCATGATCGAGACCCCCACCTACCCTCACGCGGCGGATGCGTTCCGTCGGGTCGGGGCACGCCTGGTGGGCGTGCCGGTCGACTCCACCCACGGATGGGACCTCGAGCGCGCGGAGCAGACGTTCGCGAGGGCGCTGCCCTCGCTGGCGTACCTGATGCCCGACTTCCACAACCCGACGGGACGCACCATGACCGCGGACGAGACGGATGCCTTCGTCGTGGGCGCGCGCTCGGTCGGGACTCTCCTGGTCCTCGATGAGACCACCGCACAGCTCGACATCGATCGGCGATCGCAGTCGGCGGCATTTCCCGAGCATGAGCGCGTGATCCGCGTCGGCTCCCTCGGCAAGACGGTGTGGGGTGGACTGCGCGTCGGGTGGGTGCGCGCAGCGCCCGACATCGTGCGGCGCCTAGCCAGCGGTCGACCCGTGCACGATCTGGGGACTCCCGAGCTCGAGCAGGCCATCGCGGCGCGCCTCATCCCGCGACTCGACGAGATCGCCGCGCAGCGCGGCACCCTGCTGCGTGCGGGTCGCGACAGCCTGGTCGAGGAGCTGAGGCGACTGTTTCCGGAGTGGGACGTGCCCGAGGTGCACGGCGGTGTGTCGCTCTGGGTGGGGATCGGCGAGCCGCTGAGCACGCCGTTGGTGATGTCGGCGCGGGCACGAGGGCTCGCCCTCTCCGCCGGATCGCGATTCGCCGTGGAGGGCGGCCACGACCGTCGTCTGCGCGTGCCGTTCACCGCGTCGCCGTCGACGTTGCGGCGGGCGGTCGGCATTCTGCGCTCAGCGTGGGACGACGTGCGCGGCGGAAGCGCGATCCCTTCTCGAACGGACTTCACCACCGTCGTCTGAGCACAGCCCGACCGCACCGGGAGACCGGATGCCGAGCGCCGCACGGTTCTACCGGAGGTACCGCAAACACTCGACGGCGTCGGCGGACGACCAGAACTCGCCGAGGCGACGGAAGCTGCCAGAGGCGGAGTGGAACCGCTCGGCGGCGTAACGCCACCCCCCGTCGGCGGAGATCGCACGGATATGACCGACCACGATGCCGCGCGGATCGGCGATGCGCCACAGGCCCGCGGCGACGTGCGTCGCCGCTCCCCACCCGGCCGGACGCGGTGCCGGAGCGAGGTCGTTCCACAGTGCGGTGCTCATGGGATGACGGTAGAACCAACCTCCGACATCGACGCCGGTCGTCCCCGGGGTCCGTCCTCCCCAGGCGCCTGATCGTCCGAACCATCCACGGAACGGCCGGATCGACCCGCGGCGTACGCGTCGATCCGGTCATTCTGAGCGTGGCTCCGGCATCCGTCGGGCACACGGATGCCGGGGCGCACACCACGTCGAGAGGAACAACGGATATGAGCGATCACATCACCCTGGTGGGCAACATCGTCGGCGAGCTGGAGCAACGCGCCACGCGCGGAGGCGGGCCGATCGCGGCCTTCCGGATCGCCGTCGGCGAGCGCAGACTCGATCGCGAGCGCGGGGAGTGGGTGGACGGGCACACGAACTACTACAACGTCTCGGCGTTCGGAGACCTCGGGGCTCACGCGCTGCACTCCCTGCGGAAGGGCCAGCGGGTCGTCCTGACCGGCCGTCTGCGGCTGCGCGAGTGGGAGAACGACGTCAAACGCGGGGTGAGCGCCGACGTCGTCGCCGACGCCATCGGCCACGACCTGCGGTGGGGCACCACGCGCTTCGAGAAGGCGGCGCGGTCGCCGGACGCCGCGAGCGTCGCGGCCTCAGAGGCGGCGGGGCCGGAGGCGGACGAGCAATGGGCGCTCCCCGGGGCGTCGGAGGGGCTCGCCGGTGACGTCGAGATGGTCGGCGCGAGCGCCGGGGGCAGCGGGGGATCGTCGTCGGACGAAGACGCGGCCGGTCCGTTCTGAGTCGGGGGTTCACGGCGGCGCGGGGGACGGTCGCGGCGCGGGCGATCGCGTCGTCCGGAGCGGGGTGGGGCGGAGGGGTCCGTAGACTCGGACGCGTGTCCCGCCTCCTCGGTCGTCCCCTCGCCGCCCTGACCATCGTCGCGGTGCTGGGCCTCGCCGGGTGCACCGGCGAGTCGCCCGCTCCCGGCCCCGTCGATTCCGCCACGCCGTCGGTGTCGGCCTCACCGTCGTCCACGTCCACGCCGACAACGCCGGCCGCTCCCGCGCTCGTACCCGGGGGGACCGCCGCGCAGAACCTGCCGTTCTTCACCCAGGTCGTCTCGGGGGTCTGGTCGGGCCCCGACCAGGTGGCCGGTCGCGCCTACATCGACGCTCTCGTGGCCGCGGGCTTCGACAAGGCCGCGATGCAGGTGACGCCCGACCGGACCACGGTCGACAACCCCGCCGAGAGCATCGAGTTCTCCGTCCGCATCGGCGATCAGTGCCTGGTGGGTCAGGTCGGCCCCTCGATCGGCAACCCCGTCACCGCGGTGCTGCCCGGCCTGTCGTCCGGCGGGTGCCTGATCGGGCAGACGCGCGCCATCGACTGGTGACCCGAGGCCGTCTCACGTCGGCGAGATGGCGCATCGCCCCTAGACTGGACGGGTTATGGCGGAATACATCTACTCCATGGTCCGCGCTCGCAAAGCTGTGGGCGACAAGCTGATCCTCGACGACGTCACCATGTCGTTCCTCCCCGGTGCCAAGATCGGCATGGTCGGGCCGAACGGTGCGGGTAAGTCGACGATCCTGAAGATCATGGCGGGGCTCGACAACCCCTCCAACGGCGAGGCCCGACTGAGCCCCGGCTTCACCGTCGGCATCCTCATGCAGGAGCCCGAGCTTGACGACAGCAAGACCGTCCTCGAGAACATCCAGGATGGCGTGGCGATCAAGCCCAAGCTCGACCGCTTCAACGAGATCTCGGCCCTCATGGCCGACCCCGATGCGGACTTCGACGCCCTGCTGGCCGAGATGGGAACGCTGCAAGAAGAGATCGACGCCGCCGACGGCTGGGACCTCGACTCGCAGCTCGAGCAGGCGATGGACGCGCTGCGCACCCCGCCGGCCGACGCCTCGGTGGTTCCGCTCTCCGGTGGTGAGCGTCGTCGCGTCGCCCTCGCCAAGCTCCTCCTGCAGAAGCCCGACCTGCTGCTCCTCGACGAGCCCACCAACCACCTCGACGCCGAGAGCGTGCTCTGGCTCGAGCAGCACCTCAAGGCGTACAAGGGCGCGGTCATCGCGATCACCCACGACCGGTACTTCCTCGACAACGTCGCGGAGTGGATCGCCGAGGTCGACCGCGGCCACCTCTACCCCTACGAGGGCAACTACTCGACCTACCTCGAGAAGAAGGGGCAGCGCCTCGACGTCCAGGGCAAGAAGGACGCCAAGCTCGCCAAGCGCCTCAAGGAGGAGCTCGAGTGGGTCCGCTCCAACGCCAAGGGCCGCCAGGTCAAGTCGAAGGCGCGTCTCGCCCGCTACGAAGAGATGGCAGCCGAGGCCGAGCGCACGCGCAAGTTGGACTTCGACGAGATCCAGATCCCCGCGGGCCCGCGCCTGGGCAGCATCGTCATCGACGCCAAGAAGCTCGAGAAGAGCTTCGGCGACCGCTCGCTGATCAGCAACCTCAGCTTCAACCTGCCGCCGAACGGCATCGTCGGCGTGATCGGTCCGAACGGTGTCGGAAAGACCACGCTGTTCAAGACGATCGTCGGCCTCGAGCCCCTCGACGGCGGCACGCTGAAGATCGGCGAGACCGTCAAGATCAGCTACGTCGACCAGTCGCGCTCCAACATCGACCCCGAGAAGACGCTGTGGGAGGTCGTGTCCGACGGACTCGACATCATCACCGTCGGCAAGACCGAGATCCCCTCGCGTGCCTACGTGTCGAAGTTCGGATTCAAGGGCCCCGACCAGCAGAAGAAGGCGGGCGTCCTGTCCGGCGGTGAGCGCAACCGCCTGAACCTCGCCCTCACGCTGAAAGAGGGCGGCAACCTGCTCCTCCTCGACGAGCCGACCAACGACCTCGACGTCGAGACCCTGAGCTCGCTCGAGAACGCGCTGCTCGAATTCCCCGGTTGCGCCGTGGTCATCACGCACGACCGGTGGTTCCTCGACCGCATCGCGACGCACATCCTCGCCTACGAGGGCACCGAAGAGCACCCCGATCAGTGGCACTGGTTCGAGGGCAACTTCGAGGCCTACGAGGCGAACAAGGTCGAGCGTCTCGGTGCCGACGCGGCCAACCCCTCGCGCTCGACCTACCGCAAGCTCACGCGTGACTGACAGCCCCGCGCAGCACACCCCCGACGAGGGTCCGGCGGTCGCCGGACCCTCGCGGGTGCACGTGCCCATCCACCTCCGCTGGGGCGACCTCGACGCCCTCGGGCACGTCAACAACACCTCGATGTTGAAGCTGCTCGAAGAGGCACGGTTGCGCGCGTTCTGGCACAGCGACGGCGAGGGAGAACCGCTCCCGACGGCGGTGTTCGACATGGACGTGCTCGAGAGCGGCGGCGATCGCGCCACGCTCATCGCCCGTCAAGAGATCGAGTACCTGCGCCCGGTGCCCTACAGTCAACGCCCCCTCGACGTGCGCATGTGGATCGGCGCGATGGGCGGGTCGAGCGCCGACATCTGCTTCGAGGTCTACAGCCCCGTCGGTGACGCCGAGCCCGTGCTCTACGCCCGCGCCACGGCCGTCACGGTCCTCGTCGACACCGCCAGTGGTCGACCCATCCGCTGGACCGAAGCGGAACGCACCGCCTGGGCGCCGTACATCGGCGACCCGATCGAGTACCGCCGGGGCCGTTCGCGCGGGTGAGCCCGCTCCACGGGACCCCGCGTATTCCGCGTCCGTCGTAAGACGCCGGAGCCCGGTGACGTCACTCGCGGGCCCGGGGGGTTCCCTCCCGCCGGGAGCCGACTCTCGTCAGCGCCCTGCGGAACCCGGCCCGCGCACGCCGCCGCCGACCCGCGCGACCTCGCCCGGCGAGGGTCGCCAGATGTCGGCATCCGGGATCATCCGCGTGGGACGCGCACCATGACCTCTTGCGCGACGCTGGCCACGAGCGCGCCGTCGCGCGTGTAGATGCGTCCGGTGGCCAGTCCTCGGCCCCCGCGGGCGTTCGGGGACTCCTGCACGTACAGCAGCCACTCGTCGACGCGTCCCGGGCGGTGCCACCACATCGCGTGGTCGAGGCTTGCGACCTTCAGTCCCGGGGCGTTCCACGCGACGCCGTGCGCACGCATGATCGACTCCTGGATCGTGAGGTCGCTGAGGTAGGCGAGGGCGGCGCGGTGGACGGCGGGGTCGTCGCCGACGGGGCGACGCAGCTTCATCCAGACCGCCTGCCGGGGCACGAGCGGGCCCTCGACCGAGGCGTACAGCGGCGAGGTCACGTGGCGGACGTCGACAGGGCTTTCGGAGAGGATCCTGCGGCTGATCGGGTGCAGGGTCTCGACCTCGAGCGAGGGGGCGTCCTCGGGCTGGGGAATCCCCTCCGGCATCGGCTCGAAGTGCTCGAGACCCGGGTCTTCGTCCTGGAACGAGGCGATCATCGAGAAGATCGGGACGCCCGACTGGAACGCCTGGGTCCGCCGGGTCGAGAACGAGCGGCCGTCGTGAATGCGGTCGACGGAGAAGGTGATGCCGTCGGAGGGATCACCCGGGCGCAGGAAGTACCCGTGCATCGAGTGGACGGTGCGCTCAGCCGGGAGGGTCCGAGATGCTGCGACGATGGTCTGTGCGAGCACCTGACCGCCGTACACGCGCCCGGTGGGCATGGCCTGCGACACCCCCGTGAAGATGTCTTCGGTCGTGCGCGCTCCGGCATCGCGGAGGTCGAGCACGCTCAGCAGCGACGCCACGGGATCGATGGCCTCGGACACACTGACTCCCGTTCCGGTACGGCGAACCCGCACCGCTTGATAGTTTAGGGCGGGTGTCCGCGCGCCTGTTGTTCCCCGACCCGCAGGCGGCAGCCGACCTGCTCACCTTTGCCGCCCGAACGATCCGTCTCGGTGACGGCACCGTGCGACTGCGAGCCGACGGGGGAGTGCTCGTCGCCACGGCGGCCCCTCTCGCCCCCCGCGGACTGCTCGATGCCACGCCGACCGTTCTGGGTCTGCGCGTCTCGGCGATCGACCCCGAGCTCGAGTGCGACCTGGTGGTCGAGGCGTCCGCCCTGCTCCCCGCCCCCGACGACGCGTCCGCGGTCGTGCTGCCCGAGACCGCGACCTCGCCGGCCTGGGCGGGCATCTCGCCCCCGCGCGGAGGATGGGAGCAGACGGATGCCATCGACTCGGCCGTACTCGCATCGCGAGCGCAGTACGGGGTCGCGGCCGTCGCCGACGCCCTTCCCGCCGACGCCGGCGAGGACATCGTGCGCCTCGTGCGGGCACAGGTGTGGGGTCAGCCCGACGAAGCACTGGGGGGACTGCCCCTGGGCACGGCCTTCGCGGCCTTCGCTCTGGGCTTCATCGCCGGGTCCGAGCAGGCGCCCGTGCGCCGCAGCGGTGCCTGGACGCGCGTGAGTCTCGCGCGCGGCCACGTGCTGGTGCGCGGTCCGGTGCGTTCGGGGCTCACCGCGGTGCGCGCCACGGGGAGCTGATCCAGCAAGCGCACAGGTGGCCTCCATACGCTGAAGAGACGCAAGGGGAGTACTCCCGACGCGACGTATCCGTCATCACGAGTCCACGATTGGATTCCGGGTACGTCGGTCCGAAAGGGCGGAGGAGACCTTGACGCCGCGGCCGCGTGCCGCCCGTCGAGAGGTCCTTCCATGGTCTCGTTCTCCCGTCTGTTCGATCTCGCCTCCAAGGCCGCCGGAAAAGCCGCATCCTCGTCGCGCCCCCCGGGTGCCGCCGGAGGAAAAGACTGGCGCGACATGGTGCGCTCCGCGGCCGACGCCGTGACCGGCGATCGCGGAGCGAGCACCCCGCCCGCCGCGACCCGCGGCCCCGCGTCGAACGGGCGGTACGCGCCGCCCGCGGCATCCCGTCCCTCGTCCGCTCTGTCGGACGCCGACCGTGCCGCCATCGCCCGCTACGACTACCTCCTGCGCACGGCCGACCCCGACAGGGTCGAGCAGATGCACCGCGAAGCGTTCGCCCGCCTCACACCGGCGCAGCGCGCGCACGTGAAGGAGCGGATGGATGCCGATCTGGCCCCTGACGAGCGCCCGCGCACGGACACCGCGGACGACCTCGCGCGCACGGCTGCGCGTGCCGAAGCGGCGCGTCCCGGACGCATGTCCGGGCTGCTCGCCAAGGCCGGGCGCGGCGGTCTGATCGGTGCCGGCGTCGTGGGCGCCGGGGGCCTCCTCGCGGCGGTCGCCGGGGGAGCCGTCGTCAGCGCCGTCGCGGTGCCCCTGCTCGCGCAGGCCGGGCAGATGGGCGTCGACTTCGCGGGGCTCGCAGAGGGCGTCGACCTCGAGGCGATGGCATCCGGGGTCGATCTCGCCTCCCTTGCCGAGGGCACCGGTCTCGGCGAGTGGGCCGGAGGAGCTCAGGATGCCGTGTCGGGCGCCGGCGAGCAGATCAGCGGTTTCGGCGAGGGACTGTCGAACCTCGACATCCCCGGGTTCGGGGACTTCCTCGGTCGGTGATCAGTCGTTCGCGCGGACGGGCAGGCCCGTATCGGGGCGCCCGTCCTGGCGCGGACCGATCCCGCGCGACTCGAACGTGTTGACCATCGCGTAGGCCGCCCGCTCGAGGTAGTCCCACAGGGGCTCTTCGAACGCGGGCGGCAGGGCGATCTCGTCGACGGCGGCGCGCATGTGCCGCAGCCAGCGGTCGCGGGCGTCGGGGTCGACGTGGAACGGCATGTGGCGCATGCGCAGTCGCGGGTGTCCGCGCGTCTCGCCGTAGGTCGTCGGGCCGCCCCAGTACTGCGCGAGGAACAGGGTGAGGCGTTCGGCGGCCGGGCCGAGGTCCTCTTCGGGGTACATCGGCTTCAGCACCTCGTCGGAGGCGACGCCGCGGTAGAACGCGTCGACCAGCCGACGGAACGTCTCCATCCCGCCCACCTGGTCGTAAAAGCTGACGGGCTCGGTCATGACTCGTCCTTGTCGTCGGCGCGGACCGCCGGAGGAGTGGGCTTGGGCGCGTCGGCGCCGGGAGCCGGGGGCAGGTCGACGATGGCCGTGGGGGTGTCGTCCTGAACGGTCTTCTTCTTCACCTTGGCAGGGGGCGCTTCGCCGGCGTGCTCGTCAGCGGTCTCGGATGAGTCCATCTTGCTGCGGCGCGGGCGCCAGATCGGGCGGCTCGCGCCGACCGCGACCTGGGTCTCTTTGGTCTTCGGCGGGTGCGCTCCGCGCACGCTCTGCGCGCCCTCCGCGCCCGTCAGCACGATCGAGTTGAGCTGGGGGAGCGCGATGCCCATCGCGTCGATGGCCTTCTTCAGGCGCGCGCGCAGCTCGCGGGCCACGTCGTCCTTCGCGCTCGAGCGGGTCTTCATGACGAGGCGGATGACGAGGGCGTCGCCACTGATCGACTCCAGGCCCCAGATCTCGGGCTGCTCGATGATGCGCGAGCGCCACTTCGTCTCTTTCGCCATCGTCTTGGCGGCGGACAGCATCGCCTTCTCGACGTCGTCAATGTCGGCATCGACCGGCACGGCCAAGTCGATGATGACGCGCGACCAGCCCTGCGACATGTTGCCGATGCGGGTGATCTCACCGTTGCGCACGTACCAGAGCGTGCCGTTGACGTCGCGAACGTGGGTGATGCGCACGCTGACGAACTCCACGATGCCGGTCGCAAGCCCCAGGTCGACGACGTCGCCGATGCCGATCTGGTCTTCGGCGACGATGAAGATGCCGTTGAGCACGTCTTTGACGATGTTCTGGGCGCCGAAGCCGAGGCCTGCACCGATTGCGGCGGTGAGCAGCGTGAGCGAGGCGAGCGCGTCGGGCGCGACGATGCTGGCGATCCACACGAGCGCGACGATCACGAGAATGACGTTGACGATGTTCTGCAGGATCGTGCCGAGGGTGCGGGTGCGCTGCACCAGCCGTACCGCGCTGAGCGGCGAGCGATCGAGCGCCTGCGTGTCGTCGACGCGGGCCTTGCTCTTCGCCCCGTTGACGATCCGATCCACCACGCGGCGGATGATCACGCGAAGGATCCAGGCGGCGACGGCGATCCCGATGATGATCCCGAGCACCCTCAGCAGCACACCGCCGAAGCCGAGCAGCTGATCGCCGATCCAGGCCCAGGTGTCGGGGTTGGCCAGATCGCTCGGCGACGTGATGGAGGGTGACGGGGCGGGCGAGGGGTTTTCGGCGAGAACGGACATCGGATTCAGACTAACGACGGATGCCTCGGCGCCGGCTGAGCGTCGAGGCATCCATCGCGGATCGGATCAGGCGTCGCGCCAGCGCAGCGCGATCCACCCGAGCAGGAGGGGCCCGATCACCCACCCGGCCATCGTGAGCGCGGGCTCCACCAGGTCGGTCGCTCCGGCCCGGGTGAGGCTGCCGGCGGCGCTGACCGGGAGGTATTTGCCCGCCTCGACGACCCACATCCAGTCGGGGCCGGCGATCGAGAAGAGGCTCAGCATGATCGGCAGCACGAAGAGCACTCCCACCGTGACGGCGATCGCACCGGCGCCGCTGCGCAGGACGAAACCGAAGCCGACGCCCATGAGGGTGAAGCAGGCCATCGAGAGCATGCCGAGGGCGAGGGGCACGATCGAGTCGGCGGGCGTCGCCCAGTCGATGCCCGTGCCACCCAGCAGGGGAGCGGTGGCGGCGATGGCGACGGCGTAGATGATCACGGTGGTCACCATCATCGTCACGGCCACGACGAGCGCCTTCGCCAGCAGCACGGCACCGCGACGGGGCTCCGCGGTGAGTGTCGAGCGGATCATCCCGGTCGAGTACTCCCCGGTCACGACGATCGCGCCGAGGATGCCGGCCACGAGCATCGTGAACTGGGTGGGCGCGAGGATGACGTTCGTCGGCTCCATCCCCCCGCCCATGCCGCTCGTGGCGAGCGCGATGAGCAGCGAGATCCCCACCGACAGTGCGGCGGTGACCCCGAGCGACCACCAGGTCGAGCGGAGCGTGAGGATCTTGATCGCCTCGCTCTTCAGCAGGTGCGCGAAGCTCAGGCGCGGGGTGTTCGGGTGCGTCGCCCGGCGGGGCGCGGCGGCGAGGGCGGTCATGCGATCTCCTTGGTCTTGTACTCGACGGAGTCGTCGGTCAGGGCGAGATAGGCGTCCTCGAGGGAGCCGACGCGCGGGCTGAGTTCGTAGAGGGGGATGCCGCGGGCGGCGGCGATGTCGCCGACCGTTTCGGCCGTGATCCCGGTGATCTGCGCCGCGCCCGGCTCGACGGCCGAGACGGTGGCATCCGGGATCTCGAGGGCGGTGACGAGTTCGCCGAGGCGGGGGGAGCGCACGAGCAGGGTGGTCGTGGTCCAGGTGCGGACGAGGTCGGGGAGGGCCGCGTCGGCGAGCACGCGCCCGCGCCCCAGCACGATCACGTGATCGGCGGTCTGCGACATCTCGCTCATCAGGTGGCTCGACAGCAGGACCGTTCGACCCTCGCCCGCGAGATGGCGCACAAACTGGCGCACCCAGCGGACGCCCTCGGGGTCGAGGCCGTTGACGGGTTCGTCGAGGATCAGCGTGTGCGGGTCGCCGAGCAGGGCGGCCGCGATGCCGAGGCGCTGACCCATGCCGAGCGAGAAGCCGCCCGCGCGCTTGCCGGCCACGGATCTGATGCCGGTGAGCTCGATCACCTCGTCGACGCGGGCGTTCCCGATGCCGTGCGTCGCGGCCATGGCGCGAAGGTGATTGCGCGCCGATCGGCCGGTGTGGATGGCCTTCGCGTCGAGCAGGACGCCAACCTCGGTGAGGGGAGAGCGGAGGTGCCGGTAGTCCTGGCCGCCCACGGTCACGCGGCCGGCGGTGGGGCGGTCGAGCCCGACGATCATGCGCATCGTGGTGGACTTCCCCGCACCGTTCGGTCCGAGGAAGCCGGTCACCCGCCCGGGTGCCACCGTGAACGAGACGCCGTCGACGGCGGTCTTGTCGCCGTACCGCTTGGTGAGGTTGTCTGCAACGATCATGCCTCCACGCTAGGGACGGCGACCCGGTCGCCGCGTCCTCCGTCCGGATGATCGCGAGCGACGGGAGGATGACCCCGCAACGACGGATGCCCCCTCCCGAGGGGGAGAGGGCATCCGACGCAGACGCGGATTACTGGGCGTCGCGCTCCTGGACCGCCAGCGCGCGCTCGACGCCGGCGAGGTTCTCGCCGACGAGGCGACGAAGCGCGGGGGCGGCGTCGGCGTTCTGCGACAGCCACTGACGCGTCGCGTCGCGCAGCGCCTTGTTCGCCAGGGCGGCGGGGTACAGGCCCACGATCAGGTACTGCGCGATCTGGTAGCTGCGCGACTCCCAGATGGGCAGCAGCATCGCGAAGTACGGCTCGACGAAGTCGGCGAGCACGTCGACCGTCGTCGGGTTCGTGAAGCCCGAGGCCGTCGACCGAACGATCGTGTTCGGCGCGTCGGCGCGCTCGATGAGCGAGTCCCACGCCTCCTGCTTCGCCGCGTGCGAGGGAAGCGACGCCTTGGCCATGGCCGCGAACTCCCCGCCCTTCGCCGTGTTGTCCGCGGCGCGCGCCTCGTTGATGTCGGCCGCCGTGACCACGCCCGCGGAGGCGAGCGAGACCAGCAGCTGCCACGACAGGTCGGTGTCGATCTCGAGGCCCTCGAGCGTGGTGTCGCCGTCGCGGAGCGCACGGACCGTCTCGGCGTGAGCCGGGGTGGAGGCCGCCGAGGCGAACGCCGTCACGAACTGCAACTGGCTGTCGCTGCCGGCCTCGGCCTTCTGCGCCAGCTCCCACAGGCCGTCGGCCACGCGCTCGCGCGCCGCGTCACGGGTCTCGGGGGCGACGTACGAGTTCGCGGCGAGCTGCAGCTGGCCCAGCGTCGTGCGCACCGTGGTCGACTCGGTCTCGGAGCCGATGTTCTGCAGGACGAGGTCGAGGTAATCGGTGGCCGAGGCCTCGGCATCCCGCGTCTGATCCCACGCCGCACCCCACACGAGCGAACGCGCAAGCGGGTCGGAGATGTCCTTCAGGTGCGCGATCGCGGTGGCCAGCGAGCGCTCGTCGAGACGGATCTTCGCGTAAGCGAGGTCATCGTCGTTGAGCAGCACGAGGTCGGGACGACGGATGCCACGGAGCTCGGCGACCTCGGTGCGGTCGCCGTCGACGTCGATCTCGACGCGGTGGACGCGCTCGAGCGAGCCCGACTCGGTCACCGAGTAGAAGCCCACGCCCAGTCGGTGCGGGCGGATGGTGGGGTAGTCGGCCGGGGCGGTCTGCACGATGGCGAAACGCGTGATCGTGCCGTCCGCTCCCTCTTCGATGAGCGGGGTGAGCGTATTGACACCCGCCGTCTCGAGCCACTTCTTGGCCCAGTCGCCCAGGTCGCGACCGCTGGTGGCCTCGAGCTCGACGAGCAGGTCGCCGACCTCGGTGTTCGACCACTGGTGCTTCTGGAAGTACGCGGCCACACCCGCGAAGAACTGCTCGATACCCACCCACGCGGCGAGCTGCTTCAGCACGGAGCCGCCCTTGGCGTAGGTGATGCCGTCGAAGTTCACCTGCACGTCTTCGAGGTCGTTGATCTCGGCGACGACCGGGTGGGTCGAGGGGAGCTGGTCCTGGCGGTACGCCCAGGTCTTCTCCATCGCGTTGAAGGTCGTCCAGGCGGCCTCCCACTCGGTGGCCTCGGCGGTGGCGATCGTGGAGGCCCACTCGGCGAACGACTCGTTCAGCCAGAGGTCGTTCCACCACTTCATGGTGACGAGGTCGCCGAACCACATGTGCGCGAGTTCGTGGAGGATCGTCACGACGCGACGTTCCTTCACGGCATCCGTCACCTTGCTGCGGAAGACGTAGGTCTCGGTGAAGGTGACCGCACCCGCGTTCTCCATCGCGCCGGCGTTGAACTCGGGCACGAAGAGCTGGTCGTACTTGGCGAACGGGTAGGGGAAGCCGAACTTCTCCTCGAAGTACGCGAAGCCCTGACGGGTCTTCTCGAAGACGTAGTCGGCGTCGAGGTACTGCCACAGGCTCTTCCGAGCGAAGACGCCGAGGGGGATGACGCGGCCGTCGGCGCTCGTGAGCTCGCTGTAGGTCGCCTCGTAGGGACCCGCGACCAGAGCGGTGATGTACGACGAGATGCGCGGGGTGGCGGGGAAGTCCCAGCGGGCGGTGTCGTCCGACACGACGACCGGCTCGGGCGTGGGGGAGTTGGAGACGACCTTCCAGCGCGCGGGGGCGGTGACCGAGAAGGTGAAGGCGGCCTTGAGATCGGGCTGCTCGAACACGGTGTACATGCGGCGCGAGTCGGGCACCTCGAACTGCGAGTAGAGGTAGACCTCGCCGTCGACGGGGTCGACGAAGCGGTGCAGGCCCTCGCCGGTGTTGGTGTATTCGCAGTCGGCCTCGACGACGAGCTCGTTCTCGGCCGCGAGGTCGTCGAGCGCGATGTGCGAGTCGGCGAAGACGGCGGCGGGGTCGAGCGAGCGGCCGTTGAGGGTGATTGCGTGCACGGTGCGCGCGATCAGGTCGATGAAGGTCGACGCGCCCTCGGTGGCGGCGAAGGTCACGACGGTGCGCGAGGCGAAGACCTCGTCTCCGCGCGTGAGGTCGAGCTGCACGTCGTAGGAGTGCGTGTCGACGATCGCGCGACGCTCCTGCGCTTCGATGCGGGTGAGGTTCTCTCCTGGCACTGGCGTTCTCCCGGGGATCTGGGTGGTTTGTCGCAGGTGACGCGGTTGACGTCGGTGACAACCGTATAAGCCTAGTAGCGAGATATCTCGCGTCCGCGCCTCGCGCGGGAGTGCGAGGATGTGATCGTGAGCACGACCGACACGGACACCAGCCCTGAGACCGTCCTCTACGCGTCGCCCGCTGCGGCGTCCGGACCCAAGTGGGTCGAGACGCCGGTGGCGTACGACGGCATCCTCCTCGCCGGCTTCGGCGGGCCCGAGGGTCAGGACGACGTCATCCCGTTCCTGCGCAACGTGACGCGTGGGCGCGGCATCCCCGATGAGCGACTCGAAGAGGTCGCCCACCACTACCGTCACTTCGGCGGCGTCAGCCCGATCAATCAGCACAATCGCGAGCTCAAGGCCGCCCTCGAGGCCGAGATCGCCAAGCGCGGACTGGGTCTGCCCGTGTACTGGGGCAATCGCAACTGGTCGCCGTACCTCGAAGAGGCCGTCACCGAGGCGGCCGAGGCGGGCGACACGACCCTCCTCGCGATCGCGACGAGCGCCTACAGCTCGTTCTCGAGCTGCCGTCAGTACCGCGAAGACTACGCCCGTGTGCTTGAGGCGACCGGTCTCGGTGAGACGGTGACGATCGACAAGGTCCGTCAGTTCTTCGACCACCCGGGCTTCGTGAGCACCTTCGTCCGGGGCGTGACGGATGCCGTCTCGGCCTACGTCGCCGACGGGATCGCGCCCGAGAAGATCCGCGTGCTCTTCTCCACGCACTCGATTCCGAGCGCCGACGCGGAGCGTTCCGGCCCTCGCGACGTCGAATTCGGAGAGGGCGGTGCCTACGAGGCGCAGCACAAGGCCGTCGCCGCCTTCGTCATGGCCGAGGTCGCCGCCGCCGTCGCCGACGTCGAGTGGGAGCTCGTCTACCAGTCGCGTTCGGGCCCGCCTACGCAGCCCTGGCTCGAGCCCGACGTCAACGATGTGATCGCGGAGCTTCCCGGCCGCGGCGCCGAGGCGGTCGTCATCGTGCCCCTTGGTTTCGTCAGCGACCACATGGAGGTGCTCTGGGACCTCGACACCGAGGCCATGGAGGCCGCTGAAGAGGCGGGCATTCGCGCGGTGCGCACGCCGACGCCGGGCATCGATCCTGCGTACGTCTCGGGTCTGATCGACCTGGTCGAGGAGCGGCTCAAGGGCACGCCGAAGGCGGAGCGCCCGCACCTGACCGACCTGGGCCCCTGGTACGACGTGTGCCGGCCGGGGTGCTGCGAGAACATCCGCGCCGGTTTCAAGCCGGTCGCCGCAGGTCTGCGTCCCTGACGACCTCGACGCCGCCCGTTCCTCACCCGGAGCGGGCGGCGTCGTCATGTCCGCGCGCGATGTCGGACCCGCTCAATAGACTTGCCGCATGCGCATCCACATCGGCACCGATCACGCCGGTCTCGAGTTCTCCACCCAGATCCAGCACCACCTCGCCGCTCAGGGGCACGAGGTCGTCGACCACGGCCCGGTCGAGTACGACGCCCTCGACGACTACCCGGCCTTCTGCATCCGCGCCGCGCAGGCGGTCGTGCGCGACCAGGCCGCGGGCGTCGAGGCCCTCGGTGTCGTGTTCGGCGGCTCGGGCAACGGCGAGCAGATCGCCGCGAACAAGGTGCTCGGCGTGCGCGCGGCGCTCGTGTGGAACACCTCCACGGCTGAGCTCGCCCGCGAGCACAACGACGCCAACGTCATCTCGATCGGTGCGCGACAGCACACCTTCGACGAGGCCGCGTCGTTCATCGACCGCTTCATCGCGACGCCCTTCTCGGGTGAGGAGCGCCACGCCCGTCGCATCGGGCAGCTCGCCGCCTTCGAGCAGGACGGGGTGCTGCTGCCCGACCCGCGCGCTGGCCAGAAGCCGAACACCATGACCGACGCGAGCGACTCGTTCGACCCTGAGGCAGGCTGATGCCCGAAGGGCATTCCGTCCACCGCATCGCGCGGCAGTTCGACCGCAACATCGTGGGACGCACGGTCTCGGCATCCAGCCCCCAGGGGCGTTTCGCCGAGGGCGCCTCGGTCGTCGACGGCCGCGAGGCGCTCGAGGTGCGGGCCGTGGCGAAGCAGATGTTCCTCCGCTTCGACGGAGACGTCTGGCTGCGCGTGCACCTCGGCATGTACGGCGCCTGGGACTTCTCGGGCGAGGTGGTCGTCGATGCGACCATCGGCTCGGCCAACGGCCGCATGGGCCAGACGAATCAGCGCGGCACGGTCGTCGACGACGAGCCGATCCTGGATGCAGCGGGCGAGAACTCCTTGACCTCCATCGGCGCACCACGTCGCACGCGCGTGCGCATGTCGGAGCAGACGACGGGCCTCGAGGAGCAGAACGAGTGGCCCCCGCCGGTGGTCGGCCAGGTGCGCCTGCGCCTGCTCACCGACACCACGTGCGCCGACCTGCGCGGGCCCACCGCCTGCGTGCTGCAGACCCCCGACGAGGTGCAGGCGACCATCGCGAAGCTCGGGCCCGACCCTCTCGTTGACGACCTCCCCGAGGGCGAGGAGCGCTTCACCGCCACGGTGCGCAAGAAGCCCACGCCCATCGGCCTGCTGCTGATGGACCAGGCCGTCGTGAGCGGCATCGGCAACGTGTACCGCGCCGAGCTGCTGTTCCGCGCGCGGCAGAACCCCCACACGCCGGGTCGCGACGTGCCCGAAGAGGTCGTGCGGGGCATCTGGCGCGACTGGGCGACGCTGCTGCCGATCGGCGTCGAGACCGGTCAGATGATGACGATGGACGGGCTCGACCCCGCCGCCTACCGCCGCGCGATGGCGCGCCGCGCCGACCGGCACTGGGTCTACCACCGCGAAGGACTGCCCTGCCGCGTGTGCGGAACCGCGATCGTCATGGAAGAAGCCGCCGGACGCAAGCTGTACTGGTGTCCGAAGTGCCAGGCGTGAGCGAGCGGGTTCCGGGCTCTGCGACGGACTCAGGGACCGGGGCAGGAGGCGGCTGAGCCTGTTCGAGCCGCCCGGCGCCGCGTTCTAGGCTGATCCGGTGCGTCAGAATCCGATCTTCGCGATGACCGATGTCGGTGAGATCCGTCGTCTCATTGACCTCAACCCCTGGGTCACCCTCGTCAGTCAGACCGACGACGGCCTCGTTGCCTCGCACTACGCGGTCATGCTCGACGACACCCGGGACGACCTGACGATCGTGGGCCATGTCGGCAAGCCCGACGACGCGATCCTCGGTCTCGGCGACCGGGAGCTCCTCGTCGTCGTCCAGGGCCCCCACGGCTACATCACTCCGCGGTGGTACGGGGACGTCCCTGCCGTGCCGACGTGGAACTTCGTGTCGGCGCACCTCAGCGGCATCCCGGAACTCCTCTCTCCGGAGGAGAACCTGCGGGTCCTCGAGCGCCTGGTGGAGCGTTTCGAGGGTGATGGTGACGACGCGAGAGGGCTGTACGCGGTGCCCAACGACGCCGCCTTCGTCGAAAGGCTCGAGCGCGGAACCATGGGGTTCCGCCTCACGCCGACGCGGGTGACGGCGAAGCGCAAGCTCAGCCAGAACCGTCCCGCGGAGGTCGTCGAGACGATCATCGACGGTCTGACCGCCGAGGGGCGCCACGAGCTCTCCGCTGAGATGCGTCGCGCCGCCGACGCGCGGGTCCGCCCGTGATCGGCGAGAACGTCGGGTTCCTCCGCGCGGTGCGTGTCGCCGGACCCGGACGCGAATTCCTCCCGACGTCCGAGCCCGTCGACATCGTCATCTCCGACGGACGGATCGCCGATATCGCGCCGACGGGCAACCTGCGGCCCACCGGCGCCGTCCTCGAGGGGGAGGGCGGGTGGCTTCTCCCCGGGCTCTGGGACCACCACGTGCACGTGCTCCAGTGGGCCCTCGCGGCGGATCGTGTGCCCCTCGGCGAGGTGGCGAGCGCGCGCGACGCCGCGACGATCATGGCGCTCGCCCCCGAGTCCGACGGCCGCCGCGTCGGTTCCGGATTCCGTGACGGGCTCTGGTCCGACGAGCCGAGCCTGGAGTTGTTGGATGCCACCACCGGGGGCGTGCCGACGTACCTGATCAACGCCGACGTCCACAGCGTGTGGATGAACACGGCGGCTTTCCGACGCGAGGGCTTCGAGCCCGTGGCATCCGGGATGCTCGTCGAAGAGGACGCGTTCGAGATCTCGCGCCGTGTGAACGCCGTCGAGGCCGACGTCGCCGACGCCGCCGTGGAGCGCATGGCCCGCGCGGCCGCGGCTCGCGGGGTCGTGGGTCTCGTCGACCTCGACATGACCTGGAACGACGAACCCTGGCAGCGGCGAGCGGCGCGCGGATTCGACACGCTGCGCATCTCGTACGGCACGTACCCGCAGGACCTGGATCGGGCCATCGCCGAGGGTCTTCGCACGGGCGACCCCGTGAGGGGATCGTCGAACGGTCTCGTGCGGGTCGGGCCGCTCAAGGCGATCACCGACGGCTCGCTGGGCACCCGCACCGCGGCGTGCGCCCACCACTATCCGGGCGACACCGGCAACCACGGGTTGCTGACCGTCCCGCCGGAGGAGCTCGTCGACATGATGACGCGGGCCACGGCGGCTGGACTCGAGTGCGCGATCCACGCCATCGGCGACGTCGCGAACGCCCACGCGCTCGACGCGTACGCCCTCACCGGCGCGGTGGGCACCATCGAACACGCGCAGCTCGTCGCTCACGCCGACATTCCGCGCTTCGCCCGTCTGAGGGTCGCCGCGAGCGTGCAGCCCGAGCACGCGCTCGACGATCGGGACATGACGGATGCCATCTGGGCCGAGCAATCCGCCCAGCCCTACCCGCTGCGGGCCCTGGCCGACAGCGGCGCGAACCTCCGCTTCGGTTCCGACGCGCCCGTCGCACCCCTCGACCCGTGGGCCGCGATGGCGTCGGCGGTGTTCCGCACGCGCGACGGACGCGACGCGTGGCAGCCGCACCAGCGGGTCGACATCGACACGGCGATCGCCGCCTCGACGGCGGGGGGATCGACCGCACCCGCCGAGATCTCACCGGGCGCCCTCGCCGATCTCGTCATCGTCGGGGCCGACCCGCTGATCGCCGACGAGCGTGGACTGCGCGCGATGCCCGTGCGGGCGACGCTGCTCGCGGGTCGCGTCACGCACGGCGCCTGACGCACGATGGTTCTTTTGGCGTGAGGGGTCACTTTCTGTCGCTGGGCGCGTCTCCTGGCGACAGGAAGTGACCCCTCACGCGCGCGGTGGAGGGGCGGGGGAGCGGGAGACGTGCCGGAACGACGAAGGGGGCGGTGCCGAAGCACCGCCCCCTTCGAGGAACGTCTTACGCGGCGAGGTGCGCGAACAGGAACCAACGGTCCTTGTCGAGGCCGCGCTTGATCTCGATTGCCACGTCCTGGCTCGACATGTCGATCTCGTCGAGACCCTCGATGGCGGCTTCGATGTCGACGAGCACCGCGTCGATGTCGGCGATCACGGCGCGGATGACGACGTCGGACTGCGCGAAACCGGCCGGGACCTCGGTGGCCTTCGCCTTGGCGGCGACGGTCGACAGGCGCGAGTCGATGGGAAGACCCAGGGCGACGATGCGCTCGGCGGCCAGGTCGGCCCACTCCTGCGCGTGAGCGACGACCGAGTCGAGCAGCTCGTGCACGCCGATGAAGTTGGCGCCGCGGACGTGCCAGTGCGCCTGCTTGCCGTTGACGACGAGCGCCTCGAGGCCGATGACGACGGGGGAGAGGAACTGGGCGGTGCCGGCGGCCATCGTCGGGTCGACGGTGGTGGCGGCGGGGGTCTGGACGGTGCTCATGTGTGCTCCTTAGGCGACGTTCGAAGTCTCGATGGATGCAACGCTACTCACGTGGCAGCATTCCGCAAGCAAGATGAGGCTCGGCTAAATCCCTGGTGAATAGGCAATCCTCACCTTCCTTGATCGCGTCTCAGCCCTACGGCGAGACCGAGGGTCACCACCGCGGCGGCTCCGGCGACGAGCATTCCCCAGGGCGTTGAGCGGATGCCGGTCCACGCGAGGGATCCTCCGGTCTGGGCCGGGTCCGCGAGGGACGGACCGGGTTCTCCGGTCGGAGGGTCGCTCGCCGTCGCGTCCGTGAGCCGGACGACGGGAGTCACGACGGCGTCAGCGTTACGCGAGAGGTTGCCGGAGGCGGCATCCATCCTCACTCCGAGGTCGATGCGCAGCGTGTCACCCGGCGCGATCACCGAGCTCACCCACTGGTCCCCCTGCGGCACCGGGCTCGAGGCCACGACCAGGGTGAGCGAGCGCGCGAACGAGGTGTCGCCCGGGTCCGAGCCGACGGGGGCGGTATCGAGGCGCAGGCCCGCCCGTGCCGGATCGGGACTCGCGTTTCGGATCCACAGGGTGGAGGTGAGCGTGCCACCAGGAACGATGCGGTCCGGCTGGTCGAACAGGCGCACCGCTCCGTCCGAGACGAAGCGCGCCCCATCGTCGCTCACGAGCAACTGGCTGGACGAAGCCGATGCGGGAGTCGGCGTCAGCAGGGGAGCGGATGCCGTGACGAGGATCAAAGCGAACGCCGTGGTCGTTCTCCGGTGGCGATGCGAACGGACGAGATCGAAGATGAGCAGGACCAGGCCGTAGCCGACGACCGCGACACCGACCGCCGCGATGACGATCCCGCGCTCCTGTCCTCCGAAGACGATCCCGGGATACCCGAGATACGGCACCGCGAAGACCACTTTTCCGCGAAGTTGCTCGCTCTGCACCGGGGGATCGTCGGCGTCGTTGGCGTCCCCTCGCGTGATCAGCAGCCGCGCGCCACCGGTGCTGCTGGTCGTACCCACGACGCGGTGCGTGACCACGGCGGGCTCGCCCGAGCGCAGTTGATAGGTCACGACATCTCCGACCGAGACGTCGTCTATCGAGGACGGGCGGACCGCGATCAACGTCCCCGGTGGCATGCCCGGCTGCATGCTCGCGGTCAGGACGGTGTACGTCTGTGCGCCGAGGAGCAGAGGGATCACCACAGTGATCAAGCCGAAAAGCGACACCGCGACGAGAACGATGCTGCCCACGATGGCGCGCGTCCGAGCCCACCCCGGCCGTTCCGGCGGCGGAGTGGTGGAGCCGGGAGTGCGGGGATCCTCGATCAGTTCTGACACTTGACGCCCCCGAGCAGTCCGCCGACCAGGCTGGAGAGGACGACCGGCTGCCCGTTGCTGGGCGGTGACGTCCACTTCTGGGTGACGGCGGTGACGGTGATCACGACAGTGCCGCCGTCGAGCAGCGCCCTCACCACCGACGCCAGGAGCGATGTCAGCACCGAGCCGGTGATGTCGATCGTCGTGGCGGTCACGCCCGTCGCGACCACCTGGGCGGCGCCGTTCGCGGAGTTCGTGGCGGTCACGGTGTACGACGTCGCGTCGGTGATCGGGGACCACGAGATCTGCGCGTACGACGACAAGCCGAGTACCGCCGGCTTCGACGTGCACGTCGTGACGGGCGCCGCGAGTGCGGACGTGCTGAGCGAGAACGCCGGCGCGGAGGCGGTCGCACGCCACGCGGCCGCGGCGGCGGTGGGCACGGTGAGCGCCAGGGCCAGGGCGGCGGCGACGGCGACGGCCGCACGACGACGGGTCACGATGTCGCCTGATCGACGGTGATGGTGATCTGCGGGGTGAGAGCGATCGCCTGGGTTGTGGACGGAGCGTTCGGGTCGAGAGTGACGCGCAGGCACAGGTCGACCGACGCTCCGAGCGCGTATCCGCCGGCTGGGGCGTACCCACCCGCGGGCAGGGGCGTTCCCGTCCCGCAAGCCCCGACGAACACCTGTGTCGAGACGTACGGCGCGAGCGCTGCCGACACCGACGCCGCAGCGTTCACTCGCCAGCGCAACGTGTCACCCGACCCGGTCGCGCTCACGCGCAGGGCTGCGGTGTCGCTGGAGCGCCCCGGTAGGAGCGGTTTCCACGCACTCCAGCTTCCCGTCCAGCTCGCCGCGGCTCCGAGCGAGCCGGTCGAGGTCACCCCAGCGGTGAGCGGGCGGCGGTCCGACCAGACGGCGTGTGCCGCCACGGTGCCGGGGCCCAGCACGAGCGCTGCGACGAGGACCGCGGTCCACCGGACGCGCCGTGGAACGCGATCGTCGCGACGGTGCATTGTCAGTCCCTCAGCTGGAGGCCTGGGTCAGCGAGAACGCGAGCTGGTTGAGGTCCACGGGCGTGTTCACGCCCACGAGGTTGGGCGTCGTCGAATCGAAGGTGACCGTGACGGTGGCCGTCAGGGTTCCGGCCGTGGCGGGAGTCACGCGATAGGTGTTGGTCCCCGTCTGCGCTCCCAGTCCGGTGATGTTCACCGCGACCTTCACGTAGGGGGCTGCGGGACCGGTGACGAAGCTGGCGCCCTGGGTGACCGCGAGGTCGGCGGCGAGGGTGTCGCCGACGAGGGTGACGGTGACCGGCTGCGTGAGCGTGAGTACGTCGCCCGGGACGATCTTGACGTTGGTGAGGTTCGACACCGACGTCGCCTGCCCGAGGACGCCCTTCAGGCTCCACGAGCCCGTGCCGAGCGACAGGGCGAGGTTTCCGGAACCTACGGTCCCCGCGGTCAACGCGGTCTGCGTGGTCCAGAACGCGTAGGTGCCGCCCCCGCCGAGAAGCAGGGCGGTGCCGGCCGCGATCGCGAGGATCGCCTTGGTGCGGCGGTGTCGTCGGGCCGGGCGGGCGGTGCGGGTGCGGGTAACGGGTTCGGTCGACTGCGACATGAGGTCTCCAAGGGCGATGCGGCTGTGGTGGGACCGAAACTATGAGCCGTGATCAGGATCGCCGCTACTGATCCGCGGGCCGGAGCTACGGTGTTCGCCCACCCTCGGTAGTGCTCTCGCGCTTCTCGGTAGCTCCTCGGTAGGGCTAGCCTCGGGCTCATGCCGATCGCCCCCGATGCCTCTGTTCTCGCCCTCAGCGGAGCCGCTCCGAGCCTGGACGACACCGCGTTCGTGGCGTCCGGTGCGCGCATCATCGGCGATGTCACGCTCGGCGAACAGGCCAGCGTCTGGTACAACGCCGTCGTGCGCGGTGACAGTGCGCGCATCGTCCTGGGCGCGCGCAGCAATCTGCAGGACAACGTGTCCGTGCACGTCGACGCCGGGCGCCCGGTCACCATCGGTACCGACGTCTCGGTGGGGCACAACGCCGTCGTGCACGGCTGCACGATCGGTGACGGCTCGTTGATCGGTATGGGCAGCGTCGTCCTGTCGGGCGTCGAGATCGGTCCCGGGTGTCTGATCGCCGGGGGAGCTGTCGTGCTCGAGGGCACCGTCATTCCCGAGGGATCGCTGGTTGCGGGCGTCCCCGCGAAGGTGCGGCGCGCGCTCACGCCGGAGGAACGGGCGAAGATCCTCCGCAACGCGCAGACGTATCTCGCGCACGTCGAGCGCCACGGCTCGGCGAGGCGGATTCAGGATGCCGCAACCCCGGCGGACGGCGACAGTTCCGGCGCGTAACCTCGCGCGCATGCACATCACATCGCTCGCCCCGAGTGAGATCTTCGTCTTCGGCTCGAACTCGTCGGGGGCGCACGGCGGGGGAGCGGCGCGGTTCGCGATGGACCGCTTCGGCGCGATCTGGGGTCAGAGCGAAGGCCTGCAGGGGCAGTCGTACGGGATCGACACGATGTCGGGACTCGACGTCTTCGAGGAGCAGGCGCGGCGATTCGTGGCCTTCGCCGCGGAGCATGCAGAGCTGCGCTTCCTCGTGACCGAGGTGGGCTGCGGCATCGCCGGTTACCGACCCGCGCAGGTCGCGGGCTTCTTCGCGGGAGCGGGCGAGAACGTGGTCCTGCCGGAATCGTTCACGAGGGAGCTCGAGCGCTGATTCGCCGGCGTCAGCGTCCGAATTCGAGCGCTCCGCCGGCGAAGCTCACGCCGTCGGGCAGTCGGGCGTCGGTAGCCTCAGGGCTCACGGGGAAATCCAGGTCGAAGGCGTCGACGTCGTCTGCCGTCGCGGAACCCGAGAACGCGACGCTGTATCGCGCCGGGAGCAGCGAGGCGTAGGTCGACTCGGCCCCCAGGTCGAGGGTGAGCGCGCCCGAGATCACCAGCCGGCCGTCTCCGCCGCCGGAGCGGAGAATGGTCGGCATGCCCGACCACTGCTCGATTCGCGGCGGATCCGCCTGGTCGAGCATCAGATTCAGCTCACGGTCGTCGTCACCGAGGCGGAAGTCGACCTGGACGGCGACCTTGTCGTCGATATCCGTGGCGACGGAGATGCGCGCGTCGGCGGGGTGTTCGACTGCCTTCGCGTAGAACTCGTCGGTCATCGCCTCTCGTGCGAACGACGTGGTGTCGGAGAGGTACGTGGACGCCTGCTGCGCGTCACCGCGTTCGAGAGCGGTCATGAACGCGGTCACCGTCTCACGCTGCGCGCTGAAGTCGCCACCGGAATCGGGACTGCCGGCGCAGCCAGCGAGACCGGCCCCCATGATCGCTGCGAGCGACAACGCGAGAGCTCGCCGTGTGACCGTCGTTCCGCGCATCGTCCGCCCCGCCCTCCGCCAGCGTGTGCGCCCCCGCGCACGGCAGAAAACGTAGCAAACACCAAGGCGTCAGCGAGAAAGTCGCGAATCGATGCGCGATGCGCTAGCAACGGCTCGGACAGGAATTGGAGGGGCTGACGAGAATCGAACTCGCATCATCTGTTTGGAAGACAGAAGATAGTACTGCTGGTTTAGCCCCCTCATCAGGGTTTCACGGGCATAGTGTTACGTACACCTTAACCCCCTATCGCGCCGTTTAGAGGATGTTTTGTGTCACGACGGTGTGTCACGAACGTCGAACCACGCGACTTTTCGGTCTGCGGCGTGTCGCGGGCCTGCCAGTGTTGCGCCGTTCGAACATGCGTTCGATACTTTGACCATGCATGATGACGGACCGCGATGGCACCCCATCATGCTCGCACGTGAGTCTCCACCGGCTCACTGGATCTTTCTAGACTCGAAGCGTGAGGTCGCCGGTCGCATCGAGCTGCGGCGTACCGACGACGGACCGCGATACCGGGTTGAGCACCGAGGCCAGTTAATCGGGTGGGCCACGTCGCTGAAGGTGGCCTCGGAGCGTCTACACCGCGTCATCATCCAAGAGGGTGTTCCGGGTGGGGGCGTTAATGGCCTTCGCTAGCGGGTGCTCGCCGTTGAGTCACTTTCCAACCCACGTCGAATCGCCGCACGAAAGGTAACTACCTGAAAGTTTTCCGCAAGTTTCTGGCGCGCGCGTCTCACACGACCGCTGGTACCGGAAACCAACGCAGGGATTGTCTGGGATTGACCCAGCGACGGGCGTACTACCCGTGCGGACAAATTCCGGCGGAGGGTGTGCCCGTCGCTGGCCCCCGCAGTCAGCCTCGGTGCACTCGCGACACGCCGTGTGGACACGCCAATATTGCCGACCGGGCCGGGGCGATGTCGGAGGCCGAACGTAGACTGAAGATCCAGCAGGTCACCTCCTGAAAAGGAGAAAGCCCCGGGTTGACAACCGGGGCTGACTCGCTGGGATGCAAACGGCGACCAGTAGACGGCACGAGCCGCCTACAGGGCCAAATCGGGCCGTCCGGGGCTGCAACCTCGGGCGGCCCACCCTCGTCTGAGGGCAGTGAGTAGTGACCTACTCACTCTCGATGCTAGACGCTTGTCGAAGTACGCGCACACCTCTTGGAGTGGACGCCTACCTCATCGAGTGGGGCTACACCGTGGACACTACGCCGGGGGTCCGACATTGGGTTGCAGTCAGCTGGGAATACTGTGTTTCGGGCACGAGTAGACCGGCTTGCCTTTGGATGATGCGGATTTCCCGTCGAACGCCACTACCTGCATGCGCTCGTTGCACCCAGGGACGGGGCACTTCCGTTCGTCGTACATCAGGCGTGCGCCTCGTCGTACTTTGCCAGCACATCGTTCGAGAGGCGACCACGGCCACCCTTCTGCACATGACCCTGCTCTTCAGCCCACGCACGAGCGCCCGGACGACTCTTGCCAGCCTTCGGCGTAGGGCTTTTCGGGGAGCCGTAGTAGCGGGTGTACGCCTTGCTCGCTTTGTCGATATACGGCGCGAGGAAGTCATCTAGCTTCTTCGCGCTGTTGACGCCAAGGTCAATTGTGTAGTGGTCACCGCCGTAGGAAAACTCGACCGTCTGAAAGTCGTCTTCTTCAACAATCTCGCCGGTCAGATCGTCGCGGTAAATATAGGTTTTAATTTCTTCTTTTGCCATGAGTCACATGGTAGCGAAGAAATGTTTCCTACAACAAACTGTCACGGTCTGGCAAGTGCAATCGTGATAAGCCAACGCGTAAGCGTGATTGACTGTTCGAGTCCCGCAACGATGGCGTCCCGTTCGAAACCCCGGTACTTCACGGCGACGCGCTGAACAATTTCTAGATTCTTGGCCCTGAAGATGTCCTTCTGCGCGTTCCACATGAACATTCTCTCGTCAAGGTAATAATTCTGCCGCACGTAGCCAGGACAACGCAGTTGACGCACACGAGTGCACTAGGCCGCCGGAGTCCGGCGAACCCCGCGCCTAAGGCGAGAATCGGCCTTCGGCCCCGTGCGGTCAAAGCAGACCGGCCTGCCTGCCTTCCTCGACAAGGTAGGAGACGAACGCGGAACACGTCACCAGAAAGTACTTCGCGAGTGCCTGATCGACCTCAGCCGCTTCGAGTCCGCCGTGCCTGATGCCGGAGCCGTCGGACGTGTACCCGTACATCTTCGACCACGCCTCCTTCAAAGCGGGATGGAGTTTTACCCCTGACCCTTCCAGCGCTTGGAGCCCCGCACCGAGCGTCCTCGCGCCGGTAATCGTCCTGACGACAGCCTCGACAGCCGAGACAGATTCCTTCATCGAGTTCGGGTAGTCAGGAACCTGTCGGTCAGCCAAGAGCTCGACAGCCCGATTCAGTGCATGCCGTGCCCCCGCTAGCTGCGCAGCGGCCTCCTGCGCCTCGGTCACAGCTTGAGCTTCTACGGTCGAATCGATCGGAGTGACCTCCAACCCGATGAATCGGTAGCCGACCAGAAACCGCTCAAAGCTTCTGTTGCAAGAGTCAGTCAGTGCAGAAAATAAACCACTTGTCCAGAATGTCTGGTGTCGTTCGAGACTCTTGGCGATGGCTTCAGTCAGGTCGAGAACGTCATACCACTCTGCTCGCAGGATATGATGCTTGATAGCGCCCCAGGTTGAGTCAGTCTGGCCAATCTCGTCAAGCGGCTGATGCAACTCAGACGTCCAGATGTCGGCAAGCAGATTGGCCTCAGTGTCGTCGTCGAAATTAGACTCGTATTTTGCTTCGTCGATTTGATGGCGCAAGCGCGTGATGACGTTCCAAAGTTCTATCCGAGTCTCTTGATCTAGGTCCTCGGATTGCACGAGACTTCTTGCATGCCTATGTCCGAGGCGTTCAGCAAATCCAGCCATCATCCGTCCCATCCATTCCGGTGACCGCCCAACAACAACCGCAACTATCGCCTAAACCGGTTTGATTTGCTCGCGTGCGGCTTCGTCGAAGGTGTTGTACTCGTGAGCGCCAGACCCACTGCGCATGAAGGCCGTGGATGGCAGCCGGCGGACCGCCCCGTGCGGGATACTCAACCCGCCGCTCGTCCGCCTCTTCAAACCCCAAATCTCGCCGACCGGTCGACGGTCGCATTCGACCTCTGCGTCAACCCACTTCAAGACAAACGCATCTAGGGCGAGGGCGGTCTCCATGTCGACAACGTCGCCGTGCAGGTCCGTGTACTCAGGCATGCCCGGGAGAGTACACGAGTCGGAGTCTGACGCTCCGACTCGTGAGGAGACAGGCCGCAAGGCCCAGAGGGTGTTGGGCAAACTGCGCGACGTAGGCACCTGGGCTTCGAGTTCCGCCCGATAGGCTCAGAGGAGATGCGGGGGTGGTCGGGCTGGAAGAAGTGTATGTATGGACGCCGAGCGACTGGTTCGGCCTAAGCCAGCTAGTCGTCGGCGTCGCGGGGTTAGCCTTCGCTGGCTATCAGCTTCGGCGTACTGCTGTCGCGACGGAGGCGTCGCAACAACTACTCGCACGACGGTTGCTGACGAACGACCTCCTCGTGCTTTTACCCGAGGTGCGCGACCTCGAGGACTCAGTTGAGAGGGCGGTGCGATCTGGTAACCGCGACCAGACTTCCGATGCGTTGCGAGCATACGTTCAGCGCATCCCCACCGTCATAGGGCATCTCAAGGCGGACGTCGAACTCAAGGACGAGAACCTGGTGAAGCTCCTCGGGCAAGCTGTGAGCGCCGCAGGCAACGCCAAGGGCAACTTGTACGAAAGTCCTGCAGACTCCGTCGATTCGATTGTGAAGGCTGCGCGAAAGAAGATGATGGCCGCAACCATCGAACTAGGCGAGTTGATGGCTCGCATCCAAAAGCAGGAGGTAGCCAAGTGAGCACCGTCGCCGAACTTATCCAGATCGCAGAGTCTCTGCTGGCTCGGACTCGCGAAGGCGCCCTGACGTGGGGAACGAACGACAACTGTGGCGACGACGAGTACTACGCCGAGACAGACAGATTCGGTTACTACGTCGGCTCACGGGACAACGATGGCGAATCACCGTACCGGGTCGAGATTTGGCGTACCCGACCTGACGAGGAAGATATCAAGCTGCTAGACGCAGTGACGGTGAACGACTACTTCGATGCGCAACCTGCTGTGAAGGCGCTCGTAGAAGCTGCGCGCCAGAATCTCGCCGGTCTGCGTCTGTCCTTGCTGGAAGAAGTCGAAGCTGACTTGATGAAAAAGACGCCGTTCTGACATTTCGACATCAGAGGGTGCTGAGGACACGGTAGAGGGTCGCGGGACTGATCCCAACCATCCTCGCGATTTCTGCACGGCTGTACTCTCCGCTTGCAACAAGCTTCCTGATAGTCGCCAGCTTCTTTGCATCAACCACGGAGGGTCGCCCGCCGACCTTGCCTTGAGCTTTGGCAGCCTCTAGACCGGCGCGTGTGCGCTCGACGATTGTGTCTCGTTCGAGTTGAGAGAACGCCGCCATGATGGTGAGCATCGCCTGCCCCATGGGGCCTCTCGTATCGATCTGCTCTGTCAGGGATCGGAACGTGGCTCCGCGCTCTGTGATGGTCCTGACGGCTTCGAGAACATGAAGAGCGTTCCGTCCGATGCGGTCGAACTTCCATACCACGACTTCATCACCATCTTCCAGGCGGTCGACGAGCTTGTCCCACTCCGGTCGCGAAGCCAGGGTGCCTGACAGGCCCTCGTCTGCGTAGACGCGCTTCAGTCCGTCGACCCTCGCCATAGCTTCGCGCTGAAGGGCAGCGTTCTGATCTTTTGTGCTCGTGCGGATGTATCCAAAGCTCGCCATGAATCTACTGTCGCATAACTCGTATCGCATTACTAGGAGTAGCGAGAGTGAGTTTTGAGAGTGTCAGACGATGCGCTCCGTGGACTCTTTGTTGCTCTCATCCATCCCTCGTTTTTGAGACACAGAGAAGTGCCCCCTCCCTTGCCGCAACCCAGGAGGAGATTCCAAACGGCAAGAGAGGGGGCAGTGCGCCCCGCCACCGGTCCCGCACAGAGGCGGGTTCGGATTCTCGTAGGCGGCGGCGCAGTCACGAGCGGAGCACAACCAACACTCGTGACGTTTGAGTCGCTCTCGCTCAGACCCGGCCTTAGGTACCTACTGAGCGAGAGCGACGGTCTTAGGGGAGTTTGAAGCCGCGAGATTCGAGCGCCCACTCGGCGACAAGGCGTCGAACGGTCATCGCGGATTGTTTCTCGTCGATGTCGGCTCGGGTCGGGTCTTCGAGTACGTGGCTCAGCTTGCGGAGGCTGTCGAGGATACGTCCAGCCAGGGCGGGCATGTCGGTCATCGTGCGACCCTCTCGGCGAATGCGATCAACTCATCGATGGCTCGGCAGTCGTCTGCGGTCACTTCGTCTCTCAACAGAGCTTCCAGACCTGCCAACCGCAGATCGTCTAGAAGACGACGTGCGGCCGTTCTCTCTGAATCGCGCTCGAAACGCTCGGCTCTGTCCAAAGCGTCCCTCATCATTGGTCGTCTCCACTGTCGATCAAGCGAGCAAGGATGTTGACCGTCATCGACAGCGATGATCGCTGCGCGATGCCGAGGGAGGGGTCACCGGGGTCGAGGGAGACCCGCAGGCGTTCCAAGATGCCTAGAGCGATGTGCAACTCATCCGGCGTGGGACGCTGCGCGCCGTTCTCTTCGAACGCCGCGATACTCTCCCGCAACGCCGCTGCAAGGCGCTGTCCGATTCCGGAGACCATTAGAGGAGTCCGCTCGGGTCGTAGGTCGGCACGTAGCCGAGAGAGGTGGATGTGGGCTTACGCCCGTATACCTCTCTCGTGCGCTGCAACGCTTCAAACCGCTCGACGGGATCGGTAATTGCAAGCGCCATCAGGCGAGCGTCCTCTCGTGCACGGTCGCGACCGGCAGTGTCACCCGGCCCGTTCCAATGCGTGACGCTCTCGGGGCACGCACCACGAGCGAGGATGACCTTTGACCAGCGCTCGATCTGCGCCTGGTCGTCGTCCACGAGGTCGAGCCAAGAGTTGCCGTCGCGATCCTTCGAGTCGTCGAGGAGTTCGTCGTCGACTGTGAAGGTGTAGCCGCGGTGGCGCACCTCATGTCCAACCCGCATGCTCGCGAGAAGATGAATTTGGTCTCCGACGTTTACTGTCATGAGTTCGCTCCCGGGGTTGATGTGGCTAGCGCCTCTCGGATGGCGCGAGCGTCGTTTGCGAAACGCGGGCTGCGTTCCATTCGGTCGAGTAGCTGGCGAGCCGTCTCGTCGTCTCGCAGATGGGCAACGACCATCTGCACAAGATCGGCTCCCTCTGCCAGGTGGTCGGCGATGGCGGTGTCATCGATGCCGAGATGATCGCCAAGACGAGACAGCGCATCCAGTTCTGCGCGGATAGCACGTGACTGCACGAGCGGCGACGAGCCATGACGGCTCTGACGACGGACATCGCGGGCGTGATCGGCGGCTTCGAGCGCACGAAGGATCACGTCAGTCACGCTCACCTCATCCGCGAACACCTTCGCTAGCTCGCTCTTGCGAGACAGTGCGTATCGTCCCGTCGCTGCGAGGCTTAGTCCAAATAGGCTGCTGATGTCGCGATAGCTGACACCATCGTCGATTGCCTGGTTAATGCGGGCAAGCTGAGGATGCTTCTCCACGGTAGATAGTCGTTTTGCCATGCCTCACCTAGATTCGTCTGGGTGAGTAGGAGCCGGTAGTAGAGATATTTCGACGGATACCGAGCGCCGCCGGTTCTCCTACTCACCTTTTACTATCGATCATTCGCGTCTCGACTTACCGTCATCCGCGAGACAAATGTGAGACGCGCAGCGTGAGAATCTAGTTCTGGTCGCTGAGCATGGTTAGGGTCATGTCGACGAGACCGTCTAGACGATCAAGCGACCTGACGTAGCTCTCGCTGCACTCCTGCCACCTAGTGAAGATGTCGTCTGCATTCATGACTCCTCGCTTCCATTCGAGCCTGAGGGCATAGCTCCCCATTAAGACCGTGAAGTTATTCTTGATGATGCGTAGCATCATCCGTCCCCTTATTAATCATCTTCAATAAGCGGTGAAATTCCCCCCTGCGATAGCCGGAAAGATTCGACTATCACAAGAGGGATGTAGAGCTTCGATCAATGAAGGGAGCCAACACCCCGAGTCCGGAGACTCCCACGGGTACACGCACCTCAGACCATGGCGGTGTGGGACTGCCCGGTGGCGTGGAGACAGTCGATCTGGAGGCTCTTTGAACGTTGCCCCTCTAACGGACATCCTCGCGAGTATGAGTCGCGGCTCTTTTGGTAACGCAGGAGACCTACTGCGGCATCACACCTGCACGGCTTACGGGTTCCCGGCACCCACGGAGGATTTCTCTACTCAACGTTTCGGCGGGATGGGGAAGTCGGGACCCCGGTCGATGACTTCCATTCCATCGTGCGGTGCGAACACCACGAGACAAGTATGGCAGAAAAACGACCGCTCCCGAGATAAGCGCGGGTGGGCTTGGAAAACAAGAAATTGGAGCCTAGGAGGGCAGAGGAAACCCCCTGGTCGCTGATGGAAGTCCGGGACCAGGGGGCAATAAGAATCCTAGCGCGAATAGTAGGGCGAGTGAGATAAGAGCGATTAGGCCGACGACGACGACGACTAGGCTCGTACAAATCGCGCATTCGAGCCTCCGCTTGCGGGTGAGGTTCCGAGCGCGGGCAGGTGAATTTCCCGCCTCCGTCGCTTGGCCGTCTGCCCCTTCTCGTAGCGTCGGTGACATGACTTCGAACAAGCTTACCCGGCGCGCTCTCGCTCGTCTGCTGCGCGTCAGACCGTCGACCCTCCGAGCATGGGAGGAGGCTTAGGTCGGACCGCTACCGGTTCGGCGCGGGCGCTACGACCGCGAAGAAGTCACAAGATGGCTTCAGGAGGTGGACTTCGCCACCCGAGCCCTGGATTCCTGCGCTGGTGCAAGGGGTGCTCTCCGACATCTTTTATAGCGACAGTCGATTTCGGCCTGCGTGGTTTTTAGCCGGATTACCGGTCTTGGTCCGACAGACGGTGCCGGCCTCGGAACCACATGAAGGGCAGTCGCGACGCAGGTCTTGTGTGACTCTGAACTGCCGCTCCAGATCGCGGTAGAACTCGTCAGTGTCTTGAGCGTGGCCGTCAGCGAGAAGTTCCTTCACCTCGTCAGGGTTCGCCTTGATGACCTCGTACCACTCGGCGGGCGTGACGAACGACACACCGAAGGCTTTGAACATCGAGCGCAAGAACTGAGCGTGCGCACGCGGGCCGCCCGGACTGCCGTTCAGAAGCCGGGTACCGGCGACTCGTAGCTCTGCAATCAACAAGACCTCGGCGTAGTCCAATTCAGACGGGTCGTCGTAGTAGCCGAGAACCCGCTTCGTGAAATGCTCGACGCCCAACGCCGCGATCATGGGCGTCAAGAAGTCGCCGCTGCCAAGATACTTTTCGATGCTGTGTCGGTCCAGGCGGCGCGACTGGCCCGCGTAGACGTGCTCGTTGACGTCGTTGGTCGTGACGTACAGGTACCCAATTGCCATGATGTCCCCCGGGCACACGTTAGTCGGTCACATGTCGGCTCGAGTCTCGTTTCGCCTGGTTTTGTCTCGATGTCGGTACGAGTGTCGGCGACAGGGTTAGAGCGCTGTCGACGTCGCCTGCTCAGATGAGGCCCGATGCGGAGGAGGGTGAGTTTTGCCCCAACCTTCACATCGAGTAGCCGACCAGGTCATCGAAGCGTGTACGGATCAAGGCAAACCGTCGCTGGGCATCATCCGCTGCGTTCACCGTGGCTTCGAATTCCTTAAGAAGGACTAGAAGGTCAGCGTCGTCCAGCACGATGACGAAGCCGTGACCATCCAGAGCCGCAGAGCGGCACCGGTCGAGCATTCTCTGCTTGTTGGTCAAAGTCCGGCAGACGAGAAATCCGACCTGTCCGCGCTGCGGAGAGAGGCGCATAGCGATCTGGTCGAGTTCAGGGTTCGCTACATCCTCGAAGTAGTTTTTGCACTCGATAGGGACGTAGGCGGCAGGCCAGTGCAACGCGAGCCATCGGAACAAACCATCTGCGGCCACGTTGTCATAGGTGATATCGATGCGCTTCAAGCCATGAAGTGTGACCTCCAAACGCTGGTTGCCCAAGCTTCCCGTGAAGAGTGCAGTGAGGTAGGCGGCGACCGCGCGGTGGTAGGCCGTCGCTCCCGCCTTTCCCGGTTGTATCGCCCGAATCTCCTCGTAGAGTTCACGAAGATTGGGCGGCGGCGTTCCGGTGCTCTCCGCCAGCATGGCCAAGGACAGGGGTGCCTGTGCTTCCGTGGATTTAGCGGCACGGTAAGCCTCCATCGCAGCCGGGAACGTCTCGGCGTGCCTGGCGACTGCGGTCTTGGATGTTCCGAGGTGCTCGTCCAGCGCGCCCTTGTCGACTCGGAGTGCTTGATTTTTCTTACCCTGGCGGATGAGGGTGACGAACTCCGAGTTGACGCCCTTCTCTAGTTCCGCGCCCTCGAAGAACGGACGAAGAAAACCTCGGTAAAACTGTCCCTTGTCATAGGTCGGATGCAGGCGAACGATCGCCTTGGGGACGAGTACAAGTGGGCCATCTGGCACACGCGGTAGGTCGAAGTCCGCTTCGCGCCACGTCCTCGTTTCGGAATCCCAGTGTGGACCGGCGAACTGACGCTGCAGAGGGATGCCGTGGAAGGTTGCCTGGCTGACGGTGTACTCGATTAGGTGTACGCGAATGACGCAAGTCGCGATATCGCTGAGGATGTCGCGGCCTATGCCGTCGACAAACAGGACCGTATCTTCCAGGTCTTCGATCAGTCCGCTCGTCATGGCGCGGCTGCCGCGCAAAGCGTCGACCAGGTCGTCGGCGCGCTTCCTGCTACCTAGCGAACGTCCTTTGGCTTTCCCGCTGCTCACGCCGAGATGTGTCTCGTTTGGCTCGCTAAGCGGGTAAACGAGGGATCTGATGTGCGTGAGGTCGTTCGCGCGGACCGCTTGCAGGAGTGTTTCGAAGTAGACGGCGATAGAGTGCGCGCAAGCTTCGGCCCAGTCTCCGAGTTGGGTGCGGATCGCCGTGGGGTCGATGTAAACGGGGACGTCTCCCATGACGTCGACGTCGACGAAGTCCAGTGCACCCTGCTCTAGCCCCAGGTTGAATATCTCAGAGACTCGTTGAATACCGCTCACGTGCTTTCCCCCCGGTGGCGCGACTCGTTCGAAGCATAACGAAGACATCGTGACCGCCAGGACTCTAGACCGGCGCACCTTCTAAGAACGGGCGGGGACGTTCCCGAATCTGACGTATGCCCAGCTGTCAGTCACGTCCGTTGCGATCTATCTGGTCAGACGCTTGACAGAGTGAGTGCCGCCACACCGCGTCGTCCGCCAACTCGCTAGGCACTTTTCGGGCCGTTCGCCGTGGCGAGAGGGAGCCACCTAACCAGTCAGTAAGATGTCTGCTCGGCGGAATCAGGCTGGACCACTAGAAGATTCTCTGAGGGTGGGGCAGCGGCCCGGCGAAGGGCGCGTCAGTCGGTCTCATTCTTCGGCATCTCCGCTCGCGGCACCAATTGTCCTCGGGCAAGCTGGAGGGCGGCGTCTGCGGCGTCAGCCATACCTGAGTCTGCTTCTAGACGTGCGTGCTGATACTTCAGCGCTGCGGCTGTCGTGGAGTGACCACCGCGTAGCTGAACATTCTTGATGCCCTGCCCGGTGCCCTCTGCGATGGTCAGACCCGTGTGACGGATGTCGTGCACGTGAAACTGGGGGAGTCCCGCCTTCTCCCGAGCCTTGCGCCAGTGGTACTGCAAGTACGTGCGGGTGATCGGAGAGCCGTCCTCCCGGAGAAAAAGTGGATCAGAAGGCTTGGTGCCGATTCGACTAGCCAGCATGACCCTGACCGGCGCGAAGCTGGACGGGAAGACGGTAACCGTTCTCTTCGAGCCGTACTTGTTCCCTGCCGGTGCTTCGCCGTCCTTGCGAATCTGACGCACCAGGGCGACGGTGCCTAGCTCTAGTGACACGTCAGCCACCGTCAGTGCCACAACCTCACCTAGGCGAGCGTGGCTACCGAGCATGAACTCGAAGATCATCCGTGCTGGCTGCGGTGCCTGAGCAACGATGCGGTCGAAGTCGGCGGGGGACATGTATGGGCGGTCCTTCGCGACGGTAGCCCCGGCGTCCTCTACCTGGCACGGGTTCTCCGCGATGTACCCACGAGCGACGGCGTAGTTCATGATCGACCGCAACGCGAAGTAGGTGTTCCTTCGAGCGACCGGACGCTTCTCCATGGTGGGAGTGTGCCACCAGACCTCGATCTTCCAGCGGTCGATCTGGTTAAGAGGTATGCCCTTGAAGTACGACACCACGTGGTTGTTCAGTGATGCCAGGTTCTCGGTACGGGTGCGCTCGGAGAGCTTCTTCCCTCGCGTCTTGAAGTACTGGTCGATGACCATCTCTAGGCCGTTCTGACCTTTGCGCGTGGGTTCTTTCTCTAGACCCAAAGTGAAGCGCGCTTGCACCTTCGCCAGCGCCTCTTCTGCGTCCTCCCACGTCTCGAAGGTGCCGAGGTTCGTGAGCACTCCGTTAGCGCGGTAGCGACCCCGCCAGCGACCACTAGGCAGCACGTCGATGGTGCCGTAGCGAGGTTGGCGACCAGCCTTCTTGCGAGGCATCTAGACCCCTCCATGACTCAAAACTAGAAATAGCTTGTGTCACGGAGTGTGTCACGATGTGACACACGCTCTGCGCCTTGTGAGGTAGTTCCCGCGTGATCTCGCGGTGGAAAGGTGGAGGGGCTGACGAGAATCGAACTCGCATCATCTGTTTGGAAGACAGAGGCTTTACCACTAAGCTACAGCCCCGGAATTCCGCGGTTTTCTGACGAACCGCGGAGTCGGACGACACCCACTCTACGACACCCTGAGGCCCGTCGCGAACGCGGGGGAGTCGGCATCCCTCCGCTCTCGTACGCAAGGGGGTCGGCAAAATCGGCGCAGCCAGGGGGATCGACTAGACTTTCAGCGGTCGTTTCGTCGGCGCGTGCCGCGCGCCGCCCCGGGGCGTAGCTCAGCTTGGTAGAGCGCCCGCTTTGGGAGCGGGAGGCCGCAGGTTCAAATCCTGTCGCCCCGACGAACGGCCCCACAGACCACAGGCCCAATCGGCCCCCGCGTGCGCGCGGGCCACACGAGGAGAACGAACCGCATGGTCAACAGCACCGTCGAGAAGCTCAGCCCCACCCGGGTCAAGCTGCACATCACGGTTTCGCCCGACGAGCTCAAGCCGAGCATCGCCCACGCCTACGAGCACATCGCCCGCGACGTGCAGATCCCCGGCTTCCGCAAGGGCAAGGTGCCCGCGCCGATCATCGACCAGCGCATGGGCCGCGGCGCCGTCATCGAGCACGCCGTCAACGAGGGGCTCGACGGGTTCTACCGCGCGGCCGTCGAGGCCAATGACCTGCGCGTCATCGGTCGTCCGAACGCCGAGATCGTCGAGCTCCCCGAGCTCAAGGACTTCTCGGGCGACCTCATCGTCGACGTCGAGGTCGACGTGCGCCCCGAGTTCGACCTGCCCGCGTACGACTCGATCACGGTGACGGTCGACGCCGCCGAGGTCGACGAGGCCGGTATCGACGCCGAGCTCGACCGCCTGCGTGCGCGCTTCGGCACGCTCATCACGGTCGACCGTCCCGCCAAGACCGGTGACTTCGTCGAGCTCGACCTGGTCGCCACGATCGACGGCAACGAGATCGACCGCGCCGAGGGCGTGTCGTACGAGATCGGCTCGGGCGAACTGCTCGAGGGCATCGATGAGGCCATCGAGTCGCTCACGGCCGACGAGCAGACCACGTTCCGTTCGAAGCTGGTCGGCGGCGAGCACGCCGGTGAAGAGGCCGAGGTCTCGGTCACCATCACCGCCGTCAAGGAGCGCGAGCTCCCCGAGGCCGACGACGACTTCGCGCAGATGGCGTCGGAGTTCGACACCATCGCCGAGCTGCGCGAGTCGCTCAGCGAGCGCGTGTCGCAGCAGTCCGTCTTCACGCAGGGCTCGGCCGCGCGCGACAAGTTCATCGAGGCGCTCCTCGAGGCCGTCGAGATCCCGGTTCCGCCGCAGCTCATCGAGGACGAGGTGCACCAGCACCTCGAGGGCGAGAACCGCCTCGAAGACGACGAGCACCGCGCCGAGGTCACCGAAGCGAGCGAGAAGCAGTTCCGCACGCAGATGGTGCTCGACAAGATCGCCGAAGATGCCAACGTCCAGGTGTCGCAGGACGAGCTGACCCAGTACCTGATCCAGTCGGCTGCGCAGTACAACATGGCGCCGCAGGACTTCGTCAACGCGCTGCAGCAGGGCAACCAGCTGCCCGCGCTCGTCGGTGAGGTCGCCCGCAACAAGGCCCTCGCGATCGCGCTCGGCAAGGTCACCGTCGTCGACACCGACGGCAAGCCCGTCGACCTGACCGGTTTCGTCGCCGTCGAGGGCGAAGAGCCCGTCGAGGGTGACGACGCTGCGGACGAGGCTCCCGCCGAGGAGGCCGCCGCTGAGGAGGCTCCCGCGAAGGCTCCCGCCAAGAAGCGCGCCCCCGCGAAGAAGAAGGCCGACGCTGACGAGGCGCCCGCCGCTGAGGAGGCTCCCGCTAAGGCTCCCGCCAAGAAGCGCGCCCCGGCCAAGAAGAAGACCGACGAGGCCGCTGACAGCGAGTAAGTCGTGACGAAGGGGGCGGATGCCGTGGCATCCGCCCCCTTTTCCGTCCCCGGGCGCCGTCCGGGGGGAACGGCCCCGTTGAGTGTCCAGAACACTCGGACCGCGTCTCGAAGCGTCCGAGTGTCGTGGACACGCAGTGCGTGAGCATGGGGTCAGAACGATGATGAGGATGCGACACATGAACGACTGGCAGAGCAGAGTGGATGCCGTGTGGGCCGATGACACGCTCAGCCCCGAGCACGTGATCGAGCGGATCGACGAGCTCGCCACCGAGCGCCCGGCGGACGATGCGGTGGCGCTGTTCGAACGCGCCGGGGCGCGTGACTCGGCCGGCGTCGAAGACGAGGCGGAGGTGCTGTACCGCCGCGCCCTGGAGATCGGGCTCGACGACGAGCGACGCACGCGGGCGACGATCCAACTGGCGAGCACGATCCGCAACCTCGGCAAGACCGAAGAGTCGCTCGCGATGCTCGAGGCGGAGTACGAGCGCGAACCGCGCGGGCCTCTCCACGACGCGGCCGCCGCCTTCTACGCCCTCGCGCTCGTGTCGAACGGAAAGCCCGAGCGGGCGGCATCCATCGCCCTTCAAGCTCTCGCCCCGCACCTGCCGCGCTATACCCGTTCCGTCACGGGATATGCGCGAGAAATCGCCGACCAGGCGCGCTGATCCGCCCGCGGCGAACACGGCATCCCGCTCCGGAACGCGCCGGTAGATTCATTTCAGATCACGGAAGAGGAGCACACATGCCCGAACCCCTTATGGCAACGAGCGTCTTCGACAGACTGCTCAAGGACCGCATCATCTGGCTCGGTTCCGAGGTGCGCGACGACAACGCCAACGAGATCTGCGCCAAGATCCTGCTGCTTGCCGCAGAAGACCCGCAGAAGGACATCTACCTCTACATCAACTCGCCCGGCGGCTCGATCACGGCCGGCATGGCGATCTACGACACGATGCAGTTCGTGCCGAACGACATCGTCACCGTCGGCATCGGCATGGCGGCCTCGATGGGCCAGCTGCTGCTGACCAGCGGTACCAAGGGCAAGCGCTACATCACGCCGAACGCGCGCGTGCTGCTGCACCAGCCCCACGGTGGCTTCGGCGGAACGTCGAGCGACATCCAGACGCAGGCGCAGCTCATCCTCGACATGAAGCGCCGTCTCGCCGAGATCACCGCGGCCCAGACCGGCAAGAGCGTCGAGCAGATCAACGCCGACGGTGACCGCGACCGCTGGTTCACCGCTCAGGAAGCCCTCGAGTACGGCTTCGTCGACCACATGCGCGAGCACGCCACCGACGTCACCGGCGGCGGCGGAACCGCGGCCTGAGCCGAGAGGAAAAGGACACCATCATGAACATCCCCACTTTCGGCGGCGCCGCATCGCACATGCCCTCGAGCCGCTACGTCCTTCCTCAGTTCGAGGAGCGCACGGCCTACGGCTACAAGCGCCAGGACCCGTACAACAAGCTGTTCGAAGACCGCGTGATCTTCCTCGGCGTGCAGGTCGACGATGCGTCGGCCGACGACGTCATGGCGCAGCTGCTCGTGCTCGAGTCGCAGGACCCCGACCGCGACATCATCATGTACATCAACTCGCCCGGTGGCTCGTTCACGGCCATGACGGCGATCTACGACACGATGCAGTACGTCTCGCCGCAGATCCAGACGGTCGTGCTCGGTCAGGCCGCCTCCGCGGCATCCGTGCTGCTGGCCGCCGGCGCCCCCGGCAAGCGTCTCGCCCTGCCGAACGCCCGCATCCTGATCCACCAGCCCGCCATGGGCGAGGCCGGACACGGACAGGCGTCCGACATCGAGATCCAGGCGCAGGAGATCCTCCGCATGCGCACCTGGCTTGAAGAGACCATGGCGCGTCACACCGGTCAGGACGTCGCGAAGGTCAACAAGGACATCGACCGCGACAAGATCCTCTCCGCCGCCGAGGCGATGGAGTACGGCATCGTCGACCAGGTGCTCACGACCCGCAAGCGCACCCCGGCGGCCCTCACCGCCTGACGCGCTCGCGACACGACGAAGCCCCGCAGACCCGTTTCGGTCTGCGGGGCTTCGTCGCGCACGGGGCGTGAATACGGCCGGTGCTCGCGCAGGGTCGGGGATTCGCGCAACCTCAGCTCGACGGGGCGGATGCCGACGGAGGTTGTGCAGATCGCGGAGGTTGTGCGCGCGGCGACGAGAGCTCCGCACAGGATCAGGGATTCGCGCAACCTCAGCTCGCAGGGAGAATTCGAGCCTGAGGATGTGCAGATCACGGAGGCTGCGCGGCAGGGAAGGTCCGCGCCCTCCGCGGAAGCGCGACGGGACGCAGTGTGTCCGCCGTGGGCGATCACGACACCGCCGCGCGCGCGAATGCCCTTGGATCACCCGGGCTCGGGTTAGGCTCGGGTAACACACCGGCGGGGGCCGGGTGACGGGAGGAACCGGCCATGGCACGTATCGGTGAGAGCGCCGACCTGTTCAAGTGCTCCTTCTGCGGCAAGAGCCAGAAGCAGGTACAGCAGCTGATCGCCGGTCCGGGCGTCTACATCTGCGACGAGTGCGTCGAGCTCTGCAACGAGATCATCGAAGAGCGCATGGCCGAATCGTCGGCCGGCGAGGTCGCCGAGTTCGACCTGCCCAAGCCGCGCGAGATCTTCTCGTTCCTCGAGGAGTACGTCGTCGGGCAGGAGCCCGCCAAGCGCGCCCTCGCCGTCGCCGTCTACAACCACTACAAGCGCGTGCGCTCGCACGGCACCCTTCAGCCCGCGGAGCAGCGCGCCGAAGAGATCGACATCGCCAAGAGCAACATCCTGCTGCTCGGGCCCACCGGTTGCGGCAAGACCTACCTCGCCCAGACCCTCGCGAAGCGCCTCAACGTGCCGTTCGCGGTCGCCGATGCCACCGCGCTCACCGAGGCCGGCTACGTCGGTGAAGACGTCGAGAACATCCTGCTGAAGCTCCTGCAGGCCGCCGACTTCGACGTCAAGCGTGCCGAGACCGGCATCATCTACATCGACGAGGTCGACAAGATCGCCCGAAAGGCCGAGAACCCCTCGATCACGCGCGACGTGTCGGGCGAGGGCGTGCAGCAGGCGCTGCTGAAGATCCTCGAGGGAACGGTCGCTTCGGTTCCGCCGCAGGGCGGCCGCAAGCACCCGCACCAGGAGTTCATCCAGATCGACACGACGAACGTCCTGTTCATCGTGGCCGGGGCCTTCGCGGGCCTCGAAGAGATCATCTCGGCGCGCGTCGGCAAGCACGGCGTCGGGTTCGGCGCACCGCTGCAGCGCAAGGAAGACGCGCCCGACCTATTCAGCGAGGCCCTGCCCGAGGATCTTCACAAGTTCGGCCTGATCCCCGAGTTCATCGGTCGCCTGCCCGTCGTGGCATCCGTCTCGCCCCTGGACCAGGACGCGTTGATGGAGATCCTCACGGCACCGCGCAACGCGCTGGTCAAGCAGTACCAGCGGATGTTCGAGCTCGACGGTGTGCAGCTCGAGTTCGAAGAGGACGCGCTGCGCGCGATCGCCGACCTCGCCGTCTTGCGGAAGACCGGCGCGCGCGGTCTGCGCGCAATCCTCGAAGACGTCCTGGGCCCGATCATGTTCGACGTGCCCTCGGCCGACGACATCGCTAAGGTCGTCATCACGCGTGCGGCCGTCGAAGACCGCGCGCAGCCGACCATCGTGCTGGCGCAGAAGCGACGGAGCGCGTAACCCGCTTCGCTCACACCTCACCTACGGACCGGGGGGACCGAATGGATGTCGACACCGACCAGCTGTCACTTGCGCAGCAGGTGCTGGAGAGGCAAGCCGGACACGGGCAGGCGATCGGGGAGCACCTCGAAACGTACGCCCGCCTGAACGCGGGAGAGCTGGGCCTGATCCTGCAGCTGTTCCAGCCGATCAGCGACGGCATCGTCGACATCGGAAAACGCGTCGCCGACATGTCGTCGCAGGCCTTCGGCATCGGCACCGAGCGGATGGGCGAGACGGTCGCGGCGTATCGCGCTGCCGAGCAGACGGCTCACGACGCGATCGCTCAGGTCGCCGCGTCGCTCGGCGTCGACACGCCGCCGTATTCGCCGGGCACCGCGCCGACTCTCGGCGCTGCACAGGGCGGGGCCTCGAGTCGCTACGGCGAGCCCGACGGGAACCTGTTCAACCAAGCCTTCTGGGACGGTTACTCCGCCGTCGAGTGGGCCGACGGGACGGCATCGGGAATCTCCGACCGCGTGGGAGACGGACTGTCCGCGTCTCGAACGGTCACCGAGAAGCAGGACGTGCGCTCGTACCTCCCTCGACCCCAGGGCGAGGATCCCGAGATCGAGAGCATCCGTTGGAAGGCGGGTCCGATCTTCGGCGGAGTGGACTGGCTCTTCGAAGAGCTCGTCGGCTACTCACTCCTCGAAGAGGTGACGAAGCCCTTCTCGGGCGACTGGGAGCGCATGCGCGAGGCGCAGTTCGCCTGGACGCACGCGGGCGATGCCATGAGCGCGATCGGTCAGAACGCGATGGGGCTTCTCCCGCCCCTCGCGTCGTGGACCGGCAAGGGCTCCGAGGCGTTCGTCGCAGCGGCCGGCGTGATGTCGCAGGCGCACACCGTCGTGGCAGGGCCCGCGGGCACCGTGGCGACGGCGATCAAGGTGCTGATCCTGTTGTGTAAAGAAGCCGTCGGCAAGATCCTGAAGATCCTCGACCGTCTCGCGCAGAAGCTCCTGCGGATCGCGGCCGAAGCTGCGGTTCCCGTGGCGGGTTGGCTCGTGGCGGCCGTCGAGGCGGGAATCGCCGTGTACGACCTGATCCAAGATGCGCGGTGGGCGTACAAGTGGATCAACATGATCTACGACCTCGTCTCGGGGATGGTCGGAAATATCGGCACGATGACCGACAGTGCGATGCGCATGGCCGACCTGTACGAGGGTCTGGCGCGCGGAGCGGCGGCGCGAGTCTGATGGCACGCATCGACGACCCGATGATGGATCACGTTCCCGGCCCCGACGACGATCGGCTGGTCGGCGACTTCCGCACGATGGCGGAGACGTTCGCACGACTTCTTCGCGAAGACGACGAGCGCGAGAACGCGCGCGCCGCGATCGAGGCGGAGGAGCGCCGAGAGGCCGACGAGCATCGTGCCGCCCGTGCTCGCGCCGGCGAGATGGGCGCGGAGTGGCGCACGGTGCAGTCGCGCATCGACCTCGGCGAGACCAGCCTTGAAGCGGTCTTCCGCGGCGAAGATCAGACTTCTGCCGCCCAGGCTCTGCGGAAGATGTCATCCGAGAATCTCCGCGCACTGCGGGAGTCGTGGGACGAAGTCGACGACGACGTCACGGAGGACGACGATCGTCCGTCACCCGACGCTGAGTTCGACGCCGCCGCCCGCCAATCGCACGAGCGCTACACCGAAGCTCTGGCGAAGATCCGCGACGCGCTCGAACTCGCGCGTCGCGACGTGTGAAGGGAGAGTCCTCGCTCATGACGTCTTTTTCGATCAAGCCCGATCGGCTCGTGGAGACGGCCTCGTCCATCGACGCCGCCGTTCAGCGCACCGCAGCCGAGACCGCGACGCTCGCCTCTGCACGCAACACCCTTCTCGGGGGGTGGCAGGGCGACGCGGCTGACGCGTACGCCGCCAAGCAGGGGGACTGGCTCTCGGAGATGACCCGCTTGGCCGATGTCGGCCGCGCCGCCGCCGACGCGGCCCGGACGGCGGCCCAGGCCTATCGCGAAGCCGATGACGCCGTGGGGAGGGCGTGGTCGCTGTGATCATGCGCGGATCCGGAGAAGACGCCCACATCGGTCCCGTCCGATGGAACGGATTGACGCGGGGCGGGGCGCGGATGCTCGTTCGTGAAGAGCCCTCCAGCGCGGTCCGCCGCGCCACGGATGCGCTCATCGCGGCGGGATTCTCCGACGGGGGCGACGCCTTCGCCACCGCGATCCGGGAGAGCGGGTCGGAGTGGACCGCCCATGACGTCCGCCTCGGCGACGTGGCGAAGTCGTGGAAGCGCGGAGTCGTCGAGTTCTTCGCGGAGGGAACGGGCTTGGAGTTCTTCCCCAAATTCTGGAGAGGGGCGACTCCGACGGTGGTTGTCGCCTGTGCGCGACAGATAGACGAGGGGACCGAGTTGCTCGTCTACCCCCACTATTCGGTACGCGGCGGCGCCGATCGCAATGACGCGGCGCCTCTCGTCCGTCAGGCGGTTCAGGGGCTCTCGGACGCGTACGGAGCCTCGGGGGCACTCGTCTCCAGCGAGAAGCTGCTCGCCATCAAAAACGACGGTTCACCGGCGTCGCAAGCCGTCGTGCGCGAGGTGCTCGGCTGGCGCTGACGCGCACGGCAAGATGGAGAGCGTGCTCTCCGACCTCGATCTGCCCACGACGGTGACCGCCCGCATCTCAGAGGTGACCGTCCGCCGGGCGAAGCCGACCGACCTGCCCGCGTTGATGGCGCTCCTGGCAGATGACCCCGTCAGTGCGGCACGGGGCGATCGAGCCGATGCCTCGGACGAGGGAACGTACGCCACCGCATTGCGAAGCGTCCTCGAGGCGCCGTTGAACGATCTGATCGTCGTCGACGACGCGGCGGGGGAGGTGATCGGCACCCTGCAACTCACCGTCATCCCCGGCATGGCGCGTCAGGGGGCCACCCGGCTGCTCGTCGAGGCGGTCAGGGTGTCTTCGAGTGTGCGTTCCGGCGGGATCGGCAGCGCGGTGATGCGCTGGGTGATGCACGTCGCCGCACCCGCGACCGGCGCGACCCTCGTGCAGCTGACCTCTGACGCTGCGCGCGTGGACGCTCACCGGTTCTACACGCGTCTCGGTTTCGCCGACTCGCACGTCGGCTTCAAGTACGCGGTCTGAGCCTGCGTGCCCGGACGCCGAGAGCGGCCGGGCACGTCGACCTCAGCCCGCGAGACCGCGGCGCTGCAGCAGCGGCTGGATCTCGGCATCCCGGCCCCGGAAATCCCGGTAGGCGGCGAGAGGGTCGCCGGAACCACCGACCCCCAGCAGCTTCTGGCGGAACCGGTCGCCGTTCTCGCGCGTGAGGCCGCCGTTCTCGCGGAACCACTCCACGGTGTCGGCGTCGAGCACCTCGCTCCAGATGTACGAGTAGTACCCGGCGCTGTAACCGCCCGAGAACACGTGGGCGAAATACGTCGAGGCGTAGCGGGTGGGGATGGCGGGGTTGTCGAGCCCGATGTCCGCGAGGGTCGCCGCCTCGAAGGCCGCGACGTCGATGTCGGCCGACGCCTCCTCGACGGAGAGGCCGTGCCACGCCTGGTCGATCCATGATGCGGCGAGGTACTCGCTCGTCGCGAAGCCCTGATTGAACGCCTCGGAGGCGTGCAGACGCTCGACGACATCGGCCGGCAGCGGCTCGTCGGTGTCGATGTGCCGCGCGTAGTTGGTCAGGATCTCGGGCCACAGGATCCACATCTCGTTGACCTGGCTGGGGAACTCGACGAAGTCGCGGTAGACGGCCGTTCCGCCGAAGTGCGGGTAGGTCACGGTGGCGAACAGTCCGTGCAGGGCGTGTCCGAACTCGTGGAAGAGTGTGGTGACCTCGTCCAGCGTCAGCAGCGTCGGGGTGCCGGGGGCGGGCTTGTTCACGTTCAGGTTGTTGACCACGACGGGGGCGGTGCCGCGGAGGGCCGACTGCGTAACGATCGAGTTCATCCACGCGCCACCGCGTTTCCTGTCGCGCGTGTACAGGTCGAGCAGGAACAGCCCGAGCTCGCTGCCATCAGCGTTGTGCACCTCGAAGACGCGCACGTCGGGGTGATAGCCCTGAAGGTCGTGGCGTTCGGTCATGCGGATGCCGTAGAGCTTCTCGGCCGCGAAGAACACGCCGTCGCGCAGCACCCGCTCGGCCTCGAACCACGGACGCAGGGCCGCCCGATCGAGGTCGTACCGCTCGGCGCGGACTTTCTCGGTGTAGAACGCCCAGTCGTGGGCTTTGATCCGGATGCCATCGGCCTCGGCGATCTTCTGCAGAGCCTCTTGCTCGGCCCGGGCGTTGGCGGCAGCGGGGGTGGCGAGTCGGCGCAGCAGGTCGCGCGCGGCATCCGGAGACCCCGCCGTCTGATCGGCGAGGACGGCGGCGGCGTGCGAGGGGTAGCCGAGCACCGCGGCGCGCTCGGCGCGCAGACGCACGATCTCGCGGAGGACCCCGCGGTTGTCGTTGTCGTTGCCGCGCGTGGCGCGCGAGCGCGAGGCCTCGAGCAGACGGCGACGGCTCTTGCGGTTCGTCAGCGACGCGAGCAGAGGGTGACCGGTGTACAGCGTGAGGTTCACGATGTAGCGCCCGTCCAGGCCGCGACTCGTGGCCGCCTGCGCCGCCGCCGAGAGCTCACCGTCGCTCAGGCCGTCGAGCTCGTCGGCGGAGTCGAACACCACCGCGAGCTCGTTGGTGTCGGCGAGCAGGTTCTTCTCGAACGTGGTCGTCAGCACCGACAGACGCTGGTTGAGCTCGGTGAGCGTCCGCTTCTGGGCGTCGTCGAGACCGGCGCCGGCCAGCGACATCTCGCGGTGGTACCGCTCAACGAGGTAGCGGCTCTCGGCGTCGAGGTCGAGGTCGTCGAGCTGCGCGTGCACGGCGGCGATCCGGGCGAACAGACCTGCATCGAGCTGGATCGCGTCGCGGTGCGCCGACATGAGGGGAGCGAGTTCCTCTTCGACGGCCTGGATCGCCGGGGTGCCGTCGGCGGATGCCACGGTGTAGAAGGTGCGCGCGACCCGGTCGAGCAACTGCCCGCTGCGCTCCAGAGCGACGAGGGTGTTCTCGAACGTGGCCGCGTCGCTCTGCGCGGTGATCGCATCGACCTCCGCCCGCTGCGCGGCGAAACCGGCGCGGAACGCGGGGAGGTAGTGCTCGACGTCGATGCTGCCGTAGGGCGGCAGGTCGTAGGGGAGCGAGGGCGGCGCGAGGAGGGGATTGTTCACGGCATCCGTCATTCATCCAGCCTAGGCGCAGTCGTGGAGGGGGTGCAGAGAAGATGTTGCAAAGGAACCCGTGCAAAGGTATCTTTGCATTCATGGTCGACAGGTCGAAGCCCCGCGAAGAGCGTGTTCTGGATGCCGGGGCGCTCCGCGCCCTGGCGCACCCGCTGCGCGTGCGGCTCTACGACATCCTCAGCCAGTACGGCCCGCAGACCGCGAGCAGCCTCGCGGAGCTGACGGGGGAGTCCACCGGAGCGACGAGCTACCACCTGCGGGCGCTGGCCCGTCACGACCTCATCCGCGAAGTCGCCGATCGCGGAACCGCCCGCGAACGCTGGTGGGAGCGCCCGGCCGGCAGCGTCACGCTGACCAACCCCGAGCTCGAGCACACGCCGTCGGGACGCGCCGTGATGGAGGCCGTGCACTCCGAGACCCTGACGCTGCGTCACCAGCAGCTCATGCACTTCGCCACGCACGGCTGGGACGAGGACGAAGAGTGGCGCGACGCGTCGGTGATCTCGACCGCGACCGCGCGCCTGACCGCCGAGCAATCGCGGGATCTTGTGCAGCGCATCGGGGCGCTCATCGATGAGACCGTCCAGCGTTACCGCGATCAGGAGGGCGAGGGCGTCCGCCCCGTGACGATCCGCAACGACGTCTTCCCGCTGCCGACCGAGAGGGGCTCCGCATGACCGCCGTTACCCGCACCATCGCCCTGCCGGTGCGTCCCACCCGACTCGAGGCCGCGCTGCTCGCGCTGTCGCGAGCGATGGCCCTCGCCGCCGAAGAGCGGATGCGCCGTCGCGCGTGGGCCGTCGAGGCGGAGCCCGCGCGGCGAGCCGGACGTGCCGCGTCGCAGGCGATGTCGGCGGATGCCGCGCGGTACCTGCTGCCGCGGTGACGCCTCGGGCCCCGGGGCTTGTCGAGGCCCGCGACCGGTGGACCGCGGGTGGCTTCGACAGGCCCAACCACCTGAGAACCGCAACGCACAGAGCCCGCCGACGCGCGAAGGCGTCGACGGGCTCTGCGATCCCGAGCGGTGAGGCTCAGGCGAACTCGGCGTCGTCGTCGTAACGCACGACGACCTCGCCCGCGGCATCCTGGCTCACGATGACCCCGGTGTCGAGCTCGGCGACGGGGCGTCCCTCGAGGAAGGTCAGCGTCCACTTCGGAGCCGGAGCGCTGAGCCCATCGGGGTTCAGCGCGGCTTCGACGGCGGCGATCTGGGCGTGGAGCACCTCGGGAACAGCCTTCGGCGGCTGTTCGCGGGCGGTCCAGCGGCTTCCGAGTTGCATCAGGCCTCCTGGGGTGCGAACACGATGTCGGTCACGGTGGTGGAGTCGGCCTCGGCGAACGAGATCGTCTCGATGCGGCCCACGGCGCGCAGGTCGCCCTCGGCGAGGCGCAGGGCCTCGACGTGCGGCCCCGACACGGTGAGCGAGGTCACCGGCGTCTTCTGCGAGGCCTTCGCCTCGGTCTTGGCGCGACGGATGCCGATGAGTGCGGCGCTCACAGCGGTGAGCACGGCCGGGTCGCCCTCGATGCCGAGCGGCGCGGGCCAGGCCGCGGTGTGCACCGAACCCTCTTCGAACCACGACCACACCTCTTCGGACGCGAACGACAGCACGGGCGCGAACAGACGGACGAGCGTCGACAGAGCCGTGCGCAGGGCAAGGGCGGCCGAGGCCTGGCCCACGTCGGACTGGTCGTACGCGCGCTCCTTGACGAGCTCGAGGTAGTCGTCGCAGAACGTCCAGAAGAACGACTCCGTGATCTCGAGCGCCCGCGCGTGGTCGTACGCCTCGAACGCGAAAGTCGCGTCGCGCACCACGGCATCCAGCGTCGCGAGCATCGACGCGTCGAGCGCGTGCGTCACCTCGGCGCCCTCGGGCACGGGGAACGACAGCACGAACTTCGCGGCGTTCAGGAGCTTGATCGCGAGACGGCGACCGATCTTCACCTGCGTCGGGTTCTGCGGGTCGAACGCCGCGTCGGTGCCGAGACGGCTCGACGACGACCAGTAGCGCACCGCGTCGGAACCGTGCTGCTGGAGGATGTCGGCGGGCGTGACGACGTTGCCCTTCGACTTCGACATCTTCTTGCGGTCGGGGTCGACGATGAAGCCCGAGATGGCGGCATCCGACCAGGGGCTGCGGTCGTCTTCGAGCGCACTGCGCAGCATGGTCGAGAAGAGCCACGTGCGGATGATGTCCTGCCCCTGCGGGCGCAGGTCGAACGGGGCCACGAGGTTCCACAGCTCCTCGTCGCGCTGCCAGCCACCGGCCAGCTGCGGGGTGAGCGACGAGGTCGCCCACGTGTCGAGGATGTCGCGCTCGGCGTCGAAGCCGCCCGCCACGCCCCGCTGGTCTTCGGTGTAGCCCGGGGGCACGTCCACCGTCGGGTCGACCGGCAGCGACGCGACGTCGGGCGTCAACACGCGCGAATAGTCGCGCTCTCCGCTGTCGTCGAGGCCGTACCAGACCGGGATCGGCACCCCGAAGAAGCGCTGCCGCGACACGAGCCAGTCGCCGGTGAGGCCGCTGGTCCAGTTTTCGAAGCGCACGCGCATGAAGTCCGGATGCCACGACATCTCGCGACCGAGCGAGATGAGGCGCTCGCGCAGCTCGGCATCCCGAGCACCGTTCCGGATGTACCACTGGCGCGTCGACACGATCTCGAGCGGACGGTCGCCCTTCTCGAAGAACTTCACGGGGTGGGTGAAGGGCTTGGGGGCGCCCTCCATGGCGCCGGACTCCTGCAGGAGCTCGACGATGCGCTTCTTGGCGCTGAACACGGTCTTGCCCGCGAGCTCGTCGTAGGCCGCCTTCGCGGCATCCGTCACGATCACATCGGGAGCCTCGGCCACGATGCGGCCGTCCTTGCCGATGATGGTGCGGTTGGGCAGGTCGAGCTCGCGCCACCAGATAATGTCGGTCACGTCGCCGAAGGTGCAGATCATGGCGATGCCCGATCCCTTGTCCTTCTGCGCGAGGGGGTGCGCGAGCACCGGCACCTCGACGTCGAAGAGGGGGGTGCGCACGGTCGTTCCGAAGAGCGGCTGGTACCGCTCGTCGTCGGGATTGGCCACCAGCGCCACGCAGGCCGGCAGCAGCTCGGGGCGGGTCGTTTCAATGAACACGTCGCCCGAGCCGTCGGCCTTCGCGAAGCCCACGCGGTGGTAGGCGGCGGGCTGGTCGCGGTCTTCGAGCTCGGCCTGGGCGATCGCGGAGCGGAAGTCCACGTCCCACAGCGTCGGCGCCATCGACTGGTACGCCTCACCGCGCTCGACGTTGCGCAGGAACGCCAGCTGGCTCGTGCGGATCGAGTCGTCGGAGATCGTGCGGTAGGTCTGGGTCCAGTCGACGCTGAGGCCCAGCTCGCGGAAGAGGTCTTCGAACTGCTTCTCGTCTTCGACGGTCAGCTGCTCGCACAGCTCGATGAAGTTGCGGCGGCTGATGGGCACCTGGTCGGCGGCCTTGCTGCTCTTGTTGTCGCCGCCCGCGAACGGCGGGGTGAAGTCGGCGTCGTAGGGGAGCGAGGGGTCGCAGCGCACGCCGTAGTAGTTCTGCACGCGCCGCTCGGTCGGCAGGCCGTTGTCGTCCCAGCCCATGGGGTAGAACACGGTCTTGCCGCGCATGCGCTCGAAGCGCACCTTCACGTCGGTGTGCGTGAACGAGAACACGTGGCCGATGTGGAGGCTTCCGGATGCCGTCGGCGGTGGGGTGTCGACGGAGTACACGCCCTGGCGGCCGAGCTCGGCTGCGCGCAGGCGGTCGAAGACGTACGTGCCGCGTTCACGCCACGCGGCGTCCCACTTCTGCTCGAGGCCTTCCAGGGCGGGCTTGTCGGGAATGGTGGCCATGGGGGTACTCCTCGAGCGATATGGGCGGCACTGTGTGAGCGTGCCTGATGGGTTCTGCGTCCACGATACCGGGGGTCTCGCGTGAGCGCGCGTCGTAGCGCGCTCGCTCAGCGATTCGCGCAGATTCAGCCCGGCGGGGCGAATGCGGGCTGAGCTTGTGGGGATTGCTGAGGTTGCGCGGGCGAGAGCCACGCCCTGCGCAGTGTCGGGGATTCGCGCACCTTCAGCTTCCGGGGGCGGATGCCGACTGAGATTGCGGGAATCGATGAGGTTGCTCCTTCTGCAGCGATTGCGCGTTGGCGTTCCTCCCCAGCGTGGAGTTCATCCACAAGACCGGCCGCCGAGCGTTTTTGCTGCTCCAGGCGGGCGACGATGGCGCACATGGATGACGCCCCCGCCCGTGCCGTCGCAACGCGAACCGCTGAACTCGGAGGCGTCGTTCGCCCGACCCGTCTCATCCGGGAGGGGCACAGCCGACACCGCATCGCTCAAGCGCTCCAATGTGGATTCGTTCTGAGGGTCAGGCGGGACTGGATTGCGCTTCCGACGGCCGACGCACACGTGGTTTCCGCCGCGCGAACGGGCGTCGTGCTGTCGTGCGTCACCGCCGCCGACAGGCGTGGGCTGTGGGTCGCCGAACGGCCGGACAAGCCACACGTCGCGTATCCCGGCCGAGGAAGGGTCGACGGTCCAGCAGCCGTCGTGCACTGGCAGCGGGCTATCGTCCCTCGGCATCCGGATCTGCTCGAAGACCACATTGAGAACATCCTGCTGACTGTCGCCTCGTGTCAGCCCTACGAGGCGGCTCGCGCGATCTGGGACTCGGCGCTCAACAAGAAGCTGGTCGACCTGGCGCACCTACGCCGCCTGCCTTGGACCGGCGCCGCACGCCGGCTCGTTCGAGAAGCGTGGCCCTGGGCCGACTCCGGGCTCGAGACGTTCGTGATCGTCCGACTGCGGTGGATGGGCTTGCCCATTCGCTCCCAGATCTGGATCTGCGGCCACCGCGTCGACTTCCTCATCGGAGAACGACTCGTTCTCCAGGTCGACGGCGGTCACCACGTCGGGGCTCAACGCACAGAGGACATCCGCCACGACGCGGAGCTGATGTTGCTGGGATACCACGTCATCCGCGTGGGATACGAGCAGGTCATGAACCGCTGGCCCGAGGTGCAGGAGCAGATCATGGACGCCGTGGCGCAGGGGCTGCACAAGGCGTGAGCGGTCGCGCACACTCAGCGATCCGCAGATCTTCAGCAAGATGGGGCGGATGCCGACGGAGGTTCTGCGAATCACTGAGGTGATGCGGGCCTCGAGTGAGCCGCCGCCCGCGCAGGATGAGCAATCCGCAGGGAGTCGCCGATCCGCGCGACCTCGGTGCCAAAAGACGGATGCCGACGGGGACTGGGCGTACCACTGAGGTTGTAAGTTCCTGTGGGTACAAGGTGCCCCTTCCGCAAACTCAGCGATCCGCACATCCTCGGCCCGGAGGGGCGGATGCCGACCGAGGTTCTGCGAATCACTGAACGTGCGAAAGCCCGGGGGTGCGGTGCCCCTCTCGCAAACTCAGCGATTCGCACATCCTCGGCCCGGAGGGGCGCATGTCGACTGAGGTTGTGCGAATCGCTGACTTTCTGCGGCGGGGCACCCGCCCGCGTTCGCCGTGAGCGCGCGCGGCGCCGCGGACTTTCCGCACCCGGTCCAGGAACCCCGGTAAGCTGAAAGCCTTCCCACCAGAGATTCCGAGGTTTTTCCATGCCTTCTTCGCTTTCGCGCCGCGTGCTGTCGGCTGTCGCCGTCGCGGCCGTCGCCGCCCTCTCGCTCTCCTCCTGCGCCGGGTCGGACCCTGCCGCGCAGGGCGACGGCGAGGTCGTCTGGGCGATCGAGGGAGCGAACCTCTCGGCCGGGCACATGGATCCGCAGACCAGCCAGCTCGACGTGTCGGCGATGGTGCAGCGCGCTGTGCTCGACTCGCTCGTGTTCCAGGAGGCCGACGGCACGTTCTCGCCGTGGCTCGCCGAGTCGTGGGACGTCGAGGACGGCGGCGCGAGCTACCTCTTCCGTCTGCGTACCGACGTGACCTTCCACGACGGCACGCCCTTCGACGCGGCCGCGGTCAAGGCGAACTTCGACCGCATCGTGAACCCCGACACCGCGTCGGCGCAGGCCGCCAGCATGCTCGGCGGCGAGCTGTACGCCGGCACCGACGTGGTCGACGAGCACACCGTGCGCGTGCGCTTCACGCAGCCCTACGCTCCGTTCCTGCAGGCCGCCAGCACCGCGCTTCTCGGCTTCTACTCGCCGAAGGTGCTCGAGACCAAGGCCGACCAGCTGAAGGCCGGCGGCCCCGACGTGACCGTCGGCACCGGCCCGTTCGAGCTGACCGAGTACACGCCCGACCAGGACATCGTGTACACCCGCAACGACGACTACACCTGGGGTCCCGACGGCGGCGGTCAGCCGAGCTTCAAGACGCTGCGCGTCGACATCCTGCCCGAGGCGTCGGTGCGCGTGGGCGCGCTGTCGAGCGGCCAGGCCGACGTGGTCACCAACCTGCCGCCGAACCTCGTCGAGCAGGTTCCCGCTGACGACACCGTGAAGTCGATCGCTTACCCGGGACTGCCGTACTCGCTGTTCCTCAACGAGAAGTACGGCGTGTTCGCCGACCAGAAGGTGCGTCAGGCCTTCACGCGCGCGATCGACGTCGACGCCGCGGTGAACGAGATCTTCTTCGGTCAGTACCCCCGCGCTTGGAGCGTCCTCGGCGCGACGACCCCCGGCTACGACGCGAGCCTCGAGAACTCGTGGCCCTTCGACCAGGCTCAGGCCAACGCCCTCCTCGACGAGGCCGGCTGGACGGGACGGGATGCCGACGGCATCCGGACCAAGAACGGTCAGCGTCTCACCGCGCGCTGGATCGCGTGGACTCCGGTTCCCGACGACCGCGCCGCGCTCGCCAACGCCGTGCAGAGCGACCTGAAGGCCGTGGGCTTCGACCTGCAGCGCGAGGTGCTCGAGCCGGGCGCCTACAACGAGCAGTACGGACCGAAGACCTACGACGTCACGGACTGGGGCTTCTCGGGCGTCGACGCCGATCTGCTGCGCAGCCACCTCGCCACCGACGGGTTCCAGAACGCCTCGCAGGTGAGCGACCCCGCGCTCGACGCGCTGCTCGAGCAGGGCGCCTCGACGACCGACCCCGCCGCGCGCAACGCGATCTACGCCCAGGTGCAGCAGTGGAACGCCCAGCAGGCGGCAATCGTGCCGCTCTACAGCCCGGCCCTCATCAGCGCCGTGACCCCGAAGGTCTCGGGCCTGACGTTCGACCTGTACGGCCGCCCGCTGTTCGCGACCGCCTCGGTCGGCTGAGCCGCCGGGTATCGGACAGACTGATCGGATGCCACGTTCTCGCTCGCGCGCCCTGCTGAGGCGCCTCGGCGGGATCGTGGCATCCGTCTTCCTGGTGCTGTGGGGAGCGGCGACGCTGGCGTTCGTGGCGTTCCGGATCATCCCGGGCGACCCGGTCGACGTGCTGCTCGGACCGCAGGCGCAGGTGAGCGAGGCGGTCAAGGCGGGCATCCGCAGCGACCTGGGGCTCGACCGGCCCGTGCTCGAGCAGTACGCGACGTTCCTCGGCCGACTCGTGCGCGGCGACCTCGGCGAGTCGTATCAGCTGCGTCAGCCGGTCGTCGAGGTCATCGGGCGCCAGCTCGCCCCGACCCTGCAGCTCTCGGCGCTCGCGCTGGTCATCGCCGTCGTGCTGGCCCTCGCCTCGTCGCTGTTCGTGCGCGGGCGGACCGGTCGGGCCGTGGCATCCGGAATCGAACTCGTCGTGCTCTCATCGCCGGTGTTCTGGACGGGGCTGCTGCTGTTGAGCGTGTTCTCGTTCCAGCTGGGGTGGTTCCCGGTATCGGGGGCGCGGGATGCCGCCGCCATTGTGCTGCCCGCGGTGACCCTCGCTCTGCCGGTCGCGGCGCTGCTGTCGCAGGTGCTGCGCGACGGGGTCGAGGCGGCCGAGCGCGAGCCGTTCCTCACCACCGTGCGCGCCCGCGGCGCGACGCCCCTTCGCGAGAGCGTGCACCACACGCTGCGCCACGCGAGCGTCGGGGGAGTGACGCTCGCCGCCTACCTCGTCGGGTCGTTGCTCGGCGGTGCCGTGCTTGTCGAAACCGTGTTCGCCCGCCCCGGCATCGGGCGCGTGACGCTGACCGCGATCACGGACCGCGACCTGCCGGTGATCACCGGCGTGATCCTGCTGAGCGCGCTCGTCTTCGTGGTGGTGAACACCGTCGTCGACCTCGTGGTGCCCCTGATCGACCCGCGGCTGCGCACGGCGGCCCCGGCGCTGGCCGCACGCACGGCGGTGCCCTCGTGAAGCGCCGTGGCCAGGCCGTGGCGCTCGGGATCGCCGGTGCCGTGCTCGCCGTCATCGCCGTGGGCGCGGTCGCCCCGGGGCTGCTCGCCACGCACGACCCGCTGCTGACCGACGTGCGCGCGACCCTGCAGCCGCCGAGCGCGGCGCACTGGTTCGGCACCGATCAGAGCGGCCGCGACGTGTACTCCCGCGTGGTCTACGGCGCCGGGCGGTCGGTCGGCATCGGCCTGCTCGCCACCGGACTCGCCCTGGTCGTCGGGGTGATCGCCGGTTCGCTGTCGGCCGTCGCGCCCAGATGGGCGGATGCCGCGGCCATGCGCATCGTCGACGTGCTGCTGGCGTTTCCCGAGTTCCTGGTCGCCCTGCTGGTCGTCGCGGTACTCGGCCCCGGCCCGGTCAACGTCGCGTTCGCGGTGACCATCGCCGCGGTACCCGTGTACATCCGCCTCGCGCGGGCACAGACCCGAACCCTTGCCGCCGCCGAGCACGTGGAGGCAGCGCGAATCATCGGGGTGCCGACCGTGGTGGTGCACGTTCGGCACGTTCTCCCCGGCGTGCTGGGCGCGGTGAGCGTGCTGGCCACGATCGGCATCGGCACCTCGGTCCTCGCGGCGGCCGGGCTCAGCTTCCTCGGCCTCGGCCCGACCGAGCCCACCGCCGAATGGGGCCTCATGCTCTCGGCCGGACGCAACCTGCTGCTGCAGGCGCCGTGGGTCGCCGTGTTCCCCGGGCTCGCGATCACCGCGACCGTCGTGAGCGTCAGTGTGATCGGCCGCATCCTGCGGGCTCGAGCCGAGGAGCGCGACGCATGAGCGGATTGCGGCTGCGCGGCCTGCGCATCGACGGCCCGACCGGTGCGATCGTGCGCGGACTCGACCTCGACGTCGCCCCGGGCGAATGCGTGGCGATCGTGGGGGAGTCGGGCACCGGCAAGTCGGTCAGCGCCCGTGCCCTGCTTGGGCTCATGCCCGCGGGCCTCATGGCGCGCACCGACGAGCTCGAGATCGACGGCGTCGACGCTCGCTCGTTCGGTGAGCGGCAGTGGCGCGGGCTGCGCGGCGACCGGATCGCCCTGGTCTCCCAGGACGCCCTCGTCTCGCTCGACCCGCTGCGACGCATCGGCGCCGAAGTGGCCGAGCCCGTGCGCATCCACGAGCCCGAGGTGCGCGGAGCGGCGCTCGCCGCGCGCGTGCGCGACAGCCTCGAGCGCGTCTCGCTACCGGAGCCCGACGCGCGAGCGCGGCAGTACCCCCACGAGCTGTCCGGCGGTCTGCGGCAGCGCGCTCTGATCGCCTCGGCGCTGGCCGCGAACCCCGCCGTACTGGTCGCCGACGAGCCCACCACCGCGCTGGATGCCACCGTGCAGGCCCGCGTGCTCGATCTGCTGCGCCGCATCGCCGATGACGGTGTGGCCGTGGTCTTCATCAGCCACGACCTCGGGGCGGTCGCGCGTGTGGCGGATCGCGTCGTCGTGATGCACGAGGGACGCGTCGTCGAGACCGGGCCGACCGCCGAGGTGCTGGCGTCGCCACGTGATCCCCACACGCGCGCGCTCGTCGAGGCGGTCTCGCACGAGCCGCTCCGCCGGGCACCGCGCACCGACGCCCCGATCTTCACCGCCGACGCGCTGATCAAACGTTTCGGCGACCGGGCCGCGGTCGACGACGTGTCGATCGAGGTGCGCCGCGGTCGGACCCTCGCGGTCGTGGGGGAGTCGGGGTCGGGCAAGACCACCCTCGCGCGCCTGATCGTCGGAGTCGCGGACCCCGATGCCGGGACCATGACGTTCGCGGGACGACCCTGGTCGTCCGGGGTCGCCCGCGGCGCCGCGCGCACCCGCGTGCAGCTCGTGCAGCAGAACCCGTGGGGCGCCCTCGACCCCCGCTGGACGGTGGGCCGCACGCTCACCGAGGCCGTAGCCGCCGGAGGAGTCCCGCGCTCCGAGCGTCGCACTGCCGTCGCCGCCCTGCTCGAAGAGGTGGGCCTCTCGCCCGCGTTCGTCCGGCGCCGACCCGCGCAGCTGTCGGGGGGACAGCGCCAGCGCGTCGCAATCGCCCGCGCCCTCGCCGTGACGCCGGCGCTTCTCGTGCTCGACGAGCCGGTGTCGGCGCTCGACGCGTCGGTGCGCGCACGGATCCTCGACCGCCTGCGCGCCCTGCAGGCCGAACGCGACCTCGCGATGGTGTTCGTCACGCACGACCTCGACGTGGTCGCCGGTATCGCCGAGACGTGATCGTGATGAAGGACGGGCGCGTCGTCGACTCGGGCACCGTGTCGTGCGTGTTCGCCGCCCCGCGGCATCCGTTCACGCGGGAACTGCTGGCCGCGGCCGGTCTGGGCGCGCCCGGTGCGTGAGCCGAGGGTCGCGTCCGGCCCCTCTGTCTGCGCTGAGTGTCCATGAAACCCGGACGAGTCCGCCCTTGCGTCCGTGTTTCTCGGACGCTCGACGGCCGCGCACACCCCGCTGCGCGCCGCGCGCGGCTCGCGTAGACTGGACGTACACGCACCGATCCGGCCATCACCGGGGAGCACGCGGAAGAAACGGGTCCAGGCCCGGAGTAGAACCGCGCGGGGCAGGCCCGTCACAGCCGCAGTGAGAGTGGCACCGGTCCCGAACGGGGGCGGCGCAAGGCGGGGTGGTACCGCGGTCCGCACGGATCGTCCCCGCAGGTGGATCCCAACCTGCGGAGAGACATGACCTACCCACGCCCCTCATCCTTCGGCCCGGCTGCCGACGCGGCATCCGTCGTTCCGAGCCCCCGCTTCCCGTCGATCGAGAATGACACGCTCGACTTCTGGGCGCACGACGACACCTTCCGCGCCTCGATCGCGAACCGCGAGGGCGCCGAGGAGTGGGTCTTCTACGACGGCCCGCCCTTCGCCAACGGCCTTCCGCACTATGGGCACCTTCTCACCGGGTACGCGAAGGACGTCTTCCCGCGCTTCCAGACGATGCGCGGCAAGAAGGTCGACCGCGTCTTCGGGTGGGACACGCACGGCCTGCCCGCCGAGCTCGAGGCGATGAAGCAGCTCGGCATCACCGAGAAGGACGAGATCGAGTCAATGGGCGTGGCGACCTTCAACGCCAAGGCCCGCGAGTCGGTGCTCGAGTACACGCGCGACTGGCAGGACTACGTCACGCGTCAGGCCCGCTGGGTCGACTTCGAGCGCGGCTACAAGACGCTGGACACGACCTACATGGAGAGCGTGCTGTGGGCATTCAAGACGCTCCACGACAAGGGCCTCGCCTACGAGGGCTACCGCGTGCTGCCGTACTGCTGGCGCGACGAGACGCCCCTGTCCACGCACGAACTGCGCATGGACGACGACGTCTACAAGATGCGTCAGGACCCCTCGGTCACCGTGACCTTCCCGCTCGTCGGGGCCAAGGCCGAGGCGCTGGGTCTCACCGGCGTCCGCGCGCTCGCGTGGACGACGACGCCGTGGACGCTCCCGACGAACCTCGCGTTGGCCGTGGGTCCCGGCATCCGCTATGCCGTGATCGAGGGCGGACCGAACGGCGCCGCCGACGTGCACCGCGCTCCCGACGGCACGCCCGACGAGGCCTTCGAGGCCGTCGCCCACCGCTACCTGCTGGCCGAGGACCTGCTGCCCGGATACGCCAAAGACCTCGGGTACGAGAGCGCGGATGCCGCCCGCGAGGCCGTCCAGTCCACGATCCTGGGCTCGGAGCTTGAGGGCGTGTCGTATGACCGCCTCTTCGACTACTACGCCGACGCCTCCGTCTGGGGCACGCAGGACGCCTGGAAGATCCTCGTCGACGACTACGTCACCGTCAGCGACGGCACGGGCATCGTGCACCAGGCTCCCGCCTACGGTGAGGACGACAAGCGCCTGGCGGATGCCGCGGGCCTGCCGACGATCATCTCGCTCGACGACAGCGGCCGCTTCCTCTCCGCGGTCACCGACGTCGCCGGCGAGCTGTGGATGGAGGCCAACCGCCCCCTCATCCGCCTGCTCAAGCAGGACGGCCGACTGCTGCGCGAAGCCTCGTACGAGCACTCGTACCCGCACTGCTGGCGCTGCCGGAACCCCCTCATCTACAAGGCCGTGTCGAGCTGGTTCGTGCGCGTGACCGATATCAAGGACGACCTGCTGGCGAACAACCAGCAGATCACCTGGGTGCCTGAGAACGTCAAGGAGGGCCAGTTCGGCAAGTGGCTCGAGGGCGCGCGCGACTGGTCGATCAGCCGCAACCGCTACTGGGGTTCGCCGATCCCGGTGTGGAAGAGCGACAACCCCGACTACCCGCGCGTCGACGTGTACGGCTCGCTCGCCGACATGGAGGCCGACTTCGGCCGCCTGCCGGTGAACGCCGACGGCGAGGTCGACCTGCACCGTCCCTACATCGACGACCTCACGCGTCCGAACCCCGACGACCCGACCGGCGCGTCGACGATGCGTCGCATCGAAGACGTGCTCGACGTGTGGTTCGACTCCGGATCGATGCCGTTCGCGCAGGTGCACTACCCGTTCGAGAACCACGAGTGGTTCGACGAGCACGCCCCCGCCGACTTCATCGTCGAGTACATCGGGCAGACCCGCGGCTGGTTCTATGTGATGCACGTGCTCTCGACCGCGCTGTTCGACCGCCCGGCCTTCACCGGGGTCTCGTGCCACGGCATCGTCCTCGGCAACGACGGACAGAAGATGTCGAAGTCGCTGCGCAACTACCCCGACGTGCGTGAGGTGTTCGATCGCGACGGCTCGGATGCCATGCGGTGGTTCCTCATGTCGAGTTCGGTGCTGCGCGGGGGCAACCTCGTCGTGACCGAGGAGGGCATCCGTTCGGGCGTGCGCGAGTTCCTGCTGCCGCTGTGGAACGCGTGGTACTTCTTCGCGACCTACGCGAATGCCTCGGGCGCCGGCGGGTACGAAGCCGAGTGGCGCACCGACTCCACCGACGTGCTCGACCGCTACATCCTGGCGCTCACCGGCGACCTCGTGACGAACGTCGCGGCCGACCTCGAGGGGCTCGACTCCACGACGGCGGCCGAGCGTCTGCGCGACTTCGCCGAGGTGCTGACCAACTGGTACATCCGCCGCTCCCGCGACCGCTTCTGGGTGGGCGTGACCGACGACCCGCGCAGCCGCGAGGCCTTCGACACGCTCTACACCGTGCTCGAGACGCTGACCCGCGTCGCGGCCCCCCTGCTGCCGCTGGTCACCGAGCGCGTGTGGCAGGGCCTGACAGGCGGGCGCAGCGTCCACCTGACCGACTGGCCCGACGCCTCGGCGTTCCCCGCCGCCGAAGACATCCGCACCGCGATGGACACCGTGCGCGAGGTCTCGAGCGTCGCGAACGCGCTGCGCAAGCGCGAGGGCAAGCGCGTGCGCCTGCCGCTGCCGCGTCTGACGGTGGTGACTCCGGATGCCGCGGGCCTGGCCCAGTTCGAGGACCTCGTGCGCGAGGAACTCAACGTCAAGGACGTGAAGCTCGTGGAGCTGAACCTGCAGTCGTTCGACGAGTTCGGTCTCGCGCAGCGCCTCGTGGTGAATGCTCGTGCCGCGGGACCGCGTTTGGGCAAGCGCGTGCAGCAGGTCATCCAGGCCGCGAAGGCCGGCAACTGGGCGGAGACCGACCGCGGCATCGTCGTCCAGACGCCGGACGGCGAAGTCGTCCTCGGCCCCACCGAGGGCACCCTCGAGACCGATGCCTCGCGCCTCGCGGAGGGAGAAGCGGTGGCCCTCCTGAACGCCGCCGACGGCTTCCTCCTCCTCGACACCGTCACCACCCCCGAGCTCGAGGCCGAGGGCCTGGCGCGCGACATGATCCGCGGCATCCAGGACACCCGCAAGGCCGCCGGCTTCGACGTGAGCGACCGGATCGCCCTCACCCTCACGTTCGACGACGCCGGGGACGCGGCCGCCGTGGCCCAGGCGTTCGATGTCGCGGGAGTGGCATCCGAAACCCTCGCCGAAGGCGTCGTGCTGGCCAGCCGTACCGAACGGCTCATCGAGCGCGGGGACGTGGGCGAGCCCGAGTTCGAGAACGTCCTCACCGCCAAGACCTACGCGAACGTCGGCGCCGTCACGGTGGCCGTCGCCCGGATCGGAGCCCCCGCATGAGCGATCGCACCAGGGCGGATGCCGTCTACGCGGCGCTGCTCGAACGACAGGGCGAGCAGTGGGTGCAGCCGCGCGTCGAGCGCGCGCGCCGCGTGCTCGAGCTGCTCGCCGACCCGCAGCGCACGTACCGCGTCATCCACGTGACCGGCACGAACGGCAAGACGTCGACCAGCCGCATGATCGAGAGTCTGCTGCGCGCGATGGGCCTTCGCACGGGCCTGTTCACCAGCCCCCACCTCGAGCGCTTCACCGAGCGGATCCTCATCGACGGAGAGCCCGTGGCCGACGCCGCGATCGCCGACGCGTGGGACGAGATCCAGCCGTTCGTCGGCATGGTCGACGGCGAGCTCGAGGCCGCCGGAGACGCCCCGCTGACGTTCTTCGAGCTGCTCACGGTGCTCGCGTTCGTCGTCGCGGCCGACGCGCCGATCGACGTGCTCGTGCTCGAGGTCGGCATGGGCGGGGAGTGGGACTCCACCAACACCGCCGACGGAGACGTCGCGGTCTTTGCGCCGATCGACATCGATCACACCGACCGCCTGGGGTCGACGATCGCCGAGATCGCGACGGTGAAGGCCGGCATCATCAAGCCGGGCGCCGCCGTCGTCTCGGCCGCCCAGCCCGACGAGGCCCTGCGCGCGATCCGCGCTCGCGCCGAGAAAGAGGGAGCGACGGTCGCGGTGGCCCCGGACGGCTTCGCCCTCGAGGGCCAGACCCTCGCCGTCGGCGGGCAGCAGCTCGACATCCGCGGGGTCGCGGGCACGTACCGCGAGGTCTACCTGCCGATGTACGGCGCGCACCAGGGTTCCAACGCGGCCCTGGCCGTCGCGGCGGTCGAGTCGCTCATCGGCGGCGGCACCCAGCCCCTCGCCGCCGACGTCGTGGCCGACGGCCTCGGCAACGCGACTTCTCCCGGCCGCCTGCAGCTCGTCGGCACCGCGCCGACGGTGTTCGTCGATGCGGCGCACAACCCGCACGGCGCGCGGGCCCTGGTCGCCGCCCTCGACGAGTCGTTCGACATCGACGAGTGGGGCGCGGTGGTCGGCATCCTCGACGGGAAGGACGCTGTCGGCATCATGTCGGCGCTCGTGCCCGCCGTGGCCCGGGTGTTCGCGACGGCGCCCGACAGCGACCGCGCGACCGACCCCGACGTGATCGCCGACGTGGCCGAGGCCGCCGACCTTCCCGTGACGGTGCACCCGACCCTTGAAGACGCCGCCGACGCGGCGCGCGCGTGGGCCGCGGAGTCCGACCGCCGTGCGGTGGTCATCGCCGGATCCGTCGTCCTCGCCGGTGAGGCCCTGCGCTTGTCGGAGCTCGAGGACTGGAAGTCGGGGTGGCAGGCGTGAGCCCGCGCGAACCCCGTGCTCCCCGCGTTCGTCGTCAGCGCGGTGCGCAGGAGTCGCTCGGTGCCGTCGTCCTCGGCTTCGAGTCGATCATCGTGTTCCTCGGCGGTCTCGTCGTCTACGGCCTCAAGGTGCTCCCCGCGGGCATCGAGCCGTGGTGGGGGATCGTCGGCGGTGTCGTCATGGCGATCGCGATGGTGGCGGTGTCGGGATCGCTCCGGCACCGGTGGGCGTTGTTCGCCGGGTGGGCTCTGCAGGTGATCCTGCTGCTCGGCGGTCTGCTCGTTCCGGCCCTCGCCGTGGTCGCCGTCATTTTCGGTGGCATGTGGGCGTATGCGACGATCAAGGGAGCGGCGCTCGATCGGCAGAACGCACGACGCGCCGCTTCCCCCGACCTCTCGAACGGAGAATGACCCATGGCTACCGAAGAGACCCTCGTCCTGGTCAAGCCCGACGGCGTCGCCCGCGGCCTGACCGGCGCCATCCTGGCCCGTATCGAGGCTAAGGGCTACGCCCTCGTCGACATCCGCCTCGTCGAGCCCGACCGCGAGACCCTCGCCCAGCACTACGCCGAGCACGAGGGAAAGCCGTTCTACGAGCCGCTGCTCGAGTTCATGATGTCGGGCCCCTCCGTCGCGATCCGCCTCGCCGGCAACCGCGTCATCGAGGGCTTCCGCTCGCTCGCGGGCACGACCGATCCCACCGCCGCCGCCCCCGGCACGATCCGCGGCGACTTCGGCCGCGACTGGGGCCTCAAGGTGCAGCAGAACCTCGTCCACGGATCCGACAGCGTCGAGTCGGCCGAACGCGAGCTCGCGATCTGGTTCGCCTGATCCCGGATGCCGTGAAGGCCGCCGCCCCGCGAGGGTGGCGGCCTTCGTCGTTCGAGGGCGAGGTGGCTGAGCACCGCGAGGTCGCCGAGCCGGTCAGAGCAACGGGCCCCCGCGGGGCAGGTCCGTCAGGAGCGCGAGACGCGTGCCCGGCGTCCCGCCGCCAACCATGACACCGGTCCGAGTACGGGGACCACCGAGATCACCAGCGCCCACATGAGCACGACCGTCGACGGGAGGTGTCTCGCGCGCCGGGAGAGGCTCCCGATGGCCGACACGGCAAAACCGAATGCCACGAGCGCGACCGCCGACCAGACGAGATCGTACGCGGCGGGCATCAGTGGGTTCACGGCATCCATCCCTCGACGCGAGGACACGAGGGGCCGCGCCCACCAGGTCAGAGCTGGGCGAGAACGTTCAGCCGCACCTGCGCGATCACTGCGACCACTGCGAACGCCACGATCGTCATGAGCGGCACCCATGCCATGAGCCGGTCGGCGATCTCGCGGACCCGCTCTCGAGGGATCACGCCCTCGCGCAGCACGTGCAGCGTCACGACGAAGAACGACGGGATCACGACAGACCACGTCACCATGCACCAGGGGCACAGCGTCGACAGGACGAAGAGGCTCTGCGAGATGAGCCAGATGACGAAGGTCAGCGCGAAGGCGAAACCGACCCAGAACAGCGCCCAGAACCACTGCGCGAACCGCGCGCCGGCCAGCAGCGCCATTCCGACGACGATGGGCGCGATCCACGCGGCGAGTCCGATGATCGGGTTGGGGAAGCCGAACACGCTGCCCTGTGACGACTGCAGATTCGTCGAGCACTGGACCAGCACGCTGAAGTCACAGGATGCCGCGCTGCCCGGGTTCTCGAGCTGGTGGAAGCGCTCCATGGTGAGGGAGAACGCCGCCCACCAGCCCACGACCCCCGCGAAGATCAGCCAGATCGCGACCACGACCGGACGGCGGGGGGTGACGGTTTCACTCATGCCGCGATTCTCTCACCGACGCCCTATGGGGTCGCTTTGAAGGCGGTCGCTCCACCTTGGTTCGTCTGACGATGGACTCGCGCCGTCGCGGGGCCGGCAGGCGATGTCGCGTCCGAGCGCAGCAACGGTCCAGGAGCGCTCACTCATGAGTGCGGTAAACGATGTGGTCTACCACCTGCCCCGTGAATACGTCCATGTTGGGTGGTGGGCCGCCGAAGACCTCCGCATAACGCTCTTCCCATCTTTTGACTGAGGAGGTATACGCCGCGTTGTCATGCGCCGCTATCGGGCTGGCTGGCCCCTCGAGCAGGACGCGCTGAACGTTTTCGGGGGTCGATCCGTAGGGGTTGCCGTCGAGCATCGGAACGACGTCCGTCATGTGTTGAAACGCGTAGACAGGTATGTGCGACGGGATGTCGAAACTATCGCTAGGGGTTCCGTTGGTGACGATTCCGACCGTGTTGTATGGAAACTGCGAGTCGGACGCGAGACTAGCCGCCGTGATTCCTCCTTGGCTGAATCCCGCGAGGACGACATTGCTCCCCTGCGGGATCCCAGCATCCTGCATTGCTTCCAATACGGCACGTTCGTAGACAGTGCGCATGTCCGGGTCGTGCATGATCAGTGCAACGTTTGAGTCCCGGTCGTTGAGAGCGCCCGTGTCTGAGAACAATTGCCAGTCCTGCGTTGACGGTAGGGATACGAACCACTTCTCGGTGCCGTCAGGCCCAACGACCTTCTTGATGTCGATGACGGTGGCGTCCTCACCGCCCATCAGATCCGTCGTGCCGTTGACGCTTACGAGATCCGACAGCGACGTGATCTCCGTCACGTTCTGAGCTCGATCCCACGCGTCGCGTCTTGGTCCTGAGAGCAGCGATGGGTCGAGTTCCTCGACATCGGTAGACGGCTGTAGATAATTCTTGCCAGCGCCGCCGACCATTGAACCGACAACGCCGAGCGTCGGCCCGCCCAGAGCGGTCATTAGCAAAGCGCCGGCCGATGGCAACATTTCTGCGAGAACACGAGAAATCTCATCCTGACCCTTTCGCACAAGAGGGCCAAGCTCGGACATCAGCGCTCCGAGCGCGCACATTGCCTCAAGCAGTTCGATGACGAGTCGGCTAGCGGACTGCACGAGGTCAGCCGCAGCACGTGCAAACTGCTCGACTCTGTCCGCCAGATCGAAGGGGTTGAGCGTCCAAGAGAAGAGTTTCTCGGAGAACTGTACGAGTGAAACAAGGGCGTCGCAGACAAAAGATCGCGTTGCTTCTACAACGCGCGACGCAAGTCTCAGGGCTGCCGCGGTTGATGCCGTCCATTCCACAGCGTCAAGGGTCAAACGCTGCAGATCCTCACATCGTTCGCGTGAGGCGCGGACGGTTCTCCCGTCGAGTTCGTTTACGGACGTACGTGCCAGCTCAACGAGGTCGGAGGTCCTGGCGAGGGCTGCCGAAACGTCTTCCCAGGATGAAGCGGTCGCCGCGACAACTCCGGGCTCGCCCACGAGTTGGTCAAGCCAGTCGCGCAACGGCTGGACGTACTGCAACACGAGTCCAGAGATTCCGGGGAGCTGGGCACAGGCATCCCCACCTGTCCCGACAGTCGGCAAATTCGCGGCCCAGGTGCCTTCGGCGATTCGCGCCGCGAGAATCGTCGTCCCGCTCACAGGTCTGCTCTCGCGAAGTTCTCGACAGCTTGCTCTTCGACAGTGGCGAACAATTCGGCGGCTTTCTGGACACCCTCGGCTGAGCGTTCGGCCAGCGCCGCAGCCTTAGATAGTAGGCCGCGAGCCTCCGTCGCCAGGGCGGTCGCGAGGGGAGAGACCAGCCCACGGTTCAGCGCGCCGAATGCGTCGCCGGGTAAATCCGCGCGAACCTTAACGACGGACGCTTCTAAGACAGTCGCAGCCTCCTGCAATAACGCGGCTTGCTTTTTCAGTAGGCGCCCGTCTATTTCGATGTGTTGATTTGCCGCGGTCATCGGTGTTCGTCCTTTGCAATGCTCTTGGCGTCTTCCATCGAGATGGAGCCATCGCCTCTTACCGCCACGTCGAGTTCTTGGAATGTTGAGCTCAGATCGATGAGCGTGTCCTTCGAGTCTCGGAACGACAGCTGCAGGTAAGTGGAAGGAGGTGGCGTGTTGCTGAGCACGACGTCGATGACTTCGCCTACCAACTTGGTCGAGACGGCTTTGTTCGACTCCTCGGTGATCTCGAGGGTCCCTCCGACGTAAAGCGTTTCCACGAAACCCGATAGACCGACCTCAGCCCACGCTGCGGAGATTCCTAGCTCAGCTTCCTGCAGCGCGTCAGGGATCCGTGCCCTGTAGGACTCGTCGTGAAAAGGGAGTTGGCTACACCCTGCTACGGCGGCGCCGACCGTGAACAGGATTGCTGCGGCCACGATCATGCGCGCACGACGCCTCATGCGCTCACCCCCAAGCCGCGAGCGCCCGTCAGGTCTGCGTCGCTATAAGCGGTCGCGAGGTCATCGAGTTCTCCGCAGATCCGGGCGAGGAGTGTCGTGTGACCTGCAAGAAGAACGCTGAACTGGACCTGAGCTAATGCGTAGGCCCGCTGGGCTTCACCGCTCCACATCGTGCTCAGTACAGCGGTCTCACGCGTCAGTGTCTCGACGAGAGCGTCAATCTGAGCGCTGGCGGCCCTGATGCTCTGCGACGTAGTCGCTAACCGAGCTGGAACTACTTCCAGATGCTCCATCATGAGCGCCTCGTTTCCGAGGTCGGACCCGCGTTCTCATCGTCAATCCTCTGACGCGTAGCAGCAACGAGCAGCGATGTCTCGCCGAGGCATTCTGACATCCGGTGGAGAGCTGCGTCCGCCGCGTCACGCTGGGCCTCGCGGACGGTGTTGGTGACGATACGAGACAACGTCGCCGCGTCGAGGTTCATCGCATTCGATGAGATGTCGATGCGCTGTACTCGCCCTCCGGCTGATGCAGACACGCTCACCTCTCGGCGGGCCGAGCTTCGCGACGCGGTGGCGGTGCGGACATCGGCCGCCATCCGCGCGGTTTCCTCCGACATCGCGCGCACCTCAGCGGTCTGAGATTGAACGCGCGCACGCGCTCGCTCCAGAGCAGTGATCGAGTCATCAAATAAGGTCACGTTGGCCCCCTCGCCGGAGCTTCGAACATATCGATTGGGTCGGACGCACCAAAACCCCCTGTGGATAACATCGCGCCGACGTGCTTCGTGGGCGTTCTCGGCGGTTCGTGCGATAATGAAGGCTGATGTGACCGCGGCCGCGCCGCAGGAACATCACCCAGAAGACTTCGGGCGATGACCGCCCTTCGCAGCACGAGCCGCAGGCCGGCTGCAGACCGAGTGAGTTCGCGGCCCCGCCGGGTGCGGCGCTGCATGAGATTTCGTCGGACGACGCGCGGTGTCGTCCGCCAGGGAGTACCCCGACATGGCCGATGTGACAGACGAACAGAACCCCACCGACGAGACGCCGATCTCTCCGGACACCGCCACCTCCGACGCCACCCCCGCGGTCGACGAAGAAGAGGCGGCGGTCCAGGATGCCGAAGACGCGGCCGCCGACGACACCGAGGCGCCCGCGGTGCTCGACGTGGAGGACATCCCCGCCGCCACGGACGACCCGTCCGAGGTGGACGCGTCGGAGCTGTCCCCACCGGCCGCGGACAAGGTCGAGTCGATCGCGGAGGCCGAGGTGCCGGCATCCGGTTCCGTTTCGGATGAGTCCGCGTCCGCCGAGGCGGCGACGGAGCAGCCCGAGGTCAATCCCGCCGAGCCCGAGACTCCGGCTCAGCTCAAGACCCCTGCCGAGCCCGAGAAGCCCGCCCGTCCGACCGCCGTGTCGCTCGGCCTGCTCCCCGAGAACTTCGTGTCCGCCGTCTCGACGGCCCTGCACTTCTACGCGCCCGCGCTTCCGCCCGTCGTAATCCGCGATGACTTCGATGACCGCGACGACGAGGGCCCCAGCGAGCGCGTCTCGGCGAACGCCCGCCGTCGCAACCGCCGCCGCGGGGGACCGAACGACAACCGTGACGATGCCCCCGAGGCTCCCGCCGCGCCCCCCGTGCGTCAGCGCGCGGTCGAGGTCATCACCGAGCCCCAGCGGATCAAGGGTTCCACGCGCCTCGAGGCGAAGAAGCAGCGTCGCCGCGACGGTCGCGAGGCCGGGCGCCGTCGCCCCGTCGTCACCGAGGCCGAGTTCCTCGCCCGCCGCGAGGCCGTTGACCGCGTCATGGTCGTACGGTCCAAGGCCGGTCGCATCCAGATCGCGGTGCTCGAAGACAACGTGCTCGTCGAGCACTACGTCGCCCGCAACCAGGACGCCTCGCTCATCGGCAATGTCTACCTCGGCCGCGTGCAGAACGTGCTGCCCAGCATGGAGGCCGCGTTCGTCGACATCGGTCGCGGCCGCAACGCCGTGCTGTACTCCGGCGAGGTCGACTGGGACGGCGTGGAGACCAACAACCAGCCGCGTCGCATCGAGCTCGCCCTCAAGTCGGGCGACCGCGTTCTCGTGCAGGTCACGAAGGACCCCGTGGGCCACAAGGGCGCGCGTCTGACGAGCCAGATCTCGCTCCCCGGCCGCTACCTGGTCTACGTGCCCAACGGCACGATGAACGGCATCTCGCGCAAGCTCCCCGACACCGAGCGAGCGCGCCTGAAGAAGATCCTCAAGGAGGTGCTCCCCGAGTCGTCGGGCGTGATCGTGCGCACGGCCGCCGAGGGCGCCACCGAAGAGCAGCTGACCCTCGACGTGCAGCGCCTCACCTCGCAGTGGGAGCACGTCTCGAGCCAGGTCAAGACGATCCAGGCGCCCGCCCTGCTGCACTCCGAGCCCGATCTGCTGGTCAAAATCGTGCGCGATGTCTTCAACGAGGACTTCACCCGCATGCTCATCCAGGGCGACGAGGCGCTGCAGACGATCTCGTCGTACCTGCAGGGCGTCGCCCCCGACCTGCTCGAGCGGGTCGAGAAGTACGAGGGCGAGCAGGACCCGTTCGACGCGTTCCGCGTGACCGAGCAGATCGAGAAGGCGCTCGACCGCAAGGTCTGGCTGCCCTCGGGCGGCTCGCTCGTGATCGACCGCACCGAGGCCATGACGGTCGTCGACGTCAACACCGGCAAGTTCGTCGGCTCGGGCGGAAACCTCGAAGAGACCGTCACCAAGAACAACCTCGAAGCGGCCGAAGAGATCGTGCGCCAGCTGCGCCTGCGCGACATCGGCGGCATCATCGTCGTCGACTTCATCGACATGGTGCTCGAGTCCAACCGCGACCTCGTGCTGCGCCGCCTCATCGAGTGCCTGAGCCGCGACCGCACGAAGCACCAGGTCGCCGAGGTGACCTCGCTGGGGCTCGTGCAGATGACCCGCAAGAAGCTCGGTCTCGGCCTGCTCGAAACCTTCAGCGAGGCGTGCGAGGTCTGCGCCGGTCGCGGCGTCATCGTGCACCACGACCCGGTCGTCAAGCACCGTCCCGCGGGTTCGTCGAGCAACGGTGGCGGCAACGCGAACGGCGGATCGTCGAACCGTCGCGGACGCGGCGGCAACGGCGGCTCGAACGGCAACGCGTCGACCGGTGGCGCCAACGGCGTTAGCGCCGCGCAGGGCAACGGCGGGGCGAACGGCAACGGGGGAGCGGCGGCGCAGGTCGGCGGCACCCACGTCATCACCGAGGGCGTCAAGTCCGCTCTCGCGCAGATCGCCGCGTCGACCGTCAAGCCCACCATCGACGACCCGGCCCTCGTCGAGGCGGCGGTCGTGGCATCGGTCGAGGCCGTCCTCGAGGCGAAGACCGAGTCGGCGTCGGAGGCGCCCGCCCCGGCTCGCGAGAAGCGCCCCCGCAAGAAGCGCGAGCCCAAGGCGCCCCGCACCGAGAAGGACGCCCTGCTCGAGTCGGTCCTCGAGGCTCTGCCCGAGCCCAAGGCGCCCGGCCAGGGACGCTCGCGTCGTCGCGTCACCACCGCGGCCCTCACCGGCACCCCGGTGAACGCTCAGCCTTCGTCGGAGGCCTGAGCCCCGCTCATCCCGCGTGAGGGGTCGTTCTCCGTCGCCGAGCATCTCTCCCGGCGACGGAGATCGGCCCCTCACGCGTGTGTGCGAACGGGGACGGATGCCGCGGACTCGCTCCCGTCGTCAGGGATGAAGCCCGTGGAGCCGGACGCTCAGGGGTGAGGGCGGCGCTCACGTGCGGTGATCCGCAGTCCCGAGGCGCGCAGGCGCCGCACGAGCTCCTTGCCGCCGACGTACTCCGCCCCCGCGCGGATGAGGTCGGCGTGGCGCTCGTCGGGCACGTCATAATGGTCGAGGTCGAACGCACGGCGCGGGATTCCGGCCGCTGCGGCGAAGTCGTGCAGTTCGTCGAGATCGCTGTCGCTGACCAGGTGAGCCCACAAACGTCCGTGCGCGGGCCACTGGGGATCATCGATCAGGATTGCCATTCCGCGATCCTACGGTCGACACGCGGGTCGAATGCTTTTGCCGGATGCCTCCGGGTGAGCTAAACTTGACCCTTGGTGCGTCGCGTCCACTCCTGACAGGAGCGTGACCCCGCGGGCTCTGCTCGCCGGATCGCACCGAGACTTGGGTCGTCAGACCCTCCCGACGTCATCAGACAACCGGAGCTCCGCGCTCCCGAACGAAAACAGGTGTGAAGTGGTTTACGCAGTTGTGCGCGCCGGCGGCCGCCAGGAGAAGGTCCAGGTCGGCACGGTCGTCGTGCTCGACCGCCAGAAGGCGAAGATCGGCGAGAGCATCCAGCTGCCCGCCGTCCTGTTCGTCGACGGCGACGCGGTCACGACCGACGCCGACAAGCTCGCGAAGGTCTCGGTCACGGCCGAGGTGCTCGGCGAGGAGCGCGGTCCGAAGATCGTGATCCAGAAGTTCAAGAACAAGACCGGCTACAAGAAGCGCCAGGGCCACCGTCAGGACCTCACGCGCGTCAAGATCACCGGCATCAAGTAAGAGCCAGGAGACGCAGAGATGGCACACAAAAAGGGCGCAAGCTCCACCCGTAACGGTCGTGATTCCAACGCACAGCGCCTCGGCGTGAAGCGTTTCGGCGGCCAGGTCGTCCTCGCCGGCGAGATCATCGTCCGCCAGCGCGGCACGCACTTCCACCCCGGCGCCAACGTCGGCCGTGGTGGCGACGACACGCTGTTCGCCCTGGCACCCGGTGCGGTCCAGTTCGGCGCGAAGGGCGGCCGCAAGGTCGTCAACATCGTCACCGCAGCAGCGGAGTAATTCCCGCGCTTCGGCGCACGAGGGGGTGGGCGGCTGCCCACCCCCTCTTCTTTTTTCGAGTCGGCTTCGCCGGCCACACCCGGAAGGACCCGCCATGGTCACCTTCGTCGACCGCGTGACCCTGCACCTGCGTGCAGGAAAGGGCGGCAACGGCTGCGTCTCGGTGCGCCGTGAGAAGTTCAAGCCGCTGGCCGGTCCCGACGGCGGCAACGGAGGTAGCGGCGGCGACGTCGTGCTCGTCGCCGACCCGCAGACCACGACCCTGCTGTCGTACCACCACTCGCCGCACCGCTCCGCGGGCAACGGCGGGTTTGGCATGGGCGACCACCGCTCCGGTGCGCTCGGCGAGGACCAGGAGCTTCCGGTGCCGCTCGGCACGGTTGTCAAGGACGTGGACGGAAACGTGCTCGTCGACATGCTCACCCCTGGGATGCGCTTCGTTGCCGCTCCGGGCGGCCTGGGCGGCCTGGGCAACGCGGCGCTGTCGTCTCCGAAGCGCAAGGCACCCGGTTTCGCCCTGCTCGGAACCCCGGGATACGAGGGCGACATCGTCCTCGAGCTGAAGACCGTCGCCGACGTGGCGCTGGTCGGTTTCCCTTCCGCGGGCAAGTCGAGTCTGATCGCCGCGGTCTCTGCCGCGCGCCCCAAGATCGCCGACTATCCGTTCACGACGCTGCACCCGAACCTCGGTGTCGTGCAGGCGGGCGACGCGCGCTTCACGATCGCCGACGTGCCCGGACTCATCGAGGGCGCCAGCGAGGGCAAGGGCCTGGGCCTGGAGTTCCTGCGCCACGTCGAGCGGTGCACCGCTCTTGTGCACGTCCTCGACTGCGCCACTCTCGATCCCGGCCGCGACCCGCTGAGCGACCTCGACATCATCCTCGCCGAGCTGGCGGCTTACCCGGTTCCCGAGGGCCAGGTTCCGCTGCTCGACCGCCCGCAGATCATCGCCCTGAACAAGGTCGACGTCCCCGAGGCGCACGAGCTCGCCGACTTCGTGCGTCCGGATCTCGAGGCCCGCGGTTTCCGCGTGTTCGAGATCTCGACCGTCAGCCGCGCGGGCCTGCGCGAACTCACGTTCGCTCTCGGTGAGATCGTCGAGGAGCACCGCCTCGCCACGATCGATCAGACGCCGCCCGAGCGCGTCGTCATCCGCCCCCGCGGCGCCGAGAAGGACTTCACCATCAAGGTCGAGGGCGGCACGTACGGGCCGGTCTACCGGATCCTCGGCGACAAGCCCGTCAAATGGGTGCAGCAGACCGACTTCCAGAACGAAGAGGCCGTCGGCTACCTCGCCGATCGTCTCGCCCGTCTGGGCGTCGAGGATGGACTGTTCCGCGCCGGGGCGGTCGCGGGTGCGACCGTCGTCATCGGCCCCGGCGACGGCATCGTCTTCGACTGGGAGCCCACGCTCACCTCGGCCGCCGAGCTCATGACCGCGCCGCGCGGCACCGACCCGCGTCTCGTGCAGAACCCGCGCCGCACCTCGTCGGAGCGTCGCGAGCAGTACCACGAGCGGATGGATGCCAAGGCCGATGCCCGCGCCGAGCTCGAGGCCGAGCGCCGCGCGGCGCGTGCCGCAGGCATCACCCCCGACGGCGACTCCTCCCGGCTCGAGTTCGAGGACGAGGAGCGGTGACCGCGACGACGCGCGCCGACATCCCCGGCGCGGCCCGCGTCGTGGTGAAGGTCGGTTCGTCGTCGATCAGCGGCGACGGTGCCCACCGCATCGACACGATCGTCGAGGCCCTGTCGCGTGCGCACGGCGCGGGCACCGAGGTCGTGCTCGTGTCGTCGGGTGCCATCGCCACCGCACTGCCCCTGCTCGATCTCGAGGGCCGTCCGAACGACCTTGCAACGCAGCAGGCTGCGGCGGCGGTCGGTCAGAACGTCCTCATGTGGCGCTACCAGACCTCGCTCGACCGCTTCGGTCTGCTCGCGGGTCAGGTGCTGCTGACGGCGGGCGACCTCGAGAACGCCACGCACCGCTCCAACGCGCGCCGCGCGATGGAACGCCTGCTGGGTCTCGGCATCCTGCCCATCGTGAACGAGAACGACACCGTCGCCACCCACGAGATCCGTTTCGGCGACAACGACCGACTGGCCGCCCTCGTCGCCCAGTTGATCGGTGCCGACGTCCTCGTGCTCCTCAGCGACATCGAGACGCTCTTCACGCTCCCGCCCAGCGAGCCCGGCGCCCGACCCATCACCGACGTCGCGTGGGGCGATGACCTGTCGCAGTTCGAGTTCGGCGCGGGAGTGGTCAACGGCGTCGGCACCGGGGGAGCGGCGACCAAGGCGTCCGCGGCCAAGCTCGCCTCGACCGCGGGGGTGGGCGTACTCGTCACGAGCGCCGACCTCGTGGCATCCGCTCTCTCGGGCGAGGGTGTCGGCACCTGGTTCGCTCCCAATCCTGACCCCGTCACCCTGGCGACCGGCCCCGTGGGCGCCGTGACCCGCGCCGGTACACTGAGCGCATGACCGTGATCGCCGCCTCCGTCGACGAGCGCCTGCGTCTGGCCAAGGACGCGGCGCGAGAGATCGGTCTGCTCGATTCCGCGCGCAAGACGGCGCTCCTGCACGCGGTCGCCGACGCGCTCGAGACCTCTTCGTCGGAGATCGTCGCGGCCAACGCCGAGGATCTCGACAGAGGGCGCCACGATGCCATCGGCGAGGCGCTCCTCGACAGGCTGCGTCTCGACGACACGCGCGTGACCGCCCTCGCCGCGGCGGTCCGCGATGTCGCGGAGCTTCCCGATCCGGTCGGCCGCGTGCTCGACCGCCGGACCCTGCCCAACGGCCTGCAACTCGAGAAGGTCGCGGTGCCCTTCGGTGTGGTCGGGTCGATCTACGAGGCCCGACCCAACGTGACCGTCGACATCGCCTCGCTCGCCCTGCGTTCCGGCAACGCCGTGGTCCTGCGCGGAGGATCGGCGGCGCAGAGCAGCAATGCCACGCTCGTCCGGGTCATGCGCGACGCGCTCTCGCAACACGGGGTGAGCCCCGAGGCCATCCAGAGCGTCGACGACTTCGGTCGAGACGGGGCGAAGGCCCTGATGAACGCGCGCGGGCTCGTCGACGTGCTCGTGCCGCGGGGGAGCGCCGGTCTCATCGAGACCGTCGTCACCGAGTCGACCGTGCCGGTGATCGAGACCGGCGCCGGGGTGGTCCACGTCTACCTCGACGCCACGGCCCGCGACGACTGGGCCCGCGACATCGTCCTCAACGCCAAGACGCAGCGGCCGAGCGTCTGCAACGCCGTCGAGACCGTGCTCGTACACCGCGACGCCGCCGACCGGTTGCTGCCCGAGCTCCTGGCATCCCTCGTCGACGCCGGCGTCACGGTGCACGGCGACGCCGACACGCGCGCGCACGATGCGCGGGTCGTGCCGGCCACCGACGAGGACTGGTCGCTCGAGTACGGCACCCTCGACCTCGCCGTCCGCGTGGTGGACGACCTCGATGACGCCCTCGCGCACATCCGTCGCTACTCGACCCACCACACCGAGTCGATCATCACCGACGATTCCGCGGCCGCCGATCGTTTCCTCGCTGAGGTCGACTCCGCCGTGGTCCTGGTGAACGCCTCGACGCGCTTCACCGACGGAGGCGAGTTCGGCTTCGGGGCCGAGGTCGGCATCTCCACCCAGAAACTTCACGCCCGCGGACCCATGGGCCTCGCCGAGCTGACGAGCACCAAGTGGCTCGGGCGCGGCGACGGCCAGGTACGCGCCTGACCGCCTAAAATGAGACGCGCGCCTCGCGCAGACCTCTGATCGGAGCACTGATGACTTTCGTCGCACTTCTGGCCCAAGCCGCAGAAGAAGGCGCCCACCACGGTGGCAACGTGCAGGCCCAGACCTTCTGGTACGGCGCCGTCGCGTTCCTCACCTTCGTGGCCCTGAGCCTCGTGACGCTGTCGTACCGCAACGTGTCGAACCGTCACGCGCACAAGGCGGCGGCGTACACCCAGAAGCACGGGACGCCCACCCCCGAGGCGCACGGCCACTGAGGCCCACCGTATGTCGGTGACGCGCGCCCCTCGCATCGGGGTCATGGGTGGGACGTTCGATCCCATCCATCACGGTCACCTGGTCGCCGCCAGCGAGGTCGCCCAATCGTTCGATCTCGATGAGGTCGTCTTCGTGCCGACGGGGCGTCCGTGGCAGAAGGACGACGTCACCGAGAGCGAGCACCGCTACCTGATGACGGTGATTGCCACGGCATCCAATCCCCAGTTCACGGTGAGCCGCGTCGACGTCGATCGCGCGGGGCCCACGTACACGATCGACACCTTGCGCGACCTGCAGGAGCAGCGTCCCGGTGCGGAGCTGTTCTTCATCACCGGCGCAGACGCGGTCGCGCAGATCCTCAGCTGGCGCAACCACCAGGAGCTCTGGGATCTGGCGCACTTCGTGGCGGTGTCCCGGCCGGGTCACGTCCTCACGACCGAGGGGCTCCCATCCCAGAACGTGAGCCAGTTGGAGATCCCCGCCCTGTCGATCTCGTCCACAGACTGCCGCGCCCGTGTGCGCCGAGGCCACCCCGTGTGGTACCTCGTGCCCGACGGCGTCGTGCAGTACATCGCGAAGCACCACCTCTACCGGAGCACAGCATGAGCACTCCCGAGAACCCCGAGACTCCCGCGCTGACCCGCCGTCAGTTGCGCGAGCTCCGCCAGACCGGCGCGACGCCCATCATCGTTCCGCAGCCCGAGGGCGAGACTCCGGATGCCGAGACCCCGGCCGCTCCGATCGAGTCGGCCGAGGCGCCGATCGTCGATCGCGTGCCCGAGCGCGGCGCCGACGAGAGCGCGGGCGAGGAGCACGCCGCGTCGGACCACGCCGAGGCCGAGCCCGCGACGCCAGAGCACGAGCCCGCCGTGTCCGAGGAGCCCGCGCCCGTCGAGCAGCGCGACGAACCCTTCGCGCCCGCTCTGCGCCCCGACGCGTTTGACGGGTCCTTGGGCGACGGCGACTTCGGTGTCACCGGTCTCACGCGTCGACAGGTCCGTGCGCAGGAGAAGATCCGCACGGCCGCGGTCCCCGTCATCAGCTCCGACCTCGAGTCGTCGATGTCGCGCCAGAACACCGCTCCGGCACCGCAGGCCGAAGAAGAGTCCGCTCTGCCCGCCATCTTCCGTCCCGCCGCCCCCGACACCGCCGAGAGCCCGATCTCGTCGGACGAGACCGGACCCGGCGCCTCGGTCGTCAACCCCGCGCTCGGCTCCGAGCTGCTGGACGGGGCAAACCCCGAGGTCTCGCTCCCCGCGTCGTTCGATCAGCTCATCTCGCGCAACGCCGCAGCGAGCGGCGCCGTGTCGACCCCGAACGCGCTGATCCTGTCGCAGACCCCCGCCGGCGTTCCTCTGGTCGGTCCCGTCACGGCGACCGGTGAGGTCATGATCACGGGCACGTTCGAGCTGCCCGAGGGTCTGGGCTCGGTCGGTCACGCTCCCGGCACCACCGACGGCCGCGACGCCGACGCCGTGCTCCTCGACGGCGAGCTTCCGCCCGCCTCGTCCCCCACCCCGATTGCGGCGAGTGCCGCGATCAGCACCGTCAAGCAGCCCGGCGAGATCATCCGCCCGCCGGCGCCCGAGAAGGGGAGCAAGCTCCTCATCGGGCTCATCATCACGACCGGTGCTCTCTTCCTGGCGGTGGCCGTCACCCTCGGCCTCGCCTTCACGACAGGAGTCTTCCGATGACAGCCACCGACAACGGTCGCGAGATGGCGCAGATCGCCGCTCTCGCCGCCGACGCGAAGGGCGGCGACGACATCGTCGCGCTCGACGTGTCCGAACCCCTCCCGCTCGTCGACATCTTCCTCCTCGTCACCGGTCGCAACGAGCGCAACGTCGCCGCGATCGCCGACGAGGTCGAAGAGAAGCTCCTCGAGCACGGCCACAAGCGCGTGCGTCGCGAGGGCCGACAGGAGTCCCGCTGGGTCCTGCTCGACTTCGGAGACCTTGTCGTCCACGTCTTCCACGAGGAAGAGCGTGTCTACTACGGCCTCGAGCGGCTCTGGAAGGACTGCCCGGTCGTCCCGATCGAGCTGCCGACCCCGGCGAACGCCACCGACTGACGATCCTGCCGTCGACGCCCTCTGCCCCCGCGGCAGGGGGCGTTCTCGTTCGTACGCCGGATTCATAGACGCGACAGCGCATGCTGGGTCGGTGTCACCGACCTCGCACCGCGTCCGCCGCAACCGGCGTCGGCTCCTGCTCATCGTCGCCGCCGTCGTCACCACGGCCGTCGTGGGCGCCGTGGCCTTCGTCGCGGTCAATCTCGCCGGCGCGGCCAACGGCATCCATCATTCCGATGCCGAGCTGCCCACCGCCGCTCCGGGAGTCGCCCAAGACGAGGGCGAGCAGAACATCCTCATCATGGGCCTAGACAGTCGGGTCGACGAGGACGGCAAGCCGTACCCCCAGGAGATCTACGACGCGATCCACGCCGAGGACGCATCGGTGGGCGGCTACAACACCAACGTGCTGATGTACGTGCACATCCCCGCCGGCGGCGGGCAAGCGGTCGCCGTGTCGATCCCGCGCGACGACTACGTCGACTACGCGGGCGCTCCGGGTGGGACGAAGAAGGGCAAGATCAAAGAGGCGTACGGGCGGGCTTTCGCCGCGAAGAACGACGAGCTCCGCGCGGCGGGCGTCTCGGAGGACGACGCCTATCAGCAGGCCCGCGACGCCGCACGCACCGAAGAGATGCAGACCGTGTCGCAATTCTTGGGCGGCGTCCCGATCGACCACTTCGTCGAGGTGACGATGGCGGCGTTCTACCGGGTCGCACAGGCCGTCCAGCCGATCTCGGTGTGCCTCAACCACGCGACCGCCGACACCTACTCGGGAGCGGACTTCGTCGCGGGGGAGCAGCAGATCGACGCCGCACAGGCGATGGCGTTCGTCCGCCAGCGTCGCGACACGAAGTACGACGACGTCTTCCTCACCGACCTCGACCGCACGCGCCGTCAGCAGGCGTTCATGGTGTCGCTCGCGTTGAAGCTGCGCGACGCGCAGACCTTCACCGACTTCGGGCGCCTGCAGGACCTGCTCGACACCGCGAAGCAGTACGTGGCCGTCGACAAGGGCTTCGACCTGCTCAGCCTCGCCTCGACGGCCCAGCGCCTCGCCGGGGGAGACGTGACGTTCCAGACGCTCCCGGTCGAGCGCTTCGGCACGGTCGACGGCGAGAGCGTGAACATCGTCGACCAGAAGGCCATCGCGGCTCAGGTCGGTGCCCTGCTCCACCCGGCTCCCGCGGCGACGACGGATTCCGGGACGGATGCCACCCCGGACCCGACCGATGCGCCCGCGACGAGCGCTCCCGCGGCGTCTCCTTCCCCGACGTCGTCGGTGTACACCGACTCGCAGCAGCCGATGCGCGCGGGGTCGGTGCCCTGCGTGAACTGAGGCGTGCTCAGCCGTACCGCTCGCGGTACCGGAGCTCGGCGGCCGGGTGCAGGGCGATCGGCGAGGTGTCGATGAGACTCGCCGGCGTCAGATATTGGATGCCGAGCGCATCGGGCGCAACGAGCTCGGGGGCGTCGTCGATGAGTGCGTCGACGAGGGCGCGAGCGAGCGAATCGGCGAGGTCGGCGCGCGCGAGCAGGAGGTTCGCGACGCCGATTGTGGGGACGGCCCTGGTGGCGCCGTAGACGCCGGAGGGGATCGTCGTGGCGGCGTACACGTCCGGGAACCGCGCGCTGAGCGCCGCGAGAGCGGGGGTCGTGTCGATCACCGAGACCGGGACCTGCTCGGCGAGGGCGGCGATCTGCGGGGTCGGCACCCCGCCCGACCAGAAGAACGCGTCGATCCGTCCCGCGGCGAGATCGTCGACGGCACCGCGGAACGTGCGTTCCACCGTCCGGGGCCCCGCGCCGCTCGACGGGTCGAGTCCGGAGGCGTCGAGCACCCGTCTCGCCGTCGCCGCAGCGCCCGACCCCGGGGCGCCGAGCGACACCGTGCGCCCCGCCAGGTCGGCGAGCCGCGAGATCCCCGCGTCCGCGCGCACGATGCACTGCAGGTAGTTCTGGTAGACGCGTCCGATCGCGACGATGTCGTCCGCGGCATCCGCTGCCGAATCCACCAGCGAGAGCCCGAGGTCCACGCGGCGCTCCCGCAGAAGACGGAGGTTGTCGATGCTGCCCTCGCTCTGCAGCGGCGAGACCGAGACCGCGGTCGACGACGCGGTCGCGGCCGCGAGCAGTTGACCGAACTCGAGGTAGCTGCCGCCCGGCTCGCCGCAGCCGAGGACGAGGGGCGTCGATGCGGGCGTGGAGCACGCGGCGAGCGAGAGGGCGCCGGCACCCGCGACGACCGAGAAGAATGCGCGTCGGGTCAGAGCCGTCACCGCCGCCTCCACTCGAGTCGCGCGGCGAGGCCGCCCCTGGCCGAGCGCTCGAGGTGCAGGGTGCCGCCGGCCGCCCGCATCAGCTCGGCGACGATCGCCAGGCCCAGGCCGGTCCCCGGTGTCGACCGGTGGGCGCCCGCGCGCCAGAACCGGGTGCCCATGCTCTCGAGGTCGGCGTCGGCGAGATGCGCGCCCGAATCGTCGACGCGCAGTGTCACGCCCTCACCGTCGTCGTCCAGGGTCAGACCCACACGGGCTCCTCGCCCGGCGTAGTTGGCGGCGTTGTCGAGCAGTACCTGCACCATCTCGTCGAGGTCCGCTCGGCCGCACGGCACCGCGACGACCGTGTCGTCCGCGTCCTCCAGCGTCACGCCCGCCTCGTCGAGCCGCCACCGGTGCAGATCCCCGAGCTCGGATGCCGACACCCGGCACTCGCGCTCCGCCCCCTCGTCGCGCGCGGCGTCGTACCCCTGCCGCGAGGCCGAGGCCCGGTGCTCGGCGTTCGCGAGTGTCAGCATGCGTTCGACGGTGTGCTCCAGCCGATCGAGGTCGTGGTCGACCGCGGCAAGGTCGTCAGCGGCATCCGGATCCCGGGGGAGCGAGTCCACGCGCAAGCGGATGGCGGCCAGGGGAGTGCGCAACTGGTGCGACGCGTCGGCCACGAAGCCGCGCTGCTGCTCGAGTGTGTTCTCGACCTCGTCGGTCATGGTCGTGAACGCCCGGCTGAGCCGGCGGAGCTCGGGCGGCCCGGTCGGACGAAGGGGAACGGGCTCGCGGTGGGCGGTGAGCGCCGCGACCGCCGAATCGAGGGCGCGCACCGGCCGCAGGATCCACCGCGTCCACAGCAACGATGCCCCCATGAGCGCGGAGAGCAGGAGGAAGCCGACGACCGCCACGAGCGCCCACGCGGCACCGACATCGGCCTTCGCGCGTGCGAGGTCGACCTCGATCACCACCACACCGGTCGACAGATCGCCCGCGGCGATGACGGGGACGGCGACCAGTGCGGTGTCCGGCGCCCACGGGGTGACGCGCGGAAGAGACACCTGCGGGATGGCCCGCGACGCCGCCCCGGCGATGGAGCGCACATCGACGTCGGGCGAGAGGCCCCCGGCCGAGGCCACCGCGTCACCGCTCTCGTCGAGCACGAGCACGGCCTCGCCGTACACCGCGTGGAACCGGTCGACGTAGGTCTGCAGGCTCGATGTCCCGCCCTGCACGAGAGCCGTTCGGGCGCGCTGCACGACCTGATCGAGCGACGCCTGGCGCTGCAGGGCGACCTGCTGCGTCCGCGAGTCGGCGATCGACTGGGCGACGGGGATGAGCACCGCGATCACGGCGATGAGCCCGAAGACCAGCAACGGGAGCAGGACGCGCAGCTTCACCCGGCATCCTCGAGGCGGTATCCGAACCCGCGGACCGTCGTGATCGTGACCTCGGGGAGCTTCTGCCGCACCTGGCCCATGTGCACGTCGAACGATCGCGACGACGCCGCGTACGCGTCGCCCCACACCTCGTCGAGGATGACCCGGCGACTCACCACGGTCCCCGCGCGACGGGCGAGGGACAGCAGGATGCCGAATTCGTTGGGCGTGAGCGACACCTCGCGGTGTGCGACGCGGACGCGGCGGGCGTCGACGTCGATCGACACCTGGGAGGTCTCGACGCGCATCGGCTCCTCGGGCGGGCTGTACCGGCGTGTGACGGCAATCAGTCGGGCGAGGAGTTCGTGCAGACGCACGGGCTTGACCAGGTAGTCGTCGGCGCCGAGTGACAGCGCGCGGACCGTCGAGCGTTCGTCGCCTCTCGCTGTCACGACGATCACCGGGATCTGGGTGACCTCGCGCAGGTCGCGGAGCACATCGAGTCCATCGCGATCCTCGAGACCGAGGTCGAGGAGCACCGCCTGTGCGTCTCGGTGACGGAGGAGCACATCGCTGCCGCGTGACACCCGGGTGCACGTGTGACCGGCGCGGCCGAGGGCCGAGACGAGGGCCGCGGCGACGGAGCCGTCGTCCTCGGCGACGAGTACGTGCATGCTCCATCGTAGGCACAGGCTCCGCGGCCTCGCGGCCCACGAATGTAAGGCGACTGTAAGGATCTCGCCCGGCGGCGCCGGCGGCAGCAACGATGGCCGATACGCCTCGTCACCGCTGCCGGAGGCCTCTTCCGCCAGCGGTGACGAGACGACCAACGTCCCTCGACCGATCGGATTCCTCATGTCAACGACGACGACGATCCCCACGAGTCTGCGGCGTTCGATCTCGAACACGCTCAAAGGCTCGGCCGGCAACCTCGTGGAGTGGTACGACGTCTACGTCTACTCCGTGTTCGCGGTGTACTTCGAGTCGCAGTTCTTCAGTTCCGACGACAAGAACTCCACCATCTACGTGTGGGCGATCTTCGCCGTCACCTTCCTCATGCGGCCGATCGGCTCGTGGTTCTTCGGCCGCTTCGCCGACCGGCACGGTCGCCGTCTGTCGTTGACGGTGTCGGTGTCGCTCATGGCGTTCTGTTCGCTGGTGATCGCTTTCGCCCCCACGGCCGAGATGATCGGCGTCGGTGCCGTCATCATCCTCGTCTTCGCCCGTCTCGTTCAGGGCTTCGCGACCGGAGGCGAGTACGGCACGAGCGCGACCTACATGTCCGAGGCCGCCATGCCCGGTCGCCGCGGCTTCCTGTCGTCGTTCCACTACGTCACCCTCGTCGGCGGTCACGTGCTCGCACAGACCACGCTGCTGATCATGGTGCTCACCCTCGATGACGAGGCCATCACCGCGTGGGGCTGGCGCGTCGCCTTCGCGATCGGCGGTGTCGCCGCCGTGGCCGTGTTCTGGATGCGCCGCACGATGGACGAATCCCTCGAGAAGCACGTGCTCGACGACAACAAGGCGGGCCGCGCGAAGGACTCGGGCTCGATGCGCGATCTGCTCGTCAACAACTGGCGCCCGCTCCTGCTGTGCTTCGCGGTCACGGCCGGCGGCACCGTCGCTTTCTACACGTACTCGGTCACGGGGCCGAACATCGTCAAGACCGCGTTCTCGGGCGGCGATGTCGTCACCGGTACCGTGATCAATCTCATCGCGCTGACGGCCCTCATGCTCATGCAGCCGCTGGGCGGCTGGCTGTCCGACAAGGTCGGTCGCAAGTCCCTGCTCGTCTTCTTCGGCGTCGGCGGCGTGCTCTACACGTGGTTCCTCATCACGATGCTCCCGCAGCAGACCAACGAGTTCGCCGCCTTCGCGATCCTGCTCGGCGGCTTCGTCATCCTGACCGGCTACACCTCGATCAACGCGCTCGTGAAGGCGCAGCTCTTCCCAACGCACGTGCGAGCCCTGGGCGTCGGCCTCGGGTACGCGCTGGCCAACTCGCTCTTCGGCGGCACGGCGCCCCTGCTGTACGCCGGAGCGCAGTCGACCTCGCAGGTGCCGATGTTCATCGTGTACGTCACGGTCATCATCGCGGCGTCGCTCGCGGTCTACATCTTCGCCCTTCGCAACAAGGCGCCCAACTGGCTCGACGACGAGCTGGTCATGCGCGAGACGCACGAGGCGAAGTCCCGCGAGACGGTGTCGTCCCGCTGACACCTCCATGAGGGGCGCCTTCTCCGTCGAGGGGAGGCGCCCTTCTCCGTGCGCGTGCCCGGTGAGGCGGTTGTCGAGGGATGCCGCGTGCCCGGCGCACGGCGTGACCTCAGCGATCCGCGCAGAATCGGTGGCATCCCTCGCCTTCGGGCTGAGGGTGTGCGAATCGCCGAAGTTGTGCGGAGGGGAAGGATGCCGTGAGCTCCGCCCACCGGGACAGGCCGTCTCCGGAAAAGACGAAAGCCCCCGCCGAAGCGGAGGCTTTCTCTCGTGGTGGACCTGAGGGGACTCGAACCCCTGACCCCCTGCATGCCATGCAGGTGCGCTACCAGCTGCGCCACAGGCCCGTTTTTTGTTTTCCGCCCCGTTTGAGGCAACTCCATGAGCTTACAACACAGATCGCGGAGGCAAGAAATCGGCGCCGTCGGGCGTGTCGCCCGCTTCTGTTGCCGCGAAAACGACCGCCCGTCGAAGGGCCTGCCCGCGCTCGCTCAACGCGCGTTGGCGCACGACGTACTCGGCTTTACCCTCGGGGGTCTCGATCGCCACCGGCGCGTACCCCCAGTCGGTCAGGTCGTAGGGCGAGGCCTGCATGTCGAGCGCGCGGATGTCGCGCGCGAGCTCGAACGCGTCGAGCAGCACCGACCCAGGGACCAGGGGCCCGAGCTTCACCGCCCACTTGTAGACGTCCATCCCCGCGTGCAGACAGCCCGGCTGCTCCCTCGCCACCTGGTCGTCGCGACTGAGGGAGGTGCGGTTGAGCGGGACGGCCTCGGGCGTGAAGAAGCGGAACGCGTCGAAGTGCGTGCACGTGAGGTCGTGGGCGTCGACCACCGCGTCGGTGCCGTCGCGACCAAGGCGCAGGGGCACGGCGTGCCGCACCTCGTCGGCGCGGTAGGCCATCGCCCACTCGTGCAGACCGAAGCACCTGAACTTCGCGGGTCGATCGAGGGTGGCGCGCAGCAAGTTGACGATGCCGCGGTACATCGAACCCTTCTCGGTACGGAAGCGTTCGGCATCCACTCGCATGCCCTCGGGCTCGGCCCGATACCACCTCCACGCGGCGCGTTCGTCGGCCCCTTCGAGCACGACCCCGGGACCCGGGTGCCACCGCCGCAGGATGGCGGGCTTGTACGAGTAGTACGTGAAGAGGAAGTCTTCGACGGGATGCTTCTGCGCGCGGCTCGCGCGGGCGCGGTGATCGGCGGTGAGCGCGTCAGCGCGATGCGCGTGCTGTTCGGCGGCGTCCGTCCACTCCGCGCGCGTCAGGACGGTTCGGGTCGCGACCAGGGTCACTCGACCGGCTCGATGAGGTCGGGGGAGTCGTTGCGGACGTTGCCCACCGCCGCCGAGACCACGTGGTCGTCGAGCGTCTCGGCCATGTCGGGCGCGGCGTCGATGGCCGCGTCGAGGACGTCTCCGACGTTCTCGGTCGTGGGGTCGAGCCAGGCGTCGGCGAAGTCGGGATCCATGAACAGCGGCATGCGATCGTGGATGGAGCCCAGTCGTCCGATCGCATCGCGCGTGAGGATCGTGCAGCTCAGCACCCAGCGGGCGGGGTCGTCGTCGGCGAGGGCGGGGTTCTTCCACCACTCGTAGAGCGCCGCGAAGAAGAGCGGCGAACCGTCGGCGGGGTGGATGTAGTGGGGCGTCTTGCCCTCGTCGGTGGTCTTCCACTCGTAGTAGCCGGATGCCGGGATCACGGCGCGTCGCTTGATGAGGGCGTTACGGAACATGGGCTTGTCTTCGACCTCTTCGGACCGCGCGTTGAAGGCCCGTGCGCCGATCTTGACGTCTTTCGCCCACCCCGGGATGAGCCCCCAGCGCGCGACCTCGAGCCGGCGGACCGGGGGCTCGCTCTTGATCGAGTCGAGCACGATGCCGACCTGCGACGTCGGGGCGATGTTGTACGAAGGCCGGGGCAGCTCGTCGGCCTCGACGTCGACGCGCAGCACCCCCACGAGCTCGGAGGCCACATTGGCTACGACGAAACGACCGCACATGCTTCCACCGTACGCGCCACCTCCGACATCGGGCCTCGCGCTCGATGGCCTCCGCGCACATCCTCAGCGTTCCGCGCATCCTCAGCCGTGAGGCGCGGGATGCCGCTGACTTTGCGCGAATCGCTGACGTTACGCCGGACGCACCGAGGCCGCGGCATCCGGGATCAGGCCTCGTTGGATATGACGCCCGTGCTGCGCAGCCGCTCGAGGAGACCCGCGCCGTCCGAGGCCGTCACCCAGGGCACTTCGGCGGCGGAGTGGTCGTCGACGACCGTCCGCCCACCCGCGAGCACCGCTTCGGCGGGGAGCAGTCGCCGGATCGCGACGGCCGCGACGTTCTCGGGGTGCTCGATCGCGAAGCCGGTGTAGATCGCGTCGTCGTGCTGGCCGTCGTCGCCGACCAGGAGCCACTTCACGTCGGGGAACTCCGCGGCCAGGCGTCGGAGGTTCTGCTCCTTGTGCTCTCGGCCGCTGCGGAACCACCGGTCGTGGGTCGGCCCCCAGTCGGTGAGCAGGAACGACCCGGCGGGGAAGAGGTGGCGGCGCATGAAGCGGGTGAGCGTGGGCGCGACGTTCCAGGCACCGGTCGACAGGTAGACCACGGGTGTTCCCGGGTGTTCGCGCGTGAGGCGCTCGAGCATGACCGCCATCCCGGGGACGGGCTGTCGCGCGTGCTCGTCGACGACGAAGGAGTTCCACGCGGCGAGCAGGGGGCGGGGGAGCAGCGTCACCATGACGGTGTCGTCGATGTCGCTCACCACGCCGAAGCGCACGTCGGACCCCACGATGAACACGCGCGTCTCGGCCGGCTCGCTGCCTTCGACCGACATCGTGATGCTCTGCCAGCCGGGGCTGAGCGTCGCGGGGAGCTTGGCGTCGATCACTCCACCGCGGTCGGCGACCACACGATGCGTGACGCCGTCGATCGTGACGTCGACCTGTCCGAAGCCGACCGGCACGGCCGCGAAGCTTCGCCACCCGCGCAAGCTCGCGAACTCACCCGTCGACGTGCGCTTGATCGGCGGGGCGATGAGCACGCGGCCCAGCACGCGGACCCATTCCTCGGTCCCGTACCCCGGGAAACCCGTGACGGCGGGACGCAGTCCGCGGGCGCGCGCTCGACGTTCGCGCCAGCGGTGGAAACGGCGCTCGAGTCGGGCGAACCAGAGCACTTTGGCGCGAGGGGAACGAGGCATCGCCCTCAGTCTTTCACGTCACCGTCCACCGGTTCGAGAGGAGCGGTCTCGTCCGCGAGATGGCGACGTTCGAGCCGCTCGATGATCTTCTTGCCGACGAAGACCAGAACGATGAAGGCGACGAGGATGCCGACGAAGATGTACCCCGCACCGTGGATGCGGTCGGACAGCTCGCGGTACGTCCCCGCAGCGGATGCTGCGACCGTGACGTACAGGCTCGCCCACACGACGCACGCGGGGGTGGTCCAGGCGAGGAAGCGGCGATAGCTGTAGCCGCTCATTCCGACCGTGAGAGGAACGAGCGAGTGCAGCACGGGGAGGAAGCGCGACAGGAAGATCGCGGGTCCGCCGCGACGACGGAGGTACCGGTCGGCCCGCTCCCAGTTGCGTTCGCCGAGCTTCTGCCCGAGGCGCGAGGCGCGGATACGCGGACCGAAGTAGCGACCGAGCCAGAACCCGAGGCTCTCACCGAGCAGCGCGCCCACCACGATCGCCGCGGCCAGCACGACCCCTTCGACCGGGGAGGCGACGGCGGTGCCGGCCACGATGACCATCGTGTCGCCCGGGACGACCAGCCCCACGAGCACGCTGGTCTCGAGCATGACCGCGATCCCGGCGATGATCGTGCGCAGCACGGGGTCGACGTTCTGGACGACGTCGAGCAACCAGGTGAGGATCTCGTTCACCTCCGTCAGCCTAGGGCCGGATCCCCGCTCTAGCCTGAGAGCGTGCCCCACTCCGCCCCTCCGTTCACCCTGCCGCGGTGGGTCGACCCCGAGGCGGCTTTCCTGCACGTGTTCGCGACGGGCGGGGACGCGTTCTGGCTGGACGCCGGACGCGAGGCGCCGACGGGGTGGAGCTGGATGGGCTCGGGTCGCCTCGACGACGCGTCAGCACCCCTGCAGAGGGATGCCGCACCCGCCGGCGGACCCACGGATGACAGCGGCCCGTTCCGTGGCGGCTGGGTCGGCTGGCGCTCGTACGAAGGACGGGACGCCTGGCTGCGCGTCGCGGCCCTCGTCGCATTCGACCACGCCCGCCGCCGCGTCCACGTTTTCGGCGACGCCGACCTCGCCGCGCGGGTCGCGGGCGCACCGCCCCCGGTGACCGTGGGCGCGGCGGAGCCCCGGGGCATGGCATCCGGCCGAGTGGAGCCCGAGCGGTACGCCGACCTCATCGGCGCCTGTCGCGAGCGGATCCGCGAGGGCGACGCGTACCAACTGTGCCTCACCACCCGCTTCACCGTGCCCGGGCGGCACGACGCGGTCGCCGTGTTCCGCCGGCTGCGGCAGGCCTCGGCCTCGCACCACGCGGGTCTCATCCGCATCGGCGGCACCACCCTGGTCAGCTCGTCTCCCGAGCGCTTCCTCGAGGTGCGCGACGGTCGCGTGCACACCCACCCCATCAAGGGCACGCGTCCTCGCTCGACCGACCCGGACCGCGACCGGGCGCTCGCCGAGCACCTGCGAGCGGACCCCAAGGAGCAGGCCGAGAACGTCATGATCGTCGACCTCATGCGCAACGACCTCTCCCGGGTGTGCGACCCCTCGACGGTCGGGGTCGACCGGCTGCTCGAGGTCGAGACGTATCCCACCGTGCACCAACTGCTGAGCGAGGTGTCGGGGCGGCTCGTGCCGGGCACCACGATCGGCGGGCTGCTCGATGCCGCGTTCCCCGCCGGGAGCATGACGGGCGCGCCCAAGCAGTCCGCGATGCACATCCTCGCCGGGCTCGAAGGGGAGGAACGGGGGATCTATTCGGGAGCCTTCGGCTGGATCGGCGACGACGGGGCGGCGGATCTCGCGATGGTCATCCGGAGCGTCGTCGTGGAGCAGGATGCCGCCTGGGTCGGGGCGGGAGGCGGCATTACGTGGCGCTCGGTCGCGGCATCCGAAGTCGCCGAAGTGGGGATCAAGGCCCGGGCTCCGTTGGCGGCCCTGGGAGCCGAGGTCCCGCCCGGGTGGTGACCTGCGCGTCCGATAGCCTGGAGGTTGGCCCCCGCGGCCTCCCGACCTTCACGATTGGCTTCATCCGTGTCTCAGAACTCCGCACCAGACCCCCGCGAGGGGGGCTTCGACACCCACGCCATCCAGGCGAAGTGGCAGCAGGCTTGGGCCGAGAAAGACCCGTTCCGCGCCGGTGGCGACGACGACACGCGCCCTCGCAAGTACGTGCTCGCGATGTTCCCGTACCCCTCGGGCGACCTGCACATGGGTCACGCCGAGAACTACCTCTACTCCGACATCGTGGCGCGCTTCTGGCGCCACCGCGGGTACAACGTGCTCAACCCCATCGGGTGGGACTCGTTCGGCCTGCCCGCCGAGAACGCCGCCATCAAGCGCGGCGCCGACCCCGTCGAGTGGACCTACGCGAACATCGCCCAGCAGAAGGCGAGCCTGAAGGACTACGGCGTCTCGTTCGACTGGAGCCGCGTCCTGCACACGAGCGACCCCGAGTACTACCGCTGGAACCAGTGGCTGTTCCAGAAGCTGTACGAGAAGGGCCTCGCCTACCGCAAGGACGCCCTGGTCAACTGGGACCCGGTGGACCAGACCGTGCTCGCCAACGAGCAGGTGCTGCCCGACGGCACCAGCGAGCGCAGCGGCGCCGTCGTCGTCAAGAAGAAGCTGACGCAGTGGTTCCTGCGCATCACCGACTACGCCGACCGCCTGCTCGACGACCTCAACCAGCTCGAAGGCTTCTGGCCGAGCAAGGTCATCCAGATGCAGCGAAACTGGATCGGCCGTTCCGTCGGCGCCGACATCGCGTTCGAGATCGAAGGTCGCGACGAGAAGATCACGGTCTTCTCCACGCGCCCCGACACCCTGCACGGCGCAACGTTCTTCGTCGTGGCCCCCGAGTCCGACCTGGCCGCCGAGCTCGCGGCATCCGCTGATCAGGGTCTGCGCGAGAGCTTCGAGGCCTACCTCGCTCAGGTGCAGCGCGCGACCGACATCGAGCGCCAGGCGACCGACCGCCCGAAGACCGGCGTGTTCCTGGGCCACTACGCGATCAACCCGGTCAACGGCGAGAAGCTGCCCATCTGGGCCGCCGACTATGTGCTCGCCGACTATGGTCACGGCGCGGTCATGGCCGTACCCGCGCACGACCAGCGCGACCTCGACTTCGCCCGCGCCTTCGACCTGCCCGTCAAGGTGGTCGTCGACACGACCGCGCCGATCACCGGCGCGATCCCGGTGATCGAGCTCGACGACGAGGGCGTGCCGATCGACCCGCTCGGCGACATCGACGACCTGGATCCCGTCAAGACCGGCATCGCGCTCACCGGAGACGGTCGCATGATGAACTCGGGCTCGCTCAACGGGCTCTCGAAGCGTCACGCGATCGCCCGCATGATCGAGGAGCTCGAGGCCAAGGGCGTCGGCCGCGCCGCCAAGACGTACCGCCTGCGCGACTGGCTCATCTCGCGTCAGCGCTACTGGGGGACGCCCATTCCGATGCTGCACGGCGAGGACGGCTCGATCACGCCCGTTCCCGCCGACCAGCTGCCGGTGACGCTGCCCTCGGTCGAGGGGCTCGACCTGAAGCCCAAGGGAACCTCGCCCCTCGGCGCGGCCACCGACTGGGTGCAGGTGACCGACCCCGAGACGGGCCAGACGCTGCTGCGCGACCCCGACACGATGGACACGTTCGTCGACAGCTCGTGGTACTACCTCCGCTTCCTCTCGCCGAACAGCGAGACCGAGGCGTTCTCGGCCCGCGAGGCGAACAAGTGGGGCCCCGTCGACTTCTACATCGGCGGCGTCGAGCACGCGATCCTGCACCTGCTGTACGCGCGCTTCATCACCAAAGCGCTGTTCGACATGGGTCTGGTGGAGTTCACCGAGCCGTTCTCGAGCCTCATCAACCAGGGCATGGTCATCCTCGACGGCACGAAGATGTCGAAGAGCAAGGGCAACCTGGTGCTGTTCCAGGAGGAGCTCGACGCCCACGGCGCCGACGCCCTGCGCGTGGCCCTGGCGTTCGCGGGCCCGGTGGAGGACGACAAGGACTGGAACGACGTCTCGACCACCGGTGCGGCGAAGTTCCTCGCCCGTGCCCTGCGCATCGCGCACGACGTCGACAGCGAGACCGACGTGGTCTGGGCCGAGGGCGACGCGTCGCTGCGCCGAGTGACGCACCGCCTGCTGGCCGATGCCGCGAACCTCGTCGAGCAGACGAAGTTCAACGTCGTCGTCGCGCGCCTGATGGAGCTGGTCAACGCCACCCGCAAGGCCATCGACGGCAAGCCCGGTGCGAGCGACCCCGCCGTGCGCGAGGCCGCCGAGGTCATCGCGATGACCCTCGACCTGTTCGCCCCGCACACCGCCGAGGAGATGTGGGCGACGCTCGGCTACGACGGATTCGTCGGGCTCGCGACCTGGCGCCAGGCCGACCCCACGCTGCTCGTCGAGGACACCGTCACCGCGGTCGTTCAGATCGATGGCAAGGTGCGCGGCACGCTCGAGGTCTCGGCCAAGATCGGCGCCGACGAACTCGAGGCCATGGCCCGCGCCGACGAGAAGGTGCTGCGCGCGCTCGGCGACCGCGAGATCGTGCGCGCGGTCGTGCGCCCGCCGAAGGTGGTCAGCTTCTCGACGAAGTAGGTTCTCTGATTCCGGATGCCACGCCACCGGCGCTCTGCGGAGTGCGGGGGCGTGGCATCCGGCGTCTTCTGACCGTGTGGAGGCGCGGCGCTCGAAGAGACGTGCGCCTCGCCGAAACGTTGCGAGGTGAGTGCGCGCGGAGCGGTCAGCGGGCGCGAGAGTAGGCGCCGCCGTCGCGGGAGCGCTCGAGGAGCCCGGCGTCGACCAGATACCGGCGCATCGCCGCGACGTCGTCGACGATCGCCGCCAACCGGTCGTTGACCGCCCGTTCGGTGAGGATCTCGCCCGGCTCGCTCATTCGCCCGACGATGTGGAGGAGCACGGCGTCGCGGTCGGCGGCTCGAGAGGGGTAGACCGTGAGGCGGCCGTCGACGAAGAAGCGGTCGACGCCCGCCGCGCGGGGCGCGGCCGGTGCGGAGCGGAGGGCGTCGCGGAATACCTCGGGCTCGGTTCGCCATCCTGCGCCGTCAGGGGAGATGAGCCCTGCCGAGAGCAGCGTGTCGAGGACGCGTCGACGCTTTCCGGGTGACAGGGCGTCGAGGGCTTCATCGACCGGCTGGGCGAGCACGATCCGCGCGTACACGTCGCGTGCGCGATCGTCGGCGAGGGCTGAGATCACGGCGCGCCACGTGTTCGTAGACATCGCTCCAGGGTAGATGCGGGTTCTGCACAGCGCGGGGATCCTTCCGGCTGTCCACGAAAGAGCGATCTCGCGCCGCGCGACGGCAGCCTCGGTGCCTAGCGTCGTGGCGTGACCGAACCGTCCTCTTCCTCCCATCGCGAGGAGTCGCAGCGCACGGTGATGCGGGGAGCGTCGATGAAGCAGTCCCGTTCCCCGTCGAACGCGGGTGGCACGGAACCGGAGGAGCGCGACGCTGCGAATCCACTCCCGAGCGCTCTTCCCCCGCGAGCGCGCCTCGGCATCGGCGCGGTCATCGTCCTGGTGCTGCTCGCCTTCGCCGTGACGATCGGCATCGGCATGCTGCGGGGCGCCACCGGTGCCGAGATCGTCGACGAAACGGCATCCCCCTCCACGTCTTCCGCCGCCCTGCCCGCAGAGGCGGGACTGTACGTCCACGTCGCGGGAGCGGTGCGCGAGCCCGGGCTGTACCGGCTCGATGCCGGTGACAGGGTCGCCGACGCGATCGCCCGGGCGGGAGGCTTCGCCGACGACGCGCAACGCGACGGGGTCAACCTCGCCAGGCCCGTGGCCGACGGTGAACAGATCGTCGTCCCGGTGGTCGGGGCAGAGGCTGCTTCACCCGCCTCGGGCGGCGGCGGCAGCACGGGTGGCGCGCTCGACCTGAACACCGCGACGCGCGAGCAGCTCGACGAGCTCCCGCGCATCGGGCCGGCGATGGCCGACCGCATCCTCGCGTGGCGCGAAGCGAACGGTCGTTTCACGAGCGTGGACGATCTGCTTTCGGTGCCGGGGATCGGGGAGAAGATGCTCGCGGGCATCCGAGACCTGGTGCGCGTGTGAGGGGGCGTCCCGGCGCGCGCCGCCGATCCCTTCGGGCGGTCTCGGTCGCCGCGGCGACCTGGGCGACCGCGGGTGCGAGCACGATGATTTCGGATCCCACCCCGCTCGCGGTGGTCCTCGCCCTCGCTGCGTGCGCGACCACCGCGCTCGCGTGGCGGCGGTCGGCGGTGCTCGCGATCGTCGCGGTCGCGCTCGCCTGCTCGGCCGCGGCGGCGGGGACCGTGGCGACGGCGGGATCGACGCGGGCGCAGATCGCCGCCCTCGAGGCCGACGGAGGGCGCCACCTCGAGCTGGAGGTCACCGTCACCGGGCGCATCGACGGCTCTCCTGACGGCGGCGCGTGGTTCGACGCCGTCGCCACGCGGGTGCGCGCGGGCGCTCTCGCCGTCACGGGGAGGGTCCCCGCGCGGATCCTCGTCGATGCCGAGGGACGGTCGGCGCTGGAAGCGGCGAGCATGGGCAGCGAGGTGCGGCTGAGGGGGCGAGCCGTCCTCTCCGACCCGGGGGAGCGCGCCGCCCTCGTCGTCCGGACGAGTTCCGTCGAGTCGGCTTCGACCCCGGCGGGCGTGTGGGCGTTCTTCGAGGGACTGCGCGACGGCCTCGTCGCCTCGACCCGCGGCCTGCCCCAGCCGGGAGCGGGTCTGGTGCCGGGGCTCGCCGTGGGTGACACGACGAGCCTCGACCCCGACACAGAGGCCGCGATGAACGCCTCGTCGCTGTCGCATCTCACGGCCGTGTCGGGGGCGAACTGCGCGATCGTCGTGGGTGCGGCGTTCGCCCTGCTGGCGCTGTGCGGTGCGTCCCGCGGCGGGAGGGTGATGGGGGCGATGCTGGTGCTGGCGGCGTTCGTCGCGCTGGTGACCCCCGAGCCGAGCGTCATCCGCGCGGCCGCGATGGCGGCAGTGGCGATGCTCGCGCTCGCACTCGGGCGACCGGCGATCGGCGTGGCCGTCCTGTCCCTCGCGGTGACGATTCTGCTGATGGTGGACCCGTGGCTCTCCCGCTCGCTCGGCTTCGCCCTCTCGGCCGCAGCGACCGGGGCCCTCCTCGTGCTCGCGCGCCCCCTGGCCGGCGGATTGGAGCGATGGATGCCGCGCGCCCTCGCCCTCGCCCTCGCGGTGCCCACGTCGGCCCAGCTCGTCTGCGGCCCGCTGATCGTCCTCATCGACCCGCACGTTCCCCTTCTCGGTGTCGCGGCCAACCTCGTCGCCGACCCCGCTGCGGCGCCCGCCACGATCGCGGGAGCCCTCGCCTGCATCGCCCCGTTTCCCTGGCTGAGGGACGGTCTGACGGCCCTCGCCTGGGTGCCGGCCGCGTGGATCGCGGCTGTCGCGCACACGACCACGGCGGTGTCGGCCCAGAACCTGCCGTGGCCCGACGGTCTTGTCGGGGCGGCGTTGCTCGCCGGCGTCGGCGCGGCGGTCAGCATCGCCGTCGTCAGACCGCGCCGGTTGCCCCGGATCACCGCGATTTCATCCGCCGCCGTCGCCGTGGTCGTCGGCCTCGTCCTGGGGCAGACGGCGGTACGCACCGTCGCGGGGCCCCTCACCGTGCCCGCGGCGTGGCAGGTGGCCATGTGCGATGTCGGTCAGGGCGACGCGACGCTCTGGCGGTCCGGAGACGCCGTGGCGCTGGTCGACACGGGACCCGAACCCGAGGCACTGACCCGGTGCCTGCAGACGTTCGGGGTGGACCATCTCGCCCTCGTCGTCCTGACGCACTTCGACCTCGACCACGTCGGCGGGTCCGCGGCGGTGATGGGGCGGGTCGATCTCGTGGTGCACGGGCCGCCCGATGAGGCGGCCGACCGACGACTCCTAGACCGGTTCTCGAACGCCGGAGCGCACCTGCAGAAGGCGACGATCGGCATGACGGGCACACTCGGCGGCACGCGGTGGCAGGCGCTCGGTCCCGCCCCGAACGCCGAGGCCGGAAACGACGCCTCCGTCGCCCTCGACGTCGCCGGCGCGAGCTTTCCTCGCACGGTGCTACTCGGCGACCTCGGCGAGCAGGCGCAGTCCGCCCTCCGACGGCGGATCGATGTTCCGCGTGTGCAGGTCGTGAAGGTCTCCCACCACGGCAGTGCCGACCAGGATGCCGCGTTGTACCGGGCGCTGCACCCGGCGGTCGGGCTCATCGGGGTCGGTGCCGACAACGACTACGGGCATCCGACCGCGACGCTCCTCGACATCCTGGCGGCTCTGGGAAGCACTGCGGCGCGCACCGATCGGGACGGTGCGCTGGCGGTCTGGCTCGACGAAGAGGGGAGACTCACCCTGTGGCGCGAGCGCGCGGGGACGGGGGAAGGGGCTCGCGACCCGACCGGCGATGTCGGAGCCGGTCGGTAGGCTGGGGGAGTGACTCCGGTTCCCCGACGCTCCGCCCCCGCCAAGGCGAAGTCGGCCATTCCGCAGGTGTCGTGGCGTTCCCCTCAGCCCGCGCCGATCGTTCTGGTCTCGGGCCCCGAAGAGGTCTGCGCCGAGCGCGCGATCGCAGGCATCCGATCGATGCTCAAGAGCGAGGACCCGAGCCTCGAGGTCACCGACATCCGGGCCGACGACTACGCCGCCGGCACCTTGCTCAGCGTCACGTCGCCATCGTTGTTCGGCGAGCCCCGACTCGTCCGCGTCAGCGGCGTCGAGAAATGCAGCGACACCTTCCTCACCGAGGCGGTGTCGTACCTCGCCCACCCGCAGGACGGCGCGACGGTCGTCCTGCGCCACACCGGAGCGAGCGTTCGCGGCAAGAAGCTGCTCGACGGCATCCGCGCGGGTCAGGGCAGCGGCATCGAAATCGCCTGCCCCGCGGTCAAACGCGACTCCGACCGATTCGATTTCGCGGTCGGCGAGTTCAAGGCCGCGCAGAAGCGCATCGCCCCCGTCGCCCTCAGGTCGCTGGTCTCGGCCTTCGCCGACGACCTCACCGAGCTGGCCGCGGCATGCCAGCAGCTCATCTCCGACGTCCCCGGCGACATCGACGAGCGGATCGTCGAGCGCTACTACGGGGGGCGCGTCGAGACCTCTGCCTTCACCGTGGCCGACACCGCCATCGCCGGGCAGTACGGCCCCGCCCTGCTCGCGTTGCGACACGCGCTGGCATCCGGGGCCGATCCCGTGCCTCTCGTCGCCGCGGTCGCCATGAAGCTCCGCACCATGGCGCGCGTGGCGGGCACCCGCGAGTCGTCGTCGATGCTCGCTCAGCGCCTGGGCATGAAGGACTGGCAGGTCGACCGCGCCCGCCGCGACCTCGTCGGCTGGACCGGCAACACGCTCGGCATGGCGATCCATGCCACGGCTCGAGCCGACGCCGAGGTCAAGGGCGCGTCGAGAGACCCCGTGTTCGCCCTCGAGCGCATGATCACCATCATCGCCACCCGCGCGCCCTACGGGGGCTGAGCGGCAACCGAAGAGGCTTCGCTTGCCGCGCCGGTTGCGCACGCGGACCGTGCGCAGAGGTCACCCCACTCCGAGAACGACGAAGCCCGCCCCGCGATGCGGGACGGGCTGTCGAGAAGAGCTGCGGCTCAGAGAGCGGCGACCGACTTCGCGATGGCCGACTTGCGGTTCGCGGCCTGGTTCTGGTGGATGACACCCTTGCTCACGGCCTTGTCGAGCTTCTTGGTCGCGGTGGCGAGCGCCTTGAGGGCCGCTTCCTTGTCACCGGCCACGACGGCCTCCTTGGTGCGACGCACGTGCGTGCGGAGCTCGCTCTTGACGGCCTTGTTGCGCTCGCGCGCCTTCTCGTTGGTCTTGTTGCGCTTGATCTGCGACTTGATGTTCGCCACGTCGACGGTCTTTCGTTTGAGTGAGTATGGGATGTGCCGGGCGAGCGGTAGAGGGGCGCTGCACCGGCGATCGTGGAGGTCGGGAAAAACCCCACACGCAAGCCAAGGACCGAGTCTATCAGGTCGATGCCTCGATCGTGGTGAGCGCCACCTCCAGCAGCGCGTTGAAAACTCGCGGACGCATCGCCGTGACGAGATGCGTCGTGCGCGGAACCACGATGAGCTCCGCGTGCGGGGCGACGGCGAGGAACATCCGCTCGTTCATGCGGAGCTGATCCCACTGCCCGTTCACGAACCACAGGGGCACATCGATCCGGCGAAGCGATGCCACGATGTCGAGCTCCGCGAGAGACGACAGGGCCGTGTCCTGCGCGTCGAAGGCGTAGCCGCCGGCGCCGAAGTCGGGCCGCGTCTCGGGAGGGAGGGTGCGGTCGAGCACGCGGTTCGTGAGTCCCAGACCGCGATCGGGGAGGCTATCGAAACGCCGCGTGAAGAAGCGGTAGGCCGCCAGCCCGATGCCGCGGGGCAGCGACGTGCACGATGCCGCGACGAACCCGGCGACCGGGGGACGAGGCGCGGCGCCGACGTACTCGATCGACAACAGCCCGCCCATGGAGTGCCCCACCAGCAGCACGGGACCGCGGGTCGCGGCATCCTGTACCGCGTCATCGATCGTCACGAACGCCCCGTCGAGCGTGAAGGCCTGGTCGCGGCGCGTTCCGTGCCCCGGCAGGTCGACCGCGGTGACCGGGGTGCCTCGCTGTCGCAGATGCGCGACCTGCGCCCGCCACATCGTGGCGGACGTGCGGATGCCGTGCACGAGCACGACCTGGACCGCCATGGCATCCACTGTAAAAGCCTCCGGATGCCGTGGTGCCGAGCCTCCGGGGACGGCGATGTCGGCGCACCACCGTAGAATCGACGGAACATGTCACCGCGCGCCCTGAAGCCCCTCGAGCCGTCTGCCACTCCGCCGGAGCAGATCCGCAACTTCTGCATCATCGCTCACATCGACCACGGCAAGTCAACGTTGGCCGACCGCATGCTGCAGATCACCGGCGTCGTCAGCGACCGCGATATGCGGGCGCAGTACCTCGACCGCATGGACATCGAGCGCGAGCGCGGTATCACGATCAAGTCGCAGGCGGTGCGGATGCCGTGGGGCACCGGTGACGGCACGTTCGCCCTGAACATGATCGACACGCCCGGTCACGTCGACTTCACGTACGAGGTCAGCCGATCGCTGGCGGCGTGCGAGGGAGCGATCCTGCTCGTCGACGCGGCTCAGGGCATCGAGGCGCAGACCCTCGCCAACCTCTACCTCGCGCTCGAGAACGATCTGACGATCATCCCGGTGCTGAACAAGATCGACCTTCCCGCCGCCGACCCCGACAAGTACGCGGCCGAGCTCGCCGGTCTCATCGGCGGCGACCCCGCCGACGTGCTGCGCGTCAGCGGCAAGACCGGCATGGGCGTCGAAGAGCTGCTCGACCTGATCGTCGAGAAGATCCCCGCCCCCGTCGGCAGGGCCGACGCTCCGGCCCGCGCGATGATCTTCGACTCCGTGTACGACGCCTACCGCGGCGTGGTCACCTACGTCCGCATGATCGACGGTGCCCTGCAGCCGCGCGAGCGCCTGCAGATGATGTCGACCGGCGCGACGCACGAGGCCCTCGAGATCGGCGTCTCGAGCCCCGAGCCCGTCCCCACCAAGGGTCTCGGCGTGGGCGAGGTCGGCTACCTCATCACCGGCGTGAAAGACGTGCGCCAGTCGAAGGTCGGCGACACGATCACCACGCACCGCAAGCCCGCGACCGACGCGCTGCCGGGCTACACCGACCCGAAGCCCATGGTCTTCTCGGGCATCTACCCGATCGACGGCAGCGACTACGCCGAGCTGCGCGAGGCTCTCGACAAGCTCAAGCTCTCCGACGCCTCGCTGCAGTACGAGCCCGAGACCTCGGTCGCCCTCGGCTTCGGCTTCCGTTGCGGTTTCCTCGGCCTTCTGCACCTCGAGATCATCACCGAGCGCCTCTCGCGCGAGTTCGGTCTCGATCTCATCACCACCGCTCCGTCCGTGACGTACGAGGTCACGACCGACACCGGCGAGACGGTGTCCGTCACCAACCCGAGCGAGTACCCCGACGGCCGCGTCGCCTCGGTGTCGGAGCCGATCGTCAAGGTCGGCATCCTGCTGCCCAAGGACTACGTTGGCACGGTCATGGAGCTCTGCCAGACGCGCCGCGGCACGCTGCTCGGCATGGAGTACCTCAGCGAAGACCGCGTCGAGCTGCGCTACCACATGCCCCTCGGCGAGATCGTGTTCGACTTCTTCGACCACCTCAAGAGCCGCACGCAGGGCTACGCGAGTCTCGACTACGAGCCCGCCGGCCAGCAGACCGCCGATCTGGTCAAGGTCGACATCCTGCTGCAGGGCGACAAGGTCGACGCGTTCAGCTCGATCGTGCACCGCGAGAAGGCGTACGCCTACGGCACGCTCATGGCCGAGCGCCTGCGCAAGCTCATCCCGCGCCAGCAGTTCGAGGTTCCCATCCAGGCCGCGATCGGTGCGCGCATCATCGCGCGCGAGACGATCCGCGCCATCCGCAAGGACGTCCTCGCCAAGTGCTACGGCGGTGACATCACCCGAAAGCGCAAGCTCCTCGAAAAGCAGAAAGAGGGCAAGAAGCGCATGAAGATGGTGGGCCGCGTGGAGGTTCCGCAGGAGGCGTTCATCGCCGCCCTGTCGGGAGACGTCGAGACCAAGAAGTAACGCACCACACCGAGAGGGGTGAACCATGCGCAGGCAGAACTTCACCGATGACACGGTCGACTACGCGGCTGTCGGAGCCACTCAGGCGCACGATCTGATGCAGTACCCGCCCGAGAACTCGCTGCCGGCAGAAGACGCCTGGCGCATCGGCAGCGGCGAGGAGCGTTTCGCCGCGGCCGGAGAGCTCCTGCTGTCGTGGGCGCCCCTGCGCACCGGCGAACTGAGCATCAGCGACGTGCGCCCGGCGTCGGGTGAGGGCTACTCGGGCGTCGGCTTCGACGCCGACGGTGCTCCCGTCGCGCCCAGCAGCCTCGAGGCCGAGCAGCGCTTCGCCGCCGACGGAACGCCGTTCGTCAGCCCCGGCACCGGCGTGCGCCTGCACGGCAAGGTCGACGGCCACCGCGCCGACGCCGAGCTGCGCGTGATCTCGGTCTTTGAAGAGCCCCGTCGCGTGGGCTTCATCCTCGGCACCGTCGGACATTCGATCGTCAGCGGTGAAGAGCTGTTCGCGGTGGAGTGGCGCGACAACGACGAGGTGTGGTTCGTCGTGCGCGCCTTCGACCGCCCGACGGCCCCGTCGTACCGCCTGTTCTCGAGCCGCGTGCGCCGTCGGCGCAAGGCGCTATTCGCCCGCTACCTGCGCGCGATCTCGCCGCTGTACTCGTCCTGATGGGTGGTCCGCTCCCGCTCGGAGACCCGGCCCCCGCCGACGGACACCTGCCCGCCGACCTCGAGATCGACCCGACCGCCGATTTCGGTGTCTACCTGCACGTGCCGTTCTGCCGGGTGCGGTGCGGCTATTGCGACTTCAACACCTACACCGCCAGCGAGTTGCGCGGCGCCCGCCAAGACGACTTCGCCGACACGCTGGCCGCCGAGGTGCGTCTGGCGGGGGGAGTGATGGATGCCGCGGGTGGCCGCCGCGCGGCATCCACCGTCTTCTTCGGCGGAGGAACGCCCACCCTGCTGCCGCCGGGCGACCTGGCGCGCATGCTCGACGCGGTCCGCTCGGACTTCGGGATCGCCGACGGGGCCGAGGTCACCGTCGAGGCCAACCCCGACACCGTCGACGACACGGTCGCCCGCACTCTCGCCGACGCCGGTGTCACCCGCCTGTCGATCGGCATGCAGTCGGCCCGGCCGCACGTGCTCGCCGCCCTCGACCGCACCCACGATCCCGCGAACGTCGCCACGGCCGTCACCGCGGCCCGCCGCGCGGGTCTCGACGTCTCGGTCGACCTCATCTACGGCGCGCCGGGAGAATCGCTCGACGATTGGCGTGCCTCCCTCGAGGCCGCTGTGGCCCTCGAACCCGACCACATCTCGGCGTACGCCCTGATCGTCGAAGACGGCACGAAGCTCGCACGCCAAATCCGCTCCGGGGTCGTGGCCGAGCCCTCCGACGACCTGCAAGCCGACATGTACGAGCTGGCCGATGACCTGCTCGCCGCCGCCGGATACGACTGGTACGAGGTGTCGAACTGGTCGCGCGACGTCGCGCACCGCTCGCGTCACAACCTCGCCTACTGGCGGGGGACCGACTGGTGGGGCTTCGGGCCGGGCGCGCACAGCCACGTCGCGGGGCTCCGCTGGTGGAACGTGAAGCACCCCGCCGCGTACGCCCAACGCCTGGCCGCGATCGAATCGCCCGCGGCCGCGCGCGAGCGGCCCGACGAGACCGCGCGCCGGCTGGAGTCGGTGCTGCTGCGCAGCCGCATCCGCGAGGGTCTGGCCGTGTCCGAGATCCTCGGCGAAGGGCGGAAGGCCGTGGCATCCCTCATCGCCGACGGTCTGATCGAGGGCCGGGATGCCGTTCACGGGCGCATCGTGCTGACGCTGCGGGGACGACTCCTGGCGGATGCCGTGGTCCGGGCGCTCACGGTCTGACCGGCGACGCGGCCGGCGGACGAGTTCGTTCCGGTGCTCGCGTGCCGACCTCGATGAGGGGCTCTCGGGCGTTGAACGACGCGCCGCAGGGCGACTCCGCGAGCCGCCCGGCACCGTGCCGAGGCGATCCCGTAGAATTGGCACTCCGCAGATGCGAGTGCCAGACGGGAGGAGCAGCTCATGGTGTCGGAACGTGGCCTTCAGGTGCTCCGTGCGATCGTGCAGGACTACGTCGACACGCGCGAACCCGTCGGCAGCAAGGCGATCGTCGATCGACACGCCTTCGGGGTGTCGGCGGCGACCATCCGCAACGACATGGCCCTGCTCGAGGACGAAGAGCTCATCGTCGCCCCGCACACCTCGTCGGGGCGCGTCCCCACCGACAAGGGATACCGCGTCTTCGTCGATCACCTCGCCGAGCTCCGCCCGCTCTCGGGAGCACAGCGCAGCGCCATCACGTCGTTCCTCGACGAAGCGGGCGACCTCGACGACCTGCTCGCCCGCACCGTCCGCGCGCTCACGCAGCTGACCGGACAGGTCGCGATCGTGCAGTACCCGTCGTTCGCCCGCGCCAATGTCAGTCACGTCGAACTGGTCGCCCTCGGCGGCCCGCGCGTGCTGGTGATCCTGGTGACCGACACGGGCCGGGTCTCGCAGCGCATCGCCCTCGTGCCCGCAGAACCCGGCGAGACCGACATCGTGCAGCTGCGCGCTCGCGTCGGCGCGCTGCTCGTCGGGCGCAGCGTCGCCGACAGTTCGCAGCAGGTGCAAGCCGTGCTGACCGACGGGCCGCGCCCGGGTGTCACGCTGGACGTGCTCGCCGACGCGGTGCTGCGCATCGTGGGGGAGGAGCTCGAGGAGTTCCGTCAGGATCGCCTCGTCATGGCCGGCGCCGCGACCCTCGCCAAGCGCGAGTCCGACTTCCGCGGGAGCATCTACCCGCTGCTCGAGGCGATCGAAGAGCAGGTGACGCTCCTGCGTCTCATGAGCGAGATGGTGGCCGACGAGAAGGGGCTGTCAGCGAGCATCGGTCGTGAGAACGAGCCGTTCGGACTCATCGAGGCCTCGGTGCTCGCCAGCCGCTACGACGGATCCACCGGCGGGGCCCGCGTCGGGCTGCTCGGTCCCACCCGCATGGACTACTCCTCCAACCTCGCGGCGGTCCGTGCCGTCGCGCACTATCTGACCCGGATGCTCGAAGACGACGACGCGTCTCGCTGACGTCGAATCCCGCGAGCACCCCACCCGAGAACGACCCCGCGCAAGCGGACAGGAAGGCGATTGTGGCTGACCACTACGAGGTCCTGGGCGTCGAACGCGATGCCAGCCCCGAAGACATCAAGAAGGCGTACCGCCGACTGGCACGCCAGCTGCACCCCGACGTGAACCCCGGAGAAGACGCCTCCGAGCGCTTCAAGCTGGTCACTCACGCCTACGACGTGCTGAGCGACCCCGAGCAGCGCCGCCGGTACGACATGGGCGGCGACCAGAACCCCTTCGGCGGCGGGGGAGCGGCCGGCTTCGGCGGGTTCAGCGACATCTTCGAGACGTTCTTCGGTGGGGGCGGCCAGGGCGGCGGCGGACGGGGTCCGCGTCCGCGGTCGCGTCGAGAGCGGGGCCAAGACGCCCTGGTCCGCGTGACCCTCGACCTCGGCGACGTCGTGTTCGGCACCCACCGCGACCTCGAGGTCGACACCGCCGTGCTGTGCGAGACGTGCCAGGGCGCGTGCACGCAGCCCGGGACCAGCGAGGTCACGTGCGACATCTGCCACGGCTCCGGCCACGTGCAGCGCACGGTCCGCAGCCTGCTCGGGAACGTCGTCACCAGTGCCCCCTGCAGCGTCTGCCAGGGTCACGGGACCACCATCCCCTACCCGTGCGGGACGTGCCAGGGTCAGGGCCGCGTTCGTGCGCGCCGCACGGTCTCGGTCGACATCCCCGCCGGTGTCGAGTCGGGCCTGCGTCTGCAGCTGCCCGGGTCGGGCGAGGTCGGTCCTGCCGGCGGCCCCAACGGCGACCTTTACCTCGAGATCACGGTCGAAGCGCATGAGGCCTTCAGTCGCGAGGGCGACGACCTCGTCGCGACCCTCGAGGTGTCGATGCCGGATGCCATTCTCGGGACGAACACGTCGATCGAGTCCCTCGACGGCAGCGTCGACCTCGAGGTGCGCCCGGGCGTGCAATCGGGCGACGTCCTGACCATCAAGGGCCGCGGGATCACGCCGCTGCGCGGAAGTCAGCGCGGCGACCTGCGCGTCGGCGTGCATGTGGTGACCCCCACGCGTCTCGACCACAAGGAGCGCGCCCTCATCGAGGAGTTCGCCAAGCGCACGAAGGCCCCCAAGCCGCGGCTTGCCGAGCACCAGCAGGGCATGTTCAGCAAGTTCCGCGACCGCTTCCGGCACTGACCGTGGTGCTGCACTTCGTCACCGACGACGCCGGGAACGCGCACGCGGGCGACTCCGTCGTGCTGACCGGCGCCGAGGCGCACCACGCCGCCGCCGTGCGGCGCGTGCGCGTCGACGAGGGGGTGACACTGGGCGACGGTCGCGGAGCGTGGCTCACGGGTGTCGTCACCGCGGCGTCGCCGAAGCAGGTCGAGGTACGGGTGACGGGGCGGGAGGTCATCCCCGGACCCTCGCCGCGCTTCGTGCTCGTCCAGGCCCTGGCCAAGGGCGACCGCGACGAACTCGCCGTTCAGGCGGCGACCGAGCTCGGCGTCGACGCGATCGTGCCCTGGCAGGCCTCGCGCAGCGTCTCGCGCTGGGATGCCAAGGCCGACAAGGGCCTCGCCCGCTGGCGAACGATCGTCCGCGAAGCGGCCAAGCAGGCGCACCGGGCCTGGATCCCCGAGGTCGAGGGCGTGGCCCGCACGGCCGACCTCGTGCGTCTCGCCGCGACCTCGCTCGTGCTGGTGCTGGAGCCCTCGGCATCCGACCGTCTCACGTCCGTCGCGACGGAAGGCTCCCGCGGGCGCGACGTCGTGCTCGTGGTCGGCCCCGAGGGCGGCATCGCGCCAGAGGAGCTCTCGGCCTTGGCCGATGCCGGCGCCCGACTCGTACGCCTGGGCGACACGGTCCTGCGCACCTCCACCGCGGGGGCCGCGGCCATCTCGGTGCTGTCGGCGGCGCACGGGCGCTGGTGATCCGGGCCGCGCCTCGGCGCAACGGCCCCGCCTCGATGTCGGAGGCCCTCACTAGAATGGATGCCATGAGCGAGCCGTCGATCTTCACGCGCATCCTGCAGGGCGAGATCCCCGCCGAGATCGTCGCCGAGACCGAGAACGCCTTCGCGATCCGCGACATCGCGCCCCAGGCGCCGGTGCACCTGCTGGTGATCCCCAAGACGCAGCAATACCGCAACGTCGTCGAGCTGGCCGCGGGCGACCCCGACCTGCTCACCGAGGTCATCGGGCTCGCGAACTCCGTCGCCGCCGAGCACTCCGACGGCGACTTCCGTCTGATCTTCAACACCGGCGAGGGCGCCGGTCAGACCGTCTTCCATGTGCACGCCCACGTCCTCGCGGGCGGCCTGAACGAAAAGAGCCTGGGTGGCTGATTCCCCCGAAGAAACCGTCTCCGACCGCATCGAGGTCGACGGCGTGGCCATGGTGCAACTGCTCGGCCCGCAGGATCGCCTGCTGCGCGTCGTCGAAAAGGAGCACCCCGACGTCGACGTGCACGTGCGCGGCAACGAGATCACCCTCTCGGGCACGCCCGACGCGGTGCGCGCGGCCCGCGGCCTCGTCGACGAACTGCTCAGCATGACCCGCTCGGGTCACGGACTCGACCCGGCCGACGTGACCAGCTCGAATCGCATGCTGCGCTCCGACGGCGGACCCCGTCCGTCCGAGGTCATGGGCGAGGCGATCCTGTCGTCGCGCGGAAAGACCATCCGACCCAAGACCGCGGGTCAAAAAGAGTACGTCGACGCGATCGACGAGAACACGATCGTGTTCGGCATCGGCCCCGCCGGTACCGGCAAGACCTACCTCGCGATGGCGAAGGCCGTGCAGGCGCTGCAGCGCAAAGAGGTCAACCGCATCATCCTCACGCGTCCCGCCGTCGAGGCGGGGGAGCGGCTCGGGTTCCTCCCCGGCACGCTCACCGACAAGATCGACCCGTACCTGCGGCCGCTCTACGACGCGCTCAACGAGATGATGGACCCCGACATCGTCCCCAAGCTAATGGCGACGGGAACGATCGAGGTCGCCCCGCTGGCCTACATGCGCGGGCGCACGCTCAACGACTCGTTCGTCGTGCTCGACGAGGCGCAGAACACCACGCCCGAGCAGATGAAGATGTTCCTCACGCGCCTGGGCTTCGGCACGCGCATGGTCGTCACTGGCGACATCACGCAGGTCGACCTTCCGCAGGGCGCCTCGGGCCTGCGCCTCGTCACGCGGGTCCTCGACGACATCGACGACATCCACTTCTCGCGCCTGACCAGCGACGACGTCGTTCGACACAACCTCGTCGGCCGCATCGTCGACGCGTACAGCGAATACGACGAGAAGCGCCTGGCCGCTCGACGCGAACGCGACGAGGCCTCAGAATTCGCCACCCGTGCGGAGCGACGCGGCCCCGGTGCCGCCGGTCCCCGCGATCACCTCCCGAGACGAAACCGCTCATGACGATCGAGATCAACAACGAGTCCGACCACCAGATCGACGAGCAGGTCCTGCTGCGTCTGATGGAGTTCAACCTCCAGGAGCTGCACGTCAGCCCCGACGCCGACGTGGCCATCGTGCTCGTCGACGAGGGCGCCATGGAGTCCCTGCACGTGCAGTGGATGGACGAGCCCGGCCCCACCGACGTGCTGAGCTTCCCAATGGACGAGCTGCGTCCGGGCTCCGAAGACGCGCCGACCCCCGCGGGCCTGCTGGGCGACATCGTGCTCTGCCCGGCCGTGGCCGAGACCCAGGCGGTCGCCGCGAAGCACTCGACGCAGGATGAACTGATCCTGCTGACCACGCACGGCCTGCTGCACCTCCTCGGCTTCGACCACGCCGAGCCCGATGAGGAGCGCGAGATGTTCGGGCTGCAGCGCGAGCTCATCGCCGGCTTCCAGGCCGTCGAGCGCCAGCGCCGCGCATGACCGAGGCCCTCCTCCTCGTCGCCGCGTTCCTGCTCGTCGCCTTCGGCGGGCTGATGGCGGCGTTCGAGGCGGCCCTGGGCGTGACCTCGAGAGTCGATCTGATCGAGCTCGGATCGGGCGGCCGTAACGCTCGGGCACTGCGCCGCATCGGCGACGACACCAATGCCCACGTCACCGCCGTCTCGTTCATCCGCGTTCTGGCCGAGACGACCGCTGCCGTGCTCGTCGCCGCCGCGTTCATGCTGATCTTCGACAACATCCTGCTCGCCGTTCTGGCCGCGGCGGTGCTGATGACGGGCATCTCGTTCGTCGCCGTCGGGGCGAGCCCCCGCTCGGTCGGACGCCAGCACGCTCGGGGACTCCTCCGAGGCGGCGCGCCCGTCATCCGGGGGATGCGAATCCTGCTCGGACCTCTCGCACACGGGCTCGTGGCCGTGGGGAACCGCGTCACGCCGGGAGTCGCGCACTCGACGTCGTTCGCGTCGGAAGAGCAGTTGCTCAGCATCATCGACGAAGCGGCCGAGAACGAACTCATCGAAGAGGACGACCGCGAACTCATCCACTCGGTCTTCGACTTCACCGACCGCTATGTGCGCGAGGTCATGGTGCCCCGCACCGACATGGTGAGCGTGGACGCGACTGCCACCTCGCGCGAGGCCCTGGCCCTTTTCCTCGAGAAGGGCGTCTCGCGCATCCCCCTCGCCGACGACGAAGCCGACGATGTCGTGGGCGTGCTGTACCTGAAGGACCTCGTCCAGTTCGGCTTCCGCGACGAGGCCGGGTGGCGTGATGCTCCGATCCGTCGCATCGCGCGGCCGGCCGTCTTCGTCCCCGAGTCGATGAAGGCCGAGACGTTGCTGCAGCAGATGAAGAAAGACGCCGTGCACGTGTGCCTCGTCGTCGACGAGTACGGCGGCGTCGCGGGTCTCGTGACCCTTGAAGACCTCATCGAGGAGCTTGTGGGCGAGATCGCCGACGAGTACGACGCCCCCTCGACCGAGATCGTGGAGCTGCCCGACGGCCGATACCGCGTCAACGCGCGGCTGGGCCTCGACGAGGTCGGCGACCTGTTCGGTCTCGAGCTCGACGACGAAGACGTCGACTCGATCGGCGGGCTTCTGGGGAAGGCGCTCGGCCGTATCCCGCAGCCCGGCGCCACCGCCGAGCACTCCGGCCTCGTGATGACCGGCGGGGCCTCTCGCGGCCGCAACCGGGGCATCGCGACGGTGATCGTCGAACGGGCTGAGACGATGGACGATGAAGACGTCGAGGCCGACGCCTCGTCGCGTGAGAGGAACGACAGATGACCGACACCCGATCCGGTTTCGTGACCTTCGTGGGCCGGCCGAACGTCGGCAAGTCCACGCTGACCAACGCCCTCGTGGGCGAGAAGGTCGCCATCACGAGCGACAAGCCGCAGACCACCCGCCGCGCCATCCGCGGCATCGTCAATCGCCCGGGCGGCCAGCTCGTGGTCGTCGACACCCCCGGCATCCACCGCCCCCGTACCCTGCTCGGCCAGCGGCTCAACGACCTCGTCGAGCAGGTGCTCGGCGACGTCGACGTGATCGCGTTCTGCGCACCCGCGACCGAAAAGGTCGGCCCCGGAGATCGCCGGATCGCCGAGTCGCTCTCCGGCTACCCGCGGGCCAAGAAGGTCGCTCTGGTGACCAAGACCGACGCCGCGACGCGGGATCAGATCACCGAGCGCCTCATCGAGGTCGACGCCCTGCGCGAGGACTGGGCCGCGGTGATCCCGCTCTCGGCCGTGACGAACGACCAACTCGACGTGCTGAGCGATGAGTTGCTCGCCCTCATGCCGGTCGGGCCCGCTCTGTACGACGACGATGTGGTCACCGACGAGGCCCTCGACGACCGCATCGCGGAGATCATCCGCGAGGCCGCCCTCCACGGCGTGCGTGACGAGCTCCCGCACTCGATCGCCGTGACCGTCGACGACGTCGCCAAGCGCGAAGACAGCGACCTCACCGACGTGTGGGCCAACATCGTCGTCGAGCGCGACAGCCAGAAGGCGATCATCATCGGCAAGAAGGGCTCGCGCCTGGCCGACGTGGGTGCACGCGCACGCGCCGGCATCGAGCCGCTCGTCGGCGGACGCGTCTACCTCTCGCTCCACGTCCGCGTGGCCAAGGAGTGGCAGCGCGACCCGAAGCAGCTCGGCCGCCTGGGCTTCTGACCGACCCGGGCAGCACACCTCAGGCCGGGGGCTACGCTCAGCGGCGACGACGCGAAACGAAAGGCGTGACCATGGCCAAGAGGTGGACGGCTCCGGCTCCCGGGCCCATCGATCAGTGGAGCTTCGACGAGGTCGAGGTCGCACCCCCCGGCTCGGGTGAGGTGACGATCCGCGTGCACGCGGCGGGCGTGAACCCGGCCGATGCGAAGCACGTCGCCTCGGCGCGTCCCGGCGCGGAGTTCCCCGTGCCGATCGGCTACGAGCTGTCGGGCGAGGTGACGGCAGTCGGTCCGGATGCCGTGGGCGGCTCGGGGGAGCTGACGATCGGCGACGAGGTCGTCGCGTTCCGCGTGCAGGGCGCCTACGCGACCGACATCACGGTTCCGGCCCGCGACGTGTTCGCCAAGCCCGCGACCCTCTCGCACGCCGAGGCGGCGAACCTGCTGCTCGCGGGCACGACCGCTGCCGAGATGATCCAGGTCACCCGCGTCACCGAGGGCGAGACGGTTCTGCTGCACGCGGCCTCGGGCGCGGTGGGCGTGAGCCTGCTCCAGCAGGCGCGCGAGCTCGGCGTCCGCGTGATCGGCACGGTGGGGCCGGATGCCGAGGACTCGGCCGAACGCGTCCGTCGCTACGGCGGCATCCCGGTGGCCTACGGCGACGGCCTGCGCGGGCGCGTCGAAGAGGCGGCCGACGGCGCCCCGATCGCCGCCGCGTGGGATGCCGTGGGCAGCGACGAGGCCATCGACGTCTCTCTCGCCCTCGTGTCGGAACGCGACCGCATCGTCACGATCGTCGATCCCGAGCGCGCGAAAGCCGACGGGTTCCTCTGGATCGCCGGAGCGCGGCCCGAGAGCGCCCGTTTCCGCGACATCGCGCGTGCGCGGGTGCTCGAGCTTGCGGCATCCGGAGTCCTCGAGGTTCCCGTCGCGCGCACCTACCCCCTGGCCGAGGCCATCGCCGCTGTGCGCTTCGTCATGGACGGCCACCCCGGCGGAAAGGTCGCCCTGCTGCCGTGAGCGCGTCGCCGTTCGTCCTGCCGCCAGCGCCCGAGACCCTTGAGGTGACCAGCGAGCGGGTGCGCCTGCGCCCGTTCGAAGAGCGTGACCTCGAGGCCATGGCTGCGTACCGCGGTGACGCCGAGGTCTGCCGTTTCCTCCCGTTCGAGCCGCAGTCGCCCGACGACATCCGTGCCCGGAACGGCCATCTGATGGGCGGAACGAGTCTCGAGGGCGAGCGCGGCGGCGTGATGCTCGTGATCGAGCGCGTCGACGACGGCGCGGCGATCGGCGACCTCGTGCTCTTCCACCTCGATGCCGGAGCCGGGTCGGCCGAGGTGGGCTGGGTGGTCAGCCCCGCGGCATCCGGTCGAGGCCTCGCCACCGAAGCGGTGCGCGCGCTGATCGACACCGCATTCGACGTGTACGGACTGCGTCGGCTGACGGCGCAGATCGACGCCGACAACGTCCGCTCGGCGGCCCTCGCTGAACGGCTCGGCATGCGGCGCGAAGCGCACTTCGTCGAGAACGAGTGGTTCAAGGGCCGGTGGAGCGACTTGCTCGTCTACGCCGTGCTCGACCGCGAGTGGGCGGCCGCCCGACGGAGCGCCTCGTGAGGGACTGCTACGATCGCTCCATGCGCTTCGGTGGCCAGCTTCTTCTTAGTTGCCGCGACGAGTCCTCGATCTAAGGGCCTTCCTCGTCGCGGAGATCGTCGTCGGCCCCACCGAACGAATCTAAAGAAGCGACACATCATGAAGAACACCCAGAAGCCCACGTCCGCTCCGGTGCACAAGTACCGTCCCTTCCACGAGCAGATCCGGGTCGACCTGCCCGATCGCACGTGGCCGTCCACGCGCATCGAGGCCGCACCCCGCTGGTGCGCCGTCGACCTGCGCGACGGCAACCAGGCGTTGATCGACCCGATGAGCCCCGAGCGCAAGCGCGTCATGTTCGACCTCCTCGTGAAGATGGGCTACAAGGAGATCGAGGTCGGCTTCCCGAGCGCGAGCCAGACCGACTTCGACTTCGTCCGTCAGCTCATCGACGAGAACCTGATCCCCGACGACGTCACCATCCAGGTGCTGACCCAGGCGCGCGAGCACCTGATCGCCCGCACCTACGAGGCGATCGCCGGCGCCAAGCAGGCCATCGTGCACCTGTACAACTCCACGAGCGTGCTGCAGCGCGAGGTCGTGTTCCGCACCGACGAGCAGGGCATCGTCGACATCGCGCTCGAGGGCGCGCGCCTGTGCAAGAAGTACGAGGCGACGATTCCCCAGACCGAGGTCTACTACGAGTACTCGCCCGAGAGCTACACGGGCACCGAGCTCGAGTTCGCCCTGCGCATCTGCAACGAGGTGCTCGAGGTCTTCGAGCCGACCGCCGAGCGCAAGGTCATCCTGAATCTGCCCGCCACGGTCGAGATGGCCACGCCCAACGTCTACGCCGACTCGATCGAGTGGATGTCGCGCCACCTGAACCACCGCGAGAACGTCATCCTGTCGCTGCACCCCCACAACGACCGCGGCACCGCCGTGGCCGCCGCGGAGCTGGGCTACATGGCCGGCGCCGACCGCATCGAGGGCTGCTTGTTCGGCAACGGTGAGCGCACCGGCAACGTCGACCTGGTCGCCCTCGGCATCAACCTGCTGACGCAGGGCATCGATCCGCAGATCGACTTCAGTGACATCGACCAGGTCAAGCGCACGGTCGAGTACTGCAACCAGCTGCCCGTTCCCGAGCGCAGCCCCTGGGCCGGCGACCTCGTCTTCACCGCGTTCAGCGGGTCGCACCAGGACGCCATCAAGAAGGGCTTCGAGGCGATGGAGGCCCGCGCGACCGCCGAGGGAAAGACCGTCGACGAGATCGAGTGGGCCGTTCCCTACCTGCCGATCGACCCGAAGGATCTGGGCCGGTCGTACGAGGCGGTCATCCGCGTCAACTCGCAGTCGGGCAAGGGCGGCGTCGCGTACCTGCTGAAGGCCGACCACGCGATCGACCTGCCCCGCAAGCTCCAGATCGAGTTCTCGGGCGTCGTGCAGGCGCGGACGGATGCCGAGGGCGGCGAGGTCTCGAGCGCGCAGATCTGGGACATCTTCAACGACGAGTACCTGCCGTCGACCGTCGACGACCAGCGCTGGGGCCGCTTCGAGCTGCTGTCGACGCGCTCGTCGAGCGACATGTCGGGCGACGTACACCTCGACGTCTCGCTGCGCGACGGCGACACCACGCACCCGGCCTCGGCCGTGGGCAACGGTCCCGTCGCAGCCTTCCTCGAGATCGTGCGCGCACAGGGGTTCGATGTGACGCTGTACGACTACGTCGAGCACGCTCTCAGCTCGGGCGGCGACGCGCAGGCCGCGGCCTACGTCGAGCTGCAGGTCGACGACCAGCGCCTGTGGGGCGTGGGCATCGACGGCGACATCTCGACCGCGTCGCTCAAGGCGATCGTGTCGGGCGTGAACCGCGCGATTCGCACCCGTCAGGACTCCGGCGCCCTGGCCGGAGTCTGACCCGCGCGAAAGAGACGAAGACCGTGGCCTACGCCCACGGACACCACGAGAGCGTGCTGCGTTCCCACGCCGTGCGCACCGTCGCCGATTCGGCGGCCTATCTGGTGTCTTCGCTGTCGGCCGGCACCCGCATCCTCGATGTGGGCGCCGGCCCCGGCTCCATCACCGTCGACCTCGCCGACCGGGTCTTCCCGGGAGAGGTCGTCGGGGTGGATGCCTCGTCGGGCGTCGTCGAGGTCGCCCGCGCCGCCGCGGGGGAGCGCACGAATGTGACCTTCCGCACCGGCGACGCCTACGCCCTCGACGTGCCCGACGCTTCGTTCGACATCGTCCACGCCCACCAGGTGCTGCAGCACCTCGAGCGTCCCGTCGACGCCCTGCGGGAGTTCCGCCGCGTCGCCGGGCCCGACGGACTGGTCGCGGTGCGCGACGTCGATTACGGCGGCGTGATCTGGCATCCGCTCATCCCCGCCCTCGACGACTGGCTCGAGATCTACCACGGCGTGCACCGCGGCTCGTCGGGCGAGCCCGACGCGGGTCGGCGGCTCAAGGCGTGGGCCCGCGAGGCGGGGTTCACCCGCATCGAGGCCAGCGCGAGCGTATGGGTGTTCGACACCCCCGATAAGCGCGCGTGGTGGGGCGGCATGTGGGCCGATCGCGTTCTCGCCTCCGCGTTCGCCGGACACGCGAAGCGCCTCGGCCTGGCCGACGACGCGCAGCTGCAGCGCATCTCGGACGCGTGGCGCGAGTGGGCCGAGCACCCCGACGGGTGGATCCTGCTGCCGCACGGCGAGGTTCTCGCCCGCTGGTGATCGCGAGTGGGCGTCGATGCGAGGATGAGACCGTGATCCGTGTCGACGCCCTCTACCGCTACCCCGTGAAGGGCTTCACGCCCGAGGAACGCGACAGCCTCGTCATCCAGGACGACGGCCGTGTTCAGGGGGACCGCTCGCTCGTGTTCCGCTTCGCCGATGCCCTCGAGCCGGCGGATGCCACGTTCCCCAAGAGTCGCGGACTCGCGCTCATGACCTTCCCGACGTTGGCGCGCGTCGAGCTCGCCCTCGACGATGAGGCGCTGACGCTGCGGCTCCGGGTCGACGACATCGACGTCACCGCCGATCTCAGCGACGAGGGCCGCGCCCGACTCAGCAAAGCGGTCACCGCCTATCTGCGCACGACGAGCGATGCGAAGCTGCTCGAGGCCGACGGCATCCTGCCCCTGGGTCTTCTCGGTGACGGTCGCACCGCACGCTTCCAGGACCGCCCGCGCGGATTCATCTCGCTGCATGGCGCCGCCTCGGTCGAAGAGGTGGATGCCGCGGTGCCCGCGCCCGTCGACGATCGCCGCTTCCGCTCGAACATCGTCGTCGGCGGCACCGCGCCGTGGGGCGAACTCGAGTGGCGGGGCCGCGTGCGGATCGGCGAGGTCGAGTTCGAGGTGCAGAAGCCGATCGAGCGCTGCGCCGCGATCACCGCGAACCCCGACACGGGGGTGCGCGACGCCCGGCTGCTGCGCGTGCTGACCACGGAGTTCGGTCAGTCCGAGCCGACGCTGGGCATCCTGCTGCTGCCGGTCGCCGACGGCGGCACGATCCGCGTCGGCGACGACGTCACGCCCCTCGCCTGACGGCGCATCCCCGCGTGAGGGGTCGGAAACTGTCGCTTCCGCCTGTTCCAGGCGACACAAGATGACCCCCGCGCGCGCAGGCCCCGCCGCATCGCGTGAGGGGTCGGAAACTGTCGCTTCCGCCCGGGCCAGGCGACACGAGATGACCCCTCACGCGCGCGGCGCCTGGCTCACTCCGACTCGTCGACCCGGATGATCGGGATGCCGGTAGTCTCGACCGCGACCTTGCGGCGGTAGATCTTGCGCTGCTCGGGTAGCGAGAGGTCGAAGATCACGGCGAGAACGCGGATGATCGTCGTCACGATCACGCCGATCACCGCCGCGACCGGAAGCGGCACCCCGAACGCCGCGGTGGTCGCCAACACGACGCACCCGCCACCGGCGGCGACCGCGTACAGCGAACCGACGTGCATGATCGCGACCGGCAGCCCCATCAGCACGTCGCGCAGCACGCTGCCCCCGGCCGCGGCGAGCACGCCGACGAACACCGCGGGAACCGCCGGCATGCCGAGGGCGAGCGCCTTCGACGTGCCGAAGGCGCCGAACAGGCCGATCACCACGGCGTCGAGCATGACGATCGCGCGGTTCAGCCGCTGGAAGATCCCCGACAGCAGCATGCCGACGATCGAGGCGAGCGTCGCGGTGATCAGGTACCAGTTGCTCTGCAGCGTCGCGGGGGTGAGCCCCAGCAGCAGATCGCGGATGAGACCACCGCCCATGCCGAGCAGGATGCCGATGATCGCCACCCCGAGCAGATCGAGGCGCCGCTGCCCCTGGAAGCCGGACGCGAACAGCGCGCCCTGCACACCACCCAGGGCGACGGCGGTGAGATCCGCCCACAGGGGGATGACGAAGACCGAGGCGTTCACGGCATCCATTCTCCGGGAAGGGGTTCGAGCACGGGGGGAGGCGCGGCATAGTCTCCGCGTATGGACCCCGCGTACCTCCGCTCGGATGCCGCGACCCTTCTCACGGCGCTGACACCAGGGAAGAAGCGCCGATCGACGATTCGCGGCATCCTCTCGACGTGGGACATGGTCCAGGTGGGCATGCCGAGCCGGGAAACCCTCGAGGCCACCGCGGGAGCGCTCAGCGCGGCGAAACTGATAACCATCGATGACGACTGGCGGCTCAGTCTCACCGCCGAGGGTGCCGGATACGGGCGATCCCCTCCGGATGGGCGGGGATGCGCACATTGCCTTCGGTGATCGAGAAGCACCTCCCGCCCCTCGCCACCGACCCGCACGTGACGCTGCCCGCCGAGCTGTACGACAGCGCTCGCGCCGATCACCTGCGACCGAGGCGCGGAACGCCTCGCGGGCTGCGATGGTTCCTCGAATGGGGTCAGCCCAGCTGGCGGTGCAATCGCGACCGCTGAGCAGCGCGCGTTAGCACCGCGCGCGAGCCCACGTCCAGCGGTGACGCGCGTGACGAGTGTGCGGTTGTATCGGTGAGGGGGCTGATCCGATGCGCCTGGAGTGTCGAGGCGGTCAGCAACCGCGGAAAAGGAACGCACATGCACGGGGGGGCGAATTCGAGTGTGGCCGTCGCCGTACTCATCGCGGGAGTCATCACCACCATTGTCACCGCGATCATCAGGCGATCGCCTTCGCGCGCGACCGCGCGCGCCACCCGAGAGGGCGTGCTCTTCGTGGTCTCGACGCGGATGTGGCAGCGCGTGCTCATCCGCACCGTCGGCATCGCCGTCCTCCCGTTGGCGGTCATGCTCCTATTGGCGGCCGCCTTCGTCCGCGACCCTGAGATCGGAATGGTCATCGCGGGGGCGGCGATGCTCGTCGGGGGCATCCTGTTCACCCTCCTCGCCCGGGGCATGAAGCGGATGCGTCTCGAGGTCACCCCCGACTCCGTGTGGTCGTTCGGTCTGGTGCGCGGACCGAACGCGGTGCCGCTGGCCGAGATCACCCGGTTGGAGCCGAACCCCGGCGACCGGTTCGGCGGCATCCTCGCGAAGACGGAGGGCACGACCCGATTCGGTGCGACCCGACTCATGCTGGGCTACCCCCAGCTGATCGACTTCTTGCAGCACACCCGCCCCGACCTGCCGATTCCCGACGGGTCGTGGCCCCTTCAGCAGAGAGCGGCGACCGCCCGCTGAGCCTGGCGGCGCGCCAGGGCGACGCGCAGCCGCTTCCCGGGGGAGCGGGCGGATAATGGACTGTGCCCACCTACCGCGACGAAGTCGTGGTCCTGCGTACCCACAAGCTCGGGGAGGCGGACCGCATCCTCACCCTGCTCAGCCGCCGCAACGGCAAGATCCGCGCGGTCGCGAAGGGCGTGCGCCGCACCTCGTCGAAGTTCGGTTCGCGCCTCGAGCCGTTCATGGTCGCCGACGTGCAGCTGTTCAAGGGGCGCAACCTCGATATCGTGCAGCAGGCCGAGTCGCTCGGGTCGTACGGGGCCGAGATCGTGGCGGACTACGACGTCTACACCACGGCCAGCGCCATGGTCGAGACCGCCGATCGCCTCAACGAGGCCGAGGCGACGCCCCAGCAATACCTGCTGCTGGTCGGTGGACTGCGATCCCTCGCCCGCGGTGAGCATTCCGAGCGCAGCGTGCTCGACTCGTACCTCCTGCGCGCGATGGCGCTGTCGGGGTGGGCGCCCGGTCTGACCGAGTGCGCACGCTGCGGCACTATCGGCGACCACGATTACTTCCTCCCGCAGCTCGGCGGGGTCGTCTGCTCGACCTGCGCCCCCGCGGGCTCGCCGCGCGTCGCACGCGACACGGTCGACATGCTCCGCGCCCTGATGGCCGGGGAGTGGGAGACGATCGACGCCGCCCCCGGTCGCACGATCGCGGCGGCCTCGGGCCTCGTGGCCGCGTACGCGCAGTTCCACCTGGAGCGCGGCATCCGCTCCCTCTCGCACCTGGAGTCGCATCGATGACACCCAAGCCGTTCACGCACCGCGACGCCGTGCCGTACCGCCCCCTCGACTGGACGGGCGAGTACCCGCCGGCCTTCCCGAAGGGCGCGGTTCCCGAGCACGTCGCGATCGTGATGGACGGCAACGGTCGCTGGGCCAACCGGCAGGGCTTGACCCGTGTCGAGGGCCATCGCGCGGGAGAGGCTGCGCTGCTGGACGTCGTGGCCGGCGCCATCCAGGCGGGCGTGAAGCACCTGTCGGTCTACGCTTTCTCGACCGAGAACTGGTCGCGCTCACCCGACGAGGTGCGCTTCCTCATGGGATTCAACCGCGAGGTGCTGCACCGCCGCCGCGATCAGCTCAACGAGTGGGGTGTGCGCATCCGCTGGTCGGGTCGCAAGCCGCGCCTGTGGGGCTCGGTCATCAAAGAGCTGCAGCACGCCGAACGTCTCACCGAGGGCAACTCCACCCTGACCCTGACGATGTGCGTCAACTACGGCGGTCGCGTCGAGATCGTGGATGCCGTGCGCCGCATCGGCGACGACATCGCGTCCGGCAAGCTCAAGCCCTCGGCCGTGACCGAGAAGCTCATCCGCAAGAACCTGTACCAGCCCGACATGCCCGACGTCGACCTGTTCGTGCGCTCGAGCGGCGAGCAGCGCACCTCGAACTTCCTGCTCTGGGAGTCGGCATACGCCGAGATGGTGTTCCTCGACACCCTGTGGCCCGACTTCCGTCGCACGCACCTGTGGGAGGCCATCGGGCACTACCAGTCGCGCGATCGCCGGTTCGGCGGGGCTGTGGACAAGCCGACGACGTGATCGATGCCGTTGACGGAATAGATCGGCGATTCGAAAGGTTGCACGCGATATGACGGATGCCATCAAGATCGACGTGTGGAGTGACATCGCTTGCCCCTGGTGCTACATCGGCAAGCGAAACCTCGAGAACGGCCTGGCCGCCACGGCCGCTGACGACGACGCCCCGGTCGTCGAGATCGAGTACCACTCGTTCGAGCTCTCGCCCGACACCCCCGAGGACTTCGACGGGGGAGAGGTCGATTACCTCTCGCAGCACAAGGGCATCTCGCCCGAGTCCGCTCGCGAGATGCTCGACCGCGTGACCGGCGTCGCCGCCGATGCCGGCCTCGCATACCGCTTCGACATCCTCAAGCACACCAACACTGTGAAGGCGCACGAACTGCTGCACTTCGCGAAGGAGAACGGCAAGCAGCTCGAGCTCGCCGAGGTGCTCATGTCGGCGTACTTCCTCGAGGGAAAGCACGTCGGTCGCGACGACGACCTCGTCGCCCTCGCGGTCGAGGTCGGTCTCGACGAGGCGGAGGCCCGCGAGGCCCTCGCCTCGCAGCGCTTCCGCGCGGCCGTCCGCGCCGACCAGGAGCAGGCCCGCCAGTTCGGCATCACCGGCGTGCCCTTCTTCGTCATCGACGGCAAGTACGGCGTCAGTGGCGCGCAGCCGGTCGAGGCCTTCAGCCAGATCGCCCGCCAGGTGTGGGGCGAGCGTCGCGAGGCCACGGAGACCGCCGACGCGTGAGGCTCCTCCACAGCGGTGCCCGTTTCCGATTCGCCGGGAGCGGGCACCGCTGTCGTTATCCGTCTGGGAGAATGGTGAAGTGAATACGGTAATGGCTCCGACGCGGTCCCTCCGCATCGGCAACATCGAACTCGACGCTCCCGTCGTGCTCGCCCCGATGGCCGGCATCACGAACACGGCGTTCCGCCGCCTGTGTCGCGAGTACGGTGCCGGGCTCTACGTGAGCGAGATGATCACGACCCGCGCGCTGGTCGAGCGCAACGAGACGACGATGCGACTCATCCAGCATCATGAGTCCGAGACCCCGCGTTCGATTCAGCTCTACGGCGTCGACCCGTCCACCGTCGAGGCCGCGGTGCAGATGATCGTCGCCGAAGACCACGCCGACCACATCGACCTCAACTTCGGCTGCCCCGTGCCCAAGGTCACGCGACGCGGCGGGGGAGCGGCCCTGCCGTGGAAGACCTCGCTGTTCCGCGAGATCGTCGAACGCGCCGTCAAGGCCGCGGGCGACAAGCCGCTGACCATCAAGATGCGCAAGGGCATCGACGCCGACCACCTCACCTACCTCGAGGCCGGGCGCATCGCCGAGGGCGCGGGCGTCGCCTCGATCGCGCTGCACGCCCGCACGGCATCCGAGTTCTACTCGGGTCAGGCCGACTGGGCGGCGATCACCACGCTCAAAGAGACGGTCACGAGCGTTCCGGTGCTCGGCAACGGCGACATCTGGTCGGCCGATGACGCCGTGCGCATGATGGACGAGACCGGCTGCGACGGCGTCGTCGTCGGCCGCGGCTGCCTCGGCCGCCCGTGGCTGTTCGGCGACCTGGCGCGCGCGCTGGGGGGACCGGGTGCCGCCCACGGCGAGCCCGTCGACGCCACGCTCGGTTTCGTCGCGAAAGCCTTCCGTCGTCACGCCGAACTGCTCGTGGAGTTCTTCGAAGACGAGGGGCGCGGATGCCGTGACATTCGCAAGCACGTCGCCTGGTACTTCAAGGGCTACCCCGTCGGAGGCGAGCTGCGCGCGAGCCTCGCGACCGCGTCGACCCTCGACGAGATCGACGAGCTGCTGGCCACGATGGAACTCGACGCCCCGTACCCGGGTGCAGCGGCCGAGGGGCAGCGCGGTCGTGCGGGCACGCCGAAGCGCCCGGCCCTTCCCGACGGCTGGCTCGACTCCCGCGAGATCGGCCACGATGCCGGTCGCGCGCTCGCCGACGCGGAGTTGCACCACAGTGGCGGTTGAGGCGTCGCCGGCGGTCGCTCGACCGCTCGGCTACGACGACGTCGACGCGGCGCGCTTCCACGTCGAGAACCACCGCTCCCAGCGCGACGACTTCGCGCGCGATCGCGCCCGCGTGCTGCACTCCGCGGCGCTGCGCCGCCTCGCCGCGAAGACTCAGGTGCTCAGTCCCGCGAGCCCCGCCGACTTCGCCCGCAACCGCCTCACGCACTCGCTCGAGGTCGCGCAGGTGGGACGTGAGCTCGCGACGGCCCTGCAGCTGTCGCCCGACGTCGTCGACACCGCGTGCTTGAGCCACGACCTCGGACACCCGCCCTTCGGCCACAACGGCGAGCGTGCGCTCAACGAGTGGGCCGAAGACATCGGCGGATTCGAGGGCAACGCGCAGACCCTGCGCATCCTCACGCGCCTCGAACCGAAGTCGTTCGGCGCCGACGGCGAGCCGTACGGCCTCAACCTCACCCGCGCGAGCCTCGACGCCACGTGCAAGTACCCGTGGACGGTCGACGAGCCGGTGCCCGACCCGGGCGGCCGCTTGAAGTTCGGCGTCTACCCCGACGACGAGCCGGTGTTCCACTGGATGCGCGGCGGAGCCCCCGCCCGTCAGCGCTGCATCGAGGCCGAGGTCATGGACCTCTCGGACGACATCGCCTACTCGGTGCACGACTTCGAAGACGCGATGGTCAACCGTTACGTCGACCCGGCCCGCCTCGCCTCGCGCGTCGGTCGCGAGGGCCTGCTCGACGCGATCCAGCGCTGGGTGGGCTACGACTTCGTGCGCGACGACCTCGCCGCGGGCCTCGAGCGCCTCATGGCCATGCCCGAATGGATCACCACGTTCGACGGCACGCGCCCCGCGCTCGCGCGGCTGAAGAACCTCACGTCCGACTTGATCGGCCGCTTCGCACGCGCCGCCACCGCCGCCACGCGCGAGGCGTACCCCGCCGACGAGCTGACCCGCTACCGCGCCCACGTCATCGTGCCCGCCGAGGTCGAGGTCGAGATGGCGGTGCTCAAGGGCATCATCGGCGCCACCGTCGTGTCGATCGACGGCCGCAAGGTGCTGTACCGCGAGCAGCGCCACGTTCTCAAGCGCTTGGCATCCGCCCTCTGGGAGAACCCCGGCGCCCTCGACGCCCTGCACGCCCCCGACTTCGCCGCGGCCACCGACGACGCCGCGCGCCGCCGCGTCGTGGTCGACCAGGTCGCGAGCCTGACCGATCAGCTCGCGATCGCGTGGCACGGCCGGCTCGTGGGAGAAGTGGATGCCGCCGAGCTCGGCGTCTGGGCTCCCGGCGCCCGCGCCGCCCGGGGAGCGGATGCCTGATGCCCCGCATCCGCCAGTCCGACGTCGACGAGGTCAAGGCGCGGGTCAACATCGCCGATGTCGTCGGTGAGCGCGTCGCGCTGAAGTCGGCGGGCGTCGGGTCGATGAAGGGCCTGTGCCCCTTCCACGACGAGCGGAGCCCGAGCTTCCACGTGCGGCCGCAGGTCGGGTACTACCACTGCTTCGGCTGCGGCGAATCGGGCGACGTGTACTCGTTCCTCCGCGCGATGGACCACGTCTCGTTCACCGAGGCCGTCGAACGCATGGCCGCGCGCGTCGGATTCACGCTGCACTACGAAGACGGCGGGCCCGCGCCCGAAACGACCGGCCGCTCGCGCCTGTACGCCGCGAACGCGGCGGCGGCGGAGTACTTCCGCGCACAGCTCATGACGCCCGAGGCCGACACCGGCCGCCGCTTCCTCGGCGATCGCGGGTTCGACGCGGGCGCGGCCGCTCACTTCGGCGTCGGCTACGCCCCGAAGGGCTGGTCGCACCTCATGGACCACCTGCTCGCGCAGAAGTTCACCCGCGACGAACTGCTGCAGGCGGGGCTGGTCTCGCAGGGGCAGCGCGGCGTCTACGACCGCTTCCGCGGGCGGCTCGTCTGGCCCATCCGCGACGTCACCGGGCAGGTCATCGGCTTCGGCGCGCGCAAGCTCTATGACGACGACCAGGGCCCCAAGTACCTCAACACCCCCGAGACGCCGATCTACAAGAAGGCGCAGGTACTGTACGGCCTCGATCTCGCCAAGCGCGACATCTCGCGGTCGCACCGGGTCGTCGTGGTCGAGGGCTACACCGACGTCATGGCCTGCCATCTCGCGGGTATCACCACCGCGATCGCGTCGTGCGGTACCGCCTTCGGCAGCGACCACATCACGGTGCTGCGGCGAGTGATGGGCGATGACAGCTCGTCGGGCGAGGTCGTCTTCACCTTCGATCCGGATGCCGCGGGGCAGAAAGCGGCGCTACGCGCCTTCGCCGATGAGAAGCGCTTCGCGGCGCAGACGTACGTCGCCGTCGCCCCCGAGGGCCTCGATCCGTGCGACCTGCGCCTGCAGCGCGGCGACGGAGCCGTGCGCGCGTTGATGGAGAACAAGGCGCCCATGTTCGAGTTCGTCATCGATCAGCGCCTCAAGGACTTCGACCTCTCCAGCGTCGAGGGTCGGGCCGGCGCCCTGCGCGCGGCGGCGCCCATCGTGGCCGACATCCGCGACCCCGCGCTCCGCCCGGGATACGTCCGCGTGCTCGCACGCCGCCTCGGTCTCGACATGCCCGAGGTGCAGTCGGCCGTCGAGCGCGCGGCCCGCGGCGCCGACCGCGCCGAGAAGCGCGAGACGCGGAGAGACAGCGAGCCCGCACCGATCGCGATCTCGGTCACGATGGCATCGCTCCCGAACAATCGCGATGTCGCCCTCGAACGCGGCGCGATGATGGCCTTCCTCCAGTACGGCCACCGCATCGAGCCGGACGTGTTCCTGCGGGCGCTGCAGACGCCATTCAGCCATCCCGCGCTCGAGGCCGTTCGCAGTGCCCTGGCATCCACCGACCTGTCCCAACCCGGCTGGGCCGTCGCCGCGGTCGAGGCCGTCCGCGAGCCCTTCCGGTCGCTCGCGGCGGAGTTGCTGACCGCCGAGTTCCCGGCGCGCACCGAAGAGGGAGCTGTCGCCTCGGCGAACGACCTCGCGCGGGGCCTGCTCGTGCGCGAGCTCGAGCGCGAGAAGAACGAATTGCTCCGCGGCATCCAGCGGGTTCCCGCCGATTCCGACGAGGGCAAGAGACTGCGCTTCCGCCTGCGCGAGCTGGACGCCGATCGTCAGCGACTCGTCGCGACCTGACGGCTTGCTGCCGCGCGCCGCTGGCATCGCTCGTGCTCGTCGGGGAGGATGAGGGAATGCCCCGGACCCTCGACACCGACGTCGCCCTTCGAGCCGACGACCTGTCTCTGGCGCGCAGCGGCGTGCGCGTGATCGACGGGATCACCTTCACCCTGCCCGCCGCGCGCACGATGATCGTGCAGGGAGCGACGGGATCGGGCAAGACCTCGCTCGTCTCGCTCCTCGCGGGCCACCCCGACGACGGGCTGACGGTGGTCGGGGGAGACGCGCGCGTGCACGGCATCTCGGCCCGCAGACCCGGCCGCGCCCGCCGCGAGTGGGTCTTCCACACCGGCTACCTGCCGCAGGGGGCCGGAGCCGCGCTTCCCTCGCGCTTGACCGTGCAGGACGTGATCGCCGAGCCCATCACGAGCCGCGACCGCAAAGTCAACTCGCGGGCTCTCGCGGTGCGCGTGGCCACGCTGCTGGACGAGATGGAACTGCCGCTCGGCACGGCGCCGAAGTACCCCTACGAGCTCAGCGCCGGCATGCGTCAGCGCGTCGCTCTCGCTCGCGCCCTCGTGCTCGAGCCGCGTCTGTTCGTCGCCGACGACCTGTACGCCAACCTCGACCTCGAGGTGCGCGCCGCGGCTCGCGCGTCCATCACGCGGCGTCGCGACGAGCGCGGCATGGCATCGCTCATCGTGACGAACGACGCAGAAGCGCCGAAAGACCTGGATGCCGATGTCCTCGTGCTGCACGCCGGTCACGCCGTCGGACTCGGTCATGGCGACCAGGCCGTGCAGTGGACACCCGACGGCACGCCCGAGAGGCGGATTTCGGCCGGTTGATTTTTCCGCCGCCCCCGCGTGCTGTTAGTATCGTGGGGTTGCCCGCCGCAAGGTGAGCCTGATCCTCGGTAGCTCAATTGGCAGAGCAATCGGCTGTTAACCGATAGGTTCTTGGTTCGAGTCCAAGCCGGGGAGCCAACGCAAGGCCCGACGCATCAGCGTCGGGCCTTCGCCGTTGCACGAGGCCTTTCGAAACGGCAATGAGCTCTGGAGTGCCCAGAGGTCACCGCCGAGCGCGGCTCGACACGCGAATCGCATGACGGCGCGAGCGGAAGGCGCGCCTTTGAGCGGACCGGGGAATCCGCTAGTTCGCCGGGACGTCTGCGATCTGCCCTGCGCCTGGCCCCTTGCCGTTGTTCGCGCCGTTCCCCTTGCCGTTGCCGTTCCCGTTGCCTTTGCCCGGTGCGCCCGCGCCCGGCGCCGTGCCGGTGCTCGCTCCGGGGGAGGGGGAGGTGCTCGGCGTCGGGACCGCGGTGTCGCCGCCCGGTGCAGGGGTGTCGGGCGCCGGATCGACGACGGCGGAGCCACCGGAGCCGGGCGAGCCCTGACCGGGCTGCGAGACCCCGCCACCCGGCGCCTCGACGACGGGCGGGGCGGGGGACGGCTGCGTGGGCTGGGAGGTGCCGGGGTCTTTCGCCGGCGGCGGGGTCTCGGCATCCGTGTTCGACACCGGCTCGACGGACGAGGGGACGTTCTCGGCCACGACGGGGCCCGGCGTCGACGAAGGCGCCGGGGTCGAGACACGGTCCGTGGTCATGTCGGATCCGGCGCCGAGCGAGAAGGCCATGACGTGCCCACCGATGACGAGGGCAGCGCCTGCGGCGGCTCCGGCCCACAGCACGCGGCGTCGCCGCGAACGGGGGGCGCGAGCCGACGTCGCGGGTACGCTGCCGGCTCCCACCGACGCGGCGGCCGACACCGGTGCGGTCGTCTCAGCGTTGGAGCGCGGGAGAGTCGTCGACATCGCAGCCGCGCCCACCGGCGCCACCGGCTCGGCGCGCGCGGCAGGCGGGGTGACGGGGGCAGTCGTCAACGCGGTCGGCATCGCCCATGACGCCGCCGGCGCAGCAGTCACGGTCTCACCCGTCTCGAAGGCCAGGGCCTCGGCGCGCTCGACCACGTTCGCCGCGGTGGGCCGTTCGTCGGGATCGAAAGCGGTCATGGACGTCAGCAGGGACTGCCACTCGAAGCCGTACGACCCCGGAATCTCGGGCTGACGAGCGAGGCGAGCCAACAGTGTCTCTTGCAGCGTCCCTCCCCCGAAGGGGTGCAGGCGCGTGAGCGCCTCGATGGCGAGGAGCCCGAGCGCGTAGACGTCCGACGCGGCACGGGGCGCCTCCCCGCGTACCTGCTCCGGGGCCAGATAGGCGGCCGTCCCGATGACGGTTCCGGGGGTGGTCAGTCGTGTCGCGCCGATCAGACGTGCGACGCCGAAGTCCGCGAGCACGGCCTCGTGCGAACGCACCCCGCCTCGCACGGGCCGCAGCAGCACGTTGGACGGCTTGACGTCACGGTGCACGATGCCCGCGTCGTGCACCACCGTGAGCGCCGCCGCGAGGTCGGCCACGATCCCCGCGACCTCGGCGGATGCGAGAGGGCCCTGCTCGATGCGCCGCTGCAGCGACGGGCCGTCGACGAGCTCCATCACGAGGTACACCTGGTCGTCGCCAGTGAGTCGAGCGTCGTACAGGGTGACGAGCGAGGGGTGCGCGAGGGCCGCGAGGGCGCGCGCCTCCGACATCCGGCGGAAGGGTTCGGGTTCGTCTGCGGCGTCGGCGTAGAAGATCTTGATGGCCACGTCGCGCGCGAGCACCTCGTCACGCGCGCGGAAGACGCGCCCCATCCCGCCGGCGCCGATCCGCTCGCGCAGGATGTAACGGCCGCCGAGGATGTCGCCCGCGTGGGGCATCGCGTGGTCGGACGAGAGGCTCATCGATTCCTTCGAGCAGGACCGCCTGACGGCGAGAGGGAGGGATGCCGGGACGCATGCGTCGAGTCGGACACTATGCCCGCGCGGCCCCTCGCAACCGGGGGTGGCGGGGTTCCACTCCGACGCGCATAATGGTGGCTCGGTTCGGGGGCAGGCTCTGCGTTCCCCGTCCCGTGCGAGTGCGCGAGGGGGCTGTGCCTCGGCACCGTGGGAGCGGTTCCACTAGGCTCTTTCCGGCCGCCGACGCCGGCCCGAGAGGATCCGACGTGCCCGCCCCCGCCTCTCGTGTGCGTCGCGACCTGCAGGGGCTCCGCGCCATCGCCGTCGTCGCTGTCGTCGCCACGCACCTGACGGCGTGGCCCCGTGGTGGTTTCGTGGGCGTCGACGTGTTCTTCGTCCTCTCGGGGTTCCTCGTCACGGGAATCCTCCTCTCCGACCTGGACCGCGAGGGCACGGTTCGACTCGGAGCCTTCTTCGCGCGACGGGTGAAGCGGCTGCTCCCCGCCGCGCTGGTCGTCCTCACAGCCGTTGTCGGCGCCGCCTTCTTGGTCTTCTCGCCCGTGCGGGCCGAAAGCACCCTGACCGATGCCCTGTCTGCGGCGGGCCTCGTCTCCAACTGGCACTTCGGCCTCGGGGGCCGCGACTACTTCGCCTCAACGGATGTCTCGCCCCTCCAGCATTTCTGGTCGCTGTCGGTCGAAGAGCAGTTCTCTGTGGCCTGGCCCTTGCTCGTCCTCCTCGCCGTCGCCGCTCTTCCGGCCGCCGCGCGCCGCGCACGAGGGGGACGCGTGGCGGTGGGACTCCTCGCCGGGGTGGTGGTCGTGGCATCCGGGATCGTCGCCGTCGTCCAGACGCCGGCCGATCCGAGCCTGGCGTACTTCTCCACGCTGACCCGGGCGGGTGAACTCGCCACGGGTGCCGTGATCGCTTCGGCCGCTCCCGTGCTTGCGCGCATCCCGGCGGCGGCCCGCGGCCTGCTCGCCTGGGCCGGGGTGGCCGTGATCCTCGCGGCGTTCTTCGTGATCGACCCGGCGGACCCCTTCCCTGCGCCCGCCGCCGCGCTCCCGGTGATCGGTGCGGCGCTCGTGATCGGCGGGGGGATCGGCGGCGATCCCCGTCACCGGCACCTCTTCGTGCTCACAAACCCCCTCGCCGTCACCCTCGGCGACCTCTCGTACTCGCTCTACCTCTGGCATCTGCCGGTGATCGTCTTCGCGGGCGTCCTGCTCGCGCCCGGGCCCGCCGCGACGGCGATCACGATCCTGGCCATGCTCGTCCTGACGGTCGCGACGTACCTCGGCGTCGAGCAGCCGTTCCACCGTTCGCCGTGGGCCGCGCCGCGCGTCGCGGAGCCGACGTCTCCGGCCCCGGCGGCCCCCGAAGCGATCCCGGCGTCGCGCCGCCCGAGCGCGCTCGCCTCGCGACCCGCCGGGTACGTTCCCGGTCAGCGGTACTACCCCGGATCCCGCGCCGCCGCGGCCCCGGTCGAACCCGCCCCCGCAACGGTCGTCGCCCCCGCGCCGCTCCCGACGCCGGAAGAAGAGCGGATGCCGGCACCCGCGGCATCCCTCCCCACCGAGGCCGCACCCGCGTGGGCCGCCTGGCGCGCGCGCTTCGCCCCGCGCGTGGCGATGGCCGGCGCCACCCTCGCAATCGGCTCCGGCGCCACCGCCCTCGCCGTGATGTTGGCGTACGGAGCCCCGACACTCCCGGGACTGCCGGTGGCAGCCCCCGCCGCGGTCGACGTCGCCGCCCAGGCCGGTGACGCCCTCAGCGCGCTGCAGGCGGAACTCGCGGCCGCGACCACCGCCACCTCGTGGCCCGACCTACACCCCTCGCTCGACGAGGTGCAGCGCGCTTCATCATCGGCGAACCGCGCGCACGACTGCTTCACCCCGGGGGTCGCTCTCGACGCCGGCCGGTGCACGTGGGGCTCCGCCGACGCCCCGCGACACCTGTACCTCGTGGGCGACTCGAGCGCGATGGCGTACGCGCCCGCGTTCGCGAAGCTCGCCGACGACAGCGGGGGAGCGTGGCGCGTCACGACGGTCGGAATGTACGGATGCCGTTTCACCGATGTGCTCGTCGAGAGCCGCGATCCGTCGGTCATGGCCGGCTGCGCCCAGCGCAAGGCCGACGTCGCGGCGATGATCGCCGCCTCGCCCGCCGACCTGCTCGTGGTGTCCAACGCGTTCACGCTGGGGCGTGCGGTCGATGGACGCGATCTGAGTGCCGGTGATCTGGCATCCGCCATCGCCTCCGAGGTCACGGGCTGGGCGCCCGCGGGCCACACCGTCTACCTCGCGCCTCCGCCCCACGGCGTCGACCTCGGCCGCTGCGTCTCTCCGCTCACCGGCCCGTCGGCGTGCCTTGCCGGCGTGGACGATGTGTGGACGCAGATGGAGGCCGCGACCGAGGCCCATGCCGCGACCACGGGTGACGCGGCGATCAGCTCGCTTGCCTTCAGCTGCTGGCAGGGCATCTGCCCCGCGTTCGCGGGCGACACCCCCGTGCGGTACGACGACACCCACCTGACCCCGGCGTTCGCGGAACGATTGACGCCGATTCTGCGGGGCGAGCTCGCGGCGCGCGGACTGTACTGAGGGAAGCGGCCCCGGTCCCGCGCGGAACTGCGAGGCTGGGGGAGTGATCTCGCCTCCCGACGCCCCGACCGCCGACCTCGACGCATTGCGGTCACGCCTGCTTCCGGAGCGCGGGGGACAGGTCGACGACAGCATCCCGCAGCTGGCCGACGCCGACCCCGACTTCTGCGCCCTCGCCCTCGTCCTGCCCGACGGCTCGGTGCGATCGAGTCGACAGGCGGACGTTTCGTTCAGCGTGCAGTCCGCGGTCAAGCCGTTCCTGTTCGCGCTGGCGCTGCTCGACACCGACGGCGCGGCGCTGGATCGCGTGGGCATCGAACCCACCGGCGAGTCGTTCGACGCCCTCAAACTCGAAAGCGGCACCGGCCGGCCGCCGAACCCCATGGTCAACGCCGGGGCGCTACTCACGGCCTCGCTGGTCGAGGGTGCCGATGCCGAGGCGCGCATGGTCCGCATCGCGCGCGGGCTCGCCGCCTTCGCCGGACGCGAGCTCGACGTCGATGAGGACGTGGCGCACAACGAACATCTCCTCGGCGATCGCAACCACGCCCTCGCCCACCTCATGCGCGCGGAGGGCACCCTCGAACCGACGGCCGACGACGCTGTCGCGGTGTACGCCCGCGCCTGCGCGACCCTGGTGGATGCCGAGACCCTCGCCGTCATGGGCGCCACTCTCGCGCTCGGCGGAGTCAATCCCCGAACGGGGGAGCGCGCCGTGCCTGAGCGCGTCGCGCGCGACGTCATCTCGGTCATGGCGACCTGCGGCGTCTACGACGGATCAGGACGGTGGATGCGAGCGGTCGGCATCCCGGCCAAGTCGAGCGTCTCGGGTGCGATCGTGCTCTCCGTTCCCGGGCGTCTCGGCGGCGCCGTCGTGAGCCCGCCGCTCGACGAGCAGGGCACGAGTGTGCGGGGGCGTCTCGCGAGCGAAGCCCTCAGCGACGACCTCGCGCTGCACTCCTTCGGGGCGGGCTGACGACACCCGCCGAGGGATGTGTCGAGCGCGACCCCCACACGCCTAGGCTGACGCTATGGGGGCACGGGGGATCTATGTCGCGACGACCATCCGCGCGACGCTCGACCAGGTGTGGACGGCGACGCAGGACCCCTCGCAGCACGTGCGGTGGGACGTGCGCTTCTCGCGCATCACACCCACCACGAGCGACGCGGACGGCGCCGCGCGCTTCGTTTACGAGAGACGCACACCCGTCCACACCGTCCGCGGCGACGGCATCAGCATCGGCGAGAGCTCACGCCCCGACGGCAGCCGTACCTCCGCTCTGCGGTTCACCACGGCCGACCGCCTGTCGCCCTTGCGCGACGGTCGCGGCTACTGGCGGTACGAGCCGGTGGACGGCGGCATCCGGTTCTCCACGGGCTATGACTACGCGGCGGGGTGGGGCCCGCTCGACGTGATCGTCCGGCCCCTCGTGGGTTGGGCCACCGCGTGGAGCTTCGACCGCCTGCGCCTGTGGCTCGAAACGGGTGTCGAACCGGAGCACTGGTCGCTCGTGCATGCCGTCGCCTTCTGGCGGAGAGATCGCCCCCGCGCGTCGCGCTGCGAGAGGATCCCCCCGCACCGACGGCGTGCGCTCGACGACGCACCCGCCACGCTCGCCGCACTGCCCGCGCCGGGAGACCAACGATGACCTCGATCTTCGCGCGGGCCATGGGCTCTGACTTCCACCGCCTTCACCCGATGATGCAGCGGCGCTTCGGCGTCGGCCTCGACGACGGTGAGGCGTGCGTCGGCCGCGGTGTCATGAGCGACATCCGGCGCGGACCCTGGTGGACGGTCCCGTTCCTGCAGTTCGGAAAACTGCGGAACATCCTCGTCCCGGCGGTCGGCGACAACGTGCCCTTCACCATCTGGAACAGCCCGTACCTCGACCCCTTCGGTCGTGAGACCGTGACCTTCGTCCGGGAGTACGAGGTGGGCGGACGCTCCGCGCGGTTCGACGCGACGATGATCCTGCACGAGGGCCGGGTCATCGACTACCTCGGCACGCATCAGCATCTCGCCGTCGACCTCGACCTGAAAGTAGACGACGACGGCGGACTGCTCCTGCGATCGGGGGAGCAGCGCTTCTACGAGGGGCCGGTCGGCTTCCGGTTCCCGATGCTCTTCAGCGGCCGCGCCACCCTGCGCGAACGTTTCGACGACACCGACGGCCGGTTCCACGTCGACATGCGGGTCGACAACGACCGCTTCGGTTTCCTCTTCGGCTACCGCGGCAGCTTCACCTGCGAATGGATGCCGGCCTCCGGCGCCCCGCCCCACGTTTTCCCGCGGCGCCACGAATCCCGCGTCTGACATCGCCCGCACGCGGGTGTGAGAACATCGGCGCAGTGTCGCCGGATCGACACCTCCGAAGGAGTCCCCTCATGCAGCCAGTCGTGCGTCGTCGCGCGTCGCGCACCGTCACCGTCGGCGTCGTCGCCGCCCTCGCCGCCACCCTCACCGGGTGCGGTCAGGGGACGAACGTCTCGGACGACTACGCCCAGATCTGCCGGGACAATTCCACCGAGAAGCGACTTCCCGACGACGATTGCAACAACCACGGCGGCAGTGCGCACTGGTACTACCTGCCGCTCGGCTCCAGCAGCCGGACGGTTCCCGCGGTGGGGCAGCCGGCCACCGGTGGTTCCGACAGCCTTCCTTCGGGCAAGACCGCTGCCCGCGGCATCTCGAGCGACGGAGACAGCGTCTCGCGCGGCGGCTTCGGCGGCTCGGGCTCCGACGGAAGCCACGGCAGCTGATGCGGCGCATCGAGCTCGACCCGCGTCCCGACTGGGAGCGCACCATCAAGCAGTCCGGCCTGATCTATTCGCACTCCGTCCGCGACGACGGGACGGCGGTGGAGTACTGGAACGACGGCGCCGCCTATGTGTTCACCCTCCCCGAGGTCGAAGAGCTCGAGAAGCAGACCGAGGAACTGCACCGCATGAGCCTCGAGGCGGCCCGGTACATGGCATCCGGCGCACTCGGTCATCTCGGGCTCAGCCCGAGGGCGTTCGAACTCGCGCAGTGGTCGCTCGAGCAGGACGAACCCGACGTCTACGCCCGCTTCGACCTCGCCTATGCCGGCGACGGCTCACCCGCCAAGATGCTCGAGTACAACGGCGACACCCCCACCGGTCTCATCGAGGCGTCGGTCACGCAGTGGTTCTGGTTGCAGGACCGGATCAAGAGCGGGGCGCTGCCTGCCGACACCGACCAGTGGAATGGACTGCACGAGGCCCTGGTGGAGCGCTGGCGAACCCTGCTGCACCGCTCGTTGAACGAGGGGGAGGGCGGCCGACTGTTCGTCGCCCACTCGGATGCCGACACCTACGGCGAAGACTGGGACACCGTCGCCTACATGCGGGACGTCGCCGGCGAAGCCGGGTGGGAACACACCGGCATCGAGATGAAAGAGATCGGCTGGCACCATGGTGCGCGGCAGTTCGTCGGCGTCCCGGAGCCCTGGGGCTCGTCGCGGAGCATCGCGGCGCTGCCCGGCGACACCCCGGGCACGCAGTATCCCGTGATCCGCAATCTCTTCAAGCTCTACCCGTGGGAAGACCTCGTCTCGGGGGAGGACCGCGTCGTCGGCGACCAGGAGTTCGGGGCCCTGCTCATCGCCGGTCGCGGACTCTTCGGCCGGTGGTACGAGCCGGCGTGGAAGATGTTCCTCTCGAACAAACTCCTCCTCGTCGCCCTCTGGCGATTGTTCCCCGGCCACCCGAACCTGCTGCCGGCCTATGCCGACGGCCCCAACGGCATGACCGACTTCGTCGTCAAACCCGTCTTCGGTCGAGAGGGTGACGGCATACAGGTGCATCGCCGTGACGGCAGCGTGACCTCGAACGGGCAGGAGTACCGCCGCGAGGGCGCGGGTCGCGAGCGCGTCTGGCAGCAGTACCACGAACTGCCCGACTTCCCGGGGGCGCAGGGGAGCAACCACCCCGTGCTCGGGTCGTGGGTGATCAACCAAGAAGCGTTCGGCGTCGGCATCCGCGAATCCGACGGACCGATCACCGACTACTTCTGCCGGTTCGCTCCGAACATCATCGAGAGCTGACGACGCCGCCCCGCGGCTGGCCGTTCACGCGTCGATGTCGTCGACGCCCGGCATCCACGAGATGCCCGGCTTGCCCCACTTGCGCTTCTTCGCGATCTTGGCCGCCACCCGGCTGTCCTCCTCGTCGAGACGATCCACATACAGGATGCCGTCGAGGTGATCGAACTCGTGCTGGAGGATGCGCGCACGCCAGCCCGTGACCTCGATGCGGACCGCGTGACCGTCGAGATCCGTGCCGGTGAGCAGCGCCGCCTCCGACCGCCGCAGCGGGAAGCGTTCGCCGGGGAACGAGAGGCATCCCTCGCTCTCTTCGTCGGGGTCGGGGTAGCCGGGCTCCATCGGACGGATCCACAAGTCGGGGTTGATCACCACGCCCCGCCAGGGTCGACCCTCGTCGTCCTCGTACGTGTACGTGAAGATGCGCAGGCCCACTCCCACCTGCGGGGCGGCGAGACCCACGCCGGGGGCGGTGTCCATCGTCTCGAACATGTCGGCGACGAGCGTGCGCACCTCATCGGTGATCTCGTCGACACGGGCAGCGGGAGCGTGCAGCACGGGATCACCCATGATGCGAATCGGGAGTACGGCCACGTCACCAGCCTAACCAGCGGACGGCGGGCTATCGTCGGAGGGTGATCCCGCTCGATGCCACCCTCAGCGACGGAATCGACCAACTCGTCGGTGTCTTCCGCGATCCCCGTATCCTCCTCGGCATCCCGCTGGCGCTCCTCGGGGCGGTGTTCATGTCATTCGGCGCGCAGTACCAGCACCGCGGGGTGCAGAAGGTCGAGCGCCTCTCGGGCAAGACCACCGGTGGCCTCTCGCGCAAGCAGCTCACGTCTCTGCTGACACGCCCCTCGTGGGTCGCGGGCACCGTCATGCTCGGACTGGCGATCGTGTGCCAGCTCTCGGCGCTGTCGGTCGCGCCGCTCATCCTCGTTCAGCCCCTCGGCGCGATCGCGCTCGTGATCACGACGGTGTTGAACGCCCGCGTCTCGGGGCAGAAGCCGACGCGGCAATCCCTGATCGCGATCGCCCTGTGCGTGGGCGGCATCTTCATCTTCGTGACGATCGCCGCGTTCTTCGCCACCGAGCACGTGGTCACCGAGCGCGAACTGTGGATCATCCTCGGCATCCTCGCCGTCGTGGTCATCGTCTTCGGCGTGTTCTGGGTGCTCGTGCGTCGCCGGGCGCAGGCACTCTTCTACATCATGGCCGCGGGGGTGATCTACGGCTTCGTCGCGACCCTCGCGAAGGTCGTCATCAGCCGCGCGCAGGCCGGCAACTTCGAGTGGCTGACGATGCTGTGCCTCGTCGCTCTGCTGGCCGCGGTGGCCGTGGGCGCGTACTTCGTGCAGACCGCGTACTCGGTCGGCCCGCCCGACCTCGTCATCGCGGGGCTCACCGTCATCGACCCGATCGTCGCGGTGTTGATCGGTCTTCTCGTCCTCGGCGAGGCGTCGACGGCCCCTGCGTGGGCGCTCATCGGGTTCGTCATCGCGGGCGCGATCGCCACCTGGGGCGTGATCCAGCTGACCAAGCATCACCCTCAGGTCACCGCGGACGGAAAGCCGGCGAAGCCTCGGGTGAAGTAGGCCGTTAAAGGGGACGTGGCGTGCCCGGAGCTGTACTGCTGGTCGGTATCGGAGTAGCGCTCGTCACACGGAATGACGCGGAACCAGAACGGTCACCATTCCCTGATGTCTCGCAGATCGGACTGCAGGAGCCCGAGCGACTTGCCCTGCACAGCGTCTTCCAAACCAAGCTCGCGTGCGGCAGAGGCGAGTGACACGTCCTGACCTTCCGGGTCCTTTGTGAACGGATCCATGGATCCTAAGCGCATGTCTTCTGTGCCGCGAGCGATGTTTTCGAGGATCGGCCGCAACGTCTCCGCAGACACGTCCCCCCACTCGTCATCCGATTCATCCAGGGTGACGCGCAGGGCCATCGTGCTCGAGATCGATCCTGTGTAGTCCGCAGTGGCCTCGCGAACACCGAAATTGCCCGACTCAAGTTCCGCCGCCAACTGGTCCGCACGCTCCTGCCCGGTGGGTCCGAACCCGACACAACCGGCGATCAAGATGGTGCATGTAGCGACCAGCACCATGAGAGTGGTCGCGCGCACGGTGTTTCGCATCGTTCTCCTCATCTCTCAAGGTAGTCGCCGCTCTGCCGGCATTCAGCGGGTCATTCCGCGGCGAACGCGCCGAGCTCAGCCTTCGAGAGCGAGAGGGATCCATCCGAGCCTGTTTCACTCAGCCCTAGCTGCCGTGCAGCCTCCGCCGTACTCACATCAGCGCCGTTGCCGTCCTGTGTGTAGAGAATCGCGTAACCGACGTTCGTGCCCGTCGCTTCGCGGCCCACGACCCGCAGAATGCCTTCCAGACCATCAGCGGAGACCGCGGGACCGCTCTCGAGGACGTCGGCCTCCAAGATCACCGTCACGATGAGACTCCCACTGAACGAGGCGGGAGCAGTGGCTTCCGCCCGTGTAACCCTCAACCCACCTTCCTCGAGCGAAGCCTCAAGGTGCGAGGCCCGTTCTTTGAGCGACGGACCGAAGCCGAAGCAGCCCGAGAGGCCAGCGATCATCGCCACCGCGATCACGGCGACGGCAATGCATCTGCGTGTGCTCGCGACAGTTCTCGTGTCGGGTAGGGGAGGAAACCTCATCGCAGCTCCACTCGTTCGAAAAGGGCCAATCCCCGGGTCTGCAACGTCATCAGGCGGACGCCGCCAACGGAGAGCCTGCCTCGCTTTCGGTGGCGCTCCGCAGCCACTCACACAAAACGGCGCGCGATGGACTCGTACTCGCATCACTGTTTCGCCAGAGACTCGAGTCGTTCGCCGGTGAGAGAGAGTGACCGGCCATTGACGGCTTCAGCGATGCCGAGGTCCTCCGCCGCCGTTTTTAGCGAGATCCGGATTCCCCCTTCTTCCTTCGCGTAGAAACCGACTCCGCCGACTCCCATTTCTTCTGCGCTTCGGGCGACAACGCCCAGGATCGGGCCGAGAGTCTTGGCCGACACCGAGTAGCCGGGCTTCAGCACGTCTGGTTCCAGGATCACCGACACGGTGAGGTCGCCCGAGAACGACGACAGGTAAATGGCTTCCGCGCTGTGCACGCCGAGCCCTCCGTTTTCGAGCTGCCTCGCAAGGTCATCGGCGCGCTCTTGCCCGGTCGGTCCACCTATGGAGCAACCGCCGAGCGCGGTGGCAAGGACGAGGCTCGACACGGCTAGCACTGCTCCGCGTTTTCGAACGTTCATCGTGACCCCATCGCCCGACGGACTGCCGCGTTACGCTTGAGCGAGGTAGGACTGGTCACTACTCCAGGCACACGTTCGAATTGCATCGAACCCGTGACGAAAGGAGTCGGAACGTCCTCGGTCACTTCCCGGCGTAAGAGGTCCATTGCTCCGCTACAAGCGTCAGCGAATCGCCATTGAGGGACTTCTCAAGCCCTAGCTCGGTCGCGGCATCTCGGAACGACAGGTCTTTCCCAAATTCGTCATCCGCGTAGAGATACAGACTTGTCACTTTCATGTCTGCAGCGTTGTCTGCCGTGAGCGCAAGGAGGCGTGTCAGGGTCGCGGCGGCGACCTCGCGGCCGCCCGGCTCCAAACCATCGGAGGAGAGCTTCACTGTGACGGTCAACCCGCCCGCGGCAGAGGGAGTCGTAACCACTCTCGCGCCCACGACACCGCTGCCCGCGGATTCGAGCGCCGCTGTCAGTCGCGCGTCCTTGTCGCCGGCACTGGGCCCGCCTAAGCAGGCGGTCAGCCCGAGCAAGAGCGCAACAGCCAGGACCGACAGTCCTGCACGAAGAGGACGGATCACTTTCTGGAAAGCGTCTCGAGGCGCTCGGGAGTGAGGAGGAGTGCACTTCCGTCGAGGGCCTCAGCGATGCCGAGGTCCTCCGTCGCCCGCACCATCGAGACGTCTATTCCTTGCTCATCTTCCGCGTAAAAAACAACTCCGCCCACATTCATCTCTTCGGCGCTTCGCGAAACGATTCCCAAGACCGGACCGAGAGTCTCCGCTGTGACCGTGTAGCCAGGCTGCACGACGTCGGGACTGAGAACAACCGTCACGGAAAGATCGCCCGAGAAAGAGGATTGAAAGATTGCCTTCGCGCTGCGCACGCCGAGCCCCGAATTCTCCAGCTGATTCGCGAGCTCATCGGCACGATCTTGCCCCGTTGGTCCACCTATCGCACAACCGCCGAGTGCCGCAGCGAGGAGAAGCCCCGCTACCGCCAGCCCGGCGGCACGCATGAAGGTACCCATCATGATCCCAACGCCCGCGCAGCTGCCAGGTCACAGTTGTCATACACATCAGCAAGCTTGATGAGCGTGTCTGCATTTCGGCGTAACCGGTTGATACGACGAGTGGCCTCAGCCGAGGCTTCTTGACTTGACGTGATCGCGGCAACAGAAGCTTCTCCATCTGTGGTTGCTCGAAGCGACGCGATAGCTCTCTCGAGATCAGCCACAGTGCCATCCAATTCTGTCGCCTGCGCTTTTAATCGCATGGCTTGATCGGTAAGGTCCCCGACGCGGACGTCCAATCTCGGCGTCATCGTGCGCCTCTGTTTTCGTGAGTGGTGTGCAATTGCACGACGAATGGTGACGATTCCCCAAGCACCGGCGCGGCTATGAGCGCGGCCTCCTCACGGGCTTTTTCTTGCGCTTGTGCAATGGTGCGAACTAGGAGCGACTCGAAACTCGCGCTTAACTCTATTTCTCGAGCGAATGCAATTTCGAGCACAGCCCCGTCAGCCGACGCGGTGACCTCACATTCGCCCCTTGCGCTCCTAACGGACACGCGCACCCGCCTGATGTCGTCGATACGTGCTTCGAGAGCTGCTCTTGCAGAACGGGAGCCCTCCACCTGTGCGTCTATCCTCGCGAGCGCGGCCTCGACCCGCGCTTCTAAATCCTGATTCATCGTCACTCTCCCGTTCTCGCCACGTAAACGTCCTCAACGCTCCCGTCGAGGAAACTCCAGTCATTCTTGAACTGACCGCCATCACGGACATAGCCCGAAAAGTCACTTTCGTACGTGACTGCACTGTGGGTTTTGGTCGGGTCCAGTGAACCGCCCGGATTGGGCAGCTGGATCCAATCCTTGTTCGGCGGCACCTCGCCTGGGCCAGTCGCAAGCGGGCCGCGCGGACCGCCGTACATTCGAGGCTGTCTTACTTCAGGCGTTCGTCCGTCCAACATCGGCACAGGGTCCGAGGCGTGCTCCACCTGCAAGACGGGAATGTGGTCCGGGATGTCAAACCCATCGACGGGAGCACCATTGGTTACAACGCCGACCGTGTTATACGGCAAGCTACTGTCCGCAGCGAGGTTGCCAGCCATGATCCCACCTTGGCTGAAACCGGACCACACGACATCTGACCCAGGCGCGACTCCAGCATCTTCCAATGCTTGCTTCACCGCTCGCTCGTACTGAGTTCGCAACACGGGGTTGTCCATCAGCATCAGCGCAATGTTGCTGTCAAGATCATTGAGAGGCGGTGCATCGCGGTAGGTGTCCGCGAAGTCCTTCCCCATGAAGCCTTTGAGGGCCCCCCAGTCCTGGGTGGAGGGAAGATTAACGAGCGTATAAGTTGAGCCGTCCGGTCGACGGACGGTGCTGACACTAATCGCTGTCTGAGAATCACCGCTTATGGCATCGATGATGCGATTACGCTTGATGAGGTCGGCTGGCGAAGCGATTTCCCCGCTCTCCATGAGCTCGTCGTAAGCGGACGAATTCGCTGCCTTACTCGGGTCAAGTTCGCTGACTCGTGGATCGGCTCGCAGCGGGTCAGCAACGCCTCCCGCCAGCATGTAACCGAATGGTCCGCCACCGAGCGCATTAGCGATCCCGGGGAGCATTCGGGCCATGAGGTCCACCAGGACCTCGACTCCGCGCTCAACAATGGGCGCGAGTTCCGCGAGGAGCCCGGCGAGCTGCCCGAGCGCCGTGAGGAGCTGTTCGATCAGGTCCCGCGCCAAGACGATGATGTCCCACGCCGCGTCCGCGAATTCACGGATGGCGTCGAGCTTGTCGAATGGGTTCAGGGTGAAGCTGGTCAGCGAGTCCGCCAAACGCGCCAGGGCGTTCAGCAGGCCGCAGATCGCGTCGCGGCAGGCGGTGACGAGAGTCGACGCGAGGGCCAGCGCGGACGATGCGGCACCCGCCCAGTCCTGCACGTCCGTCAACACCCGCGAGACGTCTTCGTACCGCTGGCGCAGGGCGCGCACCGTTCGGCCATCGAGGTCGTCGAGAGCCCGCGCGGCGGACGCGAGGTCGAGCGTCAACTCCGACACCGACGACTCGACCGTGCGCCATTCCGACGACCGCATCGCGACGGCGCCCGGGTCGCCCTGCAACTCGTCCATCCACTGGGGCAGCGGCTGAACGTAGGTGATCAACCAGCCGACGAACCCGGGGATGCCATCGCAACCCCCGCCCGAAGATCGAGATGCGCCCGCAGCCCACGACTCGCTGCGCAACTGGGCAGCGACGGCGGCAGCGCCGCTCACGACTCGAACTCCTGCATGACCGCGACGGCCTGCTCTTCGACGTCGTCGAAGGATTCGCGCGCGACCTGGACGCCCTTCTGCATCGTGGCGACGAGTTCACGCGCGCTCGACAGCAGTTGCGCGGTGTTGCTCGCGAGGCCGTTCGCGGCTCCCACGACGATTCCCGACGCCAGGACGCCGAACGCCGACCCGGGAAGTGGTGCGCCGGCGGCGGCAGCCGCGGCATCCAGGGAATCGCTCACGCGTCCCAGTGTCGACGCCTGTTCCGCCAGGACGTCGGTGTCCATGATGATGTGCGTTCTTCCCGCCACGTGGCCCCCGCTCGTGTCAGCTTTTCCAACACCATAGCGAAAGCCCTCGCGGCCACGCACGGCCCCGTACGGATTGTGGATAACCGGATGCCGGTAGGCTCGATGTCGCTGGGGGCGGTGGCCAAGCTGGTGAAGGCAGCGGGCTCATAACCCGACGATCGTGGGTTCAAGTCCCACCCGCCCTACAACAGACGGGCACGCGGCGCCGCCGTGCTCGCCGTCGCTGGACCCGCGCAGCCCCCACCGGCCTCGCAGGACCGGCGGAGCGAGCGCGAGGCCCGTTCGACGCTCCCGTCGCTTCGCGGCCGGATCAGCAGGTGCTCATCGCGGATTCGTAGACCGCGATGATCGGGTCGACCCGTTGCTCGATCTGAGCGCGTCCCCGGATCATGGCCGCGCTTGCCGCCGTGATCATGTGGGGTTCCCTCCGGATTTTCGCCACGAGAGCGCTGATCCCCGCGGCATCCGGTGTATCGGTGAGGAAGCCACCGCCCGGCGGCACCACCTCGCCGAGATCCGGGTCGCAGAACAGCACGGGAAGACCGGATGCCGCTGCCTCGAGCATCACCATGGGCTGGTTGTCGAAGTCGTACGAGCTCGACACCAGCAGGTGGCTCGCCCGCATCGCATGGAGCACCTCCTGCTGGGAAACCGACCCGTGCAGGGCCAGCCGGGTACCCCTTCTCTCGATCGACCGCCGCGAGAGACCGTCGCCGTAGACGTCCACCGCGACGTCGCGCGCGAAGGTGCGCGCGGCGTCGGCGAGCACCGCGGGACGTTTCTCCGGCGACAGTCGCCCGACCCACACGAGACGGAGGGTCTCCCCGGGGGAGAGTCGACGCTCGAGTGGTGCGCCGATGCGGTCGAGCACGCTCGGTTCAAGCCCGTTCGGCACGACCGAGATGGGCGTCTGAACCCCCTGCTGGGTGAGCTTGCGGGCGAAATGCGTCGACGGGACGATCACGTGGTCGCTCGCGCGGGACTGAGCGAGCATGAGTCGCCACATGCTCCTTGCCGCCGGGGTGGCGGTATAGGGGGAGTCGGGGCGCAGGCGCAGGCCGCGGTGGCTGATGTGGCGGGCGTGCAGGGCGGCCAGCAGGGGAACGGTGACGCGGGGAAGAGGAAGGACACTCGTCGTGTACACGTCCACCCTTCCGTGCATGGTGTGAACGATCGGGAGACCTAGATCGCGCGCCGCACGCACTCCCGCGAGGGCGGCGAACATCTCGGAATGCGTGTGCACCACGTCGATCCGGCGCTCGACGAACTCTCGACGCATCAGCGCCGCTGCGTCACGCGGTGGCCAGGTGAACGGATAGCCGTCGGGACGAAACGCCCGGGAGGTGGACAGCGCGACGATCGACGGATCAGCACTCGGCTGAGCCAGGGGGCAGAACACCGCCACCTCGTGCCCGGCTCGGGTAAGCGCTTCGCGGAGCGACTTGACCGCGGTCTGCACGCCGCCGAGCGTGGGCAGGTAGTAGTCCGTCACCAAGGCGATGCGCATATCCCGAAGCATAGAGACCGGCGGCTCTAGACTCTGCCGGATGAGGGAACGGGCAACAGAGGGCGGCACTCCCGGCGTCGCGCCCCGCGGGGAAACGGCGCTCGTTACCGGCGCGAGCGGGTTCCTGGGCGGGTACGTCGTCCGCGACTTGCGCGCCCACGGGTACGACGTGATCGCGTCGGGTCGGAACGCGGCCGCTCTGCCCGCGGGGCAGACCTTGGTCGGCGACCTCGACGAGCTCGCGCGGGTCGACCTCGGCCGGACGGTGGACGTGATCGTGCACTGCGCGGCGCTGTCCTCGCCGTGGGGTCGCTGGGCCGAGTTCGAGCACGCCAACGTGACCGGCACCGCGCGAGCGCTGGAGTTCGCGCGACGCGCCGGAGCACGCCGGCTCGTCCACATCTCGTCCCCGGGAATCTATGCCGCCCCCCGCGACCGGATCGGCATCCGCGAGGGCGACGTCGATCCGCGGCACCCGATGAATGGTTACATCCGGTCGAAGCTCGAGGCGGAAGCCCTTCTGCAACGCGCGGCCGCGGAGGGGTCGGCGCCGGAGATCGTCATCCTCCGACCTCGCGGAATCATCGGTCACGGCGACCCCAGCCTCGTCCCCCGGATCCTCCGCGTGCGCGAGCGGTTCGGCATTCCTCTGATGCGCGGCGGCCGAACCCTTGTCGATCTCACCGCTGTCGAGAACGTCGCTCTGGCCGTGCGGCTCGCGGCCGAGGCGCCCGGCGTGCACGGCCAGGCGTTCAACATCACCAACGGGGATCCTCGTCCCTTCCGCTCAGTGCTCGAACAACTGCTCGAGGGGCTCGGGCTCGAGCCGCGGTACCGGCGGGTGCCGACCGCGGTCGCATATCGGGTCGCGGCGCTGCTCGAGGCGGTGAGCGGAGTTCTGCCCGGACATCCCGAGCCACCCGTCACCCGGTACACCGTGACGACGATCGCCCATTCGCAGACGCTCGACATCTCGCGCGCTCGGGATCTGCTCGGCTATCGACCCGAGACTTCGCTCGACCAGAGTCTCGCGAGTTACACGCGTGCCTGAGCTCACGTACTTCGCGTGCGGCGCGACCTCCCACGAGATGAGCCGGTTGCTGCGCGGTACCGCTCGGGAGCGGCGTCTCTTCCCGGCCGGAGCTTTCCTGTACCGCTCGGGCGCTCGGCGCGTGCTCTTCGACACCGGCTACGCTCCCCAGCCGTGGCGCGCCGGACTCGGGGCATGGGCGTACCGGAGGATGCTTCCCCCTCGTGTCGAACCGGGTGACACGATCGCCGAGCAGATCGACCCCGCCACGATCACGCACGTCGTCCTCTCCCACCTGCACCCGGACCACATCGGCGGCGTTCGGTTCTTCCCGAACGCCGCTTTCGTCCTCAGCGACGGGGCGCGTCGCACCCTCGAGCGATCGCGACTCCGCGACGGGCTGCTCCGCAGACTGCTGCCCACGTGGTTCCCAGCGGCGACGGTGCTGCCCTCTCCCGTGTTCACGTCCGGTCCGCACGGGTTGCGTACCGCGGACCTGTTCGGCGACGGGTCCTACCTCCTCGTCGATCTGCCGGGTCACGCCCGAGGTCACCTCGGTGCCCTCGTCGAGCAGAAGGTGCTCCTCGCCGGAGACGCCGCCTGGGGGCGCGATCTGCTCGGCGCCGAGCACCGTATCCGGCGCCTCCCGCGACTGGTCAGTCACGACATGACCCGGCAGCGCCACACCGCGCGGATGCTCTTGTCAGCGGAGCAGGACGGCCTGCGTCTCCTCTTCAGCCATGATCACCATCCGACCGGGCAGAACCTGCTGTGACCATGAGGAGGACAGGGATGCCGCAACATCGACCTACCGGACGGAGCCCTCAGCTTCGGCCGTGCCGGCTGGCGGGATGGGGAACGTACCTCCCGGATCGGGTGGTCACGTTCGGAGAACAGAAACGTCACCGCATCCCCGATGGCATGTCGCAGCTCGACATGCTCGCCGCGGCAGCCGAGGACGCCCTCCGACGAGCCGGGCTTCGTGCTGACGACATCGACTGCATCATCGCGGCCTGTGCGGCGGGCGTGCAGCCGATCCCCTGCACGGCGGCGCTCGTGATGGAGCGCGTCGCCCCTCACGCCGGCGCCGCCGCCTTCGATGTCAATTCGACCTGCACGAGCTTCATCACGGCGGTGGACATCGCGTCGCGGTACCTCGCCGCCGGCGACTACGAGCGGGTGCTCATCGTGTCGGGCGACGTCGGGACCCGCTTCCTCGACGCCGGCCAGCGAGAGAGCTTCGAGCTCTTCTCCGATGCGGCCGCCGCTGTCGTGCTGACGCGTGGAGTTGACGGAGAGAGCGATGCCGCTGCGCCCGGAGTGCTCGGTAGCCTGCAGCAGACGTGGCCCGAGCACGCGCACGACACGGAGCTTCGCGGCGGGTTGTCGCTGCACCCGGCCCAGTCCTACGCCGACGGCGACCCCTCCGACTACGTGTTCGCCATGGACGGGCGGCGGGCACTCCTCGGTATGTTGGCTGTGCTGCCGGATTTCTTCGCCCGGTTCTTCGAACGAGTGAACCTCCGTCTCGACGAGATCGACCTGGTCGTGCCGCATCAGGCGAGCAGGGCACTCAGCATCGCGATGCGTCGGATCGGCATCCCGAGGGACGCGTACATCGACCGCGTCGCCGAGTTCGGCAACATGGTGTCGTCGTCGGTGCCGTTCATGCTGGCGACCAGTCTCGACGAGGGGCGGATCGGCCCCGGAGACACCGTCGTCCTGTGTGGCACCGCCGCGGGCTTGACCGCGAACGCCCTCGCGCTCAGGCTCTAGCGAGCCACGCTGGCAATGTGCATCGGAGGGATGCCGAGGCCCCACCGTCGAAGCCGGGTCCCGTCGAGGCGGTGCCGCGGCTGGCCCTCTTCACCCACGGATGAGGCGGCCACGCCGGTCGGGCAGCGGGCTCGAAACTCGACGACCGTGGGTAACCTCGCACCCGCTCTCCGCGAGACCCTCGAACGGCTCCGCCTGGTCGGGGGTCATTTGCATGCGGCGGGCAGCTCAGCTCGCGATCGGCGTCCGGATGAACAGGAACTGCGAGAAGAACAGGGTCGCCGTCGCGAGAATGATTCCGATCGCGAGGTAACCGACGACGAGTCCGACGACAGCCATCACGCGACCGACTCCGTAACGCTGGGCGGCGCGCAGTCCGAAGTGCCCGAGAATGATCGTCGCCACGGCGAGAGGGAACGCGGCGAACACGGCGACGAAGCCGATGAAGGGCAGCGGTACGAAGGCCGAGTTGAAGAGTGCGATCGGTCCCACGATCACCGAGGCGATCGCGGTGCCGTTGGTGCTGGGGTCAGCCCGCGGCGGCGACGGAGGAGCGAACGGCGGCTGGTGCGGCGGCACGGCGGGCATCGTCATGCCCCCGACCCTAGTGGCAGGACGCGTCTCCGAAAGCCCAACGGATGCCGATGTCGGAGGTGCCGTCTACGGTCGCTGGCGTGGCGGAGAGAGTGCAGGCATGGTGGGCCCGGCGACAGTGGTCGAAGGGGCGGGAGGTGCCCTACGCCGTCGGCGCGTACCGAGACTCGTGGGCCGCCTTTCCGGCGCTCATCCGTCAGTACCACCCCGATCTGAACGCGGGGATCGCACTCAGTCAGGTGCCGCCGGCCGCTGACGTCTTCCTGCTCTGGCAATGCGATTCAGGTCACCGTTTCGCGGCCACGCCCGAAGAGCAGCGACAGCGCCCCGGGAGGGAGCGCCGGCGCAGCGCCTGGTGCCCGGAGTGCAGCGAGCAGGCTAACCCGACACGCGCGATCGCTCTGCCCATGCGCGAATCGGTCTCGGCGCCGCCCGTCGCCGGGAACGCGGTACTTCGGCCCCGCCGACGTGCCACACGCGCCCCGATCTGCCAGAAGACCCCAGACGTTCCCGTCGGCACGGCCTTCCTCTCACCGTGCGCGCCGCAGCCCGCCTCGGCCGTGGAGGATCGCGTTCGCGCCGACCTGCGGCAACGCCTCCTGCTGAGCGACGGATCCAACGCCATTCGGATTGCCAAACCGTTTTTCCACCATCTCGAGGTGTGGCCCGACATCGTGTTTCCCGAGCTGCGCATCGCCCTCGAATACGACTCGATCGGCCGTCACGGCCTCGAACACGTGGGAAAGCGTGAGGCGGCCGACCGCCGGAAGGACAGGGCTCTGCGCACAGCCGGATGGGAAGTGGTGCGGTTGCGAACCGGGAAGCTCGAACCTCTCGGCCCGCACGACCTCCAGCTCGCGGCCTGGAATCCGGCCGCACTGGACCGGCTGGTCGAGGCATTCCGCGACATCCGGGGATCTCTGCTCGTGGACTCGTACCTGCGATGAGCCGTGCGCCTGGCGCCGGCTCTTTCTCGGAAGCCGACGACAAACGGGGCGCGATCCATGCACCGGGTCCATCGAAAAGCGACCCCGTGCACGGTCCGCGCCCCGGAACAACCTCCGAGATCGACGCCGCGCGGCTACGAGCCGTGCGCCTCCTCCGACACGGGCTGCCACTCGCGCCACGTTTGCAAGCGCGACTCGTAGTCGCGCTCGGCGATGCCGAGGGGCGCCTTGCCGAAGAAGATGCGCAACGGCGGGGTCGCGGCATCCACCACCTTCAAGATCGCCGCGCGAGTGGCTTCAGGCTTGCCGGGGTCGGCGGCGGAGGGGCGCTTCGCCGCCTGCTCGCGCACGTCGGCGTAGGCCTCGATCTCGTCGCTGCGCTGCGCCGAAGGGCCCGACCAATCGGTCGAGTACCCGCCGGGCTCGATGAGAGTGACGTGGATGCCGAACCCGGCGACCTCCTGCGCGAGCGACTGCGACAGGCCCTCCAGGGCCCACTTCGACGCGTGGTAGGCACCGACCGTGGGGAAGGCGCTGATCCCGCCGATGCTCGACACCTGGATGATGTGGCCCGAGCCCTGCGCGCGCAGGATCGGAAGAGCTGCCTGCGTCACCCAGAGCGCCCCGAAGAAGTTGGTCTCGAGCTGAGCGCGGACCTCGTCCTCAGTGAGTTCTTCGACCATGCCGAAATGCCCGTAGCCGGCGTTGTTGACGACCACATCGAGTCGTCCGAACTTCTCGTGCGCCTTCGCGACGGCGTTGAAGTCGGCCGAGCGGTCGGTCACGTCGAGGCTGAGGGGAAGAAATGTGTCGGGGTAGTTCTCGACGAGCTCCGAGACGTCGTCGATGTTGCGGGCTGTGCCGGCGACGTTGTCGCCGCGTTCGAGGGCCGCCTCGGCCCACTCGCGGCCGAAGCCCTTCGACGCGCCGGTGATGAACCAGGTCTTGCTCATGGGTGTCCTCCGAAGAGATGTGGGGGTGAACGCGAGCGACGGTACGCCGCGCTCCTTAGCCCGTTCGATGGCTTGACACTCGAACCCGCCGCGCGACTGCTCACCCGTGACGAACGCCTGCCGCATCGAGGCACGCTCGCGAGGAGCGCTCCCGAACGCGGCAGGCGTTCATCGCGAGATCAGGTCAGGCGGCAGACCCACCCTGTGCCGCGGCCAGCTCGCCCGGGCCCGGCAGAATCTCGCGCAGCAGGTCGTCGAGAGTCACGACACCGAGCAACTGCTCGCCCGCCACCACGGTGGCCAACTGCACGCGTCCGCGACGCATGCGAGCGAGCGCGTCGTAGGCCGAGGCACTCGGCTCGAGCACGAGCGGTTCGCGCGCGATCTCGAGCGCCGGGGTGTCTGGGTCGACGGTCAACGTGTCACGCACGTGCGCAACGCGAGAGTCCGCGCCCGAGCCCACGAGGATGCGCAGGTGCGTCGACGAGGCGGCGACAGCCTGGATCTCGGCGACCGTGGCATCCCTCGGCACCGACGTCGGGGAACGATCCGTTCGCACGATGTCTCCCACCGTGAGCGTGCCCAGGGCGATCGCCTGAGCGATCGGCTCCGAGTACTGCTTCTCGAGCGTGCCCGCCTGGCGCGAATGCGCGACGAGCTCGCGGATCGTGTCGGCGTCTTGCCCGCCGGCCGCGGCCTTTTCGACGGGCTCGACACCCGATGCCTTCACGAGCCGGTTCGCGATGTGGTTGATCCACAGCAGGAACGGTCGCAGCGGCCAGGTGAGGGCGCGAGCCAGGATGCCGGTGGCCTTCGCCGCCGTCTCGGGATGAGCGATCGCCCAGGACTTCGGGGCCATCTCGCCGATCACGAGGTGCAGGAACGTCACCACGATCAGAGCCAGCATGAACGCGATGATGTCGGCGAGCACGTAGGGCAGACCCCACGCCTCGAACACGGGAGCGAGCGCGTAGTCGATCGCGGGCTTGGTGATGGCGCCGAGCAGGAAGGTGCACGCGGTGATGCCGAGCTGAGCGAACGCCAGCATGACGGTGAGCTCGTTCACACCGCGCAGGGCCGCACGCGCCGAGGCGCTCGTAGCGGCCTGCTCCTCGAGCCGGTGGCGGCGCGCGGCAAGCAGAGCGAACTCCACGATGACGAAGAACGCGCTCGCGATGATGAGCGCCGTGGTGATCAGGGCGACGGTCCAGCCGTTCATCGGGCCACCTCCTCGTCGATCGTCGAGACCCCGTCGGCAGGCTCGGCATCCCGGTCCACCTCGTGCAGATGCACAGCCAGCTGGGACGGCACGTGCCGATCGACCTCGACGACCTCGATGGCGAGCCAGCGCTCGATGTCGAGGCCCTGCACGGTCTCGGACGCACGCTCGGGAAGGTCGACGCGCACGACACTGCCGATGGCGGGCAGGTCACCGTGGGTCTCGATGACGAGACCCGCGACGGTTTCGACGTCGCTCTCGGCGAGGTCGTACCCGATCAGGCGCTCGAGCTCGTCGAGGTGCAGATCGCCGGGCACCGTCCAGGCGTCGTCTCCGTCCGCAGAGACCTCGGCGACCTCCACGTCGTGCTCGTCGGACAGCTCGCCGATGACCTCCTCGGTCAGGTCTTCGATCGTCAGGATGCCGTCGAAGTTGCCGTACTCGTCGACCACGCACGCGAGCTCGTTGCGCGAGCGACGCATGCGGTCGAGGGCGACAGGCAGGAGCATCGAGGTCGGGATGACGACGGCGGCGCGCATGACGGATGCGACGGGCGCATCGTCCGCGGGCCGCTCGCGCAGCACGTCGATCAGTTCGACGACACCGACGGGGGAGTCCTCGTCACCGATCACGGGGTAGCGGGTATGGCCGGTGGCCATGAGCGCGCGGACCTCGCCGACCGTCGTGTCCGGGGTGACCGAGTCGATCTGCGACCGGGGAATCATCGCGTGTTCCACATCGCGCTGCGGGAAGTCCAGGATGCGGTCGATGATCATCGACAGATCGTCGGGGAGGTCTCCGCTCACGCGCGACTCCTCGATGATCGCCTCGAGGTCTCGCGCGGTGGCGCTTTCGTCGACGTCCTCGAGGGGCTCGATCCGCAGCAGTCGCAACAACGCGTTCGCCGCCACGTCGAACACGGTGATGAGCCACCCGAACAGCAGCAGGTAGATCCGTGTCGGAACAGCGAGAGCACGGGCGAGGGGCTCGGGACTCGCGATCGCGAGATTCTTCGGGTACAGCTCGCCGAAGATCATCGTGACGATGGTCGCCAGCAGCAACGCGCCGATGGTGCCGATCAGCACCGAGACGGTCGGGTCGATGCCGACGCCGCCGAGGAGGGTCCCCAGCGACTCACCGATCAGCGGTTCGGCGACGTATCCGATCAGGAGGCCCGTCACGGTGATTCCCAGTTGGGCGCCCGACAGCATGAACGACGTCCGCTTGGTGATCGCCAGCACCCGCTTGGCCTGCGCGTCGCCCTTCTCGGCCTTCGCCGCCATGCGCGAGCGATCGACCGACATGTAGGCGAACTCCTGCGCGACGAAGAATCCGCAGGCCGCGATGATCGCCAGAGTCACGATGATCCCCAACAGCAGTGTCAGGGCCGCAGCCAGCATCAGATCTCACCCCCTCTCGAGAAGAGGGGGCTCGAAGATCGGCCCTCCTGGTCGGTGGAGGTGCGGTGATGGCTCACGGGTTTTCTCTCTCGTGGGTCGGTGATCACTGATCCCTTCGACTGTATCCAGCGCGATTCCGCCCAGGCTGGGGATTCACCCCGACCGTGCGCTCACCCCGGTTGCGTGATCTTCTGGTCGGTGTTCGTGTACACGATCGAGTCGGCCGTGGTGCCGACCAGGCCGAGGGTCACGCGCGCGAGCCCCGGTGCGATCCCGTCGGCCGGTGGGGGAGTGTCGGCCCCGAGGGTGAGGGTCTTGCCGTCGGCGGTGGTCGCCGACAGCGAGTTCAGGTAGACCGAGACGTGCCCAGACAGCGTCATGCGGTCGGCTGTCGTGACGAGGGCGGGACCCGTCGCCCGCCGCACGGTGAGGGCGAACCCGTCGATGGTGATCTCGTCGGCCGTCATCTTCAGCACGGTGATGCGCGTGCCGTCGGCGAGCGGCACGGTGACCACGCTGACGAGAGGGATCCCCCGGAACGACAGGGACTGGGCGCCCAACTGGGCCGACGGTTGCGTGAAGACCGGTGAGTTCTCATCGACCACGGCGGCCTGCGCAGGCGGGGTGGTGGAGTCCTGCGGAGGCGGGGTGGGCGCCGGCGACGTCGGGGTGGCGGGCGTCGGATCCGGCGCCGGGACGCCCGGCAGCGTCGGCAGAACGGATCCCGCCGTGGGTGTGGGGCTGGGCGTGGGCGACGGAGACGGGTCGCTGCACGGGAGCAGGATCGGGATGCATAGGCGCGCCGGCCGCGTGCCGTCGTCCGCCCACGCGGCTCCGGCGCCTGTCGCACCGCCCAGCAGGAGCATCGCTGCCGTCAGCGCGGCCGCTGCTCGCGCGCGCTTCATCGCCCGGCTCCCGTGATCGCGCTCTCCGCCTCCTCGGCCGTCGGCGCCGGATCGTCCTGCGACCGGGGCGGCGCCCACGACACCGCGATGATGCCACCCACCGTGCTCAACAGCATCCCGAGCAGGAAACCTCCGAGGTTCACCCCGACGAGCGAATAGACGGCCACGGCAAGGGCGATGACCCCGTAGAAGATCCGGTGCGCGGGCATCGAGATGAGCAGGATGCCGAGGAGCACCAGGACGAGGGGGATCACCGTCGCCTGGAGGCCTTCGATTCCGAGCTGGATGTGCAGCTGACCGATGTCGAGTTGGCCCGAGAAGAACATCTCGATGCCGCCGAGAGCGACGAGCAGTCCGCCCACGAGGGGGCGACGGCGGCGCCATGCGCGAAAGCGCGCCCGCGCGGTGAGGTCGGGGGAGGTCATGGCGGCGCCGATCAGAAGCACGTCTTCGAGCCGTCGGTCAGCTCGAGCTTCATGCCGGTGAGAGTGAAGACCGACGCCTGCGTGCTCCACGCGGTCTGCTTGAGGTTCGCGATCGAGATGGTGTCGGCATCCTGCGCGAAGTCACCCGCGGTGCCCTTCGCGGACGTGTTGACGGTCGAGGCGTCCACGCCGATGCGGATGTTGCCGAACGAGGAATCGCCCTGCAGGCCCGTCATGCCGATCTGCAGGTCGGAGGCCGACGCGGGGGAGCCCCCGCCGCCCGCGGTGATGAGGACGCCGACCTTGCCGAGCGGGGTCTCGCTGACGACCGATTGGCAGAGGTCGGCGAGCGTCGCCGACGTGATGTTCGCGATGGCGACGTTGTGCTCCCCGCCGGCGGTGTCGTTGGTGACGCCGGCGTACTGCGAGAAGCCGGTGCCCTCGAGCTGCGAAGCACTGATCTGGAATTGGCTGCCCGAGACGGAGAACGACACGGGCACAGCGCCCTGGGCGACACCGGTGAGAAGAAGACTCGCCACGGCGGCGACGGGGACGGTGGCGAGGGCCACACGGCCGGTACGGGAGCGGGTCAGGTCACGGAACTTCATCGATCCTCCTGCGGAAGCGGGCCCGGCGACGGCGCCGAGCGACCTCAGGCTACGCCTCATTGACAGAGTGTCAATAGATCGCCGGCGCATCGCTTCGTTAGAGTTTCCTCATGTCGAGCGACCGGCGAACGCGCCTCACTCCCGATCAGCGGCGCGCCCAGCTCGTCGCCTCGGGCGTGGCGTTCCTCGTCGAGAAGCCGCTCGACGACCTCACGATGGAGGTGCTGTCCGAGCGCGTCGGGGTCTCGCGGGGCCTGCTCTTCCACTACTTCGGATCACGTCAAGGACTCCATCGCGAGGTGGTGGGCACCGCCGCGGCGGCACTGCTCGCGGCATCCGTCCCGCGTGAGGATCTCGCTGCCCGGGAGCGGCTCGACGACACGCTGGCGCGCATCGTGAGCTTCGTCCGCGAGCACCGCGGCACGTTCTTCTCGCTCGTGCGCGGCGTCGCGTCGGGCGACACCGAGGTGCGGCACGAGGTGGATCGCGCGCGCGACGTGACCGCCGGATGGGTCACCGACGGGTTCCTCGAGCTCGGCGCCGAGGACTCGCCCCTGTTGCGCGTCGCGCTGCGTTCCTGGGTGAACTTCGCCGAAGAGGTTCTCGTCGAACTCGCCCTCGGCACCGAGATGCCCGCGGTCGACATCGTCTCGTTCCTCTCGCGCTCGGCCTTCGGCGTCGTCGACTCGGTCGGAGCGGATGCCGAGCAGGCTCCCCGCACCTGAACGCCCGTGCACGTCCTCCCGGAAACCGCCCCCGAGGCGGGGCCGGGTGGCACAATGAAGAGGCCCCCATTGCTGCGCCCCAGCGCGGTCCCCACGAAACACGGTTCGATTCGTCGAGCCAGAAAAGGACCTGTGATGGGACGTCTCATCTATCGTGACCGCGCGTCGTTCGACATCGACGACCGCATCCTAGCCCACCTCCGCATCGTCGTGATGAACAAGCTCCGGCGCAACGAGGGCTTCATGCTGCAACTGCCCGTCAACGAAGGCGTGCGCCAGGCCAGCCTCTGGATCCACGCCTCGAACGCGCTGGTCCTGCAGTTCTACGGTGGCCGGGAGCCGGCGATCGACCGCGCCCTGGTCGACCAGATGATGCACGACGCCAGTGGCGCCGACGGGCTCACGCTCACCGCCGCGGGAATCGCGCCGGCGACCACGGCGCCGCCGCGGCAGCCGGTGGGCGGTCGCTCGGCCTGAGTTCCGGAGTCACCCTGCTGCTCGCTGCTCGAGCGGCAGGGTGACCTCGAAGCGCGCACCGCGATCGCTGTCGACGCATCGCACGTCGCCGCCGTGCGCCCGCGCGATGCCGCGCGCGATCGGCAGCCCCAGGCCCACCCCTCCGAAGGCCGCGCGCGCATCGTCGAGGCGGACGAGACGCTCGAAGATGCGCTCGCGGTCCGCCGGTGGCACGCCCGGCCCGTCATCGGTGACGGCCACGACCGCGGTGGACCCCCGCCGTTCGACGGCGATCGTGACCCGTCCGGTGCGATCCGTGGCACGAGCGGCGTTCTCGATGAGATTCGAGAGCACCTGCGCGACGCGGTCGGGGTCCGCGTGGACGGGAACCGTGGCATCCAAGATCTCCGTCCGGATGCGCAACGAGGGGTGCACGAGAGGAACGCGCTCCGCCTCGGCGGTGACGAGGGAACGCAGATCGAGGTCGGCCCGGGAGAGCTCGAGGCCGCGGTCGACGCGCGCCATAGTGAGCAGGTCGTCGACGAGACGCGACGCACGCGCGGCCTCGCGGGCGACGTGCGCGGCGAGCACCTCGCGTTCGGGTCCGGCGAGGTCGGCGCGGACGAGGGTGTCGGCGGCGGCACGGATGCCGGCGACCGGCGTGCGCAGTTCGTGCGCGGCGTCGGAAAGGAAGGCACGCAGCCGCTGCTCCGCGTCGACGGCCGCCTGCTCGGCCCCCACGACGTCGTCGAGCATGTCGTCGAGGGCGGTCGCGACGCGCCCGATCTCGGTGTCGGGTCGCGTGGGGTGCAGGCGCCTCTCGCGCTCTCCGGAACCGATGGCGCGCGCCACCCGCGACACCTGGTCGAGGGGGCGCAGGCTCCGGCGCACCACCAGGGTGACTGCCCCCGCGGCGAGAACGAGAACCCCGATGGACGACAGGGCCATGATCCACCGCACCTGCACGAGCGTGTCGTCGATCCCCGCCGCCGATGCCGTCAGCGTCAACGTCGAGCCGTCGCTGAGGGTCGAGCGGAGCGTGACCAGGTCGCTGTCTCCCGTCACCTCCGAGGCGACGACGCTGACGTCGCTCGAGCCGGTGGGCTGCGGAGTGGACCGGGCACCCGGCCCTCCGCCTGGACCGCCGGGGCCGCCCGGAGGGCCGTCGCGCAACTGCTCGGGGCTGGGTCCGGCGACGACGGAGTCCCCGCTCGCGCCGTCGATGCGCACGGCGAGTCCCTGGTCGGACAGTCGCTCGGCGAGGTCGGAGTCGTCGACGGTGCCCACGAGGGATGCCGCCGCGGCGGCGCGATCGCGAAGACGGTCTTCGATCTGACCGCGCAGGCGCGCACCCAACGCCACGTCGACGACGATCGCGAGCACGACGAGCAGGAGCGCGACCAGGGCGACCACCGCGACGATCGTGCGGCGACGCAGCGACCCCGATCTGAGCGGGGGAGAGATGCTCATCGTTCCTCGCTCAAGCGATAGCCGAGCCCGCGGACGGTGTGGATCAGCCGGGGGCCGCGCTGCTCCATCTTGCGCCGGAGGGCGCTCAGGTGCACCTCGACGAGATTGGGGTCGTAGTCCTCGTAGCCCCACACTTGCGTGAGGATCTGCGCTTTCGAGAGCGTGCGTCCGCGGCTCTCGGCGAGAAGCTGCAGCAGCCGGAACTCGGTGGCCGTCAGCTCGAGCGACACCCCGCCGCGATGCGCCGTCGCCGCGTCGGGATCGACGACGAGATCGCCCACCGACACGGTCTGCGGCAACCGCCCGCGACGGCGGAGGACCGCGCCGCTACGCGCGACGAGCTCGGCCATCGTGAACGGCTTGACGACGTAGTCGTCGGCCCCTTCCGCGAACCCGCGCAGGCGATCGTCGACCTCGTCCCGAGCGGTCAGCATGATCACCGCCGTGTCACCGGCGGCTCTCACGAGCGGAAGCAGACGGATGCCACTCGGCCCGGGCATCATCCAGTCGATGATCACGAGGTCGGGGCGGAACGAGGCGAGACGGTCGCTGAGATCGGTCCCGTCGGGCGCCGCCTCGGTGAGGAAACCGTCGGCGCGCAGGGCCGTGGTGACGGCGATGCGGATCGTCTCGTCGTCGTCGAGGACGAGCACGCGGGCAGCGAAGGACATCCGGGCGACGATACGGACGCGGGCTGTACGCCGGTTATGGCTTACCTATGCGAAGCAGGCGGGTGCGCGGGCTTCAGGTTCGCTTCAGTCCCGGCTCAAAGTCTGGTCTCAGAGCCGGTGACCGACACCGGACGGGAAGAGAATCATGAACGACGACAACCCCACGCTGCCGCTGCCGCGACAGGACGAGACCCCCGAACCCCGCCGCCGCTCGTGGCGCGGACCGGCGCTGATCGCTGGCGCCGTGATCGTGGCCGCCGGCCTCACCGGCGGAACCGCCGCCCTCGCGGCGCAGAGCAACGGCGCGGGGTCCCTCGCCGCCTCGTCGACCTCGGCGCCCAGCGCCGACGGCGGATCCACCGGACCGGGTAGCACCCCCGGTACCACCCCGACCCCGGGGGCCTCGCCCACAACCCCGGCCGACGGCACGGCTCCGACGCCTCCCGCGGACGCAACCGCTCCGGCGGCACCCGCCGATGGCAAGGAACCCGGCGCGTGCGGACCTACCGGCCCCGGTGGGCCCGGCGCCCCGAAGGGCGACGCTGCCAAGCCCGCACCGCCCGCCGACGGCACGGCGCCCACCCCTCCCGCCGACGGGCAGAAGCTCACGCCTCCCGCGCCTCCGGCCGATGGCACCGCTCCGACCCCGCCCGCGGAGGGAACCGCTCCGACTCCTCCCGCAACGCCGGGCAGTTGAACAGCGCCCCGCGCTGACCGCGCGCCACGCCCTGCGCGTGCAGCACGCGGTCAGCGCGGTGGGGCACGATCGTTCGGTGGCGAGAACTCGGACGCGCCGACGGCGGACGCCCCGGCAACGGCTGATCCGGCGACGACGCATGACGTTCGCCGCGGTCGCCATGGTCCTCGTGGGCCTGATCGCTCTGGCGGTCATCCCCCTCGTCTCCCTCACCGCCGCGTGGAACACGGAGGCCCGGCGCGAGGCCATCGACCTCACCTCGTTCGATCCCGGCCACCTCATCGACGACGAGCAGTTCTACGACGGCGACGCCATGACGGCCGATCAGATCCAGTCCTTCCTCGACGACGAGGTGGGGGAGTGCCGCAACGACTCCTGTCTCTCGGTTCTGCGGTCCGACCTGCCCGCGCGGGGACCGATCGTCTCGGATGCCACGGGCCGCACGATCTGCGAGGGCTACGACGGGGTACAGCTCACCGCCGCCCAGATCATCGATCGCCTGCAACGCGCGTGCGGGATCTCGGCCAAGGTGCTGCTCGTCACCCTCCAGAAGGAGCAGAGCCTCGTGTCGGGCCGAACGGCGCGCGCCCCGTCACCCCAGCAGCTCGGTGCAGCAATGGGGGCGAGATGCCCCGACACCGCCCCGTGCGACGCCGGTGCCGCCGGATTCGGCGCCCAGGTCGCCCAGGCCGCCACCGATCTGAAGTCGTACAGCGCCTCGGACTTCATGCGGCAGCCGGGAACGCACTATCTCGCCTATTCACCGGATCCCTCGTGTGGGGGTTCAGACGTGACGATCGCGAACGCGGCCACCGCGGCGCTGTACAACTACACGCCGTATCAGCCGAACCCGGCGGCCCTCGCCGCGCGATGGGGGACGGGCGACGCCTGCTCGGCGTACGGCAACCGCAACTTCGCGCTCTACTGGGCGCTGTGGTTCGGCTGACACCCGCTGGGCCGATCGCGCGGCCGCCCCGCGGGACGCGCGGAGGAATCACAGTGTTGTGATTTCGTTATGCACGGGCGATAATGGCCGGACAACCGAACAATCGCCGGCACTCCATCACAGGTCGTAGGGGAAGACGTACCTGACGAAGGAGAAACCATGGCGATCACGTCTTCGCGCGGAGTGATCCTGATCCACTCCGCGCCCCGCGCGCTGTGCCCCCACCTCGAGTGGGCGGTCGGACGCGCTCTCGGCCGCGCCGTCAACTTCGACTGGGCCGAACAGCCCGTGTTGACGGGCAGCCGTCGCGCGGAGTTCTACTGGGAGGGCCCCGTCGGTTCCGGCGCAGCACTCGCGAGCGCGATCCGGGGGTGGGAACACCTGCGCTTCGAGGTGAGCGAGGATCCCACGCCCCGCAGCGACGGCGGACGCTGGATGCACACGCCGGGTCTCGGCATCCACTTCGCTCAAACCGATTCGGCCGGCAACGTCGTCATCGCCGAGGATCGCGTGCGCTACGCGATGGAGGTCGCGGCCGGCGACCCCTTCGAGCTGCAGCGCGAACTCGACGTCGCCCTGGGCTCGGCCTGGGACGAGGAGCTCGAGCCCTTCCGCCACGCCGGAGACGACCAGCAGATCGTGTGGCTGCACAAGGTCGGATGAGCCCGTCGAGTGGGGGAGGCGCCACTACCGGAGGTCGGTGAACACACCCGGCACCGGGAACGCGTATCCCTCGCTTGACGAAACGAGAGCCCCCTGGCATCCCCGATCGCAGTCGGGGGGATGCCAGGGGGCTCTCGTCGTGACGGGGAACGCGCTCAGACCGAGGCGATGGCGACGACGGCGTTGTGCCCGCCGAAGCCGAAGGAGTTGCTGATCGCGAGCTGGTCTCCCGCGCCGAGCTCGACGGGCGATCCCGAGAGCGCGAACGGAACCTCGGGGTCCTGCTCGGTCAGGTTGATCGTGGGGGGCGCGACGCGGTTCTGCAGGGCGAGAACCGTGAAGATCGCCTCGAGGGCTCCGGTGCCGCCCAGAAGGTGGCCGGTGGAGGCCTTTGTGGCCGAGACGGGGATCTCGTCGACCCGATCGCCGAAGACGGCGCGCAGCGCCTTGTACTCGTTCGGGTCGCCGACCGGCGTCGAGGTGGCGTGCGCGTTGATGTGCGTGACGTCGTCGACCGACGCGCCCGCCATCTCGAGTGCCATGTGCACGGCGCGAGCGGCGCCATGACCCTCGGGGTCGTTCGCGGTGATGTGGTACGAGTCGGCGGTGACGCCACCGCCCACGATCGACGCGTAGATCTTGGCGCCGCGGGCCTTGGCGTGCTCCTCGGTCTCGAGGATCAGCACGCCGGCGCCCTCGCCCATGACGAAGCCGTCGCGGTCGATGCTGGCCGGACGCGAAGCGGTCTCGGGCGAGTCGTTGCGCTTCGACAGCGCCTGCATCGACGCGAACGAGGCGATCGTGATCGGGTGAATGGCCGATTCGGTTCCACCCGCGATGACGACGTCGGCGAGGCCGTCGCGGATGTGCTGCACCGCGTTGACGATCGACTCGGTGCTCGAGGCGCACGCCGATGCCACGGTGCGCGCGAAGGCGCGGGCGTTGAAGTGCAGCGAGAGGTTACCGGCGGCCGCGTTCGGCATGAGCATGGGCACCGTCATCGGCATGACGCGACGCGGGCCCTTCTCGCGCAGGGTGTCCCAGGCGTCGAGCAGCGTCCACACGCCGCCGATGCCGGTGGCGAAGTCGACGCCGAGGCGGTCGGGGTCGATGTCGGGCGAACCCGCGTCTTCCCACGCTTCTTTGGCCGCGACCATGGCGAGCTGCGACGAGGGGTCGAGCCGCTTGGCGACGGGTCGCTCGAGCACGGTCTCGGGGCGCACGAGCGCCTCGGCCGCGAAGGTGACGGGCAGGTTGTACTGCTCGACCCACTCGTGCTCGAGGGAACGGGCGCCGGAGGTACCGGCGAGCAGGGCGGACCAGCTTTCGGGGGCCGTACCGCCGATGGGCGAGGTGGCGCCGATGCCGGTGACGACGATGCGGGGTGTGCTCATGAGCGAAGAATCCTTGGTGCGGCCGACAGGTCGTGACCGGTGGGGGCCGAAGCCCCCACCGGGAGGTGTCAGGACTGGTTCGACGTGATGAAGGTCACGGCGTCGCCGACGGTCTTGAGGTTCTTGACCTCGTCGTCGGGGATGGTGACGCCGAACTTCTCCTCGGCGTTGACGACGATCGTCATCATCGAGATGGAGTCGATGTCGAGGTCGTCGGTGAACGACTTCTCGAGCGCGACCTCGTCGGCCGAGATACCCGTCTCGTCGGTGATGAGCTCGGCAAGGCCGGCGAGAACCTCGTCGTTGGTGAATGCCATGATGTCTCCTGTTTCTTGGGGGCGGGCCTGTCAGGCCCCGATCAGTCTAGGGTTCGGTGTCGCCGCGTCAGGGCAGCACGACGACCTGCGCGCCGAACACCAGTCCGGCGCCGAAGCCGATCTGCAGCGCGAGGCCGCCGCTCAGCTCGGGGTGTTCCTCGAGCAGGCGGTGGGTGGCGAGGGGGATGGATGCCGCGGAGGTGTTGCCGGTCGTCTCGATGTCGCGACCGATGACGACGGTCTCGGGCAGGCCGAGCTGCTTGGCGAACTCGTCGATGATGCGCATGTTCGCCTGGTGCGGCACGAAGGCGGCGAGGTCGGCGGGCTCGATGCCCGCGGCCTCGATCGCCTGACGGGCGACCTTGACCATCTCCCAGACGGCCCAGCGGAAGACGGTGGGGCCCTCCTGGCGCAGGGTCGGCCACGGGGCGACGCCGTCGCGGAAGTCGGTGAGCGTGGCGTTCATGCCCACGGCGTCCGCTTTCGAACCGTCCGAGCCCCACACGGTGGGTCCGATGCCGGGGGTCTCGCTCGGTCCGACCACGACGGCGCCCGCGCCGTCGCCGAGCAGGAACGAGATGCTGCGGTCGGTGGGGTCGACGACGTCGCTGAGCTTCTCGGCGCCGACGACGACGACATGCTTCGCCAGGCCCGCCCGCACGAGGGCGTCGGCCTGACCGACGCCGTAGGCGAAGCCGGCGCACGCGGCGTTCAGGTCGTAGGCGGCCGCGGGGTTCGCCCCGATGCGGTCGGCGACGATGGCCGAGGCCGAGGGGGTCTGCTTGGGGTTGCTGATCGTCGCGACGATCACGGCGTCGATCTGGTCGGGGGCGATGCCCGACTTCTCGACGGCTTCGCGCGCGGCCTCGGTGGCCAGATCGATGGCATCCGTGTCCTTGTTCGCGCGGACGCGCGTGACGATGCCGGTGCGCTGGCGGATCCACTCGTCGCTGGAGTCGATGGGCCCCACGAGGTCGTCGTTGGGCACGAAGTTCTCACCGCGCGCGGCACCGTAGGCGTAGATGCGCGTGTGAGCGGCTCCCTGCAGCTGACGGAGGGTGGGGGTGCTCATGCCTGGTCTTCTTTCAGGAGTGAGACGGCCGCGTCGAGGTCGTCGGGGGACTTGACTGCCACGGTGGGGGTGCCGCGCAGTGCTCGCTTCGCAAGGCCCGTGAGGGCACCGGCGGGCGAGAGTTCGATGATGCCGGTCACGCCCTGCTCGGCGAACGAGGCCATGCAGCGGTCCCAGCGCACGGGCGACGAGACCTGGGCCACCACGAGGTCGAGAGCGCGGCGGCCCTCGGTCACGACGGAGCCGTCGGAGTTGGTCCACAGCGTCGTGGCGGGGTCGCTCACCTGCACGTCGTCGGCCGCGGCGTGCAGCGTCTCGACGGCAGGCTCCATGAAACGGGTGTGGAAGGCGCCCGCGACCTGCAGCGGGATGACGCGAGTGCCGCGCGGGGCCTCGGCGGCGAGCTCGGCGAGGGCGGGGAGTTCGCCGGCGGCCACGATCTGCCCGCCGCCGTTGTAGTTGGCGGGGGTGAGTGCGAGCGCCTCGAGGCGTTCGAGCACAGCGGTCTCGTCGCCCCCGACGACGGCGCTCATGCCGGTCTCGACGGTGGCGGCGGCCTCGGCCATCGCACGGCCGCGCAGTCCGACCAGGCGCAGCGCGTCCTGGTCGGAGAGCACTCCGGATGCCGCCAACGCGGCGATCTCGCCCACCGAGTGCCCCGCGACACCGGCGACGGAGGTCGTGGCGCGATCGTTCAGCGCAGTCCACGACAGCAGGCTCGCAGCGACGATCAGCGGCTGGGCGACGGCGGTGTCGCGGATCTGATCGGCATCCCATTCGGTGCCGGCGGCGACGAGGTCGACGCCCGCCTGCTCCGAGAAGGCCCCGAGACGCTCGCGCGCTCCGTCGAGTTCGAGCCACGGCGAGAGGAAACCGGGGGTCTGAGAGCCCTGCCCGGGGAAGACGGCGATGATCACCGTTCCATCCTGCCAACGATCGAGCCCACGCTTATGGAGATATCGACACAGATATACGGCGTGTCTTTGTGCGCGCCGTGCATCAGCGCGCCAGGGGCGACCGTCGACCCACGGGTCCGCGACGGCGCGTGGCATCCGTTCCGATCGATCCCAGGATCAGCGCGGTCTGCAGGATGAGCGCCTCCCGGGGGCCCGTGGCATCCCATCCGATGACCTCCGACACGCGCTTCAGGCGATAGCGGACCGTGTTGGGGTGCACGTACAACTCGCGCGCCGTCGCCTCGAGCGAGCGCCCGTTGTCGAGGTAGCTCCACAGCGTCGCCACCAGATCGGCGCTGTGCGCCTGCAGCGGCTGGTAGACGCGATCCACCAGCGTCTGCTTCGCAACGGCGTCGCCAGCGAGGGCGCGCTCGGGCAGAAGATCATCGGCCTCCACCGGCCGCGGGGCATGACGCCACGCGCGGGCGACGGCGAAGCCGGCGAGGGCGGCACGAGCGCTCTGCCCGGCGTCGACCAACGCGGGGACCGCCGGTCCGAGGACGAGATGGCCCGACCCGAAACCGGGCTCGAGACGCTTGGCGATCTCGGGGAAGGGCAGTTCGGCGGAATCCTCTCCACCGCGCGCCGGCAGGTCGGCACGACCGACCACAAGCACCAGGCGCGAGCCCTGCACGCCGATGAGCACGTCGACGCCGAGCTTGCGCGCGGTGCGACGCACCTGGTCGACGTCGAGTTGCGGGGGAGTGGTGCCCACGAGCACCGCGACCTCTCCGTGGCCGTGCCAGCCGAGCGCGGCGATGCGGCTGGGGAGTTCGTCGTCGGCCTCGCCGGTGAGGATCGAGTCGACCACGAGCGCTTCGAGGCGAGCGTCCCAGAGGCCCCGGGCCTCGGCGGCGCGTGCGTAGACGTCGGCCGCGGCGAAGGCGACTTCGCGCGAGTACGACAGCATCGCCTCGCGCACCTTCTCGCTGCGTCCGGCGACGCGCTCTTCCATCACCTCGACGGTGACGCGCACGAGCTGCAGGGTCTGCGTCAGGCTGACGCTGCGCAGCAGCTCACGAGGGGCCGCGGCGAAGATGTCGGCGGCGATCGCCGGAGTGGATGCCGGCTCCTCGAACCACTGCAGGAACGAGGTGATGCCGGCCTGGGCGACGAGCCCGACGGCGGACCGCCGGGCTGGCGGCATCTCGGCGTACCAGGGAAGCGTCTCTTCGAGGCGCTGGATGGTCGCCGTCGCGAGATCGCCCGAGATGCGCCGCAGCCAGGTGAGGGTGTCGGCCTTCTCCTGCGCGGCGGCCGCGACCGCGCCCGCAGACCGGTCGGGCCCGGCCCCGCCCATGGAGGCGGAACCGGACCCGTCGGTGGTGCTCGTCACGCGCTCAGGCCTCGCCACCCGCGTTGCCGCTGGTACCGGCGTTGACGTCGTGCAGGCGGTACTTCTCGATGGCCTGACCCACGACCGCGCCGTCGACCTTGCCCTCGGCGGCCAGCGCCTGCAGGGCACGGACGGCGAGCGACGGACCATCGATCTTGAAGAAACGACGGGCCGCGGCACGCGTGTCCGAGAAGCCGAAGCCGTCGGCGCCGAGGGTCCAGTAGTTCTGGGGGACCCACTGGCGGATCTGGTCCTGCACCGCGTGCATCCAGTCGCTGACGGCGACCACGGGGCCGTCGGCTTCCTTCAGCTTGTCGGTGAGGTAGGCCACGCGGGGCTCTTCCTCGGGGTGCAGGAAGTTGTGCTCGTCAGCGGCGAGACCGTCGCGGCGCAGCTCGCTCCACGAGGTGACCGACCAGACGTCGGCCGTCACGCCCCAGTCGTCCTTCAGCAGACGCTGGGCCTCGAAGGCCCACGGCACACCGACGCCCGAAGCGAGCAGCTGCGTCCGGGGACCATCGCCCTCGCCCGCCGAGATGTGGTGGATACCGCGGACGATGCCGTCGACGTCGACCCCCTCGGGCTCGGCCGGCTGCACGTACGGCTCGTTGTAGACCGTCATGTAGTACATGACGTTGGGGTCGGGGTGGTTGCCGCCGTACATGCGCTCGATGCCCGAGCGAACGATGTGCGAGATCTCGTAACCGTAGGCCGGGTCGTACGACACGGTCGCCGGGTTCGTCGAGGCGAGCAGCTGCGAGTGGCCGTCGGCGTGCTGCAGGCCCTCACCGGTCAGGGTGGTGCGACCGGCTGTGGCGCCGATGATGAAGCCGCGAGCCATCTGGTCGCCGGCCGCCCACTGGGCGTCGCCCGTGCGCTGGAAGCCGAACATCGAGTAGAAGACGTAGACCGGGATCAGCGGCTCGCCGTGGGTCGAGTACGCCGTGCCCGCCGCGGTGAACGCCGCGAGGGCGCCCGCCTCGTTGATGCCGACGTGGATGATCTGACCCTGCGGGCTCTCCTTGTACGCCAGCAGCAGCTCGCGGTCGACGGAGGTGTAGTGCTGACCCTTGGGGTTGTAAATCTTCGCCGTCGGGAAGTACGCGTCCATACCGAACGTGCGCGCCTCGTCGGGGATGATCGGCACGATGCGGTGACCGAAGTCCTTGACCCGCAGCAGGTCCTTCAGCAGACGCACGAACGCCATGGTCGTGGCGATCTCCTGCGTCCCCGATCCCTTCTTGGGCAGCGCGTACGCGGCGTCACCGGGCAGCTCGAAACCGACGTGCGTGGTGCGGCGCTCGGGCAGGAACCCGCCGAGCGCGCGACGACGCTCGAGCATGTACTTGATCGTCTCGTCCTGCTCACCGGGGTTGTAGTACGGCGGCTGGTACGGATTCTCGTCGAGCTGCGCGTCGGTGACGGGGATGTCCATCGCGTCGCGGAACGACTTGAGGTCGTCGAGTGTCAGCTTCTTCATCTGGTGGGTCGCGTTGCGACCCTCGAAGTGCGGACCGAGGCCGTAGCCCTTGATCGTCTTCGCCAGGATGACGGTGGGCTGACCCTTGTGCTCCTTGGCCGCCTTGAACGCCGCGAACACCTTGCGGTAGTCGTGGCCACCGCGCTTGAGGCCCCAGACCTGCTCGTCGGTGTAGTCCTTGACGAGCTCGAGGGCACGCGGGTCGCGACCGAAGAAGTTCTCGCGCACGTAGGCGCCGTTCTCGGCCTTGTAGGTCTGGTAGTCGCCGTCGGGGGTGCTGTTCATGAGGTTGAGCAGCGCGCCCTCGGTGTCGCGGGCGAGCAGGTCGTCCCACTCGCGGCCCCAGACGACCTTGATGACGTTCCAGCCGGCACCACGGAAGAAGCTCTCGAGCTCCTGGATGATCTTGCCGTTACCGCGCACCGGGCCGTCGAGGCGCTGGAGGTTGCAGTTGACGATGAAGGTCAGGTTGTCGAGGCCCTCGTTCGCCGCGACCTGCAGCTGACCGCGGCTCTCGACCTCGTCCATCTCGCCGTCGCCGAGGTAGGCCCAGACGTGCGAGTCGCTGACGTCTTTGATGCCGCGGTTCGACAGGTACTTGTTCGACATCGCCTGGTAGATCGCGTTGATCGGGCCGAGGCCCATCGACACGGTAGGGAACTGCCAGAACTCCGGCATGAGGCGCGGGTGCGGGTACGACGGGATGCCGTTGGGCGCCTGCGACTTCTCCTGACGGAAGCCGTCGAGCTGCGCCTCGGTGAGACGGCCCTCGAGGTAGGCACGGGCGTAGGCGCCGGGGGAGGCGTGGCCCTGGATGAAGATCTGGTCGCCACCCGACGGGTCGTCGAGGCCGCGGAAGAAGTGGTTGAAGCCCACTTCGTAGAGCGCCGCCGACGAGGCGTAGGTGGAGATGTGGCCGCCGACGCCGATGCCGGGACGCTGAGCGCGGTGCACGGTGACCGCGGCGTTCCAGCGGATCCACTTGCGGTAGCGGCGCTCGAGCTCCTCGTCACCGGGGAACTCGGGCTCGTTTTTCTGCGAGATCGTGTTGATGTAGTCGGTGGTCGGAACCATCGGCACGTTCAGGTGCAGTTCTTTCGAGCCCTTGAGCAGGCTCAGCATGATCTCGCGAGCGCGAGCCGGACCCTTCGCCTGGACCAGCTGGCGCAGGGATTCCTGCCACTCCCCGGTCTCTTCCGGGTCGCTGTCCTGCGGCCCCTGCGAATACGGATCCTGGTCGTGAACAGTCACGGAAGACCTTTCGTCGTCTGGCAGGTCATGCCAGAGAATCGCCATACGAGTGCGGCAACCCTTGTTCGCTCCGCACAATCAACCAGCGTCCAGCCTAGCGAGTCGGAACGGGATCGGATGCGCGGCGGGCGCGAGCGATCCTCGCCCTGCGCGCAGACGGTTCGATGTCGAGACGAGTGGATGCCCGTCGAGAACGCCTGCAGCCCCCGCGCCGCGACAAGGCGCTCGAGGACGCAGGTCTACCCTGAGCCCGTGAGTACCCATGAGCGCGAGGGCTTCCGCACCCGGCCGGAGCATCGCTGGCCGGTCCTGATCGCCCTGGCCGTCGGTACGGGGCTGTACGCGGTGCTGCCGAATGAGGCGTCCGGCGTGCTCCGCTACGTCGTCGTCATCGCCGGCGTGCTGTGCGCCATCCCCATGGTCGTGACCAACCCCTCCCGACTGTCGCGCGAGTCGGCGGTCGGGAGGGGGTTCGCGCTGGCGTTCACCGCCGTGCTGCTCGTGGCGAACCAGGTCGCGTTCTTCCTGCTCATCCAGCAGCTGCTGCGAGGGGAAGGAAGCGGGGCCGGCACCCTGCTGGGGGCTGCGCAGGTATGGGCGATCAACGTCATCGGCTACGCCGTCGTCTACTGGGAGATGGACCGCGGAGGGCCCATCGCTCGCCGTCGCGACGCACGCGACGAGCTTCCGCCCGCGGACTTCCAATTCCCGCAGGACTCCGACCGCGACGCGGTGAGCGAGGTTGCCCGCCGTTCGTCCGACACCGAGGACTGGGCGCCCGGGTACGTCGACTACCTGTACTTCTCGGCATCCAACGCCATGGCCTTCAGCCCCACCGACGTCATGCCCCTCAGCACGCGCGCGAAGCTGTTCATGATGGTGCAGGCGGTGTCGGGGTTCATCCTTCTCGCGCTGGTGATCTCGCGCAGCGTGAACATCCTGAACTAACGCGACGCCGTCAGCCAGGTCGGGGCGCCCATCAGGTCCTCGAGCTCGGTGACCAGTCGGGCCGCGTGGAATCCGTCTGCGACCGCGTGGTGGAGCTGCAGGGAGAGGGGCATGAACAGGCGCTCGCCGCGCTCGACGTACTTCCCGATGGTGACGATGGGGGCGAGGTGCGACGCGCCGTTCTCGATGTTGAGGGTGAAGCCCGTGAAGCTCGTCCACGGCACGCTCGATACGTCGAAGGTGTTGCGGGGCGGCTCACCCTGCGGGAAGAAGTCGAGACTGTTCGCGTGCGCGGCGATGGTCTGTTCGGCGCTCGCGTGGAAGGCCGCGAAGTCCGAGTCGTACGGCACCCAGAGACAGGCGAACGTCTCCCGCTCCGCGTGGAAGACCGTGAAGGCCGGGTGGACGACGTTCCAGACGGCGGGCGCGCCCGCTTCGTCGACGCGCATTCGGAATTCCGGATGCCGGTTCACGATCGACGCGATGGCCCAGATCTGCGCGATGGAGGTGCGGCACCCCGATGCGCGCCGAACCGCCACGAAGTCGGTGACGTCGATCTCGACGGTCATCGCGTAGGTGCAGGGCGACGAGCGCAGGTAGTGCTCGAAGTGCTGACGTCGGGGCCACGTCTCGAGGTCGATCGGAGTGAGCTGGTCCATCCGCCCATGATCCCAGGAGAGAAAAGACAGTGCGACTGAAAGGGGTGGGCCCTGCCGGGATCGAACCGACGACATCCACGGTGTAAACGTGGCGCTCTACCAGCTGAGCTAAAGGCCCTGGTCCGTCCGATCCTAATCGGCCCCGTCGATCCACCGAGACGGGAACCTTGTAATATGGCACGTAGTACATATTGGAGGGCGCGTGACGACCGCGACACCGCTGCTTCGCGCCGCTCGCAAGAGCCGCAATCTCACGCAGAAGGCCATCGCCGATCGGCTTCACGTCGATCAGGGGCGCATTTCGCGCGCCGAGAGTGCGGGCGAGCTCGAGTATGGAACGGTCGAGCGCATTCTCGGCGCGACCGGCCACCGGTTGTACTCTGCCCCCACTCGTCGCGACGATGTCGCGACTGCCGCGTCGTCCATTCGCTCGCATCTGCGGCGCGGCGATCGACACCGCGCGCTTCGCGCGTTCATCCAACTCAGCGACGACCTTCAGGCCGAACGCGGGCTCATCCGTGGAGTGCTGGTGGTGGCCGAGCCGGAGCCCACCGGGGAAGCCGTGTGGGACTCCGCGCTCGCCGCGCTCGTCTCTCTTCGCCTCAATGAAGAGAATCTGCCGCATCCGGAATGGACCAAGACACCGAACCGGCACCTCCCGTCACCGAGGACACTGGAGGTAGACCCCGCCGACCCGCGCCCTGGCCCCGGCGACGTACCGGAAGAATTCCTCGAGCACGGTGTCCTCATCTGGAGCGACACCCTCGCGAGCGTCTGAGGTGCCCATCCTCGGGCGGGACGACATCGTCGCAGCATTGCGCGATCTCGTCGAAGAACTCGTCGCCAGCGGGGATCGCGTCGGCATCCGCCTCGTCGGGGGAGCCGCAATCGCGCTCCGCCATTTCGAACGGGAATCCACAAACGACCTGGATGCAACAGGGGTGACGAGCCAGGACGATCATGCCGTCGCCGAGGCGGCAGCGCGCGTCGCCGAGCGACGCGGATGGCCGAAGGATTGGTTGAATTTCGAGGTCGACCAGCTCGGAGCAACTCCCTGGATCGGTCGCCCTGCCGAATGGGAGAACCTCTACGACGCCGATGGTGTGGTCATCGAGGTCGCTTCGGCGGAGACGCTGCTGGCGATGAAACTTCGAGCAGGACGCCCCGGTCGCGATGTCAATGACATACGTCGGCTGCTTCATCTGTGTGTAGTCGGCACCATCGATGCGGCGGAGGACCTTTATGAGGGGTACTACCCCGGCGACAGCATGAGCGCACGGACGCGGGGATAGTTGAGCGGATCCTCGAAGAAGCCTCGCCACCACCGCTCCACCCGGTCGACCCGATTCGGTGGTGACCGCGCACCAGGTACGCGTACCGCGGATGTCCGAGGCCCGGGGTAGCGTGGGGGACGTGAATGCCGATCCCGCCGACCAGCGCAAACTGCTCGACCTCGCCGACCTCGACGCGCGTATCCACCGTGACGAGAAGGTCGCCGGCAACCCACCGCAGGCCGACCGCGTGCGCGAGCTCATCGCGCAAAGGGCGACGCTCACGCAGGAGCTTTCGACGCGCGCCAACGTCCGCGACGACATCAACGCCGAACTGAAGCGCCTCGAGTCCGACGTCGCCGTGGTCGACGCCCGCATCGCCCGCGACACCGAGCGACTTGCCGCGTCGTCGAACCCCAAGCAGGCCCAGGGCTTCGAGAGCGAGCTGACCTCGCTCAAGCGGCGCAAGAGCGACCTCGAAGACATGGAGATCGCGCTCATGGAGCGGCTCGAGGCAGCTGATGCCGCTGTCACCGAGCAAGAGGCAGTGATCGCCGACACCAACGCGCAGGGCGCTCAGCTCAGCGCCGAGGCCAAATCCACCGTCACCGACGCGACCACGCGACTCGAGGGCGCGCGCCGTGATCGTGAGGCCGTGGCCGCTTCGGTTCCCGCCGACTTGCTCGGGCTCTACGAGCGGCTCGCCTCGCGCGGCAACGGTGCCGGACTCCTGCGTGCCGGGGCGTGCGAAGCGTGCCGCATGGTGCTTCCGCCGAGCGATCTCGCCGTCGTCCGCCGCGCGCAGACAGACGAGGTCGTGTTCTGCCCCGAGTGCGGCGCGATCCTCGTCCGCACCGAAGAGTCCCGATGACCCGAGACGGCCGTGGCCTCTGACACGGTCGTCGTCGCCCGCGCGGCATCCGGTTCCCCCGTCCTGATCGAGCTCGACGCCGACGCGAACCCGCTTCGCTCGACCGAGGTCGACGAGCTCGTCGCGGCCGTCCGTGCGCGCGAGCACGCGGGCGACGTGCGCTGGGTCTGGCCCGACACCACCACCGCCTACCCAGAGCTGCTCAATGCAGGCGTACGCGTCGCGCGAGCGTGGGACCTTCGGCTGGTGCACGCGATCCTGCGCGACGCCGTGGCCGTCACCGACGACGCCGGGCTCCGCCGCGCGACCGCCTGGGATGCCGCATCCACCCCACCCGACGCGGGCGACGCCCTCTTCGACCTGGGGGAATCGGCATCCGGAGTCCCCGAATCCGCCGACGAAGCGGTCGCCGAATACCGGCGCCAGCATGGCGCCATCGCCGCCGCAGCGACACCCGGCGCCCTGCGGCTGCTGGCCGCCGCCGAGTCGGCCGGTGCGCTCATCGCCGTCGAACTGCACGCGGCGGGCGTGCCGTGGAGTGTCGAGGCGCACGAGCGCCTGCTGGAGACCGAGCTCGGGCCGCGGCGCGGCGGCGGGCTCCCGGAGCGCATCGAGCAGACCGCCGCCGTCGTCCGCGACGCGCTCGGCGACCCGAAAGCCTCGCTCGACTCGCAGCCGCGACTGCTGCGCTCCCTGCACCGCGCCGGCCTGCTCGTGCAATCGACGAGCCGCTGGGAGCTGTCCGAGCACGACCACCCCGCCGTCGCCCCGCTGATCGCCTATAAAAAGCAGATGCGCCTCTACACCGCGAACGGCTGGGCGTGGCTGGCCGAGTGGGTGCGCGACGGTCGGTTCCGTCCCGTCTACGTGCCGGCCGGCGTCGTCACCGGGCGGTGGGCCTCGTCGGGCGGGGGAGCCCTGCAGATCCCACGCGCCCTGCGGACCGCGGTGCGGGCCGACCCCGGCTGGACGCTCGTCACCGCCGACGTGGCCCAGCTCGAACCCCGTGTCCTCGCCGCGATGGCACGTGACACGGCGTTGGCCGAGGCGGCATCCGGTCGCGATCTCTATGCCGGCATCGTCGAGCGCGGTGCCGTCGCCACCCGCGCCGAAGCGAAGCTCGCGATGCTCGGGGCGATGTACGGCGCCACCACCGGAGAGAGCGGACGGCTTCTCCCGCGGCTGCGGAGCACGTTCCCCTGCGCGATGCAACTGGTCGACGACGCGGCGCGCACGGGAGAGGACGGCGGGGTCGTTCACACCTGGCTCGGTCGGACGTCCCCCACTGCTGGGGAGTCCTGGCGCGCGCTGCAATCTCGGGCGAGCGACGCTGCGGCATCCGGGATCGACGAAACCCGCGCGCGCCGATCCGCGCGCGACCGCGGACGCTTCACACGCAATTTCGTGGTCCAGGGCACGGCAGCCGAGTGGGCGCTGGCATGGCTGGCCGACCTCCGCTCACGTCTCGCGAAATTCCCCGAGGTGGATGCCGCCCACGCGGCGCCTGCGTCGGGACCGGTGTTCCACCGGGCGCCGCACCTCGCCTTCTTCCTGCACGACGAAATCGTGGTGCACACCCCTCTTGCGCACGCGGATGCCGTGGCCGACGCGGTGCGGGAGGCGGCGGCATTCGCCGGGCGCTTGCTCTTCGGAGCGTTCCCCATCGACTTCCCCCTCGACCTCCGCGTCGGCACGACCGCAGACAAGGGCTGACAGGCGCTCGGTACGCTCGAGGGGTGATCGAGCTGCCGCCGTACCCGCGACGCGCCTCGAATGCCGCGGTGAGGGACGCCGATCCGCTCGCCTACCGCCTGGCCGCGTCGGGCGTGGGGACACTCGCCCTCGGAGTCCTGCTCCTGGTCGGGTGGGCGCTCGTGCAGTTCGAGGTCGTCAGAGCCGCATGGCTCGACACGCTCGCGGGACTGGTCGCTGTCGTCCTACTGTGGGCGGGTGTCCTCGGGCTGGCGCTCGGGGCCGCACTGGTCGCCTATCCGGCCGGAGTGCGGCGCGAACTCGCCCTGCACCGCTTCGCGCGTTCTGTGGGGTTGTCGTACGCGCGATTCGGCGCACCTCTCGAGATGGGCGGAGTCTTCTTCGCCGAGCGGGCCCCCGGTGCCGATCCCTCGTACGGGAGCGCCTTCGAGCTGTATCGGCCACCTTTCGACGATGCCCCGCTTCGCCTGGGCGTCGCCACGTTCGAGGGGGGACGGGATGCCGCGCGCGGGCCGCGCCACGCTTTTCGCTTCCTCGCTCTCCGGCTGCCCCGCCCGATGCCGCACATCATGATCGACTCGGTGCGCAACGGACGCCTCCGAGCCGAGCTACCGGGCGCGCAACGGGTGTCCCTCGAGGGCGAGATGGATCGCCACTTCGCGGTCTACGCTCCTCTCGGCTACGCGCGCGACGCTCTCCAAGTCCTCACACCCGACGTCCTCGTCTGCCTCCTCGAGCACGGACGGAACTGGGACGTCGAAGTCGTCGACGACCTCCTGCTCGTGGCATCCACCCGATTCCGGCGGGGCCGGGATGCCACGGAAGTGCCCGCTCTGCTGCGCTTCGCGACCCTCCTGGGTGCCGAAATCCGCACGCAGGTCGTGCCGTACACCGACCCCCGCGCTGTGTTCCCCCGCACGCAGGTCGCCGCCGCGGGGAGACGTCTGCGGCGGCGTTCGGTCTGGTGCGACATCGCCATTCTGCTCGGGCTCGTCATCGGAGTGCCCGCGGCGATCCTCGGTGGCGTCTTGCTCGTCGCCCGGTGACGGTGTCGGCGCGGCACGGCCCCGTAGACTAGCGAGCGCGAATGGGTCGGCTGGACGGTCGCGTCACGGGTTCGCCCGTGCCGAGGAACGTCCGGGCTCCACAGGGCAGGACGGTGGGTAACGCCCACCCGGAGCAATCCGCGAGACAGTGCCACAGAGAGCAGACCGCCCCGTCCCCTCGGGGTGCGGGGTAAGGGTGAAAGGGTGGTGTAAGAGACCACCGGGGTCGTGGTGACACGACCCGCGAGGTAAACCTCGTCCGGAGCAAGGCCAGACAGGGGATGACGACGCGGCTCGCCGAGTCCCCGGGTAGGCCGCTGGAGCGGCACGGCAACGTGTCGCCGAGAGAGATGACCGTCCACGGGGTTTCGACCCCCGGACAGAACCCGGCGTACAGGCCGGCCCATTCGCCCCTCGGGATCGCACGCCGAAAACCAGTAGTCCGGTCGGCATCTGAGCGCCGTGCGGCTCCGAAGACCTGTCGTGGCACAAGACGACGCACGGGACTTCCTGGTCAATCTCATCGATCGGGCGGACGCGACAGGACGACCCTTCTGGGACGCGACCGCCGACGAGCGGGCGATCGCGCGTGCGCGCTTCGGCACGCCCGCGGCCGCGCTGCAGACGACGCGCAGCCGCGACGGCGATTCGGGGGCCGTCGGCGCGGCCGATCTGTTCCTCGGCACGGCGATCCTCGTCGAGGTCGCGGCGGAGCTCCTGCAGGCGCCGAGCAATGGGCGCACGCGCCAGCAGGCCGTCGCCGCCATGCGCGACCGGGTGCATCTGCTGCTCGGCTAGACGCGCTCGCGGGTCACCCCCGATGCCGAGTGTCGGACATATGTTCTACACTCGACCACGGCCGGGGAAGGGGTCCGGTGCATGGGTTCGACGAGAGTCAGCGACGAGATGGTCGCTCGGGTATTGGCATCCATCGCCCCCTGCACGTTGCAGCCCGAGACCTGGGGAGCGCGGCCCATCGAGTGGTACGCGCAGAAGCGCCCCGTATGGGCGTGGGTGACCTGGCCCAACCGGGCCGCCACCCGCGAACCCGCGTGGGCGACGGGTGGCAACGACCGCGTGGTCATGCTCGAGGTGCCGTGCGAGGGCGGCCACTGGGCACCCGTCGTGTGGCGCAACGCGGTCAGCCTGCGTCGGGCAGACGCCGCCTGAAAGGTTTCCGGATGCCACGGCACCGGCCCCGGATCTACTTGACCGCGGGCAGCGCCTCGGGCACCGGCACCGCGAGCGACGCGGCGCCGATGATGCCGGCGTTGTTGCGGTGCTTCGCCGGGACGATGGGAGCACGCAGCTTCAGCAGGGGGAGGAAGTTCTCGGAGTGCTTCGACACGCCCCCGCCGACGACGATGAGGTCGGGGCTGAAGAGGAACTCGACGTAGTCGTAGTACCACTGCAGGCGCTTCGCCCACTTGTCCCACGACAGTTCCTCGCGCTCCATGGCCGAGTAGGCCGCGAAGTGCTCGGCGTCCTTCTTGTGCCCGGCGCGCTGCAGGTGACCGAGCTCGCTGTTGGGAACGAGCACGCCGTCGTAGATCATCGCCGACCCGATGCCCGTGCCGAGCGTCGTGAGGATGACGAGACCGTTCACGCCCTTGGCCGCGCCGTAGCGCACCTCGGCGATACCGGCGACGTCGGCGTCGTTGGCGAAGTGGATGTCGCGCGACAGGCCGTGCTCGAAGAACTTCTCGGCCTCGAAACCGATCCACGACTTCGAGACGTTCGCGGCCGAAAGGGTGCGGCCGCCCTTCACGATCGAGGGGAACGCGACGCCCAGGGGAAGATCCGCGGGGGCCTCCAGAGTCTCGAGCACCTGCTTCACCGCAGCGAGGACGTCGGCCGGCTCTGCACCCTCGGGCGTCGCGACCTTCACCCGGTCGCTGATCAGCTCACCGGCATCCAGATCCACGATCCCGGCCTTGATGCCGGTTCCGCCGATGTCCACTCCGACCGCACGAGACGCATTCGTTGCCATACCCCTCAGCCTATCCAGCCGCACGGTCGGGATCAGTAGGATCGGGGGAGCACCGGCGGTTCGCGCCGAGACGCGAGATCCACGTGAGGAGCGATCGTGAGCGACGATGACAAGAAGTACTGGTACAACCTCGAGACCGGCAAGGTCGAGCAGGGATACGAGTCGCCCGCGGTGGATCGCGCCGGCCCCTTCGACACCGCCGAAGAGGCGGCCAACGCGCCGCAGCTCATGAAGGAGCGCTCGAAGCAGTGGGCCGAAGAAGACGCCCGCGACGACTGGGGCTCCGGCTCCACCCGCTGAACGCCCACCGAAACGAGGGATGACGATGGACAAGCAGCGCGATTTCGTCTTGCGCACGATCGAGGAGCGGGGCGTCAAGTTCGTCCGCCTCTGGTTCACCGACGTGGTCGGCACGCTCAAGTCGGTGGCGATCGCCCCGGCCGAGGTTGAGGGCGCCTTCACCGAGGGGCTGGGCTTCGACGGCTCCGCGATCGAGGGACTGACGCGGTCGTACGAGTCCGACCTGCTCGCGCACCCCGACCCCACGACCTTCCAGATCCTGCCGTGGCGCGGTGAGATCGACCCGACCGCGCGCATGTTCTGCGACATCACGACGCCCGACGGGCAGCCGGCCGTCGCCGACCCGCGTCACGTGCTCAAGCGCACGCTCGCAAAGGCGGCCGACGCCGGGTTCACGTTCTACACGCACCCCGAGATCGAGTTCTACCTGTTGAAGTCCTCGCAGCTGGGTGCCGACGGTCGCCCGCAGCCGGTCGACTCGGCCGGGTACTTCGACAACGTCCCCGGCGGCACGGCGCACGACTTCCGTCGCCGGTCGGTGCGCATGCTCGAAGACCTCGGCATCTCGGTCGAGTTCAGCCACCACGAGGGTGGACCCGGCCAGAACGAGATCGACCTGCGCTACGCCGATGCGCTGACCACGGCCGACAACATCATGACGTTCCGCACGGTCGTGAAAGAGGTCGCGATCGAGCAGGGCGTGTACGCCACCTTCATGCCGAAACCGATCAGCGGCCAGCCCGGCAGCGGTATGCACACGCACCTGTCGCTGTTCGAGGGCGACATGAACGCGTTCTACGAAGAGGGCGCGCAGTACCAGCTGTCGAAGGTGGGCCGTCACTTCATCGCGGGCCTGCTGCGTCACGCGAACGAGATCTCGGCCGTGACCAACCAGTTCGTCAACTCGTACAAGCGCCTGTGGGGCGGCGACGAGGCTCCCAGCTTCATCTGCTGGGGCCACAACAACCGCTCCGCTCTCGTGCGCGTGCCGCTGTACAAGCCGAACAAGGGCCAGTCGACGCGGGTCGAATACCGCGCGCTCGACTCCGCCGCCAACCCCTACCTGTCGTACGCGCTCATGCTCGCGGCGGGCCTCAAGGGCATCGAGCAGGAGTACGAGCTCCCGGCCGAGGCCGAGGACAACGTCTGGTCGCTCAGCGACGCGGAGCGCCGCGCGCTCGGCTACGCACCGCTGCCGGCGAGCCTCGACCACGCCCTCGAATACCTCGAGGAGTCAGAGCTTGTCGCCGAGACGCTCGGCGAGACGGTCTTCAAGTACGTGCTGCTCAACAAGCGGCGCGAGTGGCAGCAGTACCGCGCTCAGGTGACGCCGTTCGAGCTCGCGAGCAACCTCGAAGCGCTCTGACAGTCGTCCCATGACCTCGGGCGATCGTTCCACCGCGCTCACCGCCCTCGCCCGCACCGGCTTCTCACGGCTCGCCGAAGCAGACACCCTGCTCTCCGAGCTCGAGGAGTCGGTGGGGGTGGAGCGGGCGGATGCCATGCAGCTCGCGCAGCGCGTGGCCGACCCCGACCGTGCCCTGCTGTCGATCCTGCAGGTCGCCCGCCGTGATCGCGAAGCGGTTCGCGCGGCGGCGGCGGACGCGGGAGCGTGGCGCGCCCTGTGGGACATCGTGGGCGCCTCCGACGGCTTCGCGGAGTTCTACCTGCGCCACCCCGATGAGCTCGCGCATCTCTCGGGTGCGGGCCTGACCCTGCCCGACGAGCCCTTCATGCGCGCCGAGCTCCTGGCATCCGTCGGCGACGTCGAGGGCTTCGCGTCGGATGCCTCGGATGCCGCGTGGGTGGCGTTGCGCGTGCGCTATCGGCGACTGCTGGCCCGGATAGCGGCCTACGACCTCGGGCAGGACGACCCCGCGGGCGCGATTCCCGCCGTGGCCTCGTCGTTGGCCGACCTGGCGGGAGCGGCCCTCGAGGCGGCTCTCAGCGTGGCGAGGGCGCGGGTCAGCGGGCCCGGGCCGGGATCGTTCGCTCGTGAACAGGTGGAGGCGACCCGGTTCGCGATCATCGCGATGGGCAAGACGGGCGCGCGTGAGCTGAACTACGTCAGCGACGTCGACGTGATCTTCGTGGGGGGATCGGCCGATGAGGACGCCGTCACCGAGGCGCGCGCGATCGACATCGGCACGCGGCTCGCCGTGCAGACGATGCGCGGCATCTCGGGTCCCGAGATCGAGCCGCCCCTGTGGGAGGTCGACCCGAACCTGCGCCCCGAGGGCAAGCAGGGCGCGCTCGTCCGCAGCCTCGCCTCGCACGAGCAGTACTACGCGCGGTGGGCGAAGAGTTGGGAGTTCCAAGCCCTGCTGAAGGCCCGGGCGATCGCCGGGGACCCGACGTTGGGGGCCGAGTACGTCGCCGCCGTCCAGCCCCTGGTGTGGCACAGCGCCGCGCGAGAGAACTTCGTCGAGGGCGTCCAGCGCATGCGCGAACGCGTCACCGATCACATTCCGTCCGCGGAGGTCAATCGACAGCTCAAGCTCGGGCCCGGCGGCATCCGAGATGTCGAGTTCACCGTGCAGCTCCTGCAGCTGGTCCACGGTCTGACCGATGAACGGATCCGCCAGCGCGGCACGCTCGAGGCGCTCGACGCGCTGGTCGCCGAGGGGTACATCGGGCGGTCCGAGGCCGAGGCGTTCGGTCGCGACTATCGCCTCCTGCGTCTGCTCGAGCACCGCCTCCAGCTTCGCGGTCTCCGCCGCACGGCGCTGTTGCCCGAGAAGGACGACGACCTGCGGGTCCTCGCACGAGCGTCGCGACTGGCCGACTCGGCATCCGGGGTGCAGGCCGTGTGGGAGGGCATCAAGCGCGAGGTGCGCGACATCCACGTGCGCCTGTTCTACCGCCCCCTGCTGTCGGCCGTGGCCGCCCTTCCCGAGGGGGAGCGCACCCTGTCGACCGGGCAGGCGCGCGATCGCCTCGCCGCGATCGGCTTCCGCGACCCGGCCGGAGCGCTCCGCCACATCGCCGCGCTGACCAGCGGCTTGAGCCGCAAGGCGACGATCCAACGGCACCTCATGCCGATCATGATCCGGTGGTTCGCCGACGGCGTGGATCCCGATTACGGCCTGCTCGTCTTCCGCCGCATCAGCGAGCGGCTCGGCAACACCCCCTGGTTCCTGCGGATGCTGCGCGACTCGGCCGGGGCCGCCGAGAGCCTCACGCGGGTGCTCTCGGGCTCGCGGTACATCGGTGAGCTCATGGAATGGATCCCCGAGTCGGTGGCCTGGCTCGACGACGACGCGCTGCTGCGCCCCCGTTCGGGAAAGGCGCTCGAAGAAGAGGCGCGGGCCATCCAGACCCGCTGGCAGAACATCGACGACGCGATGCGTTCGGTGCGGGCGCTGCGCCGGCGCGAGATGCTGCGTGTCGCGATGGCCGCGGTTCTCGGAACGGTCTCGCTCGAGGAGCTCTCCGACGCCCTCAGCACCATCACCGAGGTCACCATCCAGGCCACCCTGCGCGCCGTGCGCCGTGTCGTCGTCCCGCCCGAGGACGACGATCTCGACTTCGCGGTCATCGCGATGGGACGCTTCGGCGGACGCGAGATCGGTTTCGGATCGGATGCCGACGTGATGTACGTCTATCGCGCGAACGGAATCGACCCGCAGCGGGCCAGTCAGCTCGCGCTGAAGCTCGTCGCCGGCCTGCGCGAGCAGTCGGAGGACCACCGTCTGCCGCTCGACCTCGATGCGGAGCTCCGACCCGAGGGGCGGAGCGGTCCTCTCGCCCGCTCCCTCGACGCCTACGCCGAGTACTACCGGCGGTGGTCGTTGTCGTGGGAGGCGCAGGCGCTCCTGCGCGCCCGTGGCGTGGCCGGCAGTGTCATGCTCATCGGGGCGTTCCTCGAGCTCGCCGACGAGGTGCGGTATCCGGTGTCGGCCGATCAGAACGGGCTCCGCGAGATCCGGCGCATCAAGGCGCGCGTCGAGAACGAGCGTCTGCCGCAGGGCGCCGACCCCGCTCGGCACCTCAAGCTCGGCCCCGGTTCGATCAGCGACGTGGAGTGGCTCGTGCAATTGCTGCAGCTCCAGCACGCGCGCGCGATCCCCGCGATGCGGACGACGTCGACGCTCGAGGCGTTGGATGCCGCTGTCGACGAGGGGATCATCGAGGCCGACGCGGCCGAGAAGCTCGCCGCGGCTTGGCATCTCGCGAGCCGTCTTCGTTCGGCGAACACGCTGTTGTCGGGCCAGACGAGCGATGTGCTTCCCGTGGACCGAGCGAAGCTCGACGGTATCGGTCGCATCCTCGAATATGCTCCGCGCTCGGCCACGCAGGTCGAAGAGGACTACCTGGGCACCACGCGCCGCGCGCGCCGCGTCTTCGACAAGCTGTTTTACGGATGACCGTGAGCGGAAGGGATGCCGCCCGCTCGCGGCATCCCTTCCGCACAGCTCACGACATGAGACGTTCGCGCACCTCGCGTCGCTGGACCTTCCCGATGAGGGAGCGGGGCAGGTCGTCGACCACGACGACACGACGCGGCACTTTGTAGGCCGCGAGGCGCGCCTTGCAGAAGTCGCGGATCGCGTCGGGTTCGACGTGGACGCCGTCGCGCAGCACGATCGCCGCCGCGACGTCTTCTCCGCCGCTCGACTTGGGTAGGGCGACGACCGCCGCTCCGGCGATGTCGGGGTGCGAGGTCAGGACGTCTTCGACCTCGCTGGGCGACACGTTGAACCCGCCCGTGATGATGATCTCTTTGAGACGGTCGACGATGGTGACGAAGCCGTCCGGTGAGACCGAGGCGATGTCGCCCGTGCGCAGCCACCCGCCGTCGAGCAGTGTCGCCGCCGTGTCGGAGGGGCGGTTCCAGTACCCCTGGAAGACCTGGGGACCGCGCAGGAGGAGCTCTCCGGGCTCGCCGAGGGGCCGGTCGACGGTCGGGTCCTCGGGGTCGACGACGCGGATGTCGGTGCTCGGAAAAGGCACGCCCACCGTTCCGGGGCGGCGGGACGGGCCGATGGGGTTGCCGAGGGCGACCGGCGACGACTCGGTCATTCCGTACCCCTCGACGAGAAGACCCCCGGTGGCGGCCTCCCACCGATCGACGGTGGCGACGGGCAGGCTCATCGCCCCCGAGATCGCGAAGCGCACGGTGCTCAGGTCGAGCGTGCCCCGGGCTGCGGCGCGCGCGAGCTGGTCGTAGATGGGGGGAACGGCGGGAAGGAAGGTGGGCGGGCTCTTCTTCGCCGCCGCCGCGACCAGCTCGAGGTCATACTTCGGGAAGAGCACGAGCTTCGCCCCGATGCTCATGGCGAATGTCAGGCAGAGCGTGAGCCCGTAGGCGTGGAACAGGGGGAGGACCCCGTAGAACGTCTCTTCACCGTCGCGAAGGCCCGGTACCCACGCGCGGCCCTGCATCGCGTTGGCCCGCAGGTTCGAGTGGGTGAGGACGGCGCCCTTGGGGCTGCCCGTGGTGCCGCTCGTGTACTGCAGCAGTGCGATGTCGTCGAGAACGGGGCCGGGGTGCTTTCGAGACAACGTGCCGTGCGTGAGGAGCTTCTCCCACGCCTGCGGACGCTTGGACCGCGGCGCGCTGGTGAGCTGCTCGCGCGCGGCCTTGGCTTTCGCCACCGGGAGGCGCAGCGCGAGGCGCTTCGCGAAGGGGAGGGCGGTCGTGATGTCGACGCTGATGATCTTCTCGAGCGCCAGGTCGGCCGGGAACTCGGCGACGGTGTCGGCCAGCTTGTCCCACACGATGGCGAACCGGGCGCCGTGGTCCTCGAACTGATGACGCAGTTCGCGGGGCGTGTACAGCGGGTTGTGCTCGATGACGATCGCGCCGAGGCGCAGCGCGGCATAGAACGCGACGACGTGCTGCGGCGAGTTCGGCAGGACGAGGGCGACGCGGTCGCCGGCCCGAACCCCCAGTCGACGCAGGCCCTCTGCTGCGCGGGAGACCTGGTCGCCGAGCTCGCGATAGGTGGTCGGCGCACCGAAGAACTCGAGGGCGGTCTTCTTTCCGTACCGCGCGACCGAGGCCGCCAGCATCTCGGGCAGTGTCTGCGAGGGCTCGTCGATCTCGAGGGGCACCCCCTCGGCGTAGGAGGTGGACCACGGACGCGACGCGTATGGGGACTCGGCCATGCTCCCATCCTCCCGTGCCCCTCCGACATCGCGGCGGAGGTTCACCTGAAGGGATGCCGGGAAGCCGGCGACGAGGCGAAAAACTGACGACCCTCGCAACCGGCGGCCGATCGGCCTAACCTGGCCCGCATGTGCCGCAATATCGTTCCCCTGCACAACTTCACGCCTCCGGCGACGGATGCCGAGTGCCACGACGCGGCGCTCCAGTTCGTCCGCAAGATCGTGGGGACGACGACGCCATCGCGGGCCAACCAGGATGTCTTCGATCGCGCCGTGGACGAGATCGCGGCATCCGTCCGGAATCTGCTCGACGACCTGGTGACGAAAGCCCCGCCGAAGGTGCGCGAGGTCGAGGCGGCGAAGCGGCAGGCCCGCTCGGCCGAGCGCTACGAAGCCATCCGCGTCTTCCAGGAGCAGAAGCGAGCGTCACGCGCCGGATGATCCGCAGGCGAACGACGATGCCCGCCCCCGCGAAACGGCGGGGACGGGCGTCGACGTGGAGGATCGGGCGATCAGACCCCGAAGTACAGCTCGTACTCGAAGGGGTGCGGGCGCTGGGCGATCGGCTGGATCTCGTTCTCGATCTTGTACTCGATCCAGGTGTCGATGAGCTCCTGCGTGAACACGCCGCCGGCGAGCAGGAACTCGTGGTCGGCGCGCAGAGCCTCGAGCGAGTCGAGCAGCGAGTTCGGAACCTGCGGGATGTTCTTGGCCTCTTCGGCGGGGAGCTCGTAGAGGTCCTTGTCGACGGGCTCGTGCGGCTCGATGCGGTTCTTGATGCCGTCGATACCGGCCATGAGCTGAGCCGCGAACGCGAGGTACGGGTTGCCCGAGGCGTCGGGAGCGCGGAACTCGATGCGCTTTGCCTTGGGGTTGGTACCCGTGATCGGGATACGGATGGCCGCGGAGCGGTTACCGGCCGAGTACACCAGGTTGACCGGAGCCTCGAAGCCCTTCACCAGGCGGTGGTAGCTGTTGAGGGTCGGGTTGGTGAACGCGAGGACCGCGGGGGCGTGCGCCAGCAGACCGCCGATGTACCAGCGGGCGACGTCGGAGAGTCCGCCGTAGCCGGTCTCGTCGTAGAACAGCGGCTTGCCGTCGTTCCACAGCGACTGGTGCGTGTGCATGCCGGAGCCGTTGTCACCGAAGAGCGGCTTGGGCATGAAGGTCGCGACCTTGCCCCACTGCTCGCAGGTGTTCTTGACGATGTACTTGAACTTCAGGATGTCGTCGGCCGCGTGCAGCATCGTGTCGAAGCGGTAGTTGATCTCCTGCTGACCACCGGTGCCGACCTCGTGGTGCGAACGCTCGAGCGCAAAGCCCGCCTCGATCAGCTTGAGGGTGATGTCGTCGCGCAGGTCGGCCGTCTTGTCGACCGGCGAGACGGGGAAGTATCCACCCTTGTAGGGGGTCTTGTTGGCGAGGTTTCCGCCCTCCTCTTCGCGTCCGGTGTTCCAGGCGCCCTCTTCGGAGTCCACCGAGTAGAAGCTCGAGTTCTGCTTCACCTCGTAGCGGACGTCATCGAAGATGTAGAACTCGGCCTCGGGGGCGAAGAACGCGGTGTCGGCGATGCCGGTGGAGGCGAGGTACTTCTCGGCCTTCTTGGCGACCTGACGCGGGTCCTTGCCGTAGATCTCACCATTACGCGGGTTGTAGATGTCGAAGATCATGACGAGGGTCTTAGCCTCGCGGAACTGATCGACGTACGCGGTGGTCACGTCGGGGATCAGCTGCATGTCCGACTCGTGAATGTTCGCGAACCCGCGGATCGACGAGCCATCGAACAGCTGTCCGACGGTGAAGAACTCCTCGTCGACGGTCGAGGCGGGGATGTTGAAGTGCTGCTGCACACCAGGAAGATCCGTGAAACGGATGTCGAGGAACTTGACGTCCTCGTCCTGGATGAACTTGAGCACCTCGGACGAATCTTTGAACATGAAGACTCCAGAGGTAGAACATTCGGGATCATGCCGGCCTCGGCCAGCCTCCTCGACCCTACCCAGAACCGGTGTCCCGGTCATATCTCGCATGTTTCGGGGATGTTACGCGGCGCCGATTACGCTGGATGCCGTGAGCGTCCCCGCCGAGAACGAGTATCCGGGCCAGCGGCTCGGCCTTCCCCGCGAGGGTCGCGGCTCCATCGCCCGCCCAGGACGCCGCATCGCGGCCCTGCTCATCGACGTCGCGAGCGCCGGCCTCATCGGCTACGCGTTCTTCTCCGCACCCGACCCGGTGACGGGCGTGCCGTTCGCGAATCCGATCGCGACGAACCTGATCTTCTTCGCCGTCCAGATCCTCTTCATCCCCCTCCTCGGCGGCAGCCCCGGACACCGGATCCTGGGGATGCGCCTGGAGCTGGCATCCGGGGGCTGGGTGGGCCTCTGGCGCCCGATCGTGAGAACCGTCCTCCTCGCCCTCATCATCCCCGCGGTCGTGTGGGACGCCGACCAGCGCGGCCTGCACGACAAAGTCGTCGGAACGGTCCTCGTGCGTTCCTGAATCCCCGATCCATGGAAAAGGCCCCCGCCGGAGCGGGGGCCTTTCTCATGAGATCAGCGGGGACGCGGGGAGCGCATCTTCGTCGGGTCGACGCCCTTCGGGATCGGCAGCGACGACAGGCCCTGCGACACCGAGGACACGCGCTTGATGACGGCGGCCATCGTCGAGCGGTCGACCTTCTTCGGGAGCGCCTTGATCGTCGAGGCGAGCTTGGCGATCGGCACCTCGTCGTCGCCGTGTCCGACGTAGAGAACGGTGACGGGCACGCCGGCGGCGACGCGCGTCACACGGGAGCGCTCCTCGCCGACGAGACGCGTCAGACGGCTGCGGTTACCCTCGCCGATGAGGACGACACCGCCGCGGCCGATGGCCCGGTAGACGGCCTCCTGCGTGCGCGGGTTGACGCCGATCGGAGCCTCGGAGGCCTGCCAGTTGCGCCCGAGCGACGACGACAGCACGTGACCGGTGGCGCCGGGCATGCCGTCGATCTTCTTGTACATCGCGGTCGTCGACAGACGCGTCATCGTGATCATCGACGCCAGGATGCCGGCCAGCAGGCCCGTGACACCCCAGAGGATGATGCTCCAGGCCGCCAGCGGCGGGATCAGGAAACCGATGAGCACACCGAGGGCGATGCCCACCAGCACGATTCCGGCCAGCAGGAACGGCAACCACCGGTACTCCTTCTGGGTGAAGGTGTACAGGGTTTTGATCTGCGAGAAGAAGCCCGGACGCTTCTCGGGCGTGGTGGTGCGAGCGGCCATGAGAATGATTCTATCTTCGCCGCGAGTCCTTCCTCCCCAGGCGGCGGATCCCTCGTTCGCTCCCCACTTCAGGGGCGACGCGCCCTCGAGGGGCGGCGGGTTCGGCCACCATCGCGGAATGAGCAGCTCCACGGCATCCGTTCTCGCCGAACCCCTCGACGCGTACCTCAGACGTCGAGCGCGCAGCACCCTTCCCCTGACGCCGGGGGAGGCCGTCACGGCAGCCGTCGGCCTCCTTCGCGGATGCCGCGCATCCACCACCGCGGCGGACGGGAAGACCTGGTGGCTCACCGCGACCGGGTGCCCCGTGGCGATCGACGACCCGGACGGACCCGACGCGATCGCAGCGACCGCCGAGACGCTTGCGCACCTCGCTAACATCGCCGACGACACGCCCACGCGCGAGATCGTCGGTCGCGCACGAGAAAGCGTGTTGACGCGCCCTCCACGCGATTGGGAGGCGGTCGAGAGGCGTCTGTTCGCGCACGCGACGCCCGTTCCGCTCGTGCTCGGCCCGTTGTTCCCGGCAGCGGAACCCGTCGCGGATCCGCCGACGCGCGAGCAGGACGGCCCGGCGATCCGGGTGCTCGACCTCGTCGATGCCGACCTCGCCGACGCGACCCGACAAGCGCTCGAGCGTGTCCGCGGACACTGGCGTCGGTCTCGCGTGTTCCGCATGTCCACGTTGAGCGCGAGCATCGGGGTGATCGCCGTGCTGGCCTTCTGCCTGATCCCCGGAGACCGCGCAACGCCGCAGCCTTCTACCGGCCAAACCGTCGTCGATCCCGCGCCGACCTCGACGACGCCGTGGCTGTCGGACCCGCTGCCGGTGGACGAGCGCCGTCCGCTGTCCGACGACGTGGAACAGATCGCCCGCACACTGTTCACGGAGCTGCAGGGATGCCGAGGCGACGCGGCCTGCGTGTCCAGGTACGAAGAGAACTCCGCCTTCCCACGGGAACCTGTAGCGGCTGGGGCGGCGGCAGGAAAGATCACCGTCGTCGACGACTTCGGGGGAGTGACCGTCGTGCGGGTCGATGCGGCAGAAGCGACGCAGTACGTCACCCTCGTGCGCCAGAACGAGCGATGGCTGGTCCGCGCCGTCAGAACGGTCGCGGACCAGCCATCATGAGCCGGTGCTCGGTGGGATCAGATTCCGAGGTCACCCTCGAACTGCGCCGCCTCGAGGCGAGCCTTGACCGTGCCGAGGAAGCGAGCGGCGTCGGCTCCATCGATGATGCGGTGGTCGTACGACAGCGCGAGGTAGACGTACGAGCGGACCGAGATCGCGTCCTTGCCGTCGACCGAGACCACACCGGGCTTCTTCACCACGGCACCGAGGCCGAGGATCGCCGACTGCGGCAGGAACACGATGGGCGTGTCGAAGAGCGCGCCGCGCGAACCGGTGTTGGTCAGCGTGAACGTGCCGCCGGCGAGCTCGTCGGGCTTCAGCTTGTTGTCGCGCGTGCGGGCGGCGAGATCGGCGATCTCGCGCGCCAGCTGCGCGATGTTCTTGTCGCCGGCGTCCTTGACGACCGGGGTGAGCAGACCGCGCTCGGTGTCGACGGCGATCGACACGTTCTCGTGAGCGGGGTAGACGATCTCGTCACCCTCGACCGTGGAGTTGATGATCGGGTACGCCTTGAGACCCTCGATGGCCGCGATGGCGAAGAACGGCAGGAACGAGAGCTTGTCGCCCGTCTTCTGCTGAAACTCGCCCTTCATGCGGTCACGCAGAGCCGCGAGCTTGGTCACGTCGACCTCGACCACCGTCGTCAGCTGAGCCGTGGCCTGCATCGACGCGACGGCGCGCTCGGCGATGACCTTGCGCAGGCGCGACATCTTCTGCGTGGTACCGCGCAGGGGCGAGACCTCGACCGACGCGTGGGCGGCCGCCGGGGCCGACGCGGCAGCGGGAGCCGCAGCGGCGGGAGCGGACTTGGCTGCCTCGGCGGCCTTGAGCACGTCTTCCTTGCGGATGCGTCCACCGACGCCGCTGCCCTTGACCGAAGCCAGGTCGACGCCCTGCTGCTGCGCCAGGCGGCGCACGAGCGGGGTGACGTAGGTCACGTCGTCGTTGGACGAGGCGGCCGGAGCCGCGGCGGGAGCGGGCTGCTCGGCCGGCTTCTGCTCGGCGGCGGGAGCGGGCTGCTCGGCCGGCTTCTCCTCCGCCGCGGGGGCGGGTTGCTCGGCCGGCTTCTCTTCGGCGGCCGGGGCGGCGGGCGCCTCGGGCTGCGCGGCCGGGGCGGCACCACTGCCGATGCGCGCGAGGGCGGCACCGACGTTGACCGTCTCGTCTTCCTGAACCAGGATCTCCTGCAGCGTGCCGGCGACCGGCGAGGGAATCTCGGTGTCGACCTTGTCGGTCGAGATCTCGAGCAACGGCTCGTCGACCGCGACATCGTCGCCGACGGCCTTCAGCCAGCGGGTGACGGTGCCCTCGGTGACACTCTCGCCGAGCTCGGGGAGCTTCACCTCGGTGGAGTCGCCACTCGCGGCGGGCGCGGACTCGGCAGCGGGCTGCTGGGTGGCGGGCTGCTCGGGAGCGGCCTCGGCGGGGGCCGCCTCTTCGGCGGGAGCAGACTGCTCCTCGGCCGGGGCGGCCTGCGGGGCGTCGTCGGACGAGGCGGCGCCGGAGCCGTCACCGATCTTCGCGAGGACCGCTCCGACCTCGACGGTCTCGTCTTCCTGGACCAAGATCTCCTCGATCACGCCCGAGACGGGCGAGGGGATCTCGGTGTCGACCTTGTCGGTCGAGATCTCCAGCAGACCCTCGTCCTCCTGGACGGTGTCACCGACCTGCTTGAGCCAGCGGGTGACCGTTCCCTCGGTGACGCTCTCGCCGAGAGCGGGGAGGACGACGGAAGTGCTCATGGATATGTCTCCTTCGTACCGGATGCGGTACCTAGCTTAGTGACCGGTTTGCGGTCAGAGTGCGTGCAGGGGCTTGCCGGCGAGAGCCAGGAAGGCTTCGCCGAGCGCCTCGCTCTGGGTGGGGTGTGCGTGGACGAACGGCGCAATGTCTTCGGGGTGGGCTTCCCACCCCACGGCGAGCTGCGCCTCCGAGATCAGTTCACCGACGCGATCGCCCACGAGGTGGGCGCCGACGACGGGGCCGTCGACACGTCGGACGATCTTCACGATGCCCGAGGTGCCGATGATCTCGCTGCGTCCGTTTCCGGCCAGGTTGTACTCGTACGCGTTCACGGCATCGGATCCGTAACGATCCTGCGCCTGCGCCTCGGTGAGCCCGACGGACGCGACCTCGGGGTGCGAGTAGGCGACGCGGGGGACGTCGACGTCGGGGACCAGCACGGGCGCCAGCCCGGCTATTTCCTCCGCCACGAAGATGCCCTGCTGGAAGCCGCGGTGCGCGAGCTGCAGGCCGGGGACGATGTCGCCCACCGCCCACACGTGGTCCGCGGCGGTGCGCAGACGCTCGTCGGTCTGGACGAAGCCGCGGTCGAGGACGACGCCGGCTTCTTCGTAGCCGAGTCCGGCGGTCACCGGGCCCCGGCCGACAGCGACCAGGACGTAATCGGCCACGAGCTCGGAGCCGTCGTCCAGGGTCACGGTCGCCGAGTCCGCGGACTGCGAGAGGGAGGCGAACCTCTTCCCGAGCTGGAACGAGATCCCGCGCTTTCGGAACGCGCGCTCGAGCGCCTTGCTCGACGCCACGTCCTCGGCCGGCAGCAGGTGGGGGAGTGCCTCGACGATCGTGACGTCGACGCCGAACGAACGCCACACGCTCGCGAACTCGACACCGATCACGCCACCGCCCAGGACGACCACTCGCTCGGGGATCACATCGAGGTCGAGGGCCTGCTCGCTGGTGAGCACCCGCCCGCCGATCTCGAGGCCCGGCAGGCTCCGGCTGTACGAGCCGGTGGCGAGGATGACATCGGTTCCGCGGTACACGTCGTCGCCGACGCGAACCGTCGGCCCCGCCGCGAGCACCCCTTCGCCGTGGACGACACGGATGCCGCGAGCCGAGATCAGGCCCTCGAGTCCCTTGAACTTCTTCGCGACGATGCCTTCGCGGTACGCCCGCACGCGCGCCGGATCGATGCCCGAGAAGGTCACATCGACGCCGATGTCGGCCGCGCCACGGGCGGCATCGGCGACCTCGCCGGCGTGGAGGAGCGCCTTGGTCGGAATGCACCCCCGGTGCAGGCAGGTGCCGCCGAGCTTGTCCTTCTCGACGAGCACGACGTCTTTGCCCAGCTCGGCGAGGCGGAGGGCGGCGGCGTAGCCACCGCTTCCACCGCCGAGCACGACGACGTCGGCGGAGTACTCGGTCACCGTACGCCGTCCGTGGCCAGCATCTCGACGAGCGAGCGGACCGTCGCTCCCGTCACGCCCTTGTCGGTGTACCCGAAGGGCGCGGACTTGTTCATGCCCACACCGGCGATGTCGAGGTGCACCCAGGGGATACGCGGAGCATCGGCGTCCGACGAGACACGACCCACGAAGTGGCGCAGGAACAATCCGGCGAACAGCGAGCCGCCCGCGGGATCGCCGATCTTGGCGTTCTGCAGGTCGGCGATGGGGGAGTCGAGGTCGTCGACCATGTGGTCCGGGAGCGGCAACTGCCAGGCGAGCTCTGCCGTCCGCGAAGACGCGGCCAGGTACGTCGCGACCGCCTCGTCGTCTCCCATCACACCGGTGTGGCGGTTGCCGAGCGCGACGGTGATCGCCCCCGTCAGAGTGGCCACGTCGACGATGAGATCGGGGTTCTCGCGGCTGGCCGCGGCGAGGCCGTCGGCGAGCACGAGGCGACCTTCGGCATCGGTGTTCAGCACCTCGACGGTCGTGCCGTCGAGGGTGCGCAGTACGTCGCCCGGGCGCGTCGCGCGACCCGAGGGCATGTTGTCCGCGATGCAGAGCCAGGCGCTCACGTGCACGGGCAGACGCATCTCGGCCGCGGCCTTGAGGACGGCGAGCACTGTCGCGGCGCCGCACATGTCGTACTTCATACCGACCATGGATGCCGGCGGCTTGAGCGAGAGGCCACCGGTGTCGAACGTGATGCCCTTGCCGACGAGGGCGACGTGACGCTCCGCGTCGGCGGGCGCGTAGTCGAGGCGCACCATGCGCGGCGGGCGGTCGGATCCCTGCCCGACTCCGAGGATGCCGCCGTATCCGCCCTCGCGAAGGGCGTTCTCGTCGAGCACCTCGACCTCGACGGGCAGGCCCTCGACAGCCTTCACAGCGGCGTCGGCGAAGTCGGCGGGCCCGAGCCACTCGGCCGGGGTCGTCACCAGGTCCTTCACCAGCGCGACCGCACCGGCGACGGCCGCGACCGCAGCGGTGTCGCTGTCGGCGGGCGCCTCATCGGCGACCACCGTCACGCGGGTCGCGCGCACCTTCGCCGCCTTCTTCTTGTAGTCGGCGAAGCGGTATCCGCCGAGAGCGGCACCCTCGGCGATCGGACGCCACGGGGAGGCGACGAGCGACTGCACGGCGACGTGCTCGAAGCCGGTCAGCTGGCGGAGCCCCGTGCCCGCGGCGTCACGCAGAGCCGCGTCCGCCGGGTTCGAGCCCGCACCGGCCACGGCCACGGGGGTGGAGACGCCCGGGACGTGCACCCGCTGGAACGAGCCCGCCGCGCCGGTGAAACCGACGGCGGACAGCGACGCCATCAGTCCCTCCCAGCCGGCCGGATCCGGAGCCCCCTCCGAAACAGTGGGGACGATCAGAAGGATCGCGTCGGCGTCGGACTCGAGAACGGGGGCGTCGGTATACGCCACGGAGGGAAACGGCATGGCATCCATCCTAGGTTCGAGCGTGTTCGCTAGGAGCGGGACGCACCGCGGCCGACGCAACCGGCACGCTCGTAGAGTGGAGGTATGCGTTCCTCCGCCCCGCTGTACGACCGCGCCCCTGCGGCGCCCCCCGTGCCGTCGGGCCTGCCGCTCGTGATCGCCCTCACCGGCTTCACCGATGCCGGTGGCGCGGTGACCCGTCTCGTCGAGTACTTCCGAAACGACGTGCAGCCCAACGCCCTCTTCGTCTTCGACAACGACGCGCTGCTGGATTACCGCGCGCGCCGACCCGCGATCACGTTCGTCGAGGACCACCTCACGGACTACCGACCCGCGCGCCTCGAGCTGTCGCTCGCACACGACTCCCTCGGGCAGCCCTTCCTGCTCCTCGCGGGATACGAGCCCGACTTCCTCTGGGAGGCCTTCGCCGAGACCGTCCTCGAGCTGTCGGCGGGACTGCAGGTCTCGTCGATCTCGTGGGTGCACGCGATCCCCATGCCGGTCCCGCACACGCGCCCCATCGGCACCACCGTCAGCGGAACGCGCCCCGACCTCGCCGAGGCCCACTCCGTCTGGCGCCCTCACACCCAGGTGCCCTCCACGGCGGGCCACCTTCTCGAGTACCGCTTCGCCGAAGCCGGCGCCAAGGTGGCGGGCTTCGCCCTGCTCGTTCCCCATTACCTGGGCGACACGGAGTACCCCGCCGCAGCCCTCGCCGCTCTCGACAGCTTGACCGTCGCGACCGGTCTGGTGTTCTCGGGAGAAGTGCTGCGCGAAGAGAACCGCGAGTTCCTCGAGAAGGTCACCGAGCAGGTCGAAGGCAGCGACGAGCTGACCCGCATGCTCGAGAACCTCGAGGAGCGTTACGACGCATACATGGCGGGTTCGACCCAAGCCACGCCGATCATCCACACGGGCGATCTGCCGAGTGCCGACGAGCTCGCCGCCGAGCTCGAGCGCTTCCTCGCCTCGCGCCCCGGCGACGACGATCGTCGCGGCAAGCTCGGCTGACGGCATCCGACATCCGCGTCGACGGGATGCCGAGGAGTCGGCATCCCGGGAATGTCCCATCGGGCGCGAGCGTTGTCTACGCATAGATCCCCGGTCCACGTCAAGTCCCGGTCCGGGAATGTGAGACAATGAAGAACCTGACCCGTTGTCAACCGGACCAGGAGCCCCCGCTCCTCGGTTCGGGACTTGACAAGGGTCTTACTAGTGTCCGAGAACGACCGGTGGCCGTGCAGCGTACGTTCCCGGTGAAAGGCGAAACGTGGCAGACACGACAACCAAGACCCGCTCCCGGAGTGCGAAGGACACCGAGCTCGAGAACTCCGAGGAGACCGTGACGGCGTCGAAGACGACGACCGCCAAGAAGGCCCCCGCGAAGAAGGCTCCGGCAAAGGCCAAGGCGACCCCCGCCAAGGCGAAGGCCAAGGCCAAGAAGGACGACGACCTCGAAGAGGACGACGAGGTCGAAGAAGGCGACGTCGAGATCGACGAGACCGACGACAGCGACGACTCCGACGACGCGGCCAAGACCGACGCGAAGAAGACCGACGACGACGATGACGACGAGACACCGGCGGCGCCCGCCGAGGCACTTCCCACCGGCGCCATCGTCATCTCGTCGAGCGACGAGGACGACGTTCCCGTCTACTCGGCGCAGATCACCGGCGCCACCGCCGACCCGGTCAAGGACTACCTGAAGCAGATCGGCAAGGTCCCGCTGCTGAACGCGGCCGAAGAGGTCGAGCTCGCGATGCGCATCGAGGCCGGTCTGTTCGCCGAAGAGAAGCTGTCGAACATGTCGGCGGCCGAGAAGACGAGCCAGCTCGGACTCGACCTGCAGTGGGTCGCCCGTGACGGTCAGCGCGCCAAGAGCCACCTGCTCGGCGCCAACCTCCGCCTCGTCGTCTCGCTCGCCAAGCGCTACACCGGCCGCGGCATGCAGTTCCTCGACCTCATCCAGGAGGGCAACCTGGGCCTGATCCGTGCGGTCGAGAAGTTCGACTACACCAAGGGCTTCAAGTTCTCGACCTACGCCACCTGGTGGATCCGTCAGGCCATCACACGCGCGATGGCCGACCAGGCCCGCACCATCCGCATCCCGGTGCACATGGTCGAGGTCATCAACAAGCTCGCGCGCGTCCAGCGTCAGATGCTGCAGGACCTCGGTCGCGAACCCACGCCCGAGGAACTCAGCCGCGAGCTCGACATGACCCCCGAGAAGGTCATCGAGGTGCAGAAGTACGGCCGCGAGCCGATCTCGCTGCACACGCCTCTCGGTGAAGACGGAGACAGCGAGTTCGGTGACCTCATCGAGGACACCGAGGCCGTCGTCCCCGCCGACGCGGTGGGCTTCACCATGCTGCAGCGTCAGCTGGAGTCGCTCCTCGACTCGCTCAGCGAGCGAGAGGCGGGCGTGATCCGCATGCGCTTCGGCCTCGGCGACGGTCAGCCCAAGACCCTCGACCAGATCGGCGACACGTTCGGTGTCACGCGCGAGCGCATCCGCCAGATCGAGTCGAAGACCATGGCGAAGCTGCGTCACCCCAGCCGCTCGCAGTCGCTCCGGGACTACCTCGAATGAGCGGCGAGGCCAACGCCGGCAAGGCGCTCACCGTCACCGTCGAGGGCACGTCGTACGCCCGCATCCCGATCCGCACGCGGGTCGTCATGCCGGGCGACGACCTCGACGCGTTCATCCTCGAGTACGCGAAGGATGCCGTGCAGCCGGGCGACCTGCTGTTCGTCACTGAGAAGATCGTCGCGATCACGCAGGGCCGGTCGTTCAAGCTCGACACGATCAAGCCCCGCAAGCTCGCGCTCTTCCTGTCGAAGTACGTCACCCGCACGCCCTACGGCATCGGTCTCGGCATGCCCGAGACGATGGAGATGGCGCTGCGCGAGTGCGGAACGCCCCGCATCCTGTTCGCCGCGGCCGTCTCGGCCGTGACCAAGGCGTTCGGACGCAAGGGCGACTTCTACCGCATCGCCGGCGACAAGGCGCGCGCGATCGACGGCCCCACCAAGGGCACGATCCCGCCGTACAACCAGGCCGTCGTGCTCGGACCCGAGCGTCCGCGCGAGGTGGCCGCCCGCCTCAAGTCGCTGCTCGGCGGCGACCTGCAGGTGGCCGTGGTCGACATCAACGACCTGGGTGGCAACATCCTCGGCTCGACGATGGACAAGGCCGGCGAGAAGCGCCTCGTCGCGATCCTCAAGGACAACCCGCTCGGTCAGGGCCACGAGTCGACGCCGCTCGGCATCGTGCGCCACACCTGAGACACCTCGTCGAGAGGCCCGTCCCGTTCTCGGGGCGGGCCTCTCGCGTTCCCGGATGCCGCCTCCCAACCGCCCGCGCCCGTCACCCAGATGTCTCGCCCCGGTTGCGCGGCGACGGCCCCGCCGGGCGCCCACTTGCGGCAAACGAGCGGCTCGAGGCGCCCACGCACGGCGCTCATGTGCCGCAGATGCACGCCACCGGCCACTCCAGGCGCCCATTTACGGCAAACGAACGGCCCGCGGCGCTCACGCAGCGCACGACTTTCATGTGCCGCAAATGCACGCCACCGGCCACTCCAGGCGCCCATTTACGGCAAACGAACGGCCCGCGGCGCTCACGCAGCGCACGACTCTCATGTGCCGCAAATGCACGCCACCGGCCACTCCAGCGGCCCTTTGCGGCAAACGAACGGCTCGCGACACTCACGCGCGGCTGCGGCGTGTGGGGCGTACTCACCACGCGGCCCCGGTAGGTGTTCACGCCGCGCGCCACCGGGCGGGGGACCGAGGGAGTGAGCATCTTTCGCGCCGACGGAATACAGCAGAGGCCCGCCCCCACGCGGGGGACGGGCCTCTCGGCATCTGGGATCAGAACCCGATGGCGGCCTGGTAGCGCGGCTTGTGCCCGGTGCGGATTCCGGTCACGCTCGGCTTGTTCTCGTAGACACCGGCGCCCCAGTTGCCCTCGACGAGTACGGGGCCGTCGGGGCCGACGACGATGTCCCAACCGACGTACTGCACCTGGGGGACGACGCGGGCGACCTGGTCGACGAACGCCTTCACCTCGTCGATCATCGGCAGCTGGAAGTCGGCGATGCGCACGCCCGAGTCGGGGTGCAGCTCGTGCACGTGACCGTGCGAGTCGTAGCCGGCGCCGAGCGCATGGCCGTTCTCGTCGAGCATCGTGTAGAAGCCGCCGAAGGTCATCTGGTCGCTCACCGCGCCGCGGCCGAACTTCTGCGCCATTGCGAGGATGTGGGTCTTCTGTCCGTCGAAGAACGCGGTGACGCGCGTGGTGTTGACGGTGCCGGGGCAGACGGCCGCGAGGTCGTCGTGCTGGCGGATGACCTCTTCGACGAGGATCTCCCCGCGCTCGAGCAGTCCGCGGTGGAAGGCGCTCCAGTCGTCGACCTCGGCCGCGTGATACCGGTGCACGCCGGTGCCGGCCTGACCGACCGGCTCCTTGGTGACGATGGTTCCAAGGCGCTCGGTGAAGGCGCGCAGTTCGTCGGCGTTGCCGGCATCCACCACCATCCAGTCACGACGGAGGAACTCGCTGAAGGTCTTGTCGAACTCGACCTTGTCCTGGAACAGGCCGCGGTAGTCGGGGTGGTCGTACTTCTGCGAGATCTGGTTCGAGACCGGGTGCGTCATGTACGTCGCGCGCTCGGCGGGGGTGAGGATCGCGAAGTCGTAGTCGATGTAGTCCTGGAAGCCGACGTTCTTGACACCGGCCTGGAAGAGCATGTCCGCGACGACGAGTGGCAGGGCCTTGCCGTGCTGCGCGGAGGCCTCTTTGGCTCGTTCGACGACGGATCCGACGTCGATGCGGCGGGCCCGCCCGGCGAGGTAACGCAGGCGTGTGACGGGGGAGAAACCCTGTTGAGGCATGAGGCTCCGAGGTCGGGGACGAAGGACCCCGTTAGTCTAAAGGGGTGACCTCCACGCTCCCTGCCCGCTTGCCCGCGGCCGGCGGAGTGGCCCCGGTGGCCCTCGTCTCCGAATCGGCCCTGCGTCGCAACGCGCCCCTCGCCCTCGCCGCCGGCACCGCGAGTGGCGCCGACGACGTTCTCGCCGCCGACGCGTGGGGGCACGGCGCCGAGTGGGTGGCATCCGTGCTCTCGGATCTCGGGATGGATGCCGCGCCCCTCGACGCAGCGGTCCTGTTCGGCCTGCCCGGCTCGCACGCACAGCCCGTGATGTCGCTGCGCGGACGCGCTCTGGGAATCAAGCCGCTCCTGCGCGGCGAGGGCGTCTCGTACGGCTACACGCACCGCGCTCCTCACGACACCACCGTGGCCCTCGTCACCGGCGGCTACGCGCAGGGCGTGGTGCGCTCGCTCGGGAACGCCGCCACGGTCGCGATCGATGGGCGCCGGCACCGCATCGTCGGGCGCGTGGCCATGGACGTCTGCGTCGTGGACGTCGAGCACGCCGCTGTGCCGCGCGGAGCGGAGGTCGTCTACTTCGGCGACCCCGCAGAGGGGCACCCCTCGCTCGAGGAGTGGACGGATGCCACGGGGCTCGGTGCCGCCGAGATCGTCGCCGTCGTGGGCGTCCGCGCCGATCGGCGGGTGACCGCGTGAGCGCCGTTTACCGCGTCGACCTCGACGCCTTCGCTCGCAACCTCCGTCGCGTGCGAGAGGCCGTGGCCCCCGCGGCGCACATGCTCGTCGTCAAGGACGACGCCTACGCCCACGGTCTGGAGCCGATCGTGACGCGGGCCGTCGCGGAGGGCATCCGTTGGATCGGCGCTTTCGACGTCGTCACCGGGGCGGCCGTTCGCCGCATCGCCGGTCCCGACGTGCGCATCTTCGTGTGGCTGATCGGCGGATCCGACGATCTGGCCGCGGGCATCGCGGCCGACCTCGACCTGGGCATCGGCGACGAAGCGCTCCTCGACGACCTGTCCCGGCTCGAGGCCCACCGGCCCGCGCGCGTGCACCTCAAGATCGACACGGGCCTTCACCGCAACGGCATCCGTCCCGAACGATGGGAGGCCGCTCTCGCGCAGACCTCGGAGCTCGTCACCGCGGGCCGGGTGGCCTTCGAGGGGATCTGGTCGCACATCTCCGAGGCCTCGGATGCCGACGACGACGACGCCCGAGCGGTGTTCCTGGCCGCGCGCGAGACGGCGCGCGCCGCGGGGCTCGACCCGCGTTTCTCGCACTTGGCCGCCAGTGCGGCAGGGTTCGCGCGCGACGAGTTCCGCGAAGACATCGTGCGGGTCGGGGCGTTCTCGTACGGCATCCGTCCCGCCGGCGGCCCGGGGGAGCGGGAGCTCGGCATCGAGCCGATCGCGACGCTGTCGGCCACGGTGACGGCGGTGGATGCCGCGGGCGTGCACCTCGACCTCGGAAGTCTGCACGGGTTGCCCAGCGCCCTGGGCGGGCGATTCGACGTTGTCACCCCCGGGGGGCCGCGACGGGTCGAGGCGATCGCGGCGACCGAGACGGTGCTCGCCCCGTGGGGCGCTCAGCCCGGCGACGAGATCGCCCTGTTCGGTCCCGCGGCTCTGCACACGGCGACCGATCTGGCCGAACTGATCGACACGATCGGCGAGGAGATCGCGCTGCGCGTGTCGCCGACCGTTCCGCGCGACTACACCTCCACCGACGCCTGAAACGCGGAACGGGCCCCGACGCACTTCGTGCGTGCGGGGGCCCGTTTCGAGGTGATGGTCTCAGTCGGCGGCGTTGAGTCGCGCCGTCTCGTCGTGCCACGAGGTGGCGACGCTGCGGAGCTTCTCTTCGTACTTGCGGCCGTGGTGCGCGCAGAACAGCAGCTCGCTGCCGTTCACTTCAGCGGCGATGTACGCCTGTGCGCCGCAGGAGTCGCAGCGATCGGCCGCCGTCAGGCGGTGATCGAGGACGGCTGACGCTTCGGGTGCAGTCGTGGTGGTCATGTCGGGTGCCCTCCTCAGGTGGTCGTGGGCGAGTCTCCATATACAACCACGCGGATGTTTCCCCTATGCCGCGGCTTGATCACATTTCGCTGTGCGCGTACGCGACCCGACCTTGCTGTGTGTCTGGCAGGCGATGTCGGTGCCCCCGATTACGCTGGGAGATCGTGACGTCCGAGTACTCCGCCCATCATCTGCAGGTCCTCGAGGGCCTCGAAGCCGTGCGCAAGCGCCCGGGCATGTACATCGGGTCCACCGACTCCCGTGGTCTCATGCACTGCCTGTGGGAGATCATCGACAACTCCGTCGACGAAGCCCTCGGCGGCTTCGGCTCGCGCATCGACATCGTGCTGCACGCCGACGGCAGCGTCGAGGTGCGCGACCGCGCCCGCGGCATCCCGGTCGACGTCGAACCTCGCACGGGTCTGACGGGTGTCGAGGTCGTCTTCACCAAGCTGCACGCCGGCGGCAAGTTCGGCGGTGGCTCGTACGCGGCATCCGGCGGTCTGCACGGCGTGGGCGCGTCGGTCGTCAACGCGCTGTCGGAGCGCCTCGACGTCGAGGTCGACCGCGGCGGCAAGACCTACGCGATGTCGTTCCACCGCGGCGAGCCCGGTCTCTTCTCGGGCGACACCCCCGATTCGACGTTCACCCCCTTCGAGCGCAGCAGTGAGCTGCGCGTGATCGGCAAGGCGCCGCGCGGAGTCACCGGCACGCGCATCCGCTACTGGGCCGACCGACAGATCTTCACCAAAGACGCGACCTTCGGGCTCGACGAGCTCGTGCAGCGCGTGCGCCAAACGGCGTTCCTCGTGCCGGGGCTCGAGATCGTCGTGCAGGACGAGCGGAGCGACGAGCGCGTCGAGACGAGCTACCGCTTCGACGGCGGCATCTCGGAGTTCGCCGACTTCCTCGCGCCCGACGCGGCGGTCACCGACACCTGGCGTCTCACCGGCACCGGCACCTTCACCGAAACCGTGCCCGTGCTGCAGCCCGGCGGATCGATGATCCCGACCGAGGTCTCGCGCGAGTGCGAGGTCGACATCGCGGTGCGCTGGGGCACGGGCTACGACACCACGACCCGCTCATTCGTCAACATCATCGCCACGCCCAAGGGCGGCACGCACCAGCAGGGCTTCGAGCAGGGGCTCATGAAGGTGCTGCGCGCGCAGGTCGAGCAGAACGCCCGCAAGCTCAAGGTCGGCAACGACAAGATCGAGAAGGACGATCTGCTGGCGGGTCTCACCACGGTGCTCACCGTGCGTCTGCCCGAGCCGCAGTTCGAGGGCCAGACCAAAGAGGTGCTCGGCACCCCGGCGGTACGCCAGATCGTGGCATCCGTCGTCCAGAAAGAACTCGCGGCCCGCTTCGCCTCGCCCAAGCGCGACGACAAGGCGCAGACGGCTCAGCTGCTCGAGAAGATCGTCTCCGAGATGAAGGCGCGCATCTCCGCGCGCACCCACAAAGAGACCCAGCGACGCAAGAACGCCCTCGAGTCGTCGTCGCTGCCCGCCAAGCTGGTCGACTGCCGCTCGAACGATGTCAACGATTCCGAGCTGTTCATCGTCGAGGGCGACTCCGCGCTCGGCACGGCCAAGCTCGCGCGCAACAGCGAGTTCCAGGCGCTGCTGCCCATCCGCGGCAAGATCCTCAACACGCAGAAGGCTTCGATCAGCGACATGCTGTCGAACGCCGAGTGCGCCTCGATCATCCAGGTCATCGGTGCGGGCTCCGGACGCTCGTTCGATCTCGACGCCGCCCGCTACGGCAAGATCATCCTGATGAGCGACGCCGATGTCGATGGCGCGCACATCCGCACGCTGCTGTTGACGCTGTTCTTCCGGTACATGCGGCCGCTGGTCGAAGAGGGGCGTGTCTTCGCCGCCGTCCCGCCGCTGCACCGGGTGATCGTCATGAACCCGGGCACCAAGCCCAACGAGACGATCTACACCTACAGCGAGCAGGAGCTGCACGCGCTGCTCGCCAAGCTCAAGCGCGGCAACAAGCGCTGGCAGGAGCCGATCCAGCGCTACAAGGGTCTCGGCGAGATGGATGCCGATCAGCTCGCGACCACGACCATGGATCGCGCCGGCCGCATGCTGCGCCGCGTGCGCGTGCAGGACATGGAGGCCGCGGCATCCGTGTTCGACCTGCTCATGGGCAGCGACGTGGCCCCGCGCCGCGAGTTCATCATCGACTCGAGCGACCGGCTCGCGCGCGAGCGCATCGACGTCTGAGCCTGCCGGCCGCTGGGGCCATCACGTCCCACCCGAGCACAACCGCGGATGCCACGACCGACACGCCGCGCGCGGCTCGGCCCCACCGGCGCGCCGCCCGAAACTCCCGCCATCGCGCACGCCCCAGGGACGCGCACCGGCGGAGGCGCCTCAGCGGACGACGGTGCCGATCGCGCCGACGACGGCGTCGAGGGGCTGACCCGAGGCGTCGCGTTTCGCGCCGACATCCGGAAGCGCACGCACCGAGCCGTCGGGCCCGACCGCGCGCGGATCGGTGCCCACCCAGGCGAGCACGAGGCCGTCTTCGCCGCGCAACAGGCGCTGGGCGCGCACGCCTCCGGTGGCGCGCCCCTTCGCGGGGAACTCCGTGAAAGCCGAGACTTTAGCGCTGCCCGCGTCGGTGCCCGGCAGGGCGGCAGACGAGCCGGCGATGGTCACGACCACCGCGTCGAAGGCCGAGGCCCCGACGACGGCGAAGTCGATCACCCGGGCGCCGTCGGAGAGGCGGATGCCGGCCATCCCGCCCGCGGATCGGCCCTGGGGCCGCACGGAAGAGGCCTCGAAACGCAGCAGCTGCGCGTCGCTCGCGACGAAGACGAGCTCGGCGTTGTCCCCGGCCGGAGCCGCGCCTACCACCCGGTCGCCGTCGCGTAGGGAGATGATCTCGATCTCGTCCTTCGTGCCGAGCTCGGTGGCCGCGACGCGCTTGACGACACCCTGCTCGGTGCCGAGCGCGATGGTGGGGGAGTCGATCAGCGGCACGAGGGCCACGACCTTCTCGCCCTTCGCGAGCGGAAGGTACTGCTCGACCTTCGTGCCCGCGGCGACCTGGACGGAGTTCGCAGGGACCGACGGCAGGTCCACCGGCGAGAAGCGCACGAGACGACCGGCCGAGGTCACGGCGCCGATGTCGCCGCGCGTGGTCGTATCGACCGAGGAGCGGATCGCGTCGTGCTTTGAGCGGCGCGCGGGCGGAACGACCCCACCGGCGGGCGCGTCGGCGATCAGCTCGGCGCGGACCATGCGTCCGGTGGCCGAGAGGTACACGCGGCAGGGGGCATCGGCGATCTGCAGGTCGGCGGCAGCGGCCGCGGCCCGCGCCGAGCGGGGCTGCACGGGCCCACCGTTCAGCAGCATCGTGCGGCGAGGGGTGCCGTACGCGTCGGCCGCGGCATCCAATTCTCTGGCCACCTGCTGACGGAGCAGCGTCTCGCTGCCCAGCAGCTCGACCAATTGTGCGATCTCGGCGTTCAACTGATCGCGCTCGGCCTCGAGCTCGATGCGCGAGAACTTCGTCAGGCGGCGCAGGCGCAGTTCGAGGATGTACTCGGCCTGCAGGTGCGAGAGGTCGAAGACCTCCTGCAGCTTCGTGCGGGCCTGCTCACCGTCGTCCGAGGAGCGGATGACCTGGATGACCTCGTCGATGTCGAGGATCGCGATGAGCAGACCCTCGACCAGGTGGAGCCGCTCGCGCTTACGCGCCAGGCGGAACTCGCTGCGCCGCGTGACGACACGGATGCGGTGATCGATGTACACCCGCAGCATCTCGCGCAGGCCGAGCGTCTGCGGCTGACCGTCGACGAGGGCGACGTTGTTGATGCCGAACGAGTCCTCGAGCGGGGTGAGGCGGTAGAGCTGCTCGAGCACGGCCTTGGGGTCGAAGCCGGTCTTGATGGCGACCACCAGGCGCAGGCCGTTGTTGCGGTCGGTGAGGTCGGTGACGTCGGCGATGCCGGTCAGCTTCTTCGCCTGCACCGCGTCTTTGATCTTCTCGATCACGCGCTCGGGGCCGACGAGGTAGGGCAGTTCGGTGATGACGATTCCGGTGCGGCGCGGGCCGAGCGACTCGATCGACGCCTTCGCGCGGGTGCGGAACGTGCCGCGGCCGTTCGTGTACGCGTCCTTGATGCCGTCGAGACCGACGATGATGCCGCCCGAGGGCAGGTCGGGGCCGGGCACGAACTCCATGAGTTCTTCGACGGTGGCGTCCGGATGCTGGAGCAGGTGGATCGCGGCGGCGACGACCTCGATGAGGTTGTGCGGGGCCATGTTCGTGGCCATGCCGACCGCGATGCCCGTCGCGCCGTTCACCAGCAGGTTGGGGAAGGCCGCCGGCAGCACCTCGGGCTGCTGGAATTGCCCGTCGTAGTTGGGGATGAAGTCGACGACGTCTTCGTCGAGGTTCTCGGTCAGCGCCATCGCCGGGGCGGCCAGGCGCGCCTCGGTGTAGCGGGGCGCGGCGGGACCGTCGTCGAGCGAGCCGAAGTTGCCGTGGCCGTCGACCAGCGGCACCCGCAGCGAGAAGTACTGCGCGAGGCGCACGAGGGCGTCGTAGATGGGGGCGTCACCGTGGGGGTGGAGCTTTCCCATCACCTCGCCGACGACGCGAGCGCTCTTGACGTGCCCGCGGTCGGGTCGCAGCCCCATCTCCGCCATCTGGTACAGGATGCGGCGCTGCACCGGCTTGAGTCCGTCGCGGGCGTCGGGAAGGGCCCGCGAGTAGATGACCGAGTAGGCGTACTCGAGGAACGACCCCTGCATCTCGGTCGAGACATCGACGTCTTCGATGCGCTCGACGACGGGTGACGTCGCGGAGGAGGAGGAACGGGAATCGGGCATAGGTACGGCCTCGGGTCGGGCGGGCGTCGCGTCTCGACGGGGATCGGGGCTCCTGTGGGAGACTGGGCCCGATGTCACTCAGCCTACCGGCGGACCCGCCGCGCTCCCGGAGCCTCACCGGTGTGGTGGAGCAGTCGATCGCCGCGCTGACCGGCGAATCCGAGTGGTTCGCGCCCGCGCGCAGCGCGATCGTCATGCTCGTGGACGGCCTCGGCTCGCACAACCTGGCCGCCCGTCGCGGGCACGCGCGCTTCCTCGGCTCGGTCGGCGGTCGGCGCGATGTCGCCCGAACCGTCTTCCCCTCGACCACCGCCGCGGCCCTGTCGAGTCTTCTGACCGGTACCGGTCCGGGCGTGCACGGCATCGTCGGCTATCGCGCACGCATCCCGGGGACCGACAAGGCCCCGAACCAGCTGCACGGGTGGGAGACCGACGGTCTCGACCCGCACACCTGGCAGCGCTCCGAGCCGCTGTTCGCCCGCCGCGCCGCCGCGGGACGACCGAGCTTCGTGGTGTCGCGTCCCTCGTACACGGGCACCGGTTTCACCGAGGCGACACTGCGCGGGGCCGAGTTCTTCCCCTCCGACGACCTCGACGAGCGTGTGCGTCTCGCGGCCGACCTGGCGGCACGGCATCCGGGATCGGTCACCTACCTGTACGCCCCCGAGCTCGACACGGCCGGTCACCGCGACGGGTGGGAATCCGATCGCTGGACCGACGCCCTCGAGCGGGTGGATGCCGCGGCCCGACGCCTCGCCGACGGGATCGACGCGCACACGGGCGTCCTGATCACCGCAGACCACGGCATGGTTGACGTCCCCGCCCACAAGCATGTGCTGCTGCGCGAGGGCGATCCGCGCCTCGACGGCGTCGCCCTCCTCGGCGGCGAGCCCCGCATGCTCCACCTCTACACGGACGAGGGACGAGCGGATGCCGTGGCCTCCCTGTGGCGCGAGACCGAGGCCGCACGGGCCTGGGTGATGACGCGCGATGAGGCGATCGCGGCGGGCCTCTTCGGGGCCGTCGACAAGGACGTGCGTCCCCGGATCGGGGACGTCCTGGTCGCCGCGCGGGGGCGCTTCGCGTACTACGACGACCGCGAGGCGGACAAGCGTCCGCAGCGGATGGTCGGCCAGCACGGTTCGCTCACCGACGAGGAACGCACCGTTCCGCTGCTGCGTCTCGGCGCGTTCGCCTGAGCCTGTCGGAGTGCGCCGGATGCCGGCATCCGGCCCCCTCACTCCGAAGGGGCGTCTGCGGCGCCGTGAGCCGGGGGAGGACCCGCGTCAGCTCTCGTCGGAGCGGGCCCCGAAGACGATCTCGTCCCACGAGGGCATCGACGGACGTCCCTTCGTCCGGCGGCCGTTGTCGGACGAAGGTCGCTCGGGTTCGCCCGCGGACTCGTCAACATCGTCGGCGTACCCCGGCTCGACGGCGTCGAACAGGGCCACGGGGGCGCTCGACGAGGGGCGCGGCTCGGGCTCGATCTCGGTCGCGCCGGGCAGAGGTTCGCGCTGTCCGCGTCGACGACGCAATGCCTCGAGCAGATCGGCGGTCTCGGCCGAGGTGACGGGGGCATCGGGCGCTCGCTTGATCGCCGCAGCCTGAACGGCCGGGGCGACGGGACCGGTCGCCTCGACGCCCGGCTCGTCGTCGATGTCGATGCGGCGGGGCCCGAAGGCTCCGCTGTCGAACCGCGAGTCGTCCTTCGAGACGTTGTCGAGAGCGCGCAGACGGGGGATCAGCCCCTCGGGGAGCGATCCCTGCCGCGACAACTGGATCGCGTCGGCGTTCTGCGGCGAGAGGATGCTGCGGCGCGGGTCGAAGCTCCAGCGCGCGTCGTGGTCGATGCCGTTGGCGGTGAACTCGAGCTTGACGGACCAGCCCGACGACTCCTTCCAACTCGTCCATCGCTCGGCGGAGGCACCGGCCTCGGCGAGCTTCGCCCGGACGGCCGCACCGAAGGTGATGGGGGAGTCGTGCTCGAGAGTGCCACCCAGCAGGACCGGGACGGCCAGCGCCTGGGCGACGACGTGCTCGCGCTCCGCGAGCACGGGTCCCTCGAAACGCTCGACGTCTTCGACGCGGGCGTTCAGCAGCGTCGCCACCTCGCGCGCCGACAGGCCGGCGCGGATGTGCGCCTGGATCTCTCGGGGGCTCGGGCGCGGGGCGCGGTCGTCGTCCTCACGGTCCCGACGCGCACGGCGCGCCTCAGCGCGCAGCACCTCATCGAGCGCGAGGGCGAAGCGTTCGCCCGCCTGCGTCGCCACGACGAGGACGTCATCTTCGGTTCCGATGACTTTGAGCTGTTCCATACGAAACACCCCTCCGATCTGCGGTCAGCGTTCATGCTGACACGCTCACGGTCCGCATCCGGGAATATCGCGGGCGCGCCGCGAGTTTCCCGTCAGGCCTGACACGCACGCCCGTCTCGGAGCATTTGCTTATCGAGGACGGGTCATGCAAACTATGGCCGCCCGATCGGGCACCCGATGGGGCACAGCACCACGAAAACCGGAAGTAGAGACCTGCACGCATGGCAACCGATTACGACGCACCGCGCAAGACCGAGGACGACAGCGAGTCGATCGAGGCCCTCAAGGAGCGCGTGCCTGACAAGGCGTCGGGGTCGATCGACAACGAGGATGCCGATAACCCCTCGGGCTTCGAACTGCCCGGCGCCGACCTTTCCGACATCGAGCTCGATGTCGTCGTGCTTCCCCCTCAGGAAGACGAGTTCACCTGCATGAACTGCTTCCTCGTGAAGCACCGTTCGCAGATCGCCGAAGAGAGCGGCCCCGGCTTCATCTGCCTGGAGTGCGCAGCCTGACCTGAGCGCGCTGGATCGCCGCCACCAGGCGGTCCGGCGTGCGGGTGGACACCACCCACGACGGAGTCGGATCATCGGGATCGATCACGGGAACCGTGACGATCCCGTCGATCCCGCCCCGGATGACATGCCACGCCCGGTGGTCGAGACCACTCCCACGGGCGGTACGCGCTTCTTCGGCGATGACGCCGGTGGGAACGCCCAGAAGATCGACCGGGATGTGCGCCCGTCCCGCTCGGAACTCCCCGTCACGGATCTCGATGACCGGTGCGAGCGCGAGAAGGCCCGTCACGATCGCCACCGACACGAGCAGCCCGATGAAAAGGGCCAAGGTCGTGTCGAGCGGGGAGAAGACGACGGCCGCCATGGGGCCGCACACGGCTGCGGCGACCAACGCCCACAGCGACGGGCTCAGACGCTCTCGATACTCGGCTGCGGTGCGGATGCCGCACCCCCTCTTCTGCATTACCCTCGTGGGGTGACCGAAACGGTGGACGTCCTCATTGTCGCATCCGAGCCTCCGGTCTTCGCCCACCCCGGCGACGCCGGAGCCGACCTGACCGCCGCCGAGGCGGTACGCCTGGAGCCTGGGCGACGCGCTCTCGTCTCGACGGGTGTGCGCATCGCACTTCCCGAGGGATACGCCGCGTTCGTCGTGCCGCGCAGCGGCTTGGCCGCCAAACACGGCATCACGATCGTGAACGCGCCCGGCACGATCGACGCCGGGTACCGCGGCGAGATCAAGGTCGCCCTGTTGAACACCGACCTCGACGAGGCCTATGACATCGCGGTCGGAGACCGCATCGCCCAGCTCATCGTGATGCCCGTCCCGGCCGTGCGCTTCGTCCCCGTCGACGAACTGCCCGACAGCGTGCGCGGTCAAGGCGGCTTCGGATCGAGCGGATACCAGACTCTGCAAGGGAGCACCCGATGACCGACGACGAGTCGCAGACCACGCCCGACACCGCCGACCAGCCCGGAAACGAAGCGGTGCAGGCGCTCAAGAGCGCCCCCACCGATCGCGAGACCGCGGGTCCGTTCGACGAGGCCGAGGCGAACCCCGTCCGCCCCTACATCGACCTGGGTGGCATCAAGATCCTCCCGCGCGAGGGGCTGAACCTCCGCCTGGAGGTCGAGGAGCAGACCAAGCGCATCGTGGCCGTGGGCCTCGACTACGCCGACTCCACCCTGCAGGTGCAGCCCTTCGCCGCGCCGCGCTCGAGCGGCCTGTGGGAAGAGACGCGGGAGCAGATCCGCCAGCAGGTCAAGCAGCAGGGCGGCCGCGTCGAAGAGCGGGAGGGCCCGCTCGGTCCCGAGCTGCTCGCCGAGGTGCCCGTCATGGCCGGCGCGGACGGCGCCGCCAAGCGCCTCGCGCGTTTCGTGGGCGTCGACGGGCCCCGCTGGTTCCTGCGCGGGGTCGTCGGGGGAGCCGCGACCAGCGACGTCGAGGCAGCCGCCGCCGTCGAGGACCTCTTCCGCTCGATCGTCGTGGTCCGCGGATCGTCACCGATGCCGCCGCGCGACCTCATCCCCCTCCGGATGCCGTCGAGCCCCGGAACCGCATGAGCGACGACTCCGCACGCCCGGCGCGAGAAGACGACCGCGTCCCCCTCGACCCGCCGTCCGCGGCGGACAGCGTCAGCGCGGCTCTCGGCAACGCCGCGCGCCGCGCGGGGCTCGACCCTTCGAAGCACACCTCGACCGGGGCCGCCGTGTGGTCGGCGATGGGCGGGGTGCGCGGCATCCTGGAATCCGTCCTGCCCTCGCTCGCGTTCGTCGTGCTCTTCACCGTCACGATCGACCCCGAGACACGCCAGGGCAACCTGTGGGTGAGCCTCGGGGTGTCCGTCGGGCTCGCCGTCGTCTTCACCCTCGCGCGTCTGATCGCCAAGTCGCCCCCGAGCGCCGCGATCGGCGGACTCCTCGCGACCGCGGGCGCCGCCGTCCTGTCGCTGGTGACGGGCCGCGGGCAGGACAACTTCGTGCTGGGCTTCTTCACGAACGGCGCGTACGGAACGGCGTTCCTCGTCTCGGCCCTCATCGGCTGGCCGCTGATCGGTCTGGCCGCCGGGTATCTGCTCGGCGAGGGCACGCGCTGGCGCGCCGACAAGCGCAAGCGCCGCGCCTACACGTGGCTCTCGATCGCCTGGGCCGCCCTGTTCGTCGCACGACTCGCCGTGCAGCTGCCGCTGTACTTCGCGGGAGACGTGACCGCGCTCGGCACGCTCAAGATCGTCATGGGCCTGCCGCTGTTCGCCCCGATGCTGGCGGTGACGTGGCTCGTGGTGCGGGCTCTCCACCCTCGCCGAGAGTCCTGATAATATCTTGACATCAAGATAAATCCGCAGCTCCGAGCGGTTAGGTCGACCTTCCTGGAATCGACCTCTCCGCGCGGGGAAGATGGAGAAATGCGGGCTGACGCCTGCGCATTCGCCGACGAAGGAGACGATCGTGTCCACGGTTGACAGCTTCGGTGCCAAGAGCACCCTGACGGTCGGCAGCACCGACTACGAGATCTTCCGCATCGACACGGTCGCCGGTCACGAGAAGCTCCCGTTCAGCCTCAAGGTGCTGCTCGAGAACCTTCTGCGCACCGAGGACGGCGCCAACGTCACCAAGGAGCAGATCGAGGCCCTCGGCTCGTGGGTCCCCACGGCCGACCCCGACACCGAGATCCAGTTCACGCCCGCTCGCGTGGTCATGCAGGACTTCACCGGTGTGCCCTGCATCGTCGACCTCGCCACCATGCGCGAGGCCGTGACCGCCCTGGGCGGCGACCCCAGCAAGATCAACCCGCTCTCGCCCGCCGAGATGGTCATCGACCACTCGGTCATCGCCGACCTGTTCGGCAGCGAGAACGCCCTCGAGCGCAACGTCGAGATCGAGTACGAGCGCAACGGCGAGCGGTACCAGTTCCTCCGCTGGGGCCAGACGGCCTTTGACGACTTCAAGGTCGTCCCCCCGGGAACGGGAATTGTGCACCAGGTCAACATCGAGCACCTCGCCAAGGTCATCTACGACCGCTCGGTCGACGGCGTGCTCCGCGCCTACCCCGACACCTGCGTCGGCACCGACTCGCACACCACGATGGTCAACGGCCTGGGCGTGCTCGGCTGGGGCGTCGGCGGCATCGAGGCCGAGGCCGCGATGCTCGGCCAGCCCGTGTCGATGCTGATCCCGCGCGTCGTCGGCTTCAAGCTCTCGGGCGAGATCCCCGCCGGCGTGACCGCGACCGACGTCGTCCTCACCATCACCGACATGCTGCGCAAGCACGGCGTCGTCGGCAAGTTCGTCGAGTTCTACGGCGAGGGCGTCGCCTCGGTGCCGCTGGCCAACCGCGCCACCATCGGCAACATGAGCCCCGAGTTCGGCTCGACCGCCGCGATGTTCCCCATCGACGACGTGACGCTCGACTACCTGCGCCTGACCGGCCGCGACGAGCAGACCGTCGCCCTGGTCGAGGCGTACGCCAAGGAGCAGAAGCTCTGGCACGACGCCGACCGCGAGCTCGTCTTCAGCGAGTACATGGAGCTCGACCTGTCGACGGTCGTCCCCTCGATCGCCGGTCCGAAACGCCCCCAGGACCGCATCCTGCTGTCCGAGGCCAAGAATCAGTTCGAGAAGGACATCCTCAACTACGCGGGCGCGTCGGTCTCCGACTCGATCGTCGACCTCGAGGTCGACGGGACCTTCCCCGCATCCGACCCGGGCTCGGTTCCCGGCGAAGAGCACGAGGACGTCACCGAGAGCGAGGTGCTGATCTCTTCGGGTCACCCCGCCAACGCGTCGAACCCCGTCAAGGTCACCACCCCCGACGGCCAGTCGTACCTGCTCGACAACGGCGCGGTCACGCTCGCGGCCATCACCTCATGCACGAACACCTCGAACCCCTCGGTCATGATCGCGGCGGGCCTGCTCGCCAAGAACGCCGTCGACAAGGGCCTCAAGCGCAAGCCGTGGGTCAAGACGACGCTCGGCCCCGGCTCGAAGGTCGTCACCGACTACTACGAGAAGTCCGGCCTCGACAAGGCGCTCGAGGGTCTCGACTTCTACACCGTCGGCTACGGCTGCACCATCTGCATCGGCAACTCGGGACCCCTCATCGAAGAGGTCTCCGAGGCTATCAACGAGAACGACCTCGCCGTCACGGCCGTCCTCTCGGGTAACCGCAACTTCGAGGGGCGCATCAGCCCCGACGTGAAGATGAACTACCTCGCCTCGCCGCCGCTGGTCGTCGCCTACGCCCTCGCCGGCTCGATGAACTTCGACTTCGAGACCGACGCCCTGGGCACGGACCAGAACGGCGACGACGTCTTCCTGAAGGACATCTGGCCGGCCCCCGACCAGGTGCAGACGATCATCGACGCCTCGATCTCGCGCGAGCAGTTCATCCAGCAGTACGCCACCGTCTTCGAGGGCGACGAGCGCTGGAAGAACCTGCCCACCCCGACCGGCCCGATCTTCGAGTGGGATGCCGACTCGACGTACGTCCGCAAGGCCCCGTACTTCGACGGCATGACCATGCAGCCCGATGCCGTGCGCGACATCACCGGCGCACGCGTCATGGCGACGCTGGGCGACTCGGTCACGACCGACCACATCAGCCCGGCCGGAAACATCAAGGCGGGTACCCCCGCCGCGCAGTACCTGATGGAGCACGGCGTCGCGCAGAAGGACTTCAACTCCTACGGCTCGCGTCGCGGCAACCACGAGGTCATGATCCGCGGGACGTTCGCCAACATCCGCCTCAAGAACGAGCTCACGGCAGCGGTCAACGACGGCACGGTCGTCGAGGGCGGCTACACCCGCGACTTCACCCAGGAGGGCGGCCCGCAGTCGTACATCTTCGACGCGAGCCAGAACTACCAGGCGCAGGGCACCCCGCTCGTCATCTTCGGCGGCAAGGAGTACGGCTCCGGCTCGTCGCGCGACTGGGCGGCGAAGGGCACCAACCTGCTGGGCGTCAAGGCCGTCATCACCGAGAGCTTCGAGCGCATCCACCGCTCGAACCTGATCGGCATGGGCGTCGTTCCGCTGCAGTTCCCCGCCGGCGAGAGCTGGAAGTCGCTGGGCCTCGACGGCACCGAGATCGTCTCGATCGAGGGCCTGGAGCAGCTCAACGAGGGCGTCACACCGAAGACCGTGAAGGTCACCGCCGAGCCGAGCGAGTTCTCGCCCGAGGGCAAGCAGGCCGTCACGTTCGACGCCGTGGTCCGCATCGACACCCCCGGTGAGGCCGACTACTACCGCAACGGTGGCATCCTGCAGTACGTGCTGCGTTCGCTGGTCTGACCCGCTTCATCGATGTGCCCCGGGAGCCTCGCGCTCCCGGGGCACATCGCGTTCGCAGACAGTACACGGCCCCGGCGCGCAACCCGTTGCCGGGCCTCTCGCACCCTCGGAGACTAGAATCGACCCGTACGCGCGGCCCCCGCGCGAATCGCACGAGAGGAGTCTCATGGCTCTCCTACCCGGCATTCACGGCCCCCGTGACCTCGACGGACTGAACCCCGACCAGCTACGACAGCTGGCCGCGGAGGTCCGTTCGTTCCTCGTCGAGAACGTCGCCCGCACCGGCGGGCACCTCGGTCCGAACCTCGGCGTCGTCGAGCTGACGATCGCCCTGCACAAGGTCTTCGATTCACCGTCCGACCCGATCATCTTCGACACCGGGCACCAGTCCTACGTGCACAAGATGCTCACCGGTCGGCAGGACTTCTCGGCTCTCCGCTCGCGCGGCGGCCTCGCGGGCTACCCGCAGCGTTCCGAGAGCGAGCACGACGTCGTCGAGTCCTCGCACGCGTCGAGCTCGTTGAGCTGGGCGGACGGCGTGTCGCGCGCGTTCAGCCGCACCGGTCGTCGAGACCGTCATGTGATCGCCGTCGTGGGCGACGGCGCCCTCACCGGCGGCATGACCTGGGAGGCCCTCAACAACATCAGCGACGACAACGAGCGCAACCTCGTGATCGTCGTCAACGACAACGGCCGGTCCTACGCCCCGACCATCGGGGGCATGGCGCGCTACCTCAACCGCGTGCGCACCAACGACGCCTACCGGACGCTGCACCGCGGCTCCGACACGCTCTTCCGTCGCCTGGGCCCCGCGGCGCGTGCCGTGTATCGCGGCGTCCGCGGCGGCACCCACGGCTTCCTGTCGCGCTTCACCAACAACGAGGCGCTGTACAGCAACCTCGACATCAAGTACCTCGGTCCCATCGACGGCCACGACTTCGAGTCACTCATCGAGACCCTCGAGCTCGCGAAGTCGTACGGTGCTCCGGTCATCGTGCATGCCATCACCGACAAGGGCAGCGGCTACGCCCCGGCGATGAGCGACGAGGCCGACCAGTTCCACGCGGTGGGCAAGATCGATCCGATCACGGGCGAAGCCCTGGGCTCGGGCGGCGGTCTGCAGTGGACCGACATCTTCGCCGAAGAGCTCGTGAGGGTCGGCACCGAGCGCCAGGACATCATCGCGATGACCGCGGCCATGCTCCGCCCCACGGGTCTGCAGCACTTCGCCGAGAGATTCCCCGAGCGCGTGTACGACGTCGGCATCGCGGAGCAGCACGCCGTGGCATCCGCCGCCGGTCTGGCCTTCGGCGGCCTCCACCCGGTCGTCGCCATCTACGCGACGTTCATGAACCGCGCGTTCGACCAGGTCATGATGGACGTCGCCCTGCACAAGGCCGGCGTCACGTTCGTGCTCGATCGCGCCGGCGTCACCGGCCCCGACGGCCCGAGTCATCACGGCATCTGGGATCTGGCCATGCTGCAGCTGGTCCCCGGCATCCGCATCGCCGCCCCGCGAGACGCCGCGCGCCTGCGCGAGGTGTTCCGCGAGGCCACCGCGGTCGAAGACGCGCCCACCGTGGTGCGTTACCCCAAGGGCAAGGTCAACGACGACGTCGAGGCGATCGAGCGCCTCCACGACGGCGTCGATGTGCTGAGCCGCGGCTCGAGCGAAGACGTGCTGCTGGTCGGCATCGGTCCGATGGTGCACCTCGCCCTCGAGGTCGCCGAGCGTCTCAAGGCGCAGGGCATCGGCGCGACGGTCATCGACCCGCGCTGGGCGATCCCGGTGCAGCCCTCGATCGTCGAGTTGGCGCGCGAGCACCGTCTCGTGATCACGATCGAAGACGGCATCCGCGTCGGCGGCGTCGGCACGCGCGTGCGGCAGGTGCTGCGCGAGGCGGGCGTCGACACGGCCGTCGACGAGCTCGGCATCCCCGACGAGTTCATCGACCACGCGACGCGCGAGCAGATTCTCGAGGATGCCGGCCTGACGGCCTCGAAGATCGCACACGACGTGGTCGCCCAGGTGCTGGGCACGCGCATCCCCATGGCGCGTCAGACGCCGACCGGCTCGATCCCCACGATCGAGGAGTGGGAGAAGTCGCGCCCGTAGACCCGCACGAATTACAACGGCGCCGCCCCTCGGGACGGCGCCGCTGTCGTATCCGGGGTCAGGCCCCGATGCCTCGGATGGGCGGGTGGTGGAACGTGTCGCCGAAGGCGCGCTCCGACGCCCCCTCGCGGTCGAGGTAGGGCGAGGCGCCACCATCGATGAAGGGCCAGCCGGCGCCGAGGATGAGGCACAGGTCGATGTCCTGCACCTCGGGGACCACGCCCTCGTCGAGCATGATCTTGATCTCCTGTGCGAGGCCGTCCTGTACGCGGGCGAGGATCGTCTCAGGCGCAACGGGCGTCTTGCCGGTGACGAGAACCTTCTGCGCGGCCTTCGTCCAGCCGGTCACGCGGCCGCCCTTGTCCTTCTCGACGACCTCGGGGAGCGCGGCGAGCTCGTGGAAGTTCTCCGAGGCGAAGAACCGGTCGGGGAACGCGTGCGCCATCGTGTCCTGCACGTGCGCGGCGACCTTCCAGCCGACGAGGTCGATGAGCTGGAACGGCCCCATCGGCAGGCCGAGGGGCGCGAACGCCTTCTCGACCACCATGATCGGCGTTCCCTCGTAGACCGCGCGAGCGGCTTCGCCCATGACCTTCGCCAGTAGGCGGTTCACCACGAAGCCGGGTGCGTCCGCGGTGAGCACGGCGTTCTTGCCGAGACCCTTCGCGACGACGAAAGCCGTCGACAGTGCAGCGTCGGAGGTGGCATCCGTCTTCACGACCTCGATGAGCGGCATGACCGCGACGGGGTTGAAGAAGTGGAAGCCCACCAGGCGCTCCGGGTTCTGCAGCACCGAGCCGATCTCGGCGACCGAGAGCGACGAGGTGTTCGTGGCGAGGATGGCGTCGTCGGCGACGATCTTCTCGATGGCCGAGAACACCTCCTGCTTGACGCCCACCTCTTCGAACACGGCCTCGATGACGAAGTCGCAGTCGGCGAACTCAGACCGGTCGGTCGTGCCGTGCACGAGCGCACGCAGCTGGTTGGCGGTGTCGCCGTCCAGGCGGCCCTTGGCCTCCAGCTTGCCGATCTCGTCTCGAATGGATGCCACGCCCTTGTCGACCCGCCCCTGATCGAGGTCGGTGATGATCACGGGCACCCGCAGCTTGCGCACGAACAGCAACGCGAACTGCGAGGCCATGAGGCCCGCGCCGATGACGCCGACCTTGGTGACCTTCTTCGCGAGAGCCTTGTCGGGGGCCCCGACCGGACGCTTGGCGCGCTTCTGCACGAGGTCGAAGGCGTACATGGATGCCGCGAACTGGTCGCCCGTGATGAGCTCGGCCAGCGCCTCGTCTTCGCGCGCGAAGCCCTCGGCCTTGGTGCCGCCCTTCGCCTTGTCGAGCAGGTCGAGCGCGACGTAGGGGGAGCGGGGCACGGTGCCGATCTTCGACTCGAGCATGCCGCGGGCCATCTTGATGGCGATGGGCCACTTGGTGAGGCGCTCGAGCTTGCCCGGCTCGTTCTTGCGCTCGACGCGCACCCGACCGGTGAGCACGCCATCGGCCCACCGCAGCGAGTCCTCGAGGTAGCTGGCCGCCGGGAAGATGGCATCCATAATCCCGAGATCGAAGGCCTGCTGCGGCTTGAGCATGCGGTTCTGCTTGAGCGGGTTCGAGATGACGACCTCGAGCGCGTTCTCGATGCCGATGAGGTTCGGCAGCAGGTAGGCGCCTCCCCAGCCGGGAATGATCCCGAGGAACACCTCGGGCAGCGCGATCGCCGCGGCGGAGGAGTCGACCGTGCGATAGGTCGAGTTGAGCGCGATCTCGAGACCGCCGCCGAGGGCGAGGCCGTTGACGAACGCGAACGAGGGGACGCCGAGCTCCGACAGCGACCCGATCACCTGGTGTCCGCGCTGTGCGATGAGGCGCGCGACATCTTTCGAGGGCAGCTTCGCCACGTCGGACAGGTCGGCGCCCGCCGCCAGGATGTACTGCTTGCCGGTGATCGCGACGGCGTGGATCTCGCCGGCGTCGGCGCGCTTCTTGAGCGTCTCGAGCGTCTGCCCGAGCTCGGCGAGGGTCGCAGGTCCCAGCGTGTTGGGCCGGGTGTGGTCGCGACCGTTGTCGAGGGTGATCAGCGCGAGCACGTTGCCCGAGGGCAGACGCACGTCGCGGACGGGGGAGTGGGTCACCACCTCGTCGCCGGTGAGGGCGTCGAGGGGCGTGAAGTCGATCGAGGTGTAGTTGCTCACGTGCGCTTCTTCTTTCCGTCGAAGAACGGGTTCTCCCAGATGACCGAGCCGCCCTGACCCAGGCCCACGCACATGGCGGTGAGGCCGTAGCGCACGTCGGGTCGCTCGGCGAACTGCGCCGCCAGCTGGATCATGAGACGCACTCCGGATGCCGCGAGCGGGTGGCCCAGGGCGATGGCGCCACCCCAGGGGTTCACGCGCGGGTCGTCGTCGGCGATGCCGAAGTGGTCGAGCAGCGAGATCACCTGGATGGCGAAGGCCTCGTTGAGCTCGAACAGACCGATGTCGTCGATCGTGAGGCCGGCCTTCTTGAGGGCCTTCTCGGTCGAGGGGATCGGGCCGATGCCCATGATCTCGGGCTCGACGCCGGCGAAGGCGAACGACACCATACGCATCTTGGGCGCGAGGCCGAACTCCTTCACGGCGCCGGCTCCGGCGAGCAGGCTGATGGTCGCACCGTCCGTGAGGGGCGACGACGTACCGGCCGTGACGCGCCCGTGGGGGCGGAACGGCGTCTTGAGCGTCGCGAGGCCCTCGACGGTGGTCTCGGGGCGGCGCCCCTCGTCCTCCGTGGCGAGACCCCACGCGCCCTCGGCGTCCTTGACGGCGACCGAGACCAGGTCGGGCTGGATCTTGCCCGCCTCGTAGGCGGCCTGCACCTTGTGCTGGCTGGCGGCGCCGAAGCGGTCGGCGCGCTCCTTCGTCAGGTGCGGGAAGCGGTCGTGGATGCGTTCGGCGGTGACGCCCATGTTGAGCGCGCCCGGGTCGACGAGCTTCTCGGCCACGAAGCGCGGGTTGGGGTCGACGTTTCCGCCGATGGGGTGGCGTCCCATGTGCTCGACGCCGCCGGCGAGGGCGATGTCGTACATGCCGACGCCGATCGAGGCGCCCATCGTCGTGACGCTCGTCATGGCGCCCGCGCACATGCGCTCGATCGCCAGGCCCGGCACCGTCATCGGCAGACCCGCGAGGATCGCCGCGGTGCGCCCGAGGGTCAGTCCCTGGTCACCGGTCTGCGAGGTCGCGGCGATCGCCACGTCGTCGATCCGGTCCTTGGGCACGTCGCCGTTGCGTTCCATCAACCCGATGATCGCCTTGACCACGAGGTCGTCGGCGCGGGTGTTCCAGTACATGCCTTTTTCGCCGGCGCGCCCGAAGGGGGTGCGCATTCCGTCGACGAAGAAGACGTCCGTCATCTCGGCCACTCTGCCTCCATAGTTTGGGATGACCCCAGCCTAGGAAGAGGCGAATCCGCCGCAGAATCGGTTGTCCGAACCTACGAATCCGTTCCGGACACGTCGTCATCGGCATTGAGGGAAGCTACAAAACTATCGGCGATCACCTGTGAGGTCCGGTCAATCTGCCACGGCCGCGCCCCCAGCTGCGCGAGAGCCTCCCCGATGGCCTCGGCGGTCGTCTCGGCGGGCGGCGCCCAGGCGAGACGACGCAGCGTCTCGGGCGTGAGAAGGTTCTCGGTCGGCATCCGGAGCTCTTCCGCCCGCGCCTCGACGGCCGGACGCGCCTTCTTCAGCCGGCGATCGGCCTCGGGATTGCGATCGGCCCACGCGCGCGGCGGAGGCAGCGTGTCGCTCGGGACGCGGTCCGCCGGCAGGTCCGTCGCCTCGCGTCCGGCGACGATCGCGTTCCACCAGCGATCGAGCTGCGTGCGGCTTGCCCGGCCGTTGAATTCCTTGACGCCCGCGAGAGCCTGTTTGCTCGCGGGATCGGCGAGGACGGCGGCCACCAGCGCGCGGTCGGGCACGAGACGCCCGGGGGCGACATCCTGCTCGCGGGCGTAGTCCTCGCGCGCCTGCCACAGCGAACGGGCGACGGCCAGCGACCGGCGACCGCGCACGCTGTGCAGGCCGCTCAGGCGCCGCCACGGGTCGTCACGAGGAGGCTTCGGCTCGCGATCGAGCACGGCCTGGAACTCCTGCCTCGCGATCTCGGTCTTGCCCTGCTCGGTGAGCTCGGCATCCAGCACGTCACGCACGTCGATCAGGTGCTCGACGTCGAGGGCCGCGTATTCGAGCCAGGATGCCGGCAGGGGGCGCGTCGACCAGTCCGCGGCCGAGTGGGCCTTGGCCAGGGTGATGCCCAGCGTCTGCTCGACGACGGCCCCGAGACCGACCCGCTCATGCCCGAGAAGGCGCGAGCCGAGCTCGGTGTCGAAGATGCGCGGCGGCTCGAGACCCCGCTCGCGCAACGACGGCAGGTCTTGGCTCGCGGCGTGGAACACCCATTCGACGTCGCCGATGGCGCGCTGCAAGGGCGAGAAGTCCTCGATCGTGGAGGGGTCGAAGAGGAAGACCCCGGCCTCGCGCCGGAACACCTGGATCAGGTACGCACGCTGCGAATACCGGAACCCCGAGGCACGCTCGACGTCGACCGCGACGGGACCGCTCCCCGCGGCCAGGGTCTCGCACGCGGCGAGGAACCCCGCGGCATCCTCGATGACGATGTACTCAACCACGCGTGGGCCTCCGGGCTCCGAGAACAGCGACGCCCTCCGACCCCGGGGGGAGGCCGGCGAGCATGCACACGAGCTCCGCCCACGCCTCGAGGTGCGGGCGGAAGGGACCGCGCGGCGACCATGACGCGCGAAGTTCGATCTGCGACCCCTCACCCTGGGCTGCCAGGGCGCCGAAGCCGGTGGAAAGGGTCTTGGTGGCGGTGCCCGACTCCGAGTGGCGCTGCGCCCCGCGCGAATCCAGCGCGTCGATCAGCCACGACCAGGCGACCTCGGCCAGCAGGGGGTCGACCCCGATCTCGGGTTCGAGAGGGGCCTGCGCGAAGCACACGATGCGCCACGCACCGCCCCACGGTTCGGGCTCTTCGGGGTCGTGGAGCAGGATGAACCGTCCCGTGCCGAAGGGGGAGTCGGTCGCGTGCTCCTCGGGGCGGACATCGCCGGCGAGAGCGAGCGAGAAAGGAGCCAAGCCCGAGGGCGAGGGGATCTGCCGGACGACCAGATCGTCGCGGAAAGCCGTGTCGCGCACCTCTTCGACGGCTCGCGCGAAGGGGCTGTCGGCCTCCGCCGGGCGCTGGTCACTCACGGCCACAGACTAGAGTGAGGCCTCGATGAACGCTCCCAGGCGCGCCGCGGGTCCTCGCGCATCGCAGCGCACGAACCCCGGCCTCCGCGTCACGCTCTCCGCTCTCGGCGTCGCCCTCGCGGCCTCCGCGACCGCTCTCGGGGCGGTCTCGCTGCGCGTCGCACGAACGGTCGTCCGTCCCGCCGGACGACGCCCCGACACGCGCATCGTGCGTCTGGACGCCGCCGCGCAGACCATCACGCTCGGGCGCTCTCCCGACACGGTGCTGCCCGGTCGTTACGGTCTCTTCACCGTCGGATCGGCCGACTACCTGCGGGTCGGCTCGATCGTCGGCGAGGACGAGGACACCGTCACCCGCAAACTCCTCACCCACGTACCCGCGGACGGAGACCTCGCCGCCGAGGCGGCCTTCAGCGGGTGGTACTTCGACAAGCCGGACGACCTGCTCCTGCCGTTTCAGTCGATCGACATCGACACCGGAGTGGGCGCATGCCCCGCGTGGGAGTTCCCCGCCCACGGCGACACCGACGTCTGGGTCATCCAGGTGCACGGCCGCGGCACGACCAGGTCCGAGACCCTGCGCGCCGTCCCCGTGTTCCACGCGCTCGGCATCTCGAGCCTTGTGGTCTCGTACCGCAACGACGGAGACGCCCCGCGCAGCCCGTCCGGCACCTACGCCCTCGGCGCGACCGAATGGCGCGACATCGACGCGGCGATCGGCTACGCCCGCCGTCACGGGGCTCGCCGCGTGCTGCTGATGGGCTGGTCGATGGGCGGAGCGTTGTCGCTGCAGGCCGCGCTCGAGTCGCCGCACGCCGACGTGATCGCCGGCCTCGTCCTGGATTCGCCGGTGGTCGACTGGCGGACGGTGCTGAACTTCCAGGGGCGCGCGATGCGCCTGCCCGCACCCGTCATCGCGCTCGCGGAACGCACGCTCGCCTCGAACTGGGGAGCCACGGCGCTACGCAGCGGCGAGCCCATCCCTCTCGACCGTCTCGACGGGGTCTCCCGGGCGGCCGAGCTGCGGCATCCTGTCCTCATCCTGCACAGCGACGACGACGGCTTCGTCCCCGCCGACGCCTCGCACGCGCTGGCGCAGGCGCGCCCCGACCTCGTCACGATGGAGACGTTCACGGTCGCCCGCCACACCAAGCTGTGGAACTACGACGAGACCCGGTGGACCTCCGCCATCCAGGAATGGATCCGCGGACAGGGCCTCGCGCGGGACTGATCCGGGATGCCGGGAACCCGGCAACCCGCGCGGCTCAGGCGTCGCGCTTCGCGCGCACCTGGCGTTTGGCGCGCATGAGCATCCCGGTCATGCCCGCGATGCGCAACGGACTCACGGCGCGCGTCAGACCGATGCTCTGCGGGAAGTCGTCGGGCACCGCGAGCACCTCGTCGGCGGACAGCCCCGTGAGCCCCTGCGACAGGATGCTCGCGAAGCCGCGCGTGGTCGGCGCCTCGGCGGGGGCCGTGGCGTGCATCGCGACCCGGTCGGCGTCGTCGACGGTGACGATGATGTACATCGGCGACTGGCACTCGACGACACGCTCACGCATCTCGGGGTGGTCGGCGTACTCCGCCGGAACCTCGGGCAGCTCCTGCGAGAACTCGAGCAGCAGCTGCAGGCGATCGGGCTCGTCGAGCTCGAGGAACTCGTCGCGGATCTCGGCGAGGCGGGCGGGGAGGGCGTTGTCGGACATCACCGTCATCCTCCCACGCCCGCGTCGACCGGGATCAGCGCGAGGGGACCTCGCCGGGCTCGGCACCCGCGACGATCGGCACGCGGACCGCGCTGCCCCACTCGGTCCACGAGCCGTCGTAGTTGCGGACGTCGTCGAAGCCCAGCAGGTGCTTGAGCACGAACCAGGTGTGGCTCGAGCGCTCACCGATGCGGCAGTACGCCACGATCTTGTCTCCGTCGGCCAGGCCGGCGCCGTCGCGGTAGATGGCATCCAGCTCTTCACGCGACTTGAACCCGCCGTCCTCGGCCACGGCCTTGCCCCACGGCACGCTCTGCGCGCTGGGGATGTGGCCGGCGCGGAGAGCGCCCTCTTCGGGGTAGGCCGGGGCGGTGGTGCGCTCGCCCGAGTACTCCTCGGGGGAGCGGACGTCGATCAGCGGGTTGCCGAGGTGGGCGAGCACGTCGTCCTTGTACGCGCGCAACACCGAGTCGTCGCGCTCGACGACCGGGTAGTCGGTGGGTTCGAGGACCGTCTTGTCGGTCGTGATCGGGCGGCCCTCGGCGATCCACTTGTCGCGGCCCCCGTCGAGCAGGCGCACGTCCTCGTGACCGAAGAGCGAGAAGACCCACAGGGCGTACGCCGCCCACCAGTTGTTCTTGTCGCCGTAGATCACGACGGTGTCGTCGCGCGAGATGCCCTTGCGGCTCAACAGCTCGGCGAATCCCGCGCCGTCCACGTAGTCACGGACGACGGGATCGTTGAGCTCGGTGTGCCAGTCGACCTTCACGGACCCGGGGATGTGCCCCGTCTCGTAGAGCAGAACGTCTTCGTCGGACTCCACGACCACGAGTCCCGGCTGCCCGAGACGCTCCTGGAGCCACTCGCCCGTGACGAGACGGCCGGGCTCGGCGTAGTCGGCGAACTTGGGGGACGTGGTGTCGAACTCGACGGTCACGGAGACTCCTCGGTCAAGGCGGTGGATGGCGCGGCATAGGGTGGACACCGCACCATCGACCCTAGATCCGCGGCATGGGGCACGCACCCTCCCCGTAAGACTTGGACACAGGACGGCCATGACCTCCACTCCCGCCACGACCGGCCTCATCCACCTCACCGAACGCGAGCCCGCCGTCTCGGGCGCCGACATGGTGAACGCCCTCGTTCCGCCTCCCCAGTTCGATGGAGCGACCTTCGAGTCGTACCGCGCCGACGACGCCTACCCCTCGCAGCAGGAGGCGAAGGAGCTGCTGCAGGAGTTCGCCGGTCGACAGGCGGCGCCGGCCAAGAAGGGCGGCTTCTTCCGCCGTGCCGAGAAGGTGGCCCCCGTCAAGCCGGGCGTCTACCTCGACGGCGGATTCGGCGTCGGAAAGACCCACCTCCTCGCGGCGATCTATCACGCGATGCCCGCCCGCCGGAAGTACTTCGGATCGTTCATCGAGTACACGGCCCTCGTGGGGGTCCTCGGCTACGCCAAGGCCGTCGAGCTGTTCCGCGGTTCGGACCTCCTCTGCATCGACGAGTTCGAACTCGACGACCCGGGCGACACGATGGTCATGACGCGCCTGCTCGGCGAGCTCGTGGCATCCGGAACCCGGCTCGCCGCGACCTCGAACACCCCGCCGAACGCGTTGGGCGAGGGGCGCTTCGCGGCGCAGGACTTCTTGCGCGAGATCCAGTCGATGGCCGACAGCTTCCGCACGATCCGCATCGACGGCACCGACTTCCGTCAGCGCGCGATCGACGGAGAAGCGAAGGTCCTGTCCGACGAGGGGTATCGACAGGCGATGGATGCCGCCGCCGGCGGCGCCGTGGCATCCGACGACTCCTTCCTCGACCTCGTCGGCCACCTCGCACGGGTCCACCCGTCGCGCTTCATCCGCCTGATCGACGGGGTCGATGTGATCGGCCTGCGCGACGTGCAGGTCCTACACGATCAGTCGGCCGCGCTGCGCCTGGTCGCGTTCGTCGACCGCGCCTACGACGCGCAGATCCCGATCCGGGCGACGGGCGTGCCCCTGAACACGGTGTTCAGCGAAGAGATGCTCGGCGGCGGATACCGCAAGAAGTACCTGCGCGCGGTCTCGCGACTCGTGGCGCTGACGCACTCCTGAGGCGAGTTCATCGCCGGTTCGCGGGCGCAGGAAACGCGATGTTTACCGGAGCGGCCCGCCTGTAACGCCCCCGAAACACGGGGCGAACGGCGGCGGAACCGAGGCTGTGGACACTGAGGGGACCCGACGCTTTACCTGCGTCCCTGCAGAGAGGTTCCCTCCGAGATGGATCAAGGCAACACCGCATTCATCCTGATAGCAGCGGCACTCGTGCTGCTCATGACGCCAGGACTCGCGTTCTTCTACGGCGGTCTCGTCAAGGCCAAGAGCGTCATCAGCATGATGATGATGAGCTTCGGCGCGATGGGCCTCATGGGCGTCCTGTGGGTGCTCTACGGCTACGCGATCGCGTTCCCCGCGACCGACGCCGGGGTCACCAACGCTCCGTGGCACATCGACGGCACCGACTTCGGCCTCGCCAACGTGCTCACCACCCCCGAGGGCGCCGCGTACCCGCCGCTCGCCTTCGTCGCCTTCCAGGCCACGTTCGCCATCATCACCGTCGCCCTCGTCTCGGGCGCGATCGCCGACCGCGCCAAGTTCGGCGCGTGGATGATCTTCGCCGGCATCTGGGCCACGGTCGTCTACTTCCCCGTGGCGAGCTGGGTCTTCAACTTCGGCCTCGCCGAGGACGGCACCTTCAGCTACGGCGGCTGGATCACGCACGGTCTGCAGGATGTGTTCGGCGTCGGCGCGATCGACTTCGCCGGTGGTACCGCGGTCCACATCAACGCCGGTGCGGCTGCCCTCGCTCTCGCCCTGGTGCTCGGGAAGCGCGTCGGGTTCCAGAAGGGCGCCCACGTCCCTCACAACCCGCCGTTCGTCCTCCTCGGTGCGGGTCTGCTGTGGTTCGGCTGGTTCGGCTTCAACGCCGGTTCCGAGCTCGCCGCCGACAACACCGCCGCCCTGGCCTTCGTCAACACGATCGCCGCTCCCGCCGCGGCCCTTCTGTCGTGGCTGATCGTCGAGAAGATCAAGGACGGCAAGCCCACCTCGGTCGGCGCCGCCTCCGGTGCCGTCGCGGGTCTCGTCGCGATCACCCCGGCCTGCGCCGCGCTGACGCCGATCTGGGCCATCGTGCTGGGCCTGCTCGCCGGCGCGATCTGCGCCCTCGCCATCGAGCTGAAGTTCAAGCTCGGCTTCGATGACTCGCTCGACGTGGTAGGCATCCACCTCGTCGGTGGTCTGCTCGGAACGCTCTACCTCGGCATCTTCGCCAACACGAGCGGCCTCATCTACAGTGGCTCGTTCAACCAGCTGATCGTCCAGGCCATCGCGGCCCTCGCGGTGCTGGTCTACTCGTTCGTGCTGGCCTTCATCATCGGCTTCGCGATCGAGAAGACGATCGGCTTCCGCGTGAAGAACGAGGACGAGATCGCCGGCATCGACACCGTCGTGCACGGCGAAGAGGGCTACGTCCTCTCCGACGTCCGCGCCTGATACCCGCCCGACCCCGAACGGGGCGTCGCCGATTCGTCGGCGGCGCCCCGTTCCGCGTGCCTAGGGTGTGGGTATGGGAACCGCTTCTCGTCTGCTGTCCGCCGTGCTGGGCATGTTCCGGTCGACGCCGGCGGCTCCGACCGTTCGTCGTTCCGCCCCCGTCACGCCGACCGCGCGCCCCTCGGCCCCGAGCGGGAGCGAGACCGTCGAGATCGATCCGCCGCGGCGGCTCACCCTGTCGTACGCGCCGAAACGCGACAACGCCCCCGACGGGGGCGAGATCGTCTGGACGTGGGTTCCCTACGAGGAGCGCGACGGGCGTGGAAAGGATCGGCCGGTCCTCGTCATCGGTCGAGCGGATGCCACCCGCTCCTACGCCGTGCGACTCACCAGCAAGCCGCACGACGGCGACCGGCAGTACCTGTCGCTGGGCACGGGGGAGTGGGATCCCCAGCGCCGTCCCTCGTGGATCGACATCGACCAGCTGTATCTGGTCCATGACGCGGGGATGCGCCGGGAGGCGGCGGCCCTGGACCGCGCGCGGTTCGACGCCGTCGCCGCCGCTCTCGCCGCGCGCTACGGGTGGTCGCGCGGCTGACTCTCTGCGTCCATCGCCGAACCGGACGAGGAACTGTTCGTGAGAGCTACGTGAGATTCCTCTCATCTACCGGGCTTTCTTGACGGGAACCGTTCGTTCTCGGCGCCCGGGTCGCTAAATTTCTGCCGTGCCGTTGGATCCGGAAGAGTCGTTCGCGCAGGTCGAAGCCGACGTTCGTCGTGCCGAGCTGCGCGCCGCGCAGATGCCGGCCTTCGAGGCGACGGTCGCTTCGGTGCGCGGGACCGGTCGCTCTCGTGGTCGCGACGTCATCGCCCAGGTGGACTCGGGCGGCCGGGTCGTCGATCTGCGGCTGAGCGAGGCAGCTCTGGCCCGCGGCGCGCAGCGGCTGTCCGCCGAGATCCTCTCGACCATCCGTCACGCCGAGGCCGACGCCCGCGAGAGTACTCTCCGCGCGGTGAGCGAGCTGCTCGGTGCCGACGATCCCATCGTCGCGCAGTTGCGCGACACCGAACCCGCCTCACCCGAGAGGACTCTTCATGGCCGATGACATCGCCGTCGACTTCGATCGACTCCGACAGCACGCCGCATTCGTCGATTCCCTCGTGGGAGACGTCGGATCGGCGCTCTCCGTCCTCCGCGGCGGAAACCTGCTCCCCGAAGCCTTCGGACTCCTGTGCGCTTTCCTCGTTCCCCCCGGACTCGCGCTGTCGGCAGCCGCCACCGGCCTGCTCGGCGAGGACCAATCACTGCTCATACGAACCGCCGGAGAGCTGCGGCAGACCGCCGACCAGTGGGAGCAGTTCGAGAGCGACACCATCGCGACCATCCGATCGCTCGAGTCTGCGATGGGGGTCTGATGAGCACCGCCGTCGCCCCCGGCACCACCTTCTCGGGGAGCCGCGTCATTGAGTCGGGTCGAGCCCTCGCCGACGCCGTCAAGAGCGGCAACTGGCTCGACGGAGGAATGGCCTTCCTCGACACCCTGGGTGATGCGGCCGCTGCCCTCACCGACCCCATCGGCACGTTGACCGCGTGTGGTCTCGGATGGGTGATGGAGCACCTCAAGCCCCTCAGCACCTGGCTCGACCAACTCGCCGGCAGCGCCTCCAACGTCGCCTCCGTCGCGTCGCAGTGGGTCTCCGCCGGGTCGTCGATGCGACAGGCGGGCGCCGACCTCACCCGCCGGTTGAGCGACCTCGAGGGCATGACCGGCGGCAGCATCACCGCCTACGTGCGGTTCGCCACCGACGCGGCGAAGCACCTCGGCGCGTCGGGCGAGTGGGCCGAGGCCGCGGCGAGCGGACTCACCTCCGCCTCCACCCTGGTGACGAAGATGCAGGGTGTCGTCAAGTCGGCGATCTCCAAGGTCGTCGCCACCGCGATCGAGGCCATGGCGGTCGTCGCCGCCTCGTTCGGTCTCGGCATGGGCTACGCCATCGCGCGCGTCGTGATGAAGGTCAACGAGATGGTGAACAAGGTCGTGCGGCCCCTGCGCGCCGTGCTCGGCTCGGTCAAGGCCCTCACGGGGCTCGTGCAGCAGCTTCGCGGCGTCTTCGACCGCACTTCGACCACGACCGCTGCGGCCCTGCAGAACAGCGCCCAGACCATCCGCATCGACTCGGGGACCGTCGTCGACGCATCGGACGCCACCCGCTACGGAAACAACGCGGCCCACGACCTCACCGTCAAGGGTCGGCGTGCCGACGGGGTCGTCTACCGCCCCTTCGCCGTTTCGGGCGAGCACGCCTCGGGGGACTTCCACCTCAGCAGCTCCGGAGGCCTATCCGGCGCCCCCACGCCCGATGGGGCGGTCATCGGCCAGGCCTCCCTCGGCGGGTCCGGCGGCGCGGGCGGCTCGCTCGGTGGGCTGACCGGGCTCGACGCGAAAATGTTCGCCGGCGTCCACAGCGGAAGCACCGGCGCCCTCATCGGAGGGACAACCGGGGGAGCGGCCATGGCCGCGACCTCGATGTCGGCCGCGCAGGGCACCGGCCCCGGTGGTCTGCGGCCCCCGATGACGGGGGCGGGTACTCAGCACGGAACGGGGGCCGGCAGCCGACAGAAGCTCGGTCAGCGCCGCCGCGATCTTCGCGTGGTCATCGAAGACGACTGACCCGCGATTCGACGACGCCCCGGCGTCCGGCCTCACGACGGCCGGGTGCCGGGGCGTTACCCCGTGGGGCGCGAATCGGCAGGGGCCGACGAGCGGTCGCCCCGACCGGCACGGGTCCACGGCCAGTTGGCCCGGGACGCCGAGCGGGCGGTGCTCCGACGAGCTGCGACCACGGGCGCCAGCCCGGGGAAGAAACAGAAAACCCCCGGAAGGACCGGGGGTGAAACTGTGGGCGATGCCGGACTCGAACCGACGACCTCTTCCGTGTGAAGGAAGCGCGCTACCAACTGCGCCAATCGCCCTCATCCCGAACGGGACTCATCGATCGTACCGGATGCCGAGAGATGCTTCGAACCACGAGGAGAGGACACGCGCGGGGCGCGCGCCGTTTTGCACCCGCGCTCAGATCGGGTAATGTCTTACGAGTGCTCGGGGCAAGCCCCGGGAACGAAATGCGGATGTAGCGCAGTTGGTAGCGCACAACCTTGCCAAGGTTGGGGTCGCGAGTTCGAGTCTCGTCATCCGCTCGAGTGGAGGGATCTCCGTCTGGGAAACCGACGGAGAATCACGACACGTGGGTCGAACCACATCACGGTGGCGTGGCCGAGCGGCTAGGCACCGGCCTGCAAAGCCGTTTACACGGGTTCGAATCCCGTCGCCACCTCAACTCATAAAAGAACAGCCTGTACAGGCGCGATTGGCGCAGCGGTAGCGCGCTTCCCTGACACGGAAGAGGTCACTGGTTCGATCCCAGTATCGCGCACCACCTGAAGAAGCCCCCGGTTCGCCGGGGGTTTCGTCGTTTCCGGACCATCTCGCGCAGGCCGCCCGCAGCTCAAGCGGTCGACCGGCACACATGCGGCCGTCGACCCTCGACACGAAGACACGCCAGCGGGCACGCACGGGCCCGACAGCGCGGCGGGTCGCCGTTCGCATCCCGAAGCACGGGGCTTCTCGCCGCTCCGCTCACTGCGCACGGGCCAAGGAAGGGCCGAGAGGTGCGCCGGGCGGGGCGAAGATCCGGGGTGGTCGTTCCCGCCGCCAGTAAGGGGGGCTGCGGAGTGCCTGGCGACGGGAACGAGACGAGATTATGCCGTGTCCACCGTTTGGGGGACACGTTCGGCGCAGTCTTGCGCTGTCCTTGCGCTGATCTTGCGCTGGCTTTGAGGTCCGCGGACCGGCTTGCACAGCGGGGCCATGGGTGCGGCTCAGTAGGGTGGCCAGACGCCTCCGCCACCCCCGCGGCAGGCGCGACGCACCGCTTCGGCGGAACAGGAAGCGAGAACGCGTGACGAGCGAAGCCCCCCTCTTCACCCCGCCGACGGGCCCCATCCGCGGACGCCGCGACGGTGCGGTGCTGCGGGCCAGTGGCATCCCGTATGCACGCGCGGAGCGCTTCGGTCGTCCCCTCCCTCTGCCGGACCGGGCTGACGACGACGTCTTCGAGGCCCTCGAGCCCTCGCCCGCCGCCCCGCAGGCACCCACTCCGCTGATCGACGCTCTCGGCGACCAGACCGGCGGCCTTCCGCTCCGCGAGGAGTGCCAGCACCTCTCGATCACCGTTCCGGCCGACCGCGGCGACACGGACGCCGCGCTGCCCGTGATGGTGTGGGTGCACGGCGGTGGCTACACCAGCGGTGCGGGTGATCTGCCCGTCTACGACCCCGCCGTCCTCGCGGCCGAGCAGCACGTCGTCGTCGTCACGGTCACCTACCGGCTCGGCGTACTCGGCTATCTCGGTGACGGAGCGGAGCGTCCTGCCAACCTCGGGCTCCTCGATCAGCTCGCCGCCTTCGAGTGGGTCCAGCGCAACATCGCGGCGTTCGGGGGAGACCCGGCCCGCGTGACGGCGTTCGGACAATCCGCGGGCGCCGACGCCGTGCTCCACCTCATGGCCGTCGACCGCGCTCGGGGGCTGTTCTCGCGCGCCATCGTGCAGAGCGCACCCATGGGCACCATGGGTGCGCGCGCCGGCCTCACGGCGGCGATGAGCGCGGCGACCGCGCAGCTTAGCCCGGCGACCCCGTCGGACGATCTGATGCACCTCCAGGCGGACGCGATGCAGGCCGCGCGCGGTTTCGGACGGTTCTCCCTGATGCCCTTCGCTCCGCAGCCCGGGTTCGACCCCCTGCCTCCCCACGGCGAGATCGCCGAGAGGTGGCTCGAGGGGGCCGCACGCATTCCCCTGCTGATCGGGGTCACCGCCGAGGAGACGCGGCTGTTCCTTCCCGGCGTGACGGCCCTGGACGGGTTGCGCGCCGTGCCGCTGCTGCACGCCCTCGCCTCCACGGTCCTCGACACCGCGATGAACGCGGTCGTCTACGGCCGCCCGGCCCGTCGCCTCGCCCGCGACTACCGCAGGGCGGGAGGGACGGCGCTGCGCTACGTCTTCCGGTGGCGGGCGAACGACCTCTACCGCGCCTCCCACGCGATCGAGGTGCCCTTCGTCTTCGGTACCGAGTCGACCGGGCCGCAGCTCGCGCCCTACGCCGGCGCGCGCCCCGACGAGCTCACCGCTGTCGGCCGGAGCGTCCGTGCGCTCTGGGGCGGCTTCGCACACGGGCGCATCGAGGAGATGGCATCCGTTCCCGGGGTTCTCGATCTGTTCGGACCTCGCGGCGGGCCGTCGGCGCAACCCATCGCCGCCGCTGCGACCGCCCAGTACGGTGAGACCATGACCGTCCCCGACACCCTGTGGCGCGAGATCGCGGCCTCGTCCTTCGTCTCGCTCGGCACCTATCGCCGCAACGGAGCCCTCGTGGCGGTCCCGGTGTGGGTCGCGCGCGACGGCGACGAGCTGGTCGTGACGAGCGAGCGGTCCACGGGCAAGGTGAAGCGTCTGCGCAACGATTCGCGCGTGACCCTGCAGCCCTGCAGCAGGATGGGCGCCGTCGAACCGGATGCCATCCGCGTCGAGGCGCACGGCCGGATCGCCGGCCCCGCCACGGACGACGCTCGCGCCGACGCCGCCCTCAAGCGCAAGTACGGCTTCCAGTACCGCGCGATCCTCGGCTTCGAGGCGTTCGTGCGTCGTCTGCAGCGCGAACCCGGCGACCGCGTCATCATCCGCATCTCGCGCGACACCTGATTCGCGGCATCCCTCCGCTTTTCTCCCGGCTTTATCCCGAAACCGCAATCTCCCGCAAGGGGGTTTGCGTGAACGTCGATTCCGAGGGACGGTGCACGCAGAGAAAGCGGTCGCCGCCCCCCGACCTCCGCGTTCGACTTCTCGCCGAGAGGCGCCGGGCCGCGGGCGGCACCGACGGGAGTCACCATGGGCAAGTTCATCTACGACGGCAACATCAAGGTCGATTTCGAGGACCGGCTGCTCGCGCACCTGCAGGCGGTGATCATGGCGAAAGTGCGTCGCGGCGAGAGCTTCCCGTTCACCTGGAAAGACGACATCAGCACGGGCGGGGGGCGCACGACGGTCTACATCCACCCGTACGTGTCGCTGGTGTTCAAATTCCACGGCAGTCGAACTCCGCAGCTGAGCACCGCGTGGCTGCACGCGCTGACCTACAACGCGAACTCCGGCCGCGGCCTGTACGTCGTCACCGAGCCCGACGAATTCGTTCCGCGCGAGAGCAGCCGCCGCGAGGAAATGGTCTTCAGCGAGGTGCCGAACGATCAGGCCCCGCATTCCGTCGGGTCCTGACCGGGGAATGGATGCCGCCACCCCGGCTGTTGCACCGAGCATGAGCGACTGGACCCGCACCAAGCCGTACTTCGAGACCGACGCCGTCGCGCACCTCGCGACGCTCATGCGCGACGGGTCGCCGCACTCGATCCCGCTCTGGGTCGGAGTCGACGGGGACCGCCTGATGCTGTTCACCGAGGTCGACACCCTGAAGGACCGCAACCTTCAACGTGACCCGCGCGTGGCCGTCTCGGTCACCGCCGCCGACAACAGTTACTCGATGGCGTTCGTGCGCGGGGTGGCCGTCGAACGGATCGACGGCGACGAGGCCCTGCCCTACGTCGACCGGATCTCGCGGCTGTACACCGGCGAGGCGTACGGTCTGCGAACGGGCCTGGCCGTGTGGTTCATCGAGCCCCACAAGGCCTGGTCGCGAACGTACGAGGACTGACACTCACCAGACGAGCGGCAGGACCCCGAGGAACAGGATCAGCGGCGCGATGATCGCGCCGAGCAGGATGAACCGACTCCACCGCACCTCGATGCCCGCGGCGACCAGGCGGTCGTGCCAGAGGAGGGTGGCCAGTGACGCCCACGGCGTGACGATCGGCCCGGCGTTCACGCCGATCAGCAGCGCCGCGAGGCGCGCGGGGGAGCCCGCCACCGACTCGAGGGCGAGGTAGGCGGGGAGGTTGTTGATGCCGTTCGCCGCGAGGGCTCCGACACCCGCCAGCTGCCACAGCGACACCAGGTCATCTCCGGAACCGGCGAGCACCGAGGTGATGCGCCCGATCCCCAGGGCCTCGAGCGCCCCGACGGCGAGGAACAGGCCCCCCGCGAACACCAGCAGCGACCAGGGCACCAGACGGATGCCGAGAGCTCGCGGCGCGCGCCAGGCGAACGCCGCGATGAGCACCACCGCGGCGGCCGTGGCCGGCATCCACGGTTCGAGCCCGACGACCAGCAGGGGCAGCAATGCAACCGTCACCACCGCGGAGATGCGCAGGAGGACGCGGTCGGACACGTCCGGGGCGGTCGCATCGGGGTAGGTCTTCGGCAGCCGGCGGAGGAACACGACCGTCAGCACGACGACCGAGACCACGATCGCGATGAGCGCCGACGGCCCGAGGAGCGCGAGGAAGGCGATGGGGTCGTGGCCCCCGCCCAGGGCATCGGATGCGAGCAGGTTGGTCAGGTTCGACACCGGCAGCACCAGAGACGCGGTGTTCGCGAGCACGACGGTGACGAACGCGAAGGGGAGCGGATTCAGCTTTCGCGCCACCGCCATCGCCACCACCACGGGGGTCAACAGAACAGCGGTGGTGTCGAGGGAAAGGAACGCCGTGGCGACGGTGGCCAAAGCCACGACCAGCACCCACAACAGCGCGGTGCGCCCGCGGGCGAGCTTCGCCAACCGCGCGGCCACGACGTCGAAGAGCCCCGCCTTCGAGGCGAGTTCGGCGACGATCGTCACGGCCACGACGAACAGCAGGATGGGCCAGACGCGGTCGGCGACGGCGAGAGCGGCGTCGGCGGGGAAGACGCCGGTGAGCAGCGCGATGATCCCGAGGACCCAGAGCACGCCGCCGATGATGGCCAAAGTCACCGCTCCACTATGGGGCACGTTGCGTGCCGTCGAGACCACGCCCGCCCGGTAGCCTGGAAACGACCCCTTTCAGGAGATGTTCTGTGACTGATTTCCCCGCCGATGGCTTCGCCCTCTTCCCCGACCGTTCGGTCGTCGCTCTGCGCGTCAACGGGGAGTTGAAAGACCTGGCCACGACCGTGACGGCCGACGACCAGGTGGAGCCGGTCACGATCGACAGCGCCGACGGCCTCTCGATCCTGCGCCACTCGACCGCACACGTCCTCGCGCAGGCCGTGCAGCGTGTCAAGCCCCAGGCCAACCTGGGCATCGGCCCGCCCGTCACCGACGGCTTCTACTACGACTTCCAGGTCGACGAGCCCTTCACCCCTGACGACCTCAAGGTCATCAAGAAGGAGATGGAGCGCATCGTCCGCGAGAACCAGCGCTTCGTGCGTCGCGTCGTCACCGACGACGAGGCCCGCGCCGAGCTGGCCGACGAGCCGTTCAAGCTCGAGCTCATCGGGCTCAAGGGCGGCTCGGCCGAGGCCGCGGAGGGCGCGTCCGTCGAGGTCGGCGCCGGCGAGCTGACCATCTACGACAACGTCACCCGCGACGGCGAGACCGCGTGGAAAGACCTGTGCCGCGGACCCCACGTGCCCGGCACGCGCCTCATCGGCAACGGCTGGGACCTCACCCGCATCGCCGGCGCCTACTGGCGCGGCAGCGAGAAGAACCCCCAGCTGCAGCGCATCTACGGCACCGCATGGCCCACCAAGGACGAACTGCGCGCCTACCAGCACCGCCTCGAAGAGGCGGCCAAGCGCGACCACCGCAAACTCGGCAAGGAGCTCGACCTCTTCTCGTTCCCCGACGAGATCGGTCCGGGGCTGTCGGTGTTCCATCCCAAGGGCGGCATCATCCGCCACGAGATCGAGCGTTACATGCGCGAGCGCCTGCTCGCGAGCGGCTACGAGGTCGTGAACACCCCGCACATCACCAAGGGCGACCTGTTCATGACGAGCGGCCACCTGCAGTGGTACGCCGACGGCATGTACCCCCCGATGGTGCTCGACGAGGTGACGGATGCCGACGGGCACGTCTCGCGCGAGGGCCAGGAGTACTACCTCAAGCCCATGAACTGCCCGTTCCACAATCTGATCTTCCGCTCGCGCGGACGCAGCTACCGCGAGCTGCCGCTGCGCCTGAGCGAGTTCGGATCGGTGTACCGCTACGAGAAGAGCGGAACTCTCTCGGGCCTCACGCGCGTGCGCGGCATGACCCAGGACGACACCCACATCTACGTCACCGCCGACCAGGTGAAGGGCGAGCTGACCCACAGCCTCGACTTCGTGCTGCAGACCCTGCGCGACTACGGCCTGAACGACTTCTACCTCGAGCTGTCGACGAAGGAGGAGGGCAACCCGAAGTTCATCGGCGACGACGCCCTCTGGACCGAGGCGACCGAGACACTCCGCGAGGTCGCCGAGGCGTCGGGCCTCGAGCTCGTGCCCGACCCGGGTGGGGCCGCGTTCTACGGCCCCAAGATCTCGGTGCAGGCGCGCGACGCGATCGGGCGCACCTGGCAGATGTCGACCATCCAGCTCGACTTCAACCAGCCCGAGCGCTTCGAGCTCGAGTACACCGGCCCCGACGGCGAGAAGCACCGCCCCGTGATGATCCACCGCGCCCTCTTCGGCTCGGTCGAGCGCTTCTTCGCGATCCTGCTCGAGCACTACGCTGGCGCGTTCCCGGTGTGGCTCGCCCCCATGCAGGTCGTGGCCGTTCCGGTGGCCGCCGAGTACGGCGACTACCTGCAGGGCATCGTCGCCGACCTCAAGACCAAGGGCGTGCGCGCCGAGGCCGACCACAGCGACGACCGCATGCAGAAGAAGATCCGCACGCACACCACGCAGAAGGTGCCGCTCATGCTGATCGCTGGAGAGCAGGACCGCTCCAACGGCACGGTCTCGTTCCGCTTCCGCGACGGCACGCAGCTCAACGGCATCCCGGTCGATGAGGCCGTCGCGCGCATCACGGGCGCGATCGCCCAGCGCACCCTCGTGAACACCGCGGAGGACCTGGCGTGATGAGCGATCCGGATGCCGTCGGGGCGGGCTCGTCGTCGGATTCCGCTACGACGCGCGCCGTCGACGGGTCCGGATCGCACACGACCGATGCGGAACTCGTCGACGCCGCGACCCTTCCCGGCGTGCCCGACGAGTTCCAGCGCCTGTGGACGCCGCACCGCATGGCCTACATCTCGGCCGGGCGCGAGCCGATGGAGAAGACCTGTCCGTTCTGCGCCGCGCCCGACAAGAGCGACGAGGACGGGCTGATCGTCGCGCGGGGGAAGACGGCGTACGTGCTGCTGAACCTGTTCCCGTACAACTCCGGTCACCTGCTGGTGTGCCCGTACCGCCACATCGCGACGTACGACCAGGCCACCGACGAAGAGGTCGCCGAGATCGGCGCGCTCACCCAGCGCGGCATGAGGGTGCTGCGCGCGGTGTCGAACTGCGACGGCTTCAACCTCGGTATGAACCAGGGAGCGATCGCGGGGGCGGGTGTCGACGCGCACCTGCACCAGCACATCGTTCCCCGGTGGGCGTCGGATGCCAATTTCTTCCCCATCATCGCGAAGACCAAGGCCCTGCCGCAGCTGCTCGGCGACGTTCGCCAGGCGGTCGCCGACGCCTGGGAAGTGTGAAACGGGTTATCCACAAGCCCCACTCCCGGGCCGGGCGTTCTCGCTACCGTGACGGTATGAACGCTCGGACTCGCCCTCTGGTTCTCTCCCTCACTCTCGCTGCCGTGCTCCTCGCGACGACGGCGTGCATCCCGCTGCCGAGCCCCCTGGGGCCGGACGGTGCCGAGGGGCGGCCGACGTCCGCTCCGGACGCGGCGCAGAGTCCCGCGCCCGAGGAGTCGACCACGGTCGACCCCGACGACGTCGGCGACGTCTTCGCGGAGCGCGAGGAGTACTTCCGCGAGCAGCAGCTCCCGATGGACGGTTCCCCCCTGGTCGCGGTGACGCCCGCCCAGAAGGAGTTCATCGCCGAGCAGCGCGCCTACGTCGAGCAGCAGGGGTCGACGTGGACGGCGACTGACGAGAGCCTCGCCCTCGCCCTGGCGGGCGACGCGTGCGAGACGGCGATCCTGAATCGCCACCAGATCGACGCCACGACCATGAGCACGCACGTGGCCACCTCGCCGCTGTTCGCCCAGCTCATTCCGAGCGACCTCCAGGGCGCCGCGCGCACGCAGGCCGAGAAGCCGATCGCGAGCGTCATGGTCTTCGGCGCGACCTTCATGTGCCCCGCGGACGGCGAGCAGTGGCTCGCCGCCTACCAAGAGGTCTACGGGGGCTGAGCCTGAGGTCCGGCGCTCGCGCCTCGGCTCAACGCACCTGACGGACGGCGAACTGCAGGCGCGGGTGCGCGTACGCCTCCTGCGATTCCACGAGTCGGAGTTCGCGCGAGCCGGCCTCGAACGTGTTCGAGAGCAGGTCGAAGACGCTGGATGCCGTGCGCGCGAGCGCATCGGCTGCGTCGCCGGTGCGGCGGTAGTGCGCCGTGAACAGCGCCGCCGTGACGTCCCCCGAGCCGTTCGCCTTCATGGGGATCAGGGGCGTCTGCACGATCCACGCCCCGGCATCGTCGACGACCATCATCTCGATGGTGTCGGGCGCGCGGTCGGGGCGCTCAACGCTCGTGACGAGCACCGTCCGCGGGCCGCGGGCGCGCAGCATGTCGGCGGACTCGAGCGTCGAGTCGATGCTGCCGGGCTCGGTGTCGGTGAGGAAGCCGAGCTCGAACTGATTCGGGGTCAGGATGTCGGCGACCGGCACGACGCGCTCGCGCAGCAGCACCGGGATCGCGGGCGCCACGAAGCACCCCGATTTGGCGTTGCCCATGACGGGGTCGCAGGCGTACACGGCATCCGGGTTCGCCTTCTTCACCCGCGCGACCGCGTCGATGATGACGTCGGCGATGCCCTCGCCGCCCTGGTATCCCGAAAGCACCACGTCGATTTCGGGGAAGACGCCGCGGTCTTCGATGCCCTGGATCACGGCGGCGACGTCATCGGGGGCGATGAGCGGACCGCGCCACGCGCCGTAGCCGGTGTGGTTGGAGAAGTTCACGGTGTACACCGGTAGCACCTCGACGCCGATGCGCTGCAGGGGGAAGACGGCGGCGGAGTTGCCGACGTGTCCGAACGCGACGGCCGACTGGATCGAGAGAACCTTCATGCGTCGATCCTCCCACTTCCTCCTGATCCGCGAAGCACGCCCGCGGCACGCGCGAGGTCGTCGGCAAGGGCTTCGGCCGAGGTCTCGTCGAGGTCGTGGACGGTCAAGCGCAGGAACGCGCCGGCCGGGTCGGGGGAGAGGAAGAACGGATCCCCCTCGCGCACCAGCCATCCGCGGCGCATGAGCTCTTCACGCACCACCGCGGCCGGAACCGGCAGCGGCACCCACAGGTTGAGACCGTCGCCCGGGGACACCGGTAGCCCCCGCTCGGTGAGGGCGGCCGCGAACGCCGCGTTGCGCGCGGCGTAATGCTCGGCGGCCGCCTCGATTCCGGCGCGCACGGCGTCGTCGGTGACGAGGGCGAGGGTCATGCGCTGCAGGATGTGGCTCACCCAGGTGGTGCCGGGCGTGAGGCGTACGGCGAGGCCGTCGGCGGTGTCGGGATCGGATGCCGTGACGGCGAGGCACGTGTCGGGTCCGAGGAACTTCGACATCGAGCGGATACGCGCCCATCGGCGCTGCGCGGGCCCGATGACGGAGTGCAGGGGAGCGCGGGACAGCAGGGAGAAGTGGTCGTCCTCGATCACGAGGACGTAGGGGTGCTCCGCGAGGACGTCGCGCAGCGCCGCGGCGCGTTCGGCGCTGAGACTGGCCCCCGTGGGGTTGTGCGCGCGGGGCGTGCAGATCACCGCGCGAACGCCGGCGTCCAGGGCCGCGCGCAGCCCGTCGACGGTCATGCCCTCGGCATCCACCGCCACCGGAACCGCACGGTACCCGCCGGTGCGGACCGTGTGCAGGGCCGAGAGGAAGCACGGGTCTTCGAGCGCCACGGCGTCGTCGCGCTGCAGGGCCTGGGCGAGCAGGCGCTCGATCGCATCGCTCGCGCCGCTCGTCACGGTGATCAGCAGGTCGTCGTGGGGGAGGTGGTCGGACATCCAGCCGCGGGCCCACGCCTCCAGGCCCGGGTCGATAACCGGCTCGCCGTAGAGGACCGGTCGGGCTGAGCGCGCCAGGGCGGCCGTCGGGTCGGGGATGAGTGCGGGGTCGGGGTTGCCGGTGCCCACGTCGCGCAGCACCGTGTCGGGCGCGTACCCCTCCTGCGCGACGGCCGTGCGGTCCGCAACGCGCGTGCCGCTTCGGCCGCGAGCCTCGACTAATCCGGCCTGGGCGAGTTGCCGGTAGGCGGCGACGACGGTGTTGCGGTTGACGCCGAGGTCGCCGGCGACGGCGCGCACGGAGGGCAGCAGCGTGCCTGGAGGGAGCTCGCCGCGCTCGATGCGCTCGCGCAGATCAGCGGCGATGGCCGATGCCGAACGCCCGGTGATGTCGATGGTCATAGGCCCCCCTGGGTCACGAACAGCCTATGTCCTGAGCCGTGCTACGGTTTGGCCTAAGCCAATGATCGCGCCCCGAAGCGCGGAAGCACGCGCCGCACGGCGCGGAACGGAGTGGACATGACCGACACCGGAACCTCCCGCGTCAAGCGCGGTCTCGCCGAGATGCTCAAGGGCGGCGTGATCATGGACGTCGTCACCGCCGAGCAGGCGCGCATCGCCGAAGACGCCGGCGCCGTCGCCGTCATGGCGCTCGAGCGCGTGCCCGCCGACATCCGCGCCCAGGGCGGCGTCGCGCGCATGAGCGACCCCGACCTGATCGACGACATCATCGCCTCGGTCTCGATCCCCGTCATGGCGAAGGCCCGCATCGGCCACTTCGTCGAGGCGCAGATCCTGCAGGAGCTCGGCGTCGACTACATCGACGAGTCCGAGGTGCTCTCGCCCGCCGACTACGTCAACCACATCGACAAGTGGAACTTCACCATCCCCTTCGTCTGCGGGGCGACCAACCTCGGCGAGGCCCTGCGTCGCATCACCGAGGGCGCGGCGATGATCCGTTCCAAGGGCGAGGCCGGCACGGGCGACGTGTCGGAGGCGACCAAGCACATCCGCACGATCCGCAGCGAGATCAACGCCCTGCGCGCCAAGACCAAGGACGAGCTCTACGTCGCGGCGAAGGAGCTGCAGGCGCCCTACGACCTCGTCGCCGAGGTCGCCGAGACCGGCGAGCTGCCCGTCGTGCTCTTCACCGCCGGGGGAGTGGCCACTCCGGCCGACGCCGCCATGATGATGCAGCTCGGCGCCGACGGCGTGTTCGTGGGCTCCGGCATCTTCAAGTCGGGCAACCCCGCACAGCGCGCAGCGGCCATCGTGAAGGCGACGACCTTCCACGACGACCCCAAGGTCGTGGCCGAGGCGTCGCGCGGACTCGGCGAGGCGATGGTCGGCATCAACGTCGCCGACCTCCCCGCCCCGCACCGCCTGGCCGAGCGTGGTTGGTAACACCCCTCGCGTCGGAGTGCTCGCGCTGCAGGGCGACGTGCGCGAGCACCTCGCCGTGCTGCGCGGGCTCGGCGCCGACGCGCAGCCCGTGCGTCGACCCGACGAGCTCGCCGCCGTGGAGGGCCTGGTCCTCCCCGGCGGCGAGTCGAGCGTGATTGACAAGCTCGCCCGCGCCTTCGGTCTGTTCGACCCGATCCGCGCGGCGATCGCCGACGGCATGCCCATGTACGGCACGTGCGCGGGGCTCATCCTGCTCGCCGACCGCATCGACGGCGCGATCACGGGCCAGCAGACGTTCGGCGGCATCGACGCGCGCGTCGCGCGCAACGCCTTCGGCAGCCAGACCGCGTCGTTCGAGACCGAGCTCGACGTGCCCGTCCTGGGCGAGCCGCCGATGCACGCAGCATTCATCCGGGCGCCCGCGGTCGTCGAATGGGGACCGGATGCCGAGCCCCTGGCATCCCTCCCCGATGGGCGCGTCGTGGCGATCGAGCAGGGCGTGCTGATGGGCACCGCATTCCACCCCGAATCGACGGGGGAGACGCGCTTCCACGAGCGGTTCCTGGACCACGTCACGAGCAGACGCGGGATGAGCGTGCCCGCGCTCTAGACTGGAAGCTATGTCCGGACACTCCAAATGGGCCACGACCAAGCACAAGAAGGCGGTCATCGACTCCCGTCGCGCCAAGTCGTGGGCCAAGCTCATCAAGAACATCGAGGTCGCGGCGAAGCTCGGTGGAGCCGACCTCCAGGGCAACCCCACCCTCTTCGACGCCGTCCTCAAGGCGAAGAAGACCTCGGTCCCCAAAGACAACATCGATCGCGCGATCAAGCGCGGTGCCGGTATCGGCGGCGAAGCCGTCGAGTACTCGTCGATCATGTACGAGGGATACGGCCCCAACGGCGTCGCCTTCCTCATCGAGTGTCTGACCGACAACAAGAACCGCGCCGCGGCCGAGGTGCGCACCGCTCTCAGCCGTAACGGCGGCACCCTCGCCGACCCGGGCAGCGTCGCCTACAACTTCAGCCGCAAGGGCGTCATCGTCGTCCCCTCCGAGGGCACCACCGAAGACGACGTCATGCTCGCCGTCCTCGAGGCGGGCGCCGAAGAGGTCGAGCCGCACGGCGACGGCTTCGGCGTCATCACCGAGGCCTCCGACCTGGTGTCGGTGCGCTCCGCCCTGCAGGATGCCGGCATCGAGTACGACTCGGCCGACGTCGAGTTCGTGCCCTCGCTCAAGGTCGAGGTCGACGCCGACACCGCTCGCAAGGTGTTCCGCCTCATCGACGCCCTCGAAGACAGCGACGACGTGCAGAACGTCTACACCAACTTCGACATGAGCGCCGAGGTGCAGGCCGAGCTCGAGAACGACGAGTAAGGGCGCGCCCTCGATCTCGACACGGCCCCTGCGCTTAGCGTGGGGGCCGTGTCTCGTTCCCTCCGCGTCCTCGGCATCGACCCCGGCCTGACCCGATGCGGCCTCGGTGTCGTCGACGTCTCGCCGAACCGCACGGCCTCGCTCGTGCACGTGGGCGTCGCCCGTTCCGCACCCACCGATCCGATCGAGAAGCGTCTCGCGGCGATCGCCGCCGGCATCCGCGACGTGCTGGTCACCCATCAGCCGCATGTGGTCGCCGTCGAGCGCGTCTTCGCGCAGAACAACCTCCACTCGGTGATGGGCACGGCCCAGGCCAGCGGCATCGCGCTGCTGCTGGCGGCCGAGCACGGATTGACGGCCGCGACGCACACCCCCAGCGAGGTCAAGGCCGCGATCACCGGGTACGGCTCCGCCGACAAGCTGCAGGTGCAGACGATGGTCGCCCGCGTGCTGCGCCTCGACGCGCTTCCCCAGCCGGCGGATGCCGCCGACGCTCTCGCGATCGCCCTCTGTCACGCCTGGCGCGGGGGAGCAGCCGCCGCCTCGGCCCATGACGCGCTGACCCCCGCTCAGAAGGCCTGGAGGGATGCCGAGAAGAAGCGGACCCCGCCGAAGCGTGTCGCTCGAACACATGTACGAACAGGCGCGTAGGCTGGCCGGATGATCTCCTCGCTTCACGGCACGGCGGCTCACGTCGCCGACGACTCGCTGGTCATCGTGGTCGGGGGAGTCGGCTTCTCCGTCGCGGTCACCGCCCAGCTCGCGCGCACGGTGCACGTCGGCGACGACATCCACCTGCACACGAACCTCATCGTGCGCGAGGACGCCCTATCGCTCTACGGCTTCGAGGCTCGCGAAGAGCTGACCGTCTTCATCCAGCTGATCAGCGTGACCGGCGTCGGTCCGAAGTCCGCACTCGGGGTGCTGTCGTCGCTCACGGTGCCGCAGATCGCCCAGGCCGTGGCCGACGACGACGACGCCCCGTTCCGACGCGTCTCCGGCATCGGCCCCAAGACGGCCAAGCTCATCGTGGTGCAGCTCGCCGGCAAGCTCCAGGTCGCGCCCTCCGCGGCTCCCGCCACCGCCTCGGCGCACGGCCAGGTGCCCCTGCAGGTCACGCAGGCCCTCGTGGGCCTGGGCTGGACGGAACGGACGGCGGCCGAGGCCGTGGCATCCGTCGCCGAATCCGCCTCCGAGGCCGACCGCGCCTCGGTCCAGTCGTTGCTCCGACTCACGCTCGCCCTGCTGGGCCCGGCCCGCAAGGAGAGCGTGAGTGGCTGACGTCCGAGACGCCGGGACCCCCGACGACGAGGTCGAACTCGCGATCGAAGGGGCCCTGCGCCCCACCTCCCTCGCCGAGTTCGTCGGTCAGCAGAAGGTTCGCGGCCAGCTGCAGCTCCTGCTCGACGCCGCGCGCATCCAGCAGCGCTCTCCCGACCACATCCTGCTCTCCGGCCCTCCCGGGCTCGGCAAGACCACCCTCGCGATGATCGTCGCGCACGAGAGCGGGCGGCCGCTGCGCTTGTCGAGCGGGCCGGCGATCCAGCACGCGGGCGACCTCGCGGCCCTGCTGTCGTCGCTCACGCCGGGGGAGGTGCTCTTCATCGACGAGATCCACCGCATGGCACGCTCGGCCGAAGAGATGCTGTATCTCGCGATGGAGGACTTCCGCATCGACATCATGGTCGGCAAGGGCGCGGGAGCGACCAGCATCCCCCTCGACCTGGCCCCCTTCACCCTGGTGGGAGCCACGACACGCGCGGGCCTCCTGCCGAACCCCCTGCGCGACCGCTTCGGTTTCACCGCGCACCTCGAGTACTACGAGCCTGAAGAGCTCGAGAGGGTGGTCTCACGCTCGGCATCCATGCTCGATGTCGGCCTCCCGGGCACGGCGCGCTCCGAGATCGCCCGGCGCTCCCGGGGAACGCCCCGTATCGCGAACCGTCTGCTCCGGCGTGTCCGGGACTATCTCGTCGTGAACGGTCCGTCGACCGGCACCGACGAGGGCCACGCCGACGTGCGGACGGTGGGCGCCGCGCTCGATCTCTACGACGTGGATGCCATCGGGCTCGACCGCCTCGACCGAGCCGTCCTCGACGCCCTCGTCCGCCGCTTCCGCGGGGGACCGGTGGGGCTCAGCACCCTCGCCGTGGCCGTGGGAGAAGAGCCCGAGACCATCGAATCGGTCGTCGAGCCCTACCTCGTGCGGATCGGATTCATGGGCCGCACTCCCCGCGGACGCGTGGCGACTCCGGAGGCCTACGACCACCTCGGAGCCCCTCACCCGGACGGCATGCTCCGGTTCAGCCAGGGGTCATGACCTATACTCGGCGAGGGATTCCCCGACCCACGCTAGGCAGTGCCGCACGGCGCGCCTGATCTGAAAGGTGCACCGCCTCCATGGACTCCAGTTTCCTCCTGCTCATTCTGTTCGCGGGCCTGCTCGTCTTCATGTTCCTGAGCTCCCGCCGTCGCATGAAGAAGCAGAAGGCCGAGCTCGAGCAGAAGGCCCGCGAGACGGTCCCCGGTGCCGAGGTGCTGCTGCAGGGCGGCCTCTACGGCACGATCGTCGAGTACGACGGTGAAGACCTCGACAAGCCCGCGCACGTCGAGATCGCTCCCGGCGTCGTCATCAAGGTGCACAGCCAGGCCATCCTCCGTATCGTCGACTCGGCTGCCGGCACCGTGACCGAAGACGAGTACATCGAAGCCGAAGAGACCGAGGCCGAGTACATCGCCGGCGTCGCCGACGGTGACATCACCTCGATCAGCGACGACCAGCGTGCCGCCCGCCAGCACGCCGCCGACGCCGAGCGTGACGACAAGGACCGCCCCGCGGTCTGATCGCCCCCTCCCGCCTTTTCGTTCACCGCCGCACAGAAAGCCGACTCCGTGGCGCCCTCGACTCCCGTCCGTCACGCCTGGCGCGTTTTGACCGGATTGCTCGCCATCACCGGCGTGCTCTTCGGCATCAACGCGCTGGGCGTGTACGTGTTCAATGCCAGCTCCTGGACCCCCGAGCTCGCGCTCGACCTCCAGGGCGGCACGCAGATCATCCTGCAAGCCCAGACCACCGACGGCGCCGCGCCCGACAGCGAACAGCTGGCGCAGGCCGTCACGATCATCCGCCAGCGCGTCGACGCGTCGGGCGTGGGTGAAGCCGACGTGGCCACCGAGGGTGGCCGCAACATCGTCGTGCAGATCCCCGGCCAGGCAGACGATGCCACGCGACAGCGCATTCAGTCCTCGGCTCAGCTGCAGCTGCGCCCGGTGCTGTTCACCGGTTCGCCGGCGACCACGTTCGTGGGTCAGGACGGCGTGACCACGCCCTACCCGACACCCGACCCGAACCTGCCGTCGACGCCCACCGCATCGCCCACCAACGCGAGCGACCCGGCGTACATCACCCCGGCCCTGCAGGCGCAGTTCCTCGCGTACGACTGCGCGAACCCGCCGAGCAACCCGGCGCAGGCCCCGGCCGACCAGCCGATGATCACGTGCGGGACGAACGACGGGCAGAAGTACATCCTCGGCCCCGTCGAGCTCGACGGCACCGACATCTCGAACGCCACCAACGGCCAGGAGCAGAACACCGGGCAGTGGGCGGTCAACCTCGTCTTCAACGACCAGGGCACGCAGAAGTTCGCCGAGATCAGCCAGCGCCTCTACGGTGCACAGCCGCCGCTGAACCAGTTCGCGTTCGTGCTCGACGGGTCCGTCCTGTCGGCGCCGTCGATGAACGGCATCATCGTCGACGGTCGCCCCAGCATCACGGGATCGTTCACGCAGGAGTCGTCCAAGGCCCTCGCCGACCAGCTGAAGTACGGCGCGCTGCCGCTCAGCTTCCAGGTGGTCAGCTCCGACACCGTGTCGGCGACGCTCGGCTCGCAGCAGCTGCAGGTCGGTTTCATCGCCGGTCTCATCGGCCTCGGGCTGGTGGCGATCTACTCGCTGATCGTCTATCGAGCGCTCGGCACGGTGATCATCGCTTCGCTCGGCGTGATGGCCGTCCTGACCTATCTCGCCCTGTGCATCCTCGCGTGGCGTGCCGGCTTCCGACTCTCGCTCGCGGGTGTGGCCGGCCTGATCGTCACCATCGGCTTCACGGCGGACTCCTTCATCGTCTACTTCGAGCGAATACGAGACGAACTGCGTGACGGCAAGTCGATCACGGCAGCCGTCGAAGACGGATGGTCGCGCGCCAAGCGCACGATCTACATCTCGAAGTCGATCAACATCCTCGCGGCGGTGGTGCTGTACATCCTCGCGGATGCCACGGTGAAGGGCTTCGCGTTCACCCTGGGTCTCACGACGGCCATCGACATCCTCATCTTCATCCTGTTCACCCACCCGGTGATGCAGCTGCTCGCTCGCACGCGTTTCTTCGGCTCGGGTCACCCCCTGTCGGGCATGGACCCGAACGCGCTCGGCGCCGTCTACCGCGGACGCGCGCAGTTCCGCGCCCCCGTGGTCGAGGCGGGCCGGGTGAAGAAGTCGCGCGGCGAGGCGCAGCGTCGACAGACGATCGCCGAACGCAAGCAGGCCGAGCTGGCCGCCGCCAGCCGCGGCGATAGCCGCTCCACGAAGGAGGGAGACGACTGATGCGCTCCATGTCGCAGCTCGGTAACGACCTCTACTCGGGGAAGACGTCCTTCCCGTTCGTGCAGCGTCGGCGCCTCTGGTTCATCATCGCCGCGGTTCTGGTCATCGGTGCGGCCCTCGTGCCGTTCATCCGCCCCGTGCAGTTCTCGATCGAGTTCACGGGCGGCTCGCAGTTCACGGTCTCGAACCCGTCGACGTTCGATCAGGGCCTTGCGACGCAGGCCGTGACGTCGGTGGTTCCGGACGCGACGACCCGCGTCACCACGATCAGCGACCAGTCGGTCCGCGTGCAGACCGACCAGTTGGACAACGACCAGACGCAGGCCGTCTCCGCAGCCCTCGCGACCGCCTACAAGGTGCCGGCATCCGAGATCACCAACTCGTTCATCGGACCGACCTGGGGCAACGACGTCACGCGCCAGTCGCTCTGGGGTCTGTCGATCTTCCTCGCGTTGACGTTCCTCATCCTCGCGCTGTACTTCCGCACCTGGAAGATGTCGGTCGCCGCGATCATCGGCCTCGTCGACGTCCTCGTCATCACGATCGGCGTCTACGCCGTCTTCGGATTCGAGATCTCGCCGGCTGCCGTCATCGGCTTCCTCACGATCCTGTCCTACGCGCTGTACGACACGACGGTCGTCTTCGACAAGGTGAGGGAGAACACCAGAGAGGACGGCGAGATCTCCGGACGCACGTTCTCGGAGTCGGTGAACCTCGCCGCCAACCAGACGCTGATCCGCTCGATCAACACCACGGTGGTCGCCATCCTGCCGGTGGGCGCGATCCTCTTCATCGGTGTGCCGCTCGGTGCGCGCACGCTCAGCGATATCTCGCTGTCGATCTTCGTCGGCACGATCGTCGCCGCGTACTCGACGCTGTTCGTCGCCGTGCCGATGTACGCGCTGCTGCGCGAGAAGGAGAAGCCGATCGCTCTGCGCGACGCCCGCGTCGTGTCGGCCCGTGAGAAGGCGGGCGTCCCGGCCTGACGGCCGGGGCTCCCGCCCCTCGGGCCCGCACCTGGGACCCCCGCCGCGAGGCATAGAATCGATCTACTGGCCGTAAGGAAGGGGTAGCGATGACCGAGACCGCTTCCTCCGCGCCGCCGCCGTCCTCTCTGCGACGGCTGGTTCCGCGAATCTTCTCGCGCGCGGCCCGTCGTGACGACGTCGACAAGCTGCTCCGCACGGTCCGCACGCATCACCCCAAGGGCGACCTCGCGATCATCGAGCGCGCCTACGCCGTGGCCGACAAGGCGCACGACGGGCAGAAGCGGCAGAGCGGCGAGCCGTACATCACGCACCCCCTGGCGGTCGCGCAGATCCTGGCCGAGCTCGGCCTCGGCCCCAAGGCGATCGCCGCCGCGCTGCTGCACGACACCGTCGAAGACACGGGCTATCCGCTCGACGAGCTCGCCGCCGACTTCGGCGACGAGGTCGCGATGCTCGTCGACGGCGTCACCAAGCTCGACAAGGTCAAGTACGGCGACAGCGCGCAGGCCGAGACGGTCCGCAAGATGATCGTGGCGATGTCGAAAGACATCCGCGTGCTGCTCATCAAGCTCGCCGACCGACTGCACAACGCGCGCACCTGGGGATTCGTGCCGCCGCACAAGGCCGCGAAGAAGGCCACGGAAACCCTCGAGATCTACGCTCCGCTCGCGCATCGCCTCGGCATCCAGGCGATCAAGAGCGAACTCGAGGACCTGTCGTTCGCGGTGATGCACCCCAAGCTCTACGCCGAGATCGACAGCCTGGTCAAGCAGCGCACGCCCCAGCGCGAGCAGTACGTGCAGAACGTCATCGACGCCGTCGACGCGGACCTACGCGAACTCCGCGTTCGCGGCCGGGTGATGGGCCGACCCAAGCAGCTGTACTCCGTGTACCAGAAGATGGTGGTCCGCGGTCGCGAGTTCGACGACATCTACGACCTCATCGGCATCCGAATCCTGGTCGGCACCGTGCGCGATTGCTACGCCGTGCTCGGTGCGATCCACGCGCGGTGGACACCGCTGCCTGGCCGTTTCAAGGACTACATCGCCACGCCCAAGTTCAACCTGTACCAGTCGCTGCACACCACGGTGATCGGCCCCGGCGGGCGCACGGTCGAGATCCAGATCCGCACGCACGAGATGCACCAGCAGGCGGAGTTCGGCGTCGCCGCGCACTGGAAGTACAAAGAGCGGATGGCGGGCGGGAAGGCCGACGCCAAGGCCGTCGACGCCGACATGGCGTGGATCGCTCACATCTCCGACTGGCAGGCCGAGACCGCCGACCCGGGGGAGTTCCTCGACTCGCTCCGCTTCGAGATCGGCGCGAAAGAGGTCTACGTCTTCACCCCGAAGGGACGCGTGGTGGGCCTTCCCACCGGCGCGACCCCGGTCGACTTCGCGTACGCCGTGCACACCGAGATCGGTCACCGCACGATGGGCGCCAAGGTCAACGGCCGCCTGGTGCCGCTCGAGTCGACCCTCCAGAGCGGCGACGTCGTCGAGGTGTTCACCTCGAAGAACCCCGATGCCGGCCCCAGCCAGGACTGGCTCGGTTTCGTCAAGAGCACCCGCGCGCGCAACAAGATCCGCGGCTGGTTCACGAAGGAACGCCGCGAAGAGGCCATCGAGCAGGGCAAGGACTCGATCGCCCGCGCCATGCGTCGGCAGAACCTGCCCCTGCAGCGCCTCATGAACCAGGATTCGTTCACCGAGGTCGCCCGACTCTTCCACTACGAGGACGTCTCCGCGCTCTACGCCGCGGTCGGCGAGGGGCACGTCTCCACGCAATCGGTGATCGAGAAGGTCACCGCTCTCGTCAACGTCGAAGAGACCAGCACCGGCCCCATCGACATCCCCGTCGGCCGCACCCGTGCTCCGCGTGGCGGCGACTCCGGCGTCCTCGTGCGTGGAGCCCCCGACATCCTCGTCAAGCTCGCCAAGTGCTGCACCCCCGTTCCGGGCGACGAGATCGTCGGTTTCGTTACGCGCGGCAGCGGGGTGTCGGTCCACCGCGGCGACTGCACGAATGTGAAGTCGCTGAAGGAGGAGCCCGATCGTCTGATCGACGTCGAGTGGGCGCCGACGACGAAGAGCGTCTTCCTGGTGCAGATCCAGGTCGAGGCCCTCGACCGCTCGGGGCTGTTGAGCGACGTCACGCGCGTGCTGAGTGAGCACCACGTGAACATCCTCTCGGCGACCGTGTCGACCACGAACGATCGCCTCGCGCTCAGCAAGTTCGTGTTCGAGATGGGCGACACCGTGCACCTCGACCGTGTGCTCAACGCCGTGCGGCGCATCGACGCGGTCTACGACGTGTACCGCGTCACCTCGTCGTAGCACGGGGGACGGATCACCTCTGCGCCGCGACGTCGGCCAGGAGCGCTGCGCCCCTCCTCCCGTACGGGAACGTCGGGTGCCGGGCCAGCCATGCCTGGGCCTCGTGTCGCGATTCGACATCGGATGCCGCCCACTCGATCGCCGCGGCACGCTCATCCTCGTCGTCGGAACGCGCGAGGTCGGCGAGCGTTCGCCCCGGTGTGCTGAGGTGAACGCCCGCCACGAGGGTCGTGTCGGCGGCCGGGAGTCTCACGTCGTGGAACACCGCCCGGGTCGCGTCACGCGCGCGCGTCCGCGTCGGCCCCACCCGCTGGAGGTGATGCCGTCTCGGCTCGGTCGCCGTGCCGCCGTGCACCCACGCCGCCGTCAGCCGCACCCCGGCCCACCGTTCGCCGAGCAGAGGAGACAGGCTCCGTGCCCGCATCCAGACCGTCTCGACCGCGTCGGCCGGCATGAAACCCTCGCCGAGCGGCACCAGCAGGCCGTCGAGGCACGCCGCGCTGAGCTCGGTCAACGCGAGACGCTCCCCGGGGAAGAACAGAAAGGGCGACACCATCCCGTCAGTGTGACGGAGCGGTGTCGCCCGTGACGGTCGAACCGTCGAACTGTGGAGAACCCGATCAGCCGCCGAGGGCGCGCAGCCAGGTGCGACGCGCTTCGAGCGCCTCCGACGCCTGCGCGGCGGCACGCTTGTCGCCGCGCGACTCGGCCTCGGCCAGCTCGGCCTCGAGCTTGTCGATCGCGTCGGTGAGCTGACGCGTCATGTCGTTGGCGCGGGCCTTCTGCTCGGGGTCGTTGCGCTTCCAGTCGGCGTCTTCGCGGGTGCGCACGCTCTGCTCGATCTTGCGGAGCTCGTCGTCGAGGACGCGCTCCTTGTCGCGCGGGAAGATGCGTCCGATCTCGTCCCACTGACGCTGGATGGCGGTCAGCTTCTGACGGGCCGTGGCGAGGTTCTTCTCGTCGACGATCGGCGCGGCCTGCTCGAGGAGGGCGCGCTTCTGCTCGATCTTCTCCTTCGAGGCCTCGGCGTCGGCGGACTCGCGCTCGATGCGGGCTCCGTAGAGCGCGTCGCCGGCGGCCTTGAACCGAGCCCACAGCGCGTCATCGACCTTGCGGCCGGCGCGGCCCGAGGCCTTCCACGCGTCGAGGAGGTCGCGGTACGCCCCGATCCCGTCTTCGCCACGCGGGGCGAGGGCCTCGGCGCGCTCGACGAGACGCGTCTTGGCCTCGCGGGCCGCCTTGTGGGTCTCGTCGAGCGACGAGAAGAACTCGCGGCGATGACGATCGACTGTGGCGCGCGCGTCGCGGAAGCGGCGCCACAGCTGCTGCGCGGTCGACTTCGACAGGCGGGGACCGTTCTGCTGGTGGGCCTGCCACCGGTCGAACAGCGCCGTCATGTCGGCGGTCATCTGCTTCCACTGGACCGTCTGCGGGTCGCGGGCGGCGAGGGCCTCGGCCTCTTCGACGATCGCGGTGCGCTCGCGCACGGCCTCTTCAGTGGCCTGCTTGGCGGCGACGGCCTCGGTCTCACTCGCTTCGGCGAGCTCTGCGGTGAGGGCGTCGACGCGGGCGATGAGAGCGGCGAGGTCGCCCACCGCGGCCGCACCCTCGAGCTTGCCGCGAAGGGTCTTCGCCGTCGAACGCAGATCCGACGCCGACGCGCCTCCGCGACGGTGGCGCGTCTCGATCAGCGTGACCTCACCGGCCAGGTCCGAGAACTTGCGCTGGAAGTAGGCCAGCGCCTCGGCCGGCGTGCCGTCGGGGTACTGACCCACGACGCGCCAGTCGTCGCCCTCGCGGACCGAGACGGTTCCCTCGTCGTCGACGCGGCCCCAGGGCTGGGTGGCCGAGGTGGACGCGGTCTTGCCGGGAGGGGGTCCGGGCAGTCGCACGCCGGGACGCGGGGCGGCGGGCTGCGCGGCGACGGACTGCTCGGCGGGAGCGGCGTCGCCCTCAGACGTGGCGGCCTCTTCGTCTTCGGCCGACGCTTCGGCAGCCGGCGCATCGGCAGCGAGCTCTTCGGCAGCGGGCTCCTCAGCGGTGGGCGCGGCGGGGGGCGCGGGGTCAGCGGCATCCGTCGACTGCTCGTCGAGCGACGGGTCGTCGGACGAGGCGTCGGCGTCGGGAGCGGAGGGGTCCTCGGCTGGAACGGCGTCGGGAGCGTCGGTTTCCGCCTCGACCGGGGTCGTGGCGGTGGGATCGACCTCGGCGGTGCTCGCGTCGTCGCGCGGGTCGGAGGTCTCGGGAGTGGGAGCGGAAGTCACGGGTAGCACCTCATCGCGGCAGAACCGCCTGGGGGAGAAGGACCCTCCGAGCCTAGTACGCGCGACCGCTCCGACACAGGATCGTCGTTCCCGCCCCGCCACGCCGCCGATCCGGCGGCGCGGGAGGATCGCTCAGGGTGCGGTCGACTCCGAGGGAAGCGGGGCCGGGATCTCGGTCGGGACGGGGGTCTCGGGGCTGACCGTCGACGACGGTTCGGGGGTCGGCGCTCCGGGGCCGGTCACGAAGTACGCCGTCTGCAGGGCGATCGCCCCGGCGATCACGAGGAGCCCGACGATCAGGCCGACGAGGTTGTCACGGGTGCGGCGGCGTCCCTGACGGTCGTGGAGCTCGAGTCGAGCCTGGTAGGCGCGCGCACGCTCGCGCTGCTCTCGGGTCCGCCGGTCTTTCCCACGCGCCGCCACATCGACCTCCTCCGCCCGTCCGGGCCCCTCGATCCTACAAACAGCGGTCGGGGTGTCTCGGATCGCGGCGGGGGCACGGGAGGTCCCCGTGTCGGAGGCCCCGGTTAGCCTGGACACGTGACCCCTTCCTCCGCGCTCTTCCAAGGCCAGACGCCGCTGGCGGTGCGCATGCGGCCGGTGAGCCTCGACGAGGTGGCCGGCCAAGGACATCTGCTGCGCCCCGGGTCGCCGCTGGTCACTCTCGCGACGACCGACTCCTCGGCATCCGTCTCGGCCGCCTCGGTCATCCTGTGGGGTCCGCCCGGCACCGGCAAGACCACGCTGGCGCAGGCGATCGCCCGGTCGTCCGGGCGGCGTTTCGTCGAGCTCTCCGCCATCACGGCGGGTGTCAAAGACGTGCGCGAGGTCATGCAAGAAGCGCTGACGCAGCGAGATCTGTACGGCCAGTCGACCATCCTCTTCCTCGACGAGATCCACCGCTTCACCAAGGCGCAGCAGGACGCCCTGCTGCCGGGTGTCGAGAACGGCTGGGTCGTGTTGATCGCCGCCACCACCGAGAACCCGTCGTTCTCGGTCATCTCTCCCTTGCTTTCGCGCTCTCTTCTCCTCACCCTCCGCCCGCTCGGCGACGACGACCTCGGTGCTCTCGTCGACCGGGCCGTGACCGACCCGCGTGGTCTGGCCGGTCGGGTGGTGCTCGACGACGACGCCCGGGCGGCCCTGGTGCGTCTAGCCTCGGGTGACGCGCGACGCGCTCTCACCGCCCTCGAGGCCGCGGCTTCGGTCGCGGGTGACGACGCGGGGGCCCCGGCTCCTGCGGCCCGCGACGATGACGACGACGAAGACGAAGACGACGACGAACAGGACCCCGGCCCGTTCACGGGCGAGGGCGACGAACTGCCCGTCATCACCGCCGACCACATCGCCCAGGCCGTCGACCGCGCCCTGCTGCGCTACGACCGGCAGGGAGACGAGCACTACGACGTCATCAGTGCCTTCATCAAGTCGGTGCGGGGGTCGGATCCGGATGCCGCGATCCACTACCTCGCGCGCATGATCGAGGCGGGGGAGGACCCCCGCTTCATCGCGCGGCGCCTGGTCATCTCGGCCGCCGAGGACATCGGCATGGCCGACCCGCAGGCCCTGCAGATCGCGGTGGCCGCGGCCGACGCGGTGGCGTTCATCGGCATGCCCGAGGGGCGGATCCCGCTCGCCGAGGCCACGGTGTACCTGGCCACGACCGCAAAGTCGAACGCCGCCTACAACGCCATCAACGCCGCGATCGCCGACGTGCGCGCCGGCGGCTTCGGTCGCGTGCCGATGCACCTGCGCGACGCGCACTATCCCGGGGCCAGACGCCTCGGACACGGCAAGGGCTACAAGTACGCGCACGACAGCGACATCGGCATCGTCACGCAGCAGTACCTGCCCGACGAGCTCGTCGGCAAGCGGTACTACGAACCCACCAGTCACGGTGCCGAACGCGACGTCTCGGCACGCCTCGAGAAGATCCGTCGCATCCTCGAGGGTCGGTGACACGGCATCCGGAATGCGCCCGGCCCGCTCTGATAGCATGAATCGGCTCGAAACAGGGTTTTCGGGCATCCCCTCCTTCCTGTGATCACCTTCCGGTGCGCCCCGGCGTGCGCTTCGGATCGGGCGGAAGGGGGCGATACGCCCGTGAGCCGTGAAAGGCGCGGCCACGTCATCGGAAGGAGAACTTCGTGACCACGAAGTCTCAGGACCGCCGCAAGGTGCGTCTGTCGCGCGCCCTCGGCGTCGCACTCACCCCCAAGGCCGCCCGCTACCTCGAGAAGCGTCCCTACGCTCCCGGCGAGCACGGCCGCACCAAGCGCAAGGCCGACAGCGACTACGCCGTCCGTCTCCGTGAGAAGCAGCGTCTGCGCGAGCAGTACGGCATCCGCGAGAAGCAGCTTCGCATCGCGTTCAACGAGGCCCGCCGCACCGACGGCCTGACCGGTGAGAACCTGGTCGAGCTGCTCGAGATGCGTCTGGACGCCCTTGTCGTGCGTTCGGGCTTCGCCCGCACCACCGCGCAGGCTCGCCAGCTCGTCGTGCACCGCCACATCATGGTCGACGGCCAGCTCGTGGACCGCCCGTCGTTCCGCGTGAAGCCGGGTCAGCTGATCCACGTCAAGACCAAGAGCGAGGGCCTCGAGCCCTTCCAGGTCGCCGCCGCCGGTGGGCACGCCGAAGTGCTGCCCCCCGTTCCGGGCTACCTCGAGGTCGACCTCTCCACGCTGCAGGCGAAGCTCGTGCGTCGCCCCAAGCGCGCCGAGGTGCCCGTCACGTGTGACGTGCAGCTCGTCGTCGAGTACTACGCCGCCCGCTGATCGCAGCGAGCACACGAAGGGCGTCGGGTTCTCCCGGCGCCCTTCGCCGTTTTCGGGGCGTGCTCTCGCGCGGCCCTTCGCCTTTTTCGGGTCGCGCTCTCGCGCGGCCCTTCGCCGTTTTCGGGTCGTGCTCTCGCGCGGCCCTTCGCCTTTTTCGGGTCGCGCTCTCGCGCGGCCCTTCGCCGTCCCGGGGCGCGCTCTGCTCGCGCTGGATTCGTTTGCCCCAGACGGCGGGTCTTGCCCGGCCCCGATGACCGTTTGCGGCGATCGAATGCGCACGCCGTGAAGTCATCTGCCCGAGATGGCGCATGCTCCGCCGAGCCGTCCACCATAGGCGGCAACCGAACGCGCACGGCGTTGATTCGTGTGCCCGAGATGGCGCATCTCCGCCGAGCCGCCGACCGCCGAGCCGCCGACCATACGCGGCAATCGAACGCGCACGGCGTGGATTCGTGTGCCCGAAATGGCGCATCTTCGCCGAGCCACCGACCATACGCGGCAACTGAACGCGCACGCCGTGGATTCGTGTGCCCGAGACGGCGCATCTCCGCCGAGCCGCCGACCATACGCGGCAACCGGCCGCGGGGGAGTCGATGCGGCTGTCCCGGACGGTGCCGGCGCGGGTGCGCGATGGGGGCCGTCGGCGGGATGGACGCCGGAGACGCGGCATACACAGGTCTGCCTTGTGCGTAGCGCGGGGCCCCTCGCCTACGATGGGGAATGCCGTGATCGCGGCGTCGTATCGAGGAAGAAGTGGTGATCGTGAAAAGCCTCGTCTGGTTCGCGCTGGGTATCGCCGGCGGTTTCGTCGCCGCCCATCTCGTCAACAAGGACCCCCGCGGTCAGGAGCTGCTCGCGCAGCTCGACTCGCGCATCGGTGAGTTCACCGACCACATGAGCGACGCCTACCACCAGCAGGAGAACCGTCTCTCCGAGATCATCGACGACGCCAAGGGCGTCGCCTCCTCAGCTGTCGACAAGACCGGCGACGCGGTGGAATCCGCCGCCGCCGCGGCCAAGAAGGCCGTTTCCTCCTCCGACTGACCCCCTCCGGCCTCCCGCCCCCGGCACGTGGGGCGGATCCGCATGCGTACGGAAAGACCCGCCATGAAAACCGCCGAGATCGCCCAGCGCTTCCTCGACTTCTTCGAGAAGAAGAACCACACGATCGTCCCCTCGGCCTCGCTCGTCACCGACGACCCGGCCCTGCTGTTCACCGTGGCGGGCATGGTGCCCTTCATCCCGTACCTCAGCGGTGTCGTCCCGCCGCCGTACCCGCGCGCGGCCGACGTGCAGAAGTGCATCCGCACCAACGACATCGAAGAAGTCGGCAAGACCCCGCGTCACGGCACCTTCTTCCAGATGCTCGGCAACTGGTCGTTCGGCGACTACTTCAAGGAAGACGCGATCCGCTTCGCGTGGGAGCTGCTCACCGCGCCCGAGTCGGAGGGCGGACTCGCCTTCGACCCGAAGGACCTGTGGGTCACCGTCTACGAAGAGGACGACGAGGCGCGCGACCTCTGGCTGAAGCTCAGCGCTCTGCCCGACGAGCGCATCCAGCGCCTCGGCAAGGACACGAACTACTGGTCGACCGGCCTGCCGGGCCCCGCCGGCCCCTGCTCGGAGATCTTCTTCGACCGCGGCCCCGCGTACGGCATCGACGGCGGTCCCGCGACCGACGACGACCGCTACGTCGAGATCTGGAACCTCGTGTTCATGCAGTACGAGATCACAAACGTGCGCTCGAAGTACGACTTCGACATCGTCGGCGAACTCCCCGCCAAGAACATCGACACCGGCATGGGCCTGGAGCGCATCGCGTTCATCAAGCAGGGCGTCGACAACATGTACGAGACCGACCAGGTGCGCCCCGTGCTCGACCTGGCCGCGAAGCTCGCCGGCAAGTCGTACGGCCAGGAGTCGCACGACGACGACGTGCGGCTGCGCATCGTCGCCGACCACGTGCGCTCCTCGCTCATGCTGCTCGCCGACGGCGTGACCCCCTCGAACGAAGGCCGCGGCTACATCCTCCGCCGCATCATGCGCCGCGCGATCCGCTCGATGCGTCTGCTGGGCGTCGAAGGCGCGACCTTCCCCGAGCTGTTCGCCGCCTCGCGCGACGCGATGAAGGAGTCCTACCCCGAGGTCGAGGCCGACTACGCGCGCCTCTCGGCCTACGCGATCGCCGAGGAGCAGACGTTCCTCCGCACGCTCGCGGCCGGGTCCGCGATCCTCGACCAGTCGGTCGTCGAGGCCAAGAACGGCGGCGGCACCACCCTGTCGGGCTCCGAGGCGTTCCTGCTGCACGACACCTACGGCTTCCCGATCGACCTCACCCTCGAGATCGCCGAAGAGGCCGGGCTGTCGGTCGACCGCGCCGCCTTCGACACGCTCATGCTCGAGCAGCGCACGCGCGCCAAGGCCGACGCCCGCGCCCGCAAGGGGGCGATCGCCGACCAGAGCGCGTACCGCGAGTTCCGCGCGCTCGGTGAGACGGTGTTCACCGGCTACACCGAGATGCAGACGGAATCGAAGATCCTCGGCATCCTCGTGCAGGGCCAGGGCACCGACCGCGCGTCGGAGGGCCAGATCGCCGAGGTCATCCTCGCCGAGACCGCCCTGTACGCGGAGTCGGGCGGACAGGTCGCCGACAAGGGCGTCATCGTCGGCCCGGGCTACGAGCTCGAGGTGCTCGACGTGCAGCGCCCCGTTCCGGGCCTGGTCAGCCACACCGTCGAGGTCACCTCGGGCGAGGTGTCGGTCGGCGCCCCCGCGACGACGGTCGTCGACGCGCTGAACCGCCACGCCGCCCAGCAGGCGCACACCGCCACGCACCTCGTGCACGCGGCGATCCGCGACACGCTCGGCAAGACGGCGACGCAGACCGGTTCACTCAACCGCGCCGGCTACATGCGCTTCGACTTCAGCTGGGGCTCGGCGCTGTCGCCCGAGACCCGCACCGAGATCGAGGACATCGCCAACAACGCCGTCCGCGACAACCTCGAGGTCACCACGCGCGTGATGTCGCTCGACGAGGCGAAGGCCGCCGGCGCCATGGCGCTGTTCGGCGAGAAGTACGGCGACACCGTGCGCATGGTCGACATCGGCGGCCCCTGGTCGCGCGAGCTGTGCGGTGGCACCCACGTCGCCCGCAGCGCGGAGATCGGCCTGGTCAACCTCGTCGGCGAGCAGTCGGTCGGCGCCTCGAACCGCCGCGTGGAGGCCCTGGTCGGCCTCGACGCCTTCCGCGACCTGGCAGCGGAGCGCGCGATCGTCTCGCAGCTCAGCTCGAGCCTGAAGACCCCGCGCGAGCAGCTGCCCACGCGCATCGCGGAGCTGGCCGCCAACCTCAAGGCCGCCGAGAAGAAGATCGCGGCCTTCGAGGCGCAGGCCCTGACCGGTCGCCTGCCGCAGCTGGTCGAATCGGCCGTCGCCGTCGGTACCGTGCGCGTCGTCGCGCAGAGCCTGGGCGAGGGCGCGTCGGCCGACGACGTGCGCTCGCTCGCCCTGCAGGTGCGCGACCGCCTGGGCACCGACCCGGCGGTCGTCGCTCTCGCGAGCGTCGCGGGTGGCCGTGCGACGGTCGTCGTCGTCACCAACGACGCCGCGCGCGAGCGGGGTCTCGCCGCCGGTGCCCTGGCGAAGAACGCCGCGGGCGTGCTCGGCGGCGGCGGCGGCGGACGTCCCGATGTCGCCCAGGGTGGCGGGACGGATGCCACGGCTCTGCCGCAGGCGCTCGACGGCATCGTCGCGGACGTGCGGGCGACCACCGCGTGACGGCGTTCCGGCGCGGCATCCGGTTCGGTATCGACGTCGGGCGTGCCCGCGTGGGCGTGGCACGGTCGGATCCGGACGGGGTGCTGGCCGTTCCGGTCGAGACCGTACCCCGCAAGGGGGAGCCGCTCCGCCGGATCGCGGCTCTCGCGGCGGAGTACGAGGCCTTCGAGATCCTGGTCGGGCTGCCCCTCAACCTGCGCGGGGAGGACACGGCATCGACCACCGACGCCCGGACGTTCGCGGCTGCTCTGGCGGAGGCGCTCCCCATGCCCGTGCGGCTGGTCGACGAACGGCTGAGTACGGTCTCGGCGCACGGCGTGTTGAGAGAAGCAGGGCGTTCCCAGCGGGATTCTCGTAGCATTGTGGACCAAGTCGCCGCTGTGGTCCTTCTGCAGCAGGCGCTCGACGTGGAGCGACAGTCTGGCGAGCCGGCCGGACCCACCGTCACACCGGGACAGGAGCCCGCCTGACATGCCCGAGAACCAGCCCCCCGAGAACGATCCGTTCGCGGATCTTTACGGTCGCCTGCCCGACCCCCGCACCGGCGCCCGCAGTCCGCGGGAGTCCGCACCGCAGCCGGATGCCGCGCCTCCGTCGCGCCGAGCAGCTCGAGAGGCCCGCCGGGCCGCGACGGAAGCGACCCCGATCATCGGGTCGGAGCAGGCCGCTCGCCCAGCGGACGAGAACCCCACCCCGTCTGCCAAGGCGCCTCGCCCGACCGAATCCCTCCCGGCCGCATCGGCGCCCGCGCCGGCCCCCCGCGCGGCCGATGAGCAGCAGGCTGCGCGCCGGATCGAGCCTTCGTCGTCGCCCCGACCCGCCGCCTCCTCGATCCCGTCCGAGCGCTCGACTCCCGCGGCCCGCCGATCCGAGGACGCTCCCGGTCCGCGCCGCGGCGGCGACACCGTTCGCGGCCCCCGTCGCACGGGCGCCCCCGCCGTAGCCGGAACCCCCGCCGACGCACAGCCGGCCCGCGACACGCAGTCCGCCGCGTGGCAAGCCGCAGCCCGCCGACCCGACGCCCCGCGCTCCGCCGAGACTCCGCGCCCCGCCGAAGCCCCGCGCTCCGGAGCGAACGCCCGCCGCACGGAGCCGTCGCGCCATCGCGAGCCCGTCCTCGTCGTTGCCGGCGCCGGCGCGGCCGCCTCCGCAGCGTCCGGCACGGGCGCGGCATCCGGCTCCCTCGAAGACCTGTTCACCGGCGAGACCACCACGCAGCAGATCGGGTGGGCGCCGCAGAATCCCCCGAAGCGGCGCCGGTCCGTCGGTCGCTGGATCGCCCTGGCGATCGTGCTGATCCTCGTCGGTGGTGTCGCCGGCGGCGGTATCGCGCTGTGGAACACCTACGGTGACCGCGTGCAGGCGTTCCTCGGCAACGGGGAGTCGCTCGAGTACGAGGCGGGCCAAGCCACCGGCGAGGCCCGCGTGACGATCGTGGCGGGCGACACGGGGGAGTCCGTCTCGCCCAAGCTCTTCGAGGCGGGGGTGACGAAGGCCTCCAACTCGCTCTACAAGTACATGGTCGACAACGCCGTCGGTTTCACGTTCCAGCCCGGCGTCTACAAACTGCAGCAGCAGATGACCTCGGAGGCGGTGCTGGCCGCCCTGAAGGATCCGGCGAACAGGCTCGACAACTCCGTGCAGCTGCGCGAGGGCCTGACCCTGAAGCAGTCGCTCGACATCATCTCCGAGCAGACGAGCATCCCGCGCGCCGACCTCGATGCGGCGGTGGCGACGCCCTCGACGTACGGGGTGACGGCTCCGACCCTCGAAGGCTGGATCTTCCCCGCCACCTACGACTTCGACGACGGCGTCACCGCCCAGCAGGTCATCGACCGCATGGTCAAGCGCACGATCGAGTCGCTCGACAAGGCTGGTGTCGCACCCGAGGACCGGGAGCGCATCCTGACGATCGCCTCGATCATCGAGCGCGAGGCGCGCAGCAGCGAAGACTTCTACAAGGTCTCGCGCGTGATCGAGAATCGCTTGCAGCCCGACAACACCGAGACGCACGGTCTGCTGCAGATGGACTCCACCGCGCAGTACGGCGCGAACGAACTCGACGCCGGATCGTCGTCGTCGAGCGCGAACGCCCTGAACGGCGACAACCCGTACAACACGTACAAGTACCCCGGGCTGCCGGTCGGACCGATCGCCAACGCCGGAGACCTCGCGATCGATGCCGCGATGCATCCGGTCGACGGACCCTGGTACTACTTCACGACCGTGAACCTGTCGACGGGCGAGACGGTGTTCTCGACCACCTACGCCGATCAGGAGAAGGCGGTCGCGCAGTTCCAGCAGTGGTGCCGCGAGAACCCGAACGGCGGATGCTGACCGCCCCACGCCGCCTCGCCGTCTGGGGCGACCCGATCGCGCACTCGCGGTCGCCCCGGCTGCACGCGGCCGCGTACGGCGTCCTCGAGCTCGATTGGGAGTACGGGCGCAGGCAGGTCGACGAGGCGGGCTTCGACAGTGCCTGGAGGAGTCTGGATCCCGACTGGCGCGGCCTCTCGCTCACCATGCCGCTCAAGCACGCCGCCGCGCGCGACGCGATCTCGCTCGACGACGATGCGCGCCTCACCGGCGCCGTCAACACCTTCCTGCTGAGCGAGGACGGACCCCGCGGCTTCAACACCGACGTGGGCGGCCTCGCGCGTGCTCTCGACGAGTTCGGGGTGCGGGAGCCCCACGCCATCCGCGTGCTCGGCGCGGGGGCCACCGCGACCTCCGCGGTCGTCGCGGCAGCCCGCGCCGGTGCCCGGACCGTCGAGGTGCGCGCCCGCCGTCCCGAGGCCGCCGCGCCGATCGCCGCTCTCGGCGACGACCTGGGCGTGGCGATCCAGGTCGCCGCCCTGGACCAACCGCTCCTGGCACCCGTCGACGCCACCATCGCGGCTTTGCCCGGGGGCACCGACCTCGGCCGCGTCGCCGACGATCTGGCATCCGTCTCGGGTCCGCTCGTCGACGTCGTCTACGGGGGCTGGCCGACCCCGCTCGCGCGGGCGTGGGAGCGCGCGGGAGGGGAGGCGCACGACGGTCTCGCGATGCTTCTGCACCAGGCCCTGCTGCAAGTGCGCGTCTTCGTCGGGGGAGACCCCGGGGTCGCCGTCGAGCGCGAGGCCGAGGTGCTGGCCGCAATGCGCACCGCGCTCATGGGAGACTAGGACCATGCTTCGCGTTCTCACCGCCGGCGAGTCCCACGGCCCCGAGCTGATCGCCCTCATGGAAGGGATGCCGGCAGGCGTCCCCATCTCTTCGGCCCAGATCCGCGCCGAACTCGCGCGTCGTCGCCTCGGCTACGGCCGGGGCTCGCGCATGAAGTTCGAAGAGGACGAGCTGTCGCTGTCGACCGGCATCGTGCACGGCTTCACCATCGGCAGCCCCATCGCGCTGCGCATCGGCAACACCGAGTGGCCCAAGTGGACCGAGGTCATGAGCCCCGAGCCCGTCGAACTCTCCGACCGCTCGCGCGGCCGCGGGGCCGCTCTCACGCGCCCGCGTCCCGGACACGCCGACCTCGTCGGCATGCAGAAGTACGGCTTCGACGAGGCCCGACCGATCCTCGAGCGGGCCTCGGCCCGCGAGACCGCCGCACGCGTCGCCCTCGGCGCCGTCGCGCGGTCGTTCCTGAACGAACTCGGCATCCGGCTGGTCAGCCACACGCTCTCAATCGGTCCCGTGCGCGTCCCCGACGACGCGGAGTTCCCGACGCCCGACGACGTCGACCGTCTCGACGCCGATCCGCTGCGTTGCTTCCACGCCGAGACGAGCGCCGCGATGGTCGCCGAGGTCGACGACGCGAAGAAGGCCGGCGACACGCTCGGCGGCGTCGTCGAGGTCCTCGCCTACGGCCTCCCGCCCGGACTGGGCTCCCACGTGCAGTGGGATCGTCGACTGGACGCCAAGCTCGCTCAGGCCCTCATGAGCATCCAGGCGATCAAGGGCGTCGAGGTCGGCGACGGCTTCCTCACCACGACCCGCCGTGGATCGCAGGCGCACGACGAGCTCTTCGCGACCGGCGACGGGATCACCCGGTCCTCCGATCGCGCGGGCGGCACCGAGGGCGGCATGTCGACCGGCACCGTGCTGCGCGTGCGCGCCGGCATGAAGCCGATCGCGACGATCCCGAAGGCCCTGCGCACGGTCGACGTCGCCACGGGCGACACCGCTGCCGCGCACCACCAGCGCTCCGACGTCTGCGCGGTCCCCGCCGCCGGCGTCGTCGCCGAGGCCATGGTCGCGATCACCCTCGCCGACGCCGTCCTCGAGAAGTTCGGCGGCGACAACATCGTCGAGACCCGCCGCAACGTCGAGACCTACCTCGCGAATCTGCCCGAGACGCTGCGCACGACCGACGCGTCCGACGCGGCGCTCCTCGCGCATGACCTCGCCTGACGCCGCTTCCGAGACCGCGTCCGCGGGTCCCGCCGTCGTACTCATCGGGCCGATGGGGGCGGGAAAGACGAGCGTGGGCCGTCGCGTGGCGCGCGCGCTCGGAACGCCGTTCACCGACACCGACAAGCTCGTCGTGCGCGACCACGGTCCGATCCCGGCACTGTTCGTCGCCCACGGCGAACCGCACTTCCGCGCCCTGGAGCGCGACGCGGTCGTCGAGGCCCTGGCCCGCGGCGGTGTCGTGGCGCTCGGCGGGGGAGCAGTGCTCGACCCGCTGACGCGCGAACGCCTGCGCGCGCATCACGTCGTGCTGCTGACGGTGGCGCCGCATGTCGTGGCATCCCGGATCCACGGCGACGAGCGGCCGTTGCTCGGCGGAGAAGACCCCGTCGCACGCTGGCAGCGCATCTTCGACGAGCGACGACCCGTCTACGAGCAGACGGCCGACATCGCATTCGACACCTCGTCCGGCCCGCTCTCGCGGGTCGTGGACGACATCGTGGCCTGGGCACGCCGTGTGCCGGCCGGAGAGACGGCATGACCGACACCACCACCATCAGCGTCGCCGGCGACCCCGGCTACGACATCACGATCGGTCGGGGCCTGCTCGCCTCGCTCGGCGAGACGCTCCCCGCGGGGGCGCAGAAGGTGCTCGTCGTGCACCCGCCGACGCTCGCGAAGCAAGCCGAGGAGCTGCGGTCGCAGCTGATGGGCGACCGGCAGGTGCTGCTCGCCGAGATCCCCGACGCCGAGGCCGGAAAACGCGTCGAGGTCGCGGCCTTCTGCTGGCAGGTCATGGGACAGGCCGACTTCACCCGCACCGACGTCGTCGTCGGTTTCGGCGGGGGAGCGGTTACCGACCTCGCGGGCTTCGTCGCGGCGACCTGGTTGCGCGGCGTCGCGCTCGTGCAGGTTCCGACGACCGTGCTCGGAATGGTGGATGCCGCGGTGGGCGGAAAGACCGGCATCAACACCGCCGAGGGCAAGAACCTCGTCGGCGCGTTCTGGCCCCCGGTCGCCGTGGTGTGCGACCTGGACCTGCTCGACACGCTGTCGAAGAACGAGGCGACCGCCGGGTTCGCCGAGGTGGTCAAGGCGGGCTTCATCTGGCATCCCGAGATCCTCGACCTCATCGAGGCCGACCCTGAGGGGATCGTCGATCCGCGCGGAGAGGGCTTCCGCCGCTGCGTCGAGCTCGCGATCGACATGAAGGCGCGCGTCGTCGGCGAGGACCTGCGCGAGGCCGGGCTGCGCGAGGTGCTGAACTACGGCCACACGCTCGGCCACGCGATCGAGCACGCCGAGCGCTACCGCTGGCGCCACGGCGCGGCGATCTCGGTCGGCATGGTGTTCGCGGCCGAGCTGTCGCGCCTCGCGGGCCGCCTGTCCGACGACGTCGCTCAGCGCCACCGCACGGTGCTCGAGTCGCTGGGGCTCCCCACGACCTACCGCGCCGGCGCGTTCCAGACGCTCAAGGCGACCATGCAGCGCGACAAGAAGAGCCGCGGCAGCATGCTGCGGTTCATCGTGCTCGACGACCTCGCCCGCCCGACGGTGCTGCAGGCGCCCGACGAGTCGCTGCTGTTCGCGGCGTACCAGGAGGTCGGTGCGTGAGCACCGCCCGACGGGGGACACCCGTCGACAACGCCCCGTTCGTCAGCCGCAACCGGACCCGGGCGGGACGCGCCCCGCGCCCTGCACCCACGGGCGGGGTGCGGGAGTGACGATCGGCGTGCGCCGGGTGCGCGCGGGCGAAGGCGCACGCGTGTGCGAACTGCGGCTGCGCGCGGTGAGCGACCCGGTGGCATCCATCGCTTTCCTCACCACCCGCGAGCAGGAGCTCGAGCGCGAGCCCGCGTTCTGGGACGAACGAGCCGCCGGCGGAGCCTCCGGCGGCTCGACGGCGATGTTCGTGGCCGAAGACGGCGACACGTGGGTCGGGTCGGTGACCGTGCTCGTGCGTCGCGCGGGCGAGATCGACCACACCGGGCGGAGGCTGCCCCACGGCCGCGCCGACGTCGTGGGCGTCTACGTCGCGCCCGAAGCGCGGGGCAGCGGCGCGATCGACGCTCTGCTCGACGCCGCCGCGCGGTGGACGGCCGAGCAGGGCTTCGAGACGCTGTCGCTCGACGTGCACGTCGACAACCACCGCGCCCAGGCCGTCTATCGTCGCGCCGGGTTCGTCGCGACGGGCGAGACCTTCACCGGCCCCATCGGCGCCGAGCTCGCGATGGGCAGGTCTCTGCGCAGGCTCTGACGCGTACAGCCGACGGCATCCGCCCCTCGTCCTCTCTCGTGCGAGGCCGCACCCCGCGGACACGAAAGCCCCGCGCACGCGGAAGCCCCGCCTCCCGAAGAAGACGGGGCCTCTGCGTGACAGGTCAGACCGTGGCCGGGACGCGACGCTCGGCCGCGAGACCCAGCTGGTCGGTGGGCACGTCCTTCGTCTCGCGAGCGGTGAGCGCGCTCACCGAGGCGATCACCGCGATGACCGCGGTGAAGACGCTGATCACGACCCAGCCGCCGGCGGACCCTCCGCCGAGCGCTGCGACGATGCTCGGCGCGAACCCGGCCATGAGAAAGCCGAGCTGCGTGCCGATCGCCATGCCCGAGAAACGCACGCGAACGCTGAACATCTCGCCGTAGAACGACGGCCACACGGCGTTGGCCGCGGCGTACCCGCACGAGAAGGTGAGGATCGCGAGACCGAAGGTGACGAGCGTGTTCCCCGCCCCCATCGACAGCATGTAGAACGGCATGAACACCGCCGACGACAACGCCCCGTAGATGAAGACGGGCTTGCGGCCGATCCGGTCGGCGAGCTTGCCGAACAGGGGCTGGGTGAGCAGGGCGACGACGTTGGCCACGACGACGAGCCACAGGGTGACGCTGGCATCGAGTCCCTGCTCCTTGCCGTACGCGATGGCGAGCGTGCCGAACACGGTCGACACGGCGGCGATGAACGCGCAGCAGATCACGCGCAGCACGTCGCGCCAGTGGTTCTTCAGAAGCGGCACGAGCGGCATGCGGGCGATCTGGCCGTCGGCTTTGGCCTGCTCGAACTCGGGCGTCTCGTGCAGGCTCCGGCGGATGAAGAACGCCACGACCACGACGACCGCGCTCAGCCAGAACGGCACGCGCCAGCCCCACGAGAACTTGATCTCATCGGGGAGGGCGACGACCGGGATGAAGATGAGGGCCGCGAGGATCTGCCCGCCCTGGGTGCCGGTGAGCGTCCACGACGTGAAGAACGAGCGGCGCGAGTCGGGGGCGTGCTCGAGGGTGAGCGACGACGCGCCCGCCTGCTCGCCGGCGGCCGAGAGCCCCTGCGCGAGGCGGCACAGCACGAGCAGGGCCGGAGCGAACCAGCCGATCTGCGCGAAACCGGGGAGGCAGCCGATGACGAAGGTCGAGAGCCCCATCAGCAGCAGGGTGAACATCAGCACCTTCTGTCGACCGATGCGGTCACCGAAGTGGCCCAGGATGACCGCGCCGAAGGGACGCGCGATGTACGCGAACCCGAAGGTCGCGAACGACATCACGAGGGCCGCCTGGTCACCCGACGGGAAGAACACGGTCGGGAAGATGAGGGCGGCGGCCGAGCCGAACAGGAAGAAGTCGTAGTACTCCACGGCGCTTCCCATGAAGCTGGCGGTGGCCGCCTTCACGGGAGTCTTCCGCGTCGTTGCGGTGGTGGTCATGGACGAGTGCTCCTTAGCGGGAGAGGGCCGGGCCGACGGGGAGGTCGGCGGTCGGGCCGGGGGTGACGAGGTCGAGGAAATGGGCGGTCATGCGGTCGGGATCGGGTCGCGTCCCGGTGATGAGGGCGAAGGCGTCGACGGCCTGGTGGACCGCCATGCGTCCGCCGCTGAGGGTGCGGCATCCGCGCTCGCGCGCGGTGACGAGGAGTTCGGTGTCGAGGGGCCGGTAGACGATGTCGGCGACCCACAGCTCGGGCCGCAGCAGGTCGGCGTCGAGGGGGAGTCCCGGGTGCTGGGCCATGCCGACGGGGGTGCAGTGCACGAGGCCGTCGGCGTCGGCGAGCACGGCGGGCAGGTCGGTGGGGGAGGCGGTGTCGACGAGGGCGAGCGGATGCCGTGCGGCGAGGTCGTCCGCGAGGCCCCGCGCTCGCGACGGGTCGAGATCGACGATGCTCAGCCGGGCGGTGCCCAGGCGCAGCAGCGCGTCGGCGACGGCCGACCCCGCCCCGCCGGCGCCGAGCTGGACGACGTGCCGGGTCTCGGCATCCGGAAGCCCATCGGTGAACGCGGCGGCGAAACCGGTCGTGTCGGTGTTGTGTCCGACGCGCCCGGTGGGGGTGAAGAGCACGGTGTTGACCGCGCCGAGGGCCGCGGCGACCGGATCGATGCGGTCGAGGCGGGCGAGCACGCTCTGCTTGCAGGGGTGGGTGACGTTGACGGCGTCGTAGCCGAGACGTTCGGCCCAGGCGAGCACGTCGCCGATGCGGTCGGGATCGATGCCGAGAGCGGTCAGATCGAGCGGGCGGTAGACGTAGGTGAGCCCGAGCGCGCGGGCCTCGGCCATGTGCATGTGCGGCGTCAGCGACGGGAGCACGCCCGTGCCGATGAGGCCCACGAGATAGGGGTGCGAGTCGATCACGGTACTCCTTCGTCTCCGCGACACCGGCTTATGTACTAACCGGTACGTTCAGAGGAAACCACGATCGCGCGGTGGTGTCAACGACAAGATTCCGCACGCTGTGGACCCGGGGCGCCGCGCGGGTATCCGGTGGCTTCGACGGGCTCAGCCACCCGTGTCGCGAGATCCCTGAGGGTGCCGAAGGGTCCGGGGACCGACATGCCCCCTCCGTGCGATCAGCGCGCGGGAGCCGTGAGCCAGCCGACGACCACGTCGCCGATCACCGCGCGCAGGTGCGGGCGGCGGTCGGGGGAGGAGAGGTCGACGTCGAACAGGTGCCCGAAGGTGTACCGGTTCGCGACCTGGAACACGCAGTAGGAGCTGATCACGAGGTGCACGTCGATCGCGTCGACGTCGGCGCGGAAGATGCCGTCGGCGCGGCCGCGCTCGAGGATCTCGTCGAGCAGACCCTTGGCCGGTTGCGACAGGGTGCGCAGTCCCTCGATCTGGCGGATGAAGGTGCCGCGGTGGATGTTTTCGATCGCCACGAGACGAATGAAAGCGTCGTGCCCGACGTGGTGGTCGTAGGTCAGCTCCGCGAGGGCGCGGATCGCGTCGACCGGGTCGGCGTGATCGACGTCGATCGAGCGCTCGGCCTCGCGGATCCCGCGGTACGCCTCTTCGAGGACGGCCCGGTAGAGCCCCTCTTTGCTACCGAAGTAGTAGTAGATCATCCGCTTCGTGGTGCGCGTGCGGGCGGCGATCTCGTCGACGCGGGCGCCCGAGAAGCCGTCTTCGGCGAACACCTCCGTCGCCACCGCGAGCAGTTCGGAACGCGTGCGTTCGGCGTCTCGACGTGCCTCGGCCATGGCTTCAACCTACTGGACGGGGGAGTGGACCCCGTTTGTACTAACTGGTACATTCGGCCGCCATGAGGACCTCGATGGCGACCGTCTGCATCAGCGGCACCCTGGCCGACAAACTCCACGCGTGCGCCGACGCCGGTTTCGACGGCGTCGAGATCTTCGAACCCGACCTGCTGGCGGCCCCCGAGAGCCCCGAGGAGATCGCCGCGCTCGCGGCCCGCCTGCACCTCACCCTCGACCTCTACCAACCGATGCGCGACGTGGAGGGCGTCGACGAGGTTGCGTTCTCCGCCGTTCTCCGCCGCGCCGAGGCCAAGTTCCGTCTCATGAACCGCCTCGGCATCGACCTCGTGCTGTGCTGCAGCAACGTCGCGACCGCGACGATCGACGACGACGAGGTGTCGGCCGGGCAGTTGCGCCGGCTCGGAGACCTCGCACAGAGGCACGGCATCCGGATCGCCTTCGAAGCCCTCGCGTGGGGCCGTTTCGTCGACGACTACCGCCGCGCCTGGCACATCGTCGAGCTCGCCGCTCACCCCGCGGTGGGGGTCTGCCTCGATTCGTTCCACATCCTCTCTCGCGGGCACGACCCGGCCGACATCTCCCGGATCCCCGCCGAGAAGATCTTCTTCGTCCAACTCGCCGACGCCCCACGCCTGAGCATGGACGTGCTCTCGTGGAGTCGCCACCACCGCCTCTTCCCCGGCGAAGGAGACTTCGACCTCGTGGACTTCACGGCGAGGATCGTGGATGCCGGGTACTCGGGCCCGTGGTCGCTCGAGGTGTTCAACGACACCTTCCGACAGACCGACGCGCTGCGCACGGCCCGCCACGCGCGGCGGTCGCTGCGCTGGCTCGAAGACGCGGTGGCGCGCGCCCGACCGACGGCGCCGGCCGCGCTGCGCATGCTTCCCGACTCCGCGGCCCCCTCGGGGGTGGACTTCGTCGAGATCAAGGCGGAGGACACCTCCGCGGTCGAGGAGCTCCTAGGGCAGCTCGGCTTCACCTCTCGCGGGCGCCACCGTACGAAGCCCGTGATCCTCTGGACCGCCGGGAACGCGCGCGTCGTGCTGAACGAACAGCACGCGCGGGGATGGGAGCCGCGACTCGCGGCGATCGGTCTCGAGGTCGACGACGCCGAAGCGGTCGACCTGCGCATGGACGAGCTCCGCGTGCCGCGCGCCTGGCGCCGCACTTACGCGAGCGAGGAGCGACTCGACGGCGCCGTTGCTCCCGACGGCACCGAGGTGTACTGGGCCCAGGCCGCCGACGAGGGCGAACCGGCGTGGGTCGCGGAGTTCGAGCACGGCGAACCCGAACGCCCGAGCGAGGTGATCGGCGTCGACCACGTGAGCCTCTCGCAGCCCTGGCAGGCGATCGAAGAAGCCACCCTCTTCTACACCGCCGGGTTCGCCCTGCGCGTCGACAGCAGCACCGAGGTGCCCGGGCCGCAGGGCCTCGTCGCCAGCCGCGTGCTCGGCGCCCCCGGCGGCGGAGTGCGACTGCCCCTCAACGTCGCACCGCCGATCCTCGCGGGCGAGCGCGCCGGCGCCGCCCTGCCGCAGCACGTCGCCTTCGCCTGCACCGACGTGCGCGCCCTGGCGCGCGCCGCACGGGCGCGGGGTTTCGTCCCCCTCGCGATACCCCGCAACTACTACGACGACCTCGCCGCACGGTTCGAGATGACGGATGCCGCGGTCGACGAGCTGCGCGAGCTGCATCTCGGCTACGACCGCGACGCCGCGGGCGAATACCTGCACTTCTACACGCGCACGATCGGCGAAGTGTTCCTCGAGTTCGTCCAGCGCGTGAACGACTACGCCGGATACGGCGCGGGGACGGCCCCGGTCCGCCTGAGCGCGCAGGGTCGGCGCTGATAGCGTGCCGAGCATGACCACGCCCCGCCGCCTGCTGCTCGTCAACGGTCCGAACCTCAACCTGCTCGGCACCCGGCAGCCCGAGATCTACGGTCGCGACACCCTCGCCGACGTCGAGCGCGTGACGAGCGAGACAGCGGCTCGTCACGGCCTCGAGGTGCGCGCCGTCCAGAGCAACCACGAGGGCGTGCTGATCGACGAGATCCACACCGCGCGGCTCGACTGCGCCGGGATCGTCATCAACGCCGGAGGGCTGACGCACACCTCCGTGTCGTTGCGCGACGCCCTGGCATCCGTCGACCTTCCCGTCGCCGAAGTGCACATCTCGAACATCCTCGAGCGCGAGAGCTTCCGACATTTCTCGTACATCCACGACGTCGCCGCGGTGCACGTCATCGGCGAGGGAGTACCCGGCTACGCGCGCGCCGTCGACCTCCTCGTCGAGGTGATCTCGGGTCTCGCAGACGGCTGACGGCGGGGATCGCGTAGACTCTGACGTCGGGCTCTCGCCCACTTCGACTCACGAAACGGAATATCGGCACTCATGGCATCCACCGCAGACATCAAGAACGGCGTCGTCCTGAACATCGACGGTCAGCTCTGGAGCGTCGTGGAGTTCCAGCACGTCAAGCCCGGAAAGGGCGGCGCGTTCGTCCGCACGAAGCTGAAGAACGTCATGAGCGGCAAGGTCGTCGACAAGACCTTCAACGCCGGCGCCAAGATCGAGACCGAGAACGTCGATCGCCGCGACTTCACCTACCTGTACAACGACGGCGACGGCTTCGTGTTCATGGACGTCGCCGACTACGACCAGATCACGGTCGGCGCGGCCACCGTCGGCGACGCCGCGAACTTCCTGCTCGAGAACCAGCAGGTGCAGATCGCCCTCAACAACGGCAACCCCCTCTACGTCGAGATGCCGCCGTCCGTCATCCTCGAGGTGACGTACACCGAGCCCGGCCTGCAGGGCGACCGTTCGTCGGCCGGCACCAAGCCCGCCACCGTTGAGACCGGCTACGAGATGCAGGTTCCCCTGTTCCTCGAGACCGGCACGAAGATCAAGGTCGACACTCGCACCGGCGAGTACCTCGGCCGCATCAGCTGACCTTGAGCGCCCGTACCAAAGCGCGCAAGCGCGCCCTCGACATCCTCTTCCAGGCAGACGTCCGCGGCGAAGAGCTCGCGATCATGCTCGCCACCGAAGCGAAGCGCGCCGCCTCCGAGCCCGCCCGCGAGGCCTCGTGGCTCTACGCCCGCGACATCGTCGACGGAGTGATCGACAACCGCGACGCGATCGACGAGCAGATCACCACGTTCGCGAAAGACTGGTCGCTGCAGCGCATGCCCGCCGTCGACCGTGCGCTGCTGCGCATGGGCACGTGGGAAATCCTCTACAACGACGAGGTCCCCACCGCCGTCGCGATCGACGAAGCGGTGGAGCTCGCGAAGGAGTTCTCGACCGACGACTCCGGCTCGTTCGTGCACGGCGTGCTGGCGCGGATCGCGCGCTCGTCCTGAGCCCTATCGACGTGTCTCGACGCGGCCCCGACCCTCGGTCGGCGGTCGCGTCGCGTCGTTTCCCGAGCGGGGCGGATGCCGCGCACGTGCGGATCGGCGGACTGGCGGTGGGTCGCAGAGTTCGGCTCCGTCGCGATTCTTCGCCTGTGGACGCTGTCGGCGCCGAAGACAGCGAAAAACTCGCGTTCACGCGCGTCAAGACCGTTTCTGCGTGTGGCGGGGGCCGCTGCGCGCCGCGCGGGCGGGCGTCGATGTCGGAGGTCCGCGGAAGGATCGCGGCGTGACGTCGTGGCGTGAGCTGATCCCCGCGAGCGGCGCCGAGCCGCACGCGGCGCTCGCGCTGGGCATCGAGCTGCGCCAGCGCGAGGCGTACGACCCCGCACGGTGGGAAGCCCGCGCGGTCGTTCCCGTGACGCCGCGTCTGCTCGCACAGCGGCAGGACGACCTGCAGCTCGCTGCCCGTCCGCTCGTTCGCGGGGCGCGCGACGCCTGGATCCGGGCGGATGCCACGTGGGAGACCGTACGACGATCGGCGGGGCGGTTCGACCCGGCGCACGTGCAGTGGTTCGCCGAACTGTTCGCCCTCGCCCAAGCGTTCCGGACCACGGGACCCTTCGCCCCAGCCGGCGACACGGTGGCCCTCGACGCCGTGTCCTCGCCCCTGCTGTGGCCGCACCTGGACGCGGCGGCGGAGCTCGGCATCCCGATCGTGTCGATGAACCCCCAGCAGAGCGTGCGTCTCGCGGGCGAAGCGACCGCACGGGTCGCGCTCGACGCCGTGGGTGGGGGAGCGTTGCGCATCTCGGCCGACCTCACGCTCGAAGGCGACACCGTCGACGCGACGCGAGCGCGCGCGATCGGCGAGTCGGGACTGTTCGTGTTCGAACTCGACCGCGACCCCGTGCCGATCGTTCTCGCGCCCGTGGCGTTGCCCGCACCCCTCCCGACGCTCCTCGGCACCGCGGGCGTCGATGTGCCGCGCACGGAGGCCGACGAGTTCGTCGCCGAGGTGTACCCGCGACTCGCACGGCGCGCGCCGCTGTCGGTCGGAGCAGGGGTCCCGGCCCCGCCGCCCGATCGCCCGACGCTCGAGGTCGCGGTGGCCTACGCCGATGACGACGTCGCCTATCGACTCGAGTGGGTGTACCCGGGTGCTCGTCGCGTCGCGTACGACGCGACCGACGACGCCGAGCGCGACCTCCGCGCCGAGGCGCAGATCGGCGAGCGGTTCGAGACGGCGTGGATGGCGGCATCCGATCTCCCCGTGGCGCCCCGCGCGAACCTGCACGACGCGGATGCCGCCGTGTTCGCGACCCGGGTGCTCCCCGCGATCGACGTGCTCGACGAGGTGCGGGTGCGCACGACCGGCACGGCGCCGACGTTCCGCGAGCTGAGGGGTGACCCGTCGCTGCGGATCACGGCGGTCGAGTCGCTCGATCGCGACTGGTTCGACCTCGGCATCGTCGTGACGATCGAGGGGCGCACGATCCCGTTCGGAACGCTGTTCTCGGCGCTGTCGCGGGGGCGCACGCGCATCAAGCTCTCGGACGGCGCATGGTTCTCGCTCGCGCATCCGGCCCTGCAGCGGCTTCGCGACCTGCTTGAAGAGGCGGCGGCGCTCGACGAGTGGGAAACCGGTCCGCGGCTTCCGCGCACGCACCTCGCCCTGTGGGCGGAGTTCGAAGACCTCGCCGACCAGTCCGAGGCAGCCGTCGAGTGGCGCGGCCTGGCGCGCGCGTTGCGGGCAGTCGCCGAGGTGCCCGAGGTGCCGACCCCATCCGGGTTCCGCGCCGAGTTGCGCCCGTACCAGCGCGAGGGTCTGTCGTGGCTCGCGCTGCTGCACCGGCACCGGCTCGGCGGGATCCTCGCCGACGACATGGGTCTCGGCAAGACCCTGCAATTTCTGGCCCTGATCGCCCATGCGAAGGCCGCGGGGGAGCGGCGCCCCTGGCTCGTCGTCGCGCCCACCTCGGTCCTGCCGACGTGGCGAGACGAGGTGGCGCGCTTCGCACCCGACCTGCGGGTCGCGATGGTCGAGGCGACGGCCGTTCGCCGACAGTCCGCGATCACCGACATCGCGGGGGGCGTCGACATCGTGGTGGCCCCCTACGGGGTCGTGCGGGCGGATGCCGCGGAGTTCGCCGAACCGCACTGGGCGGGCGTCGTGCTCGATGAGGCGCAGTTCGTGAAGAACCCCGCGACGCGTATCCATCGCGCGATCGCGGCGTTGCAGACCGACGCGGTGTTCGCCGCGACCGGGACGCCGATCGAGAACGGTCTCGACGACCTGTGGGCGCTGCTCTCGCTCACCGCTCCGGGGCTCTTCCCCTCGATCCGGCAGTTCCGCGAGGACTACACCCGGGCGATCGAGCAACTGCCGTCCGATGCCCCCACCGCACTGTCGGCGGCCGCGGCGAGCGCGCACCGCGAGAAGACGCTCGATCGTCTGCGCCGTCGGGTGCGGCCGTTCCTGCTGCGTCGCACGAAGGACGTCGTGGCATCCGATCTGCCTCCCAAGCAGGAGCAGGAGATCGCGGTTCCCCTCGGTCCCGCGCACCAGGAGCTGTACGACCGTGTGCTGCAGCGTGAGCGGCAGAAGGTGCTCGGGTTGCTCGACGATCTCGATCGGCAGCGCTTCATCGTCTTCCGCTCGCTGACCCTGCTGCGAATGCTGGCCCTGGCCCCGGGTCTCGTCGACGACCGCGACGCGCATCTGGGCTCGGCGAAGCTCGACGTGCTGCTCGACCGTCTCGTGGAGGTGGCGGCCGAGGGGCACCGTGCGCTGGTGTTCAGTCAGTTCACGTCGTTCCTCGATCTGGCTGCGGAGCGACTGGATGCCGCGGGTCTCGCGTACGCGCACCTCGACGGGTCAACGGCTCGCCGAGGCGAGGTGATCGACGGGTTCCGCAAGGGGGATGCTCCCGTGTTCCTCATCAGCCTCAAAGCCGGCGGTTTCGGTCTGACCCTCACCGAGGCCGAGTACGTGTTCCTGCTCGATCCGTGGTGGAATCCCGCCGCCGAGAATCAGGCGATCGATCGCGTGCACCGCATCGGTCAGACCAAGAGCGTGTTCGTGTACCGCCTCATCGCCGCGGGAACGGTCGAAGAGAAGGTGCGAGCGCTGCAGCACCGCAAGGCGGCTCTGTTCGACGCGGTGATCGATGATGACGACGCGTTCGCCGCAGCCCTCGACGCGGACGACATCCGGGGCTTGCTCGGGCCGTGACCGGGGTGCCGGCGTCCGATCATGGCGCGCTCCGCGGTCGGGCGAGGTGTCGCGGGATGCGCGGGAAGCGGCATCCGGGATCTCAGCCGAGCTCGCCCGTCAGGAACTGCGCGGTGCCGTGACCGAACGACCAGTCGGCGTCGCCGTTCTCGGTGATGCTCACGACGAGGTCCTCCCCGCCGATGTCGAGGCGGTCCTTCAGGTTGCGAGCGAGAGCGCGGTACAGGGTTCGTCGGTTCGTCGGGCACGGTACTCCGCGACGATATGGACGAGGGCGGCTTGACGACGACATCTCGACACCCCTGCACTCCCCGGGCTCTCGCAGTCGCCCCCGCGTAGACTCGTGTGGTTCGCCAACGACACAGGAGCGACATGAAGATCACCGGCCTCGGCCACGCGGGAATGTTCATCGAGACGCGCGGCGGCAGCATCATCTGCGACCCCGTCATCGGTCCGAGCTTCTTCGGCTCGTGGTTCCCGTTCCCCGACAACCGCGCCCTGGACTGGGAGCGCTTCGGCGCGGCGGACTTCCTGTACATCTCGCACCGCCACCGCGATCACTTCGATCCGGCGATGCTCGAGCGGTACGTGTCGAAGGACATCAAGGTGCTGCTCCCCGAGTACCCCACCGATGACCTCGAGCAGGACCTCATCGCGCTCGGCTACACCAATCTCGTTCGCACCGAAGCGGGCGTTCCCCTGCAGTTCGGCGAGCTGAAGCTCATGGTGACGCCGCTGCGCGCGCCCTCCGACGGACCGATCGGCGACTCGTCGCTCTCGCTCGACGACGGGACCGCCTCGATCCTGAACCAGAACGACTCGCACCCGCTCGATCTCGAGAAGCTGTTCGACTTCGGCAAGCCCGACGCGTACTTCACCCAGGTGTCGGGAGCGATCTGGTGGCCGATGGTCTACGACCTGCCGCAGGACGCGAAGCAGAACTTCGCCAAGCTCAAGCGCGACGCGCAGAACAAGCGCGCGATGTACTACATCGACAAGGTCGACGCCGAGCACGTGTTCCCGATGGCGGGTCCGCCGATGTTCCTGCGCGAGGAGCTGTTCCGTTACAACGGCACCGGCATGGACGACGACTCGATCTTCACCGACCAGCGCGAGTTCCTCGCCCACATGAAGGAGCAGCGTCCCGACCAGAAGGGGTACCTGTTCCTTCCGGGCACCGAGGTCGAGGTGCAGGGGTCGGATGTCACGGTCACCCAGACCCTGTACACGGATGCCGAGATCGAACGCGTCTTCGGCGACAAGTGGAACTACCTGGCCGAGCAGCGCGACAGCCGCCAGGCCGAGGTCCAGGCCGAAGAGGCGACGCGTGCCGAAGTCATCCCGCCGGCCGAGATGCTCGCTGCTCTGAAGGAGTGGTGGGAGCCGCTGCTGCGTCGCGCCCGCACGATCCGCAACGGCGTGGGCGGCATGGTGCGGTTCCGCATCGGAGAGCTCGACATGGTCGTGGATTTTCCGAAGGCGAAGCTGCGCGAGTACGCCGGCGAGGAGTGCATCTACTGGTACACGATCCCCGCCGATCTCGTGTCGACGAACATCCGCGATCACGAGATCGACTGGTCGAACTCGATCTTCCTGTCGATGCAGTTCGAGGTGGGTCGTTCGGGCAAATTCAACGAGTTCCTGACGACGTTCCTGAAGTGCCTGTCGCGCGACCGCATCGAGTACGTCGAGAACTGGTACGCCGAGCAGTCTGACCAGACCGAGGATGCCGAGATCGACGGCTGGACCGTTCAGCGTCGGTGCCCGCACCTCCGTGCCGACCTGACGAAGACCGGAAAGATCGAGGACGGCGTGCTGACCTGTTCGCTGCACGACTGGAAGTGGGACCTCGCCTCGGGCCGGTGCCTGACGACGACCGGTCACCCGATCCGCTCGTCCCGCGTGCGCACCACCCCGAGCGGAGAGCGCGCCGCCGCCGAGGTCGCTGCGGGCTGACACCACCGACGTGAGTTCTCGCGACCTCCGGCGGCGGCGGCCCTCACGCGCACGAGAGCACCCGAACCGCGCGAGGCGACATGCGGCGTGCAGGCCGGGACGTACGACCTCGATCCGCACGTGTGCTGTCGGGCTCGGCGGCACCGCACCGTCCGCGCGCCACGCGAAGGCCCGCTCCGGCAGCTAGACTGGAAGTCGAACCACAGCAACCTTTAACCCCGTCCCGTGAGGCGGAGAAGGGAGCGGCGGATGAATACGCGCACCGTCATGCACGATGCCGATATCGCCCGCGCTTTGACGCGCATCTCGCACGAGATCCTGGAGTCCAACAAGGGACCGGAAGGACTCGTCCTCCTCGGCATCCCGACCCGCGGCGTCACGCTCGCGAACAGGATCGGCCCCCTCGTCAGCGACTTCGGCGGCGCAGCCGTGCCGGTCGGCTCGCTCGACGTGACGATGTACCGCGACGATCTGCACCGCAATCCCACGCGGGCACCGCGCCGCACCGAGATCCCCGCCGGCGGCATCGACGGCAAGGTCGTCGTGCTCATCGACGACGTGCTGTTCTCGGGTCGCAGCATCCGCGCCGCCCTCGACGCGCTGCAGGACATCGGTCGCCCCGCCGCCGTGCGCCTGGCGACGCTGATCGACCGCGGCCACCGCGAGCTGCCGATCCGCCCCGACTTCGTGGGCAAGAACCTGCCGAGCGCCCGCGACGAGCGCGTCAACGTGCGCCTCGCCGAGATCGACGGCATCGAGGAGGTGACGATCGAGTCATGAGGCACCTTCTCGACACCCAGCACCTCTCGCGCGCCGACGCGCTCGAGATCCTCGACGTCGCCGAAGACATGGCCGACACGCAGCGCCGCGAGGTCAAGAAGCTCCCCACGCTGCGGGGCAAGACCGTGGTCAACCTTTTCTTCGAGGACTCCACCCGCACGCGCATCTCTTTCGAGGCCGCCGCCAAGCGCCTCTCCGCCGATGTCATCAACTTCTCGGCGAAGGGCTCGAGCGTCAGCAAGGGCGAGTCTCTGCAGGACACGGCGCAGACGCTCCAGGCGATGGGGGCGGATGCCGTGGTCATCCGCCACGGCGCGTCCGGCGCCCCGCGGACCCTGGCGACCTCCGGCTGGATCAGCGCCGGCGTGGTGAATGCGGGCGACGGCACCCACGAGCACCCGACGCAGGCCCTGCTCGACGCCTTCACGATCCGCAAGCGCCTGTTCGGCGACGACAGCCGCGGCCGCGACCTCGACGGCATCCGGGTCACGATCGTCGGTGACGTGCTGCACTCGCGCGTCGCGCGCTCGAACGTGTGGCTGCTGCACACCCTCGGCGCGCATGTGACGCTGGTGGCTCCGCCGACGCTGGTGCCGCAGGACGTCAGCCGTTGGCCCGTCGAGATCGACTTCGACCTCGACCACGCGATCGCGGCCGGTCCTGACGCGCTGATGATGCTGCGCATCCAGCTCGAGCGGATGTCCGCGGCGTATTTCCCGACTGAACGGGAATATTCCCGCCGCTACGGCCTGGACGCGCGGCGTTTGCAGGCTCTGCCGGACGGTAGCATTGTCCTGCACCCCGGCCCCATGAACCGGGGTCTGGAGATCTCCGCCGAAGCCGCCGATTCGCCTCGCTCGACGGTGCTCGAGCAGGTCACGAACGGTGTCTCCGTGCGGATGGCCGTTCTGTACCTGCTCCTGGCGGGTGAACGGCCCCACACCGAGAAAGAGGACCTCCGATGAGCCACGCCCCCGCTCAGACCCTTCTGGTGCGCGGCGCGCGCATCGAGGGCCGGGATGCCACGGACCTCCTCGTCCGCGACGGGATCATCGCCGAAACCGGCTCCGGTCTCTCGCACGCGGGTGCGACGGTCGTGGACGCCGAGGGTCTCGTCGCCCTGCCGGGCCTCGTCGACCTGCACGTGCACCTGCGCGAGCCCGGGTATGAGGCATCCGAGACGATCCTCACCGGTTCGCGGGCCGCCGCCGCCGGTGGATTCACCACCGTCTTCGCCATGCCGAACACCTCTCCGGTCGCCGACACGGCGGGCGTGGTCGAGCAAGAGCTCGCCCTGGGCGAGGCCGCCGGCTACGTGCACGTGCAGCCGATCGGCGCCGTGACCGTGGGGCAGAAGGGCGAGCGCCTCGCCGAACTCGGCGCGATGGCCGACTCCCGCGCCCGCGTCCGCGTGTTCAGCGACGACGGCTTCTGCGTCTTCGACCCGCTGATCATGCGGCGAGCGTTGGAGTACGTGAAGGCGTTCGACGGCGTCATCGCGCAGCACGCGCAGGACCCGCGCCTCACCGAGGGCGCGCAGATGAACGAGGGCGCCGTCTCGGCCGAATTGGGCCTCACCGGCTGGCCGGCCGTCGCCGAGGAGTCGATCATCGCGCGCGACGTGCTGCTGGCCGAGCACGTCGGCTCGCGCCTGCACGTGTGCCACCTGAGCACCGCGGGCTCGGTCGACATCATCCGCTGGGCCAAGAAGCGCGGCGTCAACGTCACCGCCGAGGTCACCCCGCACCACCTCCTGCTGACCGATGAACTCGTGCGCGACTACGACGCACGGTTCAAGGTCAACCCGCCGCTGCGCCGCGAAGAAGACGTGATGGCCGTGCGCGAGGGTCTGGCCGACGGCACGATCGACATCGTCGCCACCGACCACGCCCCGCACCCCACGGAGGCGAAGGCCTGCGAGTGGGCGGCCGCGGCGAACGGCATGGTGGGCCTCGAGAGCGCGCTGCGCGTCGTGCACCACGCCATGGTCGAGACCGGCCTGCTCGACTGGGCCGACGTCGCCCGCGTGATGTCGGCGAACCCCGCCCGCATCGGACGCCTCGACGGACACGGCACCCCCGTGGCCGCGGGGCAGCCGGCGACCTTCACGCTCTACGACCCGCGCCCCTCCCGCATGTTCGGCCTCGACGACCTGCGCGGTCGCAGCACCAACTCGCCCTACCTCGGCCGCGAGCTGCCCGGCGAGGTGCGCTGGACCGTGCGCGCCGGCGTCCCGACCGTCGTCGACGGTGCCGTGCTCGACGCTCCCGGGGTGCTCGCATGAGCCGCGAGGGCGCCCTCGTCGTGATGATCGGCGTGGCCCTCGTGCTGCTGGCCGTGCTCGCGTGGGCCTGGGTGCGACGAACGCGGCGCGATGCGCGCTACACGGCTCCGGTGGGGGAGCTGCCCGCAGACGCCGTCGAAACGGCGGTGTTCTCGGGGCTCTACGTCGCCACGACCCGACACGACGAGCCGCTCGAACGTCTCGCCATCAAGGGTCTCGGCTTCCGCTCCCGCGTCGACGTCACGGTCACCTCGGCCGGCGTCGCCCTCGACCTGCAGGGCCAGCCCCGCATCGCGCTCACCCGCGACCGCCTCGTCGACGCAGCTCAAGCCACGGTCGCCATCGACCGCGTGGTCGAGCGCGACGGCCTGACGCGCGTCAGCTGGCGCATCGACGACGACACGATCGTCGACACCTACCTCCGTCCTCAGGAGGCCTCGGCCAAAGCACTGGCCGACGCCATCCGCCCCCTCACCTCGACAGGAAGCGACGCATGACCGCCCTGATCCCTTCCTCGCGCCTCTCGCGCGACCCGGCCGTCCTCGTGCTCGAAGACGGCACCCGCTACACCGGCCGCGCCTACGGCGCTCGCGGCGAGACCCTCGGCGAGGTCGTCTTCGCCACCGGCATGACCGGTTACCAGGAGACGATCACCGACCCCTCGTACGCGGGCCAGATCGTCCTGCAGACCGCGCCCCACATCGGCAACACCGGCGTGAACGACGAAGACCCCGAGTCGCGTCGCATCTGGGTCGCCGGCTACGTCGTGCGCGACCCCTCGCGCATGGTGTCGAACTGGCGCGCGAACCGCTCGCTCGACGACGCGCTCGTCGAAGACGGCATCGTCGGCATCTCCGGCATCGACACCCGGGCCGTCACCCGCCGCATCCGCTCCGAGGGCAGCATGCGCGGCGGCGTCTTCTCGGGCGAGGCCGCGAACCTCGACGCCGACGAGCAGCTGCGCCGCGTGCGCGAGGCCCCGGGCATGGCGGGTCGCAACCTCTCCGCCGAGGTGTCGGTCAGCGAGGTCGAGGTGACCCCCGCGACCGCGGAGCGTATCGGCAACCTCGCCGTGCTCGACCTGGGCGTGAAGCAGTCCACGATCGACAACCTCGCCGCGCGCGGTTTCGACGTGCACGTGTTCCCGCAGTCCGCGACGATCGACGAGATCCGCGCGATCGAGCCGGTCGCGGCGTTCTACTCGAACGGCCCCGGCGACCCCGCGGCATCCGATCAGCACGTCGAACTGCTGCGCGCCGTGCTCGGCGACGGGCTGCCCTTCTTCGGCATCTGCTTCGGCAACCAGCTGCTGGGTCGCGCCCTCGGCTTCGGCACCTACAAGCTGCCCTTCGGTCACCGCGGCATCAACCAGCCCGTGCTCGACAAGACCACCGGTCGCGTCGAGATCACCTCGCAGAACCACGGCTTCGCGGTCGAGGCGCCCCTCGATCAGATCGTCGACAGCCCCGCCGGCTTCGGCCGCGTCGAGGTCAGCCACATCGGCCTGAACGACAACGTGGTCGAGGGCCTGCGCGCCCTCGACATTCCGGCGTTCAGCGTGCAGTACCACCCCGAGGCCGCCGCCGGCCCGCACGACGCCAACTACCTGTTCGACCGCTTCCGCGACATGGTGATCGCGACCCAGGAGACCAAGACCAATGCCTAAGCGCGACGACATCCACTCCGTCCTCGTCATCGGCTCCGGCCCGATCGTCATCGGTCAGGCCTGCGAGTTCGACTACTCCGGCACCCAGGCGTGCCGCGTGCTGCGCGAAGAGGGCGTGCGCGTCATCCTCGTCAACTCCAACCCGGCGACGATCATGACCGACCCCGACTTCGCCGACGCGACCTACATCGAGCCGATCACCCCCGAGGTCATCGAGTCGATCATCGCCAAAGAGAAGCCGGATGCCGTTCTCCCCACGCTCGGCGGACAGACCGCTCTGAACGCGGCGATCCAGCTGCACAAGCGCGGCATCCTCGAGAAGTACGACGTCGAGCTCATCGGCGCCGACTTCGACGCGATCAACCGCGGCGAGGATCGCCAGATCTTCAAGGAGCTCGTGCTCGAGGCGGGCGCCGACGTCGCGGCATCCGTCATCTGCCACTCGATGGACGAGCTGCTCGCCGGCGCCGAGAAGCTCGGCTACCCGCTGGTCGTGCGCCCGTCGTTCACCATGGGCGGCCTCGGCTCGGGCTTCGCGTACGACGAGGCCGACCTGCGCCGCATCGGCGGCGCGGGCCTGCACGACTCGCCCACCAACGAGGTGCTGCTCGAGGAGTCGATCCTCGGGTGGAAGGAGTACGAGCTCGAGCTCATGCGCGACACCGCCGACAACACGGTGGTCGTCTGCTCGATCGAGAACGTCGACCCGGTCGGCGTGCACACCGGCGACTCGATCACGGTGGCGCCCGCGCTGACCCTGACCGACCGCGAGTACCAGAAGCTGCGCGACATCGGCATCGACATCATCCGCGCGGTGGGCGTGGACACCGGTGGCTGCAACATCCAGTTCGCCGTCGACCCGAAGACGGGCCGCATCATCGTCATCGAGATGAACCCGCGCGTCTCGCGCTCGTCGGCGCTGGCGTCGAAGGCCACCGGCTTCCCGATCGCCAAGATCGCCGCGAAGCTCGCGATCGGCTACCGCCTCGACGAGATCCCGAACGACATCACCAAGGTGACCCCGGCGAGCTTCGAGCCCACGCTCGACTACGTCGTGGTCAAGGTGCCGCGCTTCAACTTCGAGAAGTTCCCGGCCGCCGACACCACGCTGACCACCACCATGAAGTCGGTCGGTGAGGCGATGGCGATCGGCCGCAACTACACCACGGCCCTGCAGAAGGCGCTGCGCTCGCTCGAGAAGCGCGGGTCGAGCTTCCACTGGGGCGAGGAGTCGCGTTCGGTCGACGAACTGCTCGAGATCGCGAAGACTCCGACCGACGGCCGCATCGTCGTGCTGCAGCAGGCGCTGCGCAAGGGCGCGACGCCCGAGCAGGCGTTCGACGCCACGGCGATCGACCCCTGGTTCATCGACCAGATGGTGCTCATCAACGAGGTCGCGGAGTTCATCGGCGCAGCCGAGAGCCTGGATGCCGACACCCTCCGCGTCGCGAAGGAGCACGGTTTCAGCGACGCCCAGATCGCGCAGATCCGCGGGCTCGACGAGACCGAGGTGCGCGAGAGCCGCTACGCGCTCGACGTGCGCCCGGTCTACAAGACGGTCGACACCTGCGCGGGCGAGTTCCCGGCCCTCACGCCGTACCACTACTCCTCGTACGACGCCGAGACCGAGGTCACCCCCTCCGACCGCACGAAGGTCGTCATCATCGGCTCGGGCCCCAACCGCATCGGTCAGGGCGTCGAGTTCGACTACTCGTGCGTGCACGCCTCGTTCGCCCTGTCGGACGCCGGTTACGAGACCGTCATGGTCAACTGCAACCCCGAGACCGTGTCGACCGACTACGACACCTCCGACCGCCTGTACTTCGAGCCGCTGACGCTCGAGGACGTGCTCGAGGTGCTGCACGCCGAGAGCCAGTCGGGCACCATCCTCGGTGTCGTCTGCCAGCTCGGCGGCCAGACGCCGCTGGGCCTGGCCAAGGGGATCGAGGCCGCGGGCTACACGATTCTCGGCACCAGCCCCGAGGCGATCGACCTCGCTGAGGAGCGCGAGCTGTTCTCGCGCCTGCTCGACGACGCCGGTCTCGTGGCGCCCCGCAACGGCACCGCGATCGACGTCGAGGGCGCCGTGACCGTGGCCGAGGAGATCGGCTACCCCGTGCTGGTGCGTCCGAGCTTCGTGCTCGGCGGGCGCGGCATGGAGATCGTCTACTCGACCGAGGCACTGCGCGATTACTTCGTGCGCGTCGCCGACCAGGCGATCATCGGACCCGGCCTCCCGCTGCTCGTCGACCGCTTCCTCGACGACGCGATCGAGCTCGACGTCGATGCGCTGTTCGACGGCACCGACCTGTACATCGGCGGCGTCATGGAGCACCTCGAGGAAGCCGGCATCCACTCCGGTGACTCCTCGTGCACCCTCCCGCCCGTGTCGCTCGGTCGCACCGAGGTCGACCGCGTCCGCGAAGCGACCCTCGCCATCGCGAAGGGCGTGGGCGTGCGCGGCCTGCTGAACGTGCAGTTCGCGATCTCGGCGGGAGTCCTCTACGTCATCGAGGCGAACCCGCGCGCGAGCCGCACGGTGCCGTTCGTGTCGAAGGCGCTGGGCATCCCTCTCGCCAAGGCCGCCAGCCGTATCATGGCCGGGAACACGATCGCCGAGCTCATCGCCGAGGGCATGCTGCCCGAGCAGGACGGCTCGCGCGTGCCGCTCGACGCCCCCGTCGCCGTCAAGGAGGCCGTGCTGCCGTTCAAGCGGTTCCGCACCGCCGACGGGCACACGGTCGACTCGGTCCTCGGACCCGAGATGCGTTCGACCGGTGAGGTCATGGGCATCGACCGCGACTTCCCGACCGCGTTCGCGAAGTCGCAGGAGGCCGCGTACGGCGGCATGCCGACCTCGGGAACCGTGTTCATCTCGGTCGCCGACGCCGACAAGCGCGCCGTGATCCTGCCGGCCCACCGCCTGCAGGAGCTCGGCTTCTCGTTGCTCGCGACCGAGGGCACCGCCGAGATCCTGGCGCGCAACGGCATCCGGGTGAAGGTCGTCGAGAAGTACTCCGAGACGCAGGGGTCCGACCAGCAGAACGTGGTCGACCTGATCAACGCGGGGGAAATCGACATGATCGTCAACACCCCCTCGGGCGGCACGGCCCGTGCCGACGGCTACGAGATCCGCGCCGCGGCCGTGGCCGCCGACAAAGCCCTGTTCACCACGATGGCCGTTCTCGGCGCCGCGGTGAGCGCCCTGGGTGCGATGAAGAACGGCTTCGAGGTGCGCAGCCTGCAGGAGCACGCCTCGGATCGCGCGGGACGCCTGTGAGCGAGACGTTCGGTCAGCGGCTCTCCGCCGCCCTCGGCCTGCACGGCGCTCTGTGCGTCGGCATCGACCCCCACGCCGCACTGCTGTCGGCGTGGGGGCTGGATGCCACGGCCGAGGGCGCGCGGGAGTTCGGCCTGCGCACCGTCGAGGCCGCCCGCGGCCGGGTCGGCGTGGTCAAGCCGCAGGTCGCGTTCTACGAGCGCTACGGCTCCCGCGGATTCGCGGCGCTCGAAGACGTGATGGCCGCCGCGCGCGATGCGGGCCTGCTCGTGATCGCCGACGCCAAACGCGGTGACATCGGCACGACCATGGAGGGCTACGCCCACGCCTGGCTCGCGCCCGGTTCTCCTCTCGAAGCGGATGCCGTGACCCTGTCGCCCTACCTCGGCGCCGACTCGCTGCGCGAGGCGCTGGCGTTGGCCGTGCACCACGGCAAGGGCGCGTTCGTGCTGACCGCGACGAGCAACCCCGAAGCTCGGGCTCTGCAGAGCGCGATCGTCGACGACGCCCTCGCGGTGGGCGACCACGAGTTCGTCGCCGCGCGCGTGGCGCACGACGTCAATCAGGCCAACATCGGCGCCCCCGGGGCGCTGGGTCCGATCGGCGTCGTGGTCGGCGCGACCGTCGACCGCTCGGCGTTCGGATTGAGCGACATGGCTCTGGCGGGCATGCCGATCCTCTCTCCCGGCTTCGGCGCGCAGGGGGCAGCGCCCGCCGACCTGCGCCGGTTGTTCGGGTATGTGGCATCCGCCGTCGTCGCGAACGAGAGCCGCAGCATCCTCGCGGTCGGACCCGACCGTCTCGCCGCCCGTATCGATGAGCGTGCCGCGCTCTACCGGGAGTCTTCGAATGGCTGAAACCCGCCGTCCGCCCGAGGTCGACCGCGCAGCCGCCTCGCGCCGCGCCGTCGAGGCCCGTCGCGAGCGCGCCGCGCTCAAGCGCGACGTGTCGACCCGTGTGATCTCGCCGCAGGAACTGCTGCGCCGCGGCCTCGCCGACCCGCTGTCGGCGGCCGGGGCGATGCGCGTGACCGAGTTCCTCACCGCGATCCCCGCGATCGGCGAGAGCAAGCGCGATCGCATCCTCGCCTCCCTGTCGATCTCTCCGGTGAAGCGCCTCGGCGGTCTCGGCACGCGGCAGCGCGACGCACTGCGGCAGTACCTCGACTCGCGCTGGCCGGAGCCGGGCCCCCGAGAGGGTCGCAGTCGCCTCATCGTGCTCGCCGGCCCCACCGCCGTCGGCAAGGGGACGGTCGCCGCCCACATCAAAGAGAACTACCCCGAGATCCACCTCTCGGTGTCGGCGACCACCCGGTCGCCCCGCCCCGGCGAGGTCGAGGGGGAGCACTACTACTTCGTCGACGACGCCGAGTTCGACCGTCTGGTCGCGGCGGGGGAGTTGCTGGAGTGGGCCGTCGTGCACAACAAGAGCCGCTACGGTACCCCGCGCGCTCCCATCGAGCGCGTGCTCGCCGAGGGCGGCACGGCACTGCTCGAGATCGACCTCCAGGGCGCGCGCCAGGTGCGCGCGGCCGACCCGTCGGCGACCCTGGTGTTCCTGCTTCCGCCGAGCTGGGACGAGCTCGTCCAGCGCTTGGTCGGACGGGGGACCGAGGATGCCGAGGAGCGCGCGCGACGCCTGCGCACGGCCCGCGTCGAACTCGCCGCGCAGAACGAGTTCGACTATCGCGTCGTGAACGACGAGGTGGCTCACGCGGCCGCCCAGGTCGTGGCGCTCGCCTCGGCGCAGCACTGATCCGACCCACCCGACGCCCCTCGGCACAGGCCGCGCCGGCGTCGGCTAGAATAAGAGGATGCTTCGGCGCTCGAGCGCCGCATCCACCCCATCCCGCCGAACCAGGAGGTTCCCCATGGCCGGACGTGACAAGGGCATCATCGACCCGCCCATCGACGCTCTGCTCGACAAGGTCGACTCGAAGTACCAGCTCGTGATCTACGCGTCCAAGCGCGCGCGCCAGATCAACGACTACTACTCCGACCTGCACGAGGGAAACCTCTTCGACAACGTGGGACCGCTGGTCGACTCCACCGTCGAAGACAAGCCCCTCACGATCGCGCTGCACGAGATCCACGAAGACAAGCTGCGCCTGCGCGCTGCGGAGTGATCCGCAGCCGACGCATTTCGTGATCTGTTCACACATGTGACGATGCCCCGGGCGGCCCACCGCCGCCCGGGGCATACTTGTGCCCGTCCCAGCCCTCAATCCTCCCGGAGTCGTCTTGACCGACCTGCGCCTGTTCACGTCCGAGTCCGTGACCGAAGGACACCCCGACAAGATCTGCGACCAGATCTCCGACAGCATCCTCGACGCGATCCTCACCGACGACCCCACCGGTCGCGTGGCCGTCGAGACGCTGGTCACCACCGGTCTCGTGCACGTCGCCGGCGAGGTCTCCACCCGCGCCTACGTCGAGATCCCCGCGATCGTGCGCGACGTGGTCAACCGCATCGGCTACACCTCGAGCGACACCGGGTTCGATGGCGAGTCGTGCGGGGTGAGCGTGTCGATCGGCGCGCAGTCGTCCGACATCGCCGCCGGCGTCAACAAGGCGTTCGAGCAGCGCGAGCGCGGCTCCGTCGACCCGCGCGACCTGCAGGGTGCGGGCGACCAGGGCATCATGTTCGGTTTCGCGACCAACGAGACCCCGCAGCTCATGCCCATGGCCGCCTGGACCGCTCACCGTATCGCCGAGCGCCTGGCATCCGTACGCAAAGACGGCTCGCTGCCGTTCCTGCGTCCCGACGGCAAGACCCAGGTCACGCTCGGCTACGAGGGGCACGTTCCCCGCACGGTCGACTCCGTCGTGCTGTCGACGCAGCACCACCCCGACATCTCGCAGGAAGACCTGCGCGCCGAGGTGCAGGCCGCGGTCATCGACCCGGTGCTCGCCGAGACGGGGCTCGAACTGCCCGACGTGAAGTACTACATCAACCCGGCCGGTCCCTTCGTCATCGGCGGCCCCAAGGGCGACGCCGGCCTCACCGGTCGCAAGATCATCATCGACACCTACGGCGGCGCCTCGCGGCACGGCGGCGGCGCGTTCAGCGGCAAGGACCCGTCCAAGGTCGACCGCTCGGCCGCGTACGCCATGCGCTGGGTCGCGAAGAACGCCGTCGCCGCGGGTCTCGCCGACCGCCTCGAGGTGCAGATCGCGTACGCGATCGGCAAGGCCAATCCGGTCGGCCTGTACGTCGAGTCGTTCGGCACCGCGCACGTGGCCGACGACGTGATCGTCAAGGCGATCCGCGACGTGTTCGACCTGCGCCCGGCAGCGATCGTCGACCAGCTCGACCTGCTGCGCCCGATCTACGCGCAGACGGCGACCTACGGCCACTTCGGCCGAGAGCTGCCCGACTTCACCTGGGAGCGCACCGACCGCGTCGACGATCTGCGTACCGCTGCCGGGCTCTGAGAGTGCGTGGGGGAGTGCGCCCCGGCACCACTGATGGCCACCGCACCCGGGGGAGGATCACGTGAGCGAGCGTCGTGTGGCGCGCGTGCAACTCGAGTCGCCCGTCCCGCAGCTTGATCGGCTGTTCGACTACGCCGTTCCGCATCCGCTCGTCGCCGACATCGCACCCGGCGTGCGGGTGAAGGTGCCGTTGCGTTCGGCCGGTCGCATGATGGACGCCTTCGTCATCGAGGTCGTGCCCGATGACGGCACCGAACGCCCACTGTCGGCGGTCGAAGCGGTCGTCTCTCCCATGCCCGTGCTGCCCGAACGCCTCTACACCCTCGCGCGCCGCGTCGCCGATCGGGCCGCGGGGTCGGTGAGCGACGTGCTGCGCCTGGCGGTCCCCAAACGCATGGTGCGCGCCGAGAAGGCGTGGGCCGCAGCCCCCGCGCCCGTGGCGCACGAGGTCGTCCCGGCGGCGTCCGAACGGGCCGCCGCGCTGCTCGCCCCCTACGCGGGCCTCGCGGCCGCCCTTGACGCGGGGGAGCGGATCGCTCTCGACGCCCCTCCCCACCCGCATCCCGAACTCCCGCGCGGGGCATGGGCCGATCTCCTCGCCGCCGCCGCAGTGCACACCCTCGCCCGTGGGCGCAGCGCCGTCCTCGTGGTTCCCGACTACCGCGACCAGGCACAGCTCCTCGCCGCACTCGGCGAGCTCGTGAGCCCGGATGCCATCGTGCGCGACGACTCCGACCAGTCCGGTCCCGCGCGCTACGCCCAGTACCTGCGCACCCTCGCGCCGGTGCCCTGCATCGTCGTCGGACGCCGATCGGGTGTCTACGCTCCCGCACACGACACCGGTCTCGTCGCGATCTGGGACGACGGCGACACCCTGCTCGCCGAGCCCCTCGCGCCGGGCGTGCACGCGCGCGACGCCGCGCTCGTGCGCCAAGAGATCGAGGGCTCCGCCCTGCTCTTCGCGGGACACACGCGAACGACCGACGTGCAGCGCCTGGTCGACGTCGGGTACGTCCGCGACATTCCGCAGACGCGGCGGCCGAGCCCCCGTGTGGTCCTGAGCGCCACACGCGAGGGCGAGCAGCGGCAGTCGCGCGTGCCCTCGTCGGCGTTCGCCGCCGCGCGCGAGGCGTTGCAGAGCGGTCCCGTCCTGGTGCAGGTCGCCCGCCCGGGATACGCCCCCTCGCTCGTGTGCGCCGACTGCCGTCGACCCGCGCGCTGCCCGCACTGCGCCGGTCCCCTTCGGGCGGCCCGCCCCGGCGCGACGCCCGTCTGCGCCTGGTGCGGTCGCAGCGCCCACGCCTGGGCCTGCGGTCACTGCTCGTCGACCAAATTGCGCATGGCGTCGTCGGGAAGCGAGCGCACGGCCGACGAGCTCGGTCGCGCCTTCCCGAACACGCGCGTGATCGTCGCCGACGGCGCCCATCCCGTCGCCGAGGTCGACGGCGTCCCCGCGCTCGTGATCGCCACCCGGGGCGCCGAACCCCTCGCCCGGGGCGGATACCGCGCCGTGATCCTGCTCGACGGCGACCGGATGCTGCAGAACGAGGCCCTCCGCATCGGCGAGCACTGCTTGCGCTGGTGGTCGAATGCCGCCGCCCTGGCGGCCCCGGGCTCCCCGGTTCACCTCGTGGGCGTCGCCGGTCCCGTCGCGCGTGCTCTGGCGACCTGGACCCAGCCGGCCTACGCCCGTGCCGAACTCGTCGATCGCGCGCCCCTCCGAATGCCCCCGGCGGTGCGCGTCGCCAGCGTCGACGGACACGCCCGGAGCGTCGATGTCCTGCTGGAGTCGATGCGGGACAGCGTCCCGGATCTCGACCCGATGGCGATCCTCGGCCCCGTCGACACGTCGACGGACCCCGACACGTCCACCTCGCGCGCCCTCGTGCGCTTCGACTACGCGCACGGTCGCGCCGTGGCCGAGGCCCTGCGCGCCGGGGTCATCGCCGACGCCCTGCGCGCGCGCAAATCGCGCAAGGATCGCGGCCCCAGGCCGCGCAGTACGCTCAGAGTCCGCCTCGACATCCCCGAGCCCGACCTGTGACCGGGTCACGCACCCGTCCGCTTCCCCGAGTCTGAGGAGACCCATGCGCCTCGTCTTCGCCGGCACACCCGCTGTCGCCGTCCCGTCGCTCCGCGCTCTGGCGGCCGGTCCGCACGAAATCGCCGCCGTCATCACCCGAAGCGACGCGCCCCTGGGGCGCAAGCGCGTACTGACCCCCTCGCCGGTTGCACAGGTCGCTGATGAGCTCGGCATCCCGGTCATCAAGGCCGACCGTCTCGACGCCGAGGTGACCGCCCGCATCGCGGAACTCGAGCCCGATCTCGGGGTGATCGTCGCGTACGGCGGGCTCGTGCGCGAGCCGCTGCTGTCGACGCCCGCGCACGGCTGGATCAACCTGCACTTCTCGTTGCTCCCACGCTGGCGCGGTGCGGCTCCCGTGCAGCGCGCGCTCATGGCGGGCGATGCGGTCACGGGCGCGAGCGTGTTCCAGCTCGTCGCCGCGCTCGACGCCGGAGACGTCTTCGCCGAGGAGCGCTACGAGGCGCCCGCCGGGGCGACCTCGGCCACGGTGCTCGACGACCTCGCCGAGATCGGCGCTCCGCTGCTGGCGGGCGTGGTCGACGGCATCGCCGACGGCTCGGCGGTCGCGACTCCGCAGCAGGGCGAACCGACCCTCGCCCCCAAGCTGACCCTCGACGACGGTGCCCTCGACCTGACCCGGGATGCCGACACCCTCCTGCACCAGATCGCCGGGGTCACGCCCGAACCCGGCGCGCACACCACCTTCGACGGCGCGCGCTTCAAGGTGCTGCGCGCCGCCCCCTCCGATGCGCCGCCGTTACCGCCGGGCCGGGTCGCGGCATCCGGAAAAGACGTCGTCGTGGGCACGGGCACCACGCCGCTGCGCCTCGACACCGTGCAACCCGCCGGAAAGGGAGCGATGAACGCGAGCGACTGGTTCCGAGGCCTGCGCACCGACGAGCCGGAGCTCGGATCATGACCGTGCAGGGAGCCCGTGCCGTGGCCTACGAGGTGCTGCGCGCCGTCTCGGGAGACGAGGCCTATGCCAACCTGCTGCTGCCGCACGCGATCGGCCGACAGAAGCTGGATGCCAAGGACGCCGGGCTCGCGACCGAGCTGACCTATGGCACCCTTCGCCGCCGGGGCACCTACGACGCCATCATCGCCGCGGCCGCCGACCGCACGGTCGACCGCATCGACCCGGCCGTCCTCGACGCCCTCCGTCTGGGCGTGCACCAGTTGCTGTCGACCCGCGTCGCCTCGCACGCCGCGGTGAACGAGTCCGTCGAGCTCGCGCGGCGGCACGGTGGGGGACGAGGGGCCGCCGGCTTCGCCAACGCGGTGCTCCGCCGCGTCTCGCGCGACAATCCGGGGCGGTGGATGCAGACCATCTCAGCCGCCGCGCGCAGCGACGACGAGCGCATCGGGCTCACCACCTCGCACCCGGTGTGGATCGTGCGGGCGCTGCGCCGCGCCCTCACCGCTGAGGGGCGCGCCGACGAACTCGAGGGGCTGCTCGAGGCCGACAACGTCGCTCCGCGCGTCGCGATGATCGCCCTGCCGGGCCTCGCCGAGGTGCCCGACGACGCGACGCCCACGCGTTACGCCCCGACGGCGTTCACCACCCGCGGGGGAGACCCCGAGGGGCTCATCCGTTCATCTGGGGGCACGATCCGCGTGCAGGACGAGGGGTCGCAACTCGCCGCCCTCGCTCTCAGCCGCGCCCTCCCTGTGCGCGAGGGCGAGCGCTGGCTCGACCTGTGCGCGGGCCCCGGCGGTAAGACGGCGCTGCTCGCCGCCGAAGCCCTCGCCCACGGGGCGACGCTCGACGCCAACGAGATCGCCCCGGCTCGAGCGGGGCTGGTTCGCCAGGCCGTGGCATCCGTGCCCCTTGAGGTCGAGGTGAGCGAAGAGGACGGGCGCGAGCGCGCAGCCCGGATGCCGGGGGAGTACGACCGCATCCTCGTCGACGCGCCGTGCACCGGCATCGGCGCCCTGCGACGCCGTCCCGAAGCGCGTTGGCGCAAGACGCCGGCCGACGTGCCCGACCTGACCGCCCTGCAGCAGGAGCTCGTGCTCGCGGCCTTCGAGGCGCTGAAGCCCGGGGGAGTCGTGGCCTATGTCACGTGCTCGCCGCACCTGGCCGAAACCTCGGGCGTGCTGGCCGAGGTCAAGCGCGCACTCGGCGACGCGGCCGAAGAACTCGACGCCCGCGCGGTGGTCCGAGCGATCGCGAACGACGAGATCGACCTACCCGATCAGGCCGACGGGTCGCTCCGCGCCCAGCTGTGGCCGCACCGCCACGGTACCGACGCGATGTCGATCGCCCTGCTGCGCAGGCGCTGAGACCGCACTCGCGCACTCGCGCGTGAGGGGTCAGTTCTTGTCGCCTGGACCAGCTCTCAGCGACACTTTCTGACCCCTCACGCGATCGGCGCAGGCGACCCGGCGCCCATAATGGTCGGGTGCCTACCGACGCCCCGCGCATCAACCCGAGCATCCTCGCCGCCGACTTCGTGAACATGGAGGCCGAGCTCGCGCGCATCGCCGGCTCCGACTTCGTGCACGTCGACGTGATGGACAACCACTTCGTGCCGAACCTCACGTTCGGACCGCAGATGGTGGGCCGCATCCAAGAGACCAGCCCCGTGCCGCTCGACGTGCACCTCATGATCGACGACCCCGACCGGTGGGCTCCGGCGTACGCCGAGCTGGGTGCGGCATCGGTCACCTTCCACCTCGAGGCCGCGGCCTCACCCGTGGCGCTCGCCCGGCAGCTGCGTTCGATCGGCGCCCGCGCCGGGGTGGCCGTCAAGCCTGGGACGCCGGTCGAGAACCTCTTCGATTCACTGAACGAGTTCGACCAGATCCTCGTCATGACCGTCGAGCCGGGCTTCGGGGGGCAGTCGTTCATGCCCGAGACCATGCCGAAGCTCCGCTCGCTCGCCGACGAGGCGAAGCGCCGGGGATCGAGCGTCTGGCTCCAGGTCGACGGCGGCATCGGCGAATCGACGATCGCCCAGGCCGCCGAGGCCGGGGCCGACACGTTCGTCGCGGGGTCCGCGGTGTTCGGCGCCGACGACCCCGACCGTGCGATCCAGTCGCTGCGCGCCTCGGCCGCCCGCCACCGCCACTGAGCCCGCGGACAGCCCCACCCCCGCCGACCCGATACCCTGGAACCGTGAAAACTTTCGACGACCTGTTCGCGGAACTCAGCGCCAAGGCCGTCGAGCGACCCGCCGGCTCCGGCACCGTCGCTCAGCTGGATGCCGGCGTGCACGCCATCGGCAAGAAGATCGTCGAAGAGGCCGCCGAGGTGTGGATGGCCGCCGAGTACGAGTCCGACGAGGCCGCGGCCGAAGAGATCTCGCAGCTGCTCTACCACCTGCAGACGCTCATGCTCGCGAAGGGCCTGTCGCTCCAGGACGTCTACCGACATCTCTGAGCCGCGCTCGCCCTCCCCACGCTCACACAACACGAAAGCCCCCGTCATGCTGCGAATCGCCGTGCCGAACAAGGGGTCGCTCGCCGAGACCGCCGCCGAGATGCTCTCGGAGGCCGGGTATACCGGACGTCGCGACTCGAAAGACCTGTACACCGTCGACCCCGTGAACGAGGTCGAGTTCTTCTACCTCCGTCCGCGTGACATCGCGACCTACGTCGGCTCGGGCGCGCTCGACGTCGGCATCACCGGCCGCGACCTGCTGCTCGACGCCCGCATGCCCGGCGCCCGCGAGGTCGAGTCACTCGGCTTCGCCGGTTCCACGTTCCGCTTCGCCGGTCGACCCGGTCGCTTCACCGACATCGCCGACCTCGAGGGTCTGCGCGTCGCGACCGCCTACCCGGGCCTGGTCGACGCCTTCCTCGACGAGCGCGGCATCGCCGTCGACATCGTTCCCCTCGACGGGGCGGTCGAATCGGCCGTGCAGCTCGGAGTGGCGGATGCCGTGGCCGACGTCGTCTCGACCGGAACCACGCTGCGCCAGGCCGGTCTCGAGATCTTCGGGCCGGTGCTGCTCGAGTCCGACGCCGTGCTGATCGCCGGTCCCCAGGAGGCCGAGGGCACCGAGACGCTGCTGCGCCGCCTGCGCGGCGTGCTCGCCGCCCGCACCTACGTGCTGATCGATTACGACCTGCCCGCTCACCTGATCGAGCAGGCCGTCGCCGTGGCCCCGGGCCTGGAGTCGCCGACGATCTCGCCACTCCGCGACCCCGAATGGGTGGCCGTGCGGGTCATGAGCCCGCGCCGCGACGTCAACCAGGTCATGGACGCCCTCTACGCGATCGGCGCGCGAGCGATCCTCGTCACCGAGATCCTCGCCGCGAGGCTCTGATGACCCTCGCGCGTCGCGTCATCCCCTGCCTCGACGTCGCCGCGGGCCGCGTCGTCAAGGGCGTCAACTTCCTCGACCTGCGCGACATGGGCGATCCGGTCGAGCTCGCGAAGCTCTACTTCGAGCAGGGGGCCGACGAGGTCACCTTCCTCGACGTGACGGCGACGGTCGACGAGCGCTCCACGACCTACGACGTCGTGCGCCGCACGGCCGAGCAGGTCTTCATCCCGCTCACCGTCGGCGGGGGAGTGCGCTCGAGCGACGACGTCGCGCGCCTGCTCGCGGTCGGTGCCGACAAGATCGGCGTCAACTCGGCCGCGATCGCACGGCCTGCCCTGATCGACGAGATCGCCGACCGCTTCGGCGCGCAGGTGATCGTGCTCTCGCTCGACGTCAAGCGGGCGGCATCCACCCCCTCGGGCTTCGTCGTGACCACTCACGGCGGCCGCACCGAGACGACCCTGGACGCCCTCGAATGGGCGCGCGAAGCGGTCGAGCGCGGAGCCGGCGAACTGCTGGTCAACTCGATCGACGCCGACGGCACGAAGCACGGCTTCGACCTCGAGCTCGTGCGCCTCATGCGCCAGGTCGCCGCGGTCCCCGTGATCGCCTCGGGCGGGGCGGGCGCTCTCGAACACTTCGCCCCGGCCGTGCAGGCCGGCGCCGACGCCGTGCTCGCGGCATCCGTGTTCCACTCCGGCCAGCTCACCGTGGGACAGGTCAAAGACGCCATGGCCGCCGAAGGGATCGAGGTGCGCCGATGAGCGTCGACCGTGTGAAGTACGACGCCGACGGTCTCGTGGCCGCGGTCATCCAGCAGTTCGACTCGCGCGAGGTGCTGATGGTCGGGTGGATGGATGCCGAGGCCCTCAACCGCACGCTCACCACGGGCCGCGTGACGTTCTGGTCACGTTCGCGTCAGGAGTACTGGCGCAAGGGCGACACCTCGGGCCACATCCAGCTGGTCAAGGGCGCGCGCCTGGACTGCGACGGCGACACCCTGCTGATCGAGGTCGACCAGATCGGCGCCGCGTGCCACACGGGCGATCACACCTGCTTCGACGCCGACGACCTGCACCCGGTCGTGGGGGAGCGCTGATGCGTCGCGCGCGTTCCTCGGCGGTCCTCGCAATGCTCCTCGCCGGAGCGATCGGGGTCATCGCCTCGACGCAGACGTGGATCGACGTCACCCTCGACGACGGCGCGCAGCAGACGCTGGCCGTCCCGGGCGCCGAGGCGCTTCCGGTGCTCACTCCGCTGAGCCTTGCGGCCCTGGCCCTGGGCGCCGCCCTCTCGATCGTCGGTCCGGTGCTGCGCTACGTCTTCGGCGCGCTGGGGGTGCTCATCGCGGCGTTCGTGGGCTTTGGGACCGTTCAGATCCTGTTCTCGACTCCCGTCTCGGCGACGGCGGCGACCGTCACCGACGCGACGGGCATCTCGGGAACGGATGCCGTGGCCTCGCTCGTCTCGGGCCTGTCCCTGACCCCGTGGCCGACGGTGACGCTCATCGCTCAGGTCGTGCTGTTCGCGGCAGCCCTCTTCACTCTCGTCACCGCTCGCCGTTGGGCCTCCGGGGCGAGCCGCAAGTACCGCACGGCCGAAGAGGCGCGCACCGCCACGGGGCGCCCGCACGACGCGATCGACTCGTGGGACGACCTCTCGCGCGGCGACGACCCCACCGCCTGAGCGAACCTCGCGACATCGAGACGTCGGCGCCGGGAGCGCACCCCCGCTTCGGTAGACTGAACGGACGCTTTCCCCCGCGCTCGCGCGCGACTGTAAGGAGCCCCATGAGCAACCCCATCGGCGACCCCGGCCACGGACACTCGCCCGCCGCCTGGACGGCCGTGATCATCATGCTCGTCGCGTTCACGCTCGGCACGCTGTTCTTCTGGCTCGACATGCCCGTCATGGTGTGGGCCTCGGTGGGTCTGCTCGTCGTCGGCGCCATCGTCGGCTGGGCCATGACCAAGGCCGGCTACGGCGCGAACGGCGCGAAGTCCAACCCGAAGGCCCACTGATGGCGCTGGCCGATCTCACGGCCGGAGCGGTTGAGGACGCCGAGGAGCGCGCGCAGTCGCGACCCCTCGCCGAGGTCGAACGCGATGCTCTCGCGCAGACGCCGGCGCGCGACGCGCTGGCGATGCTCGCCCCCGGCGACCGCGTGAAGATCATCGCCGAGGTGAAGCGCGCGAGCCCGTCTCGCGGAGACCTCGCGGCGATCCCCGACCCCGCCCGTCAGGCGCGCCTGTACGAAGAGGGCGGTGCGTCCGCGATCTCCGTGCTCACCGAGCGCCGCAAGTTCAAGGGCAGCCTCGCCGATCTCGAAGCCGTTCGTTCGGCCGTGAGCGTCCCGGTGCTGCGCAAGGACTTCATCGCGACGCCCTACCAGGTGCTCGAGGCCCGCGCCTCGGGGGCAGACCTCGTGCTGCTGATCGTCGCGGCCCTCGACCAGAAGACGCTCACCGAGCTCTACGGTCTCGTCACCGACCTGGGCATGACCGCCCTCGTCGAGACGCACTCGGCCGACGAGCTCGAGCGTGCGTCGCAGCTGGGCGCGAAGCTCATCGGCGTGAACGCCCGCAACCTCTCGACCTTCGAGCTCGACCGCGACCTGTTCGGTTCGCTGGTCGAGCGTTTCCCCGCGGATGCCGTGAAGATCGCCGAATCGGCCGTCCTCGCCCCCGCCGATGTGGCGCACTACCGCGCGGCGGGTGCCGACGTCGTGCTCGTGGGCGAGGCCCTCGTCACCGGCGACCCCGTCGCCACGCTCCGCGCGTTCCTCCAGGAGACGTCATGACCACCGCTCCCACCCAGAACCTGCGCGATCAGAAGGGGCCGTTCTTCGGCGACTTCGGCGGGCGTTTCATGCCCGAATCGCTCATCGCCGCGATCGACGAGCTCACCGCGGTCTACGAGTCGGCAATGGCCGACCCCGCGTTCCACACCGAGCTGCGCGCGCTGCTGCACGACTACGCGGGCCGCCCCTCGGTGCTCACCGAGGTGCCGCGCTTCGCCGAGCACGCCGGAGGCGCGCGCGTCTTCCTCAAGCGCGAAGACCTCAACCACACCGGCTCGCACAAGATCAACAACGTGCTGGGCCAGGCGCTGCTGACCAAGCGCCTCGGCAAGACGCGCGTGATCGCCGAGACCGGTGCCGGTCAGCACGGCGTCGCCACCGCGACCGCCGCGGCCCTGTTCGGCCTCGAGTGCGTCGTCTACATGGGCGAGGTCGACACCGAGCGTCAGGCCCTCAACGTGGCCCGCATGCGCCTCCTCGGCGCCGAGGTGATCGCCGTCACGACCGGCTCGCGCACTCTGAAGGACGCGATCAACGAGGCCTACCGCGACTGGGTCGCCTCGGTCGAGACGACCAACTACATCTTCGGCACCGCCGCGGGCCCGCACCCGTTCCCGGCGATGGTGCGCGACTTCCAGAAGATCATCGGCGAAGAGACGCGCGCCGAGTTCCTCGAGCGCCTCGGCCGCCTCCCCGACGCCGTGTTCGCGTGCGTCGGCGGCGGCTCCAACGCGATCGGCATGTTCGACGCGTTCCTCGACGACGAGGGCGTGGCCCTCTACGGCGTCGAGGCGGCCGGCGACGGCGTCGACACCCCCAAGCACGCGGCCTCGATCGAGCGGGGTCGCCCCGGCGTCCTGCACGGCGCGCGCACCTACGTGCTGCAGGACGAAGACGGCCAGACCACCGAGTCGCACTCGATCTCGGCCGGCCTCGATTACCCCGGCGTCGGTCCCGAGCACGCGTGGCTCGCCGACATCGGCCGCGCGCAGTACATCCCGGCCACCGACGACGAGGCGATGCAGGCCCTGCGTCTGCTCTCGCGCACCGAGGGCATCATCCCGGCGATCGAGTCGGCCCACGCCCTCGCCGGAGCCCTGCGCATCGGTCGCGAGTTGGGTCCGGATGCCGTGATCGCCATCAACCTCTCCGGTCGCGGCGACAAGGACATGGACACCGCAGCGCGCTACTTCGACCTCTACGACGCCGAACACGCGCCGGAGGGCCCCGAGGGCGCCCCGCAGACGCGAGCGGCCGAGACCGTGGCATCCGCCCCCGGCTCGCCCGTCGACGTGACCCCGGCTCCGGACGCGGCCAGCGGCGCGGGAGTCGAGCTGTGACCTCTCGCGTCTCGGCGGCCATCGAGGCTGCCCACGCCGAGGGCCGCGGCGCCTTCGTCGGCTACCTCCCCGCCGGTTTCCCCGACGTCGCCACGAGCATCGAGGCGGCCGTCGCGCTGGCCGAGGCCGGAGCCGACGTCATCGAGCTCGGCCCGCCCTACAGCGACCCGGTGATGGACGGCCTGGTCATCCAAGAGGCGACGCAGACGGCGCTCGCGAACGGGTTCCGCATGCGCGACCTGTTCACGATCATCCGCGAGGTCACCGCGCGCACCGACGTGCCGATCCTCGTCATGACGTACTGGAACCTCGTCGAGCAGTACGGCGTCGACCGATACGCCGACGAGCTCGTCGCCGCGGGCGGTGCGGGCCTCATCACGCCCGATGTGACCCCGGATGCCGCGGCCCAGTGGATCGAGACGAGCACGCGCACCGGCCTCGACCGGGTGTTCCTCGCCGCCCCCACCTCGTCGGACGAGCGGTTGAAGATGATCGTCGAGGCCTCCACAGGCTTCGTGTACACCGTCTCGACCATGGGCATCACGGGGGAGCGCGCCTCTCTCGACGCCGCCGCGCGAAGCCTGGTCGAGCGCCTGCGCTCGTTCGGCGCCGAACACGCGTGCGTGGGCATCGGCATCTCGAACGCCGAGCAGGTGGCCGGAGTCGCGGAGTACGCCGACGGAGCGATCGTGGGGACGGCACTGGTCAAGGCGCTCCGCGACGGTGGCGTCGACGGCCTGTCGACCCTCGCGCGGGAGCTGTCTGCGGGCACCGCGCAGCGCGCCTAGACTCGAACCCATGACGTTCGCCCTCTCGAGCGCCGCCTCCGGCGTGCTCGCCAGCATCCCGAGCCCGACCATCTCGTACGTCGACCTCGGTCCGCTCCGCATCCACTTCTATGCCCTGTGCATCGTCGCGGGCATCATCGTCGCGATCTTCCTGACGAACGCCCGCCTGACACGTCGCGGCGCCGAGAAGTGGGTCGTCATCGACATCTGCCTGCTGGCCGTGCCGCTCGCGATCATCGTGGCGCGCATCTACCACGTCGCCACGCACGCGGGCTTCTATTTCGGCCCCGGCTCGAACCCCTGGAACATCACCCAGCCCGGCTCGGTCTGGGCGATCTGGGAGGGCGGCATCGCCATCTACGGTGCCCTCATCGGCGGCGCGATCGGCGCCGTCCTCGGGTGCAAGTGGACCGGCATCCGCTTCTGGACCTTCGCCGACGCGCTGGCGCCCGGCCTCATCATCGCCCAGGCCATGGGGCGCTTCGGCAACTGGTTCAACCAGGAGCTCTTCGGTCAGCCCACCGACCTGCCGTGGGGCCTCGAGATCGCTGCGGGAAACCCCGCCATTCCGGTCGGCCTGCCCGCCGGCACGCTCTTCCACCCCACCTTCGCGTACGAGGTCATCTGGAACCTCCTTGGTGCCGCTGTCATCCTGTACGTCGGCACGCGCTTCACCCTGCAGTGGGGCAAGCAGTTCGCGATCTACCTCGTCTGGTACTCCGCCGGTCGCATCGTGTGGGAGTCGATCCGCGTCGACCCGAGCGACATCATCCTGGGGCTGCGCACGAACGTGTGGGCCGCCATCTTCGGCGTGATCCTCGGCATCGTGATCTTCATCGTGCAGTCGCGCCGTCACCACGGCTACGAGCCCTCGCCGTACGTGCCGGGGCGCGAGTCGAAGGCTTCGGGGGCTGTAGACTCAGGCGACCCCTCTGACTTCGTCGACGTGAGCGAGCCGCCCGCGACGAGCGACACCGTCGGCACCAGCGCCACAAGCAGCCCCGCCACGAACTAACACTCTGGGCCGACGTCGTCCCATTCGAAGCATCAACGTGAGGACGGTTGATATGGCTTCCAGCCTGCGTTCCGACACCGTCGGAGGCGCATTCCCCGCCCGCCAGGGAATGTACGACCCGTCGTTCGAGAAAGACGCCTGTGGCCTCGCCATGGTCGCCACTCTCCGCGGCGAAGCCGGACACGACATCATCGATCTGGCGCTGACAGCGCTGCGCAACCTCGAGCACCGCGGTGCCATCGGGTCCGACGCGGGCACCGGTGACGGCGCCGGCATCCTGACCCAGATGCCCGACGCCTTCCTGCGTGCCGTCGTCGACTTCGACCTGCCGCCGGTCGGGGAGTACGCCGCGGGAATGATCTTCCTGCCGCTCGGTCACGACGAGCGTGCCGCGATGAAGGCGGGGATCGAAGAGATCGCGCGTCACGAGAACCTCGAGGTCCTCGGCTGGCGCGAGGTGCCGGTCGAGCCCGAGAACCTGGGCAAGCTGGCCTTCGAGGCGCGTCCCGCCTTCGAGCAGCTCTTCGTGTCGCGCCCGGCCACCGGCGACGAGCCGGCGCTGTCCGGCATCGCTCTCGACCGCCGCGTGTACCGCCTGCGCAAGCGTGCCCGTCACGAACTCGAGGCGTACTTCGTGTCGCTGTCGAGCCGGACGCTCGGCTACAAGGGCATGGTCACGACGCTGCAGCTCGAGCCGTTCTACCCCGACCTGCAGGACGAGCGCTTCGCCTCGGAGCTCGCGGTCGTGCACTCGCGCTACTCGACCAACACCTTCCCGTCGTGGCCGCTCGCGCAGCCGCTGCGCATGCTGGCGCACAACGGCGAGATCAACACGGTCAAGGGCAACCGCAACTGGATGCGCGCGCGACAGTCGCAGCTCGAATCCGAGCTGATCGGCGACGTCCGCCCGCTGCTTCCGATCTGCACCGAGGGCGCCAGCGACTCGGCATCCTTCGACGAGGTCCTCGAACTGCTGACCCTCACGGGCCGCAGCCTGCCTCACGCGATCATGATGATGGTCCCCGAGGCGTACGAGAAGCAGGCGACGATCGACCCCGCCCTGCGCGCCTTCTACGACTTCCACTCCATGCAGATGGAGCCGTGGGACGGCCCCGCCGCCCTGATCTTCACTGACGGCACGCTGGTCGGCGCGACCCTCGACCGCAACGGGCTCCGCCCGGGCCGCTGGACCGAAACCACCGACGGCCTCGTCGTCATCGGCTCCGAGACGGGCGTCCTCGACTTCGCGCCCGAGCGCATCAAGCGCCGCGGCCGCCTGCAGCCCGGTCGCATGTTCCTCGTCGACACGGCCCAGCGCCGCATCGTCGAGGACGAGGAGATCAAGTCCGACCTCGCCGCGCTCCACCCCTGGGGCGAGTGGGTCGACAAGGGCCGCGTCAAGCTCAGCGAGCTCCCCGAGCGCGAGCACATCGTGCACCCGATCGCCTCGATCACCCGGCGCCAGCGCACCTTCGGCTACACCGAAGAAGAGGTGCGCATGCTGCTCACGCCCATGGGCCAGGGCGGCACCGAACCGCTCGGCGCCATGGGCAGCGACGCACCCGTCGCCGTGCTCAGCGACCGTCCGCGCCTGCTCTTCGACTACTTCTCGCAGCAGTTCGCGCAGGTCACCAACCCGCCGCTCGACTCGATCCGCGAAGAGGTCGTCACCTCGCTCTCGCTGGGCCTCGGCCCCGAGCGCAACCTCCTCGATTGGGGCCCCGAGCACACCCGCACGGTGACGCTCGACTTCCCCGTCATCGACAACGACGAGCTCGCGAAGATCCAGCACATCGACACCGCCCTGCCCGGGCGCTCGTCGGTGACGATCCGCGGCCTGTACCGCGTCGAGGCCGGGCACAAGGGCCTGCAGAAGCGCCTCACGCAGATGTGCACCGAGGTCGACCAGGCCATCGAGGACGGCGCCGAGTTCATCGTGCTCAGCGACCGCGACTCGAACAAGGACCTGGCTCCCATCCCGTCGCTGCTCATGCTCGCGGCCGTGCACCACCACCTCATCCGCAAAGAGACCCGCATGAAGGTCGGTCTCGTGGTCGAGGCCGGCGATGTGCGCGAGGTGCACCACGTGGCGACCCTCATCGGTTACGGCGCCTCGGCGGTCAACCCGTACCTGGCGATGGAGACCGTCGAGTACCTCGTGCGCGCCGGCTTCATCACCAACATCACGCCCGAGAAGGCCGTCAAGAACCTGATCTACGCGCTCGGCAAGGGCGTGCTGAAGATCATGTCGAAGATGGGCATCTCGACCGTGTCGTCGTACGCCGGCGCCCAGGTGTTCGAGGCCGTGGGCCTGTCGCGCGACTTCATCGACGCGTACTTCACCGGCACCGAGACCAAGCTCGGCGGTGTGGGCCTCGACGTCATCGCGGCCGAGAACGCCGCGCGCCACGAGTACGCCTACCCGCAAGATGCAGCGGCCCGTGCGCACGAGCGCCTGTGGACCGGCGGCGAGTACCAGTGGCGCCGCGACGGTGCCCCGCACCTGTTCAACCCCGACACGGTGTTCCGCCTCCAGCACGCCACGCGCGAGCGTCGGTACGACATCTTCCGCGAGTACACGCAGCTGATCGACGACCAGGCGCATGAGCTGAAGACCCTCCGCGGTCTCTTCGGACTGCGCACGGGAACGCGACCCGCCGTCCCGATCGATGAGGTCGAGCCCGTCTCGGCGATCGTCAAGCGCTTCTCCACCGGTGCGATGAGCTACGGCTCGATCTCGAAAGAGGCGCACGAGGTGCTCGCCGTCGCGATGAACCGCATCGGCGGCAAGTCCAACACCGGTGAGGGCGGAGAAGACGTCGACCGTCTGCTCGACCCCGAGCGTCGCAGTGCCATCAAGCAGGTGGCATCCGGTCGCTTCGGGGTGACGAGCCTGTACCTGACCAAGGCCGACGACATCCAGATCAAGCTCGCGCAGGGCGCCAAGCCCGGCGAAGGCGGTCAGCTGCCGCCGACCAAGGTGTACCCGTGGGTGGCGCGCACGCGGCACGCGACCGCGGGTGTCGGGCTCATCTCGCCGCCGCCGCACCACGACATCTACTCGATCGAAGACCTCAAGCAGCTCATCTTCGACCTCAAGCGCGCCAACCCCTCGGCCCGCATCCACACCAAGCTGGTCAGCCAGTCGGGTATCGGTGCGGTCGCCGCGGGTGTCGCCAAGGCGCTCAGCGACGTCATCCTGGTCTCGGGCCAGGACGGCGGCACGGGTGCGAGCCCGATGAACTCGCTCAAGCACGCCGGCACCCCGTGGGAGCTGGGCCTGGCCGAGACGCAGCAGACGCTCATGCTCAACGGCATGCGCGACCGCGTGGTCGTGCAGGTCGACGGTCAGATGAAGACCGGTCGCGACGTCATCATCGGCGCACTCCTGGGTGCCGAGGAGTTCGGCTTCGCCACCGCTCCGCTCGTGGTCTCGGGCTGCATCATGATGCGCGTGTGCCACCTCGACACCTGCCCCGTGGGCGTCGCGACGCAGAACCCCGTGCTGCGTGAGCGCTTCACCGGCAAGGCCGAGTACGTCATCAACTTCATGGAGTTCATCGCGCAAGAGGTGCGCGAGTACCTCGCCGCCCTCGGCTACCGCTCGATCGACGAGATCGTCGGACGCGCGGAGCTGCTCGATGCCAACGAGGCGATCCAGCACTGGAAGGCCCGGGGCCTCAACCTCGCGCCCATCCTCGAAGGACCCCGCTTCGCCGAGGACGAGCCGCGCCGCCACGGGCGCAACCAGGATCACGAGCTCGAGGACCACTTCGACGTGCAGCTCATCGAGCGCGCGCAGGACGTCATCGCGCACGGGGGTCAGCTCACGATCGAGCTCCCGATCCGCAACACCGCGCGCGCCGTGGGGACCATGCTCGGCCACCACGTCACCAAGGCGCGGGGCGAGCACGGTCTGCCCGAGAACTCGATCGACGTGCGTCTGACCGGCTCGGCCGGGCAGTCGTTCGGCGCGTTCATGCCGGCCGGCATCACGCTGCGCCTCGAGGGCGACTCCAACGACTACGTCGGCAAGGGCCTATCGGGCGGCACGATCATCGTGCGTCCGCCGCGCGGCTCGAGCTTCGCGGCGTCCGAGAACGTCATCGCCGGAAACGTCATCGGCTACGGCGCCACGCAGGGGCAGATGTTCCTCAACGGCGTCGTGGGCGAGCGCTTCCTGGTGCGCAACTCCGGAGCGACGGCGGTCGTCGAGGGCGTGGGAGACCACGCGCTCGAGTACATGACCGGTGGTCTCGCCGTGATCCTCGGCGCCACGGGCCGCAACCTCGGCGCCGGCATGTCGGGCGGCCAGGCCTACGTCTACAAGCTCGACCGCGATCTCGTGAACCGCGAGGCCATGGCATCCGGTGAGCTCGAACTCGGTGCCCTCGGATCGGGGGATGCCGAGATCCTCCGCGACCTGCTCGAAAAGCACGTCGCAGAGACCGATTCCACCCTCGCCCGTCGTCTGCTGGACGACTTCGAGACCGAGGTGGACAACTTCGTCCGGGTGCTGCCGCGCGACTACGCCGCCGTGCTGCAGACCCGCCAGGAGGCGGTCACCGAGGGGCTCGACCCCGACGGCGACGTCGTCTGGAAGCGCATTCTGGAGGTGACGGGTGGCTGACCCGAAGGGCTTTCTCAAGGTCACGGAGCGCGAGCTCCCCAAGCGCCGGCCGGTGCCGGTGCGGATCATGGACTGGAAAGAGGTGTACGAGCCGGGTGATTCGGCCGTCATCAAGCGCCAGGCCGGTCGCTGCATGGACTGCGGCATCCCGTTCTGCCACAAGGGCTGCCCGCTCGGGAACCTGATCCCCGAGTGGAACGACCTCACGTGGCGCGGCGAGGGCCGCGCGGCCATCGAGCGCCTGCACGCGACGAACAACTTCCCGGAGTTCACCGGTCGTCTGTGCCCCGCGCCCTGCGAGAGCTCGTGCGTGCTCGGCATCAACCAGCCGGCCGTCACGATCAAGCAGGTCGAGGTCTCGATCATCGACGAGGCGTTCGGCAACGGTTGGGTCGAGCCCGAGCCGCCCGAGCGCCTGACCGGCAAGACCGTCGCCGTCGTGGGCTCCGGCCCCGCCGGCCTCGCCGCCGCCCAGCAGCTCACGCGCGCCGGCCACACGGTCGCGGTCTTCGAGCGCGACGACCGCATCGGCGGGCTGCTGCGCTACGGCATCCCCGACTTCAAGATGGAGAAGCGCCACCTCGAGCTGCGCCTGCGGCAGATGCAGGCCGAGGGCACGCGCTTCCGCGCCGGCGTCGAGATCGGCAAGGACGTCTCGTGGGGCGACCTCCGGGCGCGCTACGACGCCGTCGTGGTGGCCACCGGTTCGACGGTGCCGCGCGACCTCGCCATCCCCGGCCGCGACCTCGACGGCGTGCACTACGCCATGGAGTACCTCATCGAGGGCAACAAGGCCGTGGCCGGCGACCAGGTGCCGCACCAGATCACCGCCGAGGGCAAGCACGTCGTCGTCATCGGTGGTGGCGACACCGGAGCCGACTGCATCGGCACCGCCCACCGCCAGGGTGCGCTGAGCGTCACCAACCTCGCGATCGGCAAGCAGCCCCCGTCGGAGCGTCCGGCCGAGCAGCCGTGGCCGATGATGCCGAACCTGTTCGAGATGGCATCCGCTCACGAGGAGGGCGGGGAGCGCACGTTCCTCGCCTCGACCGTGGAGTTCCTCGGCAACGCCGCGGGAGAGGTGCGAGCGCTGCGCGTCGCCGAGACCGAGTACGTCGACGGCCGCCGCGTCCCCAAGAGCGGCACCGAGCGCGAGATCCCGGCCGACCTGGTCCTCATCGCGATGGGCTTCACCGGCCCTGAGCGCGAGCACCTCGAGAGCCAGCTCGGCACGCAGTTCACGAACCGCGGAAACGTGGAGCGCGACGCGACCTACGCCACCACCACCCCGGGGGTGTTCGTCGCCGGAGATGCCGGTCGCGGACAGTCCCTCATCGTGTGGGCCATCGCCGAAGGCCGCGCGGCCGCCGCCGAGGTCGACACGTTCCTCATGGGCGAGACGGTGCTGCCCGCGCCGGTGCGCCCGACCGATGTCGCCATCGGCCTCCTGCCCGCCTAAGCTGGCAAGGGCCGATCGGCCACTTCCCGAAAATTTCACGGAGCTTGAAACCGGATGAGACGCGCCAAGATCGTCGCAACACTCGGGCCCGCCACGTCGTCGTATGAGATGGTTCGCGCCATCATCGACGCCGGTGTGGATGTCGCCCGCCTCAACCTGAGCCACGGAGATTACTCCGTGCACGACGCCAACTTCGCCAACGTGCGCAAGGCGGCAGAAGACGCCGGACGCCCGGTCGCGGCCCTCGTCGACCTGCAGGGCCCGAAGATCCGCCTCGGCAAGTTCGAGAACGGTCCCCACGACCTGCTGCCCGGTGACATCTTCAAGATCACCATCGAGGACATCCTCGGCACCAAAGAGATCGTCGGCACGACCTTCAAGGGCCTGCCCCAGGACGTGCGCCCCGGCGACTTCCTGCTCATCGACGACGGCAAGGTCCGTGTCGAGGTCGTCGAGACCGACGGCACCGTCGTGACCACCAAGGTCATCGTCGGCGGCCCGGTCTCGAACAACAAGGGCATCAACCTGCCCGGCGTGGCCGTGAACGTCCCCGCACTGAGCGAGAAGGACGAGGCGGACCTCCGCTGGGGCCTGAACGCCGGCGCCGACCTCATCGCCCTGTCGTTCGTCCGCGATGCCAAGGACATCGAGCGCGTGCACGAGATCATGGCTGAAGAGGGGCGCTACGTGCCCGTCATCGCGAAGATCGAGAAGCCGCAGGCGGTCGACAATCTCGAGGAGATCATCGACGCCTTCGACGGCATCATGGTCGCCCGCGGTGACCTCGGTGTCGAGCTGCCCCTCGAGGCCGTCCCGATCGTGCAGAAGCGCGCGGTCGAGCTCGCCCGCCGCATGGCCAAGCCCGTCATCGTCGCGACGCAGATGCTCGAGTCGATGATCAACAGCCCGGTCCCCACGCGCGCCGAGACCAGCGACGTCGCCAACGCCGTCCTCGACGGTGCGGACGCGGTTATGCTCTCGGGCGAGACCAGCGTCGGCGACTACCCGGTCGTGGTCGTCGAGACCATGGCGCGCATCGTCGCGTCCACCGAGGAGCACGGTCTCGAGCGCATCGCGCCGCTGACCAACAAGCCCCGCACGCAGGGTGGCGCCATCACGCTCGCCGCTGTCGAGGTGGCCGACTTCGTCGAGGCGAAGTTCCTCTGCGTGTTCACCGAGTCGGGTGACTCGGCGCGCCGCATGTCGCGTCTGCGTTCGACCATCCCGATGATCGCCTTCACGCCCGAGCCCGGCATCCGCCGTCGCCTCGCGCTGACGTGGGGCGTGCGCTCCACGCTGGTGGAGCACGTGTCGCACACCGACAAGATGTTCCTGCAGGTCGACGACTACCTGCTCTCGCACAAGCTGGCCGAGGTGGGGGACAAGGTCGTCGTGATCTCCGGTTCCCCTCCCGGAATCGCGGGCTCGACGAACGACCTGCGCGTCCACCGCGTGGGCGACGCCGTGCACGGCGCAGCGCCCGTCTACAAAGAGGTCTGAGCCTCGATGACGCGCGCCGGGTCCGCCCGGCGCGCGTCTTCGTGTTCCCACCCCGGTCTCGCCGCCGGTAAGTTGGGAGGGCAACACCTGCCGGTGTGGCGGAATGGCAGACGCGGGGCACTCAAAATGCTCTGTCGAAAGACGTGTGGGTTCGAGTCCCACCACCGGTACCCGTGACAGCACCCGAGTGATGGGGGCTGCGATCCGGGGCTTCTGGCCCCCGCAGACTTAGGATGGTTCCGTGACTGATCAAGAAGCCGTTCCGGCCAGCGCTCCGGCCGCTCCCCGACGCGTCGTCGTCGCGGAAGACGAGTCGCTCATCCGCCTCGACATCGTCGAGATCCTCCGCGACAACGGCTTCGACGTCGTCGGCGAGGCCGGCGACGGAGAGACCGCCGTCCAGCTCGCGACAGAGCTGCGCCCCGATCTGGTGATCATGGACGTCAAGATGCCGCAGCTCGACGGTATCAGCGCCGCCGAGAAGCTCAGCAAGAACCACATCGCCCCGGTCGTGCTGCTCACCGCCTTCAGCCAGAAGGAGCTCGTCGAGCGGGCCAGCGAGGCCGGCGCTCTGGCGTACGTGGTCAAGCCCTTCACCCCGAACGACCTGCTCCCCGCGATCGAGATCGCCCTCGCCCGCTACGAGCAGATCATCACGCTCGAGGCCGAGGTCGCCGACATGGTCGAGCGCTTCGAGACCCGCAAGCTCGTCGACCGGGCCAAGGGCCTTCTCAACGAGAAGATGGGTCTGAGCGAGCCCGAGGCCTTCCGCTGGATCCAGAAGGCGTCGATGGACCGCCGCCTCACCATGCAGGACGTCGCCAAGGCGATCATCGAGCAGCTGGCCCCCAAGAAGGGCTGAGCGAGACCTCTTCGAGAATGGATGCCACTGAGGTGGCATCCATTTCTCGTTTCCGCCGTGAGATTCGGGGCGGTCAGCGTCCGGGGACGTCCTTGATCATGTTCGTGATCCGGATGGTCGAGCACCGACGACCCTGTTCGTCGGACACCGCGATCTCGTGCACCGTGAGCGAACGGCCCAGGTGGATCGGGGTGCACACACCCGTAACGATGCCCGACGTGGCCGAGCGGGTGTGCGTGGCGTTGATGTCGATGCCGACCGCGAGCTTGCCCGACCCCGCGTAAAGGTTCGCCGCCATCGAGCCCAGCGACTCGCCGAGGACGACGTACGCACCGCCGTGAAGCAGGCCGACCGGCTGCGTGTTGCCCTCGACCGGCATGGTCGCGACGCTGCGCTCCACCGAGAACTCGACCCACTCGATGCCCATCTTCTCGGCGAGGGCGCCCATGCCGCGCTCCTTCGCCCAGTCGAGGCCGGGGGACGTGTCGGGAGTCGTGGAGGTCATCATCGCCTTCGTCGATCGGGCCGGGGCCGGGGGAGTGTCCGTGGTTCTCGTTACGCTGGAGGGGTGACGGATGCCGAAAAGCCTACTCTCCTCGTCGTCGACGGCCATTCGCTGGCGTATCGGGCGTTCTACGCCCTGCCGGTCGACAACTTCTCGACCAAGGACGGCCAGCACACCAACGGCATCTACGGGTTCCTGTCGATGTTCGTGAACCTCGTGAAGGCCGAGAAACCCACGCATCTCGCCGTGGCGTTCGACACCTCGCGGCAGTCGTTCCGGACCCGCGAGTACGCCGAGTACAAGGCCAACCGCAGCGAGTCGCCCGCCGAGTTCAAGGGGCAGATTCCGCTGCTGCAGGACTGCCTGCGCGCGATGGGCGTACCGGTGCTGGCGAAAGAGGACTTCGAGGCCGACGACATCCTCGCCACGCTCGCGACGCAGGGCGAGCAGCAGGGCTTCGAGGTGCTCGTCTGCTCGGGAGATCGCGACACCATCCAGCTCGTCACCGATGACGTCACGCTGCTCTACCCGAACGTCCAGGGCGTCTCGCAGCTCAAGCGCTACGACACCGCAGCCGTGATCGAGAAGTACGGCCTGCCGCCCGCGCAGTATCCCGAGATCGCCGCTCTCGTGGGCGAGACCAGCGACAACCTGCCCGGCGTGCCGAAGGTGGGAGAGAAGACCGCGGTCAAGTGGCTCACCCAGTGGGGCTCCCTCGATGCGCTGCTCGACAACGCCGACAAGATCACCGGCGTGGTGGGCGGCAACCTCCGCGAGCACATCGACGGCGTGCGCCGCAACCGCGCACTCAACCGCCTGCTGCGCGACGTCAAACTGCCCGTCGGCCCCGGCGACCTCAAGATGCACCCGCTCGATGCGCAAGCGGTTCGCGACATCTTCGCGCGCCTGGAGTTCCGCACCCTGCTGCCGCGCGTTTTCGACGCCCTCGGCGGTGACGCGGGCATCGTCGAAGAGCAGCGCCCCACCGCGACCGCTCCGACACCCTCGCGGCTCGACGCCACGGCCCTCGCCGCATGGACGGCCGCAGCAACCGGCGAGGTCGGGGTCACCGTCACACTGGCCGGCGGCGCGCCCACCGCGATCGGACTCGCCTCGGGCGACGCCGCGGTCGAGGCCGAGTGGTCGTCGGCGGTGCGCGACGCGCTGGCCGAGTGGCTGGCATCCGACGCTCCCAAGGTCTTCGCCGATGCGAAGCCGCAGATCAAGGCGCTCGCTCGCGAGGGTGTGGCCGTCGGCGGCGTGGCGTTCGACGTGATCCTCGCCGGGTGGCTCGTGCGCCCGAGCTTCCCCGACAAGACGCTCGGCGATCTCGTGGAGCGCATGCTCGACGAGAAGCTGCCGGTCGCCGATCCGACCCAGTTGGTTCCCGAGACCGAGGGCGCGACCCCGAGCCAGCTGTCGTGGTTCACGCGCCGCGTCGCCGAGGCGCAGCGCGCCGATATGCCCGAGTCGGTCGCGAGCGTGCTCGACGACATCGAGCTGCCGACCCTCACCGCCCTGGCCGACATGGAGCTCGCGGGTGTCGCGGTGTCGCACGAGAAGCTCTCGAGCTTCTCGGCCGAGCTCGGGGCCCGCGCCGACGCCCTCGCCCGCGACGCCTACGCCGCGATCGGACACGAGGTGAATCTCGGTTCGCCCAAGCAGCTGCAGGAGGTCCTGTTCGACGAGCTGCAGCTGCCGAAGACCCGCAAGACCAAGAGCGGATACACGACGGATGCCGCGGCCCTCGCCGACCTGCAAGAGAGTGCCGATCACCCGTTCCTCGACCTGCTGCTGCGCCACCGCGAGGCCACGAAGCTGAAGCAGATCATCGACGCGCTCGACACGGCCACGGGTGCCGACGGTCGCATCCACACCACCTACGTGCAGACCGGCAGCCAGACGGGGCGTCTGTCGAGCACCGACCCGAACCTGCAGAACATCCCCATCCGCACCGAAGAGAGCCGTCGCATCCGCGCGGCGTTCGTGGTGGGCGAGGGCTACGAGACGCTCCTGACCGCCGACTACTCGCAGATCGAGATGCGCATCATGGCGCACCTGTCGGGCGACCCCGGGCTCATCGAGGCCTTCAACTCGGGTGAAGACCTGCACCGCTTCGTCGGCGCACGCGTCTTCGGCGTCGAGCCCGCCGAGGTCACCCCGGCCATGCGCACAAAGGTCAAGGCGATGTCGTACGGCCTGGTCTACGGCCTGTCGGCGTTCGGCCTGTCGAAGCAGTTGCGCATCGAGCAGTCCGAGGCCAAGAAGCTCATGCTCGAGTACTTCGCCCGCTTCGGCGCGGTGCGCGACTACCTGCGCGGCTCGGTCGAGCAGGCCCGCCAGGACGGCTACACCGAGACGATCTTCGGTCGGCGCCGGCCGTTCCCCGACCTCACGAGCATGAACCGCGTGCTGCGCGAGAACGCCGAGCGCGCCGCCCTCAACGCGCCGATTCAGGGCAGCGCCGCCGACATCATGAAGGTCGCACTGTTCCACATCCAGCGCGATCTCGCCGACGCCGAGCTGCGCTCGCGCGTGCTGCTGCAGATCCACGATGAGCTCGTCGTCGAGGTCGCGGCAGGGGAGTGGGATGACGTCGAGAAGATCGTGCGCGCGCGCATGGCCGACGCCGCCGACCTCTCGGTTCCGCTCGACGTGCAGATCGGCCGCGGCGGCGACTGGGACGAGGCCGGGCACTAGCACCCGCGTCGCCGCGCCCCGACACGAAGCCCGGGGCGCGGCATCCCGAACCGCCGATGCCGCGGGTCATGGTTGCTCACAGTCGCGCCGGGGCACGGCATCCCGAACCACCCGAAGGGGGGCGTGCGCGGGCGCCGCGCCTTCCCTAGGCTCGGAGGATGACTGAGGCACAACGCACCCCCACGCCGATCGACACGATCGCGGACGCGTGGGTCGACACCCTGGCGGAGAAGGACCCGACGCTCGCGACCTACATCGGCCGTTTCGAGCACAACGGGCGCTTCGGCGACTACGGCCCCGAGGGCGCCGACGCCCTCGTGTCGGAGGCGCGCTCGACGAAGTCCGCACTCGAGGCGGCCGAAGCGACCGACGCGATCGACACCGTCACCAAGATGGACCTGGTGCGCGAGCTCGACCTCAAGATCGAGCAGCACGAGGCGAAGACGAACCTGCGCGACCTGAACGTCATCGCGTCTCCCGCGCAGGACATCCGCTCGACGTTCGACCTCATGCCCACCGCGACGGTCGACGACTGGTCCACGATCTCCGACCGCATGAAGGCCCTACCTGCTGCCATCGACGGGTACGTCGCGACGTTGCGCCAGGGCATCGCCGAGGGGGTGGTGCCCGCGCGCCGTCAGGTGAGCGAGGTCGTGACGCAGATCGCGCGCTACACCTCCGACACGGGCTTCTTCGCCGAGTTCGTCGGAGACGCCGCCCCCGAGGAGGGGCAGCTCCCCGCCTCGCTCGCCCGGGACCTCGCCGAGAACTCCAACGCGGCACGGGTCGCCTACGACGGTCTGGCGTCGTTCCTGTCGAAGGAGCTCGCACCGGCAGCGGGCGAGGTCGACGCGGTCGGCCGCGAGGTGTACGCCCTGCAGTCGCGGCACTTCCTCGGCGCCGAGGTCGACCTCGACGAGACGTACGAGTGGGGTGTCGAAGAACTCGCCCGCATGGTCGCCGAGCAGGAGGCCATCGCGAACGAGATCCTGCCGGGCTCCACGGTCGAAGAGGCCGTGGCGTTCCTCGAGAGGGACGAGTCGCGCAAGCTCCGCGGCACCAAGGCCCTGCAGGAGTGGATGCAGCGCACGAGCGACAAGGCCGTCGAAGAGCTCGGCCGCACGCACTTCGACATCGCCGAGCCGATCCGCCACCTCGAATGCATGATCGCCCCGACGAACGAGGGCGGCATCTATTACACCGGCCCCACCGACGACTTCTCGCGCCCCGGCCGCATGTGGTGGTCGGTGCCCGAGGGCGTCGACACCTTCGACACCTGGCGCGAGCTGACCACGGTCTACCACGAGGGCGTTCCGGGCCACCACCTGCAGATCGCCCAGGCCGTGCACAACCGCGCCGAGCTCAACTCGTGGCGCCGCCTGCTGGCCGGCACGAGCGGGCACGCCGAGGGCTGGGCACTGTACGCCGAGCGCCTGATGGAGCAGCTCGGCTACCTCGACGACCCGGCCGACCGCCTGGGTATGCTCGACGGTCAGCGCATGCGCGCCGCTCGCGTGGTGCTCGACATCGGCGTGCACCTGCAGAAGCCCCGCCTCGACGGCACCGGCACGTGGGACCACGACTACGCGCTCGCGTTCATGCTGAAGAACGTCAACATGAGCGAGGAGTTCGTGCGCTTCGAGGTCAACCGCTACCTCGGCTGGCCGGGACAGGCCCCGTCGTACAAGGTGGGCCAGCGCATCTGGGAGCAGGTGCGCGACGAGGAGCAGCAGCGCCGCGGCCCCGACTTCTCGATGAAGCAGTTCCACACGCGGGCGCTCGACATCGGCGGCGTGGGTCTCGACACGCTGCGCGCGGCTCTGGCCTCCGCCTGATCTCCCCGAGGGGCGTCGCTTCGGCGGCGCCCCTCGGCGATGCGGGGGAATACTCCGCCGTCGCGTAAAGTTCATTCATCCGAATGCAAGGAGATCCCATGGACGCCCGCCCCCTCGAGCTCGGACTCGACACCTTCGGAGACATCTCGCGCGGCCCCGACGGGTCGCTGCTGTCGGACGCGCAGACCATCCGCAACGTCGTCGACCAGGCGGTGCTCGCCGACCAGGTGGGCCTGTCGTTCTTCGGAGTGGGGGAGCACCACCGCAAGGACTTCGCCGTCACCAGCCCCGAGATCGTGCTGGCCGCCGCGGCCGCCCGCACGAACAACATCCACCTCGGAACCGCGGTGACCGTCCTGTCGAGCGACGACCCGGTGCGCGTGTACGAGCGTTTCGCGACGCTGGATGCCGTCTCGAACGGCCGCGCCGAGGTCATCCTCGGGCGCGGGTCGTTCATCGAGTCGTTCCCGCTGTTCGGCTACGACCTCGCCGACTACGAGCAGCTGTTCGAGGAGAAGCTCGAGCTGTTCTCGCACCTGCTCACCGAGAAGCCCGTCACCTGGTCGGGCCGCACGCGCGCCGCGCTGCAAAATGCCAATGTGTACCCCAAGACCGAGACAGGCCTGACCGCCTGGGTCGGGGTCGGCGGTTCTCCCGAGTCGGTGGTGCGCACGGCCCGCTACGGCTACGGTCTGGTCCTCGCGATCATCGGCGGGTCCGCCGCTCGGTTCCGCCCGCACGCCGACCTCTACCGTCGGTCGCTGCAGGAACTCGGCAAGCCGCAGATGCCCATCTCGGTGCACTCGCCCGGCCACGTCGCCGAGACCGACGAGCAGGCCTGGGACGAGGCGTTCGAGGGCGTCGCCGAGCTGAACAACACGATCGGACGCGAGCGCGGCTGGCCCGAGTACAACCGCATGCGGTTCCAGCACGATGTCGGACCCGAGGGCTCGATGTACGTCGGCTCGCCCGAGACGGTCGCCCGGAAGATCGCCGCGACCGTGCGGGCGCTGGGCAACTCCCGCTTCCAGATGAAGATCGCGAGCGGGTCGATCTCGCACGACCGCTTGATGTCGAGCATCGAGCTGTACGGCACGCGCGTGTGCCCCCTCGTCGAGGAGATGCTCGCCGAAACCTCCACGCCGGTCGACGCTCCCGGCATCCGGTGACCACGACCACCGACACCATCCGGGTGTCCGAACGCCTCGACGCTCTGCCGTTCACCCGCCGCCACGGGCGGATCCTCGGCGGATCGGGCCTGGGGTGGGCTCTGGATGCCATGGACGTCGGCCTCATCTCGTTCGTCATCGCCGCTCTCAGCGTGCAGTGGCAGCTGGCGCCGACCGAGGCGTCGTGGATCGCGTCGGCGGGCTTCGCCGGTATGGCGATCGGAGCGAGCGTGGGCGGGCTGCTGGCCGACCGGTTCGGGCGCCGTCACGTCTTCGCGCTGACGCTGCTGGTGTACGGCGTGGCCACCGGGGCGAGCGCGCTGGTGGGTGGTCTCGCAGCCCTGCTCGTCCTGCGCTTCGTCGTGGGTCTCGGGCTCGGGGCGGAGTTGCCGGTGGCATCGACCTACGTCAGCGAGTTCGCGCCCGCCCGCATGCGGGGTCGACTCATCGTGTTCCTCGAGGCGTTCTGGGCCGTCGGATGGACGGCCGCGGCGCTCATCGGCTACCTCGTGGTGCCGTCGTCCGCCGATGGCTGGCGATGGGCCTTCGCCCTCGGCGCCATTCCCGCCGTCTACGCGCTCATCGTGCGGTGGGGTCTTCCCGAGTCGCCGCGGTGGCTGGCGTCTCGCGGCCGCAACGCCGAGGCGATCGTCATCGTGCGCGATCTCGAGGCCGCAGCCGGTCGGATCGCGCTCGAAGCGTCGACGGAGGGAGTCTCGGCATCCGCTCCCGCCGACCGTCCCCGGGTCCGGGCCCTGTGGGCACCGGCACTGCGGGCGCGCACGGCGAGCCTGTGGGTGCTGTGGTTCTGCCTGAACTTCTCGTACTACGGGGCGTTCATCTGGATTCCGACCATCCTCGTCGCGCAGGGCTACGACCTCGTGCGCTCGTTCGGTTTCACGCTCATCATCACGCTCGCGCAACTGCCCGGGTACGCCGTCGCCGCGTGGCTCATCGAGGCCTGGGGCCGGCGCGCGACCCTCGCGACCTTCCTCGCCGGTTCCGCCGTCGCCGCGGTGCTGTTCGGTACGGCGACCGGAGAGGTGGCGGTCATCGCCGCCGGCATGGCCCTGTCGTTCTTCAATCTCGGCGCGTGGGGCGCCCTGTACGCCGCGACCCCCGAGACCTACCCGACCGCGCTGCGCGCGACGGGGTCGGGCTGGGCCGCGGGCGTCGGACGCATCGCCTCGATCCTGGCGCCCCTCGCCGTGCCGCCGCTGCTCGGCGTCGGGGGAGCGCCGCTGCTGTTCGTGGTGTTCGCGGCGTTCTTCGCCGTGGCCGTGGTCGCGGCACTGTTCCTGCGCGAGCAGCGCGGGAGATCCCTGACCTAGCCCCTCTGCGCGCCCGCGTAGGCTCGTGTCATGGCATCCGTCCGCTACGTCGCGATCGGCGACTCGTTCACCGAAGGCGTCGGCGATGAGTTGCCCGACGGCACCGTCCGAGGGTGGGCCGACCTGGCCGCACAGGGATGGGCGGATGCCGCGGGGGAGCCCATCGAATACGCGAACCTCGCGATCCGCGGCAAGCTCATCGAGCCCATCGTCGCTCAACAACTCGAGCCGGCGCTGGCGCTCAAGCCGACGCACCTGTCGTTCAACGGCGGCGGCAACGACATGCTGCGTCCGCGCACGGGCATCGACCGCATCGTCGACCTGTTCGACCACGTCGTGCGCCGGTGCGACGAAGAGGGGGTGCGTCTGATCGTGCTCTCGGGGGCGAACCCGTCGGCGGGGCTCCCGCTCGGCAAGCTCATCGAGGCGCGCGGCGACCGCCTGTCGCACGCCGTCGAGAAGCGTCTCGAAGCGCGCCCCGACGTGCTCACCGCCTACAACTGGTTCGACCGCGAGCTGGCGGGCGGGGAGTTCTGGTCCGTCGACCGGCTGCACATGAACGCGCGCGGCCACCACCGCGTCGCCGCCCGGGTGATCGAGTCGGTCGGGCTCACACCGCCCGCCGAGTGGTGGCATCTGCGCGAGATCCCCGAGACCGAGCGGCTGAAGGGCACCGCCTACTACCGCGAGCACGTGGCACCGTGGGTGCGTCGCCGGCTCACCGGCACCTCGTCGGGCGACAACCGTCAGGCGAAGTTCGGCGGCGGCTGGGTGGAACTCACGCCGGGAGGCTGAGGGCGGTCGGAGCGACGCGGGTCGGGGACGTACCCGGCCGCGTGGACCATGGCCGATCTCTCGGCTTTCCCTTCTGGTCTCGGATTCCCCCCGACGGACACAGCTCTGTGAGACTGCTCGTTCTGATCAGGGCGCGCGACAGTCCGCCGTCAGCGAGAAGTGCATCAGCCCGTCAATGCTCGAGCGATCGCGGGCCGACAGACGTATCACCCCGTTGTACCGCAGGTCTTCCTGCATGGCGCGGTCCTTCGAGTAGCCCTCGGCGCTCCACGCATCGAGAATCGCGGCGTAGGAGGCAGCGTTGTCCGCGGTGCGGACGGTCATATCGTGGCTGGTCGTTCCGTCACACGGCAGGTCGGATGCCGCGGGCGCGGTCACCGGTACTCCCTCGGCATCCGTCATCGGCGTCGCTGCCGCTTCGATGGTCAGCTTCGCCATGCGCGCAATCTCATCGCGGGAGTCGGACACCGGAGCCGGCGCGGGGCCCTCGTCGACCGTGGTGACCGGGGAAGGGGATGCGGAAGGGCGAGCGGCCACCACTCCGCCTGCAAGGCCGCACTCGGTCTCATCGACCAGCCGTGGGAGGACGAAGGCCGGTTCGGTCGAGGTGCTGAGGCGCTCCCACGCGTTGTCGAACGTGTTCCAGATTCGCAGCGTGTCGCCGCTGGTCACGGCGATGTAGGACTGCTGCTGGAACGGCTTATGCCCGTCGTCGACGGACGTGCTGCCGACGGAGGTGCCGATCACCCCCTCCACGCGGCGCACCTCGCCCGCGGCGAGGAAGAGGAAGCTGCGCTCGCTCACGACGTAACCGGTTTCGCATCCGTTCGCCACGATGGGGGTCACCGACTCGTCCGTGAGGGTGAAGCCGAAAGCGGCCACCACTGCCGCCGCCGCGACGATCGCCCGGAGCGGACCAAGCAGCACCCACCACCACCTGCGCGCGCGGACGGCGAAGACGATCACGCTCAGCGTCACCGTGGATGCCATGAGGCACGCAGCGACAAGCACGCCGCCCGTCCAAGGCCCGACGACCACCTCGCGCCCGCCCGCACTGTCCGCCGAAATGGGCATGACCACGAGGATCACCCCCGCGAACACCAGGTACGCGAGGCTCGCCACGACCGCTGTCCGGCGGCGCCCCGCGCTCACACCCCGCTCGGCGACCGGCGCCCCCACGTCCACTGTCACATCGCCACTCTGGCAGCGATCCCTGGACGACCCCCGCACACCGCGCCCATGGGTTCGAGGAGCAGACTGAGCACATGACTCTCGCACTCGTCACCGGAACCACCAGCGGCATCGGCCTGCATACCGCCATCCAGCTTGCGCAGCAGGGAGTGACGGTCATCGCCACGGTCCGCGACACCGCGCGCGCCGATGCCCTGCGCTCGGCGGCATCCGAGGCGGGTCTCGAGCTCGACATCCGGGCCTTGGACGTGACGGATGCCGCGGCCTCCCGTGCGCTGATCGAGGCGGCGGGTCCGATCGACATCCTCGTGAACAACGCCGGACGGGGCGCTGTGGGCACCCTCGAGCAGATGAGCGACGAGGACCTGCAGGAGCAGTTGGAGACCAACTACCTCTCGGTCGCGCGCCTGACCCGTCTCGTCCTGCCCGGCATGCGCGAGCGGGGGAGCGGACGCATCGTCACGGTCACCAGCGTCGGGGGAGCGGTGGGCCAACCGTTCTCGGACGCGTACTGCGCCGCCAAGTTCGCCGTCGAGGGGCTCATGCAGTCGCTCGCCCCGGTCGTCGCCCCCTTCGGCATCGACGTGTCGATCGTCGAGCCCGCCGCCGTCGCGTCGTCGTTCGTCGACTCCGTCCACCGCGCCGCCCCCGGGCCCTACGCCGAGCAGCAGCAGGCGTACCTCGACCGCGCGGCGACCTCGTTCGCGTCCGCGCAATCTGCGGAGGATGCCGCGAAGACGGTCGTCGAGGCCTCGACGACGTCCGCGCCGCGCTTCCGCTGGCAGACCTCCGATGCGGCGACCCAGTTCGCCGGCCTGTCTCTGGCGGACCTCGACGGATCGCGAGTGCTGGGCATGACCTCCGGCTGGGTGCGGCGCGACTGAACCACGCCCGCGCCCCGGTTACCGTGGGATCCATGACGCGCGTGTGGCTGGATGCGATGGAGTGGGCGTGTTGCGGTGATCCGTTCAGCGTCGGCGACGACGTGGACTTCGTGATCGAACACCGGACGCCCTTCGACGGTTTCGTCCGTCAGTTGGGTGCCGAGCTGGCCGCGACGGTGGACGCCTTCGAGGCACGGCATCCCGAGGGCTCCACCGACGATCGAGTGCTCGGACGGGTTACGCGCGTACAGATCGTCGTGCAGGAGTCGATCGAGAGCTTCGCCCTCCGTCGACCCGGACACGGTGCCCCTCCGGATGCCGAGATGCCCGCCGAAGGGGAACTTTGGCCGCTTCCGGGCCGGGACCTCGGGAACGGGTTCTTCATCGGCAACCGCCCCTCGCGGTGGATGCGGGTGTCCGCGCCCGTGCCGGAGGCGGTCGAGCTCGTGCCCAGCCACAGCGTCCCGGGGGAGCGGCCGGAATCGGACGATCGGGTCACGGAAGACGAGCTCAACGGACCCGAGCCCTCCGAACGCCGTCTGCGGATCCGCAGAGGGTGGCTCGTCGACGTCGAAGAGACGCACCTCTAGGACGGCGTCACCGCGGGCTCCCAGGAGCACACGGCATCGACCAGCTCCCTCACCGTCGACCGACTGTCGAGGCGCAGGACGGGCTTGCCGATCGTCGCCAACCACCCGTCGTGTTCGGCCCGACTGCGGCCGTCGAAGGCCGGGTCGTCGTACCCCTCGGCCCAGGTCTTGAACTCGTGCCAGGCGTCGTCGTCATGCGGCAGGCCCCCGCGTCGGACGACCTCGCGGGCTTCGAGGCGGCGGAGCCTCTCCGCGGGGTCGAGCGCGACGAAGACGATCGCGTCGCACTCCGCGACGACCGACTCTCCCCACCCGAGCATCGAGCCCGAGAGCACCCACGCGGGGCGGCCGACGAAGATCTCGCGCATCAACGCCACCCGTTCCGCGTCGCCTCTCTTCCGCGTGAACGGGGGAGTGGTCGGCATCCAGAAATAGTCGTCGGCGTCGGCATGCGGCACCGCCCAGTGCGCGGCCAACGCGTCGCCCAGCGTCGTCGTTCCGCTGCCGCTGCCACCGAGAATGTGGACGCGTGATGGACGCATCGTGCCCCTTTTCGTTCGAGCCGGCGTGACGATCATCCATCAGAATCGTGTGCCCACCGAGTCGTCTCGGTGCGGAGAGCCGAGCGCTTCTCCGCACAGGCGGGGGAGCGGATGCCAGGTGGTTTCGGCAGCGCGAACCAGCGACGTCGTTACTTCTCGGTGGGCGACGTTCCCGAATGCCCCGACCAAACGGCGCGCGCACCGCTGTCTCCAACCAGAAGAGGGTGGGCGGGAAGCCCGAACGCGGCCCCGCGGCTCTCACTCCAGTCAGGGCGTGGCGTACACCAGCGGAAGCCGGTCAACGACCCGCCGTCCGCGTTGGTGGGACGGAGAGGGGAGTGGCCCGACAGCCCGACCGGCGCGATGGATGCCGCGGCCGAATGGAACGCGGCCAAGCGCAACCAGCGGCCCGTTGCGCCGGGACGCGAGACGGCCGAGCCCGATCCCGAGCTGTGGGGTCGGTACACCGCCGAGCTGGGCGAGCTGCGGGAAACGCTGCGCTCGGTTCCGCTCGACGACCGCGACACGTGGGCGCGCGTCGCGCGGCAGACGTCGGGAGCGTTTGCGGCGTGGTCGAACGCCGTCGAGGAAGTACCCGGCGACCTCGCCGCGGCATCGGACGAGCTGGCGAAGTCGGCGCAGACCTACCGCGGCCACACGAAGCCCCAGAAGGCGGGGCGGGTGTCGGCCGGCGGCGCGGCGATGCTCCTTGCCAGCGCCGTCCGAGGTGGTCAGGGAACCGCAGCGCAAGCCGCGATGCTGCGCCAGCTCATGAACCTCACCCAGGCCGTCTATGACGCCGCCAAGGCCGCGCAGCAAGCACGGCACGCGGAAGCGATCGCCACCGACGTTCGGACACGGCTGGCCCGCGTTCGTGCCGCCCTGCCGGCGACGTCGGCCACCGCGGCCACGGTCGCGGCCACGAGGACCGAGCCGCGACGCATCGACATGTCTTCGGTGGTCGACGAGGTCACGCGCGAGGCGCTGGACAAGATGAACCGGGCCGAGGAGAACCGACGGAAGGGAACGACCTCGCCGCTCCCCTCGACGATCGAACCGACCCGACCCCGCACGACAACAACCCCGCGGCCCGACCGAGGCCCAGAACGATGAGAGGAGCACGCCATGGCCGATGAGAGCGACGGCATTTCCGAAGCGTTCGAGGGGCAGCTCCGCGTCGCGGTGACCGCCGCCGGCCGCGTGGGCGAAATCGTCGCCCGACAGCGCGAGGAAGCAGCTCGACGAGCCCAGGCCGAGAGCCAGCAACAAGCCCGCGAGCTGGCATCCCGGCTCGCCGCCGAACGGCAGTCGGCACGCGTTGAGCTCAGCGGCGTCTACCGGAACGACTGGTGGGAGCGAGCGACCCCCGAGCAGATCGGCACGACGCTCGCCACGGCGCGCGCGTGGGGCAACGAAGACCCCGAGGCCGTGCGCGCAGAGGCGCACATGCGCGATGAGCTGCGCACCCGCTACGGCGTCGACGTCGCCCAAGCCGGCGGCGACCCCCAGGCGGTGCAAGCAGCGGTCGACGCCGAGCTGCTGCGCCGGCAGTCCGAGACGGAGCGGCAGCGTGGCACCGGCGATGAGGCCGAGGCGGCGCTACTGATGCGCGAAGCCGACCGCGCCGACCGCCAGGCCGAGGCCGCGGACGAGCGCGCGGAGAACGCCCCTGAGGGCTCCGAGGAGCGCATCCAGGCACAGTTGCACGAGCGCGCGGCCGGGTCCGCACGAGCCGAGGCCGGCCCCAAGTACGACTCCGCACAGCGGCGCGAGAGTGACGCGAACCAGCTCAAAGCCAAGGGCATCGACAAGGAGGCCGTGGCCGCCAAGATGCACGCCGACGTCGGCAACGCCAAGCCGGCCACCGAGGCCGTAAAGGGCTCGCCCGCGACCGCGACGAAGGCGAAGCCGGCAAGGTCGGCCGCGGCGCGCGTGCAGCGTTCCGAGCTAGGGCGCTGAGCGCCCGTCTGTGCCTCTCCTGATAAGTCATGCTCGCGAAGACCCGTCGTCGCAAGCGGAGGAGTAAAGCTGATCAGCTGGTCGCGGCCGTATATGCGTCGATGATGGTGGCAGGAACACGGCCCCGGTCGCTGACCGTGTGCCCATTCGCGCGCGCCCATTCGCGGACCGCTCCCAAGTCGACACTGCCTTTCCGAGGAGGGTTACGCCGGGAGCCCCGTGCATCAGACGAGCCAACGGACCGGGCCGCGGCGACGTAGGGAGCGAACACCTCGAATAACTTGTCCGCATTAGCGTCTGAAAGGTCGATCTCGTACGCACGCCCTTCAACCGAGAAGGTGACCTGCTTACCCTCCCCGTTCTCGAGGACAGAACCATCTAGATCGTCGACAAGGTGGGTCACGTGCTTAGTTGCCATGTCGGCATCCTCCCACTTACCGGGCACACAGAATGGGAAGCTGGGCCAGTGACAGAGCTAGCTCCGAATGAGTACTCCACCACCCTCAATGAGCTGAAAGCCCAGGTGCACCGCGCACGACTGCAGGTCCAGCGCGCAGCCAACAACGAACTCCTGCAGCTCTGGTGGCGTATCGGCGACACCATCCTTCGTCGCCAAACGGAGCAGGGATGGGGCGCCCAGGTGCTCACCCGGCTCGCCGAAGACCTGCGCGCGGAATTTTCCACCATGAAGGGCTTTTCTCGCGCGAACCTGTTCTACATGCGGCGGTTCGCTTAAGCGTGGCCCGACCTCAACGCAGTTGTCCAACGGCCCGTTGGACGATTGCCCTGGGGGCACGTCATCCGCCTGACGAACGCGGCGGCGACGGGCGGTCGGTGGATGTCGGCCTCGGGCTGGATCAGGCGTCGCGGCGCAGCCCTTGCCGTCGCGACACGGCGTCCGCGACGGCGACGCACACCGTCGTCAGCACCAGAGCGACGGCCCCGGGAATGACGAGGTCCACAGCTCCGAGCCGCGATGCGTTCAGCAGGGCCGTCGGCACCCACCCGGTTGCGCCGACGCTGTTGAGCAGGGGCGCTGACAGCATCAGGATCGTCGCTATCGCCAACGCCGTCGCCGTGCGTCTCGCGAATGCCATCACCAGGTGGCCCACGCTCAACGCCATGACGAGGTAGAGCGCGGAGGCCGCTCCGACCCGCACGACGGCGCTCGGGGGAAGGGGCCCGATGGTCGCGGTCGTCATCACGGCCGCGAGCATCAGTCCGAGCAGATAGCTCCCGGCGACGCTCAGGCACACCACCACGAACCGGGGGAGTGTGATCGCTGCCAGCGCACGCACGCGCGTGCGGTAGAACGCCGACGAACCGGGCCGGGCGTCCCAGCCGAGGGCGGTGACAGCGGTGGCGACGGCGAGTACCAGCCCCAGCTGCATCGCACTCTGTCCGAACAGGGCGATGCCGTCCTCGGGTGTCGCCCGACTCGCCGACACCGTCAGCTGATCGGTGCCGGCCGCAGCGCGGAGGATCTCCGGCATGTGGGCGGCGAGCACCGGCGCGGAGAGGCCGAAGAACGCGAAGACGACGATCAGCCCGAGGAGCAGCCCCGACCGCGTCAGACGTCGCAGCTCGACGCGGGCGGATGCGAAGACGACGATCACGCGCTGACCTCCCCGACGAGACGGGCGAAGGTCGAATCGAGGTCGTCGTCGCGCAGTGTGATCTCGAGTACCGGCAGGCCGAGGGCCTGAACGCAGGGGAGCAGACGGTCGGCCGCCTCGGCGAAGCTCGGGAACGTGAGGGTCACCGTGTCGGCCGCCTCCCGCGCCAGACCCACGTGCGAATCCTCCAGGCGCGGGAGCGTGCGCCCCGCGGGAACCGGTGCGTTGAAACGGACGGTCCAGACGGGTCGTCGTCCGGCTCGCAAGAGCTCGGCCGGCGTTCCGTTCGCGACGACGGCGCCCTTGTCGAGGACGACCACGTGGTCCGCGAGAAGCTCGACTTCGCTGAGCAGGTGGCTGGAGAGCAAGACGCACCGGTTCTTCCCCTCGGCGAGGATGAGGGCGCGCATATCCGCACGTCCGACGGGATCGAGCGCACTCTGGGGCTCATCGAGGATGAGCACCTCCGGATCGCTAACGAGCGCCGCGGCGATGCCGAGGCGTTGCAGCATCCCGCGGGAGAAGTCCGCAATGCGCCGCCGCGCCACCGCACCCAGACCGCATGCGTCCAGCGCCGCTGCCGCGCGTCGCGTCGCATCGACGCCACTCGTCCGGGTCGCCCTCTGCGCGAGCGCCAGGGAGGTCTGCACGACCTCGGACGCGGTGAGCCAGGGCTCGAACTGAGGGATGTCGGGGCAGTAGGCGACTCGGGCGTCCTCTATTGCGAAGGCGACCGCACCCGCCTGGGGAGTGCACAGACCCGCGACGACGCTGAACAGCACCGTCTTGCCGGCACCGTTCGCGCCGATGACGGCGGTCACGGCTCGGTCGGCGGCGGTGAAGGTGACCCCGTGGATACCGCCGCCGCGGGGGTACGCGAGCGTGAGGTCATCGACGATCAGCGCGACACTCATCGCAGGTCCGCGTCGCGAAGTCGGGGGCCCCGACTCCGCCCCATCACGAGGTACAGGATCGCCCCACCGGGGACGAGCAGCAGCACGATGAGAGCCCACATGGGCTTGGGGAGGTGCTGGACCGGGCGCCGGGTGATGTCGACAAGTGCCCATCCGACCAACGCGGCGAGAAGAGCGAAGACGGGCAGGAGGGGGAGGAGCATGTCGGCGGGCAGGAGGTTCACGATGCTTCCCCGGGGACGGTGCCGGCCTCCTGTTGCGGCAGCAGCACCGTTGTCAGGGTCCGTCGACGACGCTTTGGGCTCGGCTCGTTGCCCAACAACGGCGTCAACGCCTCCATGAGCGATCGCGCGAAGGCGTCGACCTCGGCATCGCTGGCCCAGAACGGCGCTTGCGCGAAACTCACCCGGTCAGCGTGCAGATCGCCATCCCCGGTTGCCAGATACGCGGCGAAGTCGCGGATCACGCCCGAGGTGAAGACGGTGAAGGCGGTCAGCATCTCGTCGGCGCTGAGGGCGCGCAGATCGTCGGCCGACGGATTCTCCAGACCGGCGGTGAGGCGGTACGCCTTCTCGCTCGCGCCGCGGACCTGTCGCTCGTCGACCACCTCGATCACGTCATGCGTTACGAGATGACCGACGTGGCGGTACAGCGTCGCGATCGGCACATCGGGGAGCAGTTCGTGAAGCTGCCCGGTCGTTCGACTCTCGGCGCCGAGGAGGGCCTGCACCACGCGCAAGCGTACGGGATGAAGAAGGGAGGAGGGATCGCTCATGACCAAATAGTATCATTATCAATACTGATAGCGTGCGAATCGCTCATTAGGAGCGGAGAGACGAAGGAACCCGCGAGAACCTAGGAGGACGTCGTGACGCACGAGGGTGGCGGTCACGGCACGGCGTTCCCGCGACGACCTTCGCGGATCCGCTGATACCGAGGGCCACTGAAGTCGATCGCCCAGCGGAGCAGTTCCGATCCAAATCAGGGGAACGGAACAATGCGACCATTTCAGTGCGCGAAGGGGTCGCAGGGCACGGAACCCGGGTCGTCTCCCTTCACTCTGACATAATGTGCATTATCGGCGCTTCCAGACGATGGCGAGCGACTCTCGGAGTCGGCTCCATCTCAGGCGACCAAACTTTATTCAGATGCATATTCCAACGGTGCACGCAAGTGCTCTCTCACCGCCCGGATCATCTGTCAGCATCACCCCATGGCCGCTCGCGCTCCGCACACCGATAATGTCGACGATCACGCCGTCGACACCCTGAGCGCTCTGGCGGCCGCCGTCGCGAAGGGCGATCGCACAGCGTTCGCTCAGCTGTACGACCTCACCTCCGCCCGGGTGTTCGGGGTGGTGCTGAGGGTGGTCGTGAATCGCGCTCTGGCCGAAGAGGTGCTCCAGGAGGTGTACGTCTACGTCTGGCAGAACGCGTCGAAGTTCGTCGCCTCGAAGGGCAGCCTGCAGGCGTGGATCAGCACGATCGCGTATCGCCGAGCCGTCGACTGCGTCAGGGCGACGCAGGCGTCTCACGATCGGGACCGGCACGTGGGATCGAGATCTCTGGTCAAGGACGCTGACGTGGCCTCGGATGCCGTCGACCACTACCTCGAACGCGCGCACCTTCACGCCGCTCTGTCGCAGCTCTCCCCCGACCAACGACTCTGCGTGGAGCTCGCCTACACCGCCGGCCTCACGCAGTCGCAGATCGCGGCCCGCCTGGGCCAGCCCCTCGGGACGATCAAATCCCGCACGCGAACCGCAATGAGAGAGCTGCGTCGCACCCTTCAGGGACACGCCGGCTTGGGCGTGGGCGCGGTGGCGTGACGCCGCCGGTCGGCCTTCCTCGTCAGCGCCGCGTCAGGTTACCTTCGGCCCACTCGCCGAGCTGACCCAGGATCGGAACCAGTCGGCATCCGGCGTCCGTCAGCGCGTACGTGACGGCGACCGGCGGCCCGGCGTCGACGCGGCGGTCGACCAGGCCGGTGTCGGCGAGTTCGGTGAGGCGGTCCGACAGCACGGCGTCGCTGATGCCGCCGACCGCTCGCCGTAGGCCTGAGAACGACAACTCCCCCTGGCCGAGCACGTCGAGGATCATGCCGTTCCACCGCTTGCCGAGGACCGAGAACGCGTGCGAGACAGCGGCGTCGCACCGTCGCACGTCATGTTCTTCGGTCATGACTCCATTCTACGTGTGCTAGCTTTCCCGAAGCCACTTTGTTTTTCATAGCCACTCTGATCGGAGAAGCGCATGACCCTGTTCCGCCTGGATGCCAGCATCCTGCCCGCCACCTCTACGAGCCGCGAACTCGGCGACCTCGTCGAGGCCGAGTGGCTCGCCGCGCACCCGTCGTCGACGGTCGTCCGCCGTGACGTCGCCGCCGACCCAATGCCCGCCACCGCCTGGCGCGACGCCGTGACCTCGGGCTTCACCCCCGCCGACCAGCACACCGACGGCCAGCGCGAGGCCGTCGCTCTGCGCACGCGCCTCGCCGACGAGCTGATCGACGCCGACGCTCTGCTCTTCACCGTCCCGCTGTACAACTACGGCGTCTCGCAGCACGTGAAGACCTGGTTCGACCTCGCCTACACCGATCCGCGCATCGATCCGCAGGGCACGGCGCTGCGCGGTAAGCCCGCCACCCTCGTCACGGTCCTCGGCGGCAACTACGAGCCCGGGAGCCCCAAGGAGGGCTGGGACCACTCGACAGGCTGGCTGCGCCGCGTCTTCGCGGACGTGTGGGGACTCGACCTCACTGTCGTGCACCGCCCCTTCACGCTCGTCGGTGTGAATCCCGCGCTCGACGCCTTCGCCGACGTGGCGGCAGGACTGAAGACGGATGCCGAGCAGGCCGCCGTCACCGCCGGACGCACCCTCGCCGCGTCGCGGGACGCCTGACGCCCGCAACACCCGACTCGCCCGCCACGGACCGCAATGCGAACCCGTGGCGGGCGAATCCTGTCACGCCCGCGCTTCGAACACTTCCGCGAGGAACGCCTTCATCGCGGCCCAGCTGCGCCGCTCGGCGGTCGCCTGGAATTGCGCGCCCTGCTCGGGGGCATCGGCATCCGGAAGCGTGAAGGCGTGCATCGCGTTCGCGTACGACACCAGCTGCCAGTCGACCGACGGCGCCGTGCGCAGGTCGTTCTCGAAGGCGAGCATCGCGTCATCGGGTGCGACGGGATCGGCGGCGCCGTGCAACACGAGCAGCTTCGCGGTCATCTGCTCCGCCTCGCCCTCGGGCCCGGTGAGCAGTCCGCCGTGAAAGCTGACGACCGCGTCGACGTCGGCGCCCGTGCGCGCGAGCTCGAGCACCGACGACCCGCCGAAGCAGTAGCCGATCGCCGCGGTGCGGTCGGCGTCGACCGACGGCTGCTCGCGCAGGTAGGCAAAGGCCTCGGTCAGGCGCTTCCTCCACAGCGGGCGATCCTGGTAGAAGCCGCCGGCGACACCGGCCGCGTCCTCGGGCGCCGGTCGCACGTCGGCGCCGTAGACGTCCGCCGCGAAGGCCGTGTAGCCGAGGCGGGCGAGCATGTCGCAGCGCATGCGCACGTAGTCGGTCACGCCGAGCCAGTCGTGCACGACCATGATCCCCGGGTGGCGCCCCTCCCCTGCCGGGTGCGCCAGGTATCCGCGGTAGGCGACGCCGTCGGCGGTGTAGTCGACGTCGCCCGATTCGATTCCGGATGCCGGGAGGGGTTCGCGATCGAGGATCTCGGTGAGGTTCGGGGCATAGGTGTTCATTTCCGCGACGGTAGACCTCGCGCATAAGGACCAGCCGGGTCTTGTGGACGAGGTGCCGATGCCTCACGGCCTACACTCGGCCCTGACGACGACCGCCGTCGACGTCGGCCGGAGAGGAGCGCCAGGTGCGCGAACGGGTGATGGATCTCGTGTTCCTCATCGGCGTCGCCCTGAAGGGCCTCGACGGCCTGGTCGAACTCGTCGGTGCGATCGTGCTGCTCGTCACAACCCCCGGCCAGCTCCTGCACGTCGCCCAGCGGCTCACCGCTCATGAGCTGGCGCGGGAGCCGAACGACTTCCTCGCGAACGCGCTGCTGCACAGCATCACGCAGCTCGGGTCGGGCACGGTCGTCTTCCTCGCCGTGTACCTCCTGCTGCACGGCGTCGTGAAGCTTGCGATCGTCATCGCCCTAATGCTCGGCACCCGACGGGTGTACCCGTGGGCGATCGCCGCGATCGGCGCCTTCCTCATGTACCAGGTGTACGAACTGTTCGTCTCGCCGAGCATCGGCCTCGTGCTGCTCACGGTCTTCGACCTGATCATCCTGCTGCTCACCTGGCGCGAGTGGCGGCGCGGTCGCCCCCTGCGCCAGACCTGGCATTCGACGCTGGATTGGATCCTGCGCCGGCCGCAGCCGCAGCACTGACCGCTTCCCCGAAGCCCGCGTCAGCGGCGGCACGCGAAGAACAGTCGCGGTGCCTCGTCGTCGACGGGACGATCGCGGCCGCCGCTCACCTCGACCCGGGTGAATCCCGCCTCCGTCAGCATGCGGCGGACGTCGGTCAACGAAGCACCGTACTCGGCGATCGTCTCGTCGATCGGATCGTGGTCGCCCTCGATGCGCACGTGCCAGTCGTAGCGGTCGTCGCGCTCGTCGCTGATCGAAATCGTGACCGTCGATCCCCCGGCGACCGTCGTCTCGGACCGCCCCGCGCCGCCGCGGAGGCGCCCGAGCGTGTTCATGTCGAAGAGGAACATCCCGTCGGTTTCGAGATGACCGGATGCCACGGCGAACACCCGCGGCCAGTCCGAGACGGGCACATGGTTGACGGTGTCGTAGACGCACGCGACGACATCGAACCGACGATCCAGGGCGATGTCGCGGATGTCCGCCTCGATCAGGTCGGCATCCACCCCCTTGATTCGGGCGATCTCGAGCATGTCGGGTGACACGTCGATGCCGACCTTGGCCCACGCGGCGGGCAGGAGGTCGAGCACGGCCCCGGTGCCGCACCCGAGCTCGAGGATCGACTCCACCTCGCGCCCGAGCTCGGCGGCGCGTCTCTCGATCCAGGCGGCGAACGGCTCGGGGGTCCCGCCCTGCAGGACGTCGTAGAAGCGCGCGAATCCGGAGTACATGCGGCTCATCCCATCACGGCGTCACGGAGCGAGCCAAGCGTCCCGCTACGCTCGAACCGATGACTTCTCCGTGCGCCCCTCTCCCCCGGTCCGGCGCGTGAGCGGCGTCTTCACCGGCTTCGCGGTCGTCGGTCTCGCGGTCGTGGTGGGCTACATCATCGCCCGCATCGATCTGCTCGGGCCGCACGCGCGCCCCGTGCTGAGCCGCCTGACGTTCTTCGTGCTGTCGCCGTTCCTGCTGTTCACGGTGCTCGCGAAGGCCGACGTCGCCACGCTGTTCTCGGCGCTGCTGCCCGTGTCGATGATCACGGCGGCGGTCGTGATCGGTGTCTACACCCTGATTTCGGCGCTGGTCCTGCGGCGCCGCGTGGGTGAGACGGTGATCGGCGCGCTGTCGGCGGGCCAGGTGAACAGCAATAACATCGGCATCCCGATCTCGCTCTACATGCTCGGGAACGCGGCGTACTCGGCTCCGGTGATCCTGTTCCAGTTGCTGGTCCTCATGCCGATCGCCCTCTCGATCCTGGATGCCGCCACCTCGGGCTCCCGCAACGTGGGGCGCATCCTGTTGCAGACGGCGAAGAACCCGATGCTCATCGGTTCCGCCCTGGGCGTGCTGGTGGCGCTCCTCGACATCGATCTGCCGCCGGTCGTCTTCGACCCCCTGCAGCTGATCGCCGGGGCGTGCGTTCCCGTGCTGCTGATGTCGTACGGGATGTCGCTGTACGGCCAGCGCGTGCTGACCGAGCCGGGTCGCCGCGTCGACGTGGTGATCGCCTCGGCCCTGAAGCTCGTGGCGATGCCCGCGCTGGCGTGGCTCGTGGCGACGCTCTTCGCGCTGCCCGCCGACCAGGTGTTCGTCGTCGTGGTGCTCGCGGCGCTCCCGACGGCGCAGAACGTCTTCAATTTCGCGCAGCGGTACGGAGTGGGCGAGATCCTGTCGCGCGACGTGGTCTTCATCTCGACGCTCGGGTGCCTGCCGGTGCTGTTCACGGTGGCGCTGTTGCTGGAGCACTCCCCCGCGTGAGGGTCCTCGCGCGCGGTGAACCTTCGGGTCTAGGGTGAGAGTCGTTCCCAGCTTTCACTCAGAAAGGCTCGCCATGCCGACCTCCACGACCAACCCCGCCGTCGGAGCCGTGCGCACCGCGCTCGGCGTCAGCGGAGCCCTCTCCCTCGTCATCGGTCTGCTCATCCTCATCTGGCCGGGACGCACCGCCGAGGTCGCCGTCGGCATCATCTCGATCTACGTGATCATCGCCGGTCTTGTGAACATCGCCATCGGCCTGTTCTGGCGCTCGGGATGGGCGCGCATCGGCTACCTCGTACTCGGCGTGCTGTTCATCGTCGCGGGCATCTTCTCGTTCGCCAACCTGTCGGCCACGACCGCGTGGTTCGGGGTGTTCATCGGCACCCTGGTCGGCATCCTCTGGATCATCGAGGGCGTCGTCTCGCTCACGACGGCCGGTCATCAGTCGAAGGCGCGGGCCTGGACGATCTTCTTCGCGATCGTCAGCATCCTCGCCGGCATCGTGCTGCTGTTCTCGCCGTTGCTCGGCGCGGTGACCCTGTTCCTGCTCATCGGCATCTCGCTCGTGATCCTGGGCGTGTTCCAGATCGTGCGGGCGATCCAGTTCGGCAAAGCCGTCTGATCTCGAACGAACAGGGCCCGGATGCCATGGCATCCGGGCCCTTCGTGTCTCACCCCACCGGCAGGTGGCGATTCCACCACTCGAGGACGGCGTCGAAACGCTGCACCCGGTGCTGCGGGCGCCCGGCGCGCGTGAGCTCGTGATCCTCGCCCGGGAAGACGAGCATCTCGGCCTCGACGCCGTTGCGCTTGAGCGCCGCGTAGTACCGCGTCGCCTGATCGAGCGGGCAGCGGTAGTCGAGTTCGGAGTGCAGCACGAGCGTGGGCGTGGCGACCTGGTCGACGACGGCCATGGGGCTCTGCGCGGCCACGAGCGCCGGGTCGGTGCCGACGTACTCCTCGCCGAAGAACGAGCCGATGTCGCTCGAGCCCGGGAAGGCGGCGGGGTCGAGAAATCCGCGCTCGACGATCGCTGCGGCGAAGCGGTGCTCGTGCGCGATGATCCAAGCGGTCATGTACCCGCCGTACGAGCCGCCCATGACACCCACGCGGTCCGCGTCGAGCCGCGGGTCGGCACCGACGACGCCGTCGAAGAAGTCCATGACGTCGAAGAAGTCGAGGGTGCCCATGCGGCGGCGGATCGAGCGACCGTGTGAGCGGCCGTAACCGGCACTCCCCCGCGGGTTGCTGTAGACGACCGCGTATCCGGCGTCGACGAGCACCTGCGTCTCGTCGAACAGGTGCACGCCGTACGACGCGTAGGGGCCGCCGTGGATCTGCAGGATGACCGGGAACGGTCCCTCGCCCTCGGGCACGGCCACCCAGCCGTGCACGGGATAACCCTCTCGACCGACGATCTCGTGCTCGACCGGGACCACGATCCCCGCCGCGCGAGCGGCCTGGCCGAACGCGGTGAGCGCCCGCACCTCGGACCCCTCGCTCACGACGAGCTCTCCGGAGGACTCGGGAGAGGCGACGGATGCCACGACCCGGCCCCGCGCGACGGCATGGCCGTTCACCTCGAGGTCGCCGCCGAGCACCTGCTCCACCCGCCCGTCGCGCGTCACACGCAAGAGCCGCAGGCGACCGCGCGTGCGGTCCTGCACGAGCACGTCGTCGCCGTCGAACGAGAGGTGACTGCCGACCTCGCCGAGGTCGACCGTCTCGGGGTCGGTGAGCGGACGCGGTCCGTCGGCCTCGATGATGAAGAGCGCGACGCCGGGCGCGACGAAGTCGATCCCCTCATCGCCCACGTCGTTCGCGAGAACGAAGACCGCGCCGTCGGGCGCGACGTCGACCGTCGCCACCGAGAGGTTCTCCGACGAGCTCAGCATCTCGCGCTGCTCGCCGCTGTCGACCGCGACCGCGACGACCCGGTCGCGCAGGTCGCGGCGCGCGGTCTCGATCACGTCGGGGACGCTGAGCACCTCCGAACCGTCGGCGGTCCAGACGACGCCGCTCCAGCTCGTCTCCCCGTGGGTGAGTTGCGTCGCGGGCTCAGCCACGACGCGCTTCTCGGGCGTCTCGAGGGACGGCGCCGGCGCGTAGAACGGCTCGGCGTCGGTCGAAGGGACGTCGACGACGAACAGCTGCGCCGGACGATCGAGGTAGCCGAGCCCGTTGGCGTGCCAGCGGATGCCGGTGATCCGGCGCGGCGGCTCGGCCGCGGCATCCCGTCCCTCGACCGTGCCGTAGCGGCCGGGTTCGGGCACGCGAGCCGTGAAGGCGAGGCGGGCGCCGTCGGGCGAGAACGCCAGGGCGGTCACTCCCCCGGGCTGGTCGGTGACCTGCACGGGCTCGCCCCCGGACGAGGCCACGACGAAGACCTGCGTGCGTCCCTTGTCGTCGGCGCGGAGGAACGCGATCGTCGCGTCGTCGGGAGACAGGTGGGGCGCCCGATCGGCGACCCCCCGCGTGAGGCGCCGGGGCGAGCCGACGGGCAACTCGACCCGCCAGAGCTGCCCGACCGCGCGGTCGGCGGCGAGGTCGGGGCGAGAGGTCGCGAAGACGGCGAACGCCCCCGAAGCGGCGATCGCGGGCCGACCGACCCCGATCAGTGTCTTGATGTCGGTCGGCCGCATGCTCACTCGCCTCCGAACGAACCCGTGTCTCCGACGAGGCGGGTGTTGTCGGCGGGCACCGGGTCGACCGCGGCGCGGGCCACCTCGGCGGCGAACTCCGAGACGTTGTAGAGCTTGCCGGCGTCTTCGCGGCGCGCCGAGATGGCGCCGGGGTTCGCGCGCTCGAGCAGGGTCGCCGTGATGGTGCCCTCGATCATGTCGCCCGAGATGACGGTGAAGCCGATGCCGCGCTCTTCGAGAGCCGGGATCTTCTCGCGCAGGGCGTCTTCGCCGGCGCGCTTCGACAGGGCGACCGGCTCGTACTCGGGCATGGTCGGGGTAGTGCGGATGAAGTGCGCCTGGTGGCTGGTCACGAAGACGACGCGCGCGTCGTCCGTGAGCAGCGGCAGAGCCGTCTCGAGCACGTTGACCTGCGCGTCGCGGTTGAGCAGCAGCGCGTAGTCCTCGGCCATGCCCGACTCCATGCCGCCCGAGGCGTTGAGCACGAGGATGTCCAGACCGCCGAAGGTGCGCTCGACCTCGTCGAACATCGCCTTGACCGATTCGGGGTCGGTGAGGTCGGCGCCGACGACGAGGGCCTCGACGCCGAGCTCGCGCAGCTGCGTGGCGAGCTTCTCGGCGCGGGGCGCCTTGTTGCGGAAGTTGATGACGACGTTCGCGCCGGCCTCGGCGAAGTAGCGGACGGTGTCGGCGCCGATGCCGCGCGACGAGCCGGTGACGAGGGCGGTCTTGCCGCTCAGCGAGCCGGACGGGAGGGTCTGGGACACGGGAGTTCTCCTGACGATTCGGAATCAGCCCCCAGCCTATCGAGCGGGATGCCGACGCCCCGGGGCGACGGCGCCTGTGCGGAGGATGAGAACCGGCCCCGGTGTCGGTGCCCAGTGCTACGTTCGGGCCAGGAGGCACGAAATGGACGTTCTCTCCATCGTCGAGATGTGGGCCTGGATCGGCTGGATCCTGCTCATCCTCGTCTTCCTCGTGTGCGAGATGCTCACCGGCGAGTTGACGTTCCTGATGGTCGCGGTGGGGAGCCTCGTCGGCCTCGTCTCCGACCTGGTGGGCGCACCCCTCTGGCTGCAAATCATCGTCGCGGCCGTCGCTTCGGTCGCGCTCCTGCTGTTCGTGCGTCCGCCCCTGCTGCAACGACTGCACCGCGACGCCGATCCGCGGCCCTCCAACGTCGAGGCGCTGCTGGGTCTCGAGGGCCTCGTCCTGTCGCGGATGTCGGCGTCGGTCCCCGGGCAGGTCAAGCTCTCGAACGGTGACGTGTGGACCGCGCGCGCCGAGACCGACACCCGGATCGACCCCGCCACGCGCATCGAGGTCGTCCGTATCGACGGCGCCACCGCCGTCGTCCGCGCGCGAAGCCAGGAGGCGACATCATGAACGATCTGATCCCCGTCACGATCGGGTGGGTCCTCGCGGCCGTGGTGGTGATCTTCGTCGTCGTGGTACTGTTCCGCGCGATCCGGATCATCCCGCAGGCCCGCGCCGGAGTGGTCGAGCGACTCGGCCGTTACCACAAGACGCTCAGCCCGGGCCTGAACCTCGTCGTCCCCCTCGTCGACCGCGTGCGGCCCCTGATCGACATGCGCGAGCAGGTCGTCTCGTTCCCCCCGCAGCCGGTCATCACCGAGGACAACCTGGTCGTCTCGATCGACACGGTCGTGTACTTTCAGGTCACCGACGCCCGGGCCGCGACCTACGAGATCGCCAACTACCTCGGCGCCGTCGAGCAACTGACGACCACGACCCTGCGCAACGTCGTGGGCGGCCTCAACCTCGAGCAGGCGCTCACCAGCCGCGACAACATCAACGGTCAGTTGCGCGTCGTCCTCGACGAGGCCACGGGAAAATGGGGCATTCGGGTGGGACGCGTCGAGCTCAAGGCGATCGATCCGCCCCTCTCGATCCAGGACTCGATGGAGAAGCAGATGAGAGCCGAACGCGATCGCCGCGCCGCGATCCTGACCGCCGAGGGGTCCAAGCAGTCGCAGATCCTCGAGGCCGAGGGGCGCCGTCAGGCGGCGATCCTCGAGGCCGAGGGCGACAAGCAGGCGGCAGTCCTGCGCGCGCAGGGTGAGGCCGAGGCGATCCACTCGGTGTTCACGGCGATCCACGAGGGCCGGCCCGACGACAAGCTCCTCGCGTACCAGTATCTTCAGACGCTGCCGAAGATCAGCGACAGCTCGTCGAGCAAGCTGTGGATCATCCCGAGCGAGTTCACCGAGGCGCTGAAGGGCATCTCCGGCGCGTTCGTCTCGCGCTCGGGCGACGACTCCCCCGCCGCGGCGTCCCCGCCGAGCTCGGCTCCGTGATGACGCGGCATCCCTACCTCTCCCCGGACGCCCCGCGTGTGCTCGCCCACCGCGGTCTGGTGACGGCGGATGCCGCCGCGCACGGGGTGGCCGAGAACTCCTTCGCCGCGGTGGCCGAGGCGCACGCCGCCGGAGCCGACTACGTCGAGTCGGACTGCCACCTCACCGCCGACGGCGAGGTCGTGCTGTTCCACGACGACGATCTGCGGCGGGTCGCCGATGATCCGCGGGCCATCGCCGACGTCCGCCTGCACGAGATCGAAGAGCTGATGTCGGAGCGCGGGGGGCTCATCACGCTGGTCCAGGCCCTCGAGTCCTTCCCCGACGTGCGCTTCAACCTCGATGTGAAGGCCGCGGCCGCAGCGGGCGAGGTCGGCCGCCTCGTCGCCCCGCACGCCGAGCGCGTCCTGGTCACGAGCTTCTCCGACGAGCGTCGACGCGATGCCCTCGCCGCCGCGCGGGCCGCGGGGGCGCGGATGCGTCCGGCCACCTCGCCCGGGTCGGCGACGATCGCCCGCCTTCTCGCCGCTCGCGCGCTGCACCGGACCCGCCTGGTCCGTTCTCTCCTGAGCGAGGTCGACGCCCTGCAGATCCCCGAGCGTCAGGGGCCGATCCCCGTGGTCACGCGCGGGTTGCTGCGAGACGCGCACGCCGCCGGTGTCGAGGTGCACGTGTGGACCGTGAACGACGAAGACGACATGTCCCGGCTGCTCGACCTCGGCGTGGACGGCCTCGTCACCGACCGCGCCGACGCGGCCATCGCGCTGGTGAACACACGGGGAACAGCGGCTGTCTGAGCATCCACTGTGAAACTCGTCAGGACGCGCGGAGTTCGAATAAAGCGCACAGGTGCGAACGTTATACATGGGGACCGACGAGAGGACCACAAAATGGCAGACCGCAGTCTCCGCGGCATCCGACTCGGCGCCCAAAGCCTCCAGAGCGAAGACGGCGTCGTGTTCCACGACCGTGCACAACACACCTACTCCTGCAGCACCTGCGGACGCGACACCGTCCTGACCTTCGCTGCCGACGCCGAGGTTCCCGACGCGTGGGAGTGCCGCACCTGCGGTGCCGAGGCGCTTCTTCGCATCGGCGACGGCACGGCGACGGTCGACCACAGCGCCGACAAGGCCGCCCGTACGCACTGGGACATGCTCCTGGAGCGTCGCACCATCCCCGAGCTCGAGGAACTCCTCGAGGAGCGCCTCGCGTTCGTCCGCGCTCGTCGCGGCGCGGGGAACGAGAAGCTCAGCGCCTGACGCTGACCCGCTGATTCAGACGCCGGCCCCTTCGGGGGTCGGCGTCTTCTTCGTGCGTCGCACCCGGATCCCGGCGATCAGGCCGGCGGCGAGGAGAGCGGCGATGCCGCCCCACCCGAGCACGATCTTCACGGCCGGCCCGATCACGACCGCGGGGGTGAGCCCGGTGCGCAGCGGCACGTCGGTGAGCATGTGCCCGGCGGTGTCGGGCGGCAGGGAGTCGAGCGTCGACCCGTCCGGAGCGATCACCTGACTCGTGCCGACGGTCGACAGGTTGACCACCGCGCGGCCCGTCTCGATCGCGCGCATCTGCGCGAACGCGAGCTGCTGAAGGTTCTCGTCGGTGCCCCGGAAGTCCGCGTTGTTCGTCTGGAACATGTAAACCTCGGCGCCTTCGTCGGCGCCGTCCCATACGACGTCGTCGTAGATGACGTCGAAGCAGATCGCCAGGCCCACGCCGATCCCGTTGAGGTCGATCAGCGGAGGGGCGGTTCCGGGGGTGTACTCGCGGCCGATGAGACCGATGAGGTCGGGGGCGAACGGCTCCCAGAAGGACCGGTCGGGAACGTACTCGCCGAAGGGCACGGGATGCCGCTTGTCGTACGTCGTCCCCTCTTGCCCGGCCGCCGTCCACAGCAGCGACGAGTTGAACAGCTCGGAGCCGCGCTCGGTGACGGCCGAGATCAGCAGCGGGGCGTCCATCCGCCGGGAGAGTTCGCCGAGCGCCGCCGCTGTCGCGGGGTTCGAGGTGGGGTCGGAGTCGACGCCGCCCTCGGGCCAGAGCAGCACGTCCATCTTCTGGCCGAACAGCGGGGCGGATGCCGTGAGCTGCGCGTTCAACACCGCGTTGCGCGTGCGCTGGTCGAAGTACCCCGCCGGACCGTTGCCCTGCACCGCGCCCACGCGGATCGAACCCGCGTCGGTGGTGGGGAACGCGGGCAACGCCACCAGCACGACGAGCACCGCCGCCGCGGGGACCGCGCCGGTCACACGACGAAGGCTGCCACCGCGCACGAACTCGACGGCCATCGCGCAGAACAGCACGACGAGGAACGACAGCCCCGACATGCCCACCCACGACGCCACCTCGGCGAAGGGGCCGTTCACCTGCGAGACGCCGATGCGCCCCCACGGGAAGCCGCCGTAGGGCCACGAGCCGACGATCTGCTCGCGCAGGGTCCACAGCGCCGCGACGAGGGCGGGGAGCAGCAGGAGCCGTCCCACGTGCCTCGGCGCGACGCGTGGCATCCATCGATAGGCCAGGGCGATCGGTGCCGCCAGAACGGCTGTCAGCAACGCCTCGAGGACGAACAGGGCCGCCCACGGGATGGGTCCAAGGTAGCGAGCGGTGAAGAGCAGATTGACCGAGAAGAACGCCACCCCGAAGAGGAACCCGATCAGCACGGCCGACCAGAACCGGCGGCCGATGAGGGTCACCAGGGCCAGGGCGACGGCGGGGAACGCCATCGGCCACCAGGCGAACGCGGGGAACGCGGTGACGAGCAGCAGCCCCGCCACTACGGCGAGGGGCGCCGCGAAAGCGAGGCGCAACGGAGGAGTCACCGACCCCCGGGGCGTCGTCATCGCGCTCATGCCGACGTGTAGGCCACGATGCCGCGGCGCACCGAGTCGAGCGCCGTCCGCGCGGTCTTGGCGAGCGGCGGTTCGGCGACCAGCGAGATCTGATCGAGCAGGTCGATCGTCTGCTTCGCCCAGCGCACAAAGTCACCCGCGGCCATGTCGGCGAGGGTCAGCACGCTGTCGAGCGGCAGGCCCTTCGCCCACGCGTGCATCGCCGGCGCGAGGCCCGAGGCGGGCGACTCCGAGCCCGGCAGCCGGTGGTCGCGTTCGAGGTCGTCGAGCTCCTGCCACAGAGTCTGCGTGGCGTCGAGGGCCCCGCGGAAGGCACCGCGGGGCAGACCGCGCTCCCCCGGGCCCGCTTCGTCGCGACGCGGTTCGTACACGAGGCAGCAGGCGAGGGCCGCGAGCGAGGGGGCGTCCAGCCCCTCCCACAGACCCTGCCGCAGCGACTCGGCCACGAGCAGGTCGCGTTCGCCGTAGATGCGGCGCATCGTGCGCCCGGCACGCGTCAGCACCGTCGCACCGTCGTCTTCGATGGCGACGTACTCCAGCGCGGCGAGCACCTCGACCACGCGGTCGAACACGCGCGCGACGGTGCCGGTGCGCTGGTCGATCTGGTGGCGGGTCTTGTCGGTGCTGCGCTTGAGCTTCCAGTAGCGCTCCGCCCAGCGGGCGTGGGCCTCGCGATCGGGGCACGACTGGCACGGGTGCCGCTGCATGCGCTTGCGCAACGACTGGATCTGCTGCTGCCGCTCATCGCGCAGACGGCGGGGGGCCGTGGCATCCCGTCGATTGATCTTCTCGAGATCGCTCAGCTCGCGGCGGATCGTGGAGTACTCGCGGAAGTCGCCGCGGTCGCACGTCATCGCCTTCTCGTAGCCGGCGAGCGACTCCTCGGCCTCTTTCACCTGCCGCGCGAGTCCGACGACGGAGCGGTCGGCCTGGAACTGCGCGAACGACGACTCGAGGATCTCGCGGGCGCGTGCCCGACCGAACTGGTCGATGAGGTTCACGGCCATGTTGTACGTGGGCCGGAAGCTCGAGTTCAGCGGATAGGTGCGGCGCGAGGCGAGGGCTGCGACCGACTGCGGGTCGAGGCCCTCGGTGAACTGTACGACCGCGTGGCCTTCGACGTCGATGCCGCGACGGCCGGCGCGACCGGTCAGCTGCGTGTACTCCCCCGACGTGATCGCGACGCGGGCCTCGCCGTTGAACTTCTCGAGCTTTTCGAGCACGACGGTGCGCGCCGGCATGTTGATGCCGAGGGCGAGCGTCTCGGTCGCGAAGACGACCTTGACGAGCTTGCGGCGGAACAGCTCTTCGACGACCTCTTTGAACGCCGGGAGGAGACCCGCGTGGTGCGAAGCCATTCCGCGTTCGAGGTTGTCGCGCCACTCCCAGAAGTGGAGGACGGCGAGGTCTTCGTCCTTGAGGGTGAAGGTCAGCTCGTCAACGATCTGACGGATCTCGACGCGCTCCTCGGCGGAGGTCAGCCGCACGTTCGCGCGGCGCAGCTGCTGCACCGCGGCATCGCACCCGGCCCGGCTGAAGATGAAGAAGATCGCGGGCAGCAGGTGGTTGCGCTGCAGCAGCTCGACGACCTCGGGCCGGTCGATGCGCTCGATGCGCGGGCCCTGCTGGGCGCGCAACGGCTTGTGACCGCCGCGTCGCTGGTGGGCGTGGCGGGGGCCGCCCGCGTGACGCTGGGAGCGGTACTCCTGCGCGCGCCGGTTGTTCTCGTATCCCCCGGCGTTGCCGCCGCGGATGCGCAGCAGCTCCTGATTGACCTGCGCGGTGGCAACTCCGGCCCGGTCGTCGAACAACGGCAACAGGTCCCCGCGCACGAGCACGTGCTGCTCGAGGGGAACCGGGCGGGTCTCCGACACGATCACCTCGGTGTCGCCGCGCACGGTGTCGAGCCAGTCGCCGAACTCCTCGGCGTTCGACACGGTCGCCGACAGCGAGACGAGCTTCACCGACGGCGGAAGGTGGATGATCACTTCTTCCCACACCGCGCCGCGGAAGCGGTCGGCGAGGTAATGCACCTCGTCCATCACGACGAATCGCAGACCGCGCAGGGCCGGCGAGTCGGCGTACAGCATGTTGCGCAGCACCTCGGTGGTCATCACGACGATGCGCGCCGAGGCGTTGATGTTCGTGTCGCCCGTCAGCAGGCCGACCTCGTCGTCGCCGTACACCTCTTGCAGCTCGTGGAACTTCTGATTCGACAGCGCCTTGATGGGCGTGGTGTAGAACGCCTTGTCGCCGGGCTCGAGCATGGCGAGGTGGATCGCGAACTCGCCGACGATCGTCTTTCCGGCACCGGTGGGCGCGGCCACCAGCACGCTGCGGCCGTCCTCGAGGGCGTGGCATCCCGCGATCTGAAAGTCGTCGAGCTCGAAACGCTGCATCTCGGCGAAGTCCGCCGTGTGCGGGTGCGTGGAGCGGGCGGCGGCGCGAGCGAAGCGCTCGGCCGGACTCGGTGAACTCACGCGGTGGGCCCCGACGGCATCTCGGCCGCGGCGAGGCGACGGGCCTTTCGCCGGTCGAACAGCATCGAGACCCCGGCCGCCGCGAAGAACAGCACGGTGAGGATGCCGGCGAGCATCAGCATGCTGATGATGTCGGCCGCGGGGGTGGCCAGGGCCGAGAACAGGGTGGCGATGAGGATCGCCACGCGCCAGCCCTTGAGGATCGCCTTGCCGCTCATGATGCCGGCCACGTTGAGCGCGACGAGGAACACCGGCAGCACGAACGCGACGCCGACCACGATCATCAGCTTGAAGACGAAGTCGTAGTAGTCGACCGCGTTGTAGAAGTTGACGCCACCCTCGGGCGTGAAGCCCCACATCAGCTCGATCACGTGCGGGACGATCAGCAGGCCCACCCAGCAGCCCACGAAGAAGAGCGGGACGGCGGATGCCACGAACCCGACCGTGTAACGGATCTCTTTGCGCGTGAGCCCGGGCATGATGAACGCCCAGATTTGCCACAGCCACACCGGTGCCGAGAGGAAGATGCCGATCGAGAACGCGATGCGCATGCGCAGGTCGAACGCCGAGGTCACCGAGGTGAAGTTCAGCGCCGAGAAGTCGTCTCCGCGCCGCTCCGCGATGACGCGGATGGGCTCGGTGATGAGGTGGATGATCGGGTCGGTGATGATGAACGCGATCACCATGCCCACCACGAGGGCGAGCGCCGCGATCATGAGCCGCTTGCGCAGCTCGACCAGGTGCGCCCCGATCGACATGCGCTTGTCGCGCCGCGGCCCCTCGGGCACGTCGATACGCGGCGGTCCTGCCGTCGCCACGGGTTAGACGGTGGGGTCGGTCGACCTGCGCGGCTCGGGAGCGACGGTCGGCGTGGTGCCGATGTCGGTGGCGCGCGGGGCTTCGGATGCGGCAGCGACCTCGTCGTCGCGCTTCATCTCCTTCATCTCACTCTTGAAGACTCGTGCCGACTGTCCCATGCTCTTGGCGAGCGCGGGGAGCTTGGCGGCACCGAAAAGAAGAAGGATGACAGCCAGAACGATGAGCAGGTGCCATCCGGTCAAACCCTGGAACATGAGGACTCCTCGTCTCGTTCGTGCGGTGTCTCAGTCTAACCCGGGCGCTCGTCGTGCGCTCCGACGCGCGGGAACCCGGCGGGAACGGTCAGGATTCGTGCGCGTACTGCGCGAGACCCGCGGCCGCCCACGCGGCGGCGGCCCGGCGGGCTCCCGCGGGTTCCACGAGCTCGACCTCTCCCCCGCGGCGCGCCGCCAGGCGCTTGAGACTCTGCTCGTCGGCGAGCCGGAGGGATGCCACGGCCCGGCCGTCGTCGGCGTCGTCGATCTCGGCGCGCTCGAGGTAATCGGCCAGCAGGGGCGCCACCTCTCTGGGGAAGCGGAAGCGCGCGACGACCTCGTCGTCCGCCGGGGCGAACAGCTCGGGCACGGGGTCGGCGCCGTGCGCGGCCGGGATGTCGGTGACGCGGGCGTCGCCGACGCGGTCGAGGTGGAAGGTGCGCACGGCCTGGCGCAGGTGATCCCAGCCCTGCAGGTACCACTGCCCGTTCGCGATGTGGACCTTGATGGGGTCGACCGTCCGGCTGATCGGCTCGGCCCCGGGGGCGCGGTAGGTGAACGTGACCGCGACGCGCGAGCGCAGGGCCTCGTCGACCACGTCCCGGACGCCGTCGACCGGCCCGGGGGCGACGATCACCGCGGCGGGCGCGGTCGATGCGCCCCGCGCGAGCTTCGAAAGGAGCCCGGTGACGAGCTCGCTGTCGCCGAAGCCGGGAAGGCTGCGGGCCAACTGCAGCCCGGCCAGAAGAGCGGCCGCCTCCCGCGCGGTCAGGCGCGGGGAGCGCTCGAGCCCCACGGTGTTCGTGATGGCGATGACGTCGTCGCGGTCGAGCAGGTCCCAGTCGATGTCGAAGAGGTCGTGCGGGAGCTGCCAGTAGCCCTGCTCGCCGGGAAGGCCGATCACCGTGAGACGCTCGACCATCGCGCGCATCTGATCGGGGGCGACCTCGAACTCCGCGGCGGCCTCGGCCACCGACACCTCGCCCTTGCCGAGCAGGTACGGCACGAGTTGGAGCAGGAGCGCGGCGCGATCCAGTGCGGCGACGGGGCGATCGGTGCTCACTCGGCACCCCCGTGCAGGGCGAGGGTGGCCTCGAGCCGTCGGATGACCTCGGCGCGCAGGTCGGCGGGTTCGACCACCCGCACCTCGGGGCCGTACGAGGCGAGCTCGTCGGCGAAGACGTGGAGGTCGACGTAGGGCACGCGGATTCCCTGGGGCGCCTGTTCGGCGCGGCGGTCCAGGCGCAGGGCCGCCTCGGTGCCGGGGTGCACCTCGAGGAGGGCGCGCTGGCGTTCGGCGACGGCGCGCAGGCCCTCGAGGGCCCGTTCCCCGGCGCCTTCCCGCAGTTCTGCGGGAAAACCCTTGCGCGTGAGCGTCACCTCGCCGACGATCCGCGAGAGCAGGAACGTGCGGTCGGCGTCGACGTTCAGGTCGTAGCCGTAGACGTGCCACCGCGCCTCGTACTCGACGAGCGCGAGGGGCTGCACGCGGCGTTCGCGCGGTCGCGCTTCGCCGGGGCGCAGGTAGGTGAAGGTCACGACGCGGCACTGCTCGATCGCCCTCTGGAGCGCGGCGAACGACGCATCGCGGACGCGGATGCGCGGGGCGTAGCCGATGATCGGCTCGTCGACGGCGATGCCGAGTGCGCGGATCTTGCGCAGACCGCTGCGCGCGTCGGCGGAGAGGGACTCGCTCCCCCACACGCCGCCCGCGATGTTCAGCAGCGCCACCTCGGCGGGGCTGAAGGTGATGTCCTCGGGCAGCGCGTACTCGGCGGTCGGCACGCGATAGCGCGCCTCGCGGAGGTCGTCGGGGTCCGCGCGATTGCCGATCGTCTCGATCGGGACACCGAGGCCGCGCAGGCTCTCTTTGTCGCGCTCGAACATCTTCTCGAGCGCGTCCTTCGACGCACCCGCCTCGAGCTGCTCCCGGTAGCCCGCGACGGACGACAGGATCGTGTCCTTCGTCAGCCCCTGCTCGGTCGCCATGAGGGCGACGACGAGGTTCACCAGACGCTCCTCGGGAGCGCTGCGGGACACGGTGGCGGGCACCCGCCCATCCTAGGCGCCGAGCGACCGGCCGGAACGGCACCGGGCGCCACGCGACCCCCGCGAGCCCGCTCCGCGCGGACCGATCGGGGATGCCGATCAGCCGACGGTGCCGAGGACGTCGATGACGTAGACCAGTGCGGAGTTCGCGGGAGCCTTGAGCACCTGCTGATCCTGGGCGGTCTGGTCGGCGGGGACGACGATCAGCAACTGCGATCCGACCGTCGCGCCCTCGAGGGCCGAGGCGATCGCCGGCGGGAGCTGCGACACGGTCGCCTGGCCGGGCGCGCCGTTCTTCCAGGTCGAGGCGAAGGTGGTCGTGGCACCCCACGCGACGCCCTGGACGTGGATGACGACCGAGGAGTCGCCGGTCAGCACCTCGCCGTCGCCCTTCTTGATGGTCTGCGAACGCTGCTGCGTGGGAGCGTCGCCGGCGGGCATGACCACACCGGGCGTGCCGTCCGGGGCGCGGACGACCGAGGGCATGCCCGAGTCCGCGTTGTACTGGTCGGCACCGTCGGCCGCGGGGAGGAAGACCTTGCGCACGTCGAAGACGAAGACCGCTCCGTCGCCCTCGTTCACGCCGAGCGCCTGAGCGCCCTGGGCGCCGAGGTCGGAACCGGGGATGGCGACCGCGACACGCGAGCCCTCGGCCACGCAGTGCAGCAGCGGCGCGACGGCGGGAATGGCCTGCGTCAGGCGGGGCAGCGGCGTCGCCGACTTCACGTCGGACCCGTACGTGGTCGCCACGAGCTGCGAGCCGGTGGCGGCGTCGAGCACCGTCACGTCGACGAGCGAGAGCTGATCTTCGCTCGTGATGCGCTGCCCGTCGCCCTCGATGAGGGTCTGGGTCCCGGCCGCCTCGGGCACGAAAGGAGAACGCACCGAGACCGTGGGGGCGGTACCGAAATCACCGCTGGCGTCGACCACCGAGGCGATCGCACTGTCGGTGGGCGTCGGGCACGACGAGGCGGCGGATGCCGAGCACCCGACGAGGCCGAATCCGGCCAGGGCGGTCACGGCAACGAGAGCGGGGAGTCTACGCACCGGATCAGTTTAGGCTGTCGAACCGGGCTCTTCCGACGAGGCGCCCGCGACGGACTGACGGACCCCCTCGGCGGACTTCTGCGCCTCGCGCACGCGCTTGCGCAGGTTCTTGTCGGTGATCTGGCGGTCGCCGACGGCACCGGGAGTCCACAGTTCGACGTCCTCGTCGCCGTAACTCGACTTCGAGGCGCGGCGCTTGACCTCGGGCGGGACGGCCCCCGGGGCGAGGCGGCGCGCGGTGATGAGGAAGCCCGTGTGAGCGACCATGCGGTGATCGGGGCGGACCGCGAGCCCTTCGACGTGCCACCCGCGGACCATGGTCTCGCTGGCATCCGGCTCGGTGAACAGTCCGGTGGCGCGGATGTACTCGGCGACACGGCTGAGCTGGGTGGCGGTGGCGATGTAGCAGAGCACCACGCCGCCGGGGGTCAGCGCGTCGGCCGCGGCGTCGATGCACTCCCAGGGCGCGAGCATGTCGAGCACGATGCGGTCGACCGAGGCCGGGGCCACGGCTTCCGGGAGGCTCTCGACCAGATCGCCGACGACGACCTCCCACGTCGCGGGCATCTCGCCGTGGAACGTCTCGACGTTGGCGCGGGCGACGTCGGCGAACTCCTCGCGGCGCTCGAACGACAGCAGGCGACCGGCCGGACCGATCGCGCGCAGCAGCCACAGCGACAGCGCTCCGGAGCCGACACCGGCCTCCACGACCGTGGCGCCCGGGAAGATGTCGGCCTGCGCGAGGATCTGCGCGGCGTCCTTGGGGTAGACGATCGCGGCGCCGCGCGGCATCGACATGACGAAGTCGCGCAGCAGCGGGCGCACGGCCAGGTAGTCGTGACCGGAGCTGTTGGTCACCACGCTGCCGTCGGGCTGGCCGACCAGCAGCTCGTGCTTCAGCACGCCGTTGTGGGTGTGCAGTTCGCCCCCCTCGCGCAAGGTGATGGTGTGCATGCGGCCCTTGGGGCCGGTCAGCTGCACCCGGTCGCCGACCCGGAAGGGGCCGCTCAGGTGGGGGGTCTCGCTCATCGGGTGACTCGTGTCTCTTCGGGGTGGATCGGGGTGTGGGCGGCGTGGAGCGCCCGCAGGTCGGAGGTCGTGCGGCCCTCGAGGCTCGGCCACAGCGCGTGCGCCCCGAGCCCCTCGAGGGGCACCATGAGGGGCACGCCCAGCGACACGGCACCGCTCGCGAGGGCGGAGCGCAGACCGTTCGGCGAGTCCTCGATCGCCACGGTGTCGCGGATGTCGACGCCGAGCGCCGCGGCCGCCTGCAGGTACGGGTCGGGGTACGGCTTCGGGCGTTCGACGTCGTCGCCGGCGACCACGAGGTCGAAGGCCGGGAAGTCGACGAGCTCCACCACCGACAGCGCCATACGGCGCATCGACATCGTGACGAGGGCGGTCTTGACGCCCGAGGCGCGCAGATCGGCGAGGAGCTCGCGGGCACCGGGGCGGAACGGCACACCCGTCACGGCGAGCTGGCGCTGCACCTCGTCGGTCAGGTACGAGATGATCTCGTCGACGCCCCAGGGCACGCCCGCGTTCTGCAGCAGCCGGGCGGAGTCCTCGAGGGCCAGGCCGACCATCCCGAGCGCCTGCTCGTGCGACCAGGTCCCCCCGAAGCGCTCCACGAGCGGGGTCTCCGCGGCCATCCAGTACGGCTCGGTGTCGACGAGCGTGCCGTCCATGTCCCAGAGGACGGCGGCGGGAGCGGGGGAAGTCATCGCTCCATCCTATTGAGGGCCCGGTGCGCACCCGTCCGGCCCCCGTGCCGTTCGCCGGGCGGGACCGGCTCGCTCTCCGCGGGTGCGCCTATTCTGGAAGCCAGCCCCGACGGGGCAGAGGAGGTTGCGTGGACGCACTGGGTCGCCGGATCATCGTCGCCGCGTTCGACGGGTGGAACGATGCCGGAGAAGCCGCATCGGCGGCGGCATCGATGCTGCGCGCCGATGTGGAGTACGAGGTCGTCCACTCGGTGGACCCCGAGCTGTACTTCGATTACCAGTACACCCGCCCCCAGGTCGGATTGGATGCCGAGGGCCGCCGCACCCTCACCTGGCCCGAGGCCACGCTCCTGCGTCCCGTGAAGCGCTCCGACGACGCCGAGATCTGGCTGCTGGTCGGGGTGGAGCCCGCGCGAGCCTGGCAGGCGTTCGCCGCCGAGTTCATCGACGTCGCCCTGCGCGAGGACGTCACGGGCTTCGTCGCCCTCGGATCGATGATGTCCGACGTTCCGCACACGCGCCCCATCTCGGTCTTCGCGGGCAGCGACAACGAGGGCGTGCGCCAGAGCCTGGGCCTCGAGCGGAGCCTGTACGAGGGGCCGGTCGGCATCCTGAGCGCCATCGGCCATGTCTCGGAGACCGTGGGCATCCCGACCGCGAGCCTCTGGGCGAGCGTTCCCCACTACGTCGCCGGGCACACCCCCTCACCCAAGGCCACGCTCGCCCTGCTCGAGAAGCTCGAGTCGATCACCGGCATCGCGGTCCCGCGCGGAGACCTCGAGAACGAGTCGCGCCTGTGGGAAGCCTCGATCGACGCGGCCGCGGCCGACGACGACGAGATGAGCGAGTACATCCGCCAGCTCGAGCAGACCCGTGACACGTGGGACTCGCCCGAAGCCTCGGGGGACGCGATCGCCCAGGAGTTCGAGCGCTACCTGCGCCGCGGCGGCGACGGCCCCACCAAACCCGGACGCGACGACCCGCCCCGACGCTGAGCGGGCGGGTCGGCGACGACTCCCCCGGTCCCTCGACAGGCTCAGGGACCTTCTGCGGTGCGCTCGAGTGGCCGTGCCGTTCGACGCCACCGCAAGCCGCGCGCGCGAGCCGGGGCGACCGAGCCCGTCGAAGCCACCGGACCCCACGGCCCGCCCGCACACGACGAAGGCGCCGCCCCGAACGGGACGACGCCTTCGCGGCATCCGGGGTCAGCCGGTGATGGCCGAGTACGCCGGCAGCACACCGAGGGTCAACAGCACCATGATGAGCACGCCGAGAGCGACGCGGTAGATCACGAAGGGCAGGAAGCTGCCGCGCTTGAGGTACTGCATGAGGAAGGCGATGACGATGTAGCCCACGACGAACGCGATGATCGTCGCGATGGCGGTCTCGCCGAGGCTGTAGGGCCCGGTGCCCTCGTCGAAGCTTTTGTACAGCTCGAAGAAGCCGCTGGCGAAGACCGCGGGCACGGCGAGCAGGAACGAGTACTCCGCCGCAGCGGTGCGCTTGTACCCGAGCGCGCGGCCGAGGGTCGTGGTCGCCCCAGAGCGCGAGACGCCCGGCACGAGGGCCAGCGCCTGCGCGACACCGAAGGCGATGCCGTGCGGGTAGGTCAGGTCGTCGAGCTCGCGGCGACGCGCGCCGTAGTGGTCGGCGAGACCCAGCAGGATGCCGAAGACGATCAGCACGACCGCCGTGATCCACAGGCTCCGGAAGTTGTCGCGGATGAGGCTCTGCAGCAGCACGCCGAGCAGGGCGATCGGCAGCGTGCCGATGATGACCAGCCAACCCATGCGGGCGTCGGGATCGGTGCGGGGCACCTTGCCGCCGAGCGAGAGGAACCAGCGCGAGATGACCCGGCCGATCTTCTTGCGGAAGTAGATGAGCACCGCGAGCTCGGTGCCGATCTGGGTGATGGCGGTGAACGTGGCCCCGGGGTCGACCTTCGACGGGAGGAACTCGCCGACGATGCGCAGGTGGGCGCTCGAGGAGATGGGGAGGAACTCGGTGAGGCCCTGGACGAGCCCGAGGACGATGACCTCGAAGATATGCATGCGGTCCTTCAGTACGTGCGGATGAGGTCGGCGAGGACTCGCTGACCGAAGGAGAGCGCGTCGACGGGGACGCGCTCGTCGACACCGTGGAACATCCCGGTGAAGTCGAGGTCGGCGGGAAGTCGCAGCGGCGCGAATCCGTAACCGGCGATGCCGAGGGTCGACAGCGCCTTGTTGTCGGTACCTCCGCCCATCAGGTAGGGCACGACCGGCACCCCGGGGTCGTGTCGACCGAGCTGCGCGATCATCGCATCGACCAGGTCACCCGAGAAGGGCACCTCGAGGCCGATGTCCTGGTGGACGATCTCGATCTCGATCCCGGGCCCGACGATGCGGCGGATGTCGGCGAGGGCCGCCTCTTCGGTACCGGGCAGCACCCGCACGTCGATGAGCGCCTCGGCCCGGTCGGGGATGACGTTGTGCTTGTAACCGGCGGTGAGCCCGGTGGGGTTCGTCGTGGTGCGCAGCGTCGAGCGGATGAAGCTGGATGCCGCGCCCGTGCGCAGCGCGAGAGCATCGGGGTCGCCCGCGTCGTCGCCCGTGATCGCGGCGAGGCCGGCGAGCAGTTGAGCCGTGGTGTCGGTGAGACGGATCGGCCACTCGGTGCGGCCGAGGGCGGTGACGGCCTCGGCCAGCTTCGTCACGGCGTTGTCGGCGTGCAGGCCGCTGCCGTGACCGGCGCGACCGCGCGCGACGAGCTTGATCCACACCAGGGCCTTCTCGCCGACCTGCAGCAGATACGCGCGGCGGTCGCCCACCGCGATCGAGTACCCGCCGACCTCGCTGATGGCCTCGGTCGCTCCGGCGAACCACTCGGGTCGGTCCCTGACCACGCGGGCCGAACCCTCGACGCCGCCGTTCTCCTCGTCGGCGAAGAACGCCACGATGATGTCGCGCTCGGGCTGCTCCCCCGCGCGCAGCACCTCGGCCACGGCGGTGAGGATCATGGCATCCATGTCTTTCATGTCGACGGCACCGCGGCCCCACAGCACGCCGTCGCGGATCTCGCCCGCGAAGGGGTCGACGCTCCAGTCGGCGGCGACGGCGGGCACCACGTCGAGGTGACCGTGCAAGATGAGAGCGGGCTTGTCGCGGTTGCGGCCCGGGATACGGGCGCAGACGTTCGTGCGACGCTCGACCGGCTCGTAGTACTCGACCTCGAGGCCGAGGGCTTCGAGATAAGCGCCGACGTAGGCGGCCGCCTCGCGCTCTCCCTCGGCACGGCCTCCGCCGTAGTTCGACGTGTCGAACCGGATGAGGTCTCGCGCGACGCGGGCGACCTCGGGGACGTCGGTTTCGAGCTCGGGCATGCGCACTACGGTACCGGGGACGAGCGTCGCGGCCCGCCGCGCGTCGCCCCTAGACGCGCCCGGGAAGCGGCACCGATTCGAGGCGGGGTCGGGAGCGTGGTAATGTCGTTCTTCGTTGCGAAAGCAGCAAAACACCCAGATGCGCGGGTGGCGGAATAGGTAGACGCGCTAGCTTGAGGTGCTAGTGCCCTTTAACGGGCGTGGGGGTTCAAGTCCCCCCTCGCGCACAGAACGACGAAGGCCCCGGGTTCCACCCCGGGGCCTTTTTCGTTGCCGGCGGAAGGCCGGACCGAAAGGCCATCCCGAGGACGGCCGCCGCAGGCACGGATCCTGCGCGACGGAACAGCCGAGCGCATCCGCCCGGCCGCGTCGGCGATCGTCTTCCGCGGTCGCGAGGAACCGGCTCCCTCCCGCGGCCACGGCGCCCACGCCACGACGGCGATACGCGGAGCGCGGTCGACGCTAGCGACTTTCGTCTGCATTGTGGACGACGTCCGGACGTGTTCGCGTGCTCCCCCGGCTGATGGAATCGCATGAGGCACGGATGATTCCCTCCCCCGCGCCCCGAGACAGCGATACCGGAGGGCAGCAGCGAAACCGATGCGACATCGCATTTACACGCTTTCTGCACATATGAAAGACGAGGGCGACATCATTACCGCACGAGACCGGATAACGAGAACCCTGTACATCGTCGCGGGGTCCGCTTTGGTCGCGGTCTTCCTCGCCTGGGTCGCTTATCGAAATCAGGCGGGACAGTCCCTCTTCGGGATGGACACGGTCGCTGGCTGGGTCGGTCACGGCGCTGCGATCCTCGTCCTTCTCGCGGGCCTGGCTCTTCTCGCTCGCGGAATTTTCCTCCGTCCCGAGAAAAGGGATGCCGCGGATCACGAATCATTCGATTGACTATCGATGCGATACAAAAGAACCGATTGACCATTGAATTCCTTGATCAATAACGTCGCGATTGCTTGCATGTGCTCACAACGAGCAGCAACCGAAAGGGAATTCAAATGAACGCATTCACCATCGATGTCCGCGTGCAGTCCAACTCGGCGAGCGCGGACGTCGAACCCGCCTCGCTGGGATTGGTCACTCGAGCCATCTGCACCCGTGTGACCTGTAAGGCCACCTGCGGCTGCACGCCGCTCTGCATCACGCAGAGCCCGCTCGCCTGCTGGTGAGTCACCCGATCGCCCGCCCGCAGAGACGCGGGTGGGCGATCCCCGGAACGGAGAGGAGACGAGGCGTGCCGCTGACACTCAGCAGTGATCTCACCGTCGAGGCCATCGCCCGCCGTCTCGCGGACCCTGAGACGGTGCGATCGTCTCGACGACAGGTGCGGCAGACGGCGAGGTTCCCCACGGGCTGGAACCCGCAGTCCGTCGCCATGGGGCCACTGGGAAGCGCCCTCGTGTTCGAGGAGCTCACCGCCGCCTCGGATTCAGACGCCGACGAATGGTCGCTCCGCGCGGATGCCATCCTCGAGGAGTGCCACGACCCCGTCGCCGCAGCGGCCGGTGAGGACGCCTCGCTCTTCGGTGGCACTCCAGGCGCGGTGCTGGCCTATCTCTCGGCCGCCCGTCGAGACCCTCGACGTTGGCACGCGCGGGCGTCGGCCCTCGCCGACGAGGTGGCGGAACAGGCTCTCAGCGCCGAGCTCCTTCCCGCGGTCGATGACGTCGCGGACGCTGACTACGACATCATCAGCGGTCGCGCCGGGGTGTTGATGGCGTTGACGGCGATTCGCAGCGCCCTACCCGAGGTGGAGGCCGTCGGCGCCGCCATCAATCGAGTGTTCGACGATCTGCACGAGCTCCTGCGTCGGGGTGAGCTCGTGGGAGACGGCGCCATGATCTCCCCCCGTCACTACCCTCTCCCCGAATACGCGGAGGAGTTCCCGCTGGGCTACCTCAACACGGGACTCGCCCACGGTCTGCCCGGAGTGCTGCTGGCGCTATCCTCGGTCGAAACGGCGGGTGGACGCGACGAGAAGAGGCGATCGCTCGTCAAGGATCTGTCCGCCCGCATCCTCGACGTCGCCGATCGCGACCGTTTCGGTCTGATCTGGTCGACGGGCATCCCCCGTTCGACGTCCTCCCCCGGTCCTCGACCGCGGCACAGGGCTCGCGCTCCGCACGCCTGGTGCTATGGGGCGCCGGGTGTCGCTCTCGCGCTTCACCGCGCGGGCGCATCCGTGCGGGAACCCGCTCTGGTCGCGCAGGCCCGAGAGATCATGCGGGGCGCCCTCGATCGCCACCCGCAACCGAGCGAGGTCCTCAGTCCGTCGATCTGCCACGGGGTAGCCGGAATTCTGGCATGTGCCGACACCGTGCTCGGCGTGTGCCGGGATCCGGAGAGCACCCATGCCGCCCTGCGACGCGACCTGCTCGAGAGGGGCGACGTCGACGCTCCGCTGCTCTATCGCGACGTCGAAGAACCTGCCCAGGAGTTGGACGACCCGTCCGTCATCCAGGGAGCTGCGGGCATCGCCCTCGTGCTGGCTGCCGGTGGGGGACGCGCCCCGCGCTCACCGTGGCGACACCTGTTCGGATTCTGAGAGGAACACCATGATCGCACCGCGACCGACGCACGGATATCGGGCACATGACCGATTCGTCGTGAGGACTCCTCTCTGGAGCCGGAGCCGGTTCTCCGCGCTCTCCTCCTACGAGTCGTTGAGGGCGGCGATTCCGCAGCTCCTCTCGGATGATCGCATCGTCGCCGCGCTGTCGACGGCGAGTCCTCGTCTGGTCGATCAGCTCCGCCGACTCCATGAAGCCGCTCCTTTCTCGAGCGACGAGCGGAAAGAACTCGGTGCTCTGCGCAGCCTGCGCAAGTACCTCTTGCGGATGTCGAACCGTCCGACGCCCTTCGGGCTCTTCGCGGGAGTGGCGTTGGGGACCTTCGGTGCGCACACGGATCTGCGCCTCGAGGACGACCCCATCGGCAGAGTGGAAGCCTTCGCGGACTTCGCCTGGCTGATGGCCTTCGCCACGTCGCTGTCGACCGGCGGTGGAGCCCGGCGGCTGCCGCTCGCCGTGAACCCCTACGCCCAGCAGATCGCGGGCCGCCTGGACGTCGCGCAGTCGAACGTGTTCGGCACCTCGGTGAGCAACCACGTCGACCTCCTGGTGACGACCCCCGTGCAGCAGGCTCTGACTGCTGCGGCAGAGGGCGCGAGCGCGGACGAGGTCGTCGAACTGCTGCGCGCCGCCCACCCCGGCATCGCGCCCGAGACCATCGAGGGACTTGTGGACACTCTGTTGACCCAGGGTGTGCTGTACCCGGCCGTCGTGCCGAGCCTCATTCCGGGGAACGAGGGCGTACCGATACTCGACGCCCTGACCCGGGGCGGAGCCGAATTCCGGGTCGAGCGCGGCGAACTGGATCGCATCCTCTCCTCCCTGTCCGCCGTCCGGGACATCGAGGGCCTGAACGCCACGCTGCCGACCGCGAGAAGCAGCCAGAGCGCCCTGCTCTCCGATTTCTCCGACTCGACCGTGACGGTGAACGCCGGACTCGCGCTGGCCTCGGCGACGCTCTCCGAGAAAGTGGCACGTCGTGTCGAAGACGTCGCCGACGTCCTCGTGCGCACGAGCTTCTTCCCGCCGCGTCCCGCCTCCATCGTCGAGTACGAGCAGCACTTCCTCGAGCGCTACGGCGTCGGCGGCGAGGTCCCCGTTCTCGAGCTCCTAAGCGCGAGCCGGGGACTCGAGGCGCCCGCGGGCTACCAGCTCCCCCTTCGTACCTACCCCCTTCCCGGCTTCCCCGCCCCCACGGACTCCGCGGGCGCTTCGGCCCTCCTGGGGGCCTACACGGCTGCTCTTCTGTCCGGCACGCCCCTGGAGCTCACCGACGACATCCTGACCGCCTACGAGACGGAGGACACGCGGCCCCCGTCCGCCTCCTTCGATCTGTTCGTCCGTGTCCTCGCGCGCTCGGCGGCACACGTGGACCGCGGCGACTTCGATCTCGCCGTCCTGCCGGAGGGCCTCGCGCTCGGCGGACGTTCGACGGGGCGCTTCACGGGTGTGCTCGACGACGCGGCCGACCTCGTCGACGCGATGCTCGCGAGGGAGTCACGCCACAGCGCGCCCGATACGCGCCTCGTCCTGCTGCGCTACCTGCCGGACAAAGCGCGGATGGCCAACGTCGCCCGTACGTCCGCGCCCTCTCTGGACGTCCTCGACGTCGGCGTGGCATCCGACACATCGACGGGGATGAGCCTCGCGGACGTGCTGGTCGGTAACGACGGCTCGTCGTTCTACCTCGTGGACCGGCGCCGTGGTGACCGCGTGAGATTCGTGGAGAATCACATGCTGTCGCCCCTGTCGGCGCCGAACGTCATCCGGCTGCTCATCGAGTTGTCCAGGGACGGCCTCCGGGGCTTCAACATCTTCGACTGGGGCCGTCTCTCCGGCGCTCCCTACCTCCCGCGGGTCGTTCGGAACCGGGTCATCTTCAGCCCCGCGCGGTGGAACATCCATCCCGCCCTCCTCGCCGCGGCGGAAGGTTCGGTGGGCTTCGCCTCCACCTTGCGCGCGACGCGCGACGAGCTACGGATGCCGGCTCGCGTGACCCTCGTGCGCGACGACAACCGACTGCCGCTGGATCTGGACGCGGAGATCGACGTCGCCATCCTCGCCGAGGAGCAGTCCCGCGCGCTCACGAGTGGGACAGCGCTCGTCTTCGAAGAATCACTGGACGCGGATGAGGATGACCGGGACGGCGGGCATCCGGGCCTGGTCACCGATCCCGCAGGAGCGTCGTTCGCTCACGAACTCGTCGTCTCGGTGGCCCTCCCCGCGCCCGAGGAGTCGGAGTCCCCTCACCGGCACCCGAGTGCGAGGCGCACGGCTCCGGCGGGGATCCGCACCAGCCAGGAATGGGACCCGCGGTGGGTGTGCATCGATGTCCAGGCGAGCCTCGCCGACCTCGAACTCGTCCTCTCCTCGCATCTCGGTCTGCTTCTCGAGGCCACGCGTTCGCTTCGAGACCGATGGTTCTTCGTGCGATACCCCCTCCCGGGCCATGCGCTTCGCATCCGGTTGCGTGCTCGCACCCCCCGTCACCTCGATCGGCTGCGCACTGCCGTCGCCCGATGGGCGGATGCTCTGGTCGCACAGCGCGTCGTGCGGGAAAGCTCACTCACCGGCTACGTCCCGGAGTTCCAGCGTTATGGAGGCGAGGCGCTGTACGTCAAAGCCCTTCCCGTCTTCGAAGCCACGTCGCGCCTCGCCATCGCGCTCGCTGCGGCCAGGGCGACGGCCACCCCGTCGGAGGCGAGCGACGATGTGGTGGGAGTCGCGCTGCTCGCCCACCTGCACGAGGCGATCGGCGTGTCGCACTCCGCGCTCGGTGTCGAGCCGAGCACGGATGCCTCCTTCCGGCGCTTCTACCGCGAGAACCGTCCGGCGCTCCTTTCGGCCCTTCGCGACCCGGGCGAGGCTCTCCGCAGCGTCGGATTCGCCGAGACCGCGGAACTCCGTCTGGCGCTCGACGAGTGCCGGGCGACGCTGCGCGCGTTCGCGGAGGCCTTCCGGCGCGAGCACGGTGTCGACGACCTCGCGGCAGCTGCGGCCACGATCATGCACATGACCTTCAACCGGGTCTACCCGATCGGTAATGCGATCGAACCCCGGGCGCTCGGGCTCTGGGCGCTGACGGCAGAAGCCGCCGCGAGACGCGAGCGGGCCTTCGCCGACATCGAGCCCCCGCACACCGACACGAGGGAGAGCGTCCGATGAACAACTGGTCTCGCGTGCTGCGACTCGTGTGGGAGACGAACCCGCGCGGCGTCCTCGGCATTCTGCTGACCACTGCCTGTGACGCCGTGATCCCCGTCGCGCAGGTGGTTCTGCTCGGCCTCACGGTGAACGCCGTGCAGTCGGCGACGGACCCGTCCTCGCTGCTGATCTATCCCGCACTGTTCGCGGGTCTCGCCCTGCTCGGACTGATCCTCACGACTCTTCAGGGGTACTGGCAGGCGGCTCTCGAACAACGGGTCTCGAATGCCTTCAACGTGCGCCTGATGGAGAAATCGGGGACGCTTTCGCTCCGTGATTTCGAGAACCCCGACGTCTACAACCGTCTCCAACTGGCGACCCGCGAAGCAACCGGACGACCGTATCAATTCTTCGCCCAACTGATCGCGGCGGTATCGGGCGCCGTCTCGCTCGTGCTCCTCATGGGCGTGCTCGTGACATGGAGTCCACTGGTCGCGCTCTTCGTCCTTCTCGCCCCGATCCTTCCGGTCGTCGCCAATCAGATCTTCGTCCGAAGATTGTGGGCCGTCGAGCGGGATCGTTCGGAGGAACGGCGGAGGGGCCAATATCTGCTGGCACTCGTGACGAACGACAAGACCTACAAAGAGACCCGCCTCTTCGGCCTGGTGACGCACTTCATCGATTCTTATCGCGCGATGCTCGGGCGGTTCTACACGGTCGACATGGCGATCGAACGACGCCGGAGCCGGGCCACGGCACTCTCCGGTCTGGCGGGAGTCGCGGTGACCGCCGTGGCCGTCTTCCTCGCGATCGGCGACGCCTTCAACGCCGGTGACCTGGGACGACTCGCCGCCTACATCGGGGCGATCGGTGCGGTGACCGTTGCGGCGCAGATGCTGATCGGCGGACTGGGGCAGCTCGTGGAGCACACCCTGTTCCTCGGGAACCTGTTCGCCTTCCTGGACCTGCCCGTGACGGATGCGGCTCCTGCCGGACCGGGGCAGGTCGACGTGCCGGATTCACCCGCCCACGAGATCGTCTTCGAGGACGTGACGTTCGCCTACCCCGGGCAGCAACAGCCCGCCCTGAACGGATTCTCCGCCACGATCGCCGCCGGGCGCACCGTCGCGCTGGTCGGAGAGAACGGAGCCGGCAAGTCGACCATCGTCAAGCTCCTCGCGCGGCTGTACGAGCCCACGTCCGGACGAATCCTGCTCGACGGAGTCGACATTCGGACCTTCGACCGCGACCAGTACCGGGATCACCTCACCGTGCTCTTCCAGGACTTCATCCAGTACGAAGCGTCCGTCCGCCACAACGTCGCCTTCGGCAGGATCTCGAGGGCCGACGACGACGAGGGCGTCCGCGAAGCGCTCCATCGCGCGGAGATGACCTCGACGGTCCGTACCCTCGAGCACGGGATCGATACGCAGCTCGGCAAATGGTTCGCCGACGGCAAGCAACTCTCCGGCGGGCAGTGGCAGCGGATCGCACTGGCTCGCGCGCTGTTCCGACGCTCCCCGGTCATCGTCTTGGACGAGCCCACCGCCTCTCTGGATGCGCGCGCGGAGGAGGCCGTCTTCTCCCGACTCACCGAAGAGAGCCACCTTGCGACGAAGATCCTGATCTCGCACCGGTTCTCGACGGTTCGCACCGCCGACGAGGTCCTGGTGCTGCAGGGCGGCCAGCTCGTGGAGAAAGGCGATCACCACTCCCTCATGGACGACAACGGTCTCTATGCCCAGATGTTCCGGCTGCAGGCGAGTGGTTATGTCAACTGAGAACGATCGGACCCTCCGCAGAGGCTTCGCCCTTGCCGACGGTCTCTTCGTCGCGGCGATCGTCCTCCTGACGACGACCATCACGCCGTCCTTCACGCCGGGGACCACCGCGACGGGCGGCGCCCTGCTGCTGATCTCGGGCGCTGGTCTGGCGATCCTGCACGTCAGGGCGCGCGCGCGATCACGCGAAGCCGGCGCGCGCCCTCGCGCAGGAGGCCGAGTGGTCGCGCAATGGTCGGCCGAGCTCGTGGTCGTCGCCGGTGCCGTCGCGATCATCCTCGGGGGCGTCCCGGCCGTGTGGGCGGCCGTGGGAGCAGCGCTCGTCGGGGCTTGGGTGTCCTACGCCGTCTTTGGCGCCGGGACCGACAGAAACACAGAGAAAGTGGGGAAACTGACATGACGGACGCACTGGAGGATTTCGACCTCGACCCGCAGCTCGGTGCCCGTGGCGCCGCGGTCCAACCCGCATCCACGCCGGTCATCCGATTGAGCCGGATCATCTGCAAGACGATCCTGATCACCGGGGCGTGCGGGTCGACGCAGACGACGGGGCGGTGCTGACCCCGCCGTCGCCCGCGGGGCTCCCCGGTCACGACCGGGGAGCCCTCGCGACCTCGGGGGACGCGTCCACGGAACCGATCCTCGACGTCGACCGAGAGGCGATCTCCTCGTGCCTGGACCGTCTCTCCGACGCACCAGCGGTGTCGGACCTCGTATCGCGTGGACTCGCCTCAGGCGCCGAGGTGTCCTGGGATGCTCGGACCCTCGGCAACGGGTTCGCGGGCATCGCGTACGCTCACCTCCTCCTGCAGCGTGGCCCGACCGGGGTGGGCTCAGCGGCGCACGAGCTGTTGTCCGCCGCCATCGGCGCGACGAAGGTGCACCCGCTGACATCACTGGGGCTCTACGACGGAGCCAGCGGAGTGGACCGCGTGCTCGCAGCCTTCGCCGCGCGCGATGACCGCTACGCCGCGGCATCCGTGCGATTCCGCGATCGGGTTCGAGCATCGATGCTCGAGGACGTCAGGAGGCGGCCACCCTCTCACGAGTCCGATATCGACGTCATCTCGGGGCGTGCAGGCTGGCTGCTCCATCTGAGCTCAGCGGCGGCCGGCGGCGATTCGTCGGCACGGGAGGTCGCGCGCGCGGTGAGCAGCGACCTGGGGGCGATCGTGCGGAGGTCCTCGAGACCCATCCACGTCCTGCACGCCCGGACGCCGACCCGTCAGGACACGCCCGGCGAGGTCGTCGATCGGCTGGGGATCGCCCACGGAGCCGCCGGCATCCTCCTCGCCCTCTCGACCTCGGTGATCGCCGAAGTCGGCGACGGCGCGGTGCGCGAACAGGTGGCACGACTGACACACGAAGTGTTCGCGGTGCGCGTCGGCGAGGGGCTCTCCGCGGACGAGACCGCACGTCCCGGGACGCCCGCGTGGTGCACAGGCGACGCGGGGGTGGATCTGGCCGTGATCCGCGCGGGAGAGGCGCTCGGCGATGGTCGGCTCCGCGACCACGCCGCGGCATCCCTCCTCGCCCGTCTCGAACGGCTCGCGTCCGCGGCACCCGACACCGCGAACGATGCGAGCCTCTGCCACGGGAGCGCGGGTCTCCTGGCCCTGGCGCGGGCCGCACGGCCCTACGTCCATCCGGACAGGTGGGCTGCCCTGCATCTCACCCTCACCCGACGCCTTCTCCGGTCTTTCGACCCGGACGCGCCGCTCGGCTTCTCCCTCGCCTCGCACGACGACCCGGCGTTCCTGATGGGGGCCGCAGGAGCTCTGGTGATGCTGGGAGGCGACGACCGTGCGCGGGGAGCCTGTACGGAGCTCCTGACGGGCGGCGCGGTCCATGGCTGAGCCGAGATATCTCTACCGCTCGGCGGATCGATTCCTCCTGCGCGTGAACCGATGGCGATCCGGCCTCGCCACGCCGGAGCCACCGGATACGCCCTCGAAGATCCTCGCCGACCCCGACCTCGATCTCGCCGTCCTCCACGCCGCACCGGGGCTGCACGCATGGGCGCGCCGTTCGACGAAGACGGCGTCCCCGGACCCGGCGAAGCTCCTGAGCCTTCAGCGCTACTACGTCCGCGCGCACACGCGACCGACACCCTTCGGCCTGTTCTCGGCGGTGGGTGCGGGGATCTTCGCCGACACCACGGACCTCGCCGCGATGGTCCCACGATCAGAGCGAACCCGCATCCACATACGCCCCGATCTCGGCCTGGTGGCCGCGATCGCCCGAGAGACGGACACGGGTGCGGGGAGCTATCGGGCGAACGATCTGATCCGTCGCGAAGCCGACCGCTTCATCCTTCCCGGCGTCTTCGCCCTGGGCCGGCACGAGGATCGCGAAGCGCGCGTGCGTGTGACGGACGCGGTCGCCCTCCTGATCGAGCGTGCCCGGACATCTCCGCGCACGCTCGCGGATCTCGAGAGCTTCATCGGCACGCGATATCCGACTGTCGACCCCGCACGTATCCGTCGGACGATCCAGGATCTCGTCGATCTCGGGTTCCTCATCCCGAACGCCCAGGTACGGCTCTCGCACCGGGGATCGCCCCCGGTGGAGCTCGCCCCCGCCGCCGCCGAGATCCTGCAGTCGTTGACCTCCGACGTCGCGGCGGCGGATCGGGGGAGGCTCGCCGACGCCCTGGGCGTGGGGAACCGCACCGCGCGAGAGCACTCTCACGACGGCGACGCGGTCGAGATGCACGTCGGTCTCACCGGCACGGCGGGCATCCTTCCGAGGAGGATCGGCGCCGCGATCGCCGACGCCGCCACCTTCCTCACGGCCGTCGCCCCCGGTGCGGGCGACGGAGCCCTGTCGAACCGGGAGGCGATGATCGAGTATCACCGCCTCTTCCTCGAACGCTTCGGGTTCGGGTCCGCCGTGCGCCTCGCCGACCTCCTCGATCCCGTGCGGGGTCTCGGGAGCGTGGCGCAGGCGATCGATGCAACGGGGCGCACCGCGCGCGAGCTCACGCCGTACGAATGGGTCCTCCACGATCTGCTGACCTCCGCTCTCCACGACGGCGCGGCGGAGATCCGCATCACGGCCGACGTCGAGGCACGGCTCGTGGCGGCCGTCCCGACCGTGGACACCGATCCTCCTCAGCCGAGCATCGATGTCTTCGCCCAGATCGCGGAGGACGACACGGCCATCGAGGGATTCCGGGTCATCCTGAACCACGCCCCCGTCGCCGAGGGCGGGACGACGTTCGGCCGTTTCGCGCACCTGCTCGACCCGGACTTCCGGGCGGAGATCCTCGGTCTGCGCAGGTATGCCGTGACCGCACCGCCCGATACGGCACGCGAGGTGCAGTTCTCGTACCTGCCACGCGATGCTCGAGCCGGAAATGTCGCCGTCGCTCCGACGACCGGCGATCACCTGCTGGCCATCAACGCGCCGCTCGGGACGGAGACGACGTCGCCGATGGGTCTGGACGACCTCTGGGTCGTCGCCGACTACGAGCGCCTCCGGATCTGGTCACGGAGCCTGGGGGAGGAAGTCCATCCGACGCAATCCCACTTGCTGACCGCGCAGTTGGCTCCCGACATCGTGCAGGTGGCCCTGCAGATCGGCGCGGTGCGACGCCGTCCCCTCGGAGGATTCTCGTGGGGGCCGTTCGAGCGGAGCCTGAGACTCCCCCGGGTCGTCCGCGGAGATGTCGTGATCCGATCCGCGGAGTGGACGATCACCGTCCCCGAACACCTCGATCCTTCGGACGCGCTGACGTTTCGACGTTCCCTGGATGAATGGCGGCGGACCTTCGACGTTCCGGCCCACGTCTACGACGTTCAGGATGACAACCGCCTTCTCCTCGATCTCGACTCGGAGTTCGCCGAACGGCATCTGCGGTCGGAGGCGCGGCGTCGCACGGTGATCCGCCTCCAAGAGGCGCTCCCTCATCCGGAGCAGCACGTGGTCACGGACGAACGGGGCGGACGGTACGCAGCGGAGTTCGTCGTGCCGGTCCGATTGGCGCAGTCCTCGCGCCGACGAGGAACGCTGCGGTACGACGCTCCTGCCGCATCGGCGGCCGTCCACGCCCCCTTCTTCGTCGACGACACGCTGGCTACACGAGACGGATGGATGTCCTTCCACCTGTACACCCCGGCCCGGGTCGGCGACGCGGTACTGGGCCGCCTGGCAGGGGCCATGACCGCGGATCCGCGGCTCCGCTCGTCTGTGGACCGCTGGTATTTCGTGCGGTATCGCGATCAGCGCAGCCACCTCCGCCTCCGCCTCCGGGTTCGACCGGGCCGAGAGAACGACGTGCGCGCGGCAGTGCGGGACCTTCACGAAGAGCTCCGTCGACGCGGCATGAGTTCGGACGTGCTCGAGATGCCGTACCGCCCGGAATACGGCCGCTATGCGACCCCCGAGCACTTCGATCGCTTCGAAACCCTCTTCTGCCTCGAGTCCGCCATGGTCGCCGGACCCGCCACCTCCTTCGGCACGGGGGATCGCCGCGTGCTCGCCCTCGGCCTCATGGCGCTCTACGTGCGTGCGCTCGTCCCGGATGCCGACGAAGCGGAGTCGTTCCTTTCCCGCCTGCGCTCCGAAGAAATCCGTTCGTCGGATCGCGGCTATGTGCGGGCGAACATGCCGCTGCTCACCCGGGCTCTCGCCGCAGACGCAACACTCGATGAGGACGGGCCCCTCGGAGCGCTCGCTGGTGCCGCGCCCTCGCTGCAGGACGCGATGGACGACGTCGTCGCCTCGTGCGGTCTCGGGCGCAGCGGCCTCGACGACCGAGCGGAGGGGATCCTGCGCAGCGTCCTCCACATGACCTGCAACCGCCTGCTCCCGCCCGACGGCGACGAGGAAGGGCGCGTGTACGACATCTGGTGGTTGACAGCGCGACGGTTGCGCGGCGTCGACGCCCACGCGCGGCGATCGTGAAGCCCATCGGACGGGTATGGCGCGTCTGGCGTCTGGACCCCCTGCGCCATTCGATCGGAGCGGTCGTGAGCTGGATCGCTGCTCTCGTCCCGGGCGCGCAGGTCCTGTTCACCGCCGCCGTCGTGAATGCCGCCGCCGGCTTGCTCACCGGCGCCGTCTCCGCGGATCGGGCGCTGCTCACCGTCGGTGCGCCGCTGGCGGCCCTTCTGGCCGCGCAGGTGATCGGGCGCGGGATGACCGCTGTCGCGCAATATGTGCTGTCGCGCGCCGAATTGCAGGTGCGGCAACGTCTCGCCGACGACACCATGGGCGCGGGACTGTCGATGTCGCAGTGCGACTACGAGGACGCTGATCATTACAACCGTGCGAAACGCGCGCTGCAGGAGGTGCAGTCCGGACGCGTGTCGGCCCTCCCCGGCGACGCCGTCGAACTCGTCGCGTCGGTCGTGTCGATCGCCGCGGTGGCGGGAGCGTTGATCGCCTGGATGCCGATCGCCGCTCTTCTCATCCTGGTCTCCCCCGTTCCGGGGGCCATCGCGGCCGCGGTGTACGGACGCAAGCGATGGGATCTCGACATCCGCCAGTCCGAACGGCGACGTTTCTCGGCCTACCTGCAAGCGCTCACGATGAGCGATCACTCTCACAAGGAGATCGCGCACTATCGCCTCGGGGACGTTCTGCGAGGGCGGTTCCGCCGTGTGCTCGAAGATCTCCTGCAGCAGGACGCGGCAGCATTGCGGAAGAACCACCTCGCCGTGGCGAGTGCGGACGTCTTCGGCATCGTCCTCACCTGCGTCGCATTGGGCCTCGTGGTGGTGGCCGTTGCACACGATCCCGCCGGGAACAGCCTCGGCGTGCTCACCGGATTCGTTCAGGGGATGAACACCCTGTACGGCATCACTCTCTCCACCCTCGGGGGGATCGCTGCGGTGTACCAGAGCTCGCTCTATGCGGGCAACGTCTTCGGGTACCTCGATTCGGCGTCGCGTCCCCACGCCGCCCCGACCTCGCACCGAGCCCTCGGGCAGGCTCCCGAGATCCACTGCGAGGCCGTGAGCTTCACGTACCCCGGGACCGATCGCGTGGTGTTGAGCGACGTCGACGTGGTCTTTCCCGCCGGCCTCTGCTCGGTGGTCGTCGGAGCGAACGGCAGCGGGAAGTCCACCCTGCTGAAGCTGGTGGCCGGGGTATACGCACCCACGGGCGGGGCGGTGCGATTCGACGGCGCCCCCGCGGACGAGTTCGACAGCGCTGAGCTGAATGCGTCCATCGGCGTGGTCTTCCAGGACTACGTGAAGTACGAACTGCCCGCATACGACAACGTGGCGTTCGGACGAATCGAACAGTTCGACGATCAGATCGCCGTGCGGGAGGCGCTGCGATCGGTGGAGATGGACGACCACGTGCGGTCTCTGTCACGGGGATGGAACACCCGCCTCGGTCGCCGGTTCGCCGGGGCGGAGCAACTGTCCATCGGCCAGTGGCAACGTCTCGCGTTCGCGCGAGCGTTTCGCGGCGCCCCGTCCGTGCTCCTGGCGGACGAGCCCGCGGCATCCCTCGACGCCGAAGGTGAGCACGCCGTCCTCCGCGCCATCGAGGAGCGACGTGGGCGGATGACGACGATCCTGATCTCGCACAGCCTCGCCGCGATCCATGCGGCCGACAGGATCGTCTACGTGGATGCCGAGCACGGAACGGTCCACGGACCGGCGCCCCACGACGTGCTGCTCTCCTGCTCGACGGGGTACGCCTCGATGTACCGGCGACTGCGGACCAATGCGGCATCCGAGGGAGCTCCCGTATCGGCCGTCCCCTTCACGGACCGGTTTCGTGAGGTCGGACGTCGGTGAAGGCGCGACAGCCTCACCGGAGCGGGAGGTGGACGCGGAGAACCCAGGACCCCGAGCGCGACTCGGACACGAGCTGACCATCGAGGAGCGTGACCCGCTCGCGCAACCGATCCAGACCGTATCCGGACGATGGCACGTACGGCGCTCGTGCGACGTCACCGACGGTGTTCGTCAGCTCGACGCGGATCTCGTCGTCGACGGTCTCGACGACGACGGACACCACAGGAGCCCCCGCACCATGCTTCGCGATGTTGGTGGCGCCCTCTCGGAGGACGTGAACGATCGTCTGCTCGATCGCAGCCGACATCTCCGCCGCGAGGCGCGCGCGCACGGTCACCTGGGCGCCCAGACGACGCAGGGCCGACGTGACCTCGTCGAGAGCACTCGCCACGCTGGCGTGAGCGCCGTGATCCGCCGGGGTGCCCGGCCGGTCGTCACGGACGATACGCAGCATCCGCCGGATATCGGCGAGAGCCTGGTCCGCACTGGAGCGGATGGCTCTGATGGACTGTTCGCGCAGGGCCTGATCGTCGACACGTTCGAGCACCCGGGCGTGCATCGACACCAGCGTGACGTCGTGGGCGATGATGTCGTGCAGCTCGTCGGCGATCCGCTCGCGTTCGACGTGGATCGCCTCCCGGCGCGCCTGCTCGAGCTGCTCGATGTCTCTGGCGAACCGACGCACGCGTCGGTGGGCTGTGCGCAACGCCCAACCGATGCCGGCGGACACGACCATCACCATGGCCAGCACGGGCAGAGCCGCACTCGAGAAAGCACCCGGAACCGTCGCCGTGAGTCCCGCGAGGGCGACGGTGCACACGACATAGGCGCCGATGAACCACCCGGGACAGGTGTAGACGACCAGGCCGGCGACGACCACGAGATGGAGCAGCTGCGGTCCGCCCTCGTTCGTCGCGGTCTCCAGGAGGGCGGTCAGCGACAACATCACGACCGCCGCCGGCGGCCACCAGGCGAAGAGCGCGGTGGCGAGCGTGGCCGCGAGACCGAGCGCGATGCTCCGCCACGTCTGGTCCGGTTCGCTCAGGTAGAGGGAGACATCGACGACCAGGACGAGCCCCAGCAGGACGAGCAGGGCGTTGCGCCCCCGTCGAGGAAGACGCGTGAACCCGGAGACCCTCTCTGCCGGTGACCGCGCACGATCGTGGGACGCGCCCGGTGCAGTGGTGTTCACCGTCCCATCATGACCGCTCCGATCGACGGATCAGGCGCAGATACGCAAGAACCTGCAGAGCTCCGTCATGATCGGCCCGGCCGGGGCCACGTGCGAAGCGAACAGGGTGAAGACGTCGAACATGGTTCCTCCTCGGTGCGAATGCCCCGTCCACACTCGCCGAGCAGCCCCGATCGCGCCGCAGACGAAGGGATACCGAGAGGGATACTTTCGTATCGTCTCGGCCGCGGGCCCGCCGTCTAGAGTGGTCGAAATGCAAGCGATCCGAGTGCTCATCGCCGACGACGAGAAGCTCGTCCGCCACGCGCTGCGAATCTTCGTCGACACGAGCGGTGACATGGAGGTCGTCGGGGAAGCCACGGACGGCGACGAAGCGGTCGCCCTCGCCGCACAATTGCTTCCCGACGTGGTCCTCATGGATCTGCAGATGCCGCGGGTATCGGGCATCGAAGCGACCCGTCGCATCATGCGTGTCACCTCCGAGGTCCGAGTGCTGGCTGTCACCACCTTCTCGACGGAGCGGCACGTGGTACCCGCCCTGCGGGCCGGAGCATCCGGCTATCTGGTGAAGGACACCGATCCCGACGACATCCTGAACGCCATCAGAGAAGTGGCCGCAGGGCGTTCGGCGATGTCGCCGCGCCTCACGCGAGACCTGATCCTCTCCCTCCGCGACAACCCCGCTGAGGAATCGGTCACGGTCGCACGCCCCGAGCCCCTCACCCCGCGCGAGCTCTCGATCGTGAAGGCCATCGCCCACGGCCGCTCGAACGCCGAGATCGCGCGGGAACTGCATCTCGCCGAGCCGACGGTCAAGGCGAACCTCGGTCGCGTGATGTCGAAGTGGGGGGTGCGAGATCGCGTGCAGGTCTTGATCTACGCCATCACGAACAACCTCGTCGAGCTGGGATCGCTCGACTCCTGCGGCCACCGTGGACACGGCCCCGCCGATCGGGAGTGACGGTCCGGGATGCCGGGATGCCGGTGCCGTCGCGCATCCCGTGACCCCGCGGTAATACGAGCGTGACATCGGCCGCTTAGCGTCGGAGCATGCCCGCATTCTCCGTCCCGACGATCGACATGTCCGCCTGGGTGGGTCCCGGCTCCCCCGACGCGCGAGCGGCCGTGGTCGCCGCCGTCGACCACGCCTGTCGCACCGTGGGCTTCATGCAAGTGGTGGGGCACGGCATCCCGGATGCCGTGATGCATGATCTCGAAGACGCGCTCGACGAGTTCTTCGCCCTGCCCCTCGAGGCGAAGAAGGCGTACGTGCGACCCGCGTCCGAGAACCGCGGCTACAGCCCGCCCAAGAGCGAGTCGCTGAGCTACAGCCTCGGCGTGGACCCGGTGACGCGTATGAACGACTTCTTCGAGGCGTTCAACGTGGGCGCCTCGGCCGCCGAGTACCCCGGCAGCACGGCGACGGCCGCCGACTACGCCGAGAACACCTGGCCCCGCGAGACGAGGGTCTTCGAGCCGTCGGTCCGCTCGTACTACGACGAGGCCCGGCGCGTCGCCCATACCCTCACACGCATCTTCGCGGCCGCCCTGCGCGTGCGCGACGACTTCTTCGACGACGTCACGGATCACTCGATCGACGTGCTGCGCCTGAACAACTACGCCCTTCCGCCCGGAGAGATCGAGCTCGGCGCCGAGCTCACGGGGATGGGCGAGCACACCGACTTCGGTCTGGTCACCGTCCTGTGGGCCGATCAGGTCGCGGGTCTCCAGGTCCTCGGGCTCGACGGCTCGTGGAACGACGTCTCGCCCGCCCGCGGGGCACTGCTCGTCAACCTCGGCGACGTCGCGGCCCGCCTGACCAACGACCGGTGGATGTCGACCCTGCACCGGGTGAAGCCGCCCGTGATCGACGGAACGATCGAGCGCCGCCGCTCGGCGGCGTTCTTCCACGACGGCAACGCCGACGCGGTGATCGCCCCGCTGCCGCACTTCGTCTCGGCCGACTCTCCCGCGCTGTACGACCCCGTGACGGTGAGCGAGCACATCGCCGCGAAGCTCGCCGGATCACGTGCGGGACGCAAGAACGTCAGCGCGGAACGCGAAGCGGCGCGCGTCGCCGCGGCGAGCCGGGGCTGACGGCCGCGCGCGCGGCGCGGCGCGCGCGGTTGCCGGGCCCGGCCGTGCGCGGCTCCCCCGCCTTCCGCGGCGCACCGGCCCATCCGCCCGCCGTGCCCCGGCCCGGCCCGGCCGCACAAGGCCTGAACCGCGCCCGGCACCGCGCCGGCGCGCGATGCATGCTCGCGCGTCAGCCCGCCGACACGCCGAACAACAGACCCAGCACGTAGGTGACCGCGGCCGCGCCGAAACCGATCGCGAGCTGGCGGAGTCCGCGCTTGATCGGCGAGGCGCCGGAGAGCAGACCGACCATGGCGCCGGTCCCGATCAGCGCGATGCCGACGAGACCCAGGGCGAGGGCCACGGCCGGGAAGCCGGCCATGCCGAAGATCCACGGCAGCACCGGGATGATCGCGCCCGAGGCGAAGAACAGGAAGCTCGACAGGGCCGCACCCCAGGCGCTGCCGACGACCTCGTGCGACGACTCCCCCGGTGCGGCCGCGGCGGGTGCGGTACCGGCCTGCGCCGCGGTGACCACGTCGCGGGCCTTGTCGAGAGCGGCATCCGGGTCCATACCGCGCGTGCGGTAGACGAGCGCGAGCTCGTTGGCATCCAGGTCGAGGTGAGGAAGAGCGGAGTCGGCGAAGTCGCTCTCCTCGGTGGCTTCGAGCAGCTCGCGCTGCGACCGCACCGAGACGAACTCCCCCGCGCCCATCGACAGGGCGCCGGCGAGCAGGCCCGCGATACCGCTGAAGAGCACGAAGCTGGGGGCCACGCCGGTCGCCCCGACGCCCATCACCAGGGCGAGGTTCGACACGAGACCGTCGTTCGCACCGAAGACGGCGGCGCGGAAGGTGCCCGAGAGGCGTCGGCGCCCGCGCGCGGCGAGACCGCGGACGACTTCGTGGTGCACGCGTTCGTCGGCGGCCATCGCGGGGGTCGCGTAGGGCTCGTCGGCGTAGGGCGAGCGGGCCTCGGCGTTCTGCGCGAGGGCGAGCACGAAGATCGAGCCGAAGCGGCGGGCCATCCACGCCAGGAGGCGGGTGCCGATGCCCGGCGCGGGCAGGCGCTTGGGCGCTTCGCCGAGGAGATCGACCCAGTGCTGCTCGTGGCGGCCCTCGGCCTCGGCGAGGGCGAGCAGGATGTCGCGTTCCTCCCCGGTGCGGCGCGAGGCGAGCTCGCGGTACACGCGCGCCTCGGCGCGTTCGTCGACGAGATAGCGCGCCCAGCGGCGGCGATCGCGGGCGGTGGGTGTGGCGGGGGTCGTCACGGGTGCTCCTTCGGGTCGTCCCCACCGTAGTGAGGCGGGTTCACCCCCTCGGGCGCGTCGGCCCACACTGACAGCATTTCGGCCCCCCGAAGGCCGGAAAGACGCGGATGCCGAGGGCTCGGTGCCAGCATTTCGGGGTCGCGAAACCGGGGGTCGCGGGCGGCGGGGAGGCGGGGCGGGGCCGAGCCGTTCCGGATCCGGGTCAGGAGTGCACGCGCTTGCGCAGCACGTCGATGCGCGCCTGCAGCTGCGCGACCGTCGCGTGCGAGACGGCGGGGCCGCCGCAGATGCGGCGGAGCTCGGCGTGCACCAGGCCGTGCGGCTCGCCGCTCTGGCGGGCGTACAGACCGACCATCGTGTTGAGCAACTGGCGCTGCTCCTTGAGGGTGCGGTGCAGAGGCGCCGGGAGCCCGCCGTCGTCGACCGAGGGCGGCTCACCGCTCTCCTTCTCGGTCGCCTCGCGGGTGGAGCGGTGGCGCGACTGCCGCGTCGCCCGCGACATGAGCACCTCGTGCACCTGTTCGGGTTCGAGAAGACCCGGGATGCCGAGGAACTCCTCCTCCTCGATGGTTCCCGGAACCGCGAGCTGGCCGAACTCCTGCCCGTCGAACAGCACGCGGTCGAAGTGCGCGAGCGAGCCGAGCGCCTGGTACTCGAATTCCTGCTCGAGCGCGTCGGAGGCTTTGTCCTCTCGCTCGGCGGCATCCATCATGTCTTCTTCGGCGTTCCACTGGTCTTCCGCGTCGCTGTCACGGTCGAGGGCGTGGTCGCGCTGCGCCTCCATCTCGCCGGCGAGGGCGAGCAGCTGCGGGACGTTCGGCAGGAACACGCTCGCGGTCTCACCGCGGCGGCGTGCGCGCACGAAACGGCCGATGGCCTGGGCGAAGAACAGCGGCGTCGACGCGCTCGTGGCGTACACGCCGACGGCGAGGCGCGGGACGTCGACGCCCTCGGACACCATGCGCACGGCGACCATCCAGCGGCTCGTGCCCTTCGAGAACGTCTCGATGCGTCCCGATGCTTCGGCCTCGTCCGAGAGCACGATGGTGACCTTCTCACCGCTGATGTCCTCGAGGATGGCGGCGTAGGCGCGCGCGGCGGTCTGATCCGTCGCGATGACCAGGCCACCGGCATCCGGAACCGTCTCGCGTACCTCGGTGAGGCGGCGGTCGGCGGAGCGCAGGACCGCGGGGATCCAGTCGCCGTTCGGATCGAGCGCCGTGCGCCAGGCCTGCGAGGTGATGTCCTTGGTGTTGTCCTGGCCGAGCTGGGCCTCCATCTCCTCGCCCGCCTTGGTGCGCCAGCGCATCTGACCGGCATAGACGAGGAAGAAGACGGGGCGCACGACCCCGTCGTCGAGGGCACGGCGGTAGCCGTAGGCGTAGTCGGTGCGCGAGAGGCGGATGCCCTTCGAGTTCGGGTGGTACTCCACGAACGGGATGGGCGCGGTGTCGCTGCGGAACGGGGTTCCCGACAGCAGCAGGCGGCGCGTCGCGCGGTTGTAGGCCTCGCGCAGGGCGTCGCCCCAGCTGAGCGCGTCGCCACCGTGGTGCACCTCGTCGAGGATCACGAGGGTCCGGGCATCCATGGTGAGGCGCTGGTGCACCTCGGCCTTCACCGCGACCTGCGCGTACGTGACCGCGACGCCGTGGTACTGCCGCGAGGGCGTGGCGTGCCGGTTGGAGAAGAACGGATCGAGCCGGATGCCGACACGCGCGGCCGCCTCGGCCCACTGGGTCTTGAGGTGCTCGGTGGGGGCGACGACGACGATGCGGTCGACCACGCGACGACGCATGAGCTCGGACGCGAGACGAAGGGCGAAGGTCGTCTTACCGGCGCCCGGGGTGGCCGCCGCGAGGAAGTCGCGCGGACCCTTGCCGACGCCGTCGGGCCCGTCGGAGCCGAAGTACTGATCCAGCGCCTCGGCCTGCCAGGCGCGCAGGCGCTGCGCGGTTCCCCACGGCGCGCGCTGCGGGAACGACGGCGAGAGGTGCTCGGCGGCGAAGGAGCCGAAGTGCGGCTCGACCCCGTCGAGAGCAGGGTCGGGAATCGCCCCGGGCGCCGGTTCGTCGGCGACGGGCGCGGTCGCGTGGGACGGGTCGACGACGGGGGCCGCGTCGGCGGGCGCGGATGCCGGGACGGCGGGCGCGGAGGAGCTCGTGACTGGACCGGGAGTGGCAACCGGACCGGGGTTGGCGACGGGACCCGGGCTGGCAACGGGACCCGGGCTGGCAACGGGACCCGGGCTGGCAACCGGGCCGGGGCTCGCGACCGGGCCGGGAGAGGCGATGCGCGGAGTCACCGCTTCGGCGGCCGGGCTCGTGTGCGGGAGGGCCGAGGTGCGGGCTTCTTCTTCCAGCATCGAACCTCCATCCTTCGCGAGCGCGAACATCCACGATAGGCGACAGCGGAGCCCGCCACGCCCGACCCGGAGGCGGATACGTCGCACCACCGGCCATAAACGCGATTCGTACCGAGAAACGCGTGCAGACGGCGTTTATCCGACGAAATCGCGTTTATGGATGTCCCCCGGGAGGCCGGACGCCGGTGGGTCGCGCGGGGACGTGACCCGCGCACGCTCACGCGAGGAGCACTCGTTCACGCGACGGGATCGCGTTCCTGCGCGACCGGCCACGCGGATGCCGCTACCTCGCGCGCCCGCTCTCTCGCGGTGTCGGAGGCCGGGGGTACCGTGGAAGCCGGAGGTTTCGATGACACTCGATCCGCATTCGCCCCGCACCCCGTCCGCGTCCGACAACCCCGGCCCCCACCCCTGGCGGCGCTACGTCGCCCTCGGCGACTCGTTCACCGAGGGAATCGGCGACCCACTGCCCGACGGCGGTCACCGCGGGTGGGCCGACCGGGTCGCCGAGGTCCTCGGCGCGCAGGTCGACGATTTCGCCTACGCCAACCTCGCGGTGCGCGGAAAGCTCATCGCGCAGATCGTCGCCGACCAGATCGAGCCGGCGCTCGCGCTCAAACCCGACCTCATCACCATCTCCGCGGGCGGAAATGACGTCATCCGCCCGGGCAGCGATCCCGATGCCGTGTCGCGGCAATTCGAAGACGCCGTCGCGCGTCTGCGCGCCAGCGGGGCCACCATCGTCGTCTTCACGGCGATCGACACCGAGTTCACGCCGGTGTTCCGCGGCATCCGGGGCAAGGTCGCGATCTACAACGAGAACATCCGCTCGATCGCCGACCGCTACGACTGCGTGGTCGCCGACCAGTGGGGCCTCAAAGAGGTGCAGGACATGCGCTTCTTCGACGACGATCGCCTGCACTACAACTCCCTCGGTCATCACGAGGTCGCCCGCATGGTGTTGCGGGCCCTCAACGTGCCCAACGACCTCGAGCCGATGAAGGCCGAGACCAGGGCGATCACGACGTGGCGCGCCGCCCGCGAGAAGGACTTCGTGTGGGCGCGCGAGTACCTCGTGCCCTGGGTGCTGCGGCGTCTGCGACACCAGTCGTCCGGCGACCACATCCAGCCCAAGCGTCCCGAGCCGCTTCCGGTGGTGACCCTCGCCCCGGGTCGGGATGCCGCGGGCTCCCGCGAGACGCAGGCGTGACGCCCGTGCACGCCCTTCCCGACGCGGTCGTCGCCCTGCTGCGCGTGGCCGACGCCGACACCCTCCTGCGAGACGCCGATGCGCTCGCCGAGACCCTCGCCGACACCGGGTGGGCGCCCGAGGTCGAAAGCGGTCGCTTCAGCGCCGCGGGGTGGGATGTCGTGTCGTCGGCGTGGCCGCCGAACCTGTCGGTGTTCCGCGACGGGGAGCTTTCCGACGTGCGCCGCGACGCGCTCGCGATCGCCGAGACGCTCAACGCCGAGCCGCAACGATGGGCCTTCGACACCGAGGGGCCGGACTGGTCGGGCTGGAACGCCGACGACCCGCGGTGGGACGACGAGCAGATCGACTGGCTCGAGTGGCGCGGCCGGGGTGTCGTCGTGCAACTGTTCACGGCGCCGGAGGCGCAGATCGGCCCCGACGCGCTCCCTCCGCATCTGCACCTCGCGATCGAACGGGAGGATTCCCCGCCCGAGGGCCTGCCGCGCGACGCCGCCCGCGACCGCCGCGTCGCCGCGGACGGAAGCGTCGTCGAGAGGTGGTTCCTGGTCGGCGAGAGCGATCTGCCCGACGATCTGCTCGCGGCGCTTGGCGCCGACCCCGACCAGCGCGTGAGCGCCGCTGCCGCGTCGGAGCTCCGCATGCGTGCGGGCGGGTTCGATGACCCGACCGGCTGAGCCGGTTCGAAATCCCCCGCCTCAGGCCCGGCGTCCCCGTCCAAGTTCCCACAGCGCCACCGCGCTCGCCGCGGCGACGTTGAGCGAGTCCACTCCCCCGGCCATCGGGATCGTCACGACGGTGTCCGCCGCGGCGAGCGCGCCCCGGCTGAGTCCATCGCCCTCGGATCCCATCAGCAGGGCGACGCGCTCGTGCCCCGCGGCAGAGAAGGCGTCGAGGGTCACCGCGTCGTCCGACAACGCGAGTGCGGCGAGGTGGAATCCGGCGTCGTGCAGCAGGGGGGCGGCATCCGACCACTCCGGCAGTCGCGTCCACGGCACCTGGAACACGGTGCCCATGCTGACGCGGACGCTGCGTCGGTACAGCGGGTCGGCGCAGCGCGGGGTGACGAGCACCGCGTCGGCGCCGAGGGCCGCCGCCGAACGGAACGCCGCTCCGATGTTGGTGTGATCGACCACGTCTTCGAGAACGACGACGAGCCGGGCGTCGCGCACGACTTCTTCGACGGATGCCAGCGCGGGGCGATGCATGGACGCCAGGAGCCCCCGGTGCACGGTGTATCCGGTCACCCGTTCGGCGACCTCGGCCGGGACGACGTAGACCTCGGCGTCCTCACCGACGAGCGCGAGCGCATCGGCGAGGAACTTCTCCTGCACGAGGACGGAGCGCGGCCGGTGCCCCGCGCGAAGGGCGCGATCGAGGACCTTCGAGGACTCGGCGATGTAGAGCCCGCCAGCCGGCTCCGACACCCGCCGCAGCGACACGTCGGTGAGATCGCGATAGTCGGCGAGGCGCGGGTCGGCGGCGGAGTCGAGGGGGATGACGGGCATCCCCCCATGGTGCCAGCAGCCCGCGCGCCAGACCTCACGCCACGTGCAGCGCCCGACCCCCGGCGATCACCAGGGCCCGCTCGGGCTGACGCACGAGCGCATCCATGGGGTTCTCGGCATCCACGAGGACGATGTCTGCGCGGGCTCCCTGGACGAGGTCGTGCACCTCTCGACCGACCGCCCACGCACCCGCGCGGGTAGCGAGCTCGACGACGCGGAGCAGCTCCTCGTCGCGCACGAGCCCTCCCGCGCGGGCGTACTGCCAGGCGATGCCGAGCGTGTCGCCGGTGCCGAAGGGGCTCCAGAGATCCCGGATGCCGTCGGTGCCGAGCCCCAGCCGGACACCGGCCGCGTCGAGCTCGGCGAGGGGAAGCTGCGCCAGCCGCAGCGGGGCGACGGTGGTCATCGATACGCCGGCCGCGCCCATCGCGGCGAGGAGGTCGCGCCGGCGGGCGGGGTCGAGCTGGGCGACGGCGAACCCGTGGGCGATGTTCACCCGTCCGCCGAGTCCCAGGCGCTGCGTGCGCTCGATGAGCAGCTCGATCTGGAACGCGCCGAGCTCGGCCGCGTCGTGCAGGTGGATGTCGAGGTCGACCCCGGTGTCGGCGGCGAGCGCGGTCAGGGCGTCGATCTGTCCCACCGGGTCGCGGTCGATCGACGCGGGGTCGAGACCGCCGATCCCCGTGACGCTGTCGCGGCCTGCGGCCTCGCGCAGCAGCTCGAGGACACCCGGGCGTCGAAGCACCCCATCCTGCGGGAAGGCCACGATCTGCACGTCGAGGGCGCCCCCGTAGGCGGCGGCGGCTTCTTCGACCGCCTCGATCCCGCGCAGGCCCACCCCGTTGTCGACGTCGACGTGGGTGCGGATCGCGGTCGTTCCCTGGCGGACGAGCTCGCGGAGCACGAACGCGGAGCGCTCGAGCGAGGGGATGCCGAGCGCCTCGCGCTGCTCCCGTTCGTGTCGGATGCGCCCCTCGGTCGACCCCTCGCCGCCGTACGACTGCCACGGCAGTCCCCACCACGACTTGTCCACGTGCGCGTGGGCGTTCACGAGCCCCGGCAGGGCGAGCAGCCCGCGTCCGTCGAATTCCCGGATGCCGATGGGGTCGGCGGCGGCGGGGGTGATCGCGGTGATCCGTCCCCCGTCGATGGCGATGTCGACGAGATCACCGCCCCAGGGACGCACGCGGCGGAGGGAGGTGACGTCGAGCATGGCGGGCCGGGGGAAGGAGCTCATTCCCCCAGTCTCCCTTTCGCGCGCTCCTCCCCGCGACACGGACCCGTCGACGGGACGGGAGGAGGGGCTGCCGGCGCGAGCCGGTGTCGGCGCCCCGCCATAGACTCGACGGGACGGAGGTGTGCATGACCGACACGACGCAGGACGCCGAGTTCTCGGCATCCATCGATCGCGCCGTCGAGGTCCTCGCCGGGCGCAAGATCGCCGTCCTCACGGGCGCGGGCGTGTCGACCGATTCGGGGATACCCGACTATCGGGGCAAGGGGGCGCCGACGCGCACGCCCATGACGGCTCAGCAGTTCCTCTCGAGTGCCGACGCGCGCCGCCGCTACTGGGTGGGCAGCCACCTGGGGTGGAAGGTGTTCGCCGCCGCGCAGCCGAACGACGGTCATCGCGCCCTCGCCGATCTCGAGTCCGCCGGAGTCGCCAACGGCGTGATCACGCAGAACGTCGACGGTCTGCACGTACGGGCCGGCAGCGGACGCGTCGTCGAGTTGCACGGCACGATGCGCCGCGTCGGCTGTCTGCAGTGCGGGCAGGTGTTCGACCGCCGCGACCTGGCCGAACGCGTCGAGGCCGACAACCCCTGGATCTCGCTCCCCGAGAATGTCGAGCTCGGCCCCGACGGCGATGTCACCCCGGCGAGCGCCGACGGTTTCGTCGTGCCGGTGTGCTCGGTGTGCGAGGGCACGCTCAAGCCCGATGTCGTGTTCTTCGGCGAGTACATCCCGGTCGAGAAGTTCCGCGAGGCGGAGCAGCTCGTGCACACCAGCGATGCGCTGGTCGTCGCCGGCTCGTCCCTGGTGGTCAACTCGGGCATCCGGCTCGTCGAGCGGGCGCGACGCAAGCGCCTCCCCGTGGTCATCGTCAATCGCGGCGAGACGCGCGCCGACCAGCGCGCGGCGGTCAAGATCGACGGGGGCACGACACACGTGCTGCGGGCGTTCGCCGATCGGCTGCCGGGGCTGCTCTGATGACTCGCGCTCCGGCTCGTCGTCGGGGCGTCGGGTCGTGACCGCGCCCAGGAAACCCCGGCAGGCGACGCCGGTGGGCCGTCCGCGCCGGAAGGTCGTCCTGCTGCTCGTCGCTCTCGCGACCGTGATCGCCGTGGGACGCCTCGTCGGCGAACCACCCGGCGTCCTCGAGGACGAGGAGGCGGCGGGCTTCGCCGACCACGGCCTGTTGACGGCGATCTCGGTCACCGCCATCGCACCCGACCGCATGGACGCGGTGTCGGCGGCGCTGCAGCAGGGTGTCATCGCGGGGAGGGCGAACGAGAGCCCGTATGGATGGTCGCTCCTCTCGGCAACGGACGACGCGATCTCGGTCGCGGCGTACTACCACTGGGGGAAGGGCGGTCCCCTGGATCTCACCGCCCGCCCCGATTGGGGACGCGCCTGCCGCGTCTACGATCTCGGCACGAAACCCGTGATCGTGCACCCGATCGACTGCCCCGAGGACGCCCCCGACCACCCCTCGGGTGATCGGGCCCGGCCCCGTCCGGAACGACAGGGTCTCGCACGGCCCCGTCGCGCGCGGGCGCCGCCGTGGGGGCTGGCTCCGCCCCCGCCGGTTAGGCTCGACGCGTGACGATTCTGACTCTGGTGCGGCATGGCGAGACGGCGTGGAACTACGAGGGACGCATTCAGGGGTCGACCGACATCCCCCTGAACGACACCGGTCGTCTGCAAGCACGCGGCATCGCCGAGACCCTCGCCGCGGAGTACGCCGGCCGTGAGGTCGTCGTCGTCTCGAGCGACCTGGGTCGCGCGGCCGAGACGGCCGACATCATCGCTGCGGCCCTGGGCATGTCGGTGACCCTGCGCCTCCCCGGCCTGCAGGAGCGCTCGTACGGCGAGGCTGAGGGCATGGACGCGCCCACGTTCTCCGACACCTACGGCCCCTGGCACGCGGCCGATGTGCCCGGCGCCGAGACCTGGCCGGTCGTGCGCGAGCGCGCGCTGGCCGCGCTCGCCGAGGCCGTGGCATCCGCCCACGACGGCGTCGACGTGATCGCCGTCGCGCACGGGGCGCTCATCCGCGAGGTCATCATGTTCGCCACCGACGGCGAGTTCCCCCGCGAGGGCGAGCGTCTGCCGAACTGCTCGGCGACGACGTTCCGACTCGACGGCGACCGCTGGGAGATGCTGGCCTACGCCGGCGTCGCCAGCTAAGAGGTTTCCGCCCGCGCGACGAGCGACCGGGCGTGGCGCAGGATCGGCTCATCGATCATGCGCCCCTCGAAACGGAACACTCCCCGCTTCCCCTCGGCCGCAGCGAGCACCCCACGCGCCCACGCGACCTGCTCGGCGGGTGGCGCGTACGCCTCGCGAATGGTCGCGACCTGCCCCGGGTGAATGCACGCGGTGGCGGCGAATCCGGATGCCACGGCATCCCGCGCCTCGTCCGAGAGGCCGTCGAGGTCGGCGATGTCGACGTGCACGGCGTCGATCGCCTGCTTGCCGAAGGCTCCGGCGGCGAGCAGCACCCGAGCCCGCGCGAGGCGTGCGACGTCGCGATACCCGCCGTCGTCGCTGCGGCTCGAAGTTCCGCCGAGGCTCGCGACGAGGTCTTCGGCACCCCACATGAGCGCGATCACCTGCGGCAGGGCGGCGAGCTGCTCGGCGGCGACCACCCCACGAGCCGTCTCGCACAGGGCGATCACCTCGTACCCCTCGAGCCGCGCGAGCGCGGCAGGATCCTCGGCCTTGGCGACCATCACGCGCCGCACGCGGGTCTCGGCGAGGGCGTCGAGGTCGAGCGCGAAGTCGGGCGTCTCGGGTCCGTTGACCCGCACGATGACGCGTTCGGGGTCGGGGTCGGCGGCGATCAACTCCGCGCGGGCGTGAGCCTTGGCATCCGGGGCGACGGCGTCTTCGAGGTCGAGGATCGCGGCATCCGCCCGCTCGAGAGCCTTCGACAGCCGTTCCGGCCGGTCGCCGGGTACGAACAGGAGTGCGGGACCGAGCGAGAACGATGCGCTCACGCCGCCCACCCCCGCAGCACCGCGGAGATACCCGCGGGGCCCTCGTCGAACGCGCCGCACGGCTCGGGAAGGGCCCCGCTCACGCCGCCGCCTCCTGCGCCCACACCAGTACCGTGCGGGTCGCGGTGGCGACCACCTCGTCGTTCTGCGAGCGTCCGGTGTGCTCCATGACGACGATCCCCTGACCGGGCCTCGACGCGGAGGGGCGCACCGAGACGATCTCGGTCTCGGCGATCAGGGTGTCACCGACGAACAGCGGAGCCGGGAAGCTCACGTCGGTCAGCCCGAGCTGCGCGACGAGCGTGCCCTGGGTGAGCTGCCCCACCGAGAGCCCCACGAGGGTCGACAGCGTCCACATCGAGTTCACCAGCGGACGACCGAACGGCTGGGTCGCCGCGTACGCCGCATCGAGGTGCAGGGCCTGCGGATTCATCGTCAGGGTCGTGAACACGACGTTGTCGGCATCCGTCACCGTCCGCCCGGGACGGTGCGCGTACTTCTCACCGACGACGAACTCCTCCAGATACAGGCCGCGCTGCTCGATCATGCCGCAACGGTACCCGTGAGCCCCAGCGCACGCGAGATCACCATGAGCTGCACCTCGGTCGTGCCCTCGCCGATCTCGAGGATCTTCGAGTCGCGGTAATGCCGCGCGACCGGGTACTCGTTGATGAAGCCGTTGCCGCCGAACACCTGGGTCGCGTCGCGCGCGTTCGCCATGGCGGCGTCGCTCGCGGTCATCTTCGCGACGGCGGCGTCGACCGTGAAGGGCTTGCCGGCGTCGCACAGGCGCGCGGCGTGCACCCACGCGAGGCGGGCGGTGTGCACGCGGGCGTGCATGCGCGCGAGCAGGAACTGCATGTTCTGGCGCGTCGACAGGCGCTCGCCGAAGACGGTGCGGCTGCGGGCGTAGTCGACGGCGGCTTCGAGGCAGCCCTCGGCGGCGCCGGTGGCGAGGGCGGCGATCGCGACGCGGCCCTCGTCGAGGGTGCGGAGGAAGTTCTTGAACCCGTGCCCGCGCTGGCCGAGCAGGTTCGCCTCGGGAACTCGCACGCCGTCGAAGGTGAGCGGATGCGTGTCGGAGGCGTTCCAACCGACCTTGTCGTACGCGGGACCCACGGTGAAGCCGGGCGTGCCGTTGGGCACGATGATCGTCGAGATCTCGGGGCGGCCCGCGTCGGTGCGGCCGGTAACCGCGGTGACGGTCACGAATCGGGTGATGTCGGTGCCGGAGTTGGTGATGAACTGCTTCGTCCCGTCGATGACCCATTCGCCGCCCTCGAGCTTCGCGGTCGTGCGGGTGGCGCCGGCGTCGCTGCCGGCCTCGGCTTCGGTGAGTCCGAATCCGGCGAGCGCGCGACCGGCGACGAGGTCGGGAAGGTACTCCGCCTTCTGCGCGTCGGTGCCGTAACGGTAGATCGGCATGGCGCCGAGGCCGACGCCTGCTTCCAGCGTGATGGCCATCGACTGGTCGACGCGCGCCACCCCCTCGATCGCGACGCACAGGCTCGCGTAGTCGCCGCCCTGGCCACCGACCTCTTCGGGGAACGGCAGACCGAACAGTCCCAGGTCGCCCATCTGCTCAACGAGGTCGAGGGGCAGCTGGTGCGCGCGGTCGGCTTCGTACGAGCGTGGCGCGATCACCTCGTCGGCGAACTCGCGCACCATCGCGCTCAGTTCGCGCTCGTCGTCGGTGAATACCTGCTGGCTGTCGATGCTCACGAGAGGGTCTCCTTGTGGGATGAAGCGGGGTGGGATGCCGGGCTGCCGGCGGAATCGTGGGACTGGGGGATCTCAGGGCTCACCGTCGCGACCACCGCGTCTCGCGCGACCTGCGAGCCCGCGGAGGTGCGCAGCCGCACCGTCCCGGCGTGCGGGGCCACGACCGTGTGCTCCATCTTCATCGCCTCGATCGTGAGGAGCCGGGCGCCGGCCTCGACGCTGTCTCCATCGACGACGTGCACGGCGACGACGGTTCCGGGGAGAGGGGCGACCAGGTCGGGATCGACGGCCCCGGGCGCGCGGCCCGCGGCGGTCCGGCGGCGCTGGGCGGCATCTCGCCGCGACACGACTCGCAACCGGTGCGCTCCCCCGTCGGCGTGCACCCAGTACTCATTCGGGCCCCCGACGACCACGGCCCTGCCAGACGCGGGCGCCACCGCGTGCACCTGCCCGGCGTCGTCTTCGAGCGACACCGGGCGAGCGGCCGCCGCTCCCCCGGCCCGCCACGCCCCGACGCGTCCCCAGACGGAGCCGTCGGCCGGGGTCCCGGCATCCGCGGCTCTCTGCGCCACGGCGGCGAGCGCGGCCTGCGACGGTTCCGGAGCCTCCGGAGTCCCCCGCCGATCGAGCAACCCCGTGTCGAGGTCGCCCGCGCGCACGGCCGGGTCGGCCAGCAGGGCGCGAAGATCCGCGATGTTCGTGTCGACGCCGAGCACGACCGTGTCGGCGAGGGCCGCGTCGAGTCGGGCGAGGGCCGTCTTGCGGTCGGGGCCGTGTGCGATGACCTTGGCGATCATCGGGTCGTACAGCGAGCTGATGACGCTGCCGGTCTCGACGGCGCTGTCGACGCGGGCGGATCCCGGATGCCACAGGCTCACGGTCCCGGTCGCCGGGAGGTATCCGCGGGCGGGCGTCTCGGCGTACACGCGCGCCTCGATCGCGTGACCGTCGAGGCGGATCTCGCCGAGCTCGAGCGCGAAGCCCGCCGCGACCCGCAGCTGCTGCTCGACGAGGTCGATGCCGGTGACCATCTCGGTCACGGGGTGCTCGACCTGCAGGCGCGTGTTCATCTCGATGAAGAACGGCTCGTCGAGCCGGTCGCCCGCGACGAGGAACTCCACGGTTCCCGCGCCGAGGTATTCGACGCTGCGGGCGGCGGCGACGGCGGCCTCGCCCAGGCGGGCACGGGTGGCGGGGTCGACGACGGGTGAGGGAGCCTCTTCGATCACCTTCTGATGCCGCCGCTGCAGGGTGCACTCGCGCTCGCCGAGCGAGAGGGTCGTGCCGTGCGTGTCGGCGAGAACCTGCACCTCGATGTGGCGCGGACGCTCCAGCAGCCGCTCGAGCAGCAGGGTGTCGTCGCCGAAGGCCGCGGCGGCGACGCGGCGCGCGGTCGCGAGGGCGTCGGAGAGGTCGGCGGGACCGGTGGCCACGGTCATGCCCTTGCCGCCCCCACCGGCGGAGGGCTTCACGAGCAGGGGGTATCCGGCGCGGTCGGCCTCAGCGGCGATCTCGTCGTCGCTCAGCCCCGTCGCGGAGAATCCCGGCACCGTGGGCACGTCATGCGCGGCGACGTGCTCCTTGGCGCGGATCTTGTCGCCCATCACCTCGAGCGCCTCAACTCCGGGGCCGACGAACACGATTCCGCCCGCGGCGCACGCGCGGGCGAAGCCGGCGTTCTCGCTGAGGAAGCCGTAGCCCGGGTGAACGGCGTCCGCCCCCGACGACACGGCGGCTTCGACCACCGCGTCGACGTCGAGGTACGAGGGCACGCGCACCGCGTGATCGGCCTCGCGGGCGTGGGGCGCGTCGGCATCCGCGTCGGTGAAGACGGCGACCGAGCGGATGCCGAGACGCCGCAACGTCCGAAACACCCGGCGCGCGATCTCACCGCGGTTGGCGACGAGAACGCAGGAGAAGGGGGGAATGCTCATGTTCACATCCGGAAGAGGCCGAAGCCCCGGTCGGCCAGCGGCACCCGGCTGACGACATCGAGCGCAAGCCCGAGCATCGTGCGCGTGTCGGCGGGGTCGATCACGCCGTCGTCCCAGAGCCGGGCGGTGGCGTAGTACGGACTGCCCTGCTCTTCGTAGCGGTCGCGGATGGGTTTCTGGAAGGCCTGGTCGTCGGCATCCGTCCACTCCTCCCCGCGCGCGGCGCGCTGGTCGCGCGTGACGGTCGAGAGCACGGATGCCGCTTGCGCACCCCCCATGACCGAGATGCGGCTCGAGGGCCAGCTCCAGAGGAACCGCGGGTCGTACGCGCGACCGCACATGGCGTAGTTGCCGGCGCCGTACGACCCGCCGACGAGGACCGTGAGTTTGGGGACGCGGGTGGTCGCGACGGCGGTGACCATCTTGGCGCCGTCTTTCGCGATGCCTCCGGCCTCGGCATCCCGCCCCACCATGAACCCGGTGATGTTTTGCAGGAAGAGCAGGGGGATGCCGCGCTGATCGGCGAGCTCGATGAAGTGCGCGGCCTTGAGAGCCGACTCGCTGAAGAGCACGCCGTCGTTGGCGATGATCGCGACCGGGTGCCCGTGCAGGCGCGCGAAGGTCGTGATGACGCTCTCGCCGTACAGCGCCTTGAACTCGTGCAGGGTGCCCGCGTCGACGAGGGTGTCGATGATCGCGCGCATGTCGACGGGCTGTGCGACGTCGGCGGGGACGATGTCGTAGAGCTCCTGCGGGTCGCGTGCGGGATCGGTCGGCGCCTCGACCTGCCAGACCGGCGCGGGGGTCGGCGGGAAGGTCGCGACGATGTCGCGGACGATCTCGAGCGCGTGCTCGTCGTCGTCGGCGAGGTGGTCGACCACTCCCGACCGGCGGGCGTGCAGGTCGCCGCCGCCGAGCTGCTCCGCGGTGACGTCTTCGCCGATTGCGGCCTTCACCAGGGGCGGTCCGCCGAGGAACACCGTGCCCTGGTTCCGCACGATCACGCTCTCGTCGCTCATCGCCGGGACGTACGCCCCGCCCGCGGTGCACGAGCCCATGACGGCGGCGATCTGCGGAATGCCGCGGGCCGACAGCTGCGCCTGGTTGCGGAAGATCCGGCCGAAGTGCTCGCGGTCGGGGAACACCTCGTCCTGCATGGGCAAGAACGCCCCGCCCGAGTCGACGAGGTAGATGCAGGGCAGGCGGTTGTCGAGGGCGATCTCCTGCGCGCGCAGGTGCTTCTTCACCGTCAGGGGGAAGTACGCCCCGCCCTTGACGGTGGCGTCGTTGGCGACGACCATGGCGTGGCGTCCGTGCACGAGGCCGATACCGGCGACGACTCCCGCGCCGGGAGCCCCGCCGTCGTAGAGGCCGTGAGCGGCGAGGGGGGCGACCTCGAGGAACGGGCTGCCCTCATCGAGAAGTCGGTCGATGCGGTCGCGGGCGAGGAGCTTGCCGCGAGCGGTGTGACGCTCTCGCGCGGCGTCGGACCCACCGCGGGCGGCCGTGGCGAGCGTCACGCGGAGCTCTTGCGCGAGGTCGCGCTGGGTGGGGGCGGCGGCGGGCGCGGCGTTCTGTGACGTCTCGGGCGCTGCCGCGGTGACCGGTGCTGTGCTCATGGCGGCTCCGTCTCGGTGCCGCATCGTCGACGGCACCGTCGTTCCGGTCGGGGTCGTTCCCGCCGGAGGGGTTTTCAGTTAATGTTGGCTAACTGAGATTCCAGGCTAGTCCGAGCGGATGCCGATGACAAGAGCGAACGACGAGCCCCCCGCGGTCGCCGGCGCGGCGCGCGCTGACACGGTGACGGCGGTCGCCCCCGCCCGCGAAGACATCTCTCCGGACGACTCTGTCGGCGCCGCCCGCGAAGGCGTGAGGGGTCATACGCCTGACCCCACGTCACGCCCGACGCCTGCCCACTCCTCCGGCACCGCGCCCGACCGCTCCCCCGGCACCGCCCGCGACCGCGCGAAGGCCGATCGTCGCGCCGCCCTGCTCGCCGCCGCGGCGCGCCTGTTCGCCGAGCGCGGCTTCGACGGTGTGACCCTCGGCGACATCGGCGAAGCGGCCGGGGTGAGCGGGCCGGCGGTATACCGCCACGTCGCGGGCAAACAGGCGTTGCTCGGTGCGATCCTCGTCGACGTCAGCGAGCGGCTGCTCGAGGGCGGGCGCCGAGTCGCGAAATCCGCCGCCGCGAACACATCCGCGGAGCCCCCGCCCGACACGCCGCCCGCGACCACCCCCACCCGGCGTGTCGCCGAATCCCCCCGCGATCGTGCATACAAGGCATCCGCCCCGCATGGTGCCGATGACTCCGACGCCGTGCTCCGCGCGCTCGTCGACTTCCACGTCGCGTTCGCGCTCGCCGAGGCCGACGTGATCCGCGTGCAGGACCGCGACCTCGACCGCCTCTCCCCCGACGACCGCCGCACGGTGCGCCGCCTGCAGAACGCGTACGTCGCCGTGTGGACCGAGGCGCTCGCCACCGCGCATCCCGATGCCGAAACTCCCGCCGAGCGGCGCGTGCGAGCCCTGGCGTGCTTCGGTCTGATCAACTCGACGCCGCACAGCGTGCGCGGCGTGCCCGCGGCTCGCGTGCGCCCGACCCTGACCCGCATGGCGCTGGCCGCGCTGACGGCCTGACTCCCCGACGCGCGCCCCGGAGCCTGCACCCGCCCGCAACCGCAGCAGAACAAAGGTGCCGAGGGCGACCACTCCCTCGGCACCCCGTCGGTGCACCGCGCGACGGACTCACCGCCGCGGGGTTCGCTCAGCGCAGCAGCATCGCCCGCCCGGGCTCGCGCAGCACGCCGGCGACGTCGGTGAGGAATCGCGCCGCCTCGGCTCCGTCGACCAAACGGTGGTCGAACGAGAGGCTGAGGGTCAGCACGTCGCGCAGGGCGATCTCGCCGTGGTGCTCCCACGGCGTGCGCCGCACGGCGCCGACCGCGAGGATTCCCGCTTCGCCGGGGTTGAGGATCGGCGTCCCGGCATCCACTCCGAACACGCCGACGTTGGTGATCGAGAAGGTCCCTCCGGTCATGGCGGCCGGAGCGGTGCGTCCGGCGCGAGCCGTGGCGGCGAGCTCGGCGATCGCGTCGGCGAGGTCGACGAGGTCGAGCCGGTCGGCATCCGGGATCACCGGAACCACGAGACCGCGATCGGTCGCGGCGGCGATCCCCAGGTTCACGTAGTGGTGCTCGACGATCTCACCCGCCGCCTCATCCCACTTCGCGTTGAGCGCGGGCGTGCGCCCGAGCGCCAGGCACACGGCCTTCGCGACGATCGCGAGCACGCCGATGCGGTGCCCGTCGAGCGCGCGGTCGGTCTTGAGCGAGGCGAGCAGCTCGGTCGTCGCGGTGACGTCGAGGGTGAGGAACGTCGTCGCGTGCGGAGCCGTGAACGCGCTCTGCACCATCGCCGCGGCCGTGTGCTTGCGCACGCCGCGGATCGGCGTGCGCGTCACCCGGTCGCCGGACAGGCTGGTCGGGGGGACCGTCGACGTGGGAGCGGGGGCGGAGGCCGTGGCCGCGCTCACCGGGCCGCGCGCCACCGTCCCACCGGGGTGCACTACGGCGGATGCTGTGACCTCGGGCATCGCCGAAGTGCGCGCCGCGAACTCCTCGACGTGGCCGCGCGTCACCATCTCGCCCGGGTGCGCGGCGGCGACCAGCACGAGGTCGACCCCGAGGTCCTTCGCGAGCTTGCGCACCGGCGGGGTCGAGCGCGGACGCTCGAGCGGCAAGTCGATCGGCCCGGTCTTGACGACGTCGTGCGGAGCGGCCTCGCGCACGGCGTGGTCGGACTCGATCACCGCGGTCCCGCCTCCGCGCGCGCGTCGCTTCGGACGGTTGCCGGATGCCGGAGCGGCGCCGTACCCGACGAGATTCGGGGTCGCGCGGGCGGCGATGTCGTCGGCGGGAGCGTCGAGCGGCGCGTCGGCGACCGTCTCGACGGCCGCGCCCGCCCCGGCCTCTCGGGTCGTCGCAGCAGAGGGGGCCGCCGGGGTAGCGGCATCCGCCCCGCCCAGGTCGAACGACACCAGGGGCGATCCGACCTCGACGACGTCTCCGGCCGCGGCGTGCAGACCCTGCACGGTGCCGGCGTACGGCGAGGGGATCTCGACGATCGCCTTCGCCGTCTCGACCTCGGCGATCGTCTGGTTGAGGGTGACCGTGTCGCCCTCGGCCACATGCCACTGCACGATCTCGGCCTCGGGAAGGCCCTCGCCGAGGTCGGGAAGTAAGAACTCCGCGATCATCGAACGCCTCCTTCGACGGTCACGGCGGATGCGCCGCCGGTGGGCGAAGAGCCCGCACCGCGCTCGAGCACCAGGTCCACCGCGTGCAGGATCCGATCCAGGTCGGGCACGTGGTGCTTCTCGAGCTTCGACGGCGGATAGGGGATGTCGTGCCCGGTGACGCGCCGCGGCGGCGTCTCGAGGTAGTGGAAGCACTCCTCGGTGATGCTCGCGATCAGCTCCGCGCCGACTCCCGCTTCGCGCGCGGCCTCGTGCGTGACGACGACGCGTCCGGTCTTGCGGACGGATGCCGCGACCGTGTTCATGTCGATCGGCGACAGCGAGCGCAGGTCGATGACCTCGAGCGAGATGCCGTCGTCTTCGGCGGCGACGGCGGCATCGAGGGCGGTGCGCACCTGGGCGCCGTAGGTGACGATCGTGGCATCCGTGCCCTCGCGGGCGACGCGCGCGAGGTGCATCGGCGGGGCGTCGGCGAGGTCGGCGTCGAGGTCGACCTCACCCTTGGAGTGGTACAGGCGCTTGGGCTCGAAGAAGATCACCGGGTCGTCGGAGGCGATCGCCTGCTGCAGCATGACGTAGGCATCCTGCGGGTTCGAGGGGGCGATCACGCGGAGTCCGGCGGTGTGCACGAAGTACGCCTCGGGCGACTCGGAGTGGTGCTCGGCCGCGCCGACGCCCCCGGCCCACGGGATGCGGATGACCAGTGGCATCCGGATGCGACCGTTGCTGCGGTAGTGGAGCTTCGCGACCTGGCAGACGATCTGGTCGAAGGCCGGGTAGACGAAGCCGTCGAACTGGATCTCGACGACGGGCCGGTAGCCGCGCAGCGCGAGTCCGACGGCCGTACCGACGATGCCGGCCTCGGCGAGCGGGGTGTCGACGACGCGCTGCGCGCCGAAGCGCTTCTGCAGGCCGTCGGTGACGCGAAAGACACCGCCGAGCTTCCCGATGTCCTCGCCCATGAGCAGGACTTTGTCGTCGTTCTCGAGCGCCTTAGACAGGCCCGCGTTGATCGCGGACCCGAGGGTGAGGGAAGTCATCGCGCGCCCTCCTGCTCGAACCCCGCGAGGTAGTCCATGTACTCGGCTTTCTGCCGTTCGACCGCTGCATGCGGTTCCGCGTACACGTGGTCGAACATGGTCTCGGGGGCCCGGGTGGTGGCCCCGATGCACGCGGCGCGCACCTCTGCGGCGAGAGCGTCGGCGGCACGGGCGACCTCGTCCGTTCCGGAGTCGTCGAGCATCCCCTCGGCGCGCAGGTAGGCCTCGAGCCGGGCGATCGGGTCGCGCTGCGCCCACTCGTCGACCTCGGCGGCGTCGCGGTAGCGCGTGGGGTCGTCGCTCGTGGTGTGCGGACCCATGCGGTAGGTCACGGCCTCGATGAACGAGGGTCCTTCGCCACGACGGGCGCGGTCGAGGGCCCAGCGCATGGCCGCGACGCAAGCGAGGGCGTCGTTGCCGTCGATGCGGAGGCTCGGGATGCCGAACCCCGGCGCCCGGCCCGCGATCGGGTACTTGGCTTGGACGGTGACGGGCTCCGAGATAGCCCATTGGTTGTTCGAGCACACGAACACCACGGGGGCGCGGAACGACGAGGCGAAGACCATCGCCTCGTTGACGTCGCCCTGGCTCGTCGCCCCGTCGCCGTAGTACGCGACGGCGACGTCGGTCGAGCCGTCGCGTTGAGCGCCCATCGCCCAGCCGGTGGCGTGCAGTGACTGCGCGCCGATGATGATCTGGGGAGGCGCCGCGTTGATGGTGGTGTGGTCGTAGGCGGAGTGCTCTTCGCCGCGCCAGGCCAGGACGTAGTCAGCGGGCTTGGCACCGCGGCCCAGCAGCACTCCGTGCTCGCGGTAACTGGGGAAGACGAAGTCTCCCGGGGCGAGGGCGTGGGCTGTGCCGACCTGGGTGGCCTCCTGTCCACGGCACGGTGCCCAGAGGGCGAGCTGTCCTTGGCGCTGCAGGGCGACGCCCTCGGCATCCAGCCGACGGGTGAGGACCATGTCGCGGTGGAGGGCGCGCAACTCGTGCGGCGAGAGATCGGCGACCCAGGGATCGAGGGTGTCGTCGGCGATCCGGGAGCCGTCCGGCTCGAGGAGGCGGAGCACGTCGTCGACGGCGTCGTGGTCGTCGGCTCGTCCTGTCGAAGAGCCTCGGGTCTGGGTGTACGTCATCGTCATCCCTCCAGTGCGGCCCGGGCTCCTCGTGAGAGCCGGGGCGTACGGATGCCGGCAGCACCGCCGACGAGGCCGACCGTACGCGCGGAACGCACCCCGCTCAAGACCTCGCCGTCATATTGAGCATCGTGCCCACCGTGACCGACCTTCACACTGCTAATGTTTCGCACCATGAGCAAGCTCGACGCGGTCGACCTCGACCTCCTCCGCGCCCTGTCCGCCGATCCGCGCGCCACCGTCGTCGCGCTCGCCGAGAAACTCGGACTCTCCCGGAACACCGTCCAAGCGCGCATGAGCCGCCTGGAACGCGGGGGCGTCTTCCTCTCGTACGAACGCACGCTGTCGGCCGAGGCTCTGGGCTTCCCCATCGAGGCGTTCCTGCAGGTGACCGTTCGGCAGGCGGAGCTGCCGGCGATCCGTGCGGAGCTCGCCAAGGTGCCCGAGGTCCTGCAGGCGCACGGACTCAGCGGTCAGGTCGACCTGCTCGTGCGCGTGGCGTGCCGCGACACCCAGCACCTGTTCGACACCGACGCCCGGATCCTGGCCATCGAGGGTGTCGAGCGCACCGAGACGTCGCTCGTGATGGGCGAGGTCATCGGCTACCGCGTCGGCCCACTGATGCAGCTGGCACGCGAGGAGATTTAGTTTTCTCCGGCGTTTCTACGGCGCCGGCACCACCGGGATGCTTGCCGTCTCCGTGCTCTGCTCGCTCGGGCTCCCGGCATCCATGCGCACGAGCACCACGCCCACGAGGATCAGCGCGCCGCCCACGAACTGGACCGGCGCCGGCGTCTCACCGAGCAGCAGCCACGCGAACCCGAGCGCGAACAGCACCTCGCTGAGTCCCACGAACGATGCGAGACGCGAGCCGATGAGCGGCACCGCGATCACCCCGAGCGCGTAGCCGACGGTCGTCGCCACGCCGCCCACCCACAGCAGCGGCAGGATGCCGGGGAGCTCGAGTCCCGCAAGCGACACGGTGATCGAGGGGGCGGCGAAGGGCAGGACCCCGGTGGCCACCAGCACGCCCATGAGCAGGGTTCCGGTGAGCAAACCGCCCGCGGCGAGGGCGAGCGGGGGGAGGTCGTCGCCCGCGCGCCCGGCGATGACGAAGTAGGCCGCGGCGCAGACCGCCGCGCACAGCGCGAAGATCGTGCCGAGAAGGTCGAAGCGCGCCCCGCTGATGTCGACGACGAGCACGAGACCGGCCATCGCGACGACGGAGCCGATGAGCACCGCCTTCGACGGGGAGCGTCGGGTGCGCACCCAGACCGCGATGACGATGAGCACCGGCGCGATGTACTGGATGAGCAGGGCGACGGCGACCGGCATCCGCTGCATCGCGGCGAAGTAGAAGAGCTGGCAGCCGGCCACGGCCGTGAGCCCGAACGCGACGATGAGCAGCCCGTGTCGGCGGAGGAATCCGCGCTGACGGCGGATGGCGAGGATCAGCGCGGGCGAGAGCAGTAGGGCGGCGAGGCCCATGCGCACGAGGAGCACCGCGCCGAGAGACCAGCCGCCGTCGAGCAGCGGTTTGACGAACGGGCCGCTGGAAGAGAACGCCAGGGCCGAGGCGACGGCGATCGCGAGGCCGGTGACGGCGGTGGATCCGCGGTGGGTGGGACGCGGAAGGGTCACGGGAGACGTGGTCATGGGGGCCTGCTGTCACGAGTGAAGGGGGTTTACACTCGTGACAGTACGGCCTCTACCTGTCAGGAGTCAACGTGGTCTTCATTCGTGACACCGAACTGGTGCTGCGCGCCGCCGTCGAACTTGTGAACACCCTGCCGCACACCGAGGTGAGCGGGGTCGACACCCTCGTCGACGTCGCGGAGCTCGAGGCCTTCACCGACCGTCACGGCTACACCGGTTCGCGCACGCGCGACGCCCGCGAGCTCGCCGCCGTCCGCGGCATCCGCCCCCGTCTGCTGGAGCTGTGGAGTGCGGATCGCGACGGGGCCGTCCCCCTGGTGAACGCCATGCTCGCCGATGGGCGCGCGCTCCCCCAGCTCGTGCGCCACGACGGACTCGACTGGCACATCCACGCGAGCGACCCCGCGGATCCCCTGGCGACGCGCATCCTGGTGGAGTCGGCATTGGCCTTCGTCGACGTCATCCGCGCCGATGAGTACGCGCGCGTGCGCGTCTGCGAGGCGGACGACTGCGAGGGCGTGTACGTCGACTTCTCGAAGAACGGATCGAAGCGCTACTGCGACGCGGGCAACTGCGGCAACCGGATGAACGTGAACGCGTACCGCAAGCGCCGAGCCGAGGCCTAACCGAGGAACTCCGCGATCGCCCGCGCCGCGGCCTGCGGGGTCTCGTAGTGGATCAGGTGGCCGACCTCGGGAATCTCGACGAGCCGGGCGTCGGGGAACAGCGTCGCCAGGTGCCGCTCGGCCTCGATCGGGGTGATGTCGTCCTTCTCGGCCGCGATGAGCAGCGTCGGCTGCGCGATGCGCGGGGCGAACTCGCGCACGTCGTGCGAGACGCTCGTGACGAAGGCCTCGTGCAGCACGTCGCGGTCGGCGAAGCGCGAGAAGTACTCGTCGTGCTGTTCGTGCACGAAGCGCCGCAGGCCGGGGTCGCGCGTCTTGGCCATGGCGTTGCTCATGACGCGCACGATGAGCCCGTTGCGCAGCAGTCCCTCGCCGATCGCGCGTGGCAGCTTCGCCCCGGCGAGGTAGTAGAACACCGCGAGACGGGTCAGGATCCCGCGAGGACCCTCGAGCGCGGGTGCCCCGATCGGGTTGACGAGGATGAGCCGGGGCGTCGACAACCCGCCCGCCACCGCCGCGGACGACACGATCGAACCGAACGAGTGGCCGAGCACGACGGCATCCGGAGCGACGCTCTCGACGAACGCGCGCAGCCAGGCGGCGTAGGTGTCGAGGTCGTGCGGGCGTCCGTCGAGGGGCGCGGTCTCGCCGAACCCGGGAAGGTCGGGAGAGACCACCCGGATGCCGGGAAGATGCGCGACCACCGGATCGAGCCCGTGGTGCTCGCCGCGGAAGCCGTGCACCGCGACGATCGTCGTCTCGGCGGCGTCGTCACCGTAGACCCAGTACGCCGTGGTGCCCCCGAGAACACTCGCCTCGCGCCGCACGACGGGGATCTGAGCGAGGCGGTCGGCGTAGGGGTTCGGCATGGGTCGAGTCTACGAGGGGGGATCCGACATCTCTTCTCCGGACCACCGCCGGTGGCACGCTTCGGCCCTCCCCACCTCGCGGAGGCGTCCGTGGAATGCCCTTCACCGCGGGGTCTGCGCCGCGCCCTCGCCCCACCCACGACGACTCCGGCCGCGTGGGACCTGCGTCGCGCCCGAGCCCACGGCATCCACCCCCGTTCCTGCGCGCCTCGACGGCGATGTCGGAGGCCCGCTCTAGCGTGAGCGCATGACCACGTGGCAGGCCGAGCCGCTCCCCCTCTTCCAGACGCCCGAGTGGGCGCGCCTCGTGGGCGTGTTCGACCTCGAGACGACCGGGATCGACGTCGAGAACGATCGCATCGTGACCGCGCACGTGGGTGTCCTCGACGCCGACGGCCGCGTCGTCGACGCCCGCGACTGGCTCGCCGACCCGGGCGTCGAGATCCCCGCGGGGGCCGCGGCGATCCACGGGATCTCGACCGAACGCGCTCGTGCCGAGGGCGCCCCCGCACCGCGGGTGGTGGCCGAGGTCGTCGAGGCTTTGGGGGCGCTCTTCGCCGCCGGCATTCCGGTCGTCGCCTACAACGCGCCCTTCGATTTCTCGATGCTCAAGAACGAGGCCGTGCGCCACGGCGTGGCACCGATCGCCGCCCCTTCCCCCGTCATCGACCCCCTCGTCGTCGACAAGACCTTCGACCGCTACCGCCGCGGCAAGCGCACGCTCTCCGTCGTCGCCGAGCACTACGCGGTTCCCCTCGAGTCCGCGCACGAGGCCTGCGCCGACGCCGTCGCCGCGGGCCGGCTCGCCCTCGCACTCGCCGAAAAGTTCGGCCCGTGGCTGCCCCCGACCCTCGACGAGCTCCACACCCGCCAGATCGGCTGGGCGCGCGCCCAAGCCGAGAGCCTCACGGAGTACTTCGTGAAGATCGGTCGGCTGGATGCCACGGCTCCCGCGATCGACGGGGCGTGGCCGATTCGCTGAGCCCGGTCGGTGCGCTCCCGCCGCATCGCGCGGCGTCGTCGTCGGCCGTGACGTCTCCGCCTCGTCCGCCCACGCCGCCGAGCTGATCCGAGGCTGCGCGACTCAGCATCCCCTATGCATCACCTGTGACAGATCCTGTCCTCGTTCGACACGCCGCCGAAACGTGCCGCCCCTACGGTGGCGACAACCATCTCGGCGGCGCTCTTTCGGACGACGCTGCCGCATCTTCTGAACGGACGACAGAACCCATGCGCCAGGCTCCGCCAGCTCCGCCCTCGCACCCTCCCCTTCTCCACCAGTCCGTCCGGTTCCTCGGAACCGCCGCGCTCGCGGCGGGGCTCGTCGTGTCATCAGTCGCCGCGGTCACCCCGGCGCTCGCTGCCGACCCCGTGGACGGCGCGCGCACCTCGGGCGACGCCATGTTCCCGAACGTGGGCAACGGCGGCTACGACGCCCTCGACTACGACATCGACCTCGCGTGGACCCCCGACGCGGTTCAAACCGGCTCCGTCGTGGCCGGCTCCATCGTCGCGACCTCGACCATGACCGCCCGCGCCGCCGAACCGCTGCGCAGCTTCTCTCTCGACTTCGAGGGACTCGTGGTCGACTCCGTGACGGTGGACGGCGCGCCCGCTGCGTGGCTGCGTGAGACCGACGCCGCTGCGATCGCACACAAGCTCGTCGTGACCCCCGCCACCCCGGTTTCCGGTGAGTTCCGCGTCACGGTCGCCTATCACGGAGTCCCGCAGGCCCACGTCGACGCCGACGGCTCGTACGAAGGGTGGAACCCCACGACCGACGGGGCGACGATGCTCGGTCAACCGGTCGGCAACATGACCGGGTTCCCGCACAACAACACTCCGGGCGACAAGGCGACCTACTCGATCTCGCTCGATGTCCCGACCACCCTCTCTGACGCGACCGGCGCGGGAGCGGCCCCGGCCGCCGCCGTCAGCAACGGCGAGCTGCTCTCGAAGACGCCGTCGACCGACGGCACCCGCACGACCTGGGCCTGGCAGCAGACGAAGCAGATGGCATCCGAGCTGCTCATCATCTCGATCGGCCGCTACGACGTCATCGAATCATCGGTGACGCTCACCGACGGCAGCACCATTCCCGCGTGGTCCTTCGTCGACTCGACGTCGACGACCGCCAACAAGGCGACCGTGACCACGGCGGTGAGCCAGCTCGGCCCGATCATCCGCAACCTCGAGTCCGTGTACGGGCCCTACCCGGGCCGCAGCGCCGGCGTCGTCGTGGACCGCGTGCCGCGCGGCATCAACTACGCGCTCGAGACGCAGGACCGCTCCTTCTTCCCGACGCGTATCGGTTTCAGCACCCTCGTGCACGAGCTCGCGCACCAGTGGTACGGCAACAATGTGTCTCCCACGACGTGGACCGACATCTGGATCGCCGAGGGCATGGCGACCTGGTCCGAAAGCTATTACGCCGGCAGCGACGGGTTCGGTGCGGGCACTCCGTCGCGCGAGGCGCAGTTCGACGCGTGGAACAGCGCCCCCGCGGGCGATGACAGGTGGACCATTGCGCCGGGTGCGCAGACCGACTCGGCTTCGCTGTACGACTACCAGACCTATGATCGCTCGGCGCAGTTCTGGGCGGCGCTGCGCGTCGCGATCGGCGACGACGCGTTCTTCCCGGTCGTCACGCAGTGGCAGCTGCGCAACGCTGGCACGAGCAGGACCGGCGCCGACCTCCTCGCTCTCGCCGAGGAGCTCTCCGGCCGTGACCTGCAGGCGTTCTACCGGGACTGGATCCTGAATGCCGACAAGCCCGCGTGGCCCGACCAGTTCACGCTCGCGCTGTCCACGAGCGCGACCGCCCCACTCGAGCGCGGCGGCTCGGCGAGCTACACCCTCACGGCGGAGAACACCGGACTCGTCCCGCTCGCCTCGTCGACCGCGAGGCTCGATGTCCGCGGCATCCTGGATCGGGCCTCCATCGACCAGACGGCTTTGCCCGCCGGCGTGACCCTGACCGGCGATGTTCTCGTCTGGACCATTCCGGCGACGGATCCGGGACGGACGGCCACGACGACGTTCGCGGCGACAGTGGCCGAAGACGCCTCGGGCGGAGCGCTGACCACCGAGGCCGCCGCCAGCCTCGGCGGAACGTGCGCATCGTGCGCGAGCACCCTTGCCGTGCAGGAGTACCCGGTCGACGCGCAGGCGCCGATCATCACGGGCGACACGGCGGCCGGTGCGACGCTCACGGCGACCACCCCCGGGTGGACCGAAGGCACGTCGTTCGCGTATTCCTGGGCGGTCGACGGAACCCCGATCCCGGATGCCATGACCCCGACCTTCACGATCCCCGCCGCCGCCGTCGGACGGACGGTGACGGTGACCGTCACGGGCAGCCTCGCCGGGTATGTCGCCCAGTCGCGCACGAGCGCGCCCTTCGGCCCGGTCGTCGCAGCGATCGTGCCCGCGCCTTCACCTTCGCCGTCGGCATCGGGAGCCGCCGTCGCCTCGCCCCCTCGCGGGCAGCTCGGAGCGACCGGCTCCGAAGCACCGATGGCGGCGATCATGTGGGCTCTCGCGGCTCTCGTCGGCGGCTCGGTGCTGTCGGTGGCAGCGGTACGACGCCGGCGTGGCGCTCGTCGGGTCGAATCGGTCTGAGCATGTCGTGAGGATCGCCCCCGCCCCGGGTTGCCGGGTCCGGGGGCGATCCGTCGTGAGTCGGCCGGCTGTAGCCGCCTCCGTCACCCGTCTCACCCCGGAAGCGGGCGAGGCGGTGGCGATCGAGGGAACGGTCGCGCTCTGGTTCGCGGCGCGGCGCTCGCCTCTCGGCGAGCAGGACACGGCTGTCCCCTTTACGGAACGGTCGATGCTTCTCGATCGGCGCGGCGGAAGGTCGCCTCGCGGCGCGGTCCCGATGCGCGACGCGCGAGGCTGAGGCCCTTGCGACGGGCGCCCGCGCCAGGGGCTGACGGAGCGACCCGAGGTGCTCGATCGGACGCCCTCCCCACGGCCGTGGCTCCGCCGAACCGACCCTCGACTCAATGTCGGAGGTCACCGATAGCGCTCTGCCATGACCCGCACCGCACACTCCGAAGGCCGGCCGACGCCGGTGTTCCGGGAGTGCGACGGGGCCCCGTGGCCGAGCGACGACGAGCTCGAACTCGAGACAGAGTGGGCGGCTTTCCACGAGAGCGGCGATGTCGAGTGGTGGACGGGCGAAGAACCCGCGCAGTCGGGCGAGGCATCTTCTGCAGCCGTCCCGGCCGCCACTCCGGGCGGAGCGACGTCGTCCGGCACCAGCGACAGTGACGACGGCTGGTCGATAGACGACCTGCTCTCGCCGCTCGACGGTGGCGCCGCCGCGGTCTCTGACATCGATGCGCGGCTGGGCCACCTCGAGTGCGTCGTCAACGACAGGCAGCGGGCAACCGCCGACGAGTACCGCTTGATTCTGGCGATCCTCGACGACGCCGCCTTCGACCCCACTCCCTGGGTCGGTCCCGACCCTACTCTCGACCGCGCGTGGAACGATCCCCGCGGATGTACCCCCGGCGCTGTGCGTCGCGATCGCATCGACCTCGCTGAGCGCGCCGCCGTCGCCGAGGTCGCCGTCCGCCTGCGTCTGTCCGAGCAGACCGTTCGGACGAGGGCCGCCCACGTGCGGACGCTGGCCGTCGGTTGCCCGCAGCTGTGGACCGCCTTCAGCGAAGGCCGCGTCTCCGAGAAGCACGCGGTCGACGCAGCTCGACTGGCGTCGACGCTCCCCGCGGGCGATGACGCCGCCTTCCAGCGCTTCGACGACGAAGCGTGTCCGCAATCGCTCGTCCTCCCCCCGGCGAAATTCGCGGTTGCTGCTCGCGCGATCCGCTTCTTGTTCATGCCCGGTCGACCCGCGCACCCGGTCTACGCCAAGCAACACCTGCATGCGCCCGAGCGCGCGATCTTCAGTCCGGGCACCGGCGGGTTCTCGTTTCGGGTGGGCGACGTCGAGCTCGCCCTGTCCGTCTGCTACGACGCCAATTTTCCCGAACACGCCGCCGCCGCGGCCGCCGCCGGAGCCACGGTCTATCTCAACAGCGGGGCGTACTTCCCAGGCGGGGAGCGCCGTCGGGACCTTCACCTCGCGGCTCGCGCCCTCGATAACGGCATTTATGTCGTGTTCAGCGGTCTCGTCGGTGCTCCGAGCGACTTCATCGGAGGCTCAGCGATTTTCGACCCTCTCGGGCGTCGTGTCGCCCACGTCGTCGAACGCGAGGGTCTGGCCATCGCCGACATCGACCCCGCCGTCGTGCAAGAGGTCCGTCGCGATCAGCGCATGTGGATCGACCGCCGAGACGACCTGGGGTCCTTCGATCGCTCCGGACTCGTCGCACTGCAACCCGGCAGCGCGCCACGCTCCTGAAGCGAGCCCCCGCACACAACGCGAAAGCCCCCCGTCCCAAAGGACGAGGGGCTTTCGCTGCGAGAACCGCTGGGCTCAACGACCGCCGAAGTTCTTGAAGCGCTGGTTGAACTTCTCGACGCGACCGGCCGAGTCCATGATGCGCTGCTTGCCCGTGTAGAAGGGGTGCGAAGCGGACGAGATTTCCACGTCGATGACGGGGTACTCCACGCCGTCGAGCTCGATCGTCTTGTCGCTGGACACGGTCGAACGGGTGAGGAACGTGTCGCCCGAACCGAGGTCGCGGAACACGACGGCCTTGTACGTGGGGTGGATGTCAGTCTTCATGGGAGGTCCTTTGAGAAGTGGTGTCCTGGATTCTGCCAGGACGTCAAAGTCTGCGGCGCCGATGGCACCAACGGGAGAGTCTACCAGGCCCGAACGCTGCCCCGACACGAAGGCGCCGCCGCGAGGTGAAGCGGCTCAGACGGCTCGCGCCGCGTACCGCCCGGCTTCGTGCGTGAGTGCGATCTCGAGCCCGAACGTCTTCGTGAGGTTCTCGGCCGTGAGGGCTTCCTGGAGGGGCCCGGATGCCACGACCTCGCCGTCACGCAGCAGCAGAACGTGCGTGAAGCCGACGGGGATCTCTTCCACGTGGTGCGTGACCATCACCATCGCGGGCGTTGTCGGCGCCTGCGCGTAGCCCGACAGCAGGGCGAGCAGCTCTTCGCGCGCGCCGAGGTCGAGGCTCGCGGTGGGCTCGTCGAGCAACAGCAGCTCGGGGTCGGTCATCACGGCTCGCGCGATCTGCACGCGCTTCTGCTCGCCGTCGCTGAGGGTTCCGAACGTGCGGTCGGCGAGGTGATCGAGCTTCCACTCGGCGAGCACGCGCAGCGCGCGACGCTCGTCGATGTCGTCGTAGTCCTCGCGCCAGCGACCCACGACCGAGAACGCGGCCGTCAGCACGACGTCGAGCACGGTCTCTTCCGGCGGCACGCGACGCGCCATCGCCGACGAGGCGAAGCCGATGCGCGGACGCAGCTCGAACACGTCGGTGCGGCCGAGACGCTCACCGAGGATCGTCACCGAACCCGAGGTCGGGTGAAGCAGGGTGTCGGCGAGCTGGAGCACCGTCGTCTTGCCCGCGCCGTTCGGCCCGAGCACGACCCACCGCTGGTCGTCCGACACCTCCCAGTCGAGGTGGGACACGATGTCCCGCGCGTTCCGGCGGACGACGACGTCGGAGAACTCGAGCACCTGGGGCATGGCTCTAGCCTACTGTCCGAGACAGCGGCATCCGGATGCCACGCGGCCCCTGTGGACAGTGCCTGACACATCCGCGCGCGTCGCGCATGACCGCCCCGGCGATCCGCCACTGCGCCGCCGAAACGCCCCGGCCACCGAGGCGGACGCCCTACTTTCCTGCGACCTCCGCGTACAGCGCGGCGGTGGTCTCCGCGATCGCGGCCCAGCTGAAGTCCTCGACGGCTCGCGTGCGCCCGGCCTCTCCATAGGCCCGGGCCTTCTCGGCATCCATCACGACCTCCGTGAGGACGCGGGCGAGGTCGTCGACGAACCGCTCGGGATCGACGGGCGTTCCCGTTCCGTCCTGCACCTGCTCGATCGGCACCAGGCGCCCGGTCACGCCGTCGACGACGACCTCGGGAATGCCCCCGGTCGCCGTTCCGACGACCGCAGCCCCGCACGCCATGGCCTCGAGGTTCACGATGCCGAGCGGCTCGTACACCGAGGGGCAGACGAACGTGGTCGCCGCGGTGAGGATCGCGCTGAGCTCGTTGCGCGGCAGGAGCTTCTCGATCCACACGACCCCGTCGCGGGTCGCCTGCAGCCCGCGCACCAACTCCTGCACCTCGGCCATGATCTGCGGGGTGTCGGGAGCACCGGCGCACAGGATCAGCTGCACCTCGGGCGGCAGCTGCTCCGCCGCGCGCAGAAGGTACGGCAGCCCCTTCTGACGGGTGATGCGACCGACGAAGACGACCGAGGGGCGCGACGGATCGATGCCCTGCGACGCCAGGAACGCGTCATCCGACACCGGATGCCACGACTCGGTGTCGATGCCGTTGTAGATGACGCGCACCTTGTCGGGATCCAGCGAGGGGTAGCTGCGCAGGATGTCGTCGCGCATGCCGGAGCTCACCGCGACGACGGCGGCCGCCCCCTCGTACGCGGTCTTCTCGATGTAGCTCGACACGGCGTATCCGCCGCCGAGCTGCTCGGCCTTCCACGGGCGCAGCGGTTCGAGGCTGTGCGCGGTGACCACGTGGGGAATGCCGTGGAGGAGGGATGCCAGGTGCCCGGCGAAGTTCGCGTACCAGGTGTGCGAGTGCACGACGTCGGCGCCCGCGATGTCCGAGACGATCGCGAGGTCGGTGCCGAGGGTCTGGATCGCACCGTTCGCCGACGCCAATTCGGCGGGCACGCCGTAGGAGGTCGTGTCGGACTCGTCGCGCGACGCGCCGAACGCGCGGACCTGCACCTCGGTGCCCTCGGCGCGCAGCGCCTTGACGAGTTCGGTGGCGTGGACCCCGGCTCCCCCGTAGATCTCCGGCGGGTACTCCTTGGTCACGATGTCGACGCGCATGAGACGAACCGTAGTACAGCGCAAGGCGCGCCGCAGACGTGTTTCCGCTCGCCCGCCGGAGCCCTAGGGTGGTGCCATGCCTGCAGCGCCGAAGGTCTTCGGAATCATCCTCGCCGGCGGCGAGGGAAAGCGACTCATGCCCCTGACGGCTGACCGCGCCAAACCCGCCGTGCCCTTCGGCGGTCAATACCGCCTCATCGACTTCGCGATCTCGAATCTCATCAATTCGGGGCTGCGTCAGCTCGTCGTGCTGACGCAGTACAAGTCGCACAGCCTCGACCGACACATCTCGCAGACGTGGCGCATGTCGCCGATGCTCGGCTCGTACGTCGCCTCGGTCCCCGCCCAGCAGCGTCTCGGCAAGCGGTGGTTCTCGGGTTCGGCCGACGCGATCCTGCAGTCGATGAACCTCATCCGCGACGAGAAACCCGACATCGTCGTCGTCATCGGCGCCGACCACGTGTACCGCATGGACTTCAAACAGATGCTCGACGCCCATATCGCCTCCGATGCACGCGCGACGGTCGCCGGCATCCGTCAGCCGATCTCGCTCGCGAACCAGTTCGGCGTCATCGACACCGACCCCAGCGACCCGACGAAGATCCGCGCGTTCCTCGAGAAGCCGCAGAGCCCCGCGGGCCTCGCCGACTCGCCGCACGAGGTGCTCGCCTCGATGGGCAATTACATCTTCGACGCCGACGCTCTCGTCGACGCCGTCACGCACGACGGCGAGCTGCCCACCTCGGCGCACGACATGGGCGGCGACATCGTCCCCTACTTCGTCGACCGCGGTGAGGCGGCCGTCTACGACTTCCAGCGCAACGACGTGCCCGGGTCCACGCCGCGTGACCGGTCGTACTGGCGCGACGTCGGCACGATCGAGTCGTTCTACGACGCGCACATGGATCTGATCTCGACCCTGCCGATCTTCAACCTCTACAACAACGACTGGCCGATCTTCTCGCAGACCTTCAACGCCCCTCCGGCGAAGTTCGTGCGCGACTCGGTCGGCCGCATCGGCAACGCGATCGACTCGATCGTGTCGCTGGGCTCGGTGCTGTCGGGAACCCACCTCGAACGCAGCGTCGTCGGACCGTGGGCCCTCGCCGGGGGTGGCTCGACCATCACCGACTCGGTGCTGTTCGACAGCGTCCAGGTGGGCGCCGGGGCGCGCATCCACCGCGCGATCCTCGACAAGAACGTGGTCCTCGAGCCCGGGGCGACCATCGGCGTCGATCGCGAGCGCGACCTGGCCCGTGGTTTCACCGTCACCGAGACGGGCATCACCGTCGTCGGCAAGGATGTCCACGTCCACGCGTGATTCCCGCTGCCGGGGATTCCGGATGCCAGAAGGGGCGGTGACCGGGATGGTCACCGCCCCTTCTGGCATCCGGAACCGAGGTTCTACACTCCGACGCGCTCGAACGCGTCGCGCGAGATGCCCTTGGCGAGGACCTCCTTGGACCACTCCTTGGCGGTGTGCAGGCTGTGGTCGCGGTAGTTGCCGCAGCTGAACGCGTCGGTTCCGGGGACGTCGTCCCACTGCACGTCGTCGACGATGGCGCGGAGCGAGCCGGTGATCGCGTCGACGAGGTCGCCCACCGAGGGCTCTCCCCACATGATCACGTGGAAGCCCGTGCGGCAGCCGAACGGCGAGATGTCGATGAGGCCGTCGATCCGGTCGCGCACGAGGCTCGCGAGCAGGTGCTCGATCGTGTGGAGACCGGCCGTGGGGATCTCCTGCTCGTTCGGCTGCACGAGGCGCAGGTCGAAATTCGAGATGACGTCACCTCGCGGGCCCGACTCTGTGCCGATGAGGCGCACGTAGGGCGCCAGGACGGCGGTGTGATCGAGGGTGAAGCTTTCGACGTCGGCCATGCGAGGTCCCTTCTGGAGAAGCGGGGTACCGCAGAAGCCTACGGTGGGTGCGGTGCGAGATGACCCCGCGTGACGCCGCCCGGATGCGTGGCGCGGGGTCCTCGGGAACCCGCGCGTCGGCTCGCTGGCGTCGGGCACGTGCCCGCGACCGCAGGTCACCCGCACGACGGACCACCGTGCCGACCCGCTGGCGTCGGGCACGTGCCCGCGACCGCAGGTGACCATCACGACACGCGACCGCACCGACCCGCTCGCGTCGAGCACGTGCCCGTGACCGCAGGTCACCCGCACGACGGACCACCGTGCCGACCCGCTAGCGTTGAGCGCGTGCCTGTGACCGCCCGATTCCTCGTCGTCCTCGACGCCGATTCCACGCTGATCCGCAACGAGGTCATCGAACTCCTCGCCGACGAAGCCGGCCGAGGCCCCGAGGTGGCCGCCGCCACCGAGGCCGCCATGCGCGGTGAGGTCGACTTCGCGACGAGCCTGCGCTCCCGCGTGCAGGCGCTCACCGGCGTGCCCACCGAGGCCTTCGCGCGTGCCATCGCCCGTATCGAGCCCACGCCCGGCGTCCGCGATCTGATCACTGCCGTTCACGTGCGCGGCGGAATCGTCGGCGTCGTGTCGGGCGGCTTCCACGAAGTCCTCGACACGGTCGCCCCCGAGCTCGGCGTCGACCTCTGGCGCGCGAACAGGCTCGGCGCCGTCGACGGCACCCTCACGGGAGAGGTCGAGGGAGAGATCGTGGATGCCACGGCCAAGGCCGACACGCTCCGTCGCTGGGCAGAAGAGCTCGGCGTCCCCCTCCCCCTCACGTTCGCGATCGGCGACGGGGCGAACGACCTCGAGATGATGGCGACCGCGGGGCTCGGACTGGCGTTCAACGCCAAGCCGGCCGTGCGCGAGCGGGCGGATCTGGTGATCGGCCCCGTCGACCTCGCCCACGTCGTCGCACTGCTCCCCCGCTGAGCGGATCGGGCTCGGTTCCTCGCCGGCGCGCGCGGAGTCGCCTGCCTCCGCACGGTACCCTTCCCGATGTCGAAGGCCCGTTCTACGCTCGCCGCATGGACGTCATTCTGGTTCCCGGTCTCTGGCTCGACGCGTCGTCGTGGGACGACATCACCCCCGCCCTCGAGGCGGCAGGTCATCGTCCGCACCCCGTGACCCTGCCCGGGCCCGCGGTGGGCGACCTCGTGATCGACGACTGGGTCGACGCCGTCGTCAGCGAGATCGACCGTCTCGGCGAGAACGTGGTGCTCGTCGGGCACTCGGGCGGCGGCAACGTCGTGTGGGGCGCGGCGGATCGGCGACCCGCACAGGTCGCGCGCGTCATCCTCGTCGACACGATCGTCCCGCACCCGGGCGCGATGATCTCGGAGTTCCCCGTCGAAGACGGAGTCGTGCCCTTCCCCGGGTGGGATTTCTTCGACGATGACGACGTCGCCGACATCGACGACGAGACACGTCGGCGGACCGCGCAGCAGGTCGTCGACGTTCCGGGCCGCGTTCCGACGTCGCCGATCACGTTGACCGACGAGCGGCGGTTCGCGATCCCCGTCACGATCCTGTCAGGGCAGCTCGATGCCGAGTCGCTCCACCGCGTCCTGGCCGACTGGGGGGCCTACGCCGAAGAGGTCGAATGCATCGAGAGCGTCGAAGTCGTCACGCTCGACTCCGGCCATTGGCCGCAGTTCTCGCAGCCGCAGAAGTTCGCCGAGACGCTCGCCGCCGCCGTGCGGTGAGACGGGCACTGCGCCGCACGAGAGCTCTCCCGGCGGCGAGGCGCGACGCGAGCCCCGACGCGAACCCCAGGACGCCGGAGAGCACCCCGGCGAGTCTCGCGGTCAGTGGCCCATGCCCATATGGCGCCCGGGAACCGCCGCGGTCACGACTCGGCGGAGCGCGCGGATCAGCGCCCTACGCCCAGCCGCCAACGCGAATCACTGCGCCGGACACCCCGGCGAGTCTCGCGGTCAGTGACCCATGCCCAGCTGGCGCACCCGGGGATCGTCGCGGTCACGCCTCGGGAGAGCGCTCGCGGTCAGTGGCCCATGCCCAGGCCGCCGTCGACGGGGATCACGGCGCCCGAGATGTAGGCGGCGTCATCGCCGGCGAGCCAGGTCACGACGCCGGCCACCTCGTCGGCCGACGCGAAGCGCCCGGCGGGGATGTTCTTCTTGTACTCGGCCTGCGTGTCAGCGGGGAGCTCGGCGGTCATGTCGGTCTCGATGAAGCCCGGGGCCACCACGTTCGCGGTGATCCCGCGACCTCCGAGTTCGCGGGTCAGCGACCTCGCGAAACCGACGAGAGCACTCTTCGAGGCGGCGTAGTTGATCTGACCGGCCGAGCCATACAGACCGACGACGCTCGAGATGAGGATGACGCGACCCCAGCGGGCCTTGAGCATGCCCTTCGAGGCGCGCTTGACCACGCGGAACGCACCCCCGAGGTTCGTGTTCACCACGCTGTCGAAGTCGTCTTCGCTCATGCGCAGCAGCAGGGTGTCCTTCGTGACCCCGGCGTTGGCCACGACCACGGCGATCGGGCCGAGCTCAGCCTCGACCTGGGTGAAAGCGGCGTCGACGGTGGCGGCGTCGGTCACGTCGGCACGCACGGTCAGCGTTCCCTCGGGGCCCTCACCCGAGCGGGCGGTCACGGCGACCTTCCACCCCTCGGCGACGAAACGCTCGGCGATGGCTCGACCGATGCCCCGGTTTCCTCCGGTGACGACGACGACGCGGTCCTGGGACATGGTGAGACTCCTGCGCTTGCGATGACGGAACCGGCCCAGCCTACCGAGGCCGCCCCGATCGCCTCGCGCAGCAAGGTTTGACACGGGGTCAGCGGCGCTGGAACGCTGGGAGGACGCGCGACGAAAGGGGCTCCCGTGAGCGACGACCGCACCACCGACCCGCAGCATCCCGACAACACCGGGTCCGACAGCAGCTCGGGAGGCGACAACTCGTCGTCCCCGTACGCTCCGCAGAGCGACGGCGTCCCCGGGTACGACTCCCCCGCGGCACCGGCGACTCCGCCCTACGAGGCGGCCGGGTCATCGGCATCCGCTCCGCCCTACGGCTCCTCGACGGAGGGCTCCGCGACCGGCGGCGCTGCCCCCTGCGGCACCCCGGCCCCGGACGCCCCGGCGTACGGCACCCCCGCCGCCCCGGCATACGG